>CXSV01000040.1_pt1 | contig 8984 bp, 10 predicted proteins | sample 941241 | NCBI WGS metagenome assembly CXSV01 (sample SAMEA3493493, study PRJEB9703) | human gut metagenome | biome: ENVO:mammalia-associated habitat; material: ENVO:feces | place: Bangladesh | collected 2010-01-06 | reverse complement strand
ACCGGGAATCCATCGCCAGCCAACGCTCCAGACACTGCCTGGTCGGATAACCCAGATGCTCCACCACCTGGGCCGTCGTCATCGGCGTGGTGAAATACAACCCCACCGCACGCTCTCGTTCCTCAAGACCGGACATACGAAAAACCTTTCGCTCAGTCTCCAAGAAAACGTCCGCAGCCCCCTACCACCGAATCACGTGGCAAGCTGTTGTACGCGCTGAATCTCGGACCACGCGCCGCGGAACGGGCGATCAGCACATTGGTTGACTTCGGACTGGTGGAACGCCTAGCGAGACCCGCGAGCGGCAGGCAGGCCGCCTACAGGCTTCGCGTGGCCGAACGATACGACGCGATGCAATCGGCAGTGGAACGGCGTGAAATGGGAATGGAAGGCGCAAGATGAAGCCCCCGTAACATATCCAAGGAACGCCGTCAGACGCTGGAAGGAACCAGTTTGACAGCATTCCGAGTCAATCAAATCTGAAGAGATTTTCTCGGATGCTGACTGACTGGCGCCTGTCCCTATCGGTCAGATGTCTTTCCGTCAGAGGTTTCTTTTTCTCCCTGACTGTCCGCGTCTTGGATCTGCCAGGCTGCGAGCGAGTTAAATCCATCGGTAAGCCGATTGCAGACGTAAACAAGCCGTTCTTTCCAATCGGTGGATGTGCAATCTCCTAACAGTCTGCGAAGTCTTTTTGACGCATCGCCTTTCCCATTAGGACGATGCGCTGCACCTCCTCCAGAACGGAAATCCTGCACATATTTCAGGTATTCGAAGGGGGATGTATCGGCTCCTTGTGATTGGAAAAACGAGATTGCTAATTGTATGGATCCAATTTTGTCGTCGACGATTCCTGAGAGCTTACGTAACTGCTTCCCGTCCAAGGTATCTGCAAGTGCTTTTGTCAAAGCCAACATTGCATTGTTGAATGCTTCAGTGCTGTCCACTGTTGGCACTGCAAGCGTGTTGATCTTTTTGAGAGTGTGGCTATCCGGCTCTTTCCAGATACTTACGCCTAGCTGCTCTTTGACGTTTTCGGAGGCTTTCTTGAAGGAGAGCATAAGTTCGAAAACGGGCGCATCACTGAAATCCGAGGGTATGTTGAAGTAATCTCGCAATACTCTATTGGGGTTCGGATTGCCGGATGGGGTGATATTAAACGATTCCCAATACTGCAATTCCTCACGAGGCAAACTGCTGAGATCTCCTAGGTGCGCTTCGACAAGCCCTTCAGAGTTTATATCGATGTCAAGTTGCCATAGGCCTCTTCCCTCAATCACGCAGGCAACGGAGCGGTCCGATACCTGATACTTGTCTGGATTGGCTGAGTATCTCTGCAACACTTCTGGCTTGAAACAAACTTGCTCAAGCTTGTTTGGATGATTTGGACTGGAGCTAGGGTATCCAGAAAGCTGAGATGGATCGCAGCTGGCGGGAATAGGCTTGCCGTCCGAGGCTAGCCCAATGATGAAACTCGGATACTCTGTTGTTGCTTCATCATCAAGAAATCGCGGGAATTGAGTGTTCTTCGCGCCATGGATTATGTATTTCCCGAATAGTGCTATTACGCTTTTCCGCAAAGGGTTTTCAGGTTCCTTCATAAAAGTATATGAACACCAGTCTCTGCTGTTCTCCTGCCGGGCATCATCATTACAAGGAAGACCAGCATAGGTGTCATCCGTGTATAACAGCAATTCTTTATCGCAGTAGTACAGAAAAGTACGCAATTCCAACGCTCTGGCTTCGAGTTTCCAATTTGCCTCATCGTCTTCGGGAACGTCCAGCGTAAAGCGGAGTAGTGGTAACTCTTTCCCGGTCGCGTCAGTGTATTTCCACTCATCTTTTACCCTGTACGCATCCCAAAACCAAAGGAAAGACGGCAAGATGTCCACTTCCGGCGTTGTGCTTCCTAGAGCATCGCGCACTTGCGTGAAGAAGCCGTAGAATGGAGCTTTCTCTGATCGAAGGCCATAGCAGGGTTCATAGCCGGTCATGCTTCGCTCTGATACACGCAGGTCAAATTTGCCTAGTCCAGGGATGCTGAAATTGTGCAGGGCTTTGGCGACGGAATCGCTCTCATTGTCGATGAGCGCACAATGTGTGGTCTGGGTATATTCCGCCTTATCGTGCTTGTTGTCGCATTCCTTTCTTTCGAATCGATTGATGACAACCCAGGCTAGGGGAGTCGGGGTTACTGTTTTCAATCGTTCCTCGAAGAGCTTTGCAGTTGGCTGGTCTAGATTCCATTCATCGCCGAGCGTTTCAACCCCTTGCTGCATCTATGTCTCCTTCTGAAGTGTTAACAGGGATGTTAGAAAAGAGCTCCTTGAGCTTCTTCCATGAAAAGATGAGACAAGGAATCATATTCTGATTCTTTTAAATCAACCATAGCGGGAATAATCGTCTGTGCAAAAGCTTGAAGATCACAGATACCTCGTTGAACATTCGCAATTCCATTTGTGTAATCAAATTTGATGTTCTTTTCCCTCTTTGAAATTGGAATTTGCGCTTCACAGGATATGACTCGAGCATTCTTCCCAAACATTCGCAGTGTGTTGCTTTTTTGAATTTTAGAGTCCGGGATATTATAAACAGTTACGCTGTCGCGGTTGTCTACTTGAACTCGCTGGATTTTTAATCCAGCCACTCTATGGATAAAGGTGTCAACATTCAGCCCTTCATGCATTGCAATATCTTCGGACTCATACATCTTTTTGATATCTTCGGTCGAGTCTGAGAATATAATTTGTGTCGTTCCATTTGTAGCAATTAGATGGTTTTCGTCAATGGTCCAGTGCCAAAAAGGAAGATGCGCTGACTCGGAGAATAAAGATGGTGGTGTTCGAACAACTTTCGCTGCCTTAACAGCAACTGTGTTTGCTTTTCCTGCAATCAAGGAATTGAAGTTGTAGGGGTGTTTTTGTGCATTCAGCTGAGACGTTTGTGGAAGCGTGAGTTTTGCGGGTATAGATGACCACTGCGTATTTTCGTCTGAGTGAGAAAGAAGATAGTCCCATCCTTCGTCATTGAGCTCGTTTCCCAATAAGGCGGGTGAAGGATAGTTAGCTATTGCCCCACCATGTCCGCACCATAATGCTTGATAAAACGAATCAATCTGATTTCTTCCGTCGTTGGACATAACGTGGTGCATCGTTTGCAATGAGTGTGCTACTTGATTCCCATCAAGAGATTCTGCAGCGTTGGCTCCATCGATAAAATCTTGTGTTGTCTTTGTTGCCAAGGGTTTTGTAAAAAGTCCGCGCCCATACTGGGGTATTGGGTGGTTGACTATTTTATAAATAGCTTGTTCCCGATTTTGTTCTGTAAGCATTCTTAAAGTCATGGTGTTGCTGATGAGGGAGCTGATGGGCTTGCCTTGAAGTTCAGGAATACTTTTATCGGTAATTTCATTAAAATCTTCGATTGTGAGAATAATCGGATGGAAAATGTCTAATAGTTTTGCATCCTCAAATATCCAATTAATATCTGGAGTTGTTCGTATATATAGATATCTTTCTTGTTTATTCCAGTTGATGACCATGTCTGGAATAAAAGTATGATTGAAATAGTCAGTATATCGGATATTCGATTCTGGACTGCACTGTTCGATGTAATACCGTGTCTTATCTTTTATGGATTGAATTGTTTCGATTTCATCGTTGTGCATCATAGGACATCATCATCCTTCTTTTCCCGTACGATATTGTGCTATTACTCTCATTTCATCTTTTGAAATAGTTAGGAAATCTTCTTGCTCTTTTGAAAGAACTAGAATCCATATGTCGTTGGATAGACCATTGAGAAATTCTTTCTCTTGAGAAAGAGTCTCATCTGCTTCTTGAGTATCTGAAATATTCAGAGATCTCAACTGATTTCTCTTGTTTAGGATTGCTTCTTTAATTTCTTCTGGTGAATGCAACTGGCTCCATTTTGTAACCCCGAATGGGGACCAGGTAATCCATAGAAAAATGTCAGTGAATTTCGGATTTTCTTTTCTGGCTACGTAGCATTTTGCCAAAAAATCAGTGAACATGGACAATTGGTCACTGGAGCTGGAGTAGTTCTTAACCTCTGCGAAGAAATTTTCTCCTTCGCGAGTTTTGCTGTCATCGTCGCCTTGCCCAATGAATGATCCACCTAAATCAAAGGAGAAGGTGTTGCTATTGCCTGGCCATTTATAGGTTAATTTTTTAACGGCGGTGGGATCGGGGTTGACCCATTGTACTTTTGCTCTTAATGTGCGTTCGAGCCATCTTTTAGCTCGATGAGCGCCTTCTTCACCTTTACGCTGTATTTCTTCACCTGATGGCATGAAATAACTATATCTCTTTTTGTGGATTAGGGGATTTGGGATATAGATCCGAGATCTTGCGCACTTTCGGATTCTGCCGCTGACGTAAGAGGACCTGGCTGCGTTCTGCGTGCGGTTTTCATTCGCTAAAAAGCGGTTGGAAACTGAGGGGCAGAGCTATGCCCGAGAGCGTCGGAGCTCTGATGATTCTTGGGATACAATGCCTCTGCGAATTGACTATCTGCCGTTTGATTAGCCTAGGTCTCCGTGACATGCACGGTGATGTAGCCATGCATTTATATAGCTTTAAGCAAAATTTTTGCAATAAGTCTAAAAAGAGCATCGAAGATTGAGATTTGCTGAGTTTTATGTATCATATCGTGACAGTAGAGAAAAATCAGAAAGCCGAGGAGCGGAATGAATGCTGCTCAACTTCACTGTTGAAAATTGCTTGAGTTTCAAAAGCGAGCAGGAATTTACCATGCTCCGCAAAGGTCGGCACGGCACACAAGAAGAGCAGGGGGGCATGGAGTCGGATTTTCCCCGTTGCCGTCATCTATGGCGATAATGCAGCGGGCAAGTCGAACCTGCTCAAATGCATGAATTTTTTCTCCAATTTCGTACGCAATAGTTTTGCTCTTCGCGAGGGCATTAGTACGCAGCTTTTCCTGTTGGACCGTGAAAGCGCAAAGTAACCGTCTACGTTCTATATTGAATTCATCGCCAAAGATGGGAACCGTTGCCAATACTGGTTCCGTATCGATGCCCACAAGGTGCTGGAGGAAGTGCTGTGGATGTTTCGGTCTGCGACCAATCGGCGCACTGTAGTGTTCGAACGTGAAATCGGAAAGAAGACTAAGATCGGCGCTCAATTCCCCAACATAGGGAAAATCGCTCACCTTGTTCGGGAGAACGCGCTTCTTCTCTTGGCCGCGGCCGCACTGAACATTACAAGTGTGATACCTGCATACAACATTATTGCAAACAGTATCCAGTGCTATCCCGCCGTGGATTTCGATAATTCCTTCGGGGTTTTGTACACCGAATCCGCAAGAATCCAGGCCGGGCATTGTTGCTGTCGAAACTGATCAGAGTGGCCGATCTCGGTATAACCGATGTCGATTTCGAAGAAAAAGACGTTCCGGAAGAACTGCTGGAAGAACTGCGAAAGCTGGAGGAAAGCGGGGTGTCGGGCAGTTCGGTCCCAACAGTTGATGAGGCATTAGGCGATTCCAGCGCATCGTCTTCCCCTAAGTACTTTATGTCCCGCGTACTGTTCAGCCATCAAGGAAAAGGCGTTATCCGTCAGTTTTGAACTGCGCCCCGTTTGTTGGACGTTGTTAATTAGTATACAGCCCTAGACCGCGAGGGACATGCTCCGGAACTCCTCCGGGGTATGTCCCCCGAGTCGTATCTGGCGCCGTCTGGTGTTCCAATGGATGATGTACGCATCCAGCTTGCGCTTGAACCGCTCGTACGAGTCGAACTCGCGGCCGCGGTAGAACTCGTCCTTCAAGTGGCCGAAGACCTGCTCGGTGGCGGCGTTGTCCAGGCAGTTGCCCTTGCGGCTCATGGACTGGCGGGTGCCGAGGCGTTCGAGCTCGTCCCTCCACCATCGGTGCTGGTACTGCCATCCCATGTCCGAGTGCAGGATCGGCTCCGCGCCGGCGGGCAGGCGCTCCGCGAGCATGGCGAACGGGCGCCTCTGCCGCCCGAGGTCCGGACTGCGGCTCACGTCCCAGGCGACGATCTCCTTGCTGGCCATGTCGTACACGGGCGCGAGGTACGCCTTGGAGCCGGCGACCTTGAACTCGGTGACGTCGGTCCCGAGCTTGGAGAACGGACGGGCCGCGTCGAAGTCGCGTTTGAGCAGGTTATGCACGTGGCCTCCCTCGTCGCCCCTGTACGAGTTATAGCGTTTCCACGGGTTCCTGGAGCGGATGGCGCATCTCAGTCCCATGCGGCGCATGACCCTGAGCACGCTCTTGGCCGACACCTTCCGTCCGAACTCGTGGACCAAGCACATGCGTATCTGCCGGTGGCCGCACCCGTTCGGCGTGCGTCCCCAGATCTCGCCGACCAATGGCTCGAGATCGGCCCGCGTCACACGCTCCGGATGCGACAGGTGGTAGAAGTACGTGGATCTGGCCAGTCCCGCTATCCTCAGGAGGTGGTCGAGCCGGTGTCCCCGCCCCGCGAGCAGTCGGACGACGGCGCTTCTCTCGCGTCTCGTGACTTCTGCGCCCGCAGGGCCCGGAGTTTTTCCAGGTACGCGACCTTCGCCTTCAGATAGGCGACCTGTTCGGCGAGCTCCTGCTCGCGCGTCGGTTCGGGCTTCGGTTTGGATTTCGAGCCTCTGGGCCTGCCCTTGGGCCTCGGCCTGAGCGCCTCCGGGCCTCCCGCCCGGTACTCGCGGCACCAGCGTTCCAGGGGCGCGACGCTCGCGATCCCGTGCCTGGCCATGAACTCCGTCTTGGCCATGCCGTTCTCGACGTGGTCGCGTGCCGCAGCGACCTTCGTCTCCCAGTCGTAGCATCTGCCGCCGTTTCCTCCCATGACCACCTCCTCGCCGCCGGACCTGTACAGCATGATTCAGTTTCTCGCGGTATACACCGGTATGGCAAGCCGTCTGGCGAGCGTGTTCCCGCTGGCTCCTGCCTTGATGAGTTCTAGCGCCTCGCGCCGGAACCCGTCGTCGTAGTGTCTCCTTCGATCCTCACGCATACGAAAGAACCGCACCTCCGATCATCGAATCTGAATTTCTTCAGTCCAACAATCGGGGTGCGGTTCACAACGCGGAGGGATTCCTCGGGCGCGTGAAGACGAAATCCGTCTATCCCGAGCATCGGGAGGAGTGTGCCCGTGATGAGGTGCTCGTCCTGATAGACGATTACATCCACTGGTACAACCATGCGCGCATCAAACGGTCGTTTGGCTGGATGAGCCCGGTAGAATGCCGTCAAAAAACCAAGGAAGGGCTGCGTGACTGTCTCCAAGAAAACGTCCGCAGCACTTTTTTCCATGCCGAATGTGGCGGCGAGTTCGACGACCCGGGGATCGGCGAACCGCTCGGCGTGTTCGGCGTCGAACGCCCCCTCTCGTGCAAGGGCAATTCCTGTGGCAACGCGGTGGTCGAGTCCACGTGTGTTTCGGCAAGTTGCCGCCCCGCCATCCCTCAGCCCGCACCTCAATCGCCTCCCTCAGCTCCATCGTGGGATGTGCCAAGCGCCGACTCTTCCGCTACATTTCCGGACGTTTTATGAGAGAGTCCGCATGACAGTTGAGAACAGCACTAGTGCAAACATGGTAGATTCGCGCAGTTTTCCGCTACATGGCGAAATGAGGGTCAATTTTTGTCCCAGGTGCAGGCTGCTTTCACTTCGAGCGGTTCTACGATGCCGCCATAAAGCTTGCTTGTTATAGACATGCCAAGGCATATACATGTGTATTACATTAGAAATATCAAGAAATATACATATACCCGCTGTAGCGTATCATCAACCTAGTTTTATTCGTTTTAGAAAACCCTTAAGTGCGATAGCCTGTAGCAAGTCGGAACCGATACTTGAGATGAGGTGAAGCAATGGTGGAAGAGCAAATCGATTGGAGGAAGACGGTCGAGGCCATTCTTGAGAACGCCAACCGTCCTTTCGTTCCGATTAGCAAGTCCTTCGTCCAGCAGCCTCGCGGAAGCAAGGAGCGCAGCAGCGTGCTGTCCCAGTTCGTGACAAACGGAGATCTCAGGGGCTTGAAGGCCTATTTACTGATCGCGGCATCCGCAAGCAGCCCCGACACGGAGAACGAGTGGTACACATCGCTGCCCCTGCAAACATGGGCTCGTGCCTTTGGATGCTCGGAAACAGCCGGTAGCATTGCGACCGCAAAGGCTGCCGCCACGAGGATTCTCTTGCGACTTCAACAACGTGGCCTGATCGAAAAATCCCGTTGCGGCAAAGAGCGCAAAATCAAGATCAAGCTACTCGCGCAGGACGGCTCGGGTGAGGAATACCAGCGACCAGCAAGCCGGTACATACGACTGTCCCACGATTTTTGGAAGAGCCGCTTCGATGAGGACATCAGCCTGCCCGCCTTGGCGATGTTCCTCGTCGTCCTTGGCGAACGAACACCATGCGAGCTTCCAACGGAACATATGCCGGAATGGTACGGATGGTCCGCAGACACCGCCGAGCGCGGCTTGCGCGAACTGCAGCGCATTGGCCTGATCCGCAAGGAACAACACCTCAAGGAAGCCCCGCTGAGCCCAACGGGAATCACCGTGGTGAACGAATATTATGTCTGCCAGCCATTCGACAAACGAACGTTGGATTCGAGACGGCACACACACGAGACGAAAGGAGGAGAAGCATGAGTGAACTGATCGCATGGGGCGACGAAAGCGTACAGACCCAAGGCGGCGTCATCCCCACTTACTACATGGGAGCTTGCATCTGCGGACTTGAAGAGCGCGATATCCGCAGACAGCTGCTTTCCGCGACCAAGCGAAAAGTCTCCAAGTTGCATTGGCGTGACATGACGCTTTCGGAGAAACGCAGATCCATACCAGTCATCGAGGTATTGTCACTGCCCCATATCGCCATAGCCGCTACGCCCTTGGATGGCACGGTCACCTCCGAACGCGCCCGACGTAAATGCCTCGAACTTCTGCTGCCCACGCTGGAGAAAGAATACGGGA
>CXSV01000028.1_pt1 | contig 12789 bp, 9 predicted proteins | sample 941241 | NCBI WGS metagenome assembly CXSV01 (sample SAMEA3493493, study PRJEB9703) | human gut metagenome | biome: ENVO:mammalia-associated habitat; material: ENVO:feces | place: Bangladesh | collected 2010-01-06 | reverse complement strand
GACCCTACGGCGCAACGCCTCCACGTCATCGCCGCCCCCGGCATCCGCCCCGCCCCGAGGACGGACGGACGCCGATTTCCCGCCCTGGGCGGCATTCTGGTTCCGGGGCTGCAACGCGGCCATGCCGCCCCTGCGGTACGCCCTGACCCAGTTGTGCACCGCACCAACGCTCACGCCAAGCTGTTTGGCGGCCTGCTTCTGCTGCATGCCGCCCAGCACCAGTTCGATCGCCTTCCGTCTTGTCTCCAGAGGAATTATGGGTTTGGCCATACGGCCAGCATACCGGGGATCCATCGCCAGCCAGCGTTCCAGGCACTGTCTGGTCGGATAGCCCAGGCACTCCACCACCTGCGCGGTGGTCATCGGCGTTGTGAGGTATAGCTCCACCACCCTCGAACGCTCCTCAAGACTGAACACACGAGAAACCTTTCGCTCAGTCTCCAAGAAAACGTCCGCAGCCCCGAATCTTCGATTAACCGTTTTTGCAAGAAGATCGGGAACAAAGGCTTCAACGACTTCCGCATCGACGTCGCCCGGGCTTCCATGGTGGATGCGTTACGACAGCGGGCGATCGGCAATCGTGATATGACATATGCGGATTCGATGGCGTTGGCTTATCAGAATGCGCTTGTCAACACTTCGGTCGCCATTGACGACAACATGTTAGCCAAGACAACGGAGGCTATTGCCGGCGCGCGCCGTGTTTTTCTGTTTGGCACCAACGTGACGCGTCTCGCCTGCGAAGAGTTAGGGAACAACATCACGTTACTGGGCATGCCGGCGAATTCGTATACCAATCCTGGCGATATCGAAGTCCACTCTCGCCTGGTTGACAAGGACGACGTTGTCATCATGATGTCGAACAATCTGTTCGTCACCGAAATGTTCGACGCGCTCACCGCTCTCTCCGACGTGGAGGTTCCCGTCATCGGGATCACCAACTATGATTCCCCGAGACTCAATGAGCTGCTGTACGCCAAGTTTCTCGTGTACAGCAAGATGTATTACGGTTCGACGAAGTATCCGGTGAATCCGGTGTTTCCGTTTCTGTTCCTTTCCGATGTTATCTTCGGCCGGCCGTCCGAAAGTAATCCCGCCTATATGGAGATGTGGATGAAGGCGAACTCCCTCGTCACCAAGGATACATTTCTTTACGATTCGTACCTGTGACGGCCTTGCCCATTCCTTGTTGCTAGAGAAGGCCCGATGATATGACAATGCCCGCGACATTGTGTCGCGGGCATTGTTCTCACTTGACGGTAATGACTGTGCGTTTGAGGTCCTCGCGTCGGCTGGAGTGGCCGACGAGCAGTTCGAATTCGCCGGCCTCGACGAACCGGTTGGCGTTAGCGTCGACGATCGTGCAGGCGGCCACGGGCAGGTCGAAGGCGACGGCCGTGCGCTCGCCCGGCGCGAGCGTCACGCGTCGGAAGGCCTTGAGCTCGCGGTCGGTCCAGCTGTACGAGGTCACGAGGTCGCCGACGTAGAGTTGCACGACCTCGGTGCCGCCCCTCGCGCCGACATTGGCCAACGGGACCTCGACATGCACGACGCCGTCCTTGGCGAACGCCCCGCCGGACGGCACGTTGGTCACGACCGGCTCGCCGTATTCGAACGCCGTGTACGACAGGCCCTCGCCGAACGCGAACGCCGGGTCCTGCGTCAGGTCGGCGTACCGGTCGCCGTGCTGGCCGCGGATCTGGTTGTAATAGACCGGCAGCTGGCCCGCATGCCTCGGGAAGGTGATCGGCAGGCGGCCCGTGGGCTCGCACAACCCGAACAGGATCTCGGCGATGGCCCGCCCGCCCTGCATGCCGGGGCTCGGCACCCACAGGATGGCGCCCGCCCCGCCGGCCTCGCCGTCCCGGCAGTGCGGGACCGTGCCGTCCGGCCGCACGTCCGCGGCGGTCGGCGCCGGACCGACCACGCAGGCGGGCAGCACCAACGGCTTCGAACTCATCAGCACCACGACCAACGGCTTGCCGGTCCGCCGGGCGACCCCGGCCAACGCCTCGAGCAACGCGTTCTGCCCGCCGACCAGCTCCAACGTGGCGGTGGACCGGCCCTCGCCGACCAACTGGACCACGTCGCCGACCACGGCCACGACGAGGTCCGCGCCGCGCGCCGCGGCCACGGCCCCGTCGATCAGGGCACGGTCAGCCGGCGCGGGCACGGCGACCTTCGGCCGGGGCTGGCCGTCGGGATAGGTGTCGCCGGCCGGATCGGGCACGAGGTCGACGAGGTCCGCGCCGCGCGCGTACGTCACCTCGACGCCCGCCCGGCCCGCGATGTCCCTGACGCCGTCGAGCACGGTGACGATCATGTCGCGCGGCTGCCCGTCGGGCATCCAACCGACCTGGCCCGAGCACCCGGCCCAATCGCCCAACTGCGCCTGCGCGTCGTCCGCCAAGGGACCCACCACCGCGATGCGCCGGGGCGCGCGCACACAACCCGACGCACCCGCGGCAGCATCCAAACCCCGGGCCACGCCCGGGGCGGCGGCACCCGCACCACCGGCCGACGCACCCGGGGCGGCGACATCCCCCGCGACACCCGGGGCGGCATCGCCGGCAACCTGCGGCAAGGCGAACGGCAGCGCGCCGTCGTTCCTCAGCAACGCCACCGACTCACGGGCCATCGCCAGGTTGACCTCCCGGTGCGCGTCCGAACCGACGACCGCCCCGATACGCCGCGCATCGGGCAGGCGCGGATCCTCGAACAGGCCGAGCCGGAACTTCAACGCCAGGATGCGCTCCACGGCCGCGTCGACCAACGACTCGTCGAGCAGACCGGCACGCACCGCCTCGAGCGCACCCCCGTAGAACCCCGGCGTGGTCATCACCAGGTCGTTGCCCGCCCGCACCGCGTCCGCCGCCGCATGCACGTAATCCGGCTTGACATGCTGCTCCCACACGGCACGGCCCACGTTGTCCCAATCGGTGACGAGCATGCCCCGGTACCCCCAGGCGCCCCGCAGCCTGTCGTCCAGCAGCCACTTGTTGAACGTGACCGGCACGCCCTCGATGGACTCATAGCCCAGCATGAACGTGCCGCACCCCTCGCGCGCCACGCGCTCGAACGGCGGCAGGAACCAGGACTCGAGCTTGCGATGGCTCAGGTCCGCCTCCGAGGCATCGCGGCCGCCCTGGGTCTCCGAATACCCCGCGAAATGCTTCGCACACGCCAGGATCGCATCCTTGGGCAACGGCTCCTCGGCCTTCGCGCCGCCCTGGTAGCCGCGCACCATCGCCGAGGCGAGCTCGCCGATGAGCACCGGGTCCTCGCCGAACGTCTCGTCCACACGCCCCCACCGGGTGTCGCGGGCGATGCACAGCACCGGCGAGAACGTCCAATGCACGCCCGTGGCCGAGACCTCCTCGGCGGTCGCACGCGCCGCCGCCTCGACCATCGCCGGATCCCAGCCGACCGCCATGCCCAGCTGGGAGGGATAGATCGTCGCCCCCGGCCAGAACGAATACCCATGGATGCAATCATCGCCGATGACCAACGGAATCCCCAGACGCGTCCGCTCCCGCACGATCTCCGCCGCGCGCGGCAGATCCCCCGGATCGGTGTGCAGGACCGACCCCACATGCCGGCCCACGATGAGCTCTTCCAGATCCGCGCTGCGGGCGTCGAGCTGCATCATCTGCCCGACCTTCTCCTCCAAGGTCATGCGGCCCAGCAGGTCCGCGATACGCTCCGCGACCGGAGCCGCCGGGTTGCGATACAAAGCGTCGCCCGGAACTGGCTCGTTCATGATCGTAATCCTTTCTCTTACTTATGCCCTGTCGAGGAAACGGCACCCACCTTGGTGACACCGCTATGGGGCTTGAGCCCCTTCTTCCTCATAGCTCGGGCACGCTCACCCGCCGAGCGCAACCTTGGGTTGACGTATTCGTCGATGCCGAAGTTAATCAAGCTCAGCGCCATGCCAAGCATGGCGATGCACAGGCCGGCGGGGATGTACCACCACCAGTAGTTCGGGAATGCGCCGTTTTGCTGCGCCCAGTAGAGCACAGTTCCCCAGTTGAGGTTGGTGATCGGAATCACGCCGACAAAGGCCAGTGTGGTCAAGTTGAGCACGGCGGCGTTTACCGTTCCGACGAAACTGGATGCGATGATCGACATGAGGTTGGGGAGCATCTCCACGCAGATGATGCGGTACAACGGTTCGCCGTTGGCTCGTGACGCCTGCACGAAGTCACGGTTTCTCAGGGACATGGTTTGGGCGCGCAGCACTCGGGCACCCCAAGCCCATCCTGTGATGGACAGGACCGCCGACACCAGGAGGATAGACGGGTTGTCATACTGTGACGTAACGATGATAAGTAGGGGTAGGGCGGGGATGACGAGGAACACATTGGCAAGGGCCGACAAGGCTTCGCTGCCCCAGCCTTTGATGTATCCTGCGGTCACGCCGACGGCGACCGAGATGGTTGTGGCGATGATACCGACCACGGCACCTACGATGAGAACGCCCCGGGTGCCATATACGATCTGGCTGAATAGGTCCTCACCCATGTGCGTGGTCCCAAGCCAATGCTTCGCGCTAGGTGCTTGGAGCAGGGCGGTAGAGTCCTTCTCCAAGGGGCCATATGGGGCGATGACCGGCGCAAGGATGGCCACCACGACGAAGAACAGCAGTATGCCGAGCCCAATCAACGATTTCACGTTGCGGAACATTGCGAAACCGCCGATAAAACGTTCCCAAAGATGCTTGATTTGGCGCTTGCGGCGGGAAGGCGTCGCATGTGCGGCGACCGTTGTGGCAGTCATGTCAGACCTCCTCTGATTGACGGGTGCGGGGGTCAAGGATCGCATATGCGACATCGGCCAGGATGTTTGCGATCAACACGGTAAGGGTGATGATGAGGAACAAGCCCTGCATCAGCGGATAGTCCTTGGCGTTGGTGGCGTCGAGCAGCAACTTGCCCACTCCGGGATAGGAGAACACAAGTTCCATGACCAAGGTGCCGCCGACGATGAAGCCCAAGGACAGGGCGAAGCTGGAGAGCTGCGGCAGGACTGCGTTGCGCGCGGCGTATGCCAGTAGCACTCGCTTGGGCGGCAAGCCCTTGGCTTCGGCGACCATGATGTAGTCTTCATCAAGCACGTTGACCATCATGTTTCGCATGCCAAGCACCCAGCCTCCCAACGAGCTAAGGATGATGGTGAGAATCGGCAATGCGCCGTGAGTGATCACCTGACCGATGAAGTCAAGGGAGAGGTTGGGCAGCACTCCCTTGTCGTAGGCATGGGAGGCAGGGAACCAGCCCAAGGTGTTGGAGAACAGGGAGATGGCAATCAATCCCATCCAGAAATAGGGCACCGTGGAGAAGAATGTCGTCACAGGGATGATTGCATCGGCGGCGCTACCACGCTTCCATCCGATCCATGCTCCCAGTAGAGTTCCGAGGACGAAGGAAATGATTGTGGCTACGCCAACCAGGCCGATGGTCCATGGCAGGGCGTTTCCGATGACTTCGGTAACCGGCACAAGGCCCTTAGAAAACGAGGAACCCAGATCCCCCTTGAACAAAAGCCCCCAATATTCAAGGTACTGCTGTAGCAGAGTCTTGTTCTCATCCAATCCGAACAGTGTACGAAGGGAATCGGCCGCATCGGGACTGATCTGTCCTTGATGCGAAGCGATGTACGCCGATACCGGATCGCCCTTGAGCATGCGGGGTAGGAAGAAATTAATGGTGATGGCGGCCCATGCAGTGAAGATGTAGAACACGGCACGTCGAATGAAGAACCTCATCGCGTCCCTCCTTCTTCGTTCGATGCGTTCAGGTGCGCGTCCCCTTCGAAGAACATCTTTGGGTTCGGTGAGGCGTTGCGCAGGTTCAGCGTGTATTCCTGCTTTGGATGCAGGATGACATCGTCGGACTTGCCTTGTTCGACGATTTGACCGTGGTTGAGAACGATGATTCGCTGGCTGAAATAGCGTGCGGTAGCCAAATCATGGGTGATGTACAGCACGCCGAGGTTCTCCTCTTTCTGCAGGTCCGCGAGCAGATTAAGCACTCCGAGGCGCAAGGAGACGTCCAGCATCGACACGGGTTCGTCGGCAATCAGCAGCTTGGGGCGTGATGCGAGGGCTCGCGCGATAGCGACGCGCTGCCGCTGCCCTCCCGACAGTTCGTGCGGGCGACGGTCAATCACTGCGTCCGGGTCGAGTCGCACTCGTGTAAGGAGGCGACGAACTTCGTCATCCACTTCATCTTTTGGCACCACATGGTCGAGCAGCAACGGTCGCTCGATATGGTGACGGATCGTGTGATACGGATTAAGCGATGCGAAGGGGTCCTGGAACACCATGCGCAGAATCTGTCTGTAGGTTCGCAATGCCTTGCCGTGGGTGGGAATGGGTTTCCCGTCGAGTAGTACTTCGCCGGAGGTGGTGGATTCAAGTTGGGTGAGGATTTTGGCGATTGTCGACTTTCCGGATCCCGACTGCCCGACAAGGCCGATGATCTCACCTGATTCGAGAGTGAAGTTCACATTGTTAAGGGCCAGGAACTCACCTTCGCCTCGCACGTGGTACTTCTTGGTCAGATGCCTGACTTCGAGTTTCGACACTGCGCTCATCGTCCACCTCCTTGGTTGGTTGGCATGTCGTTGTCCAATCCCGCGGTGCCGTAGGAGAAGTCCTTGCGGTCGCCGGTAAGGGATGGGAAGGACTTGAGCAGACGTTGGGTGTACTCGTGCTTCGGGTGGAAGTACAGTTCCCTTGCTGTGTTGAGTTCGACGATTCTGCCTTGCCTCATTACGGCGATGCGATCGGAGATTTCCAGCAGCAGCGGTAGGTCGTGGGTGATGAAGATGACCGAGAATCCGAATCGTTGGCGCAGCTCGGTGATCTGCGTGAGGATTTCTCGCTGCACCAGCACGTCCAAGGCCGTAGTCGGTTCGTCCATGATCATCAGCTGAGGTTTGAGGGCCAGCGCCATGGCGATCATCACGCGCTGACGCATGCCGCCGGATAGTTCATGGGGGAAGGATTTTATGCGATCGGCACCCACGCCCACTATGTCGAGCAGGTCACCGCATTCCTTCCAGATTTCGGCTTTCGTCATCTTTGGCCGATGTGTGGTGAACACGTCCGCAAGCTGTTTGCCGATGTTAGTGACTGGACTTAGAGCGTTCATGGCACCTTGAAACACCATTGAGCATTGTTCCCAACGGAATGCGCGCATCTGATGCTCGTTGAGCTCGTTGATCATGATGTCTTTGCCTGAGACGTCATGGAACACCGTGCTTCCGGAGGTGATGACCGCCGGCGGTTTGAGTAGCCGCTGCACTGCGTAGGCCAGTGTAGTTTTGCCGCATCCGGATTCTCCAGCGAGTCCGAGTACCTCCCCTCTGTGTAGTTGCAGTGACACATCCTCGACCGCATGCACCGGCGGGTCGACGTCGTATATCACGCTCAGATGCGAGATGTCCAGCAGCACATCATCGGGCATTGCTTCCCTCCTTCACTGACGACGCTATGGATCTACCTCGATCGCAAAGCACGTTATGTTTTCGAAGCCTTCCTTGGCGTTATCCTTCAGGTTACTTACCAGTAAGTAATCTGTCAACCTAAGAAACCCCGGGGTGTCGCACCTTGGCACCCCGGGATAAGTCGCGAATGAGCCCCGTCAATCACCTTCCGGAATGGCGTTGGCATGCACGATTCGCTCGTATAGGGAAGCGCTGTCCTTCCAGGTGCGCTCCTGTGTGTCATAGTCGATTCCGATCAGGCCGAATCTCTTCGTATACCCGGAGTTCCATTCGAAATTATCGATCAACGACCATGCATAGTATCCCCTGACGTTTGCGCCTTCAACCAAGGCTTGCGCCAACGCGCTGACATGCTCCCTGAGGTAGCGCACTCTCCGCGGGTCGTGAATCACGTTGCCATCAGCGGGCTGATCGTCCCATGCTGAACCGTTTTCGGTCACCATGACGTCAAGTGTCGGGAACCGTTGCTTGAGGTACATCAAAAGATCGGTCAACCCCTGCGGGTCTTGATTCCATCCCATGGCAGTCAACTCGCCCTCCGGGGGCAATGCCTCGACATGTTTAAGACCAGGCATCGGCGCATGCGGGTCGTCAACCGCCTTGTCCCTATGTCTGACCGTGGTGGTCGAGTAATAGTTGACACCAAGGAAATCGATCGGCTGCCTGCTTATCTTGAGATCGTCGTCGCGCACGAAGATAAAGGGGCTGCGGACGTTTTCTTGGAGACTGAGCGAAAGGTTTCTCGTGTGTTCAGTCTTGAGGAGCGTTCGAGGGTGGTGGAGCTATACCTCACAACGCCGATGACCACCGCGCAGGTGGTGGAGTGCCTGGGCTATCCGACCAGACAGTGCCTGGAACGCTGGCTGGCGATGGATCCCCGGTATGCTGGCCGTATGGCCAAACCCATAATTCCTCTGGAGACAAGACGGAAGGCGATCGAACTGGTGCTGGGCGGCATGCAGCAGAAGCAGGCCGCCAAACAGCTTGGCGTGAGCGTTGGTGCGGTGCACAACTGGGTCAGGGCGTACCGCAGGGGCGGCATGGCCGCGTTGCAGCCCCGGAACCAGAATGCCGCCCAGGGCGGGAAATCGGCGTCCGTCCGTCCTCGGGGCGGGGCGGATGCCGGGGGCGGCGATGACGTGGAGGCGTTGCGCCGTAGGGTCGAGGAGCTGGAGTTGGAGAACGCGTTGATGCGGGAGGTGGTGGAGGCTCGCAGAAAAAGACCCAGGCGCCGACCTGCGGCGCCTGTCGAACAGGGAGAAGACGATGCCGGTCGACCGGCTGAGGCCGAGGTATTCGCTGAGGTCGATGGCCTGCTTGCTGCGCATAGCGCCGAGCAGCTACCACTACCACCATGCCGGGATCGGCGTTGACAAGTACGCCGGGCTGCGCGCCCGCGTGGCGCGGGCGTTCGCCGACTCCAAGGGCAGGTACGGGTACCGTCGCGTCAAGGCCGCGCTCGGGACGGGCGTCTCGGAGAAGGTGATCCGCAGGCTCATGGCCGAGGGCGGGCTCTCGGCGCATGTTCCCAAACGGCGGCGTTACAGCTCCTACGAGGGGGAGACCACGCCCGCTCCCGGTAATCTCGTCAACCGGGACTTCACCGCCGAACGGCCCAATGAGAAGTGGCTCACGGACATCACCGAGATCAAGGCCAGCGACGGGAAGGTGTACCTCTCGCCGATGATCGACTGCCATGACGGCAAGATCGTCGCCTACACGGCCGGCTTCCATCCCAACGCGGAGCTCGCCAACCGGATGCTCGCCGAGGCGGCGGAGACGCTGCCCGACAACGCCCGTCCCGTGGTCCATTCCGACCGGGGATGCCACTACCGGTGGCCCGGATGGCTGGAGCTCATGGAACGCTACGGGCTGACGCGCTCAATGAGCGCGAAGGGCTGCAGCCCCGACAACGCCGCCGCGGAGGGATTCTTCGGTCGCATGAAGACGGAGTCCGTCTATCCCGAGCATTGGGAGAAACGCACCCGCGACGAGGTGCTTGTCCTGATCGACGAGTACATCCACTGGTACAACCACGAGCGCATCAAACAGTCGCTGGGCTGGATGAGTCCGGTACAATATCGTCAAAGCCAAGGAATGGCTGCATGACTATCTCCAAGAAAATGTCCGCAGCCCCCTACCGGCGTTTTATGGAACCGATGGAATCGGAATGTCTCCATCATCGGCGGCAGTGACTATCACAACCCGTCTCAGCCATGGCTTCCCGGAACACCTACCACATGGGTCGAAGCCAGAAGCAATAGCGTCCGGGACATTATCGAAGCTGTCCGCCTTGGAAGGACCGCAATCAACCGAGGACGCACATGGGACGGAACTCCCAATGGAAGCGGGCCGTTGCTACTGCATTTGGAACAAGGATTGATGGCAATCAACGCCGCCAATCAACTACTGGTCTCACCCTCCGGCATCATGCAATTGATTCGCTCCGACGCGCCGTTCCAAATCGATGACGCCGAACAAGGCGTATGGAGACTCGAAGCCTCCGACGGAGCTCTCTCCGCCATCGCAAAGCTTGGATGACCGCATAATCCCTAACGGGACATGGGCGGCGGAAATGACATAAGGCATCCCCGCCGCCCATGCTCGCATAGCCTCCGTTAGAGACGTTACGACGTAACGTAAATCACGGAGCAACGCGACATGATCGCGTCATCATATGGCGTTGCGGCAGATGTCGTTTGCGCAGCGCAACACGTTGCTATCCGTAAACTGAGACGGGTCTTCCACCTTCCCGCTCCTTATATGGATGGCGACTGTCTCGCCCGGCAACAACGACACCATCCCCTGGTCCGCTTCGGCCGTCTTCTCCACTTTGTCAGCCATGACGAAAACGTCACGCGCATAAGCATCGGCATGCACGGTAAGCGCATACCCCTGCTCGCCATCATCAACGACCGAGGCCTTAAGCGGATGCGCAACCAAATGCTGATCCATCACTTCCGCGGGATTGAAGATGACCCTTGCGAAATCGTGGTCCGTTTCGGCCACCAGAATCTCCTTACTGGGATCATCGAATCCAGCAAGTCCATCGGGAATTGCAAACCTTGCGGTCTGGCCGGCCGCCACGGCGGCATGGATGACATGCTGCGCTGACGTGGTCCCATCCAAACCCATGCGTCGGATGACCCAGGAACCGGACCAATCAACCATGGAATCATTCACCAACACGAGTTCAAGGATGTCCTTGCGCGGCAGCGCACCGGGCCATGTGCTTGCCTGTGCCAGGGGAGACGAACCTGGGGCGATGATAGCCAAACAAGGCGCGAACGCCTGCCGGGCAACGTGCCACAAAGGCTTGCGGTGGCCTTCGAAATCCACGGCGGCCCAGGAAATGACAGGCCAATCATCGTTGAGCTGCCAGATCAAGGCCCCGGCGTTGAGCGGTTCCAACGACCGCATGTGCTCGACTCCGAAACGCACCGCATGAGCCTGCTGGAGTTGCGCCGCCCAATGCCAGTCCTCGATGTCATCCCATTGGTCGGTGGGAATACACCAGTCCACGCTGCCATCGTCACGAAGCGAGTAATCCATGAACGCCCCTGGCGTGAGATGGGATCGCATGCCACGTGTCAGCTTTTCATTGCCCAGCATGGCTTTCTGATGGGCTACCATATCCTTTCCGAACGGGGTCATCGGCCTGTCGTGTACCACTCCTGCCAGAGTGCTGAAGGCAGGCGGCCCTTGATAGCCAAATTCGTCGGCGAACCTAGGACGATAGTCGGCGTATTTGCGATAGTCGGCGCTGTTCCACACATCCCAGATGTGCATCGTGCCGTCGGTGTCCTTGCCTTGGTCCACGTAATCGCCAAAGCTCATAGGGGAGCTAGGCAGATACGGGCGCGTTGGATCGAGCTCGGCGAGCAGGTTAGGGAACAGTGTCGAGTAATAATAGTCGCCCCATCCTCGTTCTCCGTATCCGAAGCGATTTGGTTTGGCGTCGTCATCGCGGATACCTTGCGCGTATCCCTCCCAATTGGCGTAGGCGGTCCAATTTTCGTTGGATCCGTTCCACAATGCCAGACTGGGATGGGAGCTGAGCCGGGCGATTTGTTCGCGCGCCTCGGCCTCTGCCTCTGCTTTCAGATCCGTGTCTTCCGGGTACATGGCACATGCGAAGGTGAAGTCCTGCCAGATGAGTATGCCATGCTCGTCGGCGAGGTCGTACAGGATGTCGGATTCGTAGATGCCACCGCCCCAGACGCGCAGCATGTTGGAGTTGGATTCCAACAGGTCGCGGATGCCCCTTTGGTAATCCTTGGCCGTGACTTGCGATATGAAGGCGTTGTCGGGGATCCAGTTGAATCCACGTGCATGGATGGGACGTCCATTGACGATGAATCGGAACGGGTGCCCGTACTTGTCCGTGGCGGTATCTATGGAGATGGTGCGGAATCCGATGCGGCGATGCCACATGTCCGTGGTGCCGTCATCCTGTCGGTCCTCGTCGTCCGTGTTGGCCCCGGCCGTTGAGACGCGGAGATTGAGATCATATAGTTCGGCGGTACCATAGCCAACGGGCCACCATTGACGGGCCTTAGGCACTTGCAGTTGCAAGTGCCCTTCGTTGTGCCCGGGAGGACAGATGATTTCCCCGTTCAGCGCGGATTCATTATCGTTTCCGGTCAATGCGACAGCGACATGAACCGTTGTCTCTGCGTCATGGGGGGAAGACATGTCGATGACACGACCCTTGTCTTCGCGGACGATGCGAACATACAGATTGAGCTCGCCCATGCCATTCGCTTCGAGCGAGGTCAGAGGACGCACTTGGGCAATCCGCACCCCTGACCATGACTCGATGCCGATGGACTGCCATATACCGGCTCCCGGCACTGCCACGCCCCAATCCCATCCAAAGCTGTAGGGCGTTTTCCTGATTTGGTTGAATGGCCATCTCTCCGCGTGCGGATAGTAGCCGCGCCGGTGTTCCAAGCGGTCGGCTTCGTCGATTGGAGCGGTGAAATCAACCGTAAGGACGTTGTCTCCTTCGTGCAGTATTTCGTTTACGTTCCAGCGGTAGGACCGATAGCAATTACGGGTTCTGTCAACGACGTGCCCATTAAGGCTGACTGTAGCGATGGTATCAAGGCCGAACGCAACGAGCTCATGCATGGTTCGCCCGTCGTCATGCCACTCGAAGTGCCGTTCGAACCGCCAGTCAGTCCGCCCGATCCACAACTGCGTATTTTCGTTGTCTGAGTCAAAGGGGTCGGCGATCAATTCGTTCCGCAACAGGTCCACCGTCGCCTCGCCGGG
>CXSV01000022.1_pt1 | contig 24393 bp, 19 predicted proteins | sample 941241 | NCBI WGS metagenome assembly CXSV01 (sample SAMEA3493493, study PRJEB9703) | human gut metagenome | biome: ENVO:mammalia-associated habitat; material: ENVO:feces | place: Bangladesh | collected 2010-01-06 | reverse complement strand
AGGAGGCCTGCCCATAGTACGAGAGGACCTGGGTGGACGAACCTCTGGTATGCCGGTTGTCACGCCAGTGGCACGGCCGGTTGGCTACGTTCGGAAGGGATAACCGCTGAAAGCATCTAAGCGGGAAGCCTGCTCCAAGATAAGCATTCCATAGGACTACGGGTCCTTGAAGTCCCCATGCAGAACACGTGGTTGATAGGCCGGACGTGGAAGCCCCGCGAGGGGTGGAGCCGACCGGTACTAACGGACGAAAGGCAACACAACAATCCAACCCCGGTTGGAACGCAAGCATCCTGCTGCGAACCATCCCGCACGACAATGAGCACGGGATGAACACAAGACGAATCAACGCATCGCGTCCGCTATCCGGTTCCCAGGCCGCCACACGCCGGCGGGACCAGGTCCCGGCCGATAACAGAAGATTTGCGGCGGCCATGGCCCAGGTGAGACGCCCGGTCCCATTCCGAACCCGGAAGCTAAGGCCTGGCACGGCGATGGTACTGCACCCGACAGGGTGTGGGAGAGTAGCACGCCGCCGCATCCAACTTAAAATATGAGGACCCCGGTCGAGCCTGACGGCTCCCGGGGTCTTCTCATATCTGCAGTCCTTTGCCGCATAATCGCAAATCTAAAACCTGTCTTGCTCCGCAATCACATGAGGGGAATAGCAGGAAGTATAACGAAATTCTCATCGCTACCGGTGCCAACCCACGCAAACTAGGGTTTGAAGGGGAGTCCGAATACTCTGGTCGCGGTGTGGTCTACTGCGCCACCTGCGATGGCGAGTTCTTTTCCGAGATGGAGCCCGAAGAGCTCGTTGCGACTCTCGACTTCCGCTACCTGACCGATGCCCTCACTCCGCAGGAAGCCATCGAGATTCTGCGTGCCGCCCAGGAAGGCAAGGCGGAGCGCATCGCCCACCTCAAGGAAGTCGGCTACCCGGGATATTCAACCGCCGCCGGATGGCTCGGCTATTCCGACGAGAAGATGGTCCGTTTGGCCAAGCAAGAGACCGAGGTCATGGGCTTTAAGCAGATCAAGCTTAAGGTCGGTCAAAACCTCGAAGACGACCTGCGCAGGCTCAAGCTTGCCCGTGAAGCGGTCGGCCCGGACATCGCCATTGCCGTAGACGCCAACCAGGTCTGGGATGTGCCGCAGGCCATTGAATGGATTGGCAAATTCAAGGACTACGATCTCGCGTGGGTTGAGGAACCGACCTGCCCGGATGATGTTCTTGGCCATGCCGCAATCCAGAAGGCCATCGAACGGATGGGTCCATCACCCGCCGTTACGACATGGACTGCCTCAAACGCGCCTATGCCTCATACAATGAGCAACACCCAGGCGCTGCGGTTAATTTCATCGGCGGTGTGTATGTGGAAGTCGACACGGACGATACGTCATTGGAAGATCGGCTGCTGTCCGAAAACCATGATCCTCTGCTGTTGGCAACATCTATGCGGTCCACCGTTGGACCGGCCATGCGCATGGCGTTCGTGAGCCATTGCATACGCCGGCATCGCCGCGGGGACGGTGCCTGCAAGATGACTTCATCCGCGGTTTGCAGCTTATGGCCGATAAGAACATGCCATTCGACGCATGCGTACGGGTGGATGAACTTGACGATCTCGCTCAGGCTTGTGAGCAGGTGCCCGAAGCAACCGTCATCGTTGACCATATGGGCAACATATTCGATCTTCACAATCTCGAATCCTCATCCGATGCCCTGCATAGGCTCGGAGAGTTGCCAAACGTGTACGTCAAGGTATCGGGGTATCCAACCGATGACCCACGATTCGTCTCAGCCCTGCTCGATCTCGCACAAGCCGCGTTCTCGAACAAACGGTTGCTGTACGCGTCGAATTGGCCTGTCGTTGGCTTATACGCCGATTTCGACAGTCATCTGTCAATCCTGCTCAACCGTTTCGCGGGAGACGACGACTTCTTCCTCAATAACGCGCGGAACGCCTATCATATCGTCGAAAGGAAAATATCATGACTTGCAACACCCAGTTCGAAGGCGTGTTCTGCCCCTCCATCACCATCACGAACGCGGATGGGACCATTGACTACGACAATTGGGGCAAGCACCTTGAACATCTCATCGACGCGGGCATCGACGGTGTGCTGCTGTTCGGCAGCATCGGAGAATTCTATGCCATCGACGTCAAGACGAAGGCGGAAGCGATGCGTTTCGCAGTTTCGAAAGTCGCCGGACGCATGAAGGTGCTCGTCGGAGTGGGAGACACCAACCTGGACAATGTGAGAACATTGGCGGCGGAAAGCGAAGCAGCCGGAGCTGATGCGTTGGTTGCAGTATCCCCGTACTATTTCGGACCATCACCGGATTGCGCGAAGCGCTACTTCTTTGCGGTGGCCAAGGCGACGACGCTGCCGGTCATCCTGTACAACTTCCCAGCCAGGACGGGCAACGACCTCACGCCTGAGCTGGTGGCGGATCTCGCAGCGGAGAACCAGGACATCGTCGGCATCAAAGACACCGTCGACACCATCAGCCACACTAGGAAGGTCATCGCTGCCGTTCGTAAGGTGAATCCATCGTTCAGCGTGCTGTCCGGATTCGACGAGTACTACACCGTCAACCGAATCAGCGGCGGCAATGGCGTGCTGTGCGGATTGACCAATGTGGAGCCGGAGACTTTCGTCAGCCTGCATCACGCATGGCAGTCCGGTGATTACGCCACGGCCATCAAATCGGCTGAACGCATTTCCTATCTGATGCGCCTGTACGACACTGCCGACCTGTTCATCAGCGCCATCAAGGGCGCGGTCAAGGCGAAGGGACTGCCAATCGACACGTCCATCCATGAACCCGCCGTGCAGCTGACCGACGAGCAGTATCGCAATATCCAGAGCATTCTCAAATAAGCAAATCTGCCAAGGAGACTTTACGCATGAAACTCACATTCGATGGAATCTCTTCGTGCTGGGAAGAAGGTATCCCACTCGGCAATGGACGCATGGGAGCGGTCCTGTGCTCTGAATCGGAAACCGATGTGCTGTATCTCAACGACGACACCCTTTGGTCAGGATATCCACACGCGGAAACTTCGCCGGTGACGCCGGAGATTGTGGCCAAGGCACGTCAGGCGGCATTCGGCGACTATTACACCGCCGCCACGCGAATCATCAAGGAAGCCACACTGCAGGAAAAGGACGAACAGATTTACGAGCCATTCGGAACGACCCGTATTCAGTACTCGACCCCTGCAGGCGGACGTGAGAACATGAAACGCCAACTGGATCTTGTAAGGGCGCTCGCCGGTGAAACATTCCAGATGGGTGATGCCAACGTTCATGTCGACGCATGGTGCAGCGAGCCTGATGACCTGTTGGTCTACAGGATGTCATCGGATGCGCCGGTTGATGTGAACATCAGTATCTCCGGCACTTTCCTCAAGCAATCACGCGCCTCGTTGGAAACGGTATCCGACGGCCACCGGGCCACCCTCATCGTCATGGGCCGTATGCCTGGACTCAACATCGGACTCCTGCCTCATCCTGCCGAAAATCCTTGGGAAGATGAGCAGGACGGAACTGGAATGGCGTACGCCGGTGCGTTCTCCCTTACCGTCACAGGTGGTGACATCAATGTGGGCGACAACAGTCTGCAATGTTCGAATATCACCGGATTATCGCTCCGCTTCCGCAGTATGAGCGGATTTAAGGGAAGTGACCAGCAGCCGGAACGAAGCATGACGGCTATCGCCGACCATCTGGAGAAAACCATCGACGAGTGGTCGACTGACCTGCAGACCATGCTCGACCGCCACGTCGAGGACTACCGCAGATATTTCGACAGGGTGGCTATCCATCTCGGTTCAGCCCATGATGACGATACGGAACTACCGTTCTCGGAGATCCTTCGCTCGGATGAGAAAAAGGAACCGCATCGTCTGGAGATGCTGGCGGAAGCGATGTTTGATTTCGGCCGGTATCTGCTTATTTCCTCGTCTCGGCCACACACCCAGCCTGCGAATCTGCAGGGGATTTGGAACCATAAGGATTTCCCGAACTGGTACAGCGCCTATACGACGAACATCAACGTTGAGATGAACTATTGGATGACAGGCCCATGCGCCCTCCAAGAACTTATCGAGCCGCTCGTCTCCATGAATGAGGAGCTGCTAGTGCCGGGGCGCGACGCTGCTGACAGGGTTCTTGGCTGCCGAGGATCGGCGGTCTTCCATAATGTCGATCTCTGGCGTAGGGCCCTTCCTGCGAACGGCGAGCCGATGTGGTCGTTCTGGCCGTTCGGCCAGGCATGGATGTGCCGGAACCTGTTCGATGAATATCTGTTCAACCAGGATGCATCGTACCTGGCCCGCATCTGGCCGATCGTGCGGGACAACGCGCGATTCTGCATGGATTTCCTATCGGAGACAAAGCATGGACTGGCCCCGTCTCCTGCAACATCACCGGAGAACTGTTTCTTGGTGAATGGAGAACCGGTATCCGTTGCGCAAAGCAGTGAGAATGCCACGGCCATCGTGCGTAATCTGCTTGATGATTTAATTCAGGCTTCTCACGATCTGGAAAACCTTGACGAAGAGGACAGAAATCTGGTCCGTGAAGCGGAATCCGTCCGTTCCCAACTAGCTGAAACGCGATTGGGAGCTAATGGAAGAATCCTCGAATGGAACGACGAATTCATCGAATCCGATCCACAGCACCGCCATCTGTCCCACCTTTACGAACTGCATCCTGGTGCAGGCATCACGTCTCAGACTCCGCACCTGGAGGAAGCCGCTAGGAAATCCCTCGAAGTGCGTGGCGATGATGGTTCCGGCTGGAGCATCGTATGGCGCATGATCATGTGGGCGCGTCTGCGTGATGCGGAGCATGCCAAACGAATCATAGGCATGTTCCTGCGGCCGGTGGATGCGAACGCTGAAACCAATTTGCTGGGTGGAGGCGTGTACGACAGCGGATTATGCGCCCACCCGCCGTTCCAGATTGACGGGAACCTTGGATTCCCGGCGGCTTTGTCGGAGATGCTTGTCCAAAGCCACGATGGCTGGATTCGCATTCTTCCGGCCCTGCCGGAGGATTGGCATGAGGGAACCTTCCATGCGCTCCGCGCAAGAGGCGGAATCCAAGTGGATGCGACATGGACGGATCAGACAGTGGAATATACGTTGCGCTGTTCGAAGCCCACGGAGATTACGCTGAACGTTCTGGGGACTGATATGGGACGTGTCGCGCTATCTCCGGATAAGCCATTCAAGGGATCCATCCGGCGTTAACGTATTGCGTTATATCCGTTACGAAATGTTGCGGACCGTCTTTCCTAATAGGGGAGGACGGTCCGCAATCTTTTTTGATGGGAAAGGGGATTCCTCGTCATGGGGAATCCCCTTTTTGCGTATTGTGCAGCGTATGGATCAGAAATCGAAATTATCCGGATCCGCACCGTTGCGTTTGCCGGTGTTGAGTGCGGTAATGGCTGTCATATCCTCAGACGTCAGGTTGAAATCGAAAACATCGAAGTTCTGCTTGATGCGTTCGGCATGAGTGGACTTCGGCAATACGACGACGCCGCGTTGGATGTGCCAACGAATCACCACCTGAGCTGCGGACTTGCCATACTTGGCGCCTATTTCAGCAAGAACCGGGCTGCCCAGCAGATTGCCTCCGGTGCCACCGAGCGGGCTCCATGCCTCAGCGACAATGCCCTTGGAACGTAGCTGTCCAATCAACTCATGATTGGTGAACTGCGGGGAGGACTCAATCTGATCTACGGCGGGTAGCACGTCGCTGTTGGCAAGCAACTCATCGATATGGTGCTTCTGGAAGTTGCTGACACCGATGGCTTTCGCTCGGCCGGAGGCATAAATCTCCTGCAGGTCGTCCCACGCTTGTTGCCATCCATCGGCCGGCCAATGAATCAGATACAAGTCCACATAATCTAGCCCAAGGCGATCCAGGCTTTCCTGAAATGCATCCTTGCCGCGATGGGCGCGAATATCGTCATTCCAGAGCTTGGTAGTCACGAAGAAGTCGCCACGAGGCAATCCGGCACGACGGATGCCTTCGCCCACTGAAGCCTCATTACGATAGATCATCGCCGTGTCAATATGACGATAACCGTTCTCCAACGCAGTCTGCACCGCATTCACCGTGGTATCGCCATCCGGCGTCTGGAATACGCCCAAGCCCACCTGTGGAATAACCGTGCCGTTGTTCAGTGTGATTGTCGATTGAATTGCCATAGTTCCTCTTTGCCGATAGCTATGCTTTGCCATATTCTATTGTATGAGGAAATGCGTGGCTGTGCTGAGATTCTACGCCCGGCATAACGGTTATCGAACTGAACGGGGAAGCTGATGAATCATTGGTCAAAGAACCATTCGTTGCAAGAGCAAGCCTCGGATGTGGTGCGCAAACACATGGTGATTACCGGACTGGTGCAAGGTGTGGGCTTTCGTTATTTCACGGTCATGCAGGCCCGTCAACTTGGCGTCAGCGGCTGGGTGCGTAACCGATACGACGGATCAGTTGAAGTGGAGGCCCAAGTCGGCCAGGAGTCGGTGCAGGCGCTGGTGAAGCAGCTGAAACTAGGCCCGCGGTGGTCCGATGTACGCCATATCGACATACAGGATGTGCCGGTCAAAGACGATGCACCGTCCGCGTTTCGCGTTCTCGAGTAGCTCATAGCATTCCGATAATCTCACGATACGGGTGAACATGGGCGTTCCTCGACGGTTAGACTCCGTACGTTGCTACGATGGGACATTATGAGTGAGAATATTATGCGCATTATTGACCTTCGTGGTCGCAAACTGTCCCGTGCCGAACTGCTCGCCGCGATGCCGCGCGCCGCAATGGGCACTTCCGAAGCCACCGATTTGGTGCGTCCGATTCTGGACGATGTGAAGGAGCGCGGAGCCGCGGCTCTTCGTGACTTCGAAGAGAAATTCGACCATGTGCGTCCGAAGCACCTGCGTGTGCCGGCTGAGGCGATTCAGGATGCCCTGACCACACTCGATCCCGAAGTGCGCGCCGCCATTGAGGAATCCGTACGTCGTGCCCGTGCTGTGGCTGCCAATCAGGTGCCGAAGGACTTCTATACCGACCTGGCCGAGGGTGCTCGTGTTGCTGAACGTTGGATTCCGATTCAGCGAGTCGGCCTGTATGTGCCTGGTGGCAAGGCTGTGTACCCGTCTTCCGTGATCATGAATGCCGTGCCGGCTCAGGCTGCCGGTGTTGAATCATTGGCCATTGCCACACCGCCTGCCCGCGATAACGAAGAGGGCCTGCCGAACAAGACCATCCTTGCCACCTGTGCCATCCTCGGTGTTGATGAGGTATACGCGGTCGGTGGCGCCCAGGCCATCGCCATGTTCGCGTACGGCGCCAAGGGCAGCGAGCCTCAGGATGGCGGCGTATTGTGCGACCCGGTCGACAAGATCACCGGCCCGGGCAACATCTTCGTGGCCACCGCCAAGTCTCTTGTTTCCGCATTCGTAGGCATCGATGCGGTTGCCGGTCCGACTGAAATCGGCATCATCGCTGATAAGACCGCTAATCCGAGCCTGCTGGCCGCCGACCTCATCGGACAGGCCGAGCATGATGAGCTTGCCGGTTCCGTGCTGTTCACCGACTCCACCGATATTGCTGAGAAGGTGCAGGAGAACCTCAACTACCGTGTGCCGAAGACCGAGCACGCCGAGCGCGTCCACACGTCCCTGAGCGGCACCCAGTCCGCCATCGTACTGACCGACAACCTCGACCAGTCCATCGATGCGGCCAACGCTTATGCCGCCGAGCACCTTGAGATTCAGACCGAGGATGCCGATGCCGTGGTCAAGCGTATCAAGAACGCTGGTGCCATTTTCCGTGGCCCGTACTCTCCGGTGCCGCTGGGCGATTACATGTCCGGCTCCAACCACGTGCTGCCCACCGGCGGTACCGCTCGCTTTGCTGCAGGCCTTGGCGTGCACACCTTCATGAAGCCTGTCGAAGTCATCGAATATGACGAGGAAGGCCTCAAAGCACTGGCTGCCCGTATCAATGCCTTTGCCGTTTCCGAAGACCTGCCGGCTCACGGTGAGTGCGTGCTGAGCCGTTTCGTCAAGGATCCCTATGACAAGGCCACCCTGCGCGAGCAGGAGAAAGAAGCCGGTCTGCGATGAGCTCGATTCCCGCAAACCTGCCGCTGCGCAATGATTTGATTGGTGAGGAACCGTATGGTGCTCCTCAGCTTGATGTCCCGGTATGTCTTAACGTCAATGAGAATCCATATGCATCGGATCCGGCTGTATGCGATACCATTGCCAAGCGTGTACGTGAGATTGCGCCGACGCTGAACCGTTACCCGGATCGTGAACATATTGAGCTGCGTCAGGCGTTCAGCGATTATCTGGCCCGTGAATCCGGCGCCCGTCTGGATGTGGACGAGCTGTGGGGTGCGAATGGTTCCAACGAGATTATGCTGCAGCTGTTCCAGGCCTTCGGCGGCCCGGGGAGGACCGCTCTCGGCGCTGACCCGACGTACTCCATGTACCCGGAATACGCCCGCGACACCTTCACCGGTTGGAAGCTGGCTCACCGCAACGCCGACTTTACGTTGAACGTAGACAAGGTGCTTGAAGCCATCAACGAGGTCAAGCCTTCGATGGTGTTGCTCACCAGCCCGAATAACCCGACCGGCACCCCTCTGCCGATGGAAGACATCGAGCGCGTTCTTGCCGCCTGCGAAACCGCTGAAGTGGCTGGCGCGGGTGAGGTCGTCCACCCGATCCTCGTCATCGACGAAGCCTACGTGGAATTCCGCAAGCCCGGCACCCCGAGCGCGGTAAGCCTTATCAAGAACCACCCGAATCTGGCCGTCAGCCGCACCATGAGCAAGGCTTTCGCTTTCGCCGGTGCACGAGTCGGTTACTTGGCTGCGTCCAAGGGCATTATCGACTGCGTGCGCATCGTGCGTATGCCGTACCACCTGTCGGCCGTGACCCAGGCCGCCGCACTGGCTGCGTTTGAGCACACCGACGAGCAGCTGAGCCGAGTGGAACACCTGCGCGAGACCCGCGAGGCAACTGCTTCCTGGCTTAAAGAGCAGACCTATAAGGGGCAGCCGCTTGAGGTGGCCGAATCCGGCTCGAACTTCCTGCTTTTCGGCGGGCATTTCGACAACCGTGAGGCGATTTTTGACGAATTGCTCAAGCGTGGTGTACTGATTCGTGTGGTTGGGCCAGACGGCTGGCTGCGCGTATGCATGGGCACTGACGAGGAAATGGAAACGTTCCGTAATGCCCTTGCCGAAGTGCTTCGTATAGTAGAAGCAGCATAAGAGACTCGTACATCATGCTGCCGTGACCATCATCGATTGCGGCGGCATGATGCGACACCTATCAACCAGGAGACATGATGGCAAGAACTGCACATATTGTTCGTGAGACCAGCGAATCGCACATCGACCTCGAGCTGAATCTCGACGGTACCGGTAAAACCGATATCGATACCTCCGTGCCGTTCTACAACCATATGATGACCGCGCTGGGCAAGCATTCGCTGATTGACCTAACCATCCATGCGCATGGCGATACCGATATCGATGTGCACCACACTGTGGAAGACACCGCCATCGTGTTCGGTGAGGCCCTGAAGCAGGCGCTGGGAGACAAGAAGGGCATTCGCCGTTTTGCCGATGCCACCGTGCCGTTGGACGAGGCCTTGGCCAAAGCCGTGGTCGATATCTCCGGCCGCCCGTACTGCGTGTGCAGTGGCGAGCCCGAAGGCTACGAATTCTGCATGATCGGTGGCCACTTCACTGGCTCGCTGGTTCGTCACGTCATGGAATCCATCGCGTTTCACGCTGGCATTTGCCTGCACATGCAGGTACTCGCCGGCCGCGATCCGCACCATGTCGCTGAAGCCGAATTCAAGGCCCTGGCCCGTGCGCTTCGCTTTGCCGTGGAAATTGATCCCCGTGTGGATGGTGTGCCCAGCACCAAGGGAGCCCTGTGATGTCCGACGATAAGGATTTCAATCCGGACGATACGCATTTCTCCGACGAGGAGCTGGAGGCTGCACTGGCCGGATTCGAGAAGGAATTCGAGAACGACACGGATACGGGGGACGACGATCAAGCCGATTCTGCGGCGGATGCCAAGTCGATTGATAACGGCGCTGATACACAAGCCGTAGATGATATCTCTAGTTCTGTGGCGGATGCCGTCAACGAAGCCATGGCCGATGTGGTGGATCCCTCGGCCGGATTCGATAATGAGCTGGCTGGCCTTCTTGGTGACAAAGCCAAGATGGCGTTAATCGTTACCCGTATCGCTTCGGCGGATCTTCTGGCCGCATTCTGCCAGCTTTCGGACATCTCCGCTGCATGCATCGGTGCCAATCAGGGTGCGGTGGCAGTGCTGAAGAATCTTGATGGGGACGCTCCGGAGGCGGCCGCCAAAGATCTGACCACCGTGGTTTCCGGCATGGTGGTGATTTTGGCGGTCAATCGTGCGGACAAGCTCGAAGTGTCCATGATCATGCAGGGGCAGGTTGGCCAGACCTTTGCTCCGCCGGTGCTGTTTTCGTCCACTCCGCGATTTGTGGAGGATCTTATGCTCGGCATCGTCTCGTTGAATCAGCTCAAAACCCAAGGTTTTGAAGTGGTGGAGTCGGCCGACCTCGATCATGACCAGGCCATGCAGATTCTCGCCGACCACACCAAGCGTGGGCGTGGTGGCCGCGGATCGCATATCGAATAGGCGTAGGAATAGAACAGGTTAGGACAGACTATGACCACAGCGGTTGTTTTCGATTATGGCTTTGGCAACGTACGATCCATGGTGCGTGCTCTTGCCGACCTTGGCGTCGATACCACACTTACCTCCGATTACCGTCAGGCTTTGGAAGCCGACGGTCTGGTCGTTCCGGGTGTGGGCGCATTTGCCGCCTGCATGGACGGTCTCAAAAAAGTCGATGGCGACCGCGTGATCTATGACCGTATCCGTGCTGGCCGTCCAGTATTGGGCGTGTGTGTGGGCGAACAGATTATGTTTGAACGTGGTCTGGAACATGGTGCTCATGCCTCCGGTATCGGTCTGGTCGGTGGCTCGGTGAATCTGCTGGATGCCGATGTGGTGCCGCATATGGGCTGGGACACCATTGAGGCCGCTCCCGATTCCGCGCTGCTCAACGGTGTGGAAAACGAGCGCTTCTATTTCGTGCATTCCTATGCCGCAATGGAGGTCAAGCCCGCCGACACCGCACGTTTTGACATTGATCTGCAGACTTCCACTGAACGAGTGAGCTGGTGCACATACGGACGTTCGCGTTTTGTGGCGGCTTATGAGCGTGGTCCGCTATCTGCCACGCAATTCCATCCTGAAAAGTCCGGTGATGCCGGTGCTCAGTTGCTGAAAAACTGGATTGCCACGCTGTAGTTCATAAGAAAGGTTGTTCTCTGATGTCGTTGACTCTTCTCCCCGCTGTTGATGTGCGCGATGGCAAGGCCGTGCGCCTGCGCCAGGGTGAATCCGGTTCTGAAACGGATTACGGTTCGCCGTTCGAGGCGGCACGCACTTGGGTCGAGGCCGGTGCCGAATGGATTCATCTGGTGGATCTCGATGCCGCATTTGGCACGGGCAACAACCGCGATCAGTTGCGTGAAATCGTTCACGAACTTGGTGACCGGGTCAATATCGAATTGTCCGGTGGCGTTCGTGATGATGATTCACTGGATGCTGCATTGGAGGCCGGTGCTGCGCGTGTGAACATCGGCACCGCGGCCTTGGAGAACCCTGATTGGACCGCTTCGGTCATCAAGAAGTATGGCGATCGGGTGGCCGTTGGTCTTGACGTGCGTGGGCATACGCTTGCGGCTCGTGGCTGGACCAAGGAGGGCGGAGACCTGTTCGAGACCATGAAGTTCCTCGACTCGGTCGGCTGCTCGCGATACGTGGTCACTGATGTGGCCAAGGACGGCATGATGTCCGGGCCGAACATCGGACTGCTGCGTGAAGTGGCTGAACGCACCGATGCCAAGGTCACCGCTTCCGGCGGTATTTCCAAGCTTGATGACCTGCGTGCCATCAAGACTCTGGCCGAGATTGGCGTAGATTCCGCCATCCTCGGCAAGTCCCTCTACGCGCGTGCCTTCACGCTTCAGGAAGCGCTCGAAGTCGCTCGATGATGTGTGATTTGGCACTGACAAACGTTGGTGTTTTCTCAGCGCAAAGATTTCTCGAAATAAACCTTGATTGCGAGAATTTCTTGCGCTGAGTCGTTGCCAGTGCAAAGATTTCTCGAACAAAATGCTTATTTCGAGAATTATTTGCGCTAGAGAATATACCGAACGGACGGCGAGCCCATTGGCGTCAAAGATGACTGCAACGAGCCCAGCAACAACCGTTACTTTGTATCAGGCGCAGGGGAGTTCGCCGGACTTGATGAGTTTCTTGAATATGGCGTAATCCTCATCGTTCTGCTCGGCGTAACTTACAGCAAACGAGGCAATGGACTGGTCGAATTCGTCGGTACCGCCCATGTAGTTGGCAATGGCGATCGAATCGCCGGTGCGGGCATGAGCGTGCGCCAATGACCATGCACACATGCGTGAGAGATCGCTTAAACCTGAGGCATTGAGATTGTCGATGTCGATGGAGCCCTTGCCGTTCCACAGCTGACGCACGTAATAATCGCGCTTGCGTCCATCCTCGGCCATAAAGCTTGACCAACCCAGCAGCACGTCCGCCGTATTCTGAATCAGCTTCTGCCCCTGCACCACGCGCTCGCCGTGCGTGGCATAGGGCGAGGCTCCGCAATAGTGCTCCAGCACGGAATATGTGGCTTCCTTCATCTGCAGCATCATTGGATCATCAGCGTCGCGTGCGATCCATACCGAGGCCCATGCACGTTGTCCGACCGAGCCGACGCCCACCACTTTGCGGGCGGCATCCTGATAGCGCAGATGGTCGAACACCCAGCGTCGATCATCGTAGAGGGAATGACGATAGCTTTCGATCAATGTATCGAGACGCGCCTGCAATGCATCCAGGTCGGCATAATCGTCAAGTTGATTGATGGGCACCAGTTCAGGCGGATTCGATTTGAACCGCAGCTTGCCGTTCTCGAATTTGCAGAGCTTGGCTGCTGCCGCGTCGTTGTCTTTCAGCAACGCCTTCATGGCGGCTTCGCGCAATACGCGACTGCGCTTGGAACCGGTGGTTTCAAAACGATCCAGCGTTTCCTCCACATCGAGGTGCTCGTACCAAGCATCGAGATAATCCATCTCGGAGAACCACTTCATGCGGGTACGGTAGGTGCGCACGCATTGCACCACGGCGGCGCGGCGATCCTTCTCCTTGATTTTGTTGGCGCGGCCACATATTTCCACCGAGGCCGCAAGTCGCTTCAAATCCCATTCCCAGGGACCCACCGCGGTTTCGTCGAAATCGTTGATGTCGAATACCAGTCGTGTGGAAGGGGAGCGGAAGATACCAAAATTACCGATATGCGCGTCGCCTACACACTGCACCGGTATCCCGGTTACCGGCGTGGTCGCCAGATCGTTGGTCATGATGAGCACTGTGCCGCGATAGAACGTGAACGGGCTGGCGCTCATACGCTTGTACCGCAACGGAACCAGTTCGGGCACACGGATGGCGGACTGCTCCTCCAAAAGGCTGATCGCCTCTCTCCGGCCCTCCTGTGCCTGCCAAATGGCATGGGAATCCAATGGCGCCTTGGCTCGAGTGGATATGCCGGCACGTGACCGGTCGCGCGGATCGGTGGCCTGCTTCCAGCTGGTTACATCGACAGGTGGATTGGCGGATGGGGTGAGATGGTCTTCGCTCATTAACCACACCTTAGCGCGGCTTCGCCGCCGAATCATGTAACACGGCACACCGGTGAGATGTTAACGCCCCTCGTAACACGGATATGGAACGATAAGCGATTATGGATAGACAGCAGGAGTTTGCGCTGCGCACGGTCGAAGAACGCGACGTGCGCTTCATTCGTCTCTGGTTCACGGATGTGTTGGGAACACTGAAATCCGTGGCGATTGCTCCGGCCGAACTGGAAGCCGCATTTGAGGAGGGTCTTGGCTTCGACGGTTCCGCCATCGAGGGCATGACCCGTGTGTCCGAAGACGACATGATCGTTCAACCCGACCCCTCAACCTTCCAGATTCTGCCATGGCGCGGCGGCCCGCAAGGTACCGCTCGCATGTTCTGCGACATTCTGACCCCGGACGGCGAGCCGTCGCTCGGCGATCCTCGCCACGTGTTGAAGCGTGCGCTTGCCAAGGCCAAGGATAAGGGTTTCACGTTCTACGTGCACCCTGAGATTGAGTTTTATCTGTTCGAAAGCCAGGATGATTGGTCCAAGGCTCCGACCCCGATTGATGAAGGCGGCTACTTCGATCACGTGCCGCGCAGCCCGGGCATGGACTTCCGCCGCGCCACCGTGAACATGCTCGAACAGATGGGCATCTCGGTGGAATACTCGCACCATGAGGCGGGTCCTGGCCAGAACGAGATCGATCTGCGTTATGCGGATGCGCTCACCACTGCCGACAACATCATGACGTTCCGTACGGTGGTCAAGGAGATTTCGCTGGAGCGCGGCATCCATGCCAGCTTCATGCCCAAGCCTTTGGCCGACGCGCCTGGTTCCGGCATGCACACTCACCTGAGCTTGTTCGAGGGCGACTCCAACGCCTTCTACGAGGCCGGTCAGGAATTCAACATGTCCCTGACCGCCCGCCAGTTCGCCGCTGGCATCCTGTACCATGCGGCCGAAATCTGCGCGGTCACCGACCAATACGTCAACTCGTACAAGCGCCTGTGGGGCGGCAACGAGGCTCCGAGCTACATTTGCTGGGGCCACAACAACCGTTCCGCACTGCTGCGCATCCCGCAGTACAAGCCCGGCAAGGGCAACTCCGCGCGCATGGAGTTCCGCGCGCTCGACCCGGTGGCCAACCCGTATCTGGCCTACTCGGTGCTGCTGGCTGCTGGCCTCGACGGCATCGACAAGCAGATGCAGCTGGGCGAGCCCACCAGTGACGACGTCTGGGAGCTTACCGACGGTGAACGTCAGGCCATGGGCATTCAGCCGTTGCCGAGCTCGCTGGACGAAGCGCTGAAGATCATGGAGCGGTCTGACTTCGTGGCGGATGTCTTGGGTGAGCATGCGTTCGGCTACTTCCTGGACAATAAGCGTCAGGAATGGGCGGAATACAACCAGCAGGTCACTCCTTACGAGTTGAAGAAGTACCTGCCGAAGCTGTGATTGCAGGCGTTGCACATCTGTTGCACCCCGTCGATGCGTGGTTCATCGGCGGGGTTTTCATAGCGTGTCGTGACGACTGATAGCGGGCAGAGGTGGGAATAGTGTTGTCGCGGAGCTGATGGTAATCGTTTGACGAGCAGAGATGAAACAATCACGTCGACTGAGCACACAGACTGAACCCACATAGCCGAGAGCATGCGAGAGAGACATATGACGAACGCACCTGTGACCAATGCGCGTACCGACCGCTTCTTCAACTTTCCGGTCACTATCCTGATTTTCGCCAGTTTTATGCTGGGCATGAGCGAATTCGTGGTGGTGGGTATTTTGCCGGATATCGCCTCGGGTCTCAAGATATCCGAAGTGACCGTGGGCAATCTGGTGGCGCTGTTCGCCTTCGTATATGCACCATGTACGCCGATCGGCTCGGCACTGTCCGCACGATTCCCCCGTTTTGCCACCTATCTGATATTGATGGGTGTGTTCTTGGTCGGCAACATCCTGTGCGCCCTTGCTCCGAACTATCCGGTGTTGTTGATCGCCAGACTGCTGATTGCCTCCGTCTCCGGCACGCTGGTGGCCATTTCCATGACTTTTGCGCCGGATGTGACCACGGATAAGTACCGCACCAAATTCATCGCCTGGGTGTTCTCCGGGTTCTCCATCGCCTCCGTGGTGGGCGTGCCGATTGGTACATGGGTGGCCAATACTTTCGGCTGGCGTGTCACGTTTTATTTGGTTTCCGTGCTTACTGCGGTACTGATGATTTCGATGGCCTTGGTATTGCCGCGCAACTCACACCCGGCGAAAATCGGCTTCCTGCGGCAGTTCCGCTTGTTCTTCGACCGCCGTATTCAGCTCGGCGTGCTTGATGTGGTGTGCGGTGCAGCGGCTTCCTATGTCTTCTACACATACCTGTCTCCCATCATGCGAGACGAAATCGGTGTGCCCGAACAGTACCTCAGCATTGGCCTGGTGATTTATGGCTGCGCCTGTTTGTGGAGCAACCTGTACGGCGGCAAATTGGCCGACAAAGGGCGCGGTGTGGAGCCGCTGACGCACATTCGCCCGATTTACTGTGTGCAGGCGGTCTGCCTGTGCCTGCTGGCCTTTGCCTCGCTGGTGCCGGCGGCCGGCGCGTTGCTGCTGGTGGCGCTCGGCATGCTCATGTACCTGCAGAATTCCGCGTCTCAGGTGCTATACATGGACGTGGCTTACCAGTCCCATCCAGGCTCGGTGAACTTGGCCGCATCCCTGAACTCCATGTCTTTCAACATCGGCATCGCCATCGGTTCGGCGGTCGGCGGTCTGGTCAACGATCTCCTTGGACTCGCCTGGCTGGGGCCGGTCGGTGCGATATTCGCATTATTCGCTGCTGGCATCACCACACTGCTGCGTCCGTATATTCAGCGGTGATTTAAGGGCTAGGACAGCGCTTTCTTGATGCGGTTGAGCGATGCCGGCCCCTTGGTACCGAGTTCTTGAGCCCAGAGAGACACATAGAATTCTTCAAGCATCCAACGCGCCTGCTCGGCCTGCTGCATCAGTGCTTCATGCTTCGGGCCGGCTGGTTCGGCTTTTGCCCGTGCCAATGCTTTATCGACCAATTGCTTGGCCTCGTCGGCCTGCCATGCCCACTTGACGTCACGGTTCTTATCGGTTTTCGTCTTGTTCAGACGACTCACATCCGCCTTCAGATAACGGCTCAATGATTTCAGCGCATCCGGGGGAGTGCGGCCGATAAAACCTGGGTAGACAAGCGTGGCGATATGGTCACGGATAGACTGCAACACCGAAAGCATGGGCAGATCGGCCTTGCCGGAAGTGGCCTTATCCACGTCGGCATAAGACTTCATGATGCCGATGACATCATGCGCCACCTGGTACACGGTATCCTCATACACTTCGCGTATGTCGAGCACTGCGTTGGCCAGAGCTTCATCATCCGCGAGCTTGTCGACGTTCGGCAGCAGACGCTTGACCGTGGCCAGCTGCAAATCCTCAACCAATTCCTTGGTGGACTTGTAGGGGGCGGCAGCCAGCATCAACGCTTCGGTGCCCAGCCAACGAGACGAAATGCGTTCGCCCGGCAAGCGCAACGCATCCAATGCGCCACGCCATAGCATCGTGGCCCTCGACTCGGTAGTGGCACCCGCCTTATGCAGCAGATTCGCCTGTTGCACCAGCTTGCCTTGCTCGCCGGCCTGTTCGGCCTGTTTCTTGACCATCTGACGGGCCGAAGCCTCCGCCTGCGCGGCGAATTCGCGTTGCAATGCCTTCAGATCTTTGGCGGTGCCCAGCACTTTAACCGGCCCGCGTGCGTGACGGCGGCCACGCGGATGTTTGCCGGCCGGCAACTGCTGCTCCACTGAGAACGTAACCCGCAAATACGCGGACAGACGCTCGACCAATTCCGGTCCCAACACCTCAGGATGAATCTGCGCTCCCACGGTAGCGATGGCGGCCTTGGTGAACACGTGCGCCAGATCGGGCCAGCCAACAGTGGTGCCTTCCTCGTCCACCGGTGGCAGATTCGGTTTCTGCTGCGAGCCGGAACCCGGCAGATTGGGATAATGATCGTCAATCCAATCGCGAATCGTGCGTGCGGCATCCGGAGCCGGTACGAACTGGACGCGCAGCTGCTTGGGCAGTGCCTTAATCATTGCCAGAATCAGCTCATCCAGCAAACCCGGCACATTCCATGTGAACTGGTCGGGCGTAATGCGCGAGAGTGCCTTGAGCGGTACATGCACGGTGACGCCATCGGCCGGGTCGGTTGGGTCGTACACGTAGCTCAGGCGCAGGTCGATAGGCTGGCCATCGGAACCCGTGGTATGCCAATGGTCGGGGTAATCATCCAAACTGACCGAATCGCTGGATGCCAGGCGTTCCACCTTGGCCGGGTCGAAATCCAGCAAATCCGGCTGCTTATCGTGATCGGTCTTCCACCATTTCGCCAAATCGGCCACACAGGTCACATCATTGGGAATGACGGCATTATAAAAATCGAACAGATCCTCGTCGGAAACGGTGTCCGCCAGCTGACGGGTGCGGCTGGCATCATCGGCGGCATCCTCAAGAATGTCGCGATTCCTGCCCACGAATTCGTCGTAGCTGAAGCGCTGCTGAATGTCACCTTCCACCAAGCCTTGACGAATCAGGAAATCACGGGCCTCAAGCGGATTGATGCGCCCCCACTGCACGGTACGATCCTGCACAATCGGCAGACCATAGAGCAAGACGCGTGCGGTGGCCACGGCGGAGCCGCGCGAGCCGGACCAATGCGGTTCTGCATACGTGGTGCGGGTTAGCTGGCCGGCCAGCGGTTCGGCCCATGCCGGGTCAATGGCGGCCGAATACCGGGCCCACAGACGAGAGGTCTCCACCAGTTCGGTGCTCATCACCCATGAAGGGGTCTTCTTGGCTACGGCGGAGGCCGGGAACAAGGCGAAACGAGTGCCGCGCGCACCTTGATAGTCATTCTTCGACATCTTCTGGGCGCGTTTCATCGCGCGGGCACGAGCCGCTCCACTGAGTCCCGCAAAGTCGGAAGCCTTGGGCTCTCGGATCACCTGCATGCCCATCATGGACAGCAAGCCGGCAAGCATCGATTTATGAATGCCGTCCGTATCCCACGAACAGCACAGCGAATGCGCGGCCTGCTGATTCAATGGCAGCTGACGAATCTCCAAACCGGGGCGGGAAGACGGCAACGGGTCGCCGACCTTGAACTTCAGCTCCTTGCACATCTGCCTGAGCTGAGAGACCAGATCCTTCCACTGGCGCATCCTGAGCCAGCTGAAATATTCGGTTCTGCAGATACGGCGCAACGCATTGTTGCTCGGATCGCCATCCGCCTGGAATACGCGATCCCAGATATTCAACGCCGTAAGAAAATCACTGGTTTCATCCGCATACCGGTTATGAATGCGGTCGGCTTCCTCACGCTTGTCATCCGGGCGCTCGCGGGGGTCCTGCAAGCTGAGGAACGCCACCACCACGAGCACCGAAGCCAGAAGATTCGGTGAACCGGCCTTGGCCGCTTCGATGACCATGCGGCCCAGACGCACGTCGATGGGAATACGCGCCAGCTGACGACCGGTATGGGTGAGCGTCACCTCGCCACGCTTGCGGCCTATGGCCTTCAGCTCGGTCAGCTCGTTGAATCCGTCGGACACAGCCTTCATGTCCGGTGGGTCGATGAAACCGAAGTTCGTGACGTCTTCCGCCGTACGGGCCACGCCCACGGAGAGCATGTGCAGCACCACCGCGCCTAGCGAGGTTCGCAGGATCTCCGGCTCGGTGAAACGGGGACGGGTCTCGTAATCCTCACGCGAATACAACCGGATGGCAATGCCGTCGGCCACACGTCCGCATCGGCCGGACCGCTGATCGGCGCTGGCCTGGCTGATCGGCTCGATGGGCAGACGCTGCACCTTAGCGGTCTTCGAATAACGGGAGATGCGCGCGGTGCCGGGATCCACCACATAACGGATACCGGGCACGGTCAGCGAGGTCTCGGCCACGTTGGTGGCGATGACGATGCGCTGATGGGTGTGAGACTCGAACACCTTGTGCTGGTCGGCGGCCGACAGGCGCGCGAACAACGGCATGATCTCAATGGCGTCGGGGCGGTGCATGTCATCGGCTCGCGGGCCGTAGTGGTGACGCAGAGCTGCCTCGAACTCGTGAATGTCGCGCTCGCCGGAAGCGAAGACCAGAATGTCACGTGGGCCGCGCTCATGGGAGGAATGGATGACCAGCTCGGCACAGGCTCGGGCCACCGCTGTGGGCATGTCGGTGATGCCGTCGTCGGCGTAATCGGCATTGCCGCGTCTGCGGGAATGATCGGCATCGGATTCGGCGATGGCGCTCGCCAGCTCGTCATAGTCGGCGTCTCCGGGGCGGGCGCCGGTCGCAAAGCCCGGCACCTCACGCATCAGTGCGGGTGCGGTGCCGAGCGGTTCGTACACCACCTGCACAGGGAAGGTGCGGCCGGACACCTCGATCACTGGTACTTTCTCGTGCAATGCGTGCGCGAAATGTTCTTGGAACTTCACCGAATCGATGGTTGCGGAGGTGATGATGAGCTTTAGGTCGCGACGCTGGGGGAGCAGGGCCGTTAGATATCCGAGCAGAAAGTCGATGTTCAGGCTGCGCTCGTGGGCCTCGTCGATGATGATCGTGTCATACTGGCTGAGCTTCGGATCGCGTTGAATCTGGGCGAGCAGAATACCGTCGGTCACCACGCGCAGACGCGTATTCGGGGAGCTTTCGTCGGTGAAGCGCACCTGATAGCCGACTTCATCGCCCAGACGTACGCCCATTTCGGAGGCGATGCGTTCGGCCACCGTGCGTGCGGCGATACGGCGGGGCTGGGTATGCACGATCTGCTTGCCGTGTGTGCCCCGGCCGAGTTCCAACAGAATCTTCGGCAGCTGCGTGGTTTTGCCGGAACCGGTCTGACCGGAAACGATGACGACTTGTGAACGACGGACAGCGTTGGCTATCTCATCACGTGCGGCGGATACGGGAAGTTCGGCAGGATACTCATATTTCATGACGAACTTCAATGATACGGAAGCCCTTGGAGCTCGCGTATTTGCTTGCAGTGAACCCTTCGCCCAGCGATTCGTCCAGCCAGGGGATCAGCGAGTCGGAGCCAAGGTTCTTTTGCACCACCAGATAAGCCGCTCCTCCCACCTTGAGTTTGGGCAGCCAGGCCATGAGCAGCGTATGCAAGGCCTCCTTGCCGATGCGAATCGGGGGGTTCGACCATATCGCATCGAATGTGAGGTCGCCGGGAATCGGCTCGCAATGTGCGCTCTGGCGGTCGGCTGGCAGTGGGGTGCTGGTTTCATCCACCTGTGTGGTGTGAATATTGCGGCAGCCATTGGCCTCGGCGTTGACATGGGTGAGTTCCAGGGCGCGTTCGTTGACGTCCACGGCCCATACGTTCGCTTCGGGCGATGCGAACGCCAGAGCGAGGGCGATTGGCCCCCAGCCGCAACCCAGATCCAGCACATTGCCGGATACCGGCGGTTCCGGAGCGTGCTTGAGCAACACGGAAGTGCCCAAGTCGACGCGGGAGCCGGAAAACACTCCGTTCGATACCTGTACTTGGGCATCATGACCTTGCAACGTCACATTGAGCGTGCGGCGCACGTCCTTTGACGATGGCTCCGCGGAGAAATACTGTTCGGCCATGTTTCGCTCCATTCCCGCGGGTTTCCCGCTTCTTGCATATGCCAATGCTGGCATGTCACCTCACTCGATGATAATAAGGAGGCATAGAAGAATCGTGAACACTTGACTGACACCGAGGTGCCTTTGACCGACAACACCCAGTACACCGACATTGATCGCAGCGACGCTGATGAAGCCCCATCGGGAGTGTTGTCCGGCCAATCCAATGTGCTGCTCGACGATACCCAACGAGCCGCGGGATGGCATGAAGACTCCAACCAGGAATGGGAGGAGCGTGAGGCCCGTAACGAGCTGAAACATGTGGCCGGCTTGGGGGAGCTTCAGGATGTTGCTGAGGTCGAATACCGTAAGGTGCGTCTTGAGCGTGTGGTGTTGGTCGGTGTCTGGTCATCGGCGGTGACCACCCAGGCCAAGGCGGAGGAGTCGCTCAGGGAGTTGGCGGCTCTCGCCGAAACGGCAGGTGCCGTGGTGTGCGATGGCTTATTGCAGCATCGGTCCAAGCCGGATGCCGCTACATATGTCGGTTCCGGCAAAGCACGGGGAATCGCGGATATCGTGGCCCGTGAAGAGGCCGATACGATTGTCGTGGATGATGATCTGGCACCGTCTCAACGTCGTGCACTTGAGGATGCCGCCAAAGTCAAAGTGGTGGATCGCACTGCGGTGATTCTCGATATTTTTGCCCAGCATGCCACTTCACGTGAGGGCAAGGCCCAGGTGGAGCTTGCGCAGCTTGAATACATGTTGCCACGACTGCGCGGCTGGGGTGGATCTCTATCCCGTCAGGCCGGTGGTCGTGCGGCTGGTGCGGATGCGGGCATCGGATCGCGTGGTCCTGGCGAGACCAAGATCGAGATGGATCGCCGTGTGATTCGTGCGCGTATCGCCCGCTTGCGTCGGCAGATTCGCGAAATGGCACCGGCGCGTGAGATCAAGCGTGGCTCCCGTAGGAGATTCGGGCTGCCTACCGTGGCTGTGGTGGGGTATACGAATGCAGGTAAATCGTCGTTGACCAACCGGCTGACGGGGTCTGCGGAATTGGTGGAGAACGCGCTGTTCGCCACGCTGGACACGGCGGTGCGCCGTGCCAAAACCCATGACGGGCGTGCATTCGCTTACGTGGATACGGTCGGGTTCGTGCGTCGACTGCCCACGCAGCTGGTCGAGGCATTCAAATCCACGCTGGAGGAAGTGGGAGAGGCCGATGTGATTGTGCATGTGGTTGATGGCTCCCACCCGGATCCGTTCTCCCAGATTGATGCGGTGAACGATGTGCTTGCGGATATTGAAGGCACCGCCTCCATCCCCCGTATTCTCGTGTTCAATAAGGCCGATCAGATTGATGACGCCAAGCGAGAACGTCTGGCCGCCTTGCAGCCAGATGCGTTCATCGTGTCGGCATACAGCGGTAAGGGATTGGATGCGTTGCGCGATGCGGTCGAAGAGCTGTTGCCCGTGCCGCATGTGCATATCAATGCGTTGCTGCCGTACACGGCGGGGTCTCTGCTTTCCCGTGTACGTGAATACGGCAAGGTGGATTCCGTGGAATATCGCGATGACGGAGTGGCGCTCGAAGCGGATGTCGATTCGCACTTGGCTGCGCAAATCATGGAGCAATCAATCGCATAAATAACGTGACGAAAATCACATAATGGCTGTGAGCGCTAACAACTGCTGAAAACATTAGGGTTATGGCATCATTGGATATGCATTGTGGCCCGCGAAACGTCTTAGCGGGTTTATAAAGTGAAACCGTTAGTTACAAGGCCTGCCATTCATCAGCAGACCGCCTTTGAAGAGAGGTTTATCCATCATGGCGGAAACTACCGTTAAGCCCACGAAGCTTGCTGTTATTGGTGCCGGTGCCGTTGGCTCTACTCTTGCCTTTGCCGCTGCACAGCGTGGCGTCGCTCGCGAGATCGTGCTCGAGGACATCGCCAAGGAGCGCGTGGAGGCCGAGGTGCTCGACATGCAGCACGGCTCCAGCTTCTACCCGACTGTGTCCATCGCCGGTTCCGACGATCCTGAGATCTGCCGCGACGCCGACATGGTTGTCATCACCGCTGGCCCTCGCCAGAAGCCGGGCCAGTCTCGTCTTGAGCTCGTTGGCGCCACTGTCAACATTCTCAAGGCCATTATGCCGAACCTTGTCAAGGTGGCTCCGAACGCTATCTACATGCTCATCACCAACCCGGTCGACATCGCCACCCACGTGGCTCAGAAGATCACCGGTCTGCCTGAGAACCAGGTCTTCGGCTCTGGCACCAACTTGGACTCCGCTCGTCTGCGCTTCCTGATCGCCCAGCAGACCGGCGTCAACGTCAAGAACGTGCACGCCTACATCGCTGGCGAGCACGGCGACTCCGAGGTTCCGCTGTGGGCTTCCGCCACCATCGGTGGCGTCCCCATGTGCGACTGGACCCCGCTGCCCGGTCACGAACCGCTCGATGCTGCCAAGCGCGAGGAGATTCACCAGGAAGTCAAGAACGCTGCCTACAAGATCATCAACGGTAAGGGTGCCACCAACTACGCCATCGGTATGTCCGGCGTTGACATCATCGAGGCCGTCATGCACGACACCAACCGCATCCTGCCTGTGAGCTCCATGCTCAAGGACTTCCACGGCATCTCCGACATCTGCATGTCCGTGCCGACCCTCCTCAACCGTCAGGGCGTCAACACCGCCATCAACACCCCGGTGTCTGACAAGGAGCTCGCCGCTCTGAAGCGCTCCGCCGAGACGCTGAAGGAAACCGCCGCCCAGTTCGGCTTCTGATAAAAAATCGTTCTGCGGACGTCCTCGTCGTTACGGCAGGCTCGACGTNCCTTCGTACGCCTTCGCCTGCCGCGCCTAGAGGCCGCACGCGCAGAACGATTTTTATATCGAACGGGAATCCTCGACTCGATTGAGTCGAGGAT
>CXSV01000016.1_pt1 | contig 39349 bp, 37 predicted proteins | sample 941241 | NCBI WGS metagenome assembly CXSV01 (sample SAMEA3493493, study PRJEB9703) | human gut metagenome | biome: ENVO:mammalia-associated habitat; material: ENVO:feces | place: Bangladesh | collected 2010-01-06 | reverse complement strand
ATTGTGTACGCCGTTTACATCAGCTTCTTCAAGAAGCAGATGATCGGCGGCACGAGGTTCGTCGGGGTCGAGAACTACGCGCGCCTGCTGCAGGACGGCCAGTTCTGGTCGTCCGTGGGTCGTGTGGCGCTGTTCACCTGCGTGCAGGTGCCGATCATGCTGTTCCTGTCGGCCGCCATGGCCCTCGCCCTGGATTCGATGAAGCTGCACGGCGCCAAGTTCTTCCGCATCAGCACGTTCCTGCCCTATGCGGTGCCCGCGGTGGTGTCCACGTTGGTGTGGGGCTTCGTGTACGGCGCGAAGTACGGCCTGGTGGGCTCGTTCAACGACTTCTTCGGCACGAACGTCGACGTGCTGCAGCCGAGCGTGCTGCTTGCCTCCATCGGCAACATCAGCACGTGGGAGATCACCGGCTCCCTGATCACGATCATCCCGCTGGTCATCGCGTTCCTGTGCCTGCAGAAGTACTGGCAGTCCGGCCTCGCCGCAGGCGCCGTCAAGGAGTAGTTGCTACTCCCTCTGGCTCTCCTCAGAGAGAGGAGCTGGAGAAATGGGGTCTTGGCTTCCCTCTCTGAGGAGAGCTGTCGAACGCAGTGAGACTGAGGGGAGCCAAAGCCCAAAACCGGCAAACACAACACCGGCCATGAGCCGATACAATAAAGGATTTGATTAATATGACTACTCGTAGAGCATTTAGGTGGCCGTCCCTGCTGACGGAATCCGGCCGCGGCATCGCGTTCGGCGGCGACTACAACCCGGACCAGTGGCCCGAGGAGACGTTGGACGAGGATATCCGTCTCATGGGTGAGGCCGGCGTGAACGTCGTATCGCTGGCAATCTTCAGCTGGGACAAGATCGAGCCGGTCGAGGGCGCGTTCACGTTCGAGTGGCTCGACCATGTGATCGACAGGCTCGGCAAAGCCGGCATCGCCGTGGACTTGGCCTCCGCCACCGCCACCGCGCCGCTGTGGCTGTACGAATCCCATCCAGAGGTGCTGCCGGTAGACCGGTATGGTCATATCGTCAACGCGGGCTCACGCCAGTCGTGGCAGCCCACAAGCCCGGTGTTCAAGGAATACGCGCTGCGCCTGTGCCGCAAACTTGCCGAACACTACAAGGACAACCCGTATGTGACCGCCTGGCACATGGGCAACGAATACGGCTGGAACAACCGCTACGACTACTCCGACAACGCCTTGGCCGCGTTCCGCACGTGGTGCGAGGCCAAGTACGGTACCATCGACGCGTTGAACGAGGCGTGGGGCACGGCCTTCTGGTCGCAGCACGTGAACAGTTTCGACGAGGTGTTGCTGCCGCGTCACATGGGCGGCGACGCCATGGTCAACCCGCCGCAGCAGCTCGACTATGAGCGGTTCGGCAACGACATGCTGCTCGACTTCTACAAGGCCGAACGTGACGCCATCGAGCAGATCTGCCCCGGCAAGCCGTTCACCACGAACTTCATGGTCTCCACCGACCAGTGCGTCATGGACTACGCCAAATGGGCCGGCGAGGTGGACTTCGTGTCCAACGACCACTACTTCCATGAAGGCGAATCCCACCTGGACGAGCTCGCCTGCTCGGACGCGCTCGTGGACTCCCTCGCGCTGGGCAAGCCGTGGTACGTGATGGAGCACTCCACCTCAGCCGTGCAGTGGAAGCCGCTCAACGCGCGCAAACGGGCCGGCGAGCTTATGCGCGACTCCCTGGCCCACGTGGCCATGGGCGCCGACGCCATCTGCTTCTTCCAATGGCGGCAGTCCGTGTCCGGCGCCGAGGCGTTCCACTCCGCCATGCTGCCCCACGCGGGCGCCGACACGAAGGTCTTCCGCGGCGTATGCGAGCTCGGCAAGGCGCTGAAGACTCTCTCCGACGCCGGGCTGCAGGGCACTGAGCTCGAGCGTGCCGGCACGGCGATCCTGTTCAGCGCGGAATCCGAATGGGCCACACGCTCCGAAACCCTGCCCAGCATGAAACTCAACCACTGGCACGACGTTCGCGACTGGTACCGCGGCTTCCTGGATGCTGGGCTGCGCGCGGACGTGGTGCCGCTTGCCTACGACTGGACCGACTACAAAACCATCGTGCTGCCCACCGTGCTCAGCCTGTCCGACGAAGACGTTCGCCGTATCGCCGACTTCGCGAAGGCCGGCGGAACCGTCATCGTCGGCTACGCCACTGGCCTGATCGACGAGTACTTCCACATCGGGCTCGGCGGATACCCAGGTGCCGGCAATGGCCTCCTACGCGACATGCTCGGCATCCGCAGCGAAGAATTCAACATCCTCGGTGAAGAAGCCGAAGGCGAGCCCAGCGAAATCAGCCTGTCCAACGGTCTGACGACCCGCCTGTGGCAGAATGACGTGACTTCCGTAGCCGCGGACGCCACAGTGCTCGCCTCTTACACAGGTGAGTCCGCCGCCGACTGGGAGCTGGAGCGCACCCCCGCCATCACCAGCCGTCCCTATGGCAACGGTACCGCCATCTACGTGGGCTGCGACCTCAACCGTCACGACATTGCCCAGCTGCTCAAAGCACTTGGCTCCCGCTGGCGGGAGCTGTCGGCGCAGCCGACTGAGGGTGGTCAAACTCCAACCTATCCCACCACAGATCCCCGCATCCTGCACACCATCCGCCGATCCGCAGACGGCTCCACCCGCTTCGATTTCTACCTCAACCGCTCAAACCAGCCCGTCGCCATCAACGGTGTGGAAGGCAAGCCCATCATCGCCCACCGTTGCGAGACGGATGCCGTCGGATATACGCTGAACCGTAACGCTATTCTTATCGCTAAAACGTCCTGCTAGACCGCGTTAGAATGGCAATGTTGTCCGGATGGAGGAGCGCGGCATGAGCGACGAGAAAACAGCCAAGCGTCGAGTGACTCTACGCGATGTCGCTCAGGCCGCCGGTGTATCGCTCAAAACTGCGTCGAACGTGATCAATGGCTCCGGACGTATGACCGATGAGACCCGTGCCAAGGTCGAGTCGGTCATTAAGGACCTCGACTACCGAGTCAACGTGGCCGCCCGCAACCTCAACCGCGATCACACCGGTTTCATCACCCTTGCTGTGCCTTCGCTGATTCCGCCATATCTGGCCGAGTTGGCCAACCGCACCATCGAGGCCGCCCGCCAGCGCAACTATTCCGTATACGTCACCACGTATGCGGAAGGCTCCGCGAAAGGCGCGCGCGATCTGCTGAAGAAGTTCAACTCCACGGTGTCCGATGGCATGATCCTTTCCATGAGCGAGGTGGAAAACATTTCGCCCGATGATCTGAAGGTTGATTTTCCGCTGGTCATCGTTGGCGCGCGTACCACGTGGGGCATTGTGGATCACGTGACCCCGGACGATGTATCCGCAGCCGCCATGGCCGCAGGCTACCTGTATGACCGCGGTTCCACCAGACTTGCAGTGATCGGTGCCCGTGACGTTTACGACGAAGATGCATTGCTGAATGCCGTAGAAGGCAACGCGCAGCTGCGTCTGCGCGGCATCATCGAAGAGACCCGCAGGCGTGGGCTCTCCTTGGATCCGCAGCTGATTGGCAACACCGATCAGGATTGGACCATCGGAGCCGGTGCCCGTGTGACCCAGCGGCTCATTGATTCCGGCGTGCCGTTCGACGGTGTGATCGCCCTGAACGATCAGTTGGCCATCGGCGCATTGACCGCTCTGCGCACCGCTGGTTATGAGGTGCCCGCGCAGGTGCAGGTCATCGGCTTCGATAACAACGAGGAAGCCCCCTACCTGCAGATTCCGCTGACCACCATGGATTCCCGCCTTGACTGGACGGCTCCCACGGCAGTGAATCGCATCCTCGGACGCATCGACGGCAGCATCATCAAGCCCGAACTGCTCACCACCGAATCCCAAGTCATCGCCCGCGCCTCCACACGCTGACATGCGCCTCTCCGTGTACAGTGGCGTGTAGTCGCAGCAATAAAGGAGCATCACAAGCCATGGCCGACGGACATATTAACCCTGCCAACGTACCGGATATCGCACTTCGGGACGGCCATTCCATTCCGCAGGTCGGCCTTGGCGTCCTACGCGTCGATGACGAGGGCGTGGTGCCCGTCGTCGAATCCGCGCTGGAAGCCGGATACCGCCACATCGACGGCGCCGCCGGATACGACAACGAGGCCGGCGTGGGCCGTGCGCTCGCCGCTTCCGGCTACAACAAGGGCGCTAAGCGCGAGACACTGTGGGTCACCACCAAGCTGCGTGACTCCGAGCAGGGCTACGATTCCGCACTCAAGGCATTCGACAACTCCCTGAAACTCCTCCAGCTCGACTACGTGGACATGTACATGATTCACTGGCCCACGCCGTTCGACTGGCGTAGCACCGACACCTGGAAGGCCTTCGTCAAGCTGCGCGACGAGGGCCTGGCCCGCACGCTCGGCGTATGCAACTTCATGCCCGCCGACCTGAAGCGGCTGCACGAGGAGACCGGCGCATGGCCGGCCGTCAACCAGATCGAGCTGCACCCCACGTGGCAGCAGCGCGAAGTGGTGGCCTTTTGCAAGGAGCATGGCATCGCCGTGGAGACTTACTCGCCGATGGCCCGTGGTGCTGACCTCAACGCCGGCAACGGCACCATCGAGAAGATCGCCGCCGCGCATGGGGTCAGCCCAGCCCGGGTGATTCTGCGCTGGCACATCGAAAACGGCACCATCATCATTCCGAAGTCCGTGCACGCAGCACGCCAGAAGGAAAACCTCGACCTGTTCGGCTTCGAGCTCACCGCCGAAGAACGTGCAGCCATCGATGCTCTTGACGGTCCGACCCGCGCCGGTCATGATCCCCTCACCTTCACCTACGCCTGATGCCTCCGCGCCGTCGTCCTTACCGTTCCAGCGCTCACTTCAGCCGCCGCTTCAACGCCTCCGGGCCGCTGGAGCGTGTGCTTATTCTCATTGTCATTGCGGCGGTCATTGGCATTACGGTCGGCCTGCTGCTGCCGCGAGTCAATCCTGATGCAGCCAAGCTCACCGGCGGATACACCGCCACCGGTTCCGCCGCTGACACGTTGAACAAACTTGCCGTGGATGACAACCAGAGCGCACACGGCTACGACCGCGATTCCTTTGCATTCCGTTCCGTCGATACCGACGGTAACGGTTGCGACGCCCGCGATGATGTACTTGCCCGCGACCTGACCAACGTCAAATACAAATACGCTGGTTCCTGTGTGGTGGTGTCCGGCACATTGGATGACCCTTATACCGGGCAAACCATCAACTTCGTGCGCGGCCGCACCACCAGCGCCAAAGTGCAGATCGACCATGTGGTAGCGCTCGAAAATGCATGGCAGTCCGGTGCCAACAAGTGGCCTGCAACCAAACGCCACGAGTTTGGCAATGACCCTTATAATCTGCTCGCCGTGGATGGCCCCGCCAACCAGGAGAAAGGCTCAGCCTCCGCCGCTTACTGGATGCCCACCAACAGCGAATACCGCTGCGACTACGTGGCACGCCAAATTGGCGTCAAAGACAAGTACCAACTCACCGTCACATCCCAAGAAAAGGACGCCATGCTCGCCGTCCTCCACACCTGCCCCGGCCAAGCCGTGCCAGCGGATTAGGAGGAAGAGGCTATCTCGAGGGATTATCCAGTAGAGGAGCGTGCCCCTCGTCAAATGCTCGTAGCAGTCGTCGCAAGAGAAATGTGGCGAAGTAAGGTGCAGTAAACACATGTTCACTACTGCCGATATTGCCTGCAGATAATTTCACGCCAAACTGAATCTCCGGATACGAGTCAGAAGAGATCAACGTTCGCATAGATTTGGCAGTGCCTTTTTTCGATTTCACTTCTACTGGTACCAACCATTCGCGCGTGCGAATGAAGAAATCTTGCTCTAGTAGCAATGTCGGGGTGAGCTTGGATTTCGTCGAAGAAGAGGAGTGTTTCGCCTGGAATAAATTTCTTAGTTGGATCGATGAGGGAAATATTGCGGATGATGGTGTCCGCTCCATACCCGTCCGTCGTGATTGCTCGATATTTCGGTTCTTCGACGAAGTTGATTCCCACCACCGAACGATAGTTGCGGGCAGCAAAATGATCAATAGTTTCCGTTTTCCCGACTTGACGGGGGCCTTTGATAATAAGCGGAGTGTGGTGCGGGTCGGCTTTCCATGTGTCAAGATAGTCATCAGCTTTGCGCTGGAGGTACATGAGAGTGCCTTTCTCAATTACTGCAATTACTGCGATTCTGCACTTTCATGAGTGAGATAAACGGCGTATCCTCTGTTGACTGACTCATCATTCGCCAATTGTCCGCAAATCGTTTGTGTATTGACACCCGAAACATGCCTGCGCTATAACTGGGCGCGGTATGAAGGAAATAGGGGAAGACGATATGACAGCACCACACACGGCAGCAAGCGCCACTGCGGCAGACATTGAGCAGGAAACGTCGGAAATCGAGAAGGAACGCCGAATCGCCAGCGATGAGGCGAACAACAAGGAAAATCCTCATGGCCATGCGCTCGCTAGCATTTTGGGGCCCGCGTTCGTGGCCGCTGTGGCTTATGTGGATCCAGGCAACGTGGCCGCCAACATCACGTCCGGCGCACGCTACGGCTACCTGCTGGTATGGGTGCTGGTGCTCGCCAACGCCATGAGCGTGCTCATCCAATACCAGTCCGCCAAGCTCGGTATTGTGACCAATAAATCCCTGCCCGAGTTGCTGGGCGAACGTATGAGCGACGCCGGCCGGTTCATGTTCTTCATGCAGGCCGAGGTCATCGCCATCGCCACCGATTTGGCGGAGGTGATTGGCGGCGCCATCGCGCTGAATCTGCTTTTCGGTCTGCCGATGTTCCTCGGCGGCCTGGTCATCGGTGCGGTCTCCACTGTGATGTTGTGGTTCCAAGGCGGCAAATCGCAAACCACATTCGAGCGCATCATCATCGTGATGCTGCTGGTTATCACGTTCGGCTTTATCGCGGGTCTGTTCGTGGCCCCGCCGAATCCCGTCGAAGTGGCCAAGGGGCTGATTCCGCGCTTTAAGGGTACGGATTCGGTGTTGATGGCCGCTTCGATTCTGGGTGCTACGGTGATGCCGCATGCCATCTACCTGCACTCCACGCTGGTGAACGACCATTACGCGGGCGGCGAGAAGCCATCGGTCGAGCGTCAGCTCAAAGGCTCGAAGATTGATGTGGCTTGGGCGTTGTTGCTGGCCGGCACGGTGAATCTGGCCATGCTGGTGCTTGCCGCCAACTCCCTGCATGGCATGTCAGGCACGGATTCCATCGATGGCGCTCAGCGGGCGATCGCGCAGGTGCTCGGCCCGGTGATTGGCATGATTTTCTCCATCGGCCTGCTGGCTTCGTCGTTAAGCTCCACGTCGGTCGGCACCTATGCCGGCTCGGAGATCATGCACGGCCTGTTGCACGTCAACGCCCCGATGTGGGCCTGCCGTGTGGTCACGCTGGTGCCGGCTCTGATTGTGTTGTGGTTCGCCAAGGACCCTACGGAGGCACTGGTGATTGGTCAGGTGGTGCTTTCCATCGGCATTCCGTTTGCCGTGATCCCGCTCATGCGCTATACGCACAGCAAGGAACTCATGGGCAAATGGGCTGACGGCACAGTTAAGCACATCATCTTCCTGATTGTGGTGGCGCTGATTGTGGCCCTCAATGTGCTGCTCATCGTCCTGACATTGATGGGACGGGCGTAAGAAGCTGATGAGCTCGCTCCCGCCAGCGGGAGCGAGCAGCTTACCGAGCCATACGCCGTGCGCGGCGTTCGCGCAGCGTACGCAAGGAAATAATGTCACGCGTACGTCCGGCACCGTCGCCCTTGACACCGAAAAGCACCATCAGCACCATCACAAAGCACAGCAGTGCAGAGAAGCGAAGCGCCCACTGGATGCCAAAGATGGAAGCCGCAACGGCCGAGGCTCCCGCCTGATGCCTCCATGCGGCGAACGTCTCCATAAGAATCACCAGCACAGGTGCACCCACGGCGCCCGCGATCTGCCGCGCGGTGTTCGTGACCGACGATCCGGCAGACACCTCATCCGGCCCGTTCAGGCAGTTCAGCGACCATGTGGTAATCGGCATAAGCAGGAAGCCCATGCCGATCTGACGCGTGAACTGGCAAATCGACACCCACCAAATCCATGTATCCATAGACACCAAAGACATGCCGAGCGTACCGACGGTCAGCACAATCGAGCCGCACAGCGCCACGGGTCGCGCGCCAAAACGGTCCATCGCCCGCCCGCCGAAGAACTGGGAAACACACTGGCCGAGGGCGCCCGGCAGCATAATCAGGCCGCTCATGGTGGCCGAATAGCCACGGTCGGTCTGGATATACAGCGGCATGATGACCAGAATCGAGCTGAACGCAAAGAACGTCAGAGATGCCGTGATGGTGCCGACGGTAAAGGACCGATTCTTCAGCACTCCAAGATCCAGCAGCGGAGGCTGGGGGAGTGCGGCCGGCTCCGCTCCCGACTGCGCCGCCTTGGCTTCGCGATACCGCCGACCGTGACGCAGGTTGCGCATCACGAACCATACGATGCCGACCAGTCCCACAACCATCGGCCCCCACGTTACCGGTGCCGCAAATCCATAGGTCTCCGAATTGGTGAAGCCGAACATCAACCCACCAAAACCGATTACGGACAGGCTTACCGAGAAGAAATCCGCGCGGGCCGACGGGTCATGAGAACCGAAGTTATGCAGTCCGAACATGGCCGCCACCAGCGAGACCACGCCAATCACGGTCATGGTTAGGAATATGGAACGCCAGCCGTTCGCATCGGTTTGCCAGCCGCCCAGCGTGGGGCCGATGGCCGGCGCCACACTCATGGCCATGCCCACCGTGCCCATCGCGAATCCGCGGCGAGACAGAGGATAAATGGAAAACACGGTGATTTGCAGCACCGGCCACATCACGCCCGTGCCCGCGGCCTCAAGCACGCGCCCGAGCAGCACCCAGATGAAGCTCGGCCCGACCCAAGCCATCAGCGATCCGACCGTGAACACTGCCATCGAGCAAATCACGATTTGGCGGGTGGAGAAGCGCCGGGTCAGGAACGCGGTCAGCGGCACCATCACGCCCATGACCAGCTGGAACACGGAGGTGAGCCACTGTCCGGTGGTCACGGAGATATGAAACTCGGAAACGATGATCGGCAGTGCCGAGCTCAGTTGCAGCTGCGTGAAATTACCGACAAAGGTAATAAAGGTCAGGATTGCGATGGAGATAAATGCCGCGCGGCTCAGTTTGCCATCCACGTATGATTCCTCACGGCTCAGTACCCGCTGCAATTCGCCGCGACGATTCTTGATTCCCTGAGCTCCAGTCACGCACTACCCCACTTCTGTTGCCCGGCCTGTTGCCTTGGCGGTGTCGGTGGCGCATCTGTTCAGTGATATATGCGCCTCGCATATCAATGCGTATTCGATGTATTCGGCGACCGTCGTCTTCGCGTGCTTGGCCGAGCAGCCTCTCAAAGCACCCCAATACGCTATACCCAGGGGTGGTCCAGTCGGTTCGGAATATGTGCAGAAGCGGGGGCGAACACGCTTTGTGCACAAGACCGGGGCATAATAGGCGGTTAGTTATTGCAAGAGGTTACAAGTCAATAAGATCAGTTTGGGAGTTAGTATGAGCGTTCATAGGGCAAGTCACGCAACAAGTATTCCACGCAGAAGGCACCGCATCTGGCCGTGGGCAGTGTTGATTCTGGCGCTACTTGTGGTGCTACTAGGCGTGAGCGGATTCTTCGGTTTGAAGCTGTATTCCGAAGCCAAGCAGGTCAAGGCGCATGAGGAACAGGCGATGCAGCTGCTGGGCGGTGTGACCGACCTCAGTAACCTCGACAACCTCGATACGGTGAGCCAGCAGATCAGCCAGGCAAAGACCGAGACCTCGGCTGCGAACGAGATTGCACACGGCACGCTGTGGAACATCGCTTCGAAGGCACCGGTGTACGGCGACGACATCACCACTGTGCAGGGCATGACTTCGGTGGTGGATTCGCTGGTCAGTGATTCGGTGCCGCAGTTTATGAACGTACTTTCCACGCTGAAGAGCGCACAGCTCAGCTCAGGCGACGGCCAGCTGAATCTGCAGCCGATTCTGGAAGCCCAGAAGAATATTGCCACCGCGAACCAGTCACTGCAGCAACAGGTGCAGAAGTATCAGCAGCTGCCGAAGGCCCGTATCGGCATGGTGAAGAACGCCTATGCCGCCGGCAATACGCAGCTGACCAAGATGGCGGACAAAGTCAATCAGCTGTCCGGCACGTTCCAGATTCTACCGGACTTCCTTGGCTCCGATCAGCCGCGCACGTATGCGTTGATGGCTATGACCACTTCGGAGGAGCGTTCGTCCGGTGGCTTGATCGGTTCTGTGGGTGTGGTAACTACCGACAACGGCAAGATCAGTATCGGCGATTTCCGTTCGAATGGTGAATATATTCCATATGGTGCTGGTGATCCTACGGAAGACGAGCAGCGCATCTTCCAGCAGTGGGGACCATTGAACATGTCATTCGATGTGCGAGATTTGGCCGTTTACCCTGATACTTCACGCAGTGCCGAAGGTATGCGCGCGATTTGGCAGCGCACGCCGTGGGGGAGCAATACTCAGCTGGACGGCGTGCTCATGGTTGATCCTGTATTTTTGCAGGAACTTACGAAAATCAGTGGTAATGTCACTATTCCTGATGGAACGGTGCTTACGGGAGATAACACTGCTGAGTTTTTGTTGAACAAGGTGTATGTCGATTACCCAGTCTCCATGCAGGACGCCCTATTTGCTCAAGTCGCAGAACAAACAGTCGGTAGTATGTTCAGCAATGTTGATTTGGCTAAACTCACCAAGGTCGCACAGCTTATGGGTAGCATGGCCGAAGGCCGTCACTTCTCCATGTACGCATTCGACGAAACTGCTGAAAAGACCATTAGTGATGCAGGCTTTACTGCACAGACTCCGAGCAGTGAAGAGCATCCGCAGGTGGGAGTGTATGTGACTGAGCAGAATCCGTCAAAGATGGGATGGTATATTCATCGTACTTCGAAGGTAACTCGTTCCACCTGTGGTAATGATGGTTCTCAGACCTATCATGTGGAATATAAGATGACAAATACACTGGAGAGCAGCCAGATTGGTGCTCTAACGAGCTATATCCTTGGCTCCGGCGGACAAGGTGTGGAAAAAACTCTGATTTATGCGCCTGCCGGCGGCTCCATCTCAAATCTTAAGACCAGTGGTGGTTCAGTGACGGAGAGCCGTCAAGAAACATTGAATGGTAAAACCGTGTATGCGAGCAATGCCACGATAGCTCCTGGAGAGTCCGTCACCTATTCCTTCGACGTGACCACGTCCACCAAGGCTGTCTCCGACCTCACTATCGACCAAACTCCAATGGGCTGGATTGATTCCGGTGTTACCACCGATACTGCTGCCTGCTCCATCAACAAGCAGTAAAAGTTCCCTCTGACGAGGACTGTCAGGCTCTGAGGGAGAGACAAAAGAAGGGCGTCAAAGCTGACGCCCTTCTTCGCATTGCGAAAACTACATACCAGTCCCATTAAATACCGCGCCCACTGTCTTCAGCAGAATCGCAATATCCCCCGTGATAGACCAATTCTGAATATATGACACATCTGCATATTCAGACTGTTCCTGAGACAAATCATTACGCCCGGAAATCTGCCAAGGGCCGGTGATACCCGGCTTGACCAGTAGGCGAGTGGAATACAATGGCGAGTACTGGTCAACCTCATATTGACGTTGCGGACGCGGACCCACCATAGACATATCGCCCTTCAGCACATTGAAGAACTGAGGAACCTCGTCAATGGAAGTCTTGCGGATGAACTTACCAATTTTAGTAACACGAGGATCGTCCTTGACCTTGAATGTTGTTCCCAGTTCCACGCCAGCTGCGGCAGCCACTTCGGCATCCATCTTATCGGCGTTCAGCCGCATGGAACGGAATTTGTACATAGTGAAAGGCTTGCCGTAGATGCCGATACGAGTCTGTGAGTAGAACACGGGGCCACCGTCTTCTCGCTTAACCTTATATGCAGCCCATAGCATGATGGGCGAACTCAGAATGATTGCCACCAGGGAGAGAACGATATCGCACACACGCTTAAAGATGCGAGTCGGCAGAGAATACTGTGCAAGTCGGGCTGTCAAAATCGGCATAGAGGGGTCATTGTGTAGCTGCAGGTTTGCGCCGCTCAGATCTGCAACGGATGCAGTAAGAGCCAGCTCGATGCCCATAGATTCAACAGCGAGCGAAAGAGTACGCATGGTTTCAGAATCACGCGTCAGCACATCAGCGATCAGAATAGTGCGAACCTTCATCCGCTTGGCGGTCTGAGGCAAATGGGAGTTCAACGCCAACACCTTGAGCCGCGCTTCTTCATCATTGACAGGAATAAACGGAACCGATACAAGATGTTGAGCAGCATTCGGATCATCCGAATCACACACAGAGGCAACAGGGCAGACCGCGATGGGTGCATACCCCAGGCTGAGGCATGCCTTGAGCTGCTTCAGCGTTTTACTGATGCCCTCCGGAGAGCCAATGATAATAGTGGGGTAGTTGAACTCACCTTTTGCTCGATTGCGGTGAAGCGCACGACGCATCAGCCACCGTTCAACGATAACGAGGATGAGAGAAAGGATAGGAATAAATACATTCAGGGAACGCGGCACATTCAGATGGAACAAGTAGCCCAATGTACAGAGCATAATGAAGTCGATAAAGGCCGCATTAAGCAGCTTGGCATATAGTCCGTATCCCTCGCCCATAGTGTGGCGTTCGTAGCTTCGAGCTGCATAGAGGCTGATGAGCCAGGAGATGCAGGCCAAGCTCAGGAAACTGAATACACCATAATCGGATGGTCCCATGTTCTGCACATTGGCATATGCTCCTGGACTGCACGCGAATACGATGCAGGTGGCGATGATGGTCATCAGCAGATCCAGAATCACCATGGTCGTATTGTACAGATAACGCCATTTGGGCACTGAATATTCGGTGAGATGAGGCCTATCGCCAGCATCGTTATGAGTAACGGTGCCATCCGGAGAAGATGAGAAGTAAGTGCCGTCAAAAAATGTTGGTGCAGCCGTATCAGGAGTTGCGTCCGCAATGTGAGAATCCGTATGTGCTGCCTGAGTACGGCTGATTTGCACTCGGTGCAGTGTCTCAGTCTCTGCTGTGGTGTTGCTCATATGTTGAGCCGTTGCTGATGCCGTGGTGCTGATTCTTGACATGGTACGTGAACTTCGTCCCCTTAAGGTATTTCCTGAAACTGCAAGGAAATCATGTTAATTTCATCTCTGTTGCACACCCTACCATGAGTCCGCCCCCCCCCCTATAGCAAAATCGCTCAAAAAAACGAATTTCCCATTAGCATTCTGTGAAGATGAAGTGATGGTGGGCGGACGCGGATTGGTCACAGTCCGACGTATCGGACTAGAATGGGACGCTAGTGGTTTGTACGCAGGCCCGCAAGGTAGCGTTGTAAGTATGAAGAAGGACTGAGCCCATGCACATTATGTTCGTCTGCACCGGCAATATTTGTCGTTCTCCCATGGGCGAGCTGCTACTCACCCGTTATCTTTCCGGCACCACGGTGCAGGTTTCCAGCGCGGGTACGCATGGTTTGCCCATGCATCAGATTGATCCCAACAGCGCCCTGCTTATGGAAAGCGTAGGAATCGAACCGAGTGGGTTCCGCTCTCGGCGCCTGACGCAGCCGATGGCAAAGTCCGCTGATCTGATCCTGTGCTTTGAAAAGGATCAGCGCAAAGACATTGTCACGTTGGCTCCCACTGCTGTGAAATACACGTTCCTGCTGGGCGACTTTGCGAACATGTGTGAGTACTGCGCGCGCAATGGACTGGTCAAGGGCTTGACCATTCAGGAACGCTTGCAGTCAGTGATCAACTCCGCGTCCATTATTCGGCCTATGCTCCCTGAGCCTGAGGATATTGAAGATCCGCACGGCAAGGAATACGCAAAGTTCCGTACCGCAGCAGAGCAGACGAACAAAGCGCTGCGCACCATCCTGACCAGCATGCGTAAGCACTACCGCGTTGAGGAAGCCCCGGTACGGCCTCAAATTACGCGTCAGTATGCTTATACGGTATGAGTGTTTATTTGTGATACGGGTATCTATACTTCATACTTCCAGATGCGGAAGATAGTCTCGTTCAAATATACCCGTTATCTATTTGTAAGTGCAACATCCTTGTTCTCGGCTGATTCTAGCAGTTCGCGTGCCATGGAGGGGGGCGATGGGCGTGCGTTTGGGCGGGTAGCGGCGGATCATGCCGTTCCTGTTCTCGTTGCCGCCGCGCCGCCACGAGCTGCACGGGTCGGCGAAATACGTGGCCATGCCCGGTTCGTCGCGCAGCTCGGCGTGCCGGGCGAGCTCGGTGCCGTCGTCATGCGTCACTCCGGTGCGGGCGGCGGTCGGCAGCCGGGAGAACATGGCCTTCTGCGCCGCCACGCTCGCGGCGGCGGTCTTGTCGGGCACGATCGCGGCCATGAGGAAACGGGTGCGCCGCTCGACCTCGGTGTGCAGGCTGCAGCCCGTGCCGATGACGCCGTCGGCCCGCCGCTCCCGCCTGGCCTTGTCGGCGTATACCCACCGGCAGACGGCCTCCGGGCGGCAGCGCATCACGGGGCCGCCGGGATGCTCCATGGCGAGGCGCCCGCACATCAACGGCGGCGACCGGCCCCGGCGCGATCGCTCCGCGACCCACGCCCGCAGGCGGCCCGACGCCAGGCGCCGCGGTCTATGCGCAACCGCCTTGCGGCGCATGGCCCTGCGGCGCGCGGGCCCGGCCACGTGGCAGCGGCCCGTCCTGAGCCGCCTGGGCCGGCACGGCCGGCACGATTCGCTCTCGCTGGACGGGAACCACGTGTCGCGTCTGATCTCCCGGCCGGCCGTGGACGCATGCCGTCCCGGCACCATGGCCATGCGGCGCACGCCCGCCCTGTTGCCCATCTCAATCCGGATGACCTGCCGTTCCTCTTCCGACAGGCGCGAATACACCTGGCCCAAAGTGCAACACCCCTTCGTTTGGTTATCCGGACAATCTCCAATCTAACGGGTGCTGCACTTTCAATTAGACAACGGGCTTCTCACCATGCCGTTATAATACTGTTATAATGCTAACGTTTACACAAAAAGATCGGGGAGCGGTACGAGCCCCGTTCGTTCGGAGCCATGCATGAGCGAGAAGAACAAGAAGATTTGTATTGCCGTGGCGGCGCATAAGCCATACCGTATGCCTGCGGATTCAATGTATATGCCGATGCATGTGGGAAAGGCATTGCATCCAGATATCGATTTGGGGGCACAATTCACTCCGGACAACACGGGGGACAACATCTCTGCTCTGAATGCCTTGTATTCTGAGCTTACGGGACTGTATTGGATGTGGAAGAATTGTAACGCCGAATACAAGGGACTGGTTCATTACCGGCGTCACTTCGCTACGCGCAATGTTGCCAAGCGGTTATTCTCTCGTGATAGGTTCAATCGTATAGCTACCGTTGCTGACGTATTGCCAGTATTGGAAGGTGCAAACGGCCAGCCTGGTGTGGATGTAATTGTTCCGAGAAAACGCAACTACTTCATTGAAACCATCTATTCTCATTATGCCCATACGTTGCCCGTGGAGCAGCTGGACGAAACTCGCAAGATCATAGCTTCCAATCAGCCTGACTATTTACCGGCTTTTGACCAAGTAATGCGATCGAAGACCGCCCACATGTTCAACATGTTCATCATGCGAGCAGGATGCTTCGATGAATACTGTGCATGGCTGTTCCCGATACTTGAAGAACTGGTGCGGCGTATTGATTCCGCCCAGTACGACGCTTTCAACGCTCGATATCCTGGACGCATTAGTGAAATGTTGCTAGATGTGTGGCTGCAAACAAATAAAGTGTCATACGCGGAATTAACAACCATGAGTCCAGAACCGGTGGATTGGTGGTCCAAAGGAATTGGGTTTTTGAGAGCGAAATTTGGTGGCAAGAAATACACGAAAAGCTTCTAAAAAATTCCATAATAATTTTATTGGTCGCTGTATAGGAGGTAAGTGATTATGCCTAAAGCGGAGTATCCCGATCTGGTGGTCGTGGGCGCGGGCCTGTTCGGCCTGACCGTGGCCCAGCAGGCCGTGGAGAGGCTCGGGGTTCGCGTGGAGATCATCGACGTGCGCGACCACATTGGCGGCAACGCGTACAGCTACATGGACGAGGAGACCGGCGCGGAGATCCACAAGTACGGCGCCCACCTGTTCCACACGTCCAACAGGCGCGTGTGGGACTACGTGAACAGGTTCACCTCGTTCACCAGCTACGTGCACCGCGTGTACGCCACGCACGACGGCGAGGTGTACCCCCTGCCGATCAACCTGGGCACCATCAACCAGTTCTTCCACGCGCACTACACGCCCGCCGAGGCCAGGGCGCTCGTGGCCCGGCAGGCCGGCGAGCTGGCCGGCAAGGATCCTCAGAACCTCAACGACAAGGGCATCTCGCTGATCGGACGCCCCCTGTACGAGGCGTTCATCAAGAACTACACGGGCAAGCAGTGGCAGACCGATCCGAAGGACCTGCCCGCGGGCATCATCAACCGCCTGCCGGTGCGCTTCAACTACGACAACCGCTACTTCAGGGACACGTGGGAGGGCCTGCCGACCGACGGCTACACCGCGTGGATGGAGCGCATGATCGACGATCCGCGCATCCACGTGACTTTGAAGGCCGACTTCTTCGACGGGTCGCAGCCGTTCAACAGGAAGGCCCTGGCCGCCGCGGGCGTGCCGGTGGTGTACACGGGACCGGTGGACCGCTACTTCGATTACTCGCTGGGCGAGCTCAAGTGGCGCACGGTCGACTTCAGGGAGGTCCGCTACGACGAGGGCGACCATTTCGGATGCCCGGTGATGAACTTCTCCGACGCGGACGTGCCGTACACGCGCGCGATCGAGTTCAAGAACTTCAACCCGGAACGCAGGGACTCGCAGAACCCGGACAAAACGGTGGTGTGGGAGGAGTACAGCCGTTTCGCCGAGCGCGGCGACGAACCGTACTATCCGATCAACACGGAGGCCGACAAGGCGCTGTACGCGAGGTACGAGGAGCTCGCGAAGGCCGAGCCGCTCACGGTGTTCGGCGGCCGTCTGGGCACATACAAGTACTACGACATGCACCAGGTGATCGACACCGCGCTGACCGCGTTCGAGGAGCGGGTCGCGCCGATGCTCAAGAAGTGAGATTCTACGTATAGTGGTTCCGGTACGTGGCTTCTTCTTCAGCGGCCTGTTCGTCGACTCAACCATGGCGTTGTCGTACGGGTTGCCTTTGCATAACAGTGACCGCTTGATGCCGAACACATGAAGCAGTTCGTCGATTCTTGTGTTCCAGAACTCGCCGTTCCGGTCCGAGTGAAACACCTGAAACGTCGGTCAGGAGGAGTCGGGCGTGGCGAGTGCCAATGGTGCCAGGCCCCGTCCCGGGCCCATCCGGCGGAATGGTTGGTGATGCCCCTGTCCGCCAGGCCGACCAGCAGGCACACATACGACCATTCACCCCCCAACCCTCACGTACATCAGGTCACTCGCCAAATGCGTGTGCGGGGTGTAGTTGTCGAACTCGCGGTTCAACAGATTCGCGAGTTCGACCTTGTTGACCCGCGTCCTGTGCGGTTTGAACCGCTTGCGCGCGTAAGTGCTCGTCATGCCCTGTTCGAGCATGACGCCGTCAATGCGTCTTCCGTACGCAGTGACGGCGCTCCTTTCTAGAGTGGTTCTGGATTGGCTACAATGTATTAGACAGTCCGATGAGTGACGAATGACATGGGATTGGAGGCCGACGATGGCCGGCCCGAAACATCCCCGTCACTACGACGAGGCGTTCAAATGGCAGATCGTGCAGTCGTAACGGGAGCGGCAAGCCATCCCGGGAGATTGGGGCCGGGCACGACATCGCGCGATCGACCCTGCGGCGCTGGGTCCAAGGCATCCGCAACAGCGGCTCCACCCCCAAATGCGAAAGAATTGATTGCAATAAACGTTTTCCGTTCCTCGTCGTCAAGGCCAGTCTCATTCCTGTCTTAAAGAGCTGCGCGTCCAGGTGCGCTACATTTGATAGTTCGCGACTGAAACCAATATGCAAAACTGCGCTGGATAGTTTCCATGAGGCAATGCCGACGGCCGTTTGTTTTGGCTTTTCGTATGGAAACATTTCCGACACTCTTATCCAAGCGGAAGGCTCATCCTTAAGGCGTTTGAAATAGTTGCTTTTCTTTTGTGTAATGGATTCAGGATTCTGCACGTAATTATATCCTGCGTAATCGGTATACCTACATCCGCCAGCGGCAACGAGGCGCCTATGATAAAAGACTGTATCCTCACCAATTGTCAGATCCGTCTCAAATCGGTTTTTCATCTTGGGAGTCCGGTACAAACACGCCCAAACAACCTCATGAGAATATTGAGAGAAAAAAACCGTAAGTATTGTTGACGGCCACGTCTTGAACAATTCCCTTTGAGGGAAAGGGACCACGCTACCATCAGTACTGACTCTATTAGCCTCAGCGTTAACTATTGCAACGGTTTCATCTGCATAAGAAAGCATTTTTTCGAAATAATCTATATCGACGTAATCGTCTGAGTCCACGAAAGAAAAGAATTCGCCGCGAGCCCGATCAAGTCCCCTGTTTCGAGCAGCTGCTGGGCCACTATTTGTTTGTTTTACAAGATGTATTTCAGTATTTTGGATAGCAAACGATTCGACGATTTCACATGTTCTGTCTGTTGACCCATCATCAATTACAAGTATCTCCAGATTCTTGAAAAGAGTTTGGTCAATCAGACTCTGAAGACAACGCCCTATCGTCGCTTCGCAGTTGAAAGCCGGAATGATGACGGAGATGAGAATGGTCTGTGTGGTTGGTTTCATTGTTTTCCTTGCGACGGAATAATTCCAAGATGTGGGGCACGGTGCACAGCTATAACAGTCTTGCTGCAGCGGCCTTGTAGAGTCCGTAATTCCTTGTACGCAAGGCGCATTCCAGATCGGGCCATGCGTCCCGCCTGGAAGTGCGCATGGCCTCGAACTCCGCTATCGATGCGAGCCGGTCGCACATGACCGTGAACACGCCTCGTGCTCGTCGCGGGTCAGAGCCATGCATCTTTTCCAGGTGAGCGGACCGAGCTGCTCGATCGTGGATTTATAGAGCTTCCGATCGAAAGGGACTTGTTTTTGTTCAATAGGAAGTTGAGGTTTTAGTCACGAAGGTTTTTCGGGTTTAGGCGGAAAGGCATGCCGACCACCCGTGGGCCTTAGCCTGATGGTGCTTCTAGTTCCATTCGGGAAAGGTCCGGAAAGGCAATGATCAGCATGCCCCAGATACAGTCTATCCGTTCGCGTCGCAGGAACGGTGAGTCCATCGCCTCGATAGCGCGCAGCGAGAGGGTCAGCGAGCCGACCGTGCGCAAGTATCTGAGGGTCGACGACCTATCGGCCAGGCCGCCCGTGAGGCGACGTCGTGGTTCGGTGATCGACGAGTGGCTGCCCATGATCGAGGGCATGCTCGCCGAGGACCGGGAGGCCTGGCGCAAGCAGCGGCATACCGCGACCCGCATCCATGAGCGGTTGCGCGACGAGTACGGGGCCGGGGTGTCGTTGTCGACGGTGACCCGGACCGTGGCGCGGCTCAGGCGCGAGGCCGCGGCGGAGCGGGAGGCCGGTTTCCTGGACCTGTCGTGGCATCCGGGCGAATGCCAGGCGGACTTCGGCCAGGTCGACGTGCGCTACCGGGGCGTCGTGACGCGAATGCGGCATTTCGTGTTGGATTTCCCGTACTCGAACATCGGGCCGAGCCGGCTGATGCCCGGGGAGAACGCGGAGTGCACGTGCCAGGCCCTCAGGAACCTATTCGAATGGCTGGGCGGGGTGCCCGAACGCATCGTGTATGACAACGCCGCCGGCGTCGGACGCAAATGGTTCGACGGGATCCGCCTGACCCGCCTGTTCCAGGCGTTCCAGGCGCACTACGGGTTCGAGTACACGTTCTGCAACCCGTACTCGGGACACGAGAAGGGCGGCGTCGAGGCCCGGGTCGGGGCCGTGCGCCGCAGGCTGTTCGTGCCGGTGCCCGGCGTATGGAACCTCGACAGCTTCAGCCTGCGCCTGCCCGGCCGCTGCCTCGAACTGGGGGACAAGGACCACTACAGGAAGGGCGAGAGCCGGACCGGCCTGTTCGACGAGGACCGGAAGGCGCTGCTGCCCCTGCCCGCCAAGCCGTTCGACGTGGTCACGTGGACGAGGATGAAGGCCGACAGATACGGCGACATCACCGTCCAGGGCCGCCACCGGTACGCGGCCGGACCCGAACACGCCGGCCATGAGATGATCGTCGGCCTGAGGGCCCTGGAGGTGGAGATCCTCGATGCCGAAGGCAAACGCGTGATCACGCATCCGAGGTCCTACGGGGACAAGCCGACCGACAGCGGCGACCCGTCGAGCCAGCTCGGGCTGTTGTGCGACCGGCCGGCGGCCTGGCGCAACAGCCGGGTGCGCGACGCGATGCCCGACCCGCTTCGCGAATGGATCGACGCGCAGGACGAGGCCACGCGGCGCGACGGCCTGCGTGCCCTGCTGCACGCCGACGGCGAGAGCGGCTGGCGGGCGGCCGTGGCCGGCATGCCCGGTGATCCTCGAATCCACCGGAGGCACGGACCGGGCCGGGGTATGTCTGGCCGCGGCGCGCCACGCCTCGGGCCTGGGACCCGTGGCCTACGACGACCCCGTGGACCTGAGCGAATACGACATCGCCTACACCAAGGAGGACGAGTGAACCAGAAGAACGGACGGACCGGCCCCGGCCCGCTGCGCGAGCGGGCGAGGAGCCTGTTCATCTCCAAGGCCACCATCGACGAAACGCTCGAATGGGCCACGCCCCGCCAACTGGACGCCATCGACCGCATGCTCGCCACGGAACTGGCCAACAGGGAGGCCTCCAAACGGGCAAGGCTCATGCGCCAGGCCCGGTTCCCGGTGCCCAAAAGCCTCGACGGCTACGACTTCGCGAACGTGCGCCTGCCCGACGGATACACCAAGGAGCAGCTGACCGGCCTCGATTTCGCGGCCAAGGCGCAGGACCTCGTGTTCTACGGCAAGACGGGACGCGGAAAGACCCACCTGGCCACCGCCCTGGGCATGCTCGCCATCGAGCAAGGCAGGAGCGTGAGGTTCCGGCAGACCGCGGAGCTCGTGCTCCAGCTCGGCAAGGCCAAACGCGACGGCGCCCTCGACAGCCTGCTCAGGGACCTCGCCCGTGCCGACCTGATCATCCTCGACGAGTTCGGCTACGCGCCCGTGCGCCTCGACGGGGCCCGTCTCCTCTACCAGATCATCGCCGGCAGCTACGAACATCGCAGCATCATCTTCACCACGAACATCGAGTTCAGCAAATGGGGGACGATCTTCGCCGACGACAAACTCGCCGCCGCGATCATCGACCGCATCGTCCACCACGGACGCCTCATCGAATTCACCGGCCCCAGCCGACGCGTCAGCCAAGCCCTCATGTTCGGCAAGACGGACAACCAGTAAAACAAACCACCGGCCGGCACTCCTCATGCCGAAAACCGAAAAAAATTAGTGACGAAACACGAAACACCGACTTGACTAAAAACAGGGACTCCTAGTTTCCGGCACCAGTCGAGCATCTCCTCGCATATCCAATAGGAATCCAATCCCTTTTTGCTGGAGGACGCGTTCGCGGTGATCCCGCCGTGATTCACGCAGTAGCGATAGAGATGCTTGTCGATATATCGCTCTGTGTACTGCGTGTCGATACAGAACATCTGGACGGTGTCCTCGAACCAGTAGTCTTCCGGGAACCTCAGATTCCGCCACACTCTCTTCGAATACAGTCTCGACCAGGGGCGCCGCGCGTTCTCCTGCCTTGAATGGGATGCACTTTGATTCCGTCCTGATTCATCATGCTGTATGAGGCTGTAACGAAATCGCAATTCGCCTCTCGGAACGCGGAATACAGTTCCTCTATAGCATCGGGGTCCAAATGTCATCCGAGTCGACGAACATGAGAGTTTCGCCTCGCGCGAGGCCGATACCAGTGTTCCGGGCGCCAGAAAGTCCACGATTGTCTTGATGGATGACCCTGATGCGAGAATCAGTCTTTGCGAGCTCGTCCAAGATTATGCCGGTCTTATCCGGAGAGCCGTCATCAATCGCCAGAATCTCGAAGTTTGCCGAAGTCCGTTGTTCAGTTATGGACTTGATGCAATCACGTACGAACTGTTCGACTTTATAGCAAGGAACAATCACGGAAACGTCTATAGTCGAGTTGTTGGAGATCGAGTCTGAAATAGAGGTATCCCAATCTTGACGCTGCGTGACATTCATCTGGCTTTCAGGCTTGGGCGACGCCTAAGAAAGGGTGCTTCTGGCGTTGTCGACGTGCACAGTCTTGCCGTGTCGGCATGCCAACGAGTACAGGAGATCGTTTTTGAGCAGGATGCTCTTGATTTTCGAGAAAATCTTTCGTTCGATCATGCTAATCCTCGCGTTCTGTTGTCGGTTGCGGTCTGGGACGGAACGGAGCCGTGTGAGGAATAAAAATCGCAAAGCTCCATGGCGGCCTGCTTGATGTCGAAACCTCTTTGGCGGACCGGCTCGACTCGGTCTGCCCTGCGACCCCGGTTCACCTCGTAGGATTCCAGCGCGGTCTTGAACCTCCAGATATGTGGCAGGTACTTCGGCCCGCCGCGTCTGGCATAGAAATCTGGACTCACGCGCATGGCGACCAGCGGCTCGTTTATGTTGCGCGCCCTGCATCCGTCCGCGAGCATGCGGTTGAACAGGTTCCAGTCCTCGAAATACAGTTACTCGCCGCTGTAGTTGCCAGCCTGCAGGGCCCTGCTTTTACGGAACACCATGGTCGGATGTCTGAACGGGTTGCGTTTCTTCGAATAAGCTTCGATATCTTTGCTATCGCAAGGCAAAGAAGATTCGGCGATTGGCTCATCCGGGGCCGTGACGAATTCCGCGACTTGGGAGCCGACCATGTCAAGATGCCCACCCAAAAGCACGCCGAGTTGTTCCTCCATGCGCGTCGGGAACGCGTAGTCATCGGAGTCCATGCGTGCGACAATCTCATTGCGGCATTCGGGCAGGCCAGACGCGAGGGCGTGGCCGAGCCCGCAGTTCTCCTCGTACGAGACCACCGTCAGCAGTCAGGGATGGCCACTCCGGAACGTGTCGACTGCGGCGTACAGGGGACCAGTCATGCCGTCCTCTACCAAGACAATCTCCTCCGGCGGAACGGTCTGGCTGACCATGCTGTCAAGGGCTTCCAAGAGGTGGGACGGATCCTCCTTCCGGTAGACGCTCATCAGCACGCTGTACGGGGCATGCGAATCGAAGGCCTCTGGATTATGGGAATCCAAACTCTTATCCAGACGCATTCACTCGCCCCGTCTGGACGGGGCAGCAAAACCGATATAACGGCCGTTATCGGCTCTTTTTGCAATCGATCGACCTGTGGTCGGCATGCGAGTCCCGTCCTTTCCCCCTAAACGAACCCCGAATTGGCATTTTCAATGCATAGCGCTAACCACACAGGAGCTGCCCAATCCTGTTCATTATCTGATAGCGCTGATCCTTGCATCCCCCTTAGACACGCCCAGTCCCGTCACGTACCTCAGGGGTACTCTTCACAGGTTTCCCACCTGTTCGTGACTTAAAAGCCTTGCTCAAAACCTGATTTTGACGCTTTTCTTATGGTTTCGAAATAGAAGAAGAGCCGATAACGGCCGTTATGCAGGTTTGGCGTCCTTGCGGAAGATGCCGTCCGTATCGAAGGCATCAGGTTCTGATATAAAGGGATTATGAGGAATTTCGCTTCGTTGAAGATCGCGGCATGTCCTGCTACATGTTGATGTTTCTGATATGCACTTTAGATGTCGCATTGGTCATATTACCGATACTGCCATTATTCAAATCAGACTTTATCTGTAACCCCACCTTATATCTGGGCTTGTCGGTTTACTGTTTTCTTTTGAACCAGCATTCGCTGTACTGTCAATTCATTGTCAGCATGAATGAGATTCCCTATTCCAGGGGCGTATCTGGCATCAACTGTTGCCGGAGTGATGTTGACTTGTCTGCTGTGCGGATGGATGCATTGGGGAGCTTGGGGCCTGATACTCGGGCAAGCGATTCCTCAATTGTGTTACAACAATTGGCATTGGCCCCAATATGTGTATAAAAAATCGGCGGCACATACATACAGAGCATAAGCACGGGAACACGTTGGTTCGTGAAGAATATCACTGAAATCTGCAAACGTCGACATTAATCCTTAGCTGCCTGTCATTGACGCAATGCTGACATGCAGCACTTGAATTTCCATATGTTTCAATATCCCAACCAACAAGACAAAGGAGAAGCACGATGAGTGGTTCCAAACGAGTCGAGTGGATCGACGTGGCCAAGGGTGTCGGCATCGTACTGGTCAGTTTCGGCCACCTCAGGAACGGTGACGGCGAAAGCGTGTGGCTGCCCGCATTGGATGCGCCCATCGACGCGATATACCTGTTCCATATGCCCTTGTTCTTCCTACTGGGGGGGCTCACGTTCAGTAGGAGGGGCGGGTTCAAGGCGTTCTTGGTGCGCAAGGCCAAGACGTTGCTGGTGCCGTATTACGTGTTCTCCCTGTACTTCCTCGCGAAACCGTTCGCGATACTGCTCATACCATCCATGCGCGCGGCCTTCCAGACGAGCCACGACTACGGTATTGCGCACCAGTTCCTCGACGTGCTCGTCATGGGCAACGGACTGTGGTTCCTCATGGCGTTCTTCGTGGGCGAATGCCTGATGTACGGGCTGACCAGCCTGACTGATAACGGGCGCATGCTTGCCGCTATTGGAATGGCGTCCGTCATCCTGTCGACATTCGTCTCGTCCCAGGCCGGATGGCCTACACTACCCTTTCAGATTGTGGCCGGAGTCAAGGCAGCTGGCTACATGTGCGTCGGATACGTGCTGAAGGAATGGCTCAAAGCCATTCCGCGCGGAAGAGCGGGCGTATCGTCAGCTTGCGCGGCCATAGTGTTCCTGACGTTGGCGGTACCGGCCGTGGCCGGAATCGTACCGGATGGTCCGGCGCTGCTGACCGCATCGGTCGCGGCGGCATTCCTTGGCACGTTCGCCGTCATCTGGCTGTGCATCGCGGTGGGATCATGCCGGATGCTGGCCTATATCGGGCGCTACAGCCTCGTCTATTACGCGCTGAACGCATTGACACTCAACATCATGAAAATCGGGCTTTTCCGCGTCATCGGCATTGACGTGGCGTCCGCACCGTGGTTTTCACAGCTTCTCGCGGGCCTCGCAGCCACCGCCCTCGCGCTCGTGATACTTACCATCGCGAACCTTTTCGTACAACGCTGGATGTGGTGGGCGATAGGCAAAAACGCCCATAACCCGGTAGGGGGCTGCGGACGTTTTCTTGGAGACTGAGCGAAAGGTTTTTCGTATGTCCGGTCTTGAGGAACGAGAGCGTGCGGTGGGGTTGTATTTCACCACGCCGATGACGACGGCCCAGGTGGTGGAGCATCTGGGTTATCCGACCAGGCAGTGTCTGGAGCGTTGGCTGGCGATGGATTCCCGGTATGCTGGTCATATGGCCAAACCCATCATCCCCCTGGAGACACGGCTGAAGGCGATCGAGCTGGTGCTGGGCGGCATGCAGCAGAAGCAGGCCGCCAAACAGCTCGGCGCGGGCGTCGGCGCGGTGCATGGCTGGGCCGGGGCGTACCGCAAGGGCGGCATGGCCGCGTTGCAGCCCAAAAACAGGAACGCCGCGCAGGGCAATAAGCCCGCTGGCTCCCGTCGCCGGCCGTCCGCAGCCGATGATGATGACGCGGAGGCGTTGCGCCGCAGGGTCGAGGAACCGGAGCCGGGGGAACGCGTTGATGCGGTGGTGGAGGCTCGCAGGAAAAGACCCGGGCGCCGACCTGCGGCGCCTGTCGAACAGGGAGAAGACCCTGCCGGTCGACCGTCTGAGGCCGGCGTGTTCGCCCGGCTCGATGACATGCTTGCCCGGCATCGCGCCGAGCGGCTACCACTGCCGCCACGCCCGGCTCGGCGTTGACGAATACGCCGGGCTCGGGGCGGAGGTGGCCGGGGCGTTCGCCGATTCCAAGGGCAGGTACGGGTACCGCAGGATCAAGGCGGTGCTCAAGACCGGCGTATCGGAGAAGGTGGTTCGCGGGATCATGGCGGAGGAAGGGCTCGTGGCGCATGTGCCCAAGCGACGCAGGTATAGTTCCTACGAGGGCGAGACGACGCCGGCTCCCGCCAATCTCGTCGACCGGGACTTCACGGCCGAGCGTCCGAACGAGAAGTGGCTGACGGACATCAGCGAGATCAAGGCCAGGGACGGGAAGGTGTACCTTTCGCCGCCGGTCGACTGCCACGACGGCAAGATCGTCGCGCATGCCGCCGGGTTCGGTCCCGACGCGGAGCTGGCCAACCGGATGCCGGAGGAAGCGGTTGCCACGCCGCCCGGGGAACGCGCGTCCCCTGGTGCATTCCGACCGTGGATGCCACTGCCGGTGGCCCGGATGGCTCGGGCTCATGGAACGCTTCGGGCTGACGCGCTCCATGAGCACGAAGGGCTGTTCGCCGGACAACGCGGCCGCGGAGGGATTCTTCGGCAGGATGAAGACCGAGGCGGTCTACCCCGAGAAGTGGGAGGAACACACCCGCAACGAGGTGCTCGCCTTGGTCGATGAGTACATACGCTGGTACAACCACGAGCGCATCAAACAGTCGCTTGGTTGGATGAGCCCGGTACAATACCGTCAAAGCCAAGGAATGGCTGCGTGATTATCTCCAAGAAAACGTCCGCAGCCCCCTATCACCCGTGGGGAGGTGCTCGCGTTGATCGACGAGTACATCCACTGGTACAACCACGATCGGGTATGCGGCGGATTGTCGGGCTGATCGGCAGGCACGCCTCCACGGGCGGCTGCGCGAACAATCCGGCATGGCCACGTATTTCGCCGACCCGTACAGCTCGTACCAGCGTGGCGGCAACGAGAACCGTAACGGCGTGATCCGCCGCTACCTGCCCAAACGCTCCCGCATCGAACCGTCCATGGCCAACGACGTGCAGGCCATCATGGACGAGATCAACAACCGTCCCATGCGGGTGCTCGGCTACCGCACCCCGGCCGAGGCATTCACCGATGAACCGCTAGAATTAACCAACGAACAAGGGCGTTGCACTTCTAAATAGATAGCGGGCCTTTCAAACCAGCGCAACTATCTACAATCGTTACTTTAACTCGCCATTATAGTGAAGTAACCGAAATCCTATAAAGGAAGGTCCGGTTCCACATGACAACGGAACCGGACCTTCCCTTCTTATGCCGTTCTATGTCGTTTTTGCCTGCTCTCATACCGATTATCCGGATATAGTCTCCGCATAAACAGCTCTTCCGAGATATGCGATTGACCTATCGCGCATGGCTTGCAAAGCGATATCGGCTTGCGAAAAATCAATCACCTGGCCTTTGTTCGTTACAGCAACAGCAGGAATCTGCGTGAAGTCGGTGATGATGCGATCCGTCAATCCCAATTCCTGCAATACCTGCCCACGACGGGTGTCCAACTCATGCTCTTTCGTACCTTCGGTATAAACCCAGAAAGTCTTATGAAAGTTGATGGAAAACAGCGTTCCATGATAGGAATCGGTAAGCACCGCCTGAGCATGACGCATCAGAGAGAGGAATTCCTCAGGACCGGCCTCCAACACATTAATCAATTCCGCACAGTTCGGTACATTGCCCGCCATCGGCGTCAACACTGCGATGCGCATGCCAATACGCCTGGACAGTCCCTTCAACTGATTAAAAACGCCCACCGCACGCTTAGGACGAAGCAACGAATAGAACAGCAGGTACGGCCCCTCCCCTACCACCGTCTTCCGGCATGCTGGAACGTGTCTCATCCACTCATTCGCCGTCAGCAACAACGTCGGATCGCACACATGCTCAACATGCTTACCACTCACTCGCTCCAAACGCGCGCATGCGGACCGTTCGCGAGCCGACAGTGCATCGAATCGGGCGAGCGCCGGACCGATATGGTCAAGTTCCTCATCGTTCATGGTAGCCGGCGAAGAAGCGTATGAGATTTTTCTGCGGCGCGTCCACTTCAACAGGTATGGATCCATGTATTCCCAATCCACACGTGCCAATTCGTTGGAATGCTTGTTGATGATTTGATCGCTGCCGCTCACCGCAACGTCGAATGTTTCGGCCAGCTCATTAAGTTCTTCAGGAGCGCGATATTGCTTCGCGCTCAACTGCAGATTCGTGTGAATGAACTGTTCGAAACGCTTCATTCTGAGTTTGCGCTTGCCGGCTACTGGCAGCATGGTCAGATCGGCAAGTGTCGATTTCAGTCCCTGTCCGCGGAAATACAGACGTTCATAGTATCGTTTGCCTTCTTCGGAGCGGTAGTCGACCATGGTGACGTTGTGTCCCATGTCTGCAAACTTTGTCTGTGTTGCGTACGCCTGCAGCACCGAACCATAGTTGTAGGCCGCATGGTAGGTGATGATTCCGATATTGAGCGGATGACCGGCCATGTCGTGTTCCTTTCGTTTCAAGCTCATTCGTTTGTTGGTTTTATTGTTCAGTCGCCGAATTGCCTGTGTCGCACCCACGCTATCGCAGCGCTGATGTCATATAGATGCCATTTCATGGAAAGCAGGGCCACTCGTCTGGTTATCGGGAATCTGCCTCCACGATATCGCCGCAACGGCTCTTGGAATACCGGTAGATTCAAGGTTTGCCGATATCGGGTTTCCCGTTCCTTGCGATTCCAAGGTACCTGTGGATTAAACAGGTAGTTGACCATGATGATGGTCAGGTGAAACAGCGCATAATCATCAAGACACTGCATGTAGGCTTCCCGCGTATCGGCGGGTTCCATCTGCCGTACGGTGTCCTGCAGCGCTTCGATTCCTTTCACCGTGCGCCGTACATAGTCGGCTCGGAACGTCCGCACCGCGGATTGCGCATTCCTTCGATACTCATATGCCATTGCATTCACATATCCGATACGTTGCGCCGCAGCGCACGCACGGAATGCGAATTCCGCGTCTTCCCCCAAGCTCAAGGATTCGTTGAATCCTTGGACGCTTCGCAGTACGGACATGCGGTACAGTTTGCCCCATGCCAAGGCGATTCCCCGTTGCGGACGAAGCATGTCCTCGCAGAACTTGTCACATTCCAAGCCTTCGAAAACCTTGTTTTCGTTCAGATAATGATGCGTTTCGGCATCCGCATCGACATTCGCCCCCAGTACGCTACGATATGCTCCCATCACAATATCGCACTGCCGCTGCATGGCGAATTCCAGCAGATTCTCAACGGCGTCTTCGGCGAGCGCATCGTCCGAATCCACAAACATGGCCCACTGTCCGCTCGCTGATCGTAGACCGGCATTCCGGGCCGCCGATACGCCTGCATGTTCGATTGTTTCGGTATGGACGTTCATGGATGCTGTGGCCCATGTCGGTATGGAAGTTGTATCGAACGCCGGTTTTCCGTCGAAGACGATGACGGCTTCCATACGAAAGTCGTCCCCTCGCTGCTGCTGCAGGCTTTTCACACAGTCGTGCAAGGTCTGAATCGGGGTTTGATATACCGGAATGATGATGCTGACGAGTTCGGTCATGGTCAGTTCAGTTCTCGTGTGACGAATTCCGGCCGGTATCGGAAGGATACCGGTGATTCGATGGATTCCGGGAAATTACCGATGGCCACGAATGCGATAAGCACTTCGTAATCAGGCACTCCCAGCAACTTGCGTATCTCTTGTTCCTGATTCGCTCGCATCATGGTGTTCAGCGGGCATGATGCGAGCGATTCGTATTCGAGGGCCGTGAGGAATGACATGGTGAACAGTCCGCCGTCGATGTATGGCTCGTTACGCTCCTCGACACTGACGAAACTGCGGACGTCCACGCTGATGAGCGCCAGTACGGGCGGCATGCTGTATCCGCGCCACCCACCTTGCAAAGTCAGCGCTCGTTCAATGAATTTCGGATTGCGGATGAACAGTATGCGGTATGCCTGTCGATTGCATACGGATGGTGTTTTCATGGCGATCGCGACCGCGTTGTGAAGCTTTTCCTTGTCAACGTCCGTTTCCGCATATTCGCGGACACTGGTACGTCCGGCGAACAGTGTCGCGTAGTCCGATGACGCGTTGTTGCGTTTGTCGGCGGCACGAACGGTTTTGGTTCCAGCTTCGGCGGCACTGTCGTATGGTTTGTCCGCTGAAGCGATTTCAGCGGGGAACCATTCGCCAACGAATCGGGGAACCGGTTTTCCAATTGCGCGATGCTTACGCACGTATGCCCGGATGACGTTCTGCGCGACTTGGTATGTCACATCGTCCACCGGATAGCTATGCTTGCGCCATTGTTCCATCACGGTTTTGAGCTCGCTGAACGCGGATCTGCCAAAGCCGTCGCGAAAACACTGGTGCGACAGTCCTTTTTCGATGCGATGGATATAATACACCATCGTTCCACGAAGCTGTTCGGACTGTTCGCTGTTCCATGGTCCGGCGCAATTGTTCAGGAATCGCTTGCGCTGCCGGCTGTAATATGATTTCAGTTTCATATTCGCCTTGGCACGCTGCAATGTTCGCCACACATGCTTTGGCACCATTTTCCTGATCTGCTGCTTCACACCCATTGTCATTGCCTTTCCTGTAGTTCCGGCATAATTGATCGCAGTTCTTCCATGACTTTTTTGGCGTAATGCCCTTCACGCAATCGAGCGCCCAAAACCTCCGCCCGACGCGCCATCGTGAGGTATTCTTCTTCGTCGATGTCATGTTCCGCCTGTATGGCTTCGCGGAGGGTGTTCACAGCGATTCCAACGCCATGTTCCGTCACGAATGACGCGAGCGCCGCTTCCTTCCAGATGATCACTGGTTTGCCGGAAGCCAAGTAAAGCGAAAGTTTGTGGGGGTTGTTGACAGTCAGGTATTTGCCGTAGAACCCTGTACATGTTTCGGCGCTGTCGCCGTCCCAAATGAGACCGAATCGTCCTTGGAGCTTGTTCGGCAGTTCATCAGGGGTACAGATGCCCCGATACCATTCGGAAGGACCACGTTCGGAGTCGAATTTGGGACCGTAGAGGTTGATATCCGCGTCAGGAAATTGCTCGGCGAGCCGATAGAGATATCCGGCTTTATCATGGCTGAGATTTCCTGCGATGTCGATGCCATGGCGCCGTTCTGGCGGCACCGGTGTCACATCAGGCAGCAGATAATCGAAAATGCCGATTTCCTTGATTGGAGCCTTGGCCCCATATTCTCGCAATACCTCACTCATGCGAGGATTATGGCTGATCAAAGCGTCGGCCTCTGCCACCCACTGTTTGTCGAAGCCAGTGAAGGAGTATCCTCGCAGGCTTTCCAGATCATGCACCAGCATGATGAACCGTACTCCCTGTTCCTTCATTCTGCGTACGGAAGGCAAAGCGTACAAGGAAACCTTGTTATACATAATGAGGGGAAATTGGATCAGCACCACATCCGCCGGTTGGACGGTACGTTCCAATCGTTTCCAATCGGCGATGGTATAGCCGACGCATAGCAGCTTGTCGACATACCCTTTGTTTTCTCCGGGGTGCACTTCGAACGGTTTCCATGCGTCCTGTTCGAGTAACTGGCGAATGTCATCGCGTGCTTTGGAACCAGCGTGAGCGTGGTGCAGGGAACGTTCGCAAATCACATACTTCGTCATGCCTGCTCCTTTGTATCTTGTATTTTGTTGAGAATTGGACGGATCACGCCCGTTACGAATTGTTCACGGCAAACCAGCAGGGACGTGCCGTAGATGATTGAGAAAAGGATTCCACCGCACACGAGCCATAGGAATGCGTTCCATGCGGAGCAGCCGCACAATGCAAGCACGATGTATGTGGCGTTCCCCGAAAAGCCGGCTGAGCAAAAGATACGGATCGGGTCGATTAATCCACGAATACCGCTGAGGAACTCACGGCAGACGTAGGAACGCATGGCAAACATCAACGCTTCGCACAAGGAAATGCTGATTGCCGAGCCGACCACACCGAAGCGGGGAATCAGCACACAGTTGGCGACAACGGCCAGCACAAGGCCGATGGCGTTGACTGTAGCCCAACTACGTTCCTTGCCTTTGGAGATCATGTAGTTGGCCAGCACGATATTCATTGCCGAGAACATCACAGCAACGCCGACGCATCGTAGCGGCACTTCGGAGTCCGCGAAATCCGAACCGCCCAGCAAGGCCACGATGGGGTCGGCGAGCAGTATGAGCAATACGATAATCGCGGAGCCGAATACCATGACGAAATTCATGTTCTTCGCGATAAGCTCGCCAGCTCGGCGTTCCTTGTTTTGCGCCTGGTAGTAAGAAAGACGCGGCAACATGACATTGCCTACCGAATTGACGGCAGTCACCAGCACGGACTTGATTTTGGAGACCAGCTGGTACAAGCCGACCATATTGGTGGTACCAAGGAAACCGAGCATGACGATGTCCACTTGGATATACATACCGGATGAAATGGATGCGATCACAAACCACAGCATGGGTTTGAAATGGCGCTTCACGTCGAGTTTCGCACCATCATGCAGATCGATGAACTTGCGCAGCCGTAGAAGGTTGAGAACGTTCGATCCGTAGCCGGCCACCACCACGATGAGACCGTACGTCACATAATCGCCGCGTTCCCTCACAAAAGCGAACATCAGCACCAATGCCAGGATTTTGAAGCATACGCTTCGCACGGTGATGTATTCGTATTGTTCCAGTGCCTGATAGAACCATTCCACGCCGAACGACGCCAACCAGATTGAAAGACCAAACAGCAGGAACAGTTCGAACTGTGCGTTCATCTTCGGTACGGTGAACAGGCATGCCACGTATACAATGCTGACCACTGTGGTGGAACAGCCCAGGATGACCAGCAGCTCCTTGACCGTGCGTGAAAGCTCCGTTCCGTCGTCACGCACGCTGGCGCAAGCCCTGACACCATAGTAGGTCACACCCAGCAAAGCCACTAGAGAGAAGTACGACGAAACCGATTGCGCGAACGCAACATGACCGGTTCCGCCAGTGGAAAGCACGCGCGATACGTAGGGAACGGTGATAAGCGGAAAAATCAGCGACGACGTGGTGACGATCATGTTCATCAGCACGTTGAACTTCACGGAATGAATTTTCATGATAAAAGCTTGTTTTCCTGTGGACTTTTAATGCTGACGTAGTATTTGAACAACACAATCGGAATAATGAACTTAATAAAACCAGTATTAAAAATATTCTGATAAAAATTACTCGAGAAAAAAGACATAAACAACTGAAAGGAAATGAAAGCATATAAGATGACGGCTATAGAATAACTGTTCCGTGAACATAGCGCCACTGAATAGGTACATTGGGACATGGCTGCCATAATTGCTACCGCCAGTAGACATCCAGCAAATCCGAAGTCGACAAGTAACGCGTAAAACGTCGTGTATACGTTTCCCATGAAATAACCATTGAACGATAGAAAAGGGAATGCACCATACGTCGATCCAACTGGGACTAGATTAAATTTTTCAAATGACGGGTACAGATACTTGAAGGAAAGCTGCCCCCAATAGTCGCTATGCACAATGCCGTGAGTTATCGCAAGATCTAAATTCTTCATAGGGGCACTTAAATAAATCGCTATGTAGTAGAAGAAATCAGATTCTTCATTACGACCAAGCAAAGTCAATGATTCAAAGAACACAATCAGCAACACGGCGACGCTCATCGGGACGTAGAGCACATATTTCGCTTTTATATTGCATAACGTAATCGCTTTGCCAGCTCTGCACCTCAACAACATGTACATTACCAGCGTGCCAAACAATAGACCTATGGAATTTGTCCGGCTTCCTGACACCGTCAACAAAACTACAGTCAGAACGAATAAAATGACTTTGTATGCTTTCCGGCTGCCATGTATTCGATCCATTGAGAAAAGATAGCCAAGAATATAGGCTATGCCCTGCTGCAATCCAGCAATCAATGAAGCGAAGCCTGGAAGGTTGACATCATCATCGCTAAATTTCATCAACTTGTTATAGCTGCCAATCACTTCAGATGGACCACCACCATAACCATTGGCCAGAACAATCTTACGTTCCTGTAGAAAACAGATTATAGCGGCAAAAATCTGAAGTACAAACAGTAATACGTATACATTATCTCTAAGCAGGAAAGCTGTATTTATTCCATTATATCCATCACTTTTCCTTCTAAAACCACGATCTCTAATGAAGACCGAAACTAGAAAAACCGCAAAGCAAAAAACAAGAAAAGAGGAGATGACCAAAAACATTGTCTCCGAAGAAACATTGAATCTCCACCCTGAATAATATTGCAATCCATATATAACTGAAACAATCATAGGAAGACAAAATAAGACAATAGGATTGACGAAGCTCCTATCCGAGACGAAATAGGCGAAAAGAAAAATAAGAATCATACACGTCAGCATAAAGAGAGTGTTCATTACAACCTACTTAATGTGCCGAAATTTCAGGATGGCTGCGTTTGTAACACCGGTACATTACGCCATACATGGTCGGTGAAACGGCAAGCAGTCTCCACTGCAGCGATTGGCTTTTTGACATAAGCTTAGCGCTTTCGACCAACGGCATCAGCTCACGTAGTCTGATTCGTGCGAATCGCTCGAATTCAGCCCATTCCTTGCGTTTGCCCGCAAGGACAATGCGATTGTAGGTACCTACGATGGATTCCAGATGACCATACGCGGCATACGGTTCGTCTTGAGGATACTTCTTACGCACCAATTCCAGCATGTTGCCAGTGGATTGCGCGAATTTATCGGTAATGCCGTGGGATTGGCTTCCTTTCGTCATCCGATATCGGTATAGGGGTGTGGAATCGTAGACGATTCGTTCGGCACGATCAAGCAGCTGATAGGTTACCGGGGAATCCTCAGCATATTCTGCGTCAAGCGGATATCGAAGACCGTCGAACAGCTCTTTTTTGGCAAGTTTGTCCCATGCGACCACATAGAAATATCCGTGCATGTTGACGTATTTGAACGCGTCTTCGGAGGTCATCACCAGTTTCTGTCCAAACAAAGCATTGCTATAGATACCGCCGTCCGGATTTTCACGTTCATAAGAGATGATGGACAGGTCCGCTTCGGATTCCCATATGTTCCGCATCATAGTAGAGAACATGTCTGGGAGCGTGTAGTCATCGGAGTCCACAAAACCGATATAGTCCCCTCGAGCAGTGTCGAGTCCGGTGTTGCGGGCATCGGCCAAACCTTTATTGGCCTGGTGGATCACACGGATACGAGAATCACGTTCAGCCCACGCATCACACTTCCTTCCCGATGAATCCGTGGATCCATCGTCAATGACGATGATCTCAAGATTGGCATAACTCTGCCTAACAAGGCTGTGCATGCATTGGTCAAGATAACGTTCCACGTTATAGACCGGTACGATAACGCTAATCAGAGGGTACCCAGGAATGTCCATACGTCTATCAGCAGCTCTTCACGTATTTCTTACCGACAAATTTCGCCATCAGGAAGCCAGTCCCCTCCTTCATCCAGTCCACCGGCTCAGGACTGACAATCGGCATTTCTGCATATGGATAACGTTTGGTATTCAGCCACACATCAAGGAGAATCTCACTGATACGTTCCAAGACAGCGCAACTCGAAAGAATCAATACGTTTCGTAGATTCGACCACAATAGAAGCATCCAGCTGCAGTATTCGTCAAATATACCCTTGTGCATCACTACATGTTGAAAAGATGAGCTGAATTTCCTAGTAGCTTCCAACTGTCCTTCCTTCATAATACGTCCGCAATGTGAATACACAGTTTCAATATAGCGCTTCCGTTCGGTCGGAACAATTACCCCCCATCTCGTCAAGCAACGATTCATAGTCGATTCGCTGCGATGCAACGGCAAAAAGCTTGTCGTCACCTCCATACAATTCTGGATTGTCGGGCTTGACGAAATGACGGCGATAGTACACCAAACTCTGATATAGGGATGGACGACTCTCCTGCAACCAACACGAACCGGTCAATTCGGAATACCGACCATTCAGCGACGAGATATTATCTCTGGAATTGTCACACGTCACACCAAATTCAATCGGGGGATGCAATGCCTTTCCCACTTGAAAGGGCATATATACACGGTCCGCCGACATTCGACATACTTCGCGTGTAGCCACAGCCACGGTGATACCACACGCCATCACTACACTCACTTTCGTTACTCTACACACGCCATCATCGATTCATACAGACAATGAATACGTTGTTATCGACCGACAACTGTGACTACGATAGCAGAGGTTGCAGACTCACTATAGAGGGTGGAGAACGCACAGTTTCTGTCTCTTGCGTTGTTCTCGTGAGCGCCGGTCCGTTGTGAATCGTTGAAATTCAAACAGTGAGGAGGCGTTTCCTGTAGGTCCATTTTCAACCAAGAGCGAATCGTGCCGTTTTGTTGGACTTCCTTGTTCCCGTTCTTCTGATTATGCCACAAGGCCGAGCCCGCATCACAGGTCCATGATACCCGTGCCGTATTCGGTCTTGATCCTCTTGTCCCGGAACCAGATCATGTATGGATTGGCAACGGTGTGTTGGACAGTTTCTTAGAGGACGAGTCCTTGTTCGGTGAATTCCTTCGGGCTCCGGTATCCGGGGGTGGAGTGGAGCCGCTGGTTGTCGGACCGCCACACGTAGTCGTTGAGGTCGCGCCTCAGCTGCTCGATCGTGGTGCAGTGGTTCCGGTACGCGAGCTCCTTCTTCGGCGGCCTGTTCGTGTTCGCGCATGATGTTGCCGATGCGTCTGCTGGACGCGGTGACGCCCCTCCTTTCCGGGGCGGCCTTGATCTTCCTGGCACCGTAGCGTTCGCGGCCGTCGCGCCAGGCCGCGCGCACGTCGCCAGCGATTGGATCCGCACGCTCCGTCTCGGGATGCTTGATCATCCAGTAGTAGGCGGAGCGGGGAACGCCCGGTATCCCGCACTGCGCCGATATCGGGCAGCGGGCGGCGTTGGCCCGTATCACGCCTGCCTTCGCGCGAATACCGGCGCCGCTTGTTCTGAAACGTCCACCTCCACCTCCAACCGCCGGTCGCATCTCCTCAGCTCGACCGGCTCGTCCTGCTCGGACGTGCGGTTGTCCGCGGCCCGGGTGGAGCCACTGTCGCGGATGCCCTGGACCCAGCGCTGCAGAGTCGATTGCGCGATGTCGTGCCCGGCCCTGACCTCCCGGGATGGCTTGCCGCTCTCGTATACGACTGCACGATCTGCCATTTGAACGCCTCGCCGTAGTGACGGGGATGTTTCGGGCCGGCCATCGTCGGCCTCCAATCCCACATCATTCATCCCTCATCGGACTGTCTAATACATTGTAGCCAATCCAGAACGCCAGCCGAACGGAATCCAGGCGCGCCAAGCTGATCAGGAACGCGGGATTCCCGTGCGTCAAGGGCTTCGACGGATACGACTGGGGCATGGCGTCGTTCCCCGCCGACTGGGGGGGCGAGCAGCTCATGGACCTCGGTTTCGTGGACCGGGCCGAGGACCTCGTGCTCTACGGCGACGTTGGATGCGGCAAGACGCACATGGCGATCGCTACGGGCATGCTGGCGTGCGAGAGGGGCATGCCGGTGAGGTTCTTCACCGCGTCGTCGCTGGTGATGCGTTTGCGGCGGGCGAGGGACGAGAACCGGCTCGACGCGGAACTGCGCGCGATAGGCCGCGCCAGGCTTCTGGTCATCGACGAGCTGGGCTACCTGCCGATCGACATCGACGGGGCCAGGCTCCTGTTCCAGGTCGTCGCGGATTCCTACGAGAAGCGGAGCGTGGTGTCCGCCACGAACCTGGAGTTCGGACGGTGGGGCGAGGTGTTCGGCGACGGCGACATGGCCGCCGCGGTCATCGACCGCATCGTGCACCACGGAAGGATCGTCAGGTTCCGTGGCGAGTCGTACCGCAACAGCCACTCCCTGATGAGATAAACGAAAAGAGGGGAACCAGCCGGACCGCCGGTGACGGTGTCTATTTTGAACGCCGATGGTGTTCAGATTAACTGGTGACGACACGCAGATTTATTTGACGAAAGACGTGCCTTGACCCAATGGGGGCACGGCGCCCGCGCCGGGCTGCCGGGCGGCTTGCTTCTGCCGCATGCCGCCCGATACCGGTTCGATCGCCTTCTGCTTGGTTTCCAGGGGGGATGATGGGGATCCTCATACGCCCGGCATAACGGGGATCCTTCGCCAGCCGGCGTTCCAGGCACTGCCTGGTCGGATAACCGAGATGTTCGACCACTTCGGCGGTCGTCATTGATGTCGTGAGATAGAGTTCCACCGCCCGCTTGCGTTCCTCGGGACTGAACACAACCAAATCCTTTCGTTCGGCCTCCAAGAAAACGTCCACAGCCCCTAACGTCCGAATTCTTGCGTGCTTTGGGTTTCCGCCTTTGATGTGAAAGGCATGGCCCGCGTCCTGTGCACGATTTCTTCATTCGTCAAAACGAAAGAACCGCGGTTGAAAACCAGAAGATAGAACCATGCCCGAGAATACCATGCGGATTGATCGGCACACGCCCGGGACCAGGCTCGACCGGCTCGTCACACAGAAGGCGTCCGAGGCGCTCAATGCGATGCCCCGACGCTTCAGGCCGACGAAATCGTCGGACGTCCAGATACGAGCGTTCCGGCGGACGGAAGGCGTACCGCGCGCCGGAACCTCGACATGCTCCGGTTTGTCGGCACGCTGGGGGAAGCGAACTGGTCATCGTGCTATGGACGGACATGACCAAAAGTGCGCAACCTTTCGGGCACTAGGGGGCTGCGGACGTTTTCTTGGAGATAATCACGCAGCCATTCCTTGGCTTTGACGGTATTGTACCGGGCTCATCCAACCAAGCGACTGTTTGATGCGCTCGTGGTTGTACCAGCGTATGTACTCATCGACCAAGGCGAGCACCTCGTTGCGGGTGTGTTCCTCCCACTTCTCGGGGTAGACCGCCTCGGTCTTCATCCTGCCGAAGAATCCCTCCGCGGCCGCGTTGTCCGGCGAACAGCCCTTCGTGCTCATGGAGCGCGTCAGCCCGAAGCGTTCCATGAGCCCGAGCCATCCGGGCCACCGGCAGTGGCATCCACGGTCG
>CXSV01000013.1_pt1 | contig 70248 bp, 54 predicted proteins | sample 941241 | NCBI WGS metagenome assembly CXSV01 (sample SAMEA3493493, study PRJEB9703) | human gut metagenome | biome: ENVO:mammalia-associated habitat; material: ENVO:feces | place: Bangladesh | collected 2010-01-06 | reverse complement strand
CGCCGGCATGGTCACCATCGAGGATGCAATCGAACAGATTGTCGGTGAACTTGAGGATGAGCACGACCGTACGCAGCACACCGAACCGGAGANCGACCTGTTCGAGGACCATCTGCGCGCGCAGGGCGTGGACGACGACCACATCATCGAGATCGCACTGGACGATCTGATGTACGAGCGCTACCGCGACCCGCTCGCCCTGTACGACTATGTGAGATCCCGTATCACGAATCGCGAGGAACCGTACTACGTGCTGCTGGACGAGGTGCAGTACGCGATCTCGGACGAGGAGATGCGCGGCGAGGAGCCGCCCCGTCTGTACGGGGTGCTCAACGGGCTGCTGCGCATGCGCAACGTGGACGTGTACGTGACGGGCAGCAACTCGAAGATGCTGTCCACCGACGTGATGACCGAGTTCCGCGGCCGCGGCGACGAGGTCCGCGTCCGCCCCCTGTCGTTCGTCGAGTTCATGCAGGCGTACGACGGCGACGTCCAACACGGCTGGGCCGAATACGTGATGTTCGGCGGCATGCCGCTCACCTTGTCCATGAGAAGCGACGAGCAGAAGTCCCTCTATCTGAAGAACCTGTTCGAGGAGACCTATCTCAAGGACATCGTTTCGCGCAACGGGCTGCGCAGGTCGCAGGAGCTCGACGACCTGGTCGACGTGCTGGCCTCCTCCATCGGCGCCCTGACCAATCCGCCCAAGATCAAGGCCACGTTCGCCAGCGTGCTGCATTCCGGCATCAGCACGAACACCATCATGCAATACATCGGCCATCTCGAGGACGCGTTCGTCATCGAGGAGGCGAGACGGTTCGACGTCAAGGGACGCAAGTACATCGGCAGCCCGAAGAAATACTATTTCGAGGACATGGGGCTGCGCAACGCGCGACTGGGGTTCCGCCAGATCGAGCAGACGCACATCATGGAGAACATCGTGTACAACGAGCTGCGAACACGCGGCTACAACGTCGATGTGGGCGTGGTCGACCGGCGCGGCGCCAGCGAAGGTGTGCCGTACCGCAAACGCCTCGAGGTCGATTTCGTGGCGAACCTCGGCAACCGGCGCTGCTACATCCAATCCGCGTACCAACTGCCCACACCGGAGAAGGTCGCGCAGGAGAAGGCCTCGCTGCTCGAGATCGACGACAGCTTCCAGAAGATCGTCCTCGTATGCGACGTGGTCAAACCCGTCCGCGACGAGCACGGCATCCTCACGATGAGCGTCTACGATTTCCTCCTCGACCCGGACAGCCTGACGATGTGACGCCGGACGGCCGGCAAATGCCCCGGAACGCAGACCCCCTTATCGGGGCTTGGCATCATCACGTATCCGCCCGGTCCGCCGCAAACCTCAAACACTCAAGTGGCACATGGCAAGATACCAAGTCACATCGGGGTGCCCGGCCGCACTTCGGAATCGCAAGGCACCGAGAATCATCCCGCCATTCGATCCGCGCCACGTCAAGCAGAGGAAGATGAACAGTAGGCCAACCATGTCGGAATTATGTTCAAAAGTCATTGAACGTTTTTCATTTCGTGTTTTAATGGAGGCATGAGCAATGAAGAGCAGCGGTCACGGACCGACGGACGCCGGCCGGTCGGCACGGTCGTCTTCGATTTCGATGGGACGATCAGCCTGGGCGACAGGCCTGTGCGTTCCTACGCGCGCCATGCCTTCGCCCGGTTGCCCGCGGGGTTGCGCGAACGGGCCGTCAAGACGCTGGATCTCTATCTTGGCGGCGCCGTCACGGATGATGGCCGGCACTGGAACGACGGTTACGATGTGGTGAGCGACATGTGCGCGGGCCATGTGCCGGCGGATGGGTTGCAGCAGGCGTATCTTTCCAGCCGGGACGAGCTGGCCCGGGGTCTTGTCCATGTGGACATGCCGCAGGGTCTTCCCGGTTTCCTGGACGATCTGGGTTCGTTGGGCTGCGTTCGCGTGCTGTTGACCAATTCGCCACTGCATGGGGTGCGCGAGACCGTCGGACGGTTCGGGCTGGAGGGTCGTTTCGACCTGATCGTCGACGGGGCGGGCAAACCCGGACGCTGGGGCGATCATATCGCCGCGTTCGACCGTCTCTCGGGACGTGGGCGCCTGTTGAGCATCGGCGACCATTGGGACAACGACATCGCCCCGGTGCTCGCCGCGGGCCGCGAGGCCGCGTACATCGGCGGCGCCGCCCGGCATGGCGGCGCGACATACCGGGCGGCGCTCCTTCCCGACATGTACGGGGCGATATTGGAGGGATGCGCGTCATGGGACAGGTGAACGCGAACGGGCCGGCCGAATCGATCCTCGCCCGCATCCGGCTTGCGTTGGACGCGTTGGATCCGGCGCAGCGCAAGGTCGCGCGCTTCTTCCTGGAGAACTCCGACGTCATCGGGGACCTGCCCATCGCGACGGTCGCGCGCGAGACGGGCGTGTCGGCGGGCACGGTGGTGAGGACCTGCGCCGATCTGGGGTGCCACGGGTACCGGGAGATGAGGATCCTCATCGCACGCGACAACGCGATCAGAAGCCTGCTGGAGCAGCGCGGGCACGCGCGGGCCGACGGGGAGGCCGGCTCGGAGGGCGAGCGGATCATCGCCAGGATCCGGGGCATGCTCGACATGCTGCGGGAGCTGCCCGACTGCCTCGACGCCGGGGCGTTCAACCGGGCGTTGGAGATGATCCGCGACGCGCGGGGCATCGTCATCGTGGCATCGGGCCTGTCCAGCGGGGTCGCGGCGAACCTTGAAAGCCGTCTCCTGCGGTACGGCCGTCTCGTAACCTTCGTCCGGGACCCGCTGGGCCAGGACATCAGCACCTCCCTGCTCAAACCGGGCGACCTGATCATCGCGATCTCCGGTTCCGGGGAGAACAGGCACACCGTCCACGCGGTCGAGGTCGCCACGGCGAACGGGGCCGACGCGTTGGCGGTCACCAGCTTCGCGAACTCCTCCCTGGCCACGCGGGCCACGACGACCCTGGTCGCGTCCACGCCGGCCACCACGTTCAACGACGAGCTCATCGACACGTCGCGTCTTCCCCTGGACATCGTCATCGAATCCCTGACCGGGCAGCTGGGCAGGGGCGAGGAGGACCCGGGGGTCATCTCACAGATTTCCGAACACCTGGACAGATAGGAGCCGCAACACCACACCTCACCCATCATCCGGCGCCGGCATCGGCCGGACGCCAGTCTTCCTTTCATCATCCACCGCGGGTCCCGCCGTGGGCCCGCGCATCATCCATCATCACGCGGAAATCCTTTTTTCACAACGAAAACCCATTGAGGAAGGTCGAACCATGCCTTTTTCCATCCAGAACAAGATGCTGAGGACCATCGCGGTCGCCGCCACCACGGTCGCGCTGTGCGCCACGATGGCCGCCTGCGGCTCGTCGAAGGGTTCCGACTCCGCCGACAAGGCGCTGGAACTCCAGTTCGTGCCCACCAACAACGACGGCAGCATGCAGGCCAAGGCCAAGCCCTTCGCGGACTACCTGTCGAAGAAGCTCGGACGCAAGGTCGATGTGACCCTCGCCACCGACTACACGACCATCGTGGAGGCCATGTCCTCGCACAAGGTCGACATCGGCATCATGCCGCCCGCCGCCTACGTGCAGGCGCGCGACAAGCAGGCCGCCAAGGCCATCCTCACCTCCGAGCTGGGTGCCTACGACCGCACCACCGGCAAGCCGGTCGAGGGCAAGTTGTCCGGATCATTCAAGGGCGAGGTGCTCGTGCGCGCCGACAGCGACCTGAAGAAGCTGACCGACCTCAAGGGCAGGAAGATCGCCACGCTGAGCCCCTCCTCCGCCAGCGGCTACATCTACCCGGTGGTCGAATTGAAGAAGGCCGGCGTCGACCCGACCACGCAGTCCACGCTCACCACGGTCAACGATATCCCCAGCGAGATCACCTCCGTGCTCGAGGGCCAGCAGGACGCCTGCTTCGTGTTCGAGGGCGCGCGCAACGTGTTCGCCTCCAAGTTCGCCGGCAAGGACCTGTTCAAGGAGCTGCGCGTCCTCTACCTGACCGAGGGCGACATCCCGAACGACGCCATCGCCGTCCAACCGTCGATGGACCAGGCCCTGCAGGACAAGATCAAGCAGGCGTTCCTCGACATGCCCAACGACGAGGAGGGCAAGACCGCCATGGCCATGTGGGGCCACAAGGGCTACACGCAGGCCGAGGAGAAGAACTACGACACCATCGAGGAATACATCAAGGAAGCGGCCAACTGACCGTTGACGGGGGCGGCCGCCCGTCCACGCGACGCCGGCGGCCGCCCCTTCGCCCGTTACGGGGAAAGGAAAACTCATGATCGAGATACGTGGCGTGACCAAGGAATACGGCAACGGCGTGCTGGGCCTCAACGACGTCAACCTGACCATCCGGGACGGCGAGTTCGTCGCCATCATCGGCCCCAGCGGCGCGGGCAAGAGCACGCTGCTGCGCTCCATCAACCGACTCAACGACATCACCGGCGGCGACATCATGATCGACGGCCAGTCGATTACCAAGGCCAGCCGCAGACAACTGAGGGCGATGCGCTGCTCGATCGGCATGATCTTCCAGCAATTCAACCTCGTGGGCAACAGCACCGTCCAGAAGAACGTGCTGTCCGGCCGGCTGGGCCGGTACGGGACCCTCAAGTCACTGCTCGGCCTCTTCCCGGAGTCCGACTACCAGCTGATCGACGACGCGTTGAAGACCGTGGGCCTCGCGGACAAGGCCCAGACGAGAAGCGACCAGCTCAGCGGCGGCCAGCAGCAGCGCGTCGCCATCGCCCGCACCCGCGTCCAACAGGCCAGGATCGTGCTCGCCGACGAGCCGGTCGCCTCCCTGGACCCGGTCACCTCCGAGACGATCCTCACCGACCTCAAACGCATGAACCAGGACGACGGGACCACGGTGCTCATCAGCATCCACTCCGTCGGCTTCGCCAAGAAATACGCCGACCGGATCATCGGCATGCGCCGGGGAACGGTGGTGTTCGACGGCACCCCCGCCCAACTCACCGACGACATGTTCCGCCACATCTACGAGGGCGACGACGCCGGGAAGACGGGTGAGCGATCATGACCCGCACACCGTCGGCCGGCCGCCCCCTGAAGGACACGGTGCACCGGAACCTGTGGAAACGGCTCGCCACCGTCATAGTGTTCGTCGTCTGCTTCCTCGCCGCGAAGGACGCGACCGAGACCGACTTCGGCGAGGCGATCGCCAACATGGGGCAGGCCGCGGATTTCTTCTCGAACCTCCTGTCGCCCGACTGGGCGTATTTCGCCAAGGTGTGGATGCCCCTCGTCCAGACGATCCGCATGTCCGTGGTGGGCACGTCGCTGGGACTCCTGTTCGGCGTGCCGTTCGCGTTCCTGTGCACCAGCAACGTGACGGGCAACCGCGTGGTCGCCACGGTCGCCCGCGTGGTCATGGACATCATCCGCACGATCCCCACGCTGCTGCTCGCCGCCCTGGTCGTCGCGTTCATGGGCATCGGACAGGTCGGCGGCATCATCACCATCGCCGTGTTCACCTTCGGCATCGTCGGCCAGCTGATCTACCAGTCGATCGAGATCTCCGACCCCGGCCCCGTCGAGGCTGCCCGCTCCGTGGGCGCCAACCGCATGCAGATCGCCACATGGTCAATCCTCCCGCAGATCGGGCAGGACATCGCCAGCTACGCCATGTACGCCTTCGAGATCAACATCCGCGCCTCCGTGATCCTCGGATACGTGGGAGCCGGCGGCGTGGGCGTCCTGCTGAACTCCTCACTCAGCCTGATGCGCTACGACCGCGTGTCGCTCGTCATACTCACCGTTCTCGTGCTCGTCGTCATCGTCGACTGGGTCAGCGAGATCATCAGAAAGAGGCTCCGCTGATGCGTATCCGTCTCACCGCACACCACCTCATGGCCGCCCTCATAGGCATCGCGGTCATCGTCTGCTTCGCGACCACCAACTGGTCCGACAAGGCCCCCATGTCCTGGACCTCCCTGTCGGACACCATCAGCCAACTGTTCCACCCCGACTGGTCGTACGTCTACGACGGCAGCGGCGAGGACCTAGTCAGCCTCATGCTCCAGACCATCTGCATCGCCTTCCTGAGCATGGTCATCGCCACGGTCATCGCGTTCCCCTGGTCCTTCATCAGCGCGACCACCCTGTGGCGGCACACCCCCGCCGTCGCCGGCGCGGCGAAGTTCGTGACCGACCTGCTCAGGGCGTTCCCCGAACTCGTGTACGCCATCATCTTCGTCAAGGTGGTGGGCCCCGGCCCCGCGGCCGGCGTCCTCGCCCTGGGCGTCCACATGGTCGGCATGCTGGGCAAACTGTACGCCGAGAACATCGAATCCATGGACAACGGGCCCGCCGAAGCCATGGAATCGGTCGGCGCCAACTTCTGGAAGACCACGTTCTTCGGACGCATCCCCCTGCTCATGCCCATCTTCGCGTCACTGTCCCTCAACCACTTCGAGATTGCGGTGCGCAGCGCCGCCACCCTCGGCCTGGTCGGCGCCGGCGGCATCGGCGCGCCCCTGATCTTCGCCATCCAAAGCCGCCAATGGAGCAGGGTCAGCATCATCCTGCTGGGCATCATCATCGTGGTCGCGCTCATCGACGCAGCGACCGGATGGCTACGCAAGAAACTCCTCTAAAAGGCCTGCCACATGACCACGATCACAATCCTCGCCACCAGCGACCTGCACGGCTTCCTACCCGACACCCTCGCGGACGTGCCCGGCGACCCGTCCGCCGCGAACGCCCACGCGGCCGGCATACTCGCCGCACACGCCGCCAAGCGGATGACGGGCGTGGACGACGCCACGCTGCTCATCGACGCCGGCGACTACCTGCTAGGAAGCGCCTACGCCACCTTCACCGCCCGATCGGCCGAGAGGGAATCCCCGCTCACCCGCGTCGCCTCCGCCTGCGGCTACACCGCCATGGCCCTGGGCAACCACGACTTCGACCACGGCACCGCACTGCCCGCAAGCCAGAACCCCCACCTGCACGAACGGCTCCTGTGCTGCAACGTGACGGACGAGGAAGGCCACCCGATCTTCCATCCATACCGACTCGTCCAAGCCCGGGGCATCCGTGTGGGCATCGTGGGCGCGGTTACCGGCGCCCTGCCCCAACTCACCGCGTTCCGCAACACACAGCACATCCACGTCCTGGACGCGGTCGAAAGCATCAGGACCACCGTCAACCGGATACGCGCGGACGTGGACCTGCTCATCGTCGCCTACCACGGCGGCATCGAATGCGACATGGCCAGCGGACGACCCACGCAATACGACACCGGCGAGGACCAGGCATACCGCATCCTCTCCACCATCCCCGGCATCGACGGGCTGATCTGCGGACACCAACACCGCACCAACCACGGCGAATGCCACGGCATCCCCTACGTGCAACCCGGATACCAAGGAAACTCCGTCGGATTCATCTCCTACCAGTTCAAGGAAAGGCGAATCAGCCGGCACGAGACCGCGATGCTGCACCCGACCACTGACAAGCTGGAACCATTGGATCCGACGACGATGAACCTCAAGCTGGACGAATACAGGACCTGGCTGGACCAGCCCATCGACACCGGACGGTTCGGTGAATACATCACGCTGAAAACCGGCATCAGACTCCAACGATTCATCTGGCGGAAAACCAGCGACGGAACCACGACCATCCGCGAATTCCACCACAGCTTCCCCAAACCCTACACCGCATCCGTGTTCCGCCTGACCTGGGAAGAACTCCGGACCTGCATCGACCAAGGCCTGATACAAGCCGACATGATCCCCGCAACGGAAGCACCGTTGGGCGGATACCAAGTCATCACCAACACACCCGAGGCATTCCCCACATACCGACTGGAAAGCCGAACAGTGGACAACCTCTTCGACGAATACCTACACTGGCTGAAGCAATAAGGGTTTGGGGAGATAAGTCGTGCTCCGGCTTCTTCTCCCTAAACCTCAGTTTCATATGACGTATGCACGCGACGATCATGTCGAACAGCGCTATGGGCCATGAGCCTACGCGCCGCATGTAATCCTGGATTCGCAGTGCCGGTCACATGCGGTGATTCTTTGGTGGCTCGCCCTGATCATAGAAATATAGGGTCCGCAACCCCGTATCCCTTTTCTAGAGTGTGTTTACACTAGTTGGGTTTTTGGCTGTGTTTTTTGGCGCTATTGCTGTTTTCGTGGGTGGTGGTTCGTTGTTGAAACGTTGTGGGAGTAAGAGAAGAGCGCTTTCTGGGTAGGATGTTTAACGACCAAGAAAAACAGCCAAAAAGCGCCTGATGAACAGGATATTCAACCGGCTTCTCAACGTCAAAGGCACGGTGGTCGAGGACGCGCGCATCGCCGACTCCCCATTGCGTTCCGAACCCGTGCTCGAGATCCGCGTGCGCCCACGTGCGGGCATGCTCAGATGCTTCCGATGCGGCGAACGCCGGCCCGGTTATGACCAAGGCGGCGGCGCGCGCCGTTGGCGGCATCAGAAGATCAGAAGACGCCGGCCCGACATCCTACGCACGATCGAGCTAGGCTATTCGAACGCGAGACTCGAGGCCTTCAACAACAGGATCAAGGTCACCATCCGCACGGCCTACGGCTTCCACCACGCGAACAATCTCATCGCCCTAATCATGCTCCGCTGCGGCGGACTCGACATACGCCTACCACAGCCGAGAACCCAACCCACGAAAACAGCAGAAGCCTCATATGTATTGGACATTTCTGTGCAGGGCGTGAGGTGTAACCGCAGCATTACGGTGTGAGAACGCAAGGTTACGTAGCCGGGCATTGGCTGTGGCGTTGCTGAACATTGACCGTTGTGTTGCTGGACATTGACCGCCGCGCCGGCAATCATGGCGCAAGCGACAATCATGACACGCCGTTATTGACATACCGCCGTTCAATGGTATTGTAATCACTTGTGCGCTTTTGAAGCGTATGGATTGGGCCCGTAGCTCAGCTGGTTAGAGCGCATCCCTGATAAGGATGAGGTCGGAGGTTCAAGTCCTCCCGGGCCCACAGGAAAAATGAAGCGGCCGCGAGCCGCTCTTTTTTTCTCATGGGGCTATAGCGCAGCTGGTAGCGCATCTGCTTTGCAAGCAGAGGGTCGCCGGTTCGAACCCGGCTAGCTCCACAGATAACCTTTGGAATCATGCCGATTCCAAAGGTTTTTATCTTTTCGCAACTAGCTTCTCAACATCCAATCCGCAGCGCTGACAACGTTCACACCTCGCGCCCGGTAGCTGGACTCCACTCGTGATATGACATTGAGACTGTCGCCACCAGCTTTATCAATCTGCTCGCCGACGGAGATGAGATGCTTCGCATACTTATCTCTGTATGTTTGGCTGGATTAATTTCAGACAGAATGGGATGCCTCCTGTCCGTAAAATCCAAAAGGTCGACTTCTATCTTGCTGTCATCGCGATAGAAGTTGAGGGCAGGGTGTTGCACTTTCAAATAGACAGCGGGCCATAATCGTAAAGTAGTGAGTGCCATAATCGTAAAGTAGAACAATTTTAGCATTCAGCCGATGCCACCATTTGCCATTTGATATTCGAGAACATTGCTCCTCCACGAGCGCCCCCTCATCTTGCTTGCTTTTCATGCCCGATTCTAGTGCATCACAGACAAATTTCAGCGGCCTGTCAACCTTGTAATGATGCGAAACCGTATGCACAGAACCCATATTGACACCATGTCAACATAGGGATACACTATGCCGTGAGAGAACTTGACGCTGCGTCAATAAGCGGCGTCGGCGCTCGGAATCCGATGGAGAATCGCGGGGCGCACCACATATCAGAAAGGACCGCTCATGCTGTTTCAGGTCTACGGCGACAACGCCATCTACCAATGGATTGGCTGGATACTCGTCTTCTGCTGCCTTATCGGCGCCAATGAACTGGCTCGTCGCACCAAAACCGGCGGCATCGTCGCCTTCCTCGTCGTCCCGGCTGTGCTGACCGTCTACTTCATCACCATCTACACCGCCGCCGCAATGGGCGCCGACTGGGCACTCAACAACCCGACCTACGTGCACATGACCAGCTGGTTCCACTACGCCAAGCTCTACGCGGCCACCATCGGCTGCATCGGCTTTATGGCCCTCAAATACAAGTGGGGCTCTATCGGCAAATCCCACTGGTTCAAGTGCTTCCCGTTCGTGATCGTGGCCATCAACATCCTCATCGCCGTGGTCTCTGACTTCGAATCCGCCATCCGCGGCTGGGGCACCACCTGGATCTCCACTGAAGGCGTGACCCTCTACGGTGGCTGGCACAACGTGTTCAACGGCTTGGCCGGCATCCTCAATATCTTCTGCATGACCGGCTGGTTCGGCATCTACGCCCCCAAGAAGAAGGACGACATGCTCTGGCCGGACATGACCTGGGTGTTCATCGTGGCCTACGATCTGTGGAACTTCTGCTACACCTACAATTGCCTGCCCACCCACTCCTGGTACTGCGGCCTTGCACTGCTGCTGGCGCCCACCGTGGCCAACTTCTTCTGGAACAAGGGCGGCTGGATCCAGAATCGCGCCAATACATTGGCCATCTGGTGCATGTTCGCGCAGGTATTCCCGATGTTCCAGGACTACTCCGTGTTCTCCACCCAGTCCGTGAACAACCCGAACGTGAACCTTGCGGTGTCCCTAATCGCGCTAGTGGCCAACGTGTTGGCACTCGGCTACATCCTGCTGCGCGCCAAGAAGCAGGGCATCAACCCGTGGACCAAGGAAGTCTTCAAGGGCACCAAAGACTACGAGCAGGCCATCGCTCGCGCCGATGCATCGGAGTTGGTGGTGTAGGCCACATCCGCTCCACGCCACATCCTGAGCAATTTCTTGTCACCCCTTGACACCGTACATACAATAAAATCGCCTTATTTGATAACCCAACCTCTAGGGAGAATTATGCTCACTGATGAGTACGTGAAGCGCGTGTACGACCAGGTCGTTGCTCGCGATGGTGACCAGCCGGAGTTCCTACAGGCCGTCTACGAGGTGCTCGACACCCTCCAGCCGGTCATTGCCAAGCACCCCGAATACGAAAAGAACGGCGTTCTGGAGCGCCTCGTCGAGCCTGAGCGCGTGGTCAAGTTCCGCGTGGCCTGGGTTGACGACGAAGGCAAGGTGCAGGTCAACCGTGGCTACCGTGTGCAGTTCAACTCCGCCATTGGTCCATACAAGGGCGGTCTGCGCTTCCATCCGACCGTGAACGAGGGCGTCATCAAGTTCCTCGGCTTTGAGCAGATCCTGAAGAACTCCCTGACCACGCTGCCGATGGGCGGCGGCAAGGGCGGCTCCGACTTCAACCCGAAGGGCAAGTCCGACGCCGAGGTCATGCGCTTCTGCCAGGCCTTCATGACCGAGCTGTGCCGTCACATCGGCCAGTTCACCGACGTTCCCGCCGGCGACATCAACGTGGGCGGCCGCGAAATCGGCTACCTGTTCGGCCAGTACAAGCGCATCCGCGACGAGTACTCCGGCGTCCTGACCGGTAAGGGTCTGGAATTCGGCGGCTCTCTGGCCCGCACCGAGGCCACCGGCTACGGCGTGTGCTATTACACCGCCGAAGCGCTGCGCGTGCTGAGGAACGACTCCTTCAAGGGCAAGACCGTCGTGATCTCCGGTGCCGGCAACGTGGCTATCTACGCCGCGCAGAAGGCCGAGGAGCTGGGCGCCAAGGTCGTGACCGTGTCCGATTCCAACGGCTATGTCTACGATCCGAACGGCATCGACGTTGCTGTGGTCAAGCAAATCAAGGAAGTCGAGCGCGGTCGTATCAAGGAGTACGCCGAACGTGTGCCGTCCGCCGAGTACCACGAGGGTTGCTCCGGCGTGTGGACCGTCAAGTGCGACATCGCCTTGCCGTGCGCCACCCAGAACGAGATCAACGAGGAGTCCGCCAAGGCTCTTGTTGCCAACGGCTGCAAGGTGGTGTGCGAAGGCGCCAACATGCCGTCCACTCCGGAGGCCATTGAGGTCTACAAGAACGCCGGCCTGCTGTACGGCCCGGCCAAGGCTGCCAACGCCGGTGGCGTGGCCGTCTCCGGCCTGGAGATGAGCCAGAACAGCTACCGCCTGAGCTGGACCTTCGAGGAGGTCGACGCCAAGCTAAAGTCCATCATGGAGTCCATCGTCGCCAACTCCCTGGCTGCCTCCAAGGAATACGGCGAGGAAGGCGACCTGATGGCTGGCGCCAACATCGCAGGCTTCGTCAAGGTGGCCAACGCCATGGTCGCCCAGGGCGTGCTGTGATCCTCTGACAGACTGCCGCGATCGCAATCGCGAATAAACCAATCGGCCCCCGTCCTTCCACTCATGAAGGGCAGGGGCCGATGCTATTCAGCGTGGGACAACATACGATAATCGCTGTTTTTGCGATGTTGTCCCACGAGACTGTGGGACAACATCAGCATCAATCGATTGACTGTTCGATTGTCCCAACACAAGAAATCAGAATCGTTGGAATACCGCCATTCCTACGATTATGCCATATCAGGCCACAACTATGGGAATGGGACAACAGCCAAAAATCGGCCTATTTTTCATCTTGTCCCACAGTATTCGGATTTGTGGCGGCGGATTCATCGCCTTCGGCACGCGCATCACCCGTATTCTTCGTATTCACCGCACCCTTCGACGCAGCATCCGAATCGGGCGCGCCAGGTACAGCATCATCACCCGCCACGGTTGCCGCACCCTCTTTGTCCGAATGTGCATTCGCGGCAGATGACTCAGCCGGTGCCGCAGCGACATCCGCCGCTCCATACACGGGCACAGCCGGGACCGGCGCCACCGAAGATCCGGGCACAAAGTCCCAAGGCATGCGATGGGCGAACACCGCGAAGAGGAACAGGATGACGAAGCCGTAGAAGGTGTAGCGCATGATATGCGTGTTGTGTCCGAATCCGATAATGACCATAACCACCATTGCGCCCATAATCAGCGTGCGCAGAATGTAGAACACGGCGCGCGCGATTCCCTTGCGCGGCTTGGTTTCAATGGTCATGTGCGTATACATGCCGCCAAGCGTGCGGCCCTTATGCCTCAGCGGAATCAGGAACTCGAAAATGAGGAACGCCAGACTGGCTCCTATTGGAGCAAGGAAGTTCAGCCAACCAACGCCAACGGTCAGATGCCCACCGAACAGCATGAAATCACCGTTCTGCAAAGGCTCAGCCGCCCAGTAGAACAAGAACGTCACCAACAAGGTGAGCGGGACGTATACCAAGGCCACAAAAACCATATCGATGATGAACGTCACCAGACGATGCACCGCGCCAGGGTGTTCATTATACTCGCTGCGTTTGGGCATGTGGGCCATCGGCACCCACTTGCCGAACAACACGGCCACGGCGAGGCCCGCCATCGTACCCAACGTATTGGTCATCAGATCGTTGACATCGAACTGACGGTAGGCGCACGGGTAGAGGCCCCAGAAACCGCTGAGCTGCGAGCTTTCGATGAACAACGATACGGCGAATCCGCCAATCAGCACCGCCCACCAACGCCAGCGCAGCCACCGGGTGAGCACGAAACCAAGCGGCATGAACAGCACCACGTTCATTACCAGCTGCAGTATGCCGCTCAATCCGCCGTTTTGGATGTCTGAGATGAAACGCAGCGGGTCAAGCTGTGGTGCGAACTGGCCGGCATTCGCCGCGCAGAACGCTTCCGGGTCATCCGGCATCGGATACAGTGTGAATGCAATCAAACCGAGCACATACAGTACCGTCAGATATGCGGCTCCCGCAGACAACAACTTCATACGATGGTGGCGATGGTACAGCCCAGCCAGAATCGGCAAAGTAAGTACGGCCGAAAGAATCGGCCACATTACGATTGCAATAGTAAACGACGTCGAAAAATAACCCAAATACTTAAGCATCGTTCGTCATCATACGAAGCCGCCAGTAAACACGACATCATTCTGAAGGTGGAGAAAATCGCAATGCGAGTCACCACCGCGACCATGAGACTCCATGGATGACCGATCAACTCCCCGGCAGCGACACGTGCCCAACTATGAGCCTCCCGCAGATGGCCAATTGTTTTTTCCGACAGCGTCAGAAATTTAGGAAAATAGCCCACTCGTCCTAAATTTTTGTCGTTCGCGGCAACTCAGTGACAGGATTTCAGGAAATCAGCCCCATGCCCCTAAATTTCTGTCACTGAGACAGAGTCAGTGACAAGATTTTAGCACGAAGCCGCTTATTTCCTAAATTATTGACGCTGAGGGCGGTTACCGGAATCCCGATAACCGCCCTCAGTGGTCTACAGGTCTACAACGGCAACTCCTCAACAGGAGCGCCGCGGCAACTCAGATGAGTTCGAGTGTCACATCCAGCTTGAGCGGCTGGTCGGCCGGCACCTGGAACTCGTCGTGAACCGGAGCACCCCACGTGTCGTCGCCACCGACGCCCATCTGGGCGGCCAGCAGACGCAGGAAGGTGTGGCGCGGCTTCGGCAGCTCATTCTGGTGCAGAGCATCCTCGAGCATCAGCGAGCTGTACGGCAGCAGGCTGGTGGCGAATCGGGTGCCGCCGGCTGCGGTCACGCGCATGCCGTGGCCGTATTCGTCGGTGATTTCCGCCCAACGCACCTGCTCATGATTGCCGGTTTCCTGCGGCAGCAGGTACGGCGCGCAATCCTCGGCAGCGGTACGGGAGAAGATGCCCAACTTGGCGCCGTGCAGACGGTCGGCATAGGTTTCCTCCGGTCCCAGACCGTAGAAACGCAGGCGGTCGTACTGCTTGGGCAGGATCCATTCGAGACCAAATGCCGGCAGCGTGGCGGCATCTGCTTCGCCCGGGTACTCGACCGTCAGGTGCACGCGCAGTGCGGCGTCGACTTCATAGTGCACGGTGACTGGCGTGTGCTTGGCGTCGGCCAGTTCATAGCTGTAGGTGGCCTTCAATCCCTTGCCATCGGCAGTCTCCTCGACCGACGTACCGGTCACACGGGCATAGCGTCCGGCGGCCATCCACTGGGCGCGCTCGAAACCGGAACCGTTACCGCGATCATTGTCGGTCAGCGCACGGAAGGTGGTCAGGTTCGGGCGGCGAATCACCATTTCGCGGCCATCGCGCTTGAAGGAGACCATGCCACCCTGCGTCTTGGAGAGCAGCACTTCGCCGAAGTCGGTGTGAATACCGGCGTTGAAGCCATCGGCTGCCACTTCGGCATCGCCGGCAACAACGGCATCCGCGGCACCATCATCGAACGAAACCGCGGCGACATACTGGCCGAAGGTCAGCTCGTAGCCGGCCGGAGCCCAGTCAGTGGCCTCAGCCAGACGCTGGTCGACCTCGTAGGTCACTTCGGCGCTGCCGGACAGAGCCACCAAATCGGTGACCTTCGGGAAGGCGATCGGCTCACGCACGGTCTGGCCGGCAGGCACGTCAAAGTGGTAGTTGGCATGCCAACGCTCCACACCGTCCACCAACACGCGCGCGGTGAACAGGCTGGAGGCAGTGGAGACAAACAGGTTGTCGTTGGTGATGGTCACACCGGACTCGTCCGGCACAAGCTTCACATTGGCATACAACTGCTTGACTTCCTGAGCCTTGGGGGAGGGGGTGCGATCGGCGAACATGACGCCATCGCCGCTGAACTCGTAATCGTTCGGACGGTCTTCGAAGTCGCCGCCGTAGGCCAGGCGCTCGGTGCCGTCGCCGCAGTCCTGCCACAAGGCCTGATCGACGTAATCCCAGATGAAGCCGCCCTGGTAGAGCGGGTAGCGCTCCAGTTCGGTGTACAGGTGCAGGCCGCCGGTGGAGTTGCCCATCGAGTGGCTGTATTCGCAGGAAATGTACGGCTTCTTGCCGTCCTCGCCGAGGTATAGCTTGACGATCTCATCAGGCTTGGCATACATACGGCTCATGATGTCTGTGGCGGCGCTGAATTCGGGGTCGTTGAACGTGCCCTCGTAGTGCACCGGGCGGAACGGGTCGTTCTCGTGCACGAAGTCGCGCATCGAGTAGAACACGTCACCGCCGAACGCCTCGTTGCCCAGCGACCAGATCACCACGCTCGGGTGGTTGTAGTCGCGGCGCACCATGCTTGCGGTGCGGTCCACACAGGCGGCGCGCCATTCGTCCTTGCTGCCCGGGATGGCGCGTGCGGGCTGGAACACATCGCCCGGATCGGTCCAGCTGCCGTGGGTTTCGAGGTTCGTTTCGTCCAGCACATAGATGCCGTACTCGTCGCACAGCTCGTACCAGCGGGTCTCGTTGGGGTAGTGGGAGGTGCGCACGGCGTTGATGTTGAGGCGCTTGAACGAGTGGATGTCCTCAATCATGTCCGCTTCGGCAATCGTGCGGCCGGTGCGGGCATCGAATTCGTGGCGGTCGACGCCCTTGAACACAATGCGCTTGCCGTTGAGCTTCATCAGGCCGTCTTCGATGGCGAAGTGACGGAAGCCGATGCGCTGCAGCACTGCTTCGATTACCTGACCGGCGGCATCGGTTGCCACCACCTGCAGGGTGTACAGCGTGGGCTCTTCGGCACTCCACGGGCTGACCTTGCCGACATTGGCCTTCACGGTCAACGTCTCGGCATCAGCTCCGGCAGTCAGCTTGCCGTGCCAGACAGTGTTGCCGGCAGCATCGAGCACTGTGGCGGCAACGGCGGCAGCAGTGCCAGCATTGCGCACCAGTGCGGCGACGTCCAACGAACCTTCGCCAGTGGTGTGGTCGTAATCGGCCAGCACGCGCAGGTCGTTCACATGAACCAACGGCTGGGCTTCCAGCTCCACGGAACGGAAGATGCCGTGCAGACGCCAGAAGTCCTGATCCTCGAGCCAGCTGGCGGACGAGAATTCAAAGCAAGCCACGGCCAACGTATTGACGCCGTCACGCAGAACATCAGTCACGTCGAACTCGCTGGGAGTAAAGGAATCCTCGGCATAGCCGATGAAAGCGCCATTGAGCCAGACGGCAATAGCCGTGGCCGCGCCTTGGAATGTCAACGTAACGCGACGTTTGGCAGCATCATCCGCAGCAGTCTTATTGGCCTCCAACACGGCAGCTGCCTTGGGTTCCAAAGAGAACTCATGACGGTACAGCGCCACGTGGTTATGCTTCGGCACATCCGGTGCCACTGGGCTCTCATGGCCGGACCACGGGTACTGCTGGTTGACATACTGATGATTCAGGAATCCCTTGGTCTCCAATGCGGAGGGAACTTCGATGGGGGAGAAGCCGGCATCGTCGTATCCCGGCTGAGCAAACACCGCCTCAGCAAGCTCGTTGTCCGCCAAATCAGCGAGATCCACCATCTGCACGCGCCATTGACCGTCCAGACTCTGCTTGAGATCCATGGCTTCGCCGCACTGGGGAGCGTGATCATAGAACTTGTGGCTGGAATGCGCGGCAAGCCGGTTGACGGCAAACACACGCGGGTCGGTAAGCCAGGCCTGAGAGAACTGCTGCGCTGACTGCAAGTTGGTCATAATGGTTTTCGCCTTTCCTTGCATCGAATTCGTCACGGCACCGTGACTGAACTAGTAAATAAACTGTTTACTAAATATAACCTGCATATCGATGAAAATCAAGCTCGGCAGTATCGCATGGTGTATCACCGCACAGTCTGACGCAGACCTATACGAGCTAGATGCCAAGGAGCAGTAATCGTCACCGCAATCATATTGCGAACATTCCTAGTATCACTATTAGATAATGCATTTAGTTATGGTTTTACTTTGCATAGGTAACGCATTCTTGTTCAACGACAGAAATAAGGGCCAACGCCGGCCGCCCCGCAGTCAGTATCACGGGAAATGAGGAAACACTGATGTCGTCATCAACTGCCGAACCCCAGAAAAAGCTTAATAAAGGCCGTCTTGCCGCCTTTGCATTCGGTAACTTCGGCCAGGCGCTGTCCTACAACGCACTGAGCACCTACTTCATGGTCTTTGCCACCAACGCGCTGTTCGCCAGCGTCGACAAGACCACCGCCGCCGACATGACCCAGGCCAACATCACCACCTTCGAGGGCTTCGCCTTCTGGATGCCGCTGGCATTCATCATCATCGGCTTTCTGATCTTCGCCTTCTTCGTGAAGATCGACGAAAAGGCTCACGCCCGTATCGTGGCCAAGATCGAAGCCAACCTGCACGATGAGTCCGATGCCGCCAAGTACGGCGAGGACATCGCCAAGGCCACGCTGCTCGGCAAGGAGTCCGCAGCCCGGTAAACCAAGTAACGCATAGGTAATGCCGTTAGCCGAATGTGACTCAACAGCAAGCAGACATTGCCGCACAACACCGCCCGAATGATGCTATTCATTCGGGCGGTGTGTTGTTTTTCCGCCAACTGGCGCACATCTTTGCCGCACTCCGATTGATGTGCGCTACGATAGGTATCAGGTAAACATACATTACCAATTACCTAATGACGGGTAGTAATGCAGGAACAAGTACATAGTACGCAAACGGTGCAGAAAGAACATATCGGGCATACGCATGGTCACTATCAGAGAAATCGCTCAACGGGCCGGATTCTCGCCGGCAACCGTGTCACGCCTGCTCAACGGCGATCCGACGCTCTCCGTCAAGGAGGAGACCCGCCGCAAGATTCTGCAGGTCTGCGAGGAACTTGGCTACGAAACGCAAGACAGGCGACTGGTGGCTCCGCACGATATCGCCGTGCTGGACGCCATTCCCAGTGATGAAGAGCTCAGCAATGCCTATTACAGCGAATTGCGCAGCACCTTGCTCTCCACAGCGCAGCAGATGCATATCACCCTGTCGTTCTACACCGATATCAACAAGCTCATCGACAACAGCACCCAGTATGACGGCTTCGTATCCATTGGCCCTGAGCTGCATTCCTATGAGAGCTTGGAGCGGCTTCACGAAGTACTACCCCACGGTGTGTTTATCGATGTGAACCCGGCTCCGAACCTGTTCAGCTCCGTGCAGCCGGATCTGCCGCAAACCATACTGGACGCCTTAAGCGAAGCCAGAGCCCGCGGCATGACCAGAATCGGATTTATCGGCGGCGAAGGCCGCATGATGGGCACCTACGAGTACCCCGAAGACATCCGTACGATGGCATACCGCGACTGGTGCGAACGCCTTGGCCTGGAAACCGCAGGACTGATATTTACCGGCGGCCAGGTCAGCGTGAAAACCGGCCGCAAGCACGGCGAAACGATTGTGGCCAAGCTCAGCAGCAATATGCCTGACTGCTTTATCGTGGCCACTGATTCCCTGGCCGTGGGCGTGATTCAGGCCTTTACCAAAGCCGGCATACTGGTGCCGCGCGATGTCAGCATCATCAGCATCAACAACCAGTCCATCGCCCAGTACATTTCACCGCCGCTGACCACGTATGCCATCGATCAGATGGCATTAGCCAGAAACGCGCTGCTGATGCTTTCCCAGTCGATCAGTTTCAATGATGACATCACCTGCCACACCATGATCTCGACCAAGCTGGTAGCCCGCGAAAGCTTCGTGCCCACCAAGCACTGATCGGCTATGAATATGCGAAACTCCCCTCAGTCCATGAATCGGACTGAGGGGAGGTTTGTTGGTATAGCTAAAACTCAGTCATCGCCGAGGGTGACGTGCACGCCACCGACCAGCGAGCTGACCACGTTGTAAATCAACGCAATAATGGTGGCCAGAATAGTGAAAATCACCACTTCGATAATGGAGAAGATGGTCACACCAGACACCACGGTGGTCAGGGACAGCACATTCTTCAGATCAAGACCGCCAGCATCCAAGCCAGTGGAAGAAACAATCTGGGTAATCTGACTGAATACACCGACCAAATCGAGCAGCAGCCAGACGACGGCTGCGGCGACAATCTGGATAATGGCGCCGGCAATCGAAAGCATGAATGTCACCTTGGCCACGGACCATGCATCCACACGGGTCAGGGACAGGCTCATGCGGCGGGCGCGTGGAGTGCTGCGACGAGCTGCCGGACGAACAGTCTTCGGGCTGCTGGTAACCTCTTCCGGCTCGCTGGAAACAGAACGGGCCTTGCGCGGTGCCTCCCGAACGGGTTCAGGTGTCACCACATCATTCACCGTATTGTCGATATTGGGCTGAATCACCTCGGACTCGTTGTTGTCGAACTGATCGTTCATCGTTTCTCCTTAAGAGCCTGCTGGTAGCCTCTGCTGTTAGTGAGGCTACCAGCCTTTCGGGACTCGGCTCACGCCTCGTCCACGTTGTTCACATTCTCACCGGATTGTGCGGTCTCGTTGGACTCGTTCACCAGTTCGGCGGGGGACTGGCCTGCTTCGGCAGTGCCGTTGTCGGCGACCTCCTCTTCGGGGTCATCCTTTTCTTCGTTGCGTGCGATGGAAAGGATTTCGTCGCCCTTATCAGGCTTGGCGAAGGTAACACCCTGGGTGTTGCGCCCGGTGCGCTTGACCTCGTCCACGTTGGAACGAATCACCTTGCCGGACTTCATGATGGCCATGACCTGATCGTCTTCGGACACCACGAGCGCGCCAACCAGAGAGCCGCGGCCTTCGACCAGCTGCACGGCCTTGATGCCCAGGCCGTTACGGCCCTGCAGGCGGTATTCGCTGATGGCCGTACGTTTGGCGAAGCCTTCGTTGGTCACTACGAACAAATCCTTGTCGGAGTCGCCCCATACCACATCCATGGCCAGTAGCTCGTCGCCCTCGCGGAACTTCATGCCCTGCACACCGGCAGTCTGACGACCCATCGGGCGCAGCTGCTCATCGTTGGCCTGGAACTTCAGGCTCATGCCGAGCTTGGAGACCAAGATGATGTCATCCTCGGCGTTGCACAGCGCGGCACCGATCAGCTCATCGGCATTCTCGCCGTTCTCGTCGGCCATCAGGCGCACGGCGATGAGGCCGCCCTGACGCGGGGAGTCATACTCGGCCAGCGGGGTCTTCTTGACCTTGCCGGAACGGGTGGCAAGCACCAGATACTTGGCCACCTCGTAGTTCGGGATGGACAGCACGGCCTGGATGGACTCGTCGGGCGCGAATTGCAGCAGGTTAGCCACGTGCTGGCCCTTGGAATCACGAGAACCCTCGGGCAGCTCATAGGCCTTGATACGGTAGACGCGACCCTTGTTCGTGAAGAACAGCAGCCAGTTGTGCGTGGAGGTCAGGAAGAAGTGATCCACCACGTCGTCCTCGCGCAGCTTGGTGCCCTTGATGCCCTTGCCGCCACGGTGCTGGGCGCGGTATTCGTCGGCCTTGGTGCGCTTGATGAAGCCGGAGTGGGTCACGGTGACCACCACGTTCTCTTCGGCGATCAGGTCCTCGACGTTCATCTCACCGGAGAACGGCAGGATCTTGGTACGGCGTTCGTCACCGTACTTGCCCACAATCTCGTCGAGTTCGTCACCGATGATCTTGCGTTGGCGTTCCGGCTTGGCAAGAATGTCGATGTAGTCGGCGATCTTGCGCTGCAATTCCTCGTGTTCGGCCACGATCTTGTCGCGGTTCATGCGGGTCAGCGTGCGCAGCTGCATGGCTAGGATGGCATCGGCCTGCACCTGATCGATGTCCAGAAGCTCCATCAAACCGGTACGGGCGGTATCGGTGTCTTCGGAGGCTCGGATCAGGGCGATGACCTCGTCCAGCATGTCGAGAGCCTTGAGGTAGCCCTGCAGGATGTGGTCGCGTTCCTCGGCTTCACGCTTCAGGTATGCGGTACGGCGGGCGATCACGTCGAGCTGGTGGTTCACCCAATGGCGGATGAAGGCGTCCAGGCTCAGCGTGCGCGGCACGCCGTCGACCAGGGCCAGCATGTTGGCACCGAAGGTCTGCTGCAGCTGGGAGTGCTTGTACAGGTTGTTCAGCACCACCTTCGGCACGGCGTCACGCTTCAGCACCAATACGAGGCGCTGGCCTGTACGGCCGGAGGTTTCGTCGCGCATGTCGGCGATGCCCTGAATCTTGCCGTCGCGCACGGCCTCACGAATGGAGACGACCAGACGATCCGGGTTGACCTGGTACGGCAGCTCGGTGACCACCAGGCACATACGGCCGTTGATCTCCTCAGTGTTGACCACGGCACGCATAGTGATGAGGCCACGGCCGGTGCGGTAGGCCTGTTCGATGCCCTTGTGACCGAGGATGGTGGCGCCGGTGGGGAAGTCCGGTCCCTTGATGATGCGAATCAGGTTTTCCAGCAGCTCTTCGCGGCTGGCGTCCGGATGCTCAAGCGCCCAGTGCACGCCTTCGGCCACCTCGCGCATGTTGTGCGGCGGAATATTGGTGGCCATACCCACGGCGATGCCGGCGGAGCCGTTGACCAGCAGGTTCGGGAAGCGAGCCGGCAATACAGTCGGTTCCTGGGTTTTGCCGTCGTAGTTGGGCACGAAGTCGACGGTGTCCTTGTCGATGTCGCGCACCATTTCCATGGCCAGCGGGGCCATACGGCATTCGGTGTAACGCATGGCGGCGGCAGGGTCGTCGCCAGGGGAACCAAAGTTACCCTGGCCGTCGACGAGCAGGTTGCGCATCGACCAGGACTGGGCCATGCGCACCAAAGTGTCATAGATGGCGGAGTCGCCGTGCGGATGGTATTTACCCATGACGTCGCCGACCACGCGGGAGCACTTGTTGTAGCCGCGGTCGGGGCGATAGCCGCCGTCGTACATCGCGTAAATCACACGGCGATGCACGGGTTTCATGCCGTCGCGCACGTCCGGCAGAGCACGTTCCACTATGACGGAAAGGGCGTAGGCTAGGTAGGATTCGCGCATCTCCTGCTGCAAATCCTTGCGCTGGATGCGTTCGCCGCTTTCCATCAGACCGTAGTCAGTGGTGTCCGCTTCCTGCGGGCTCAACGGCTCCATCGAGCCATCCGGGGTGAACTGTTCGTCACCGGTGTTGTTTGTTTCGTCTGCCACTTATACCGTTCCTTTAGTCCTATCTGGCTCCCCTCTCTGAGGGGGAGCTGTCAGCGAAGCTGACTGAGGGGAGTCCATGTCGCAGTGACTGCTCCCCTCAGTCTCACTGCGTTCGACAGCTCCCCTCAAAGAGGGGAGCCAAGGAATTGTGTCCTCTGCTTGCGGAGGATTCCTTTACGCGTCGATCCAACGCACGTTCTTGGCGTTGCGCTGGATGAAGAGGCGGCGCGGTTCCACTTCGTCGCCCATCAGCATCGAGAAGGTCTCGTCGGCTGCGGCCGCATCCTCGATGTGTACCTGCTTCAGAATGCGGTGTTCGGGATCCATGGTGGTTTCCCACAGCTCCTGATAGCTCATCTCGCCCAGACCCTTGTAGCGCTGAATGCCTTCGCCCTTGGGCAGCTGGCGGCCGTTGGCCTTGCCTTCGGCAAGCACACGGTCGCGCTCGGCGTCGGTGTACACGAAGTCGTGCGGACCCTTGGTCCACTTCAAGCGGTACAGCGGCGGCATGGCCACGTACACGTAACCGGCGGTGATCATCGGACGCATGTAGCGGAAGAACAGCGTCAGGTTCAGGGTGGCGATATGCGCACCGTCCACATCGGCATCGGCCATGATGATGACCTTGTGATAGCGCACCTTGGAGATGTCGAAGTCTTCGCCGTAGCCACCACCGACCGCGGTGATCAGCGATTCGATGGTGTCGGACTTCATCATACGGTCCAGGCTGGCACGTTCGGTGTTGAGGATCTTGCCTCGCAGCGGAAGGATGGCCTGTGTGATCGGGTTGCGGCCCTGAATGGCGGAACCGCCTGCGGAATCACCCTCCACGATGAACAGCTCGCACTCTTCCGGGTTGGAGGACTGGCAGTCCTTGAGCTTGTCGGGCATGCCGGCGGACTCGAAGATGGACTTGCGGCGGGTGTTTTCGCGGGCCTTCTTGGCGGCCAGACGGGCACGGGAGGCTTCGATGGCCTTCTGAATGATGTTCTTGGCCTCGGCAGGGTGGGCGTCGAACCAGTCGCCGAGCTTGTCGGTCATCACGCGCTGCACAAAGGTCTTGGCTTCGGAGTTGCCGAGCTTGGTCTTGGTCTGGCCTTCGAACTGCGGGTTGGTGAGTTTGACGGAGATCACGGCCGTCAGGCCTTCGCGCACGTCGTCGCCGGACAGGTTCTCGTCCTTGTCTTTGAGGATGGCCTTGTCACGCGCGTAACGGTTGACCAGCGAGGTCAGTGCCGCACGGAAGCCCTCCTCGTGGGTGCCGCCTTCGGTGGTGGAAATCGTGTTCGCAAAGGTGTGCACAGCCTCGGAGTAGGCGGTAGTCCACTGCATGGCGAGTTCAGCGGAAATGCCGAGCTTGAGGTCTTCGGCCTCGAAGCTGATGACATCCTCTTCCACCGGTGTGGCCTTGCGCACCTTGACTAGGTAGTCGACGTAATCCTTGATGCCGTTGAGGTACTGGTAGGTGACGGTTTGGTGCTTCTCACCGGGCTCGCCTTCGGCGTCGCCGGCCACTTCGTCGCCGGCCTGATCAGTGACGCGTTCGTCGGTCAGGCTAAGCTTCAGGCCCTTGTTCAGGAAGGCCATCTGTTGGAAGCGGGAACGCAACGTCTCGAAATCATAGATGGTGGTTTCAAAGATCTTCGGGTCGGCCCAGAAGGTCACGGATGTACCGGTGGATTCGCCCTCAGCCATCGGCTCGCCCTGCTTCAGCGGCGCAACCGGATGTTGGTCGACATAGGTCTGGGTCCAGTGGAAGCCCTGACGGCGCACTTCGATGTCCACGTGAGTGGACAGGGCGTTCACTACGGAGATGCCCACGCCGTGCAGACCGCCGGACACCGCGTAGCCGCCGCCGCCAAACTTGCCGCCGGCGTGCAGCTTGGTCATCACGGTTTCAACACCGGAGACGCCTTCGCCAGGAACCTCATCAACCGGAATGCCTCGGCCATCGTCCACCACGCGGATACCGTTGTCCGGCAGGATAGTGACTTCAATATGGCTGGCATATCCAGCCAGCGCCTCATCGACCGAGTTATCGACGATTTCGTAGACCAAGTGGTGCAAACCACGCGGACCGGTGGAGCCGATATACATACCTGGACGGATACGCACGGCTTCAAGACCTTCAAGCACTCGAAGGTCAGAGGCCTCATAATGCTCGGGAGCCATGGATTCGTCAAGCTCGCCTTCGGTCAATTCCGCATTGTTGATGCGTTCCGCAGCCGCCTTCAGCTGCTCCTCTTTGCTGGTTTCTTCTGCCAACAGGCTTCCTTCCGTGACTACGGGGTCAACCTCTGTAATGAAGGTCATTTGCAGAGGCGATATGGCTTATGAGGCCCGTAAAGGGCTCTTCCAGCCATTTGACCATATTGCATGTGATTCTACTCGTCTACTACGACGAGCGCCATAGCGGGGCTTCTACGAATTTCCCCTATTCTAGGGTGTTATCGACGCCGGGCCCATTTCCGGCTGTATCCGACCGCCGGACCGGTGACTCTGATTTCGTTGATGGTCAGTCCTTTGAGATTCCTGCGAATGGTATCGGTCAATTGCGGAATCAAATAGGTCAGTTGAGTGGCCCACACTGTGGATTCGGCACGAATAGTCAAGACTCCATCGGTGAAATCAGCGACTGCCGAATGATTGGCGATTGCCTCGCCTACCACCTGATCCCAATGGTTGCGCAATTGCGCCAATTTCATGTTCGCAGCCCATACGCCACCGCCTGCGATTGAGCTCATCACGCTGCCCAACTCGGCCGGATCACGGCCGGGCTTGCCGAAGTTCTCAAAGGCTTCCTCGCGTCTGCGGCGTCGGTCTTTCAGTATCGCCCCGCGGTGAGAGAGACGTTCAAATATTTCTGCGGGTAGTTTGGTTTCGTCCACATGCAGCTGACAGGCAATGGGAGGCTTCATGATTGTGCCTCGCTCCCGCCCCCAGACTGCGCGGCGGATGGCATCAATTGCGCAATATCAAGCACATTGTCCGATTCATGCGTGGGCACATCGCCTTCTGACGCCACGGTGATAAGCACCTGATCTTGCCGGCGCGCAAAATCCAGAATCTGGGTACGACGGTTGTCGTCAAGCTGGGCGAACACATCATCAAGGATAACGATGGGCTTAAGGCCCAATCTCTGGCGTATCACTTGGAATAGCGCCATTTTCAAGGCCAGCGCCATGGTCCACATCTCGCCGTTCGAGGCGAATTCGCGGGCTGGCATATCAGCAAGATTCAAGGTCAAATCGTCACGTTGAGGGCCGATAAGATTGACGCCTCGAGCCACTTCTCCAGGGTAGATGCGCTGGAAATGTTCACTGATGCTCAATCGTGGATCGTCTTGCATCAGCACTTCGTCAAATGACGGCGCATACGTCAGGCTGACGGTGTCATCGTTGCCAGTCAACTCAGCGTACAGCGCGGCAAACGGCTCAGCCAGCAAGTCGATGACTCTCGCACGCATACGGGTCAGTTCCACACCTGCTTCGATAAACTGTCCGGTCCATATTTCCAAACCGCTTAATACGGCATCCACCGGTTGCCCAGTATTCGCGCTGGCGCCAAGCTGCTTCAGCAACGTGGCGCGCTGCTTGCCGATGCGTGTGAATTGATGCAACGACTGCATATAGCCGGGTTCCAGCAGGGCTCCGGCTTGGTTGAGCAACGTTCGCCGCGCACCAGGATCACCCGATACCAATCTCTGGTCTTCAGGAGTAAACGAAACGCTGGGAATGCGGCCGATGATATCGCGTAAATAGAGCGAGGTTCCTGAATTGATGCGTGCCCGATTCGCGCCGCGAGCATGAATCGATGCCTCATACGTGGTGCTTTGCCCATCGTCGTCTACTACGTTGGCGCGAATAGTGGCAGTGGTTTGGCCGCGTTCGATAAGCGGCAGCATGCTGGAGGCACGATGACTAGCTCCGGTGGAGAGCACTTCAACGGCCTCCACCAGATTGGTTTTGCCCAAGCCGTTCTTGCCGACCAGGATATTGACTCCTGGTACGAAATCGACCACTACCTGGCTCCATGAGCGGTAGTGGTCGAGTGCAAGACGGGAGATATGCATGTGCAGTATGTGAGAGATTCTGCGTCAGCTGTTAAAGCGCATCGGCACCAGCAGGTAGCGGTAGTCCATCGATTCATCGGAATCGGCTTCCTGCTGCCCGTTGAATTCCACCGGCTTGACCGGCGTGGTCATCTTGATGCGTACAAACGGCTCGGCAATCGCGGACAAACCTTCCTTGAGGTAGGACGGGTTGAATGCCACGGTGATTTCGTCGCCATCCATATCGATATCGAGTGTTTCATTGGCTTGCGCTTCGTCGGCGGAACCGGCGGACAAGGCGAGCTCCTGGCCGGTGAACATCATGCGGATCGGGGCGTTGCGCTCAGCGACTAGAGCCACACGGCTAATGGCGTCAAGCAGATCTTGCTTGTTCACTACGGCCTGAATCGGGTATTCATCGGCGAACAAGCGGTCGACAGCCGGGAACTCACCGTCGATGAGCTGCGAAGTGGATACGCGACCGGCATTTTCAAAACCGAGCAACGTGGGGTTATCGGCATCGAAATCAAGGCGGATGTTCTGGTGTTCGTCCAGAGAACGAGCCACGTCCTTGAGCAAAGAGCCACGTACTAGGGTGATGGTGTCCACATTGGCGTCTTGCGGGGTCCAGGTGAACGCGGCACGAGCCAAACGGAAGCGGTCGGTGGAGGTCATGATGACTTTGTCGTCCTGGAACTGCATGCGCACGCCGGTCAGTACCGGACGGTTTTCTTCGCGGGAGACGGCGACGGATGCCTGGTTCACGGCTTGGACGAAAGTTTGGGCATCAACTTGGCCGAGCATAGGCGGCACAACCGGCAAATCAGGGTATTCGGCATCGGGCATGAGCTGCAACGTGAACTTCGACTTGCCAGAGGTGATGGTTAGCGTGGAGCCATCGGTGGTCAGGTAGGTTTTTTCGGAACGCAGCGACTTGGTGATATCAGCCAGAAGCTTGCCCAGAACCAGAGCGGAACCGACTTCATCAACACCAGCTTCGATGTGGTGACGAGCGGAAATCTCGTAATTGAATGCAGAAAACTGCAGGGTGCCGTCAATGGCTTCAAGTTTTACGCCAGCGAGAATTGGGTTGGAAGGACGAGCGTCAATGACGCGGGAGGTCCAGGCCACGGCATCAGCCAATGCGGCGGTATCGATTTCGACTTTCATGTCAGGTTGTTCCCTTCGTCGGTTTTGCTGAAGAACATTCTAGCGGTTGGTTGGTTCTTTTGCTTGCGTGCTTGATGCGGCCGATTATCACCATGACGGTGCTCTTATGTATGCAAGTAAGTAATCGTCGTAATAAGTGCGGTGGATAGTGTGGATAAGTGGATGGAGGGCTACTGCGGTAACGGCTTATCCACTGGGGAGTGTTGTGGATAACTTCTGTATAGCATGTGGATAAATAGGCGACTTATCCACAGGAAAAAGTCAATTGTTAAGTTTTCCACACAGAATGCCATGTTATGCACCAATTTTCCACCGAAAAATAGTGGGTAATCCACGAGTTATCCGCCGAGTTTGCCCACATTTGTGAACAACTATGTGGATAACTTTCATGATTATTGGGTCTTTGTACGGCGTGTTGAACATGATTATCGGCGAGGAGAATCGATTCTGAGGACGGTTTTCGGCACTTTTTTCTGGCTCGATTTGAAAAAGTGCCGAAATCGGTCTTCAGGAACGATTCTCTCGGATATGCGCAGATATAAAAAATGGCTCCCGTAAAGGAAGCCATAGGCATACTCAGTCTGCGTTCTGCTTCAAACGCACAGTCAGTTCCATAACGTAGTTATAGATTTCCTGTTTCTGCTGCATTTTGTCGCCAATACGGGTGCAAGCATGCATTACCGTAGTGTGATCGCGACCTCCAAACACCTCGCCGATATCCATCAGGCTCATGCTGGTCATCTCGCGAGCGAGATACATGGCTATCTGTCGGGGAATCACCACGTTCTTGGTACGTGATGAGCCGACGATATCCTCAAACGTCAAGTGGAAGTACTTTGCCACTTGACCGATGATGTCGGTGGGCTTGATTTCCACATCGGTGGTAAAGAAGTCTTGAAGCGTTTGCTCCGCCAAAGCGCGGGTCACCGGCTGGTTGCTCAGCGAGGCAACGGCGGTGACGCGGGTCAGCGCGCCTTCCAATTCACGTATATTCTCCGTGAAACGTTCGGCAATAAGATCCAGAACGTCATTGGGAATCTTCGATCCGTTCATTGCGGCAATCATGCGCAGAATGGCGATACGTGTCTCCAAATCCGGCGGCTTGACATCCACGGTCAGGCCGGATTCAAAGCGGGAAATCAGTCGAGCCTCAAAACCTTTCAGGTTTTTTGGAGCCACATCAGACGCAATGACAATGCGTTTATTCGCTTGATGCAGCGAATTGAACGTATGGAAGAACTGATCCAGAGTGGCTTCCTTGCCGCCTAGGAACTGAATATCATCAATAAGCAGCACATCTACCTGGCGATATCGACGGTTGAATTCCGCTATCTGGCCTTGACTCTGATTGGTATTTTGCAGAGCGTCAATAAAGTCGTTGGTGAATTCCTCGGAAGTGACGTATCGAACCTTCAGGCCGGGATCCTTTACCAAGGCGTAATTGCCGATGGCGTTGAGCAAATGTGTTTTGCCCAAACCGGAACCGCCATAAATACACAACGGATTGAAATCCTGGCCTGATCCCTCTGCCACAGCCAATGCAACAGTTCGCGCGAAGCGATTAGAGTCACCGGGAACAAACGAATCGAAAGTGAAACTCTTATTGAGATGAGTTTCCGGATCGCGATTCATTTTTTGCTGCGGCACAGAGAACTGCTGTTCAACAGCAGGAATCACAGGTTCCGGCGCGCCATACGGTTCCTTGCCAAAATCAGTGAGAGTCGGCGAAGCATTCGTTGGATAAGGGGAGACCGGTTGCGGTTCACTGCGCGGCACTACTTTGAACGCGGGGAACATGTTCTCACCGGTTGCGGTGTGCAGTGCTTGCAACAATGATTCGTTGAGATTGCCTTGAATGGCCTGCAGTGTGTCATTGTTATCCACACACAGAACGATGGTTGAGCCGAACACACCTTCAGGAACTATTCCCTCAAGCCATCCCTTCTCTCGTGCGGTCAGAGTGCTGTTGCGCTTAAGAAGGGTAAGTGTGTTTGACCAAATATGGGCAGCTTCGATTGTGGGGTCACCGGAAACATCAACCATGGTCGGCCCCTTCTGAACTACTCAACGAATGAATTACGTAGATAATGTTTACTCCGATGTGAGGAAGTTATCCACCGAGTCGCGTGTTGGAATTGCTCAAATGTGAATAACATACATGTAATTTGTGGATAACTTTTGGGGTGAAATGGTTGAGTTTATGCCGATTCAAAGAGGTGAGCCGAGATTTCCTCGACGTGTCGAAATGTGAAAACTCTTGACGTATTTTGACTTGAGGGTAGGGGTCAGAGTAGGTTGGTATAGCTTGACTCACGTGAGGGCAGCGCGAAGCGTTGCCAAATAGACCTAGGAGCAATTGATATGAAGAGGACGTTCCAGCCGAACAACCGTCGTCGTCACATGAAGCACGGTTTCCGTGTGCGTATGCGCACTCGTTCCGGTCGCGCGCTGATTAACCGTCGCCGCGCCAAGGGCCGCAAGAGCCTGTCCGCCTGATCCCTCGGATCAGTTCCTCGAGGCTGTCGAGGTGGAGCGGCTGCAAAGCCATCGTGATTTCGTTGCCGTACTTAAACGCCGGCGCAAAGTGGGTGGCAAAGACATCATTGTGCATTACCTGATGCGTAATGATCATCAATCTGATGATCGGACGACGTATCGTCGTCTGGGTTTGGCTGTCTCCAAATCGGTGGGCAATGCGGTTACCCGTAATACGGTGAAGCGCAGGTTCAGGGTTCTGGCTAAGGCTCATGAAGAGAGCCTGCCGCCTTACTGCGATATCGTGGTGCGCGCAAAACCAAGTGCGGCATCCGCATCGTTCTCATCGTTGGATGAGCAGTTTGCCACCGGCTTTGCCAAAGTGGCTCGTAAGGCGGAATGACACATGTCTACTTCCATCAGGGCGGTAATGATTCGTGGTGTGCGTTGGTACCAGCGTCACATTTCTGCGAACCGACCGCCCTGTTGCAAGTATTACCCAACATGTTCAAACTATGCCATTGAGGCTTTTGAACGGTATGGCGCTTGCAAAGGCGGAGTGCTTGCCGTATTGCGATTGCTTCGTTGCAGGCCGTGGAGCCGTGGGGGAATTGACGACGTGCCGCAGCGTTATTCCATTTTTTATCGATTTTCGTGGTCGAAGGCTCATGAGGAGCCTCGACTGACGCCATTGGCCACAACCCAAAGAGAGGCCCAACGATGATCAATCAAAACCAATTCCTGCTGGATAGCGGGTTCTGGGGATTCCTGTACAAGATTCTGACCCCTATTGAGTGGCTGCAGACTTGGATCATGAAGATCGTGCATGACTTCTTTGTCATGTTGGGCATGAGCCCGGTCGGCGTCTCCTGGATTCTTGCCATTATCATCCTTGTGCTGGTGGTGCAGGCGTGTATCTTCCCGCTGTTCTACAAGCAGATGAAGTCGATGCGCAAGATGCAGGCATTGGCGCCGAAGATGCAGCGCATTCAGAACAAGTACAAGGGCAAGACGGATCAGGCTTCCAAGGAAGCCATGAGTCGTGAGACCATGAAACTATACCAGGACAATAACGTCAATCCGGCAGGTTCCTGCCTGCCGATGCTCATTCAGGGCCCGGTGTTCATGTCCATGTTCTACACGCTGTCCGCCATTCCATACATCGCCAACGGCAAGCGAGATCCGCTCGGTGCCTTTGATGTGGACACCGCCAAGCAGTTCACCCAGACCGATGTGTTCGGCATTGTCAGTGTGACCGATAACTTCACCCGCGCAGCTACTGCCGGCAAGGTGGTCATCGGTGTCTTTGTGTTCCTGATGTGCTTCTGCTTGTGGCTCATGCAGTACATCAACATGAAGCGCAACATGGCAGCTGCTTCGATGAACAAGCAGACCGAGACCATGCAGAAGGCCATGCTGTGGCTCTTCCCGGTGATGTACATCTTCTCGGGTGCTTCCTTCCCGTTCGCCGTGTTGGTGTACTGGCTGACCAACAACGTTTGCAACTTGTGCCGTACGCTGTGGCAGGTGTATTGCTTCCCGACTCCAGGTTCTCCTGCCGCAGAAGATAAGGAAAAGCGTGACCATCGCAACGAGAATGCTCGTCGTGAAAAGGCTGGTCTTCCTTCCCTTGAAGAGGAGGCTTTGGCCAAGGCTAAGGAAGAAGCCGCGCGTAAGGCGAGCCAAGGATTCCAGAGGCAACAGCCGGTTCGTAAGCGCAAAAAGAAATAATGAGGACGGGGGGCGTGTCCGATGTTTCACGTGAAACATCGGACACGCCCCGACACTAACCAATCCTGTTCGGGGGAGCAGGGCTTAGACTTGAGAATCAGACTTGACATGAAGGAGTAGCGTATGGCACAGGATGACGTGAAGTCGATTGATCAGCTCAACGAAGAGGCTGACATCGCTGCCGATTACCTTGAAGGCTTGCTGGATATCGCCGACTATGAGGGCGATATCGAAATGGGTGTTCGTAACAACCGCCCAACTGTTCAGATCGTCGCTGATGACGATACGGACATCAAACATCTGATTGGTCGCAATGGCGAAGTGGTTGATGCGTTGCAGCAGCTTACTCGTCTGGCTGTGCAGCAGAAGACCGGCGAACGTTCCCACCTGATTGTGGACGTGGATGGTTTTCTGAAGCGTAAGCGCCAGCACCTGCGCGATGTGGCTCTCGATGCTATTGATGCCGTTAAGGAGAGCGGCGAACCGATGGATCTGAAGCCGATGAATTCCTTTGAGCGTAAAGTCGTTCATGACGTGGTGCGTGATGAAGGTCTGAAGTCTCGCTCCCATGGTGAAGAACCGCATCGTTATGTGACCGTATATCTTCGTAACAAGAACGAAGATAACGTCGAAGAAGAAGAGGTCGACGATCAGGAGTGAGTATATACCTGCACCACAAAGGTATATGCTGAAGTTTTCTGTGCGGTGATATGTGAGGCGTCGTTATAAGCGGCGCCTCAAGTTATGCCACATGTTTCACGTGAAACATAGGAGGGGACTGTCATGGTGGATGAGTTACAGGAATCGCCGGTGCTGGCCCGTGTATTGGGGGATGCTTTACCCCGATTAGAGAGATTCCATGACAAGCTCTCCCAAGAGGGAGAACCTCGCGGCTTGATTGGACCTCGTGATGTGGACATTATTTGGGAACGTCACATTCTCAATTCCGCAGCGATAGTTCCTTATGTGCGCGAGGCCACAGATGGAGCTCGTTTTAGAACCGTTGCTGACGTTGGCAGTGGTGGAGGTTTCCCTGGGCTGGTGACGGCGTGTTGCTTGCCGGAGTGCAGTTTTACGCTGATTGAACCGATGGAACGCCGTGTTGAATGGCTTGCCGAGTGCGTTGATCTGATGGGGTTGAAGAATGTATCTATTATCCGTAGTCGTTCCGATGCAGTGATCAATAGGGTTCGCAAGCGCGAGATGCATCCTTTTGCAGTGGTGACCTGCCGTGCAGTGGCACCGATGACCAAGCTTTCTGGATGGACATTGCCTCTGCTGAAACCCACCGGTCGGCTTATTGCGCTCAAGGGTCGTTCGGCACAAGCGGAACTGGACAAAGCCAGTGGCCAGATTTCACGCTATGGTGGCCGTCGTCCCCGAGTGGTGGAAGCGGAGGTCGGTCCAGGTCTGGAACCGACACATGTGGTAATTGTTGACAAACGTTGATGATGGTACCGATGTTAAAGTTATCCACATTCGTACTTAATGAATTGAGTTATCCACAACTCTATCCCCTATGGTGGGTATCGGTGAAAACCGTTGAAAAACCTCACTTTTGCGATGGTGGATTGTAGATGTGACCGTTGTGGTTATCCACTTGTCCACACTTATCCACAATAGGGGATAGGGGATGTGGATAACACAAATCATGTCCATACGAATAGGAACACTGGAATGTACATTGAATAAGGAGGAACGATGACAGCAGACGATCATCATGACACAATGATGGAATCGCCTTCCGAAACCCTCCGTCGTATTTTTGATGGGCAGAGTTCTGCGCTGGGTAGTCAGATGGCCGACGAAAGCTCCCGATATGACGCTTTGACCCATGCCTCCTTTCCCAAGCCGAAACGGACACGCTTGATCGCCGTGGCCAATCAGAAAGGCGGCGTCGGTAAGACCACGTCGACGGTAAACCTTGCCGCAGCGCTGGCTCAGCACGGAGCGCATGTGTTGGTCATTGATATGGATCCCCAGGGCAATGCGTCAACGGCATTTGCTGTTTCACATTCTTCAGGAGATAGGTCGATTTATGATGTAATTGAGGGGCGGGCGGAAATCGCGGATGTCATCACGACAAGCGCTGATTTTCCTTCGCTCGATGTGGTTCCTGCGTCCATCGATTTGAGCGGTGCCGAACTTGAAGTGGCGGACTTACCGAATCGTAACACGTTGCTGAAAGAAGCGCTCGATCGTTTTCTGGAACAGACAGATACCGCGTACGATTACGTGTTCATCGATTGTCCTCCGAGCTTGGGTTTGCTGGTAATTAACGCCATGTGCGCGGTCACTGAGATGTTGATTCCCATTCAAGCCGAATACTATGCGCTGGAGGGATTGGGCCAGCTGATTAACACTATCGGCCTGGTGCAGCAGCATTTCAATCCGGTTCTGCTGGTCTCCACCATGCTGGTTACGATGTTCGACCGCCGTACACTGTTAAGCCGTGAGGTTTATGGTGAGGTCAAGTCCCATTACCCCAATATTGTCCTGGATACCACCGTTCCCCGATCGGTGAAGATATCGGAAGCTCCGAGCTTTTCACAGCCTGTTATTGTCTATGATCCCCGCGGCATAGGTGCCATAGCATATGGCGAAGCGGCATTGGAAATCGCTCGACGTTCACAGCATGTGCTTGAAGCCATTGATGCGAGGAGGAAGTAATGGCAACCAAATCACGACTCGGTAAAGGACTTGGCGCGTTATTCCCTGCATTGCCAGGGGAGGAGGATCCCGCGGAGCCCGCGAAGGCGCCAGATGAAGCGGTGAAGCCTAAGTCCAAGACCGCAACGACTCCATCACAGCCCAAGAAGGGAGCTGCTGCCAAGAAAACTGGTGGCAAGCGAGCGGCCATGCCTGCGTTGGATGATATCGCACATCCGAGTGACCTATTCTTCGGCAGTGACGATAAGCCAACCACTCGAGCCGCAACGAAATCATCGAGCAATGTTTCACGTGAAACACCGAAGAACAAGCATGTGGCTGAGGATAAGGCCAACAAACAAGAAGCTCCAGAGGAACTGAAGTCTGTTGAGGGCGGCTATCTTGCTGAACTCAGTTTGCAGGAAATCGGCCCCAATGCGCATCAGCCGCGTACGATTTTCGACGAAGACGAACTCAATGAGCTTGCCGCTTCCATCAAAGAAGTGGGTGTATTGCAGCCCATCGTGGTGCGCCGCCGTCCCAGCGAGCAGATTGCCGAGGCCAAGCAAGCACAACACAGCGAGCAGTCCTCAACGAACCCGTTCACTGGCCATCTGGACAGCCCCTATGAACTGATCATGGGCGAACGCCGCTGGCGTGCCTCCCAGTTGGCTGGATTGACCACGATTCCAGCCATCGTGAAGACCACCACGGACAACGATATGCTCCGTGATGCCTTGCTGGAGAATTTGCATCGTGTGGCATTGAATCCTCTGGAAGAAGCAGCCGCATATCAGCAGATGATTGAGGAGTTTGGCCTGACTCAAGCGCAGCTGTCGAAATCGATTTCAAAATCACGTCCTCAAATTGCCAATACACTTCGTCTGTTGAACCTGCCGGCAACAGTACAGAAAAAAGTGGCCGCTGGCGTGCTCTCGTCCGGCCATGCGCGTGCATTGCTGGGTCTGAGCGATCCAGAAGCGATGGATAAGCTGGCATCTCGCATCATCGCGGAAGGATTGTCGGTTCGCAGTACGGAAGAAATCGTGGCTATGGCCGTTGCTTCGGGAGAGCAGCCTAAGAAGCCGAAGACCTCAAAGACCAATCCGTGGATGGGATCCGCCATTCAGCAGAGCCTGGAAAATCATTTTGATACCAAGGTCTCCATCAAGGGCAGCGCCAAACATGGCCGTATTGAAATCGTATTCTCGTCCCCTGAAGATATGGACCGCATCCTGCAGTTGCTGGTGCCCAATCAGTCCAGCACCGACGGCAAGTGGGTGTGAGATAAGAAGGCTGTAAGGCATCACGTCTGATATATCAGATATACACAATGGCGCAGTACGAATTCATCCGTACTGCGCCATTGTGTATATCTGATTACTGAGTAATGCTCTACCAACTATGCGGTCAGATACTGCTGGGCATCCAATGCGGCGCGGCAACCCATGCCCGCTGCGCTAATGGCTTGACGGTAGGTGCGATCCACGCAATCACCGGCGGCAAAAACGCCAGGGGCGCTGGTGTGTGTACCAGCTTCTGCAACCGTGATGTATCCATCATCATCAGTGCTGACCACATCGGCAATGAACTCGGTAGCCGGGGTATGACCGATGGCCACGAATACCGCACTGGTATCCAAAGTCCCCGTCTCACCGGTTGCCGTATTACGAATATCAATGCTGCTCACGTTTTGGGGAGCCGTGGCCGCGGGCAGCTTCAGGCCGCCAATGGTAATGGCCGGGGAGGCGGGCTTTGCTTCCGAGGCGCTTCCGTGGATGGCGGTAACCACGGTATTGGTCAGCAAGGTCAACTTGGGATTCGACTGTGCGCGGTCCACCATGATCTGAGAGGCGCGGAACGAATCACGACGATGAATCAGCGTGACTGATGAGCCAAATCTGGTCAGGAACAGTGCTTCTTCAAACGCCGAATCACCGCCGCCGACCACCACAATGGGCTTGTCCTTAAAGAAGAAACCGTCACAAGTGGCGCAGTACGACACTCCATGACCGGAAAGTTCGCGTTCGCCAGGTACGCCAAGCTTACGGAAATTCGAGCCGGTGGCCACAATAATGGCACGAGATTCCAACACCGAGCCGTCAGATAGGCTCAGTCGGTACCGGGGCTGCGGTGCGTCAGCGGCATCTGCGGCCTCCACCTGTTCCACGGATTCGACATCATCGGCAATGAACTGCGTGCCGAATTTCTCAGCCTGATCGCGCATGCGATCCATCAAATCAGGACCCATAATGCCATCAGGGAAACCAGGGAAATTCTCCACTTCCGTGGTGTTCACCAGTTGCCCGCCAGGGGCCAGAGCACCGGTGACCAGTACAGGATTCAATCCGGCGCGACCAAGGTAAATGGCCGCTGTGTATCCAGCGGGACCTGAGCCGATGATGATGACGTTATGTTCCATATGATTCCCCTCAGTCCGTTATGAAGTGCAGTGCTCACTCCAATAATTAGACACAGTGTCTATTATGTAGTCTGCAGCCGACTGCCGTCGGTAGCGGCAGGCAGCACGTTATGTGGCGCAATGGCATTCAGCATACGTTATCCGAAAGCCAATAGACACCTCTATGCCAACAGCGTGACGTTGCCGGCATAGTCGCGACTTTTAGAAGACTTCAACCTTCTGAATGTACAGCTGGTTCTGCGGCAGGCTATCCAGCGGCACCCACAGAACCAGATCCTGTGTGTTGACGACTTTATCGAACTTCACCTCAGTGGTACCGCCCTCGGCGAATACAAACTCGGCCACCTGTTCGCCTTGGGTCGGATCCTCCGTGGTATTGGCACGGATATAGCCCTTGCCGCCAGATGTGCGGATGGTGATATTCATGCGGTACACATCATGAGGCTGGTCAAGATGGACGTGGTAGCCGTAACCGGACTGGCCGGCAGGGTTGGACAGGAAGTTCCCGCTGGCCACCGTAAAGGCGGTGTTGTTCTCGTGACGCGGCTTGGGCACCGACTGGGAGTCCTTATCCTCGGTGACCTTCTTGGGCTTCGTCTCCGTCTCTGTCTTGGTTTCGGTCTTCTCCTGAGATGAAGACGTAGAGGAATCCTTGGACGAGGAAGTGCCATCTTCCTCACCGAACGGCACATCATCCACATTGACATCCGGCCAATTGCCTTCCGAATTCTCAGAAGAGTTCGCCGCATCTGCAGGGTTTTCCCCACTGCGCTGCAACGCATGCATGGCCCAGAACGCTGCGGCAACCACCACAATCACGGCCACGATAATGGCAACAACCTTGGTGGTCATCGATCCGAAAAGCGTCTCGTCTGGCAGGGCATCATCCTCATTGCCAGTGGGATGATCCTTCGGGATAAAGCTCGGCGGCACGGACTGGACTTCCGCCGCACGTGCCTGCTCTTCCTCCAGCGCGCGCTGCGACTCCTCACCAGGGCGGATTTCACGGCCGGAAGCATCAAAAATCGGAATACGGCTGGTGGTCTCAGCAGCGGTGGGCTCAGGCACGCCGGCCGCGGTGGGAATCGGCACGGTCAGCCGGGAGTTACCGGTCGAGTTGGTCGGAGCCAGTCGGTTGTACCAGTCTCCGGTGTCTTCGCCGGAGAGGTTCTCCTTTTCCCAGGCTTGCGAGAAATTGAAGTCGAAAATGCTATGAGCATCTGCCTGACCATTGGTGCCGGATTCAGCACCAGCGGCCACTGCAGGTGCCGCGATGGACAGTGAAGGCAGCTGCTGGCTGGTGACAATGTCATCAGGAATCGGAACGATGTCGGCCTCGTCCGTAGGTCGCAGCTGCACCTTGACGATGGAGGATTCGCCGTCAGTGGTCGGCAGGGCGATGTCAGTGCTCGATAGCTTAGTCAGCGGCTTCCAATCACCCAACAGTGCGTCCAGCTCGGCCAGTGAGGCCATCGGCATGACCTGCTCGCCTTCATCGGCCAATGCCAGGCCACGCTTGCAAATAACACGGAACTCGCTTGGAATATCATGCCCAAGCAGATGCAGATCGAATTGCGGATTCGACTGGCTGGTCGTGTTGGTAAGCAGTGCATACAGCAACGCGGCAAGCTGACGCACGGCATGACGCTCAGCGCCATCATCGCCTGCCGAATCGGTTCCGGACATATCTGCCAGGATCGGAGCAAACGGAGCATCGGAAATTTCGATGCCGGAGCCGGTAAGACGCACGGTATCAGTAGTCAGGATGGCAGTGCCGGCAGTGCTGGTCAGCATGGGACGGATGGCCTGAACGGTCTCGCCAAGAATGGAGCGCATGGCGTCGTAGCTCAGTATGTTGCCGGTGGCGCTGGCACGGTAATCGGCCACGGATAGGCCACTGTCCATTGCGGTGACGGCAATGAGCACATCGGACTGTACGCGGTATTTCAGCACCGGCACATAGTGCTCGGGGCGGGTGGCCGCAAGCTCGCCGGCAATGGTGTTGACCGTGTCCAATGCCTTGCGGTTGGAGACCAGAAACAGCTGGCAATCCTTTGCCAGCACACGATCATTGGCCTGCCAAGCCTCGAGGCCGGGTTCCTTACGCAACGAAGACACCAAGGTGTAGCGGTTAAGGATAGTATCTCCCAATTGCGGTTTCATCTGCTCGTCAGGCTCCATGTGATCAGCATTCGTCATCGCTGACATTCTAGCCGTGGGACTGGCCTGAATGCCATCGGCCTCAGGCATGATGCTCGCAGCAGTATCAGCATTATTATTGTCTTCTTCGGATTGCGGTTCGTCAACGGATGTGTTGGCGGGTTTTCGCCTGAAACGGGCGGTTATCGAGTGGACGGCATCGGTCAGTTGTGTGGTGCGCAGTGCCCAGAGCACGCCGATATACACCACGGCCAGCACGAGAGTCAGTATGATGCAGATTCCCAATGCGGACAGCCAGCTCATCTGGCCGCCGGTCTCTTGGATGGAGGCACCGAAGAGGTCTGCAACAGGGGTTTTCGCCAGCCAGACCACAACGCCGCCGATTACGGCGGCTGCCAACGCCTTGCCGTATGTCTGCACAACCGGCTTGCCTTCCAGGCTGCCGCCGAATCGTTTGCGCAGCATAAACAGCATGAACGGCAGCGCCAATAGCACACCGGCGGATACGGAACAGGCAATACCCACGATCCACTGATTCGGCGGAAGCACCAGCATGCCCACAATCATGAGTGCCGTGGTGAAGCCGTATTGCAATACCGCGGCGAGGAACGGGTGCAGGCCGTCCTCAAAGGCATAGAAGGTACGTTGAATCAGCAGGAAAGCCGATATGGCGGGGATGCCGCAGGACAACGGAATCAGGGCGTAGGAGATGAGCATGGTCTCATTCATCGAGACCGAAGGCAGCAGCGCACGAATGATCGGTTCAGGGTAGACCACCAGCGCCGTGGCAAAGAACAGCACCAGCAGCCCTACGTTGCACAGCGCGTTGCCCAGCTGCTGACGTGCCGCATGGAAGTCCTGCGCTGCTATCGACCGCGAGATGAGGGGGAATACGGCGGTGGAGACGGATACCGCAATCAGCGAATACGGCAGGATGTACAGGGTGAAGGCGTTTTGGTAGGTAGCATTGCCGGCAACGTCGTACAGACTGACTCCGGTGAGCTCATGCGCACGCTGCGGGGCCAGCGTGGCGATTCGGGTCAGCACGATATCCGAAATCTGAGTAATCGCCACCACACCCAGCGATCCCAGCGCCACAGGTCCCATCGCCTTGAGACCAAAGCCGGTCAAGCCAAAGCTGGGACGGTATTTGAAGCCCAGGCGAATCAACGGCACGAACAGGATCAGTGCCTGAAAAGCCACGCCGAGCGTCCATGTACCTGCGGTAAGCGCCACTTTGCCCGAGGTCCAGAAATCAAGCGGCTGTTCGTTGGCCTTGCCGAACAACATGATGAATGCGGTGAATCCGGCGCAGCTGATGACGTTGGCTCCGGTGGAACTCCACGCATAGGAGGCAAAATGATCTTTGGCGGCCAGAATCTGACCAAGCACCGTGTATAGGCCGTAGAAGAACACCTGCGGCATGCACCAGAGCGTGAACGCAGTGGTCAGGGCAATCATCTCATGATTGCTGCTGCCCACGTACAGACGCGCCAGCAGCGGTGTGGCTGCGGCCATCACCACGGTGACGGCCAGCAGAATGCCGATGGCCAGGGTGATCAGTCGGTTCAGTCGCTCCTGAGCGTCCCTCTCCTTCAACGTGCGCACGATTTGCGGCACCAGCACGGCATTGAAAATACCGCCGGACACCAGTGTGAACACGGTTTGCGGAATCATCGCACCGGCCTGATAGGCATTGGCCGCCAGACCGGTAGTGCCGATGGCTGCCGCCAGCAAAATAGTGCGGATTTGGCCGGTCACGCGAGAAGCCGCGGTACCGGAGGCCATAATCAGGGAATTGCGGCCTACGGTAGAACTCATTCGTCAGGATCCTTCTTACGGTTGAACTGGCGCCATAAACCAACGAGGCCCAGCAGTACTGCAAAACCAATGATGACGAAACCACTGGCATCGCTGATGCGCAGCACACTGGTGATGGTGGTGTCCTGTGTGTTGCCGAAGGCGGTGTTGTGCCGATCGGCCAACGACACATGTGCGACGGTGGTGCCGGAAGTGGACACACGGATGGTGAAGGTCACCTGAGCCTCACTACGTGCGGGAATCACAACATCATTGGAACGGGAGGTCACGATTTGCATGGAATCGGTGATCGAATTGACCTTGACGCTGACGGCGTAAGGCAGCTTATTGCTTACTGTCACCGGCATCTGGGCCGATTCGCTGAATACCGACACCGATTCGGATGGGGTGATGTACACGCTGCCCAACACCGTATCGGCGAACATCCGGTTGGCTTTGGCTATCTGGCTCTGATACTCGGCACCGCTGGAGCCGGCGAACGCATGCAGAGCGATGTCGTCATGCGCGTTCAACAGCGTGCTCACCCATTGTGCGGGATCATTGGTGTGGCTGGCGGTTGAACTGGCATCTTGACGGGCAAGTGCCTGCGGGTTCAACGATGAGACATCGTCTTCATCAAGACCCTTCTTCAGTATGGAAGTGGCGAGCCGCAGGATGTCCTTACGACTTGAAGCAAGCTGCTCCAGGGTGGCACGGGTTTGGGAGACGTCGGCGGCATTGGAGTCGTCCTGGTTCACCTCGCTGCTGACGTTGTATGGGTCGGCAGCGGCCATGGTGTTCAGATCAGTCAGATTCAGCCACGATGCCTGTTCCATAGCGCTCATGACCTGATTGATCCATGACGCGCTGCTATTCCTGGAGAAGGTCATCAGCAGGTTTCGGGTGGCATACGGCTGTTCCATTTGATAGAACGCGCTTTGTGCGAGCATTCTGGCCAGCCTGCCCGCATCGCTGGCTTCGGCCGTTGCCCGTGCGCTGGTGGCCTTGCCATGCGCCAACGTGCCGAGTTCCGACTGTTCCTTGAGCACGGTGATGTCTCCGGCGGAGGTATTGACCACATAGGTGCCGGTATGCACGGTGTCGGTTTGCTCACCGTCAAACGTGGAATCCGCAATAACGGCAGTATATCCCTGAGCTCGGGCCTTGGTCAGGGCGTCCAGGCTCCACGTGCCGGATCCCTGCCAGGCATAGGTGGCAGTCGGCGTGACGGTGGATTTGGCCACAGCATACAACGTCTGCGCTTGTTCGGCGTTCCATGCTTCGTCGGCGATGCCGGCTCTGGTATAGGCATCGGCATCGTTCAGCGCCGCATACGCCGTGACATCAAAATCACCGGGTTGCATGACTCCCGCGACGGCAGGTCTGGTATCGGAGGGGAGTTCCTGGAAATACAACGGATCGGCCACCACTTGCAGGCTATGGTGTTTGGCCAAGGTCTGGTTGAGTTCCTTGACCGTGGTGGTTTCCTGCTGGTTCACCGATAACACCGGCTCTGCGGATGCATTCTCATCTTCGGAGACAAGGCCGGACAGCGCGGAGGAATCAACCTGCCAGTCAGTGGTGGTCAGCGGCATCGCCACGGTGAGGTTCATCGCCGGAGTCTGCGCGGTGTCGAGCCCGTCAGGAGAACGGGTCAGGAAGCTGGGGAGCATGGTTGGCGGCTGATTTCCGGCGCTGTACGACAACTGCAGGGGCTTGGGACCCCAGCTGCGCATACTCTGCAGAGCCTGCTGGTCGGCCGCCACGTCGAGGGTGACGGTTGCAGTGTTGCCCGGCGTGATTTCAGGAACATCAATGCTGCCGAGCGCATCCGGGGTGGGAATGGCGGTATCGCCTTCCGCCCATTTCTGCATATCAGTGCGTGAGACGAATGTGAACCGTGAATTTGTGCTGAGAATCAGTGACCCCGCCGGTGCCGTATCTGATGAGGCATTGGTAATCGCTACCGTGATATGGAATCCGGAAGAAGCGGTGACTATGGGCGTACTCTGCTCGATGGCGATGGTCTGACCGGCCTGATCATCAGGCGAATCATCGGCATATGCGGTCAGTGGGGCGGCCAGCATCGCCGTGATGACAAGAATGGCCGCAAACGCGCGTACGAATCGTCCACCATGGCGTGAGCGGCATAAGACTGCGGGTAGGTTCACTCGTTTGCCTGCCTGTTCTTCTTTCTGGCGTATAGACACGCGATTTTGCGCTCGTTGGGGTAGCTCAGCACGTCGTCCAAATCATCGAACCGCACCCAGATGGCGTCTTCGGCTTCATGATCCGGATCGCCTTCCACGGTGAGCTCACCGCCGGTCTGCCGCAAGGCATAGTGATGCACCAGCTTGTGCACGCGCTGCGTGGTTCCGGTGAACCAGTAGTCGATGGTGGCGATGGAATCGATGACCTCGCCCAAAATGCCGGTTTCCTCGTGCACTTCACGCACGGCGGTCTGCTGTGGAGTCTCGCCCTTCTCGATATGCCCCTTGGGCAGGCACCATTCCAGATGGCCGGAACGAGAATGACGGGCGATGATGGCCACGCGATTCTGATCGTCGAAGATCAGTCCGCCAGCCGAATATTCGCGTACCACCGGTAGTTCCTGTGCATCCAGGGACGCAAACGTGGTGGGGCCGTCGGAAGTGCGGCGTTGCGGCATCATGGCCGGTGTCGGGCCAGTGGGAGTCGGTGTTGTGTCGGCGGCGCGTCGGCCGAATACGGTGGCCGGCGTCGGCCCGGTTTGGGCATGAATGGGCTGCGATGGTTCCTGATGAATCGGAGCGGGTGATGTCTCGGTTTCGATGCTGCTCTGCGCGATCGATTCGGTTTCGGCCTCGCTGTCAATGCCGTCGGCTTGCCCCTCGATGGTTTCACTGGAGGTGGCGATGGTAACCGTGGCATGCATGCCAAACACGGTTGCCGGCGTCGGCATGGAATGCTCGGTGCTGACCTCGGCGGTTTCATCGGCATGGTCAGCCGACTGCGTGTCAGTGCCGGCTACGTTGTCCACGGTGTCGTCGGATTGCTTGGAATCGGCGGAATTTTGCGGAGTTTGAGACGTATACAGCAGCTGGTCTTGGGTATGGTTATCCGTCGAATCGGGTGTTTGCCCAAGCATGCGGGCAAGATCGGCGGGCGTAATCATATTCTCCACCTTACTCAACCCCGTGTGCAGGTGGGGTAACGGTATGCTGGTAAGGCAGAAAAATGTCACATACGGGAAGGTGCCCATTGGATTTCGAAGTGTGGCCCGAGGCCATCGAACTCGGTCGACTGTTTGCCGAACAGGGTTATGAGCTGGCATTGGTCGGCGGCCCGGTCCGCGATCTGCTCCTGCACCGCAAGAGCCACGATCTGGACTTCTGCTCATCCGCGCGCCCGGAACAGTTCGAGCCCATTCTGCGCCGTTGGGGGCATGACGGTTTTTGGGATATGGGCCGCAAGTTCGGTACGTTGGGTGCCATGCGCCGGCGTGCGGACGGCACCGAGGTCAAGGTTGAGGTGACCACCTATCGGTCGGATACCTACGATCCGGATTCGCGCAAGCCTGAAGTCAATTATGGCGACACGCTTGAAGGTGACCTCTCACGCCGCGACTTCACCGTCAACGCCATGGCCCTGCGTGTGCCCGATCTGGAATTCGTTGATCCGTTCGGCGGTGCCAGCGATTTGGTCAAAGGCGTGCTGCGTACTCCTGTTGATCCGAGCCAGTCATTCGATGATGATCCTCTGCGTATGATGCGTGCGGTCCGATTCGTGGCTCAGCTGGGCTTTTCCATTGCTCCCGATGCTGCGGAGGCGATTTCCTCGATGCGCGATCGCATTGAGATTGTATCCGCCGAGCGCGTACGTGATGAACTGACCAAGATGCTGTTGTCTGACCGTCCTCGCGCAGGGCTGGAAGCACTGGTCGAATCAGGTCTGGCGGATATCGTGTTCCCCGAGATTCCGGCGTTGCAGTTGCAGATTGACGAGCATCATCGGCACAAAGATGTCTTTGAGCACACGATGATCGTGCTTGAACGGGCCATCGCTCTGGAAACCGGCCCGGATGGCCCGGTGCCCGCTCCTGACCTCACGTTGCGTCTGGCCGCAGTGATGCATGATATCGGCAAGCCGAAGACCCGACGTTTCGAGCCGGGAGGCAAGGTGAGCTTCCATCATCATGATGCGGTGGGTGCCAAAATGACCCGCAAGCGTTTGAAGGCTCTGCGATTCGATCATCATCTGGTGGAGGACGTCTCGGAACTGGTGAACCTGCACCTGCGTTTCCACGGGTACGTGGATGAGCCGTGGACCGATTCTGCCGTGCGCCGTTATGTCAAGGATGCCGGGCATTTGTATGAGCGTCTAAACCGACTCACTCGCGCGGATGCCACTACGCAGAACAAGCGCAAGGCGATGGTGTTCTCCCAGGCGATGGATGAGATGGAGGCGCGTGTCCGCGAGCTCAAGAAGAAAGAGGATTTCGACGCCATTCGCCCTGATGTGGACGGCAACGAGATTATGGAACTCTTGGGTCTGGAGCCCGGACCGATGATTGGCCGCGCCTACAAGCATATGCTGGAATACCGTCTGGATAACGGCCCGGTGGATCACGATGTTGCCGTGGCCGAACTCAAGCGCTGGTACGCCGAGATAGAGGCGTAATGCATAAATGAGAGCTCCCGCTGGTGGGAGATGGCTCACGGAGTGAGACTGAGGGTGGTCAACATATGTTATATAAACCACCCTCAGTCACTTCGTGACAGCTCCCGCCAGCGGGAGCCAAAGTGGGATTACTGCGCCGGGTAAGCGGTGTGCTGCGTATCGGCGGGAAGATTCGTCATCTTATCGGCGGCCACGCACCCCGTGAAATCAGTGATCTTCTTGCCTTCCTGCGGGGATGACTTCTCATCTTTCAGATCGTTGAAGGTAGCGCCGAGCACCACGTCGATAAGCTGGTCCTCGCGGGCGTTCATCACCATGGCGGCATCGGTGAAGTTGCCGGCCAAAGTGTAGGCCTGATTAATGGCGTTCTTGCCAAAGTAGATAGTGGTGCGTTCGACGTTGGTGCTGGAGTAGTTGGTTGCCTCCTGCATCACGAAACCGCGGGCTTCCAGTGCCTTGCTGACCGCTGCGGCAAATTGGCTATGCTCGGTGCCGTTCATCACACGCACGCCGACAGTTCCATTGGCCACGTACGTTGCCTTGCCATCATCGCCCTTGACGGCGCAGGGAGCGGCATTGCCGTAGTTTGGCGCGGTGGCCGGTGTGTTAATCCGCCCCAGGCCGAACACATGGAAATTAAAGAGAATGGCAACCACCAGAATGGCTGCAAGCACTACGCCACTGATGGAGAACACGATGGTCTGGCGGTGGCGTACATATGTCTTGCGTGCCTGCCGTTCATCAATTTGCTGCGTCATCGTTAGACTTCCTTCATGATCATGTGGCTTGTTGCTACATTAGCGTCACTGGCTGACTCTGATAATGGGGTGCGCTGGTGCACTGGCCTTGATAATGCGGTCGACCATGCCGCCGTTGCGCCAGGCATCGATAATGCGCTGCGCCGTGACGTTGTCTGGCACGAAAGCCACCACCGACGGCCCGGAACCGGAAACGAATGCATGACAGGCACCGGCGTTCACAGCGGCGTCAATGGCCTGACCACTGCGCGGATGCAGACTGATGGCCGCCGCCTGCAGATGATTGCGATTGCCATTGCCGGGACCGACCGCATCAAACGTGTGATACACCTCGGGAGTGCTGAGCTGCGACTGATACGCGCCGACCAGTACCTCTCCGGCATATCCTTGGCCGATGAGATCGCGTTCTGCGGCACTGCCCGCATCAATGACCTCGATGCGTTCGCCGAATCCGGTGCCGTGCGCGAACCCGCCGGACAGGCAGAATGGCATATCAGCGCCCAGCGTGGCGGCAATGGTACGCAGACGTTCCATTGGCCAGTGCAATTCCCATAGCTGATTGACGGCCAGTATGGTTGCGGCCGCGTCTGCCGAGCCGCCGCCGAGACCGGCGCCTACGGGGATGCGTTTGGTGATGGTCAATGCCACATCGGGATCGCGGCCGGCCGCCTGGGCCATGGCGAATAATGCCAGGACCGCGTGGTTGCGGCGCATGTCGCTGCTGGATGAGGCCAAATCGCCCAGATGCGCGCCTTCGAGTTCCAGCGAGAAGCCGGCTCCCGGATGTTTGGCGGTGGCGGTAATGGTGTCATATACCCCGATGGCACAGTAGATGGTGTCCAGTTCGTGACGACCGCCCCATTCATCGTGCGTCGGGCCGACCTCCAGGGTGAGGTTGGTCTTGGCCGGGCAATCCACGCGCACGGTCAGTGCTGCCGGCTCATCCAATTGATCGTCATAAGCGGGGCGTTGACGGACGGCTATCGGAATCATTGCTCCACCTCGTCAGTGGTAGGCGTGGCATGTGATGTGGATTGAACCGCTGCCGCCAATGCCGCAAATTCGGTGACCGTCAGCGTTTCACCGCGTCGGGTCGGGTCAATGCCCGCCGCTGCGAACGCTTCGGCGGGAACAATGGTTTTCAGCGCGGCATGCAAGGTCTTGCGGCGTTGCCCGAAAGCGGCATCGATGAGGCGGAATACCAGTTCACGATCCGCGGAGGACTTGCCGTGGGAAGGTGCCTGCGTATCGTCTGCGGCGTATCTGGTGAACTTCACCAGTGCGGAATCCACGTTCGGTGCCGGCCAGAACACATTGCGCCCAATAGTGCCCACTCGTTCGGCAGTGCCGTACCATGCAAGTTTCACGCTTGGGGTGCCATAGATCTTCGAGCCGGGCTTGGCGGCCAGCCGGTCGGCCACCTCTTTCTGCACCATCACCAGGAAAGATCCGAGGCTATCGAAGCGTTCAAGCAAGGTGAGCAGAATCGGCGTGGCCACGTTGTACGGCAGGTTGGCCACCAAGGTGAAGCTGGTATCGCCGTTGAAATCAGGCACATTATCCGGGGTGACCGTCAGCGCATCCCGATTGACGATGGTCAGGCGATCGGCGGCTTCGGGCATGAACTCGGATACGGTGCCGGGCAGGCGTTCGGCCAGTGGCGGGTCGATTTCCACGGCGGTCATCGTGGCACCGGTTTCCAGAATCGCCAACGTCAATGAACCGAGGCCCGGACCCACCTCCATGACATGATCATTGGTCGTGACATCCGCTTCGCGCACGATACGACGCACAGTGCCGGGGTCAATAACAAAATTCTGGCCGAATTTCTTGGTCGGACTGATGCCGGCCTCGGCTGCGATGCGGCGAATATCGGCCGCACCCAGTAGATGGCCAGTGGTGGAGGTGTTGTTGCTCATCAGTGCTTCCTTGTGTCCGATTAATACCAGCCGGTTTGTTCCGAATGCTGCCAGGCTACGGACGGGCTGCCGTAGCGTTGGGCGATGTACCACAAGCCCCAATCGATTTGCACGGCGGCATCATCGCGATAGTTGGCGCCGAATGCGGCCATTTTGCTGGCCGGCAGCGACTGCGGTATGCCGTAGGCGCCGGATGACTTGTTTTCCTTGTACCAGAGCCAGCTGGATTCACGGTTCCACAGTTTGACCAGGCAAGTCCAGTCATTGCCGGTCCAGCCGCGCTGGGCTGCGGCGCCGGCCGCATAGGATTGCGCTTGAGCCACGGTAGGATGCCAAAGACGGCCCGATGGAGCCGGATCCGGCGCGGGGGTAGATGGCGAACTATCGGAGCTTCCGGTGTTCCCGTTTTGGGAGTTATCGGTGCTGCCTGTGTTGCCGCCGGTATTACCGGTGTTGCCGCTGGTATTGCCCGTGTTGCTGTTGTCGGTATTGCCCGGATTGCTGTCAGTTTTGTTGTCAGTGTTGTCGGGCTTGTTGGTACCGGTGGGTTTGCTGGATTCGTTGGACGAATTATCTGCGGAATCATTTGGCCTATTGGATCCGGAATTGCCCTGATTGTTGTCAGTGCTGCCGGAATCGGTGGTGGATGATTCAGCCTTCGCTGGACCGATGGCGATGATCTGGTCAACGGCCATCGTGGTGACGTTCTCGGATTGCAGTGTTTCCGATTCGGCAACGCCATCTACATAGGTGACGTTATAGATCTGCGTCTTCTCGCCGTTTTGCCCTTGCTGGCGGATCTCGGACTGCCCCGGCGCCAGATTAGGGTCGATGACGGTCTGTGTGGAGAACGGCACGACCACGGTGCGGTTTTCCACGCCATGCGTCACGCGCTGCACGCGCAGAATGGTCTCATCGCCGTTCTTTTCCACGCTGATGCGATCCTCTTTGCCCAGCGTGATGCCTTTGGAATCAAGAATGGATGCAGCCGGCAGTTTGCCATTGGGGGCTTCGGAAGTCTTACCGTCCGCGATGACGGTGACTGGGCCGGATTGGTTGATGACCAGACCACCGGTGAGCTGGTTGTACACGTTATTGATATTGACCGTGATTTTGGCGGCGTTGGCGTTGTTCTCCTCAAAGAAGCCGAGCAACTGGTCTGCGCTGGTGGCCACGGTCCAGAATGGTACGGAAGTGCCGTCAATGGTGATGGTGGTTTGGTATGCGGAACGCACGGTGACCACGGCATGATCGGCAAGCTGATTGCCGGACGAGGTCTCGACGATGTCATGGGTTTTCACGTCGATGCCCTGCTCCTCGAGCAGGCGGGATGCGGTCATAGCGTAGGTGGTGACCTGGGTGGTCTGGCCATTGATGTTTAGGGCCACGGATTTTCTTGCGGTGAATGCAAACGAGCTGACCATCGCCACGGTGAGTGCCGTAGCACAGGCAATCACGCGGATGCGACGCAGTGTAACAAACCGCTGCGGGGTCCAACGCCGTGCCATAGATGTTCCTCTTCCTTACTGCTGACAACTACGCCACCCATCGTAACGGCTGGTCTGGTTTGCATGGCTTATTCGTTCGGCACTATCACCATTCCTGCTCGGTTGCAGGACGGCAGAGAAAAGAAGAAGGGGACGGGAGAGAAGGGGATGTTCCCGCCCCCTTTAAGGCGCGGAGCTAGTTGGGGGGACGCTCCGCCCTCATTCCAGGAAGCCCATAGTTGGGGGGAAGGCTCCTGGAGCACTTACCCAAGGTAAGAATGATGTGCGTAGAAAAAACTACGTATACCCATAATACGCTTTTTCCTGCGCGACGAGCCTCTTGTCGGGATCGAACCGACGACCTGCCGCTTACAAGGCGGCCGCTCTGGCCATCTGAGCTAAAGAGGCATAATCCCAACGTGCATAAGCAGTGTTGCGAACAAATGACTAGTATACCGGTAGTTCCCGAGTGGTCAATTCGGGCGGAGGCGTGAGCGGCCCGGTCGACGCCGGTCCTAGGGCATCGACCGGGCCGGTGCCCTAGGAGGCCACTGAAATCGGCTTGCCGTCCGCGCCGATTGAAGGCATCTTGCCTTCCACGCCCACCTGGTCGGCGTCCAATCCGATGGACTTGAGGAATCCGTCCACCATGCTGGTATCCGCCAATGTGAGCTGCTTCAGATCCCAGTATTCACCGTTGATGGTCAGGGTGGGGGAGGAGAAGGCGCCGGAGCTGTTGAACAGTTCGGGGCGCAGGATCGTGTAGTTGTTGGAGGCGGTGAGCCAGTCGAGGTATTCGTTCTTGCCGCTGAACGCCGCGGCGGCCACATCCTCGCTCACGCCGGCCTTGACGGCCTGCTTCTCCAGCTTGGCGTTGCTTACCGGCTCGTAATTGGACAATTCGCCCGGCTGGAAATCCTCAGCGTAGATGTTGGAGAGGTAGCTCATGAGGTGGTCGGGATCGTCATCATGCTCGGCAATGTAGATGGCACCGTTGAACGCGCGGTTGGAGTAGTTGTCGGAGCTCTTGTTGTCCTGGAAATTGAGGAAGTGCAAATCGATGTTGAGCTGGCCGGAGTTCATCAGCTTGACGAGCGTTTGATCGAGCTGGCGGTTCACCGAGGCGCAGCCGGGGCACAGCGGTTCCATATAGATGGATATGGTGGGAGCCCCCTCGGCCTTCTGGCCATACCCTTTGTTGGAGATTACGAAGCCGGCCTTGTCGTCGGCGTTAGCCGGCTGGGTGCTGACTTTCTTGAGCTTGCTGTAGGCCTCGTCCACGGTCATGTTGCTTTGTTGGCTACTGCTGCTGGTGTTGGACGGCTGCATGGCCTTGTATACGGCGAATCCAGCGATGGCCACCAGCACCACGATAATGGCCACCACAATGCAGCCGATGATGGTCTGCTGCTTACGCTCCTTGGCTGCCTGTTCGGCCTGCGCCTGCTGGGCCGCCGCCTCGGCCGCACGTCGCTCGGCGCGGGTGGCGCGCTTAGCCTGACGCTTCGGATCTGACATGGATCTCCCCTTGAAATCGCTTCGATGTTTGGGGCCCATCATAATGACCGGCCCTGAGGAAGACCGCGTACAGATTAGCTGGGAGGTGAATTCCCTGTAAAAGTAATGCAGATTACGCCAGCGGGACCCAACTGATTGGCATGCCCAGCAGCGGCAGCGCGCACAATACCAGCGTGATGATGATCCATAGGGTGAGCAGCACCGTGCCGCGGCTGCCTTGCCGAGGGATTGATGCGGCTGGCAGACCGTCTGCCCCTGGTTGCGCCATCGGCTCGAGGTCGTTGTGCCTGGTGCCGCGCAGCACGCCGGCACCCAACCGGGGCATGGCCGACTGTGGCCCGAATACGGTGATCAGCCAACCGATGGCCATGAACCCACCAAGTGCCAGACCGGAGACGGAGAACGGCATATCATCCAGCAGCGGAACCGGAACGCCCCGGCTCGCAGTGAAATACCACGAGATGGTGCGCACCGGCAGTCCCAACGCGGCCACGGCCACGGCGATACCGGCCAGATAGACGATGGTGAGCAGCAGTAGTTTCGGTATCGACAGCAGCAGCGCCTTGACGATGTGCCACGGCAGCGTTGCCACGCGAATCAGCGAATCGGAGCTTTTGCGCTCGCCGCCGCGTCGGCCTTCGCGCTCCAACTGAGACTCAGTGTTATATGCCAACGTCAACAACAGCCAGAGCAGTATTTCGGCTGCAATCAAGGCGATCAGCGGGAAACTCGCAGCCAGCACGGCCAAAGGCACGGCGAACAGGAACAGCGGCAATACCCCGCGTTGCAGATACATTCCACGACGCACATCCGCGGGATTGGGGGCAGGCGGGCCTTGGATAAGCGCCTCGGTGGGAACGCATTGCGCGGTCTGGTTGATGACATGCTGCAATGCGGGGCGAATCGCCGGATCCACAGCCGTGCTTTGCCCGTCGGCCGGGTTCCATCCGTTCTGGCCTAGTGGCACTGGTTGCGGTGTGGGTTGCAGGGGTTGTGGCACTGGCTGTGGTGCAGGCAGTACGGCGGTACGTTCGGATAGTGGCGTGGTAGGAGCAACCGGTGGTTCATCGCTGATGGGCACCGTACGCTGTGCGGCTGGGCGTATCGCCTCGGTGGCGTTTTCGGTGGCATTGCCTACGAGTTGTGTTGCTTCATCATCCGATGAGAGATTGCTCCCAGCGTTGGTAGTTGCCGGGAATGCTTCGGTTGCCGTGCCGTCGCTGAGCGTCGGCGAAGACGATGAGTCGATTGCCGCCGTGGCGTAGTCGTCCTGACGCCAGATGGCCCGCGGATTATCGCTATCCGCGTCGGCGGTTGCGCCAAAAGGGGGCATCGCCTCGGTTCCAACTGCATCGGCGGCAATTGTGGCAGCCGTTCCGGCAATGGCGCCGGCGGCGAACGGTCCGGCCTGAGTGCCTTGCCACACGCTCGGATCCAGTGCGTCCACAGCGATGGCGTTCAGCAATTGGTCCGGCGTGCAACGCTTTGACCGGTCGGGGTTCAGGGCGGATCGGAACGCGGCCATCGTGCCGGCCGGCAGTCCGGTAAGGTTCGCGTTGCCCGATGCTTCGCGCTCCAGCACCGCCATCATCGGCTTGGTGCCGAATACCGGTGCGCCGATCGCAGCAAAAGCGAGTACGGAGGCCACCGACCACCAGTCGGTCATCTCATCGGATTCAGCGCCGTCAATGATTTCGGGGGCTATGAACCCCGGTGTGCCCATCACCAGTCCAGTGCGGGTCACGTGGCTTTCCCCCTCGCCCATGGCGATGCCGAAGTCAACCAGCACCGGGCCGGCGGCGGAGACCATCACATTGGTGGGTTTGATGTCGCGGTGGACGATGCCGGCTGCATGCACGGCTTTGGTGGCGTCGATGAGTTTACGGGCCAGACGTTCCAGATCGTCGCCGATGTAACGGCCGTTGACCTCCACGTCTTCCTTGAGATTGCGGCCCTCGATGAGCTCGGTGACAATGAACGCCAGCGAATCATCGAGTTCCATGTCAACGATGCCGCATACGCCCGGATGATTGACCTTCTTCAGCGCCATGGCCTCACGACGTAGGCGCTCGCGCGGCGTGATGTTGGGTTTGAGGTCCGGGTCGTGCGCTGCTGTGTTGGCGGAGTTCGAGGTTCCCGATTCGTCGGCCAACGAATCGCGCAGAATCTTCATGGCATAGGTAGTGCCGCCATCGTCGCGCACACGCCATACCGACCCCATGGCACCCGCGCCGAGTCGGGAGACCAGCGTATACCCGCCAACCACTTCGCCCGGTTCAAGATTCAACGCGTTCAAATCGCTCATGCCCTCTATCCTAGCTTGGTGGCGTCTTTGGAGTGGTGCTTGGGCGTTCAGCGTCGCAAATTCAGGAAATAAGGCGCAGTCTCCTGAATTTGTGACGCTGACGGCATCTGAGCGACAGAAATTCAGGAGGTGTGGCCTCATTTCCTAGATTTCTGTCGCTGAGCGACCGGTAGCGACAGAAATTTGAGAAAAAATGCCGTTTACGTATCAAGAAGTGCCATTTACGTCATATTGGATGAGTCGTGGGCGCGAATGTGGCCAAGCAGTTCGGCGAGATGATCGGCGATATGGCTCACGACATGCATGTTGCTGGTTGGTACGCTCCGGCTATGAACATCCACCGTGGCGCATTCTCCAGTCGTACCTTCGAATACTTCTCTGAGGACTCCCTGCTCTCCGGTGTTATGGCTTCCAACGAGAGCCGGTGCCAAGGAGAAGGGCGTGTACTCCTTCATGAAGCACTTCGCTCTGAACGATCAGGAAACCAACCGTACCAACATGGTGTGCACCTGGGCGGACGAGCAGGCCATCCGCGAGATCTACCTCAAGCCGTTCGAGATGAGCGTGAAGGAAGGCGGCGCACAGGCTGTGATGAGCTCCTTCAACTACATCGGTTACACCTATGCCGGTGCCTCCAACAACCTGCTGAACACCGTGCTCCGTGACGAGTGGGGCTTCAAGGGCTTCGTTCTGACCGATTACTTCGGCGGCTACGGCTACCAGAATGGTGATCAGGAGATCCGTAACGGCAACGATTCTATGCTGGCCACCACCAAGATCACCAACCACATCACCGACAAGTCCGCCACCTCCGTCAAGGCAATGCGCACCGCCGCCCACAACATCTTGTACACCACCGCTAACGGTTGGCAGTATGAGAACGGTGAGCCTGAGGTTGATGCCCTGGTCTGGCGCATCGCGATGTACGTACGGGAGAGAATCTCCCACGAATACACCACCAGAAACACCACGGACAACACCATCAGCGGCCAGTCCGTCCACTTCTTCCAAGTCTTCAGTCCCATATTCCGATTGTAGTGGCGCACCTGCGGCGCCACTGCGGAGTATGACTTCAGACATCAGTGTTATACGTTCGTATACATTTCACATTGTGTACGAACGTATACAGGTCAGGCCTTTTGCCGTCATATGGGGGCGTTAGCGTTCATTCTCCGTTTCGAGGGGCTGATTTTGTTTTTTGGGAAGCTCTATCTCCGTTTCGAGGGGCTGGTGCCCAAGTAGAAGCGGTCCAAGAATGGCGAAATGACGGTGGCAAGAAGGCGTTTGTACTTGTGTTTCGGCGGATGACCGGCCCCTTGAAACGGAGATAGACCTCCGGAAAGGTTCAAATCAGCCCCTCGAAACTTAAATATGACGATCAAAGCGCAAATGTGAACAATGCCACATATAACTTGGTGAGTCGCTGCACGCCGATTTTCAGGGCTTCTCAAGAATGGCGGAATATCAACAGAAACCACTATATCTAGGTTTGTTGTGTGATACACGCCACTACATATAGTGCATTGATTTCAAGCTACACAGATGTAATATGGCCATCGTTTCACTGTTCAACAGAGATAGATGGAGGGGAGTCGCCATGACTGTCACCGTGTTCACCAAGCCGCATTGCCCGCAATGCAACGCCACCAAGCGCCAGCTCACCAAGCTTGGTGTGCCGTTCGAGACCGTGGACCTGACGGAGAACCCGGGCACTCTCGAGCAGCTGCAGGCCGCAGGCTTCCAGCAGGCTCCAGTGGTGATCACGCCGAACAACTCATGGACCGGCTACCGCCCCGATTTGATTCGTGAGGTTGCCCAGCAGGTAAGCGCTGAGGCCAATGCTTCGGCCATGGTTTCCGCGTGAGCCAGACCGAATCCGGCATCACCGCGGAAAGTGTTCCCGGTGCCAGCCAGCCTGAATTCGCCGCCACCAGCAATGTGATCGGAGCACTGGTCTACTTTTCGTCGGCCTCCGAGAACACCGCGCGATTTGTAGCCAGCTGCCGATTACAGGATGAGGGCATCAACGTCTACCGCATTCCACTGCGAGCAGCTGATCCGGCTCTCAACATCCGCGAGCCATACGTCATCATGGTGCCCACATACGGCGGTGGCGTGGTCAAGAAAGCAGTGCCGATTCAGGTCAAGCGTTTCCTGAATGACCCCGACAACCGCGCATGGATTCGCGGCGTCATCGCCTCAGGCAACACCAACTTCGGCGAGGCCTACTGTGCCGCCGGCGACATCATCGCCGCCAAATGCCACGTCCCCTACCTATACCGCTACGAACTCATGGGTACGCCAGAAGACACCGCTGCCGTCCGCAACGGCCTCGTCCACTTCTTCGCTCAACAGCAATAAGGACTCCAATGACCGACCTCACCAACACCGAACTGTCGCTCGACAACACCACCGACACCTCGGCAGAACAGTACGATCCGGCACACGACTACCACGCGCTCAACGCGATGCTCAATCTCTATGATGCCGACGGCAAGATCCAGTTCGATAAGGACAAGGCCGCCGAGCGTGAATACGTGACCGGCCATGTGGCCGCCAACAGCAAGCAGTTCGACTCCACCGCCGAGCGTCTCGACTACCTGATCAGCAACCAGTACTACAACCCTGCGGTCTTCAACCAGTACTCCGCTGAATTCCTCGACCGCATCTACGAGCACGTGGAATCCGCCGGCTTTGAGTTTGGCACTTTCCTTGGTGCGTTCAAGTTCTACACGTCCTACGCGCTCAAGACGTTCGATGGTCGCCTCTATCTTGAGGACTTCCCGCAGCGTTGCGCCGCCGTGGCATTGGAGCTTGCCTCCGGCGATGAACAGCAGGCCATCGAATACGCCGACGAGATGCTTGCCGGCCGCTTCCAGCCCGCCACCCCGACCTTCCTGAACCTCGGCAAGGCCCAGCGCGGCGAGCCGGTCAGCTGCTTCCTGGTACGCATCGAAGACAATATGGAGTCGATTTCTCGCGGCATCAACGCGGCTCTGCAGCTCTCCAAGCGCGGCGGCGGCGTCGCCCTGCTGCTGAGCAACCTGCGTGAGCTCGGCGCCCCGATCAAGCACATCGAGAACCAGTCCAGCGGCGTGGTCCCGGTCATGAAGCTGCTGGAGGATTCCTTCTCCTATGCCAACCAGCTCGGCGCACGTCAGGGCGCAGGCGCGGTGTACCTCAACGCCCACCACCCGGATATCCTGCGATTCCTGGACACCAAGCGAGAGAACGCGGATGAGAAGATCCGCATCAAGTCGCTGGCGCTTGGCGTGGTGATTCCGGACATCACCTTCGAACTGGCTAAACAGAAGGCCCAGATGGCCCTGTTCAGCCCGTATGATGTGGAGCGCGTGTACGGCAAGCCGTTCGCGGACATCTCCGTCACCGAACATTACGACGAGATGGTGGCTGACGACCGCATCAAGAAGACCTACATCGATGCCCGCAAGTTCTTCACCACCATCGCCGAGCTGCAGTTTGAATCCGGCTACCCGTACATCGTGTTCGAGGACACGGTCAACCGCGCCAACCCGATCGAAGGCCGCGTGACCATGTCTAACCTGTGCTCCGAAATCCTGCAGGTGCAGGAGCCGAGCGCATACAACGAAGACCTCACCTATGCGCACGTGGGCCGCGATATCTCCTGCAACCTTGGCTCGCTGAACATCGCCAAGGCCATAGACGGCGGCCTGGCCCACACTGTGGAAACCGCGATTCGCGCGCTCACCTCGGTGGCCGAGCACACGAGCATCGACGCGGTGCCCTCGATCCGCCGCGCCAACGAGGAGGGTCACGCCATCGGCCTCGGCCAGATGAACCTGCACGGCTTCCTGGCCCGCGAAGGCATCCACTACGGCTCCGAAGAAGGCCTCGACTTCACCGACATGTACTTCATGACAGTGGCCTACCATGCCTACCGTGCCTCGCACGCGCTCGCCGTGGAGCATGGCCAGTCGTTCAAGAGCTTCGCTACGTCCGATTACGCCAAGCCGGCCGGTCAGGGCAATTACTTTGACAAGTACACCGATGGTCGCCGCTCGCTCGAACCGCGTACCGCCAAGGTTCGTGAGCTGTTCGCCAAGTACGGCATCGCGATTCCGACCGTGGCCGACTGGGAGGCGTTGCGCGACGCGATTTTGAAGGACGGCATCTACAACCAGAACCTGCAGGCCGTACCGCCCACTGGTTCGATTTCCTACATCAACCATTCCACGAGCTCGATTCACCCGATTGCCTCGAAGATCGAGATTCGTAAGGAAGGCAAGATCGGACGCGTCTACTATCCGGCTGCCTACATGACCAACGACAACCTCGAGTACTACGAGGACGCCTACGAAATCGGCTGGAAGGCCATCGTCGACACGTACGCTGAGGCCACTCAGCACGTGGATCAGGGACTGTCGCTGACCTTGTTCTTCCCGGACACCGCCACCACCCGCGACCTCAACAAGGCGCAGATCTACGCCTGGCGCAAGGGCATCAAAACCCTCTACTACATCCGTATCCGTCAGCAAGCCCTGGAAGGAACCGAAGTCCAAGGCTGCGTCTCCTGCATGCTCTGATTGTTCGATGGAGCGTCCTCGTCGTTGCTCCTCGGTCGACGTACCTTCGTACGCCTTCCCTCGGTGCGCCTAGAGGCCGCACGCATCGAACAACCACAGATGTCCATTCATATATCGGGCTCCCTTTCTTGGCTCCCCTCCCTGAGGGGAGCTGGCCGCGAAGCGGACTGAGGGGAGCCCAACCACTCTAAGGAACCACAATGTCACCAATGATTTATCAGGCACTGCTCCGGCTGACCGCGCCGGAGGAGTTCGAAAACAAGTCCAACGACGATAACGATAACGACAACGAGTAAAAGGAACACTACTCATGGCACCTATCTCTATTCCGCGCAAACCGCTGAAACTCATCGACCGCGTCTCCGCAATCAACTGGAACCGCCTTGAAGACGAGAAGGACCTCGAGGTCTGGGATCGCCTGACCGGCAATTTCTGGCTGCCCGAAAAGGTCCCCGTCTCCAACGACATCCCCAGCTGGCAGAAGATGACCGAAGACGAACACACGCTCACCATGCACGTGTTCACCGGCCTGACCCTGCTGGACACCATCCAGGGTACGGTCGGCGCCGTCTCCCTGATTCCGGACGCGCTCACCCCGCACGAGGAAGCCGTGTACACCAACATCGCCTTCATGGAATCCGTGCATGCCAAGAGCTACTCGTCCATCTTTTCCACCCTGTGCTCCACCGAGCAGATCGACGCGGCCTTCGACTGGAGCGAGAACAACGAGTTCCTGCAGAAGAAGGCGGAGATTGTGCTCGACTACTACGAGGGCGACAACCCGTACAAGCGCAAGGTGGCCTCCACCCTGCTCGAATCGTTCCTCTTCTACTCCGGCTTTTACCTGCCGATGTACTTCTCCGCGCACGCCAAGCTGACCAACACCGCCGACGTGATTCGCCTCATCATCCGTGACGAGGCCGTGCATGGCTACTACATTGGCTACAAGTACCAGAAGGGCATCGCCCAGCTCACCGACGCCGAGCGCATGGATATGCAGGACTACACCTACGACCTGCTCAACGAGCTGTACGACAACGAAGTGGAGTATACCCAGTCCCTCTACGACCGTGTGGGCTTGACCGAGGACGTCGAGAAGTTCCTGCGTTACAACGGCAACAAGGCTCTGATGAACCTTGGCTACCCGGCGCTGTTCCCAGCTGAGATCTGCGACGTGAACCCTGCGATTCTGGCCGCGCTGAGCCCCAACGCCGACGAAAACCACGACTTCTTCTCCGGCTCCGGCTCCTCCTACGTGATGGGCAAGGCCGAAGAAACCGATGACGACGACTGGGATTTCTAAGGGTTCCGCGGTCCGCGAACCCGCAGCGCCGCCGCGTTCGCACGACGGCGCTACGCTGGAGGCATGGAACAGGAGCCGTTGGTCAGCATCATCATCCCAGTATATAAGGTCGAGAAATTCCTTGATAAATGCGTGAAGTCTGTGGTTGCTCAGACCTATCGCAACCTCGAGATTCTGCTGGTGGATGATGGCTCGCCTGACGACTGCCCGGCCATGTGCGACGCTTGGGCCACCCGCGACCCGCGCGTGCGGGTGATTCACAAGCCCAACGGCGGACTGTCCGACGCACGCAATGCCGGCATCGCCCAGGCGACCGGCTCATACATCTACTTTGCGGATTCGGATGACACTGTGGCGCCCACGCTGGTGGAAGACTGCCTGAATGCCATGCGTGAATACGATGCCGATCTGGTGATGTTCCAGTTCGACACCATCTCCGAGAACGACAAGCCACTGCTCTCCAGCTATCGTCACAATGATTTCGATGAAGTGCAGGTGCTGACTCCGGTCGAAGCCATCAAGAAGCAGGTCAAAGCCGAGATTGATGGCTATTTCTGGGCCTTTCTGGCACCCGCGTCCACCTATCAGGAACACGGCTTCTCCTTCCCCGTGGGCCGCAAAATCGAGGATCTCTCCCGCATCTGCAATGTGATCGGCGAGGCCACGCGCGTGGTGCGCATTCCTAAGGTGCTATATCACTATCGTCTGCGCGAAGGGTCGATTACCGCCACCTTGGATCCACAGCTCACCCGCGATTGGACGCGCGCCGCCGATGACCGCGAAGAATATGTTGTTCATCGATTCCCTGAACTCAAGGGATTCATGACTCTGCAGCAGCTGAACTTCTTTGCCAACCTCGATTACGAGACCATGCGTCAGTCGTTGATCGCCGGTCTCAAGATTGATCCTGAAGATGCGGATGCGCTTCGCCGGCGTATCGAAGGGCTGACCAAGTCTGCCGATGAGGGCGAAGAGCCCATGCCGGAAGCCCTGAGCGAATTACTGGGTCTATTGAAACTGGGAGTCACCAAGTTCGCAGGTATCGAGGCCGATGCGGACTCGGCTGATGCCGCCGCTGATAACGACGACGTGACACTGGCCGAACGCTTCCGCGATATGCGCGAGGATTGGCGCCAGCTGCGCATCCAACGCATCGAAAATGCCGAGGAGCGCAAAGCCGAACGCAAGGCCGTCCGCAACGGCGTGACTTTCGGGGCAATCTAGGTTCTTACTGTTGCATTTGCCGATTGAGCCGGCCTCGATGCTTCATTGGTCGGTGGTTAACAGTCTTGTTGAGACTGAATTCGAATCTGATTCTGGCTGATAAAAGGAGCATACGGATTGCGGTTCGCCATAGCGACACGCCGATATGATGATAATACGTTATGACGATATGATGATAATACGAATTTGGTGAAGCGGAATGAACCTCAACATTAAATTCGTCTGATGGCCGCAGCTGGCCGCAGTGGTTTGATGCATTGCAAGGAGGCATCGTGCTTATGTCGTATTTTCAACCGAACGGCATGCTGTATGTCGATCAGGTATCGGATTGGCGCGAAGCAGTCGACTTGGTGACGCGTCCCTTGCTCGACGCCGGCACCATCGAGCGGGGCTATGTCGATGCCATTAAGACATCGATTGCCAGTCCAGGAGGAACATATATAGATCTCGGGGGAGGTGTTGCCCTTGCGCATGCGAGGCCTGAAAGTGGAGTGGTCTCCACATCGCTCTCTGTGCTGCGAGTGGGTAAGCCGTTCCTGCTAGCCGATGATGAGGACCATCCCATCAACACCATGTTTTGCTTGGCCGCGAAAGACTCAAACGCGCATATCGATCTTATGCAATCGCTGGCTCTTTTGTTGACCGATTCAGGCAAACTAGCTGCTTTGAACGCGTCCTCCAACGTCGATGAATTGGCCGCTGCGCTGGCCTGACAGACTGCACTTCCATCTCATCAAACAACTCATACGAAAGGTACTTCAATGAAAATCATCACCGCATGCAGCACTGGCCTTGGATCTAGCTTTATGACCCAACTCAACATCGAGAAAGCGCTGAGCAATCTTGGTGTGACCGGTGTGGAAACCGATCATATGGATATCGCCTCCGTAACTCCTACCTCTGCTGATGTGTTGTTCGTCGGGCGCGACATCGCTGAAGCTGCAGAAGGTCTGATGGATGACGTGGTCGTTCTGGACAGCCTTATTGACATGGACGACATCACCGCACAGGTAGCTGCTGCGCTGAAGCGACACGGTGTCGAGGTTCCCAATAAATAACCCTTTTCGGTGGTGGGAAGAGACATTGTTGCCCCGACCCGGCGCCAAATCCGGAAAACAACAATACAGACAAACATAAAGATTAAAGGAGAGAGCATGAACGGCGTGTTATCGGTGCTACTTGATATTTTCCGGCAGCCATCCATTATTGTGGCTTTGATTTCGTTGGTGGGTCTTGCCGTGCAGCGCAAGAAGGCTACCGACATTATGAAGGGCACCATCCGAACCATGGTGGGATTCCTGGTGTTGGCAGCAGGCGCTTCCGTCGTTTCTGGCGCACTTGATCCCTTTGGCAGCATGTTCCAGCATGCATTCAATGTGCAGGGTGTGGTGCCGAACAACGAAGCCATTGTCGGCACGGTCTTGGTGAAGTATGGTTCTGAAGCCGCCCTTATCTTCTTCTTCGGCATGATTGTCAACATCCTGCTGTCTATGACCTCGCGTTTCAAGTACATCTACCTGTCCGGTCATGTGGCGTTCTACATGGCTACGATGGTCGCCGTGATTCTCGAGGTTGCCGGTATGTCGACTTGGGGTGTGATTCTGTGGGGCTCCATCGCACAAGGTTTGATTGTCACCATCTCTCCCGCGCTTGTACAGCCGTTCATGAAGGATGCCGCTGGTACCAATGATGTCGCCCTTGGTCACACCGGTGGTGCGGGCATTGCGCTCGGCGGTCTCGTGGCTCGTCTGACCCGTTCTAAGAAGCACCCGTCCAAGTCCACTGAGGACATCAAGTTCCCTGCAGGCCTTGGTTTCCTTCGCGACACCACCGTCATCATCGCTCTGTCGATGGCCATTATTTATGTTGTCGTCGCGCTGTTCGCGGGTAGCTCCTACATTGAATCTGAGCTGAGCGATGGGCAGAACTTCATCGTGTTCGCCATCCTGCAGGCTGCCACATTCTCTGCTGGCGTGTTTGTCATTCTCGCTGGTGTGCGCGTGGTACTCGGTGAGATCGTACCTGCGTTCAAGGGTATTTCCGAGAAGCTCGTGAAGAACTCGAAGCCGGCCCTTGACGTGCCGATGATCTTCACCTTCGCCCCCAATGCTGTGCTTATCGGCTTCATCTCCAGCTTCGTTGGTGGTGTGGTCGGTATGGGAATCATGGCTCTGGCCGGTTCCACCATCATTATCCCGGGTATTGTGGCTCACTTCATGACCGGCGGCGCCACCGGTGTAATCGGTAACGGACAGGGCGGCGTACGTGGTGCGGTGATTGGCTCCTTCGTCAATGGTTTGGCGATTACATTCCTGCCGCTATTCCTGCTGCCTGTGCTTGGCGACACCGGCATGGCGAATGCCACATATTCTGATGCGGATTATGGTGTTGCTGGTATTCTGCTTGGCCAGTTCGGCAAGGGTGGTCAGATTGGTCTCATCATTGGTATTATCGCTTCGGTCGTGGTGTTCTATGCCGCATCGTTTGCGATGAGTGCGCGTGAGAAGAAGAAGGCTGCCGTAGAAGCGAAATAATCGGTGCATGGCCGCTCTGCAGATATATGGAGGGCGGCCTGCGAACCGCCGGGAATGGGTTGCCAATCCCGGCGGTTTGTGTATCCGTGGCACAGTACAGTCGTAAAGGAAGGCAAGGAGGACAACCATGGCGGAAGGTGTACCGAAGTATATTGCGGTTAGGGACAATCTTCGCCAGCGTGCGCAGGCGATGTATTCAGGCGAACAATTGCCGCCCGAGCCGGAGCTCTGTGACCAGTATGGGGTAAGTCGTATCACGCTGCGTCATGCAGTGGATGATTTGATTCAAGATGGCCTGTTGGTTCGAGAGCAGGGTAGAGGTACATTTCGCACTGCCAAGCAAGGTGAGTCCCAGCATGAGGTGATTAGCGACCATATTCGAGGTTTTTTTCGTCAACAGGCCGATCTTGGCAATACGGTGGACACCAAGGTGCTTGACAATGCCGTGGTGCGTAACGCAAAGGCCGCGCAACGTCTGGGATTGCCGGATGATGCCGACTTGGTTCGACTGGAGAGGCTGCGATACGTGGATGATAAGCTCAAGCAGCATGTGATCACGTTCTTGTCGGCGGCGCGGTTCCCGAAGGTAGTCGATCAGGATTTCAGCCATCAGTCGCTATATGACTTTCTGGAACATAATTACGCGGTGCGTTTGGTAGAGAACGATGCCGCCGTGCGCGTGCATGCGTTAGATACGCGGATGGCATGGTATTTCGGAGTGCCCGATGGTACCCAGGTTTTGGAGATGGACTCCACCGTAATCGATGCATTCGGCTCCACGATTGCGTTCGGTACCACGTTGCATGCGCCGGGTAGTGGCGAGATCACGTTCATCGTACGAGCCCAGAAAGATTCCTCCGCTGCATAGAGGAGCATCGTCTTGCCCGAGGCACCCTGGTTGCTCTTATTTTCGTTCCATACGGGAGAAGCACTCAACACAATATGGCGGAGTGCTCAAATGTTACCTACATTTCAGACACGCCACTTGCCTTGGTCGCAAGGCCGTGTATAGTGAATCTTGGCTCAACGAAGAGAACCTTCACTGAACCGGAAAAAAGTAAACGCTGAAGCTTGCAGTTTCCGAGAGCAAAGTTGTATGTCGGTAGCGAGGGCGGAAGCACAGTAAAGAACAAATCCCTTTACAACGGATCGTGAGGCACGTACCTGCCTCTGAAAGGATTAGTAATTATGGCAGAAGTCGTTTTCGACCACGTCACTCGTATCTACCCGGGCAACGACAAGCCCTCCGTGGATGATCTGAATCTTGATATCAAGGATGGCGAGTTCCTCGTCCTCGTCGGCCCCTCTGGCTGCGGTAAGTCTACGACCCTTCGTATGCTCGCCGGCCTGGAAGAGGTCAACAAGGGCCGCATCCTCATCGGTGGCAAGGATGTCACCACGATGCAGCCGAAGGACCGCGACATCGCAATGGTGTTCCAGAACTACGCCCTGTACCCGCACATGACCGTGGCCGACAACATGGGCTTCGCTCTGAAGATCGCCGGCACTCCGAAGGAAGAGATCCGCAAGCGCGTCGAGAAGGCCGCTGAGATCCTCGACCTGACCGAGTACCTCGATCGTAAGCCGAAGGCTCTGTCCGGTGGTCAGCGTCAGCGCGTGGCCATGGGCCGTGCAATCGTTCGTGAGCCGAAGGTCTTCCTCATGGATGAGCCGCTGTCCAACTTGGACGCCAAGCTCCGTGTCCAGACCCGTACCCAGATTGCTGCTCTGCAGCGCCAGCTGGGTGTCACCACCCTGTACGTGACCCACGATCAGACCGAGGCTCTGACGATGGGCGATCGCATCGCCGTCATCAAGCTCGGTATCCTGCAGCAGGTCGGTGCTCCGACCGAGCTGTATGATCGTCCGGCCAACGTCTTCGTCGCCGGCTTCATCGGCTCCCCGTCGATGAACCTGAACACCCACCCGGTGGTCAACGGCAAGGCGAAGATCGGTGAGGACACCGTGGATCTGCCGGCTGATGCCGTCGCCAAGCTCACTCCGGAGGACAACGGCCAGATTGTGGTCGGCTTCCGTCCTGAGGACGCTGGCCTGGCTCCGGCTGATGATCCGAACGCCTTCTCCCTGAAGGTCGTGAACGTCGAGGATCTGGGTTCCGATGGCTACATCTACGGCAACATCGTCACCGATGGCTCCGCAGCTGAGGCTTCTCAGGTCATGTCCGATCAGAACAAGCTCACCACGATTCGTGTGAACCCGCGCGCTCTGCCGCAGGTTGGTGCCACGGTCAAGATCAAGATTGATCCGGCCAAGATGCACCTGTTCGCACCGTCCACCGAGCTGCGTCTGAACTAGTAGATACTTGGCGAGGTCCTAAAGCTTCGTCAACCATTAAACGGGGTCGTTCTCTTCCTCTCTTATGACCTCGTTGGAAAAGCCCTGCATAGCTGCGGGGCTTTTCTTTTTGCCCAGAAAACGTACGCTAACTGACCTCGCAAATGAACATTTTCTAGTTCTTCGACAACTTTTTCCTAGAAAGGGGGTATGGTTGTGTGCAGCATCCCCTTCGCGAGCGGTGAGGTTCACCTTCGAATAATCGTCCGACCATTCGATTTTGCTGGCTAGCCATGGTATGACGTCCTGCGTCGGGTCGGCAAGGTTCACGATGCCCATAGGCTCGTACAGGGCGGGCGTGTACCCAAGTTTGCTTGCGGTGGAGTTCACTCCTTTGGGGTTGTGGTTTTCTCCTGCCAAGGCGCCGGCCGGCTGGCCAATAGTCAGCGACAGGTCTTTGTTCTGCGTCTGCTCGGCGGAGTTTCCATTCTGTCCGCTACAGGCCGCCAAGGACGCCACGATCGCCACCGATGCGGCGACTGCCATCAGTTTGGTCCCGAATTGTTTTTTCACGTGAAAGCCTCCTTGCTTTCGCTGATTTATCCGACCGCAATGAGAAACGGAAGGAAAACTGGAACCGGTTCCAGTTAGGTGTACATGTTAGCATCATGTATTCCCGGAAGCAACTCCGCGAGCCATGGCTGTACAGGACAGGCTCGCGGGGGCACCGGTCGTCAGACGGATTCTCTCAGCACCAAGGGGGCGCGGAAGATCGCGGAATCCCGCACTCTCTTCTCTGAGCCTAGGCTCCTTTTCAGCAAATCGACCACAGCGGAGGACAATTGCTCGATCGGCTGCGCGCATGTGGTCAGCGAAGGAGACAATGCCCTGGCGATTCGAAGATCGTCGAATCCGACAAGCGACACGTCCTGCGGCACTTTCCTGCCCGCCTGGAGCAAGTACCGCAATGCCCCCGCGGCCATTTGGTCTGAATGTGCGAAGACAGCGTCGACTTCAGGATGATTCCTGATTACACGGATCATGCCTCCGAAGCCACCTTCCACACTGAAATCGGCTTCCATGACCACCTCGGGCTTAAGCCCGTCCTCTGCCAAGGCCTGTTCGAATCCCTGGTTGCGGCCTTGCGGAGCGCTCATGTCGAATGGGCCTGAGATAACCGCCATATGACGTCGTCCACGTTCCACAAGCAACCTACCGACATCGTATCCTGCGCGTTTTTGGTCCACGTCGACATAGGGGCATCTCAAACCCTTGGGAGGTTTGCCGATGAATACCCATGGGACATCCGACTCCCCCACCACACGAAGCAATGCGTCGCCCATGTGCGAGCTGATGGCGACGGCCGCATCGGCTCCTGTCTCCCGCAGCAGCCGTCCGAAGCCATCGGCATCCTTGGGATTGGCTAGCGAGAGGAACGGGATAAGCCCTTCTCTCGTCAGATTGACCGACAGGCTTCCCACCATCTCGGCAATGTTCGGGTCACCGAAGATGAAGGAGGGGGCTTCCTGTACGACCAGAGCGACGATATCGGACGTTCCCTCCGATAATCTTCGGGCCGTGGGGTTAGGCACGAACTGCAGTTGTTTGGCAGCGTGTTCGACTTTTTCACGAGTCGCCTTGGAGGCCGGACCGTTGCCCAGGGCACGGGATGCCGTGGAGACCGCGACCCCGGCCATCTTCGCTACGTCGCGTATCGTTGCCTGCTTGCGTATCGTCATGACGAAGCCTCCCCCAGGAGGTCGCCCGGAGGGTTCAGCATGGCGGCAAGCATGGCCGTAAGCGCGAATTCTATGGGTTCGACGAGTTCCGGGGCGTCCTCCTCGTCCATCAGCCATTGCAGCTGGACGCCGTCCATGACCGCGAGCATGGATTCCGCCGCAAACTTTGCACGACGCTCATCCTCAAGTGTCATCTGTTCGCCTTGCATCTGCCGACGCTCGGCGACGATCTGCCGGAGCGCATCTGCCACTTCGATGCGCAGATTGTGGTAGCGTTCCCGGAAAAAGGCGTTTCCCGGATTGTCCTCGGCAATGGATTCCGACGAGAACATCGTGAATGCGCGGACCAGTCCGCGACGATGCGCGTTGAGATACGTCGTGTACATCAGCTGATGGAGGCATCCCATCCCCTTTGGCATGGTTTTCCCGGGACGGGATTCGACCTCCTGGCTGTCCCGGTATTTAAGCACTTGGATGAGCAGATTATCCTTGGACCCGAAATAGTGAAGCACCCCTGCGCGGGTCATGCCAACTATATCCCCTATATTTTGGAGGGTTCCGTTTGTGAATCCTTTTTCCGCAAACACCTCCAGTGCCGCCTGCAGAATTCGATCACGCTGAGAAGGCGTTCCGTCCCCGGGGTCATCCTTTCTTACCTTGCTCATGGCCAAAGCCCTTTCTGTTGAAGCTTGGCATCGTTGCCTTTGCTGGTGAAACCCTTTGATTCTACGATACTCGTTTTTCCCTCGGCTAGAAGCAACGTGCGGGCAAACGTGTTCCGACACGGTATGACGCGTGTCATTCGCTTGACAGGTTACTGACCAGTAAGTAGAATGTGAACCACGTCCGCGAGGACGCACGAAGCGGGTCATTCCGCTTCCGAGGCTCACTGAAGAGTCAACGCCATAAATGGACGGGCACTGGTGCCTGAACATCGAAGGAGAATGGAATATGTCACGTTTCACGTTACGGAAGCTGGCCGCGGCCGCTCTCGCCCTGGCCATGGGCGTGGGACTCGCCGCCTGCGGGGGAGGCAATGCAAACAATTCAAACGGCGGTGACAATGATTCGTCGTTGACCATTGCCAAACCCGATGGCACCGTCGGCTCGCAGAACAACAATCCGTTCATCAGCGATTCGTCCGGTTCCAAGCTGGGCTACACGACCGCCATCTATGAGCCAGTCGGCATCATGGATGTCCTCGATCCTTCGCGCGAGACCAAACCTTGGCTGGCATCGAAGATCGAATGGGCGACAGATTACAAGTCCGTGAAGCTCACCGCCAGGGACGGCGTGAAATGGTCCGATGGCGAGAAGTTCACGGCCGAGGATATCGCCTACACGTACCAGTTGTTCGTCGACCATCCTGAGTTGGATCTCAATGCCCTGGGCGTTTCGGGGGCGACCGTCGACGGCAATGTCGCAACCGTGACTTTCTCCGAATCGATGTTCACCAAGCGGGATCGTGTCCTTCATAAGCTGATTGTGCCGAAGCACATTTGGTCGAAGCAGCCCGATTTGACCACCTTCAAGAACGAGAATCCAGTAGGCACCGGCCCGTACAAGCTCAAGCAGTTCAGTTCCGAGTCCACGGTGCTTGTGGCCCGTGACGATTATTGGGGTGGGAAGCCTGCCGTCAAGACTTTGTATTACCAGTCTTACAACGACAACACAATGCTGGTCAACGCACTGGCCAACGGTGACGTGGATTGGGCTCAGATGAGCCAGCCGCCGAACGTCTCCACCTATCTCAACAAAGACAAGGAGCATAACAAGAACTGGGCTCCTACTGTGCTTGCGGCAGACATCCTGTACTTGAACACGACCAGGGCTCCTTTCAATGACGTTGCGTTCCGTAAGGCCGCGAACATGGTCGTTGACCGCGAGAAGCATGCGAAAATCGCCCGCGAAGGCATAGTGCCTGTCATCACTTCTGTCACCGGTCTGCCCACGCCTGCCGGCGATGATTTCATCGTCGACAAGTACAAGGGCCAGGAGACCAAGGTCGATGTGGCCGGCGCCAAGAAGGTTCTGACCGATGCAGGCTACACCTACGAGGGCGACAAGCTCATGAAGGATGGCAAGCAGGTCACTGTGACCCTGTCTGTGCCTCAGGGCTGGACGGATTACGTCACCGGCATTTCCCTGATTGCCGATGAGCTCAAGGCTATCGGCGTGGATGCCAAGACCAAGACCCCTGATTCGGACACTTGGACCGAGAACATCAACACCGGTGACTTCGATGCGGTGCTGCATTGGGTTGACGCAGGCACCACGGCCTATGACTTCTACAGCGACACCATGGACGGCCGTTGGCTCAAGCCAATCGGCGAAGCCGCGTCGTACAACTTCGGCCGCTATGACAACGACGAGGCCACGAAGGCGTTGAGCACTTATGCCAACACATCGGATGACTCCGAGCGCGAGAAGGCTTTGGAGACCCTTGAAGACCTGTGGGTCGAGGAGGTCCCGGCAATTGCTGTCGGCAACCGTCCGATGACGGTGCAGTACAACACCAGGAAGTTCACTGGTTGGCCTGATGACAGCGATCCCTATGTCGCTGCTGACCCGACCTTCCCGACGACCTCCTATCT
>CXSV01000009.1_pt1 | contig 74900 bp, 51 predicted proteins | sample 941241 | NCBI WGS metagenome assembly CXSV01 (sample SAMEA3493493, study PRJEB9703) | human gut metagenome | biome: ENVO:mammalia-associated habitat; material: ENVO:feces | place: Bangladesh | collected 2010-01-06 | reverse complement strand
CTCCACGTCATCGTTGCCGTCCCCGGCATTCCGGCTTCGTCGCGGCGCGGGCTTGTTGGTCTGGCTGGCGTTCCTGTTCCTGGGCTGCAGCGCGGCCATGCCGCCCTCACGATACGCCTTGACCCAGTTGTGGACAGCTCCGACGCTCACGCCGAGCCGTTCGGCGGCCTGCTTCTGCTGCATGCCGCCCAGCACCAGCTCGATCGCCTTGGTCCTCGTTTCCAGCGGGATGATCGGTTTCGCCATATGGCCAGCATACCGGGGATCCTTTGCCAGCCAGCGTTCCAGGCACTGCCTGGTCGGATAGCCCAGATGCCTCACCACCTGGGCCGTCGTCATCGGCGTGGTGAAGTACAGCTCCACCACGCGCTGTCGTTCCTCGGGACTGAACATATGATAATCCTTTCGTTCAGTCTCCAAGAAAATGTCCGCAGCCCCTAACGTCCGATTTTTTGCGCAAATTGGTTGAGGGCCTGAGATAGAGGCATGGCCCGTGTCCTGTGTACGATTTTCTGTCGCCAGACATAGGAAAACCGCGATTGGAAAAGAGGGCACGAAGCCATGCCGCAGCAGATTCTACAGGTCGACCAGGTAGTGCCCGAGTTCTTGCGCACTACCTGAACCGGTTTATGGATGCAGTAGGTTTGTCGATAAACCATTCGACAGGCAACAATATTACCTGCATTAAATTCAGACCGCACCAATACGCTCATATTGCAACTATATTGAGAGGCCAGCATGAGAGGTTAAAAAATCTAGTTACCATCACTTAACGATATGCTGCTCCTGTACAAGGTAAATCGGCCGATTCTTAGTTTGCATGAATACACGGCCCAGATATTCGCCTATGATGCCAAGACTTAACAATTGAATGCCACCAAGAATCAGAACTACCACCATGGTGGACGCATAGCCAGGCACATCTACGCCCCACGCCAGAGTGCGCACTAGAATAACAATCGCATACACAATGGCAGCAAAGGAGACTAAACTACCTGCCCACGTGGCGATTTTTAGCGGCATTGTAGTGAAACTGGTAATGCCATCCATAGCCAAATGAAACAATTTCATGTAATTCCACTTGGTCTTACCGGCCACACGCTTATCACGATCATACAAGAACTCGATTTTTTTGAATCCAATCCAGCTGAACAGCGCTTTAGAGTTTCTCTCGGACTCGTCTAACTGTTTCAATGCGTCAACACACTTGTGATCCAGTAGGCGAAAATCCCCAGTATCTTTCTGAATAACTACGCCGGACACTTTCTGCAACAAGTCATAATACCATCGGCTGGTGATTTTCTTCAGCCAACTTTCCCCCTCACGGGAACGCCTTCTAGCATATACATCATCATATCCTTGACGCCATAGCTCAGCCATTTGAGGGATTAACTCCGGAGGATCCTGCAAATCGGCATCGATAATCACTAGTCCGTCCGTATGCACATTCTCAATACCCGCATACATGGCTTTCTCCTTGCCGAAGTTGCGGGACAGGAAGATGTACTCCACATAGGAGTGTTCCTGCGCATACTGCTTGATCAACGAACGCGTATCATCTGCGGAGCCATCATCTACGAACAGCACCGTGTACTCAAGACTTTCGGAATCAGCCACCAATGCTTCCATACGCTCAAACAACAATGGTAGAGATTCTTGCTCGTTGTAGCAGGGGATCAGCACCGTAATCGTCCGCCTACTAGAAGCCAACTGTTCCTCGATTTGCAAGTCCATACCTCACCTCAAAAAAAACGCAATCAACCAATCAGATATATGATAGCTTGAGGTAGTTTGGTTTTGTTCCGCATTTCCTTTTACTTGATGGATGCATCGTCTCAGAGCATGTTTGACACATGCTGAATATCTGATTGCGCAAGAACCGCCGGTTATCGTCGATGAGGCCGCGGCTATTAGGACTGAAAGCGGCGGCCTTCACGCGTGTTTCAGCAAATTAGCGTCCACTTTGTGAGTGATGTTTTCCGATGCAATCCCGAGACTCGACGCAGCCGAGAGCGCAGGGGCTACCCCCCCCCCCCAACGAAAGATTCGCGCGCAGCCCCTTCAAAAGCCTCAACGCCTTCGCATGAAATCCCCCCGTGCAACAGGTGCCCTTTGTCATAATCCATCATCCCCTATCAAGTGGGAGGAAACACGGAACAAAAACCAGGCCACATCGACTTAACAAACTTCAATATAGTCGAACCACAACGAACACCAAGCAGCGCTCAGAATCACTGGATCTCCTAATTTGTCACGGACCCTATAATCAGCTATTCACATCGCCGTAAACTGTATTGCACGGTCACTCAGCACACCCTGTTCGCCATTTCGATCATTTCTGATGGCGAAGTAATAGCTGTTGTCATCATTCGTGAACGCCAAAAACTCGGGTTTCTCGGCATCCTTATCAGTCTGTGCACGCAACGTAGCGAAAATGCGATACTCACCATTGTTGAACATATCCAGTGGAATCGAATATTTCACTGTATGGTGACCGGGTTCAATCGGCATGCCCTTACACTCCGTCTGTGTGTCAACATCATAAACTTGACCACTTCTGCGGGAATCCTGCAGAACAATTCCCAAATAAGCAGGGATATCCTCGTTAAACTCATACTCAATAGAGAATTCAAGAGGCGTCTTGCCATCCACAACCTTTGGCCCATCACTGGTCACGTTGAGAATCGGCACCCGAGAATTCAACCCGTTAGGATGAACGTATTTCTTTTCTCCCTTGGTCTTGAAGAAATCATTGTTCTGAGCATTTTCCAAGCTGTACTGGTCTGCCACATTACGAGGATCACCAGAACAAACGATCTCCCCATCGCTTATCAGTATAGCTTTGTTGCAATACTTCTTCATCGAATCCATGCTGTGTGTGACCAGGATGACCGTTTTCGTTGGATCTTCCTTCACACTCTTGAAGAAAGCATCGCACTTCTTCTGAAATGCAGCATCACCGACCGCTAACACCTCATCAAGCACCAGTATGTCTCCCTGAGCCTTAATGGCGACCGAGAATGCGAGTCTTACCTGCATACCACTGGAGTAGTTCTTCAGCTTCTGGTCCATAAACTCGCCAAGCTCGGCAAACTCAACGATATCGTCGTACATCGCATCGATTTCCGAACGGCTGAAGCCTAGCAACGCACCGTTCAGATACACATTCTCACGACCGGTCAGCTCAGGATTGAACCCAACACCAAGTTCGATGAATGGTACCAGCTTGCCACGAACATCCACGGTTCCCTGCTCGGGCACATAAATCTGGGAGATAATCTTCAATAAAGTAGATTTACCGGAGCCATTTCGGCCAACAATGCCGAAAAAATCACCTCGTCGGACATCGAACGTAATGTCTCGCAACACATGCTGCTCGGTGTACCCTTTGATTCCCTTCGTCCAGTTCAGGAATGCCATCTTCAAACCACTTGCTTGCTCGGTCGGCAACCGGAATGACTTGGCTACATGCTTGACGCTAAGAACAACTGGGCTCTGACGCTCCAAACTCACTTCATAATCACTTTTCATTGCTTACAGCACCTCCGCAAACTTGGCATTGTGCTTGCGGAATACACGCACACCCACCATCAGGATTACCAAGGTCAACACATACGGTACGAATGGTAGCCACCTGCTGTTGATATATGTCCACACTGTCGGCACATATTCCGGTGACAGCAAATTATGACGAATGTCCATAATGACCTGGGTACTAGGATTCAACATCAGGAACTTAGAAGCCCACGCAAAATCTGGTGCCCGCTGGGCAATCATGCTAATCGGATAGATAATTGGCGTGGCATAGAACATAGCTTGCATCAGCACTTCCCAAATGTGGGCCACATCGCGGAAGTAGACATACAACGTGCTCAGAATCAGAGATATCCCTAATGCCAACAAATACAACTGCAATATGTTAAATGGCACCAACAGAATACGCCACGTATAATGCGCGTGGGCAAAGAAACCAAAGCATATGACCACCACCATGTTAATGCCAAGGGAAATCATGGACCCCATGGTGTTGGATGCTACGATAATGTAGTTTGGGAAATGCACCTTACGCAATAAGTCTCCGCGATCAACGATGCCGCGCATACCAACGGTAGTGGCCTCCGTGAAGAAAGACCACAAGCAAGTACCACACAGCAGGGAAATCGGAAACGTTGGGGTGCCATCAGAGAATTTCAGGAACCGGACGAACACCACATACATCACGGCAAATAGCATGAGCGGTTTCAGCACCGACCATGCCATGCCCAAAAACGAGCCTTGGTATCGGAGCTGGAAATCAGTTTTCACCAGCTCTTTGAACACCACCAATGAATAGCGGTATTTATCTCTCGCCCGCTGCACAAGTTTCCTCATAAACATCCAATTCTAGCAAGGGGTGTATCAACGCCAGCCTTGGCTAGCGCAAATACCCAGCTTATGCTCTTGTCCAGTTTTAATAGCTGCTCCAGAAATCCGAAGCTCTGCCACCTGTTCCGTGCAATATGTCCATCCTTGTGAAGAACTCATTCTTATTAAGGCATCAGAACGCTAACATAGTACTCACTGACGGCTACCATATACACTATGACCCAAGAAGTGTTTACTCCAAAAAACATCATCGTGACCGGTGGCTGCGGCTTCATCGGCTCTAATTTCGTCCATTATGTATACAACAATCACCCTGACGTGCACATCACAGTGTTGGACGCATTGACATACGCGGGCAATCTTGACAACATCAAGCCATTGCTCGGCGACCGCGTTGATTTTGTGCATGGCAACATCTGCGACGCTGAACTGCTGGACAAGCTGGTACCCGGACATGATGCCATCGTGCATTACGCCGCCGAGTCGCATAACGACAACTCAATTGCTAACCCGGAGCCGTTCTTAAAGACCAATGTGGAGGGTACGTTCCGCCTTCTAGAAGCGGCACGCAAATACGATGTGCGCTATCACCACGTCAGCACCGATGAGGTCTACGGTGACCTAGCTCTTGACGACCCTCATAAATTCACCGAGGAAACGCCTTACCACCCTTCCAGCCCGTACTCTTCCACAAAAGCCAGTTCGGATTTGCTGGTCCGCGCATGGCACCGTACCTTCGGTGTGCGCATGACCATCTCCAACTGCTCCAACAACTACGGCCCGTACCAGCACGTGGAAAAGTTCATTCCACGACAAATCACCAATATTTTGGAAGGCATTCGTCCCAAGCTGTATGGTGATGGCCTGAACGTCCGTGACTGGATTCACACCGATGACCATTCATCCGCTGTGTGGACCATCCTCACCAAGGGCGTCTTGGGAGAAACCTATCTTATCGGCGCCAATGGCGAGCGGAACAATATCACCGTGTTGAAGGACATTCTTGAAGTCATGGGCAAGGCCCCCAATGATTTCGACCACGTCAAAGATCGTCCCGGACATGATCGTCGCTATGCAATCGACTCCACCAAGCTTCAGACCGAGCTTGGGTGGAAGCCGCGCCATACAGATTTCCAGAGTGGTTTGGAACACACCATTAGGTGGTATACCGACAATCGTGATTGGTGGGAACCCGTCAAAGCCGCAACGGAAGCGAAATACAAGCAGCAGGGTCAGTGAACTTGTACTTGCACCGCTTGGGAAACGTATTGAAACTGATAAGAAAGACGGAATAAATGTCATTGGAATTTGAAAAGGAACTCAAGGTCACCAAGACCAATATTCCTGGTCTGCTGGTATTTGACCTGCCGGTTCACGGAGACAACCGTGGCTGGTTCAAGGAAAACTGGCAGCGAGCAAAGATGACAGCTCTGGGACTTCCTGACTTCGGTCCTGTGCAGAACAACATCAGTTTCAATGCCAAAAAAGGTGTGACACGCGGTATCCATGCTGAACCGTGGGACAAATATATCTCCATTGCGACCGGTGAAATTTTCGGTGCTTGGGTAGACCTGCGTCCTGGCGACAGCTTCGGCCAGGTCTTCACCACCCGCTTGGATCCCAGCAAGGCAATATATGTGCCGCGCGGAGTCGGTAATAGCTTCCAAGCGTTGCAGGACGGTACCGCTTACACCTATCTAGTCAACGCCCATTGGAGCCTCGAACAGAAGAAGACCTACACCTTCGTCAATCTCGCGGATCCGGAGCTCAACATTCAGTGGCCCATTCCGCTGGAGGATTCCGAGCGCTCGGAGGCGGACCTGCATCATCCAATGCTGAAAGACGCCAAACCAATGGCACCTAAGCGCACCATGGTGTTCGGTAGCAGCGGCAAATTGGGACGTGCAATCCGCCGCTATGCCGAAAGCCATGACCTGCGCGGATTCGAATATCACGACACCGATACGTTCGATATCGCCGATGCCGAAGCCTACACTGCCATTGATTGGGATTTGTACGGCACCATCATCAATGCCGCAGCATTCACAGCTGTCGATGAGGCGGAAACGACGGAGGGCCGGAAGAACGCGTGGAGAACTAATGTCCAAGGAGTAAAGAACCTCGCCCGCATCGCTGCCGAACATCGCATCACGCTAGTGCATATCTCCAGTGATTACGTGTTCGATGGCACCAAGGAACTGCATACCGAGGATGAGGAATTCGCTCCACTTAGTGTATATGGACAGACCAAGGCCGCAGGTGACGCTCTCGTGGAGAACGTGCCCCAGCACTATCTGCTTCGTTCCAGCTGGGTGATTGGAGAGGGACGCAACTTCGTGACCCGTATGCTGGGACTGGCTCAGAACCACGCCCATGCCGAGGCGCCTTCCGATCAGTTTGGACGCCTGACCTTTACTGATGACATGGCTAACGCTATCTTCCATCTGCTCGATGGCGGTGCCTCGTATGGCACATATAACATGACCGGTTCCGGACGCATCGCGAGCTGGTATGACATCGCACGACTCGTCTTCCAAACCGCTGGAGTCGATCCCGATACCATCACCGCTAACTCCGTAGCTGAGTACGCTCGTGAACACCATGCTGCCATGCGCCCGCAGAATTGCTCACTGGATCTCAGCAAACTGGAAGCTACCGGATACCATCCACAGAATTGGGAGCAATCTCTCACAACTTATCTGGCAAAGGAGCTTGAGCAGCGATGAAAGGTATTATTCTAGCTGGTGGATCCGGCACACGGCTATATCCTCTTACTACGGTTACCTCCAAGCAGTTATTGCCGGTGTACGACAAGCCGATGATTTACTATCCGCTTAGCGTGCTGATGATGGCGGGCATTCGCGATATCCTCATCATTTCCACACCCAAGGATTTGCCTAACTTTGAGCGTCTCCTAGGAGATGGTTCACAGTATGGCGTGAACTTCAGTTACAAGGTTCAGCCGTCCCCAGACGGTCTCGCTCAAGCCTTCATCATCGGCGAAGAGTTCATTGCGGGTGAGCCGTGTGCTCTTGTTCTGGGAGATAATATCTTCTACGGCAATGGTTTGGGAAAGACGTTGCGCCGAGCGGCATCTGTGAAGCATGGCGCGACGGTATTCGGCTACTACGTGGATGACCCAGAACGCTATGGCGTGGTGGAATTCGACAAAAATCACAAGGCAATTTCCATTGTCGAAAAGCCCGAGCATCCCGCTAGTAATTATGCTGTGACAGGACTCTACTTCTATGACGAACGCGTTACCGAATTCGCCAAACAAGTTCGTCCTTCCGCCCGAGGTGAATTGGAAATCACCGATCTCAACCAGATGTATTTGGACGATGATTCATTGACGGTACAGACGTTGGGCCGTGGTTATGCCTGGCTGGATACCGGAACCATGGACAGCCTGTACGAGGCCGGGGAGTTTGTACGCACCGTACAGCGTGCACAGGGCCTTCCTATCGCCGTAGCCGAGGAAATCGCCTATGAAAATGGCTGGATTACTCGTGACCAGTTACTTGAGGCCGCTGAGAAGTACGGCAAATCTCCATATGGCCAGCACCTGAAGAGCGTGGCAGAAGACCGGATCATCAGTCGACCGTCTGATGATCCACAACAGGCCTGATTACGGTCTTCACAACAATTGAATTTTAGTTAAGCCCGGTGCAGTAGTGCACCGGGCTTAACTATTGGCCTACTTCACTCCAAACGCATAAGTCTTAGTATCAGCAAGCCTGTTATCCGATGTATACACCTCATAATGAGTCCAATACACGCCGGAAGACGGGTACCAATACGCCCACTGTCCTTTGAAACCCGCCACCCACTTACGATGGGTTACGTCGTATATCTTCATTTCATATCTCGCATGCGGATTGTTGGAGGATTCACCCAACAGCACATGACCGCCTTGCCAGCCTGAGTAGGTACCGGTAATGCGCGTAGAACCGGGCTGATACCGGAATGCGATTGTAATTGCCCCGATCGATTCTTTTGTTTGAGAATCGCGTGCCTCAAGATGCAGCCAGTAATCACCGGCCGAGTCAGCCCAGCCTGCCCAATTTGCCTGAGTCCACCCTGCGATGGTCTTCCATTTCTTGGTGCTGAGATTATATGATTGCCACTTGAATTCAACGTTATGGGACGGGGAATTTGCCACAGCGCCCACGGCGATATCCTCTTCACGTATCACCCAAGGCATTTGAAGAGTAGAGACGAACTCCTCACTGCCAAACGCATTCAAATCCACAGTACCGTTAATACCGTTCACGCTGCCACTGCTGGTGTACTGCCATCCGCGATCGTTGGTCGGGAAAGCGGTATATCCCATCGTGGCGCCATACTGGGCCACCCAACGAGTCTTGGCATGGATATTGCTGCTGTTGAGCTCAGAGTCTAGGTACGAAGTGTATGAGTACACAGAAAGATTGTTGTAACCAGCGGACTTCAGCTTGCCGTACCAGGCATTCACGATGCTGTCGTACGTGCTGGGATTAGTAGGAGGCGTGTGGCCAGTCCACGTCCACTTTTCCAAATCGTAGTAGACCGGGTAGCTCAGATCGCCCGGATTCACTCCGGCTTTGCGAAGTAAGCTCACTACGTCCGAGCCTTCTGCAGCACCGGTATTGGCGTCATAAGCATACGAATAGATGTATACGCCAAAAGGAATGCCTAATCGTTTGCACTCGTTAATATTGCGAAGCGCCTGAGCATCAAAACCATTGCCCCAGCCGTAGCTCAAGCGGATGATTGCGCCTTCCACGCCTGCGTTCTTCACCGCCTGCCAATCGATGGTGTGCTGCCAAGAGGAAACATCAATCACACCTTTGGCCTGCTGAACAAATAGCTCATTCTTTGCACTAAAAAATGCTGGCGTGCCATTATAAGTGCCCCAGTGAGCACCCCACTGATTGTTTTGCAGAGCAGCAAGTTTTACGGAACCCTTAGTGGTGGCTTTGGCGGTGCCGTTTGTAGCGGTTGCGCTATCAATAGCTTCGTCGGAGCCGGAAGTATCGTCGGAATCAGACTGGCCGGCGGAATCAGACTGCGCGTCAGCCGCCCCGACATTCACATCGCCACCATTGGCAGCGACCTTCTGCTTGACCTCATCGGCCTGAACCGGAATGAACGACTCACCATCAGTCTTGGCAAGCGGATCTGGCTGAGAATCCTGCGTACCCACGATTTCGGGATCGGTCACTGTCTCGCCCGTGGTGATTTCTTTCAGTTCACCGTTCTCGGTAACGGCATGGTCTTGGGAGACCACGGTCGCGTCATCGGGGATATCTGGGGAGACCTGATTCGGCAAGGCAGCGTTCGGATTATCCGGCATTGCATCAGCGGAAGTGTCATCCTTAATGGCCTGAGTTTTCAGTTGAGACGACGTGCCAGCCGTAGTGTTTGTCTCGTTGGCACCATCCAGATTGGTGTCGGTCAGCGCGTTCGCCGGCGCTACATACAGCGCACCAAGCATAGCAACAGATGCGACTATCGACAAGGCACTTTTCACGCTCATGCTCACATTCGTCTTTACCATCAGGCCCTCGTCTTCTTATCTCTATACTCTGGCTACAGTCAATCCCAAAGCCTTATTTTCCCAGTCATACCGTCGATATGCACAACACAGTCCACCATACAATTTCACCTCGATTGGCGTATACCCGCAATAGAAATTGTTCGATATATCCAACAATCTGACTTTGTTAGAAATATCTAACAACGAAAGGCGAGGTCACAAATCAACTGCATATTGCCGATCAAAAATCTCTAGACGGAAGACGAGGGGCCGGAACCCATAAATGGGTTCCGGCTATTCCGCTGAAAAAAATCAGTGGCCTCGCCTGAGACTCGACCAAAGCAATGCGAGAGCTGCAATGATGATGGCCGTTGACCACCCTTGTCCAACTTGGTTGGCCAGGGCGATCAGCAAACCGGTCATCAGACCCTCCCGATACTGCCGGTCTCGACTCGGACGGTTGTCATGGTTGTTTCCTCCCATGAAAACCTCCTCTTGAGTTATAAACAGTCATCACACCGGATAGTGCGTTGACACCGTGCCGGGGTGCCGCGTCAACAGCTCCTTGGTTTGGTCTATCCAGTGCACGGGTGGGATTCGATGGATACTGATATGCTGTGTTGTAGCAGAAAGGTCGCGTCAACTTCGGGGCAATCATCTAGGCGGCGCCACAGACTTTCGCTCCGTTGGATCTCACTGCTGAGGTATACCTCGCCTCGAGTTATAAACGGAAGGGCCCGATGCAAAAGCATCGGACCCTTTTTCTTGCTTAAGAAGCCAACAAGTGTTGCGTTTCTATTTAGAGCCTGGGGACTGAACAAAAAATACTCAATAGAGATACCATAAATAGATTAGTACGTCACGCCACAGTACGTGACTTCGATGTAGCGGTTGTTCATGCCAATGAATTGGCCTGTGGCGGAACTACGGATTGCACCGGTTTCCGGATCGATGATGCCACCGGTCTCGGAGTCAATCAGAGTGCCGTCCGCTTGAGTGATCACACCAATCTTGTCGTTGTAGGTCGAACCGTCAGAAGTGGCACCATTTGTCTGGGTACCATCCGTGGACGTCGAGCCATCGGTAGTGGTGGAGTTGTCGGTAGTGGTGGAATCGGTCGAGGTATTGGTCTGATCCACCAGCGGCTGACCGTTACGCAGTTTCTCCCATACGGCATCGGCACCGTCAGCCAGCTGACTGCGGTTAGCGTCCTGCACCCACGGCGTGATCGGAATCGTTTGGGAATACAGATTATTCATATTGAAATTCTTCAGGCTGGTGGCCAAGCCAACGAGGGTCATCGTATCGGCCAAGCCCTCACTCATCTGCACCGACTGCAACGCAGCCTTAGCCAACTGGTACAGCTGACTGGTTTGCGTGAAATAGTTCTTGGAGAGCGCCGTCTTAATCAGCTGCCTAATCAAGTACTGCTGTCTGGTGGTGCGCATGGTATCCGAGCCGTCTGTGCCAGTGCCGTGACGCATGCGCGCGTACTGCGTTGCGAGGCTACCGTCCAAATGCTGCATGCCGGGCGAAAGATCCAGTCCGGTATAAGCATCGGTCATCCGAGTCGGGATGCAGATATCCACGCCTCCGATGGCGTTGATCATGTTTACCAATCCACCGAAATCAACCACCATGAAGTGCTGAATATTCATACCAGTCAGGTAGTTCACTTCATTCATCGTGCAGCTGGCGGCCGAAGCCACATCGCCGCCCTTGGAATAACCATTCGCAAAAATGGAGTTGAACATCACCGACGACTGCGCCGGAATCTCACCCTTGGTGGTCTGGCATCCCGGGGTGGAAACCATGAGATCGCGCGGTATCGATACCAGGTTGATCGTCTTACGATCAGCAGAAATCTGCAGAATCATCGTGGTATCGGAATTATGCAAATCCTGAACGTCCGCTTCGTTACCACCGATGCCGGAATTGCTATCGCCATCACGAGTATCCTGACCAATCAACAGGATGTTAATCACCTCGTTGGCATATGGGTCCACCGGCGTAGTGTCGACCTTCTTGGCCCCCTTCTGCTGAATAGCCTTGATCTTCTGCCCTTCGACGACGAAACTGACATCCGCCCAAGTAGCAGCCGCAAACGTACCCAGAAACACCACGATGGCAATAATGACGGAAGCCACCACGGTCGCTCCCCTGCGGCTCACCCGGTACGCGGTGGTATGGTGCGGACCCTTCACCCGCTGCCAACCCAGATTCGGCGTATTACCCTGTGCGTGCCGGTTTGCCATAACTTACTGCCTCCCTGTTTCGCGCGGCGGTCGTTTCAGGCATGTGAGCCAACCGTCCGAGGCGACCCATGCTCTTCATACTTTCGGTATCCGAGACGATGCCACGCCGTGCGGCAACCTCGTAAGAGCACATTGACTCTGCGAATAATAGGTGTTATACGTCGTGGGTAAGTGTAGCAGAACGCGCTGAACCTGTTACGGATAAGCCGAATCGCAACAGAATTTCCATGTTCCCGGCGATTATGTACGGTTTTCTTTCCTATTTCCGCCTATTTCCGCCATATCGTTCCCAGCACATTCCCAGACTTCATTGAGGGGTATAACAGTATTGCGCAAGAAAACGGTCACGAAGCGCAACAATAGTAGAGCCGTATTGATTTGTTCGGCTTAGGAGAACGGGAGAGGTACACATGTTCGTCCTCAGCAACGCCTGGCGGGCTTTGATGCGTTCCAAGGGACGCACCACCCTAACCGCGTTCATCACTCTGGCAGTCACGTTCGGCACGGTTGCCGGACTGGCCATCGTGCAGGAAAACACCACCGCACACACCACCACATACAATTCGCAGAAAGCCAATATGGCGATTCGCCCGAGCGCGTCCACCTGGAAGAAGGTCTCCGCCACCGACTCGGCCACCACCAAGCATTACATGACCTGGTCGTCGTACACCGATTACGCCTCGGCTATTCAGACCGCCGGCACCACGCTCGACTTCACCGTTACCGGAACAGTGCCCGCCCGCGTGAGTGGCGATTTAAAAGCGCTCGATGGCGGCTCGCTCGGCTCCGCTTCCGACGATAAGACCGGCGGCCAGCTGGTTTGGCGCGCATTCTGGACCAAGGACGCGGCCAAAGCAAGCGATCTTGGCACCTTTGAAATCGTGGACGGCAAGGGCCTGAGCTATAACAACAAATCCGCCAACCCAGACACCACCGGCGCATTGGTCTCTGAAGCGTTTGCCAAAGCCAATAATCTTAAGGTGGGCGATACGTTCAAGGTGGCCACTGCCACCAGCGCATCAGACACCGCAGAGCTCAAGGTGCGCGGCATCTACAAGTACACCTCCGAATCCACCGTGGACAACCCGGTGGTTGCCGCCCGCAATCGCGAGAACGCGATCTTCACGAACTACCAGACCTTCTCCAAGGCCGGACTCGACCCGCAGTACAGCAATGAAACCGCCTCCGGGTGGGAGCTGCCTGACCTGAACGTGGTGTTCAACGTCACGGATTCTGCTACATATGATTCTCTGCTGAAAACGCTGAAGAAAGCCAAGCTGCCGGCCAAGGGCTACACCATCTCTTCCCCCTCGCTCGAGGCTTACACCAAGTCGCTTGAGCCGTTGGATACCTTGGCTGCTCGTGCCAAGACCGGCGTGATCGTGCTGCTCACCGTGGGTGGCGTGCTGTTGCTTGCCCTAGTGCTGCTGGCCGTGTGGACGCCGAAGCGCAATGATGAAATCGGCATGGCGCTGGTTTCCGGCGTAACTCGCGGCCGCCTTGGCTGGCAATTCATGCTTGAGGTGTTCTTCGCCACCCTACCGTCCTATGTGATCGGCCTGGTCGGTGGCGCCTTTGCGGCAAAGCCCATCGGCGCGGCATTGATCTCCGGCCACACTACCGCAGTCACCTCTAGCCTGATTTGGCAAATGATCTGGGGCGGACTCGGCGCCATTTTGGCGCTGGCTATTCTGGCGGCCTTGCGACTTGCGTTCTTCAGCGCAGCCAAGCTCTTTGCCGCTGATGGCGACTGGGGCACAGTCAGCGAAACCGAGACCATTGAAGAGGCTGACGACGAGGTTGCCGAACTCGGCAAGGCTGTGACCCCTACCACGACTACGACCAACGACGATGCGGAGGCGAAGGCATGAGCGAGAAGAATGAACAGGAACTCAGCAAGGACGAAGCCCTGAAGAACACGGCCGAATCGGCCATGGCATCCAAGGATGCCATCAAGCCCGCTCCGGCCGATTCCATCCAGTTCAGCGTCATCTTTGACGATGCGGATGGCCTCGACCTCGAGGGTGCGGATGACGCCGACGACAATGCCTCCGGTGATATCTACAGCATCATGGCCAGCGCCGAAAGCGCCGCGGATGTCACTGAGGCCTCAGACGCCACCGCCGAGGACAACGCGGGCGCAGAACTCAGCGAGGCAGAAGCAGACGCTCTGGCTTCCGCAGACACTTCCGCCGCAGCGACCAAGCGCAATGCGGACCGCGTCAACGAGACGCTGAACCTGGCTAAATCTGGCGGCAAAGACGAATTGGTCGAGCACGCAGCGCCGGCGTCCAAGACCGCCGAACCGACCATGACGCTCGCCTCGCGCATCGACCGCGTGCTCGTGGGCGGCGGCGCGGATGACATCCTGCTCAAGACCTACCCGACCTTTGCGCTAAACAAAGTCACCGTTCCCGGCGCCAAAGGCAAAATCAACGTACTCGACAGCGTGGAATTCGCCTGCTACGCGGGTCACGCCTACGCACTGCTCATCACCGACGACCCTGACTCGGGACTGACCGCAGACACCAAGCGCCGCGCGCTTATGGGCGTGATGAGCGGCCTTGTACAGCCGAAGTCCGGCACGGTGATGAATAAGAGCGCCAACATCGCCGAACTGGAGCCTGTGGATCTGCGTGGCCACCGTCTGGGCATCGTACCGCAGCTGCACGCCGTGCAGCCCGATCTGGACGCCGAGCAGAACGTGCTCTATGCCATGAATGCCTCCAACCGTAACTTCCTGAAGCCCAAGCCGGTGATCGCTCGTGAACTGCTGGCCAAGGTCGGCTTCTCGGAGGCGACCAGCGGCGTTGCCGTGAGCAAGCTACCCGTGGTGCAGCAGCGCTTGGTGGCCATTGCCCGCGCCATCAGCACGGAAGCGGAAGTACTGATTCTCGACGAACCGACCCGCGGCTTGAACGTGGACGACACAGTGACCGTGTTCGCCGCCCTTGCCAAGCTGGCGCATAGCGGCGACCCGAAGCACTGCATCATCGTGCTCACCGCCTCGCGCGAGATCGCCGAAGCCGCAGACCAGATGTTCGAGATCTGATTTCAAGTCGTCGAGAAGGCCCCTGCGATTCGGCAATATCGAATCGCAGGGGTCTTCTCGACTTCAAGGGGCTGATTCGCGCATCTCGGGAAGTCTACTTCCGTTTCGAGGGGCTGGTCATTCAGTCAAACGCATGTGGAAACGGCTTGGCGCAACGCCATTTCGCCATTGTCGGACGTTGCCTACCTAGACACCAGCCCCTCGAAACGCAAGTAGATCTCCGGAGAAGATCGAATCAGCCCCTCGAAACGCAAGTAGACGTCAAACAAGGCCCAAATCTGTTCCCGCTGACATCAACGTGGCTTATTCCCGAGCTAATCTAGGGATAATCCTGACCTTACGAAACGAAACTTGACGATCATGACCGGATATATTCCCACACTTGAGCAGATTGACGAGCTGCATCGCAAGATTGCGCCGTCCGAGGCGGCCTATGAGCTGGTTCACACGCATTGCGTGATTGTGGCAACCATCGGGTGCCAGATTGTGCGACGGCAGAATGCACTGTTCACGCGTCGTTGCACGCTGCCGAAAGATGCACCCGAGTGGGGAAGCAATCGTCGCACAGAGAATACGGTAGATGCTGCTGTGTCGGCTACGCCCATGCCACCCACTGCGGGCGTCACGGGCGGCCAGGTGCCGCCACGCCTACTGGACGAGCATCTGGTGCTCATCGGCGGGCTGCTGCACGACATCGGCACATATCGCGTGTTCAAGCATGACGGTTCGGACGGCGAGCCGCTCAAGTTCAGCAAGAAGCGGTATATTCTGCACGGCCTTAAGGGTTACGAGTATTTGCTCGATGAGGGTGTGGACGAGTACATCGCCCAGTTCTGCCGTAATCACACTGGCGTGGGTCTCACGCGTGAGGACATCATACGGCAAGAGCTTCCTCTGCCCCCGGCTGACTATGTGCCGATGAATCTTGAGCAGGAAGTGGTGATGTACGCCGACAAGTTCCACAGCAAGTCGGTGCCGCCGAAGTTCCTGCAGGTGGAGGCGTACACGGCTCGAGCCGAACGATTTGGCGAGGATAATAAGCGGCGTTGGCTGGATCTGGTGGCCAAATATGGCGTACCGGATATTCCGGCGTTGGCTGAGAAGTACGGGACGCGAGTGATCTGAGCTCCCGCTGGCGGGGGCTGTCAGCGAAGCTGACTGGGGGTGGTTCGTTTCCACCAATCAGACCACCCTCAGTCTTGCTTCGCGAGCCAGCTCCCGTCAGCGGGAGCCGAGGAACGGTCGAAGAACGGTTCAGATGGAACGTAGGCGGTAGGTACCGTTGCGGTTGGACGCGATGATCATCTGATCATTCTCCAGCACGTTCCACCCCCCCTGCTCATAGCCGGAGGAAGACACCACTACACCGGCCGGATCGCCGTTCTCGTCATTCAGCGCGCGGTAGCGCATCACACGGTAATCGGCGGCCTGCTCGCCGCGGCCATACTCGTCGTAGATCTCCACAATGCGTGGGCTGGTCTTCTCACGGCCGGCAGCGCACAAAGCAATCAACTGATCCTCGGATTGAATCATGCAGTTGTAGCTGGATTTCGGGTAGGCCTGGCGAAGCTCGCGCACAGCCTGGGCCACGGCCTCATCAAGCGGGAATCCGAAGCCGACGTACTCCAGAATCACCGCGAAGAAGATGGCGGAGTCGGAGCGTCCGCCGGTGGACAGAAACACGCTGTGATCCACGGGGTAGGAACGATTGGTCACAATGTTGCGGCCGCTGGCATCGGAAATATCGCCATTGTGGATAAAGCTCAAACCGTTGGCATAGAACGGGTGCTGGTTCTCCATAATGAGCGGCAGGTTGGAACTGGCCAGACGCAGATGCCAGATGGCACCGCGAGCCGGTTCACTTGCCAGTGCGTCAAACGTGCTGTCAGCGCGCGCGGCGATGGTGGACTTGTAGATTTTCGTGCCGGTTTCCGGAGTGGGTGCGCCACCGTCGCGCACGTATGGCGCCGACGCGGGATCCGCGAGCTGGGCCACACCCCAGCCGTCGTTGTGGATCTCGGACAATTCGCGGAAATCCTCGACATTGCCCTGACCCAACACGGCGTTAAGGCTCAGGTTGAACCCTGCCGTCGCGTATCCCAATAATCTGCACATAGTCAGATAACTTACCCGAGCCATATTTCGACGTGCGGCCACCGTTATAGGCATTCTTTATAGAGCGCGTCAGGCTATACACGGCGGTAACTCGGTTGAAAAGGGCACATTGCGACTTCTGCAGAATGCTAACTGCTTTCAGCAGGGGTACCCGATATGGAAGAGCCCAAGTACAAACGGCAGAATAACGCCATTCATACTTGGGTTCTCAACACTTAGGCACCCCTCTGAAAGCAGTTATTATTCCGCAAGAGGGTTCGAGTACCCCTTTCAACCGAGATACCTACTTTTTCTCCTCTGCCGACATCGCGGCATCGAGTTCTTGGACCAAGCGGCTCAGGCCGGCGGTGGTATCCATGGGATCGGGAACAGCCGCAGGATCGGCCACGCTTCGAGTCGGGGTTGGCGCAGGAACCGTCTTGGTCCCATCCGTGCGCTTCAGACGCGGCGGGCGGCGGGTGGAGACGAATAGCGGCTGCACTTCAATCAACGGGTTGTAGGGCGCCAAGCCGAACCACTTGACCGGAGAACCGGCCACATGGCGAATCGCGTACTTGGCTTGCAGCGAGAGCGCACCGCGAGCGGAGACCTTGGACTCCGGCATCAGCGCCTTGTGCACCAGCACGTAACGAACTGTGCCAATATCCGGGTCGGCGTCCACCTTGGGGTAGATCGACTTCTGCTTGGGCAGTTCTCCGGTCTTGGACAGGTCATGCATGATCTGGTGGATATACGCCGGAATGGACTGCGAGACCTTGAACCCCAGGCGGAACCGCACACGGAAGATGTAGTTGGTGCCGAAATTCTCCACCGAGTATTCGCGGGTGAACGGCTCATCGGTGGTCTCCACACTCACTGCCCACCATGCGCGGGCGCGCTTGGGGTGGTCGGCGAAGATGGAGAAGAAGATATCCGTATCGAGTCGCTTGGTCTCCGAATCGGAAGTCAGGTAGACGATGTTGTCCGCAAAGTAGGGGATGCGGAAGTCTCCGTGCAGCTTGTCGAGTGCGGGCAGGAAGTCCTTGGGCCGCATGTGGCGACGCTGCGCACGCTCCAGCTTGGTGCCTTCGTTCCACGTGTACATGACAAACAGAATCGCGATGGTGAGCAGGCAGGTGAACCAACCACCATGCAGGAACTTGGCCATGGAGGCGATGAAGAACATGATCTGGATGGCCAGGAACAGCACGGTGAACACGACGGCGCCCACGCGCTTGCGGTCATACCAGAGATACACGCCGAGCAGCACGGTGGTGGTGATCATGGTGATGGTCAGCGCCAAGCCATATGCGGCGGAGATGTGCTCCGAATCCTTGAAGATGGCAAGCACGGCCAGAGTGGAGACGCACAGCACGCCGTTGACCACCGGAATGTACAGCTGGCCGCGTGTACGGGCCGGGTAACGCACCTGCAGATGCGGCATCCAGTTGAGGCGGGTGGCCTCGGAAACCATGGTGAATGCGCCGGTGATCAGGGCCTGGGAGGCAATCACGCCGGCCGTGACGGAGAGAATCACCGCCAGATAGCGCACGTTCGGCGTCATCATCTGGAAGAACGGGTTCAGCGACTTCATAGTGTTGAACTGCGGGTTGCGGGCGTTGTTCAGCATCCACGCGCCTTGGCCGAAGTAGTTGAGCACCAGCGCAATCTTGATGAATGGCCAGGTGAAGTAGATGTTGCCACGGCCCACATGGCCCATGTCGGAGTAGAGCGCCTCGGCACCGGTGGTGGAGAGGAACACCGTGCCCATCAGTGCGATACCGGCCGCGTTATGCGGGCTGAACAGGAATTTGACGCCGTACACCGGGTTAAGGGCGGCGAACACCGACCAGTCGTTGTTGAGATTCACCACGCCCACAACGGCGAGGAAGCTGAACCAGACCAGCACCATCGAGCCGAAGACCTTGCCGATGCTTTCGGTGCCACGAGACTGCACGGAGAACAGAATCACGATGATCACCACGGTGATCATGAGGGTCAGGCTCGGATTCTCGTCAAACAGCTGCTCGAGCGGCGGCAAAGTCTGCAGACCTTCGACTGCGGAGCTGATGGACACGGCCGGTGTGAGCACGGAATCGGCCAGGAAGGCCGCGCCGCCGAGCATGGCGGGAATGGCGAGCCAGGCTCCGTATTTGCGGATCAACGAGTAGAGTGCAAAGATGCCGCCTTCGCCGTTGTTGTCGATGCGCATGGCAATCAGCACATATTTGACGGTGGTAATCAGCGTAATCGACCAGAAGACCAGCGAGAGCATACCGAGCACGGCCTCGCGATCCACGTTGCCGAGGCCGCCTTGCCCGGCAAGGAAGGTCTGCGCGGTGTACAGAGGCGAGGTACCGATGTCGCCATAGACCACGCCAAGGGCCACAATCGCCATGCCCCACGTGACCTTATCCGGTCCGGATTGCAGGCGAGCCCACCAACGGCCAAGACGGCCTTTGGAAGAGGCGCTGGCGATTTTCTCGGCTTCTCGCGTCTCGGCCTCGCGCTGTTTGGCGATGGCCTCGCGCTCCTCCTTGGTGAGGGTGCGGCGGGAAACCTTGGGAGCGTTAGTGAAGGTGTCGGCCCTCAGCAGGGCTTCTTCTTCCTGCTTAGCCTTTGCCTTATTGGCACCAGCCTTGGCATTAGTTTTCTGGGCCTTTTGGGGCTTTGCCGCTTTTTGGGCGCGTTCAGCCTGTTTATCTGACTCAGCCATACGTTCAGTCCTCCATTGAGGTGGAGATCCTCCCCCTCGCTTATGTCAAGCAATATATCGTAGACCTCGTTGGCGATTCTTACAAATTCTGCTCAATTCCAAGTCAACACAGCGCCACAAAAGGGGCAAATCAACACGTCATTGCCCACTTCTGCGGCCTGTGCGACGCATCCCAAGGAATAATGGCAGCGAGCTCGCTCACACCCCGTAGACCACACGGGTGGTGTTGCGGGTGCCGCGGGCCACATCGGCAATGGGCAGGTCAAGCGTATCGGCCATGGCACGCAGTGTGTAAGGAATCATGTAGGGTGCATTGGTGCGGCCACGGTACGGCATAGGCGTGAGGTACGGCGCATCGGTTTCCACCATCGCGTGGTCCAGCCCCACAATGCGCAGCGATTCGCGGATGCCATCGTTGCCCTTATAACTCACTGTGCCGGAGAAGCTCAGGTACCATCCATGCTCGCGCGCAATCTCACCCATCTCGCGGTCGCCGGAGTAGGAGTGGAACACGGTACGCTCGGGAGCGCCGTCGGCCAGCAGAGTCTCGATGACTTCGCGATGAGAGTCGCGGTCATGAATCTGCATGGGCAGGTTCAGTTCCTTGGCCAAAGCGATATGCGCGCGGAAAGCCTCACGTTGCAGCTCCTTAGCCCCCTCGCCGGTACGGAACAGGTCCATGCCGGTCTCCCCGATGGCCACCACCTGTTCGGGGTACGTGGTGGCAAGACGATGCACTTCAGCGAGAGCGTCCTCAAAGCTGGTGTCGTGGTACGGCTTGTATTTGAGCGGCAGCCCATCCGGCCCCGGCACACCGCGATGACCGTGGAGCACGGATTCGTTGGGATGTATTGCGAGCGCCGCGTGCACATTACCTGGATGATCGAGGGCCATCTGGACGGCGGTCATCAGGTGCGGCAGCTCGCAACCGCAGTCGATAATACCCCCAATACCGACGGCTTGCGCCTGTGCAAGCAACTGGTCGGCGTCGTACACCGGGACTTCGGGCTGCCCTTTTTCCTGCGCCTCGTGGCTCATGGCCCGCGCAAACGGTATGACGGAGGCCACGTGGGTGTGGTTGTCGATGGTCTGGGCGTCTTGCGGCAGCGGTTCAGGTGCCGGTGCCCAGCTACGGTCGCGATGGTGGTGCTTGCTCATAGCTCCCCAGTGTAGGCAGACACCCTACCGCTCCCATCACCACCTCGATGCCCTTCCCGAATATGTGCCACTGACAACGTCGTAGCGTCACATATTCAGGAAGCAACCCCACACCTCCCGAATATGTGCCACTGACGATCGCTAAACGTCACAAATTCGGGAACATCCCCATCTCCCGAATTCGTACTACTCAGTAACGGCCAACAGTACAAATTCGGGAGATTGGGGATATGGGGCAGCTACGGGTGGCCGAGCTACTCAGTAGCCCCGGTGGCCACGCGAATCATCGCGTATTGGGACTCGTAGAGGCGGTAGTACGCGCCCTTGGCCTCCAGCAGTTCGGCGTGCGTGCCGTGCTCCACGATCTGGCCGTGGTCGATGTAGAAGATCTGGTCCGCGTTCTCGATGGTGGACAGCCGGTGGGCGATGATGAAGCTCGTGCGACCCTTGAGCAGATGCCGCAAGCCGGCCTGCAACGCCTCCTCGGTGCGGGTGTCGATGTTCGAGGTCGCCTCGTCCAGAATCAGGATGCGCGGGTCGGCGAGCAGCACACGCGCGAACGCGATGAGCTGGCGCTGCCCGGCGGACAGGGTCGAGCCGCGCTCCTCCACCGTGGTGTCGTAGCCATCAGGCAGCTCCATGATGAACTCGTGCGCGCGCACGGCCTTCGCCGCCGCCTCGATCTCCTCGTCGGTGGCGTCGAGCTTGCCGTAGCGGATGTTGTCACGTACGTTGCCGGAGAAGATGAACGTGTCCTGCAGCATCACGCCCATCTGCCGGCGCAACGATTCAAGCGTCACGTCGCGCACATCGTGGCCATCAATGGTCACCGAACCTTCCGACACGTCGTAGAACCGGGACAGCAGGCTCACGATGGTGGTCTTGCCGGCGCCGGTCGGGCCGACCAAGGCGATGGTCTTGCCCGGGGTGACGTGGAAGTCGACCAAGTTCAGGATGTTACGGCCGTCGTCCTCGTACCGGAACACGACGTCGTTGAAATCGACCTTGCCTTGAATGGCGGGCAGCTCGGTGGCACCCGGCTTGTTCGCGATCTCGGGCTTGACGTCCAGCGTCTCGAAGATGCGTTCGAGGTAGGCGGAGCAGGTGACCAGCTGGTTGTAGAAGTTGCCGATGTTGATCACCGGGTTCCAGAAGTTGTTCGCGTAGCCCACGAACGCGATAAGCATACCGGTGGTCACGCTCACGCCGCCGAAGCCGGTGATGCCCACGAAGTAGATGAACGCGATGGTCATCACGGAGATGGTCTGCACGCCCGGCCACATCAGGAATTCAATGTGCTTGGCGGCCATCCAGGCGGTACGTACGTCGTCTTGCTGCTGCTGGAAGGTGTCGAACTGCTCCTTCTCGCGGGCGAAGGTCTGCGTGGTCTTCACGCCGGCGATTGACTCGTGGATGAAGGCGTTCAGATTGCTCTGCTTGTTGGACAGCACCTGATAAGCCTTGCGCTGGAAGTACTGCAGCACACGCACCCAGATGATGAGCACCGGGAACAGTACGAGGCTCCACAATGCCAGCTGCCAGTCGATGGCGAACATGACGATCAGCGTCACGAAGAATGTGAAGATGTCGGAGAACACGTTGATCAGACCCGAGGAGAGCGTGTCCGAAAGGGTGTTCACATAGTTGACCACGCGGATCAGGATCTTGCCGTGCGGGCGCGAGTCAAAGTAGCTGAACGGCAGGGTCTGGATGTGTGTGAACAGATCGCGGCGCATGTCCTTGAGCATGAGCTGGCCCACGCGAGTAATGGCCACCGTGCGGTAGCGCAGCGCGAGTTCGTAGATCACGATCAGGCAGAACAGCCCGCCGGCCAGCATGGCCAGTTTGCCGAGATCCTTGTTCGGAATCGCGTCGTCAATCATAATCTTGGTCAGGTACGGGACGCTGACCACGATGCAGCTCATCGAGACCACGACCGCCAGGATGCGCACAATGCGCGAAATGTACGGTTTGAGATATTTGCCGACGCGAACGATGTCGTGGAGGTTGATGGACTCCTCCAGCTCCTCATCCTCGCGGAATGTATTGCGTTGTGCCATAAGTCCTCTTCTCAAGCCCCCTCCGGCGAGGGGGCTGTCAGCGAAGCTGCCTGGGGGAAAGATATGTCGTCAAAATCTCCCCCTCCGTCATCGCTTCCTTTATTTATTGCTCACCTATCGGTTCGCCCTCGCCTAAAAACAGCCCACATGGCTGTTTTCTTCACGGCTCAGCCCTCGTCAGAGGGAGGTTGAACGACGGTTAAAACCCCTGTGCGGCGCCGGACTGGAGTCCGAGCTGCTTGTGGTAGATGCCCCAGTAGCGGCCGTGTGCGGCCACGAGTTCGGCGTGGGTGCCGCGTTCGACGATGCGTCCGTGTTCGAGCACCAGAATCAGGTCGGAATCCTTGACCGACGAGATGCGGTGGGCGATGGTGACGATGGTCTTGCCGCCGTCCATCTCCTTGAGGTGCTTCTGGATTTCCGCCTCGGTCTCCATATCGACGGCCGAGGTCGTATCATCCATAATCAGGATCGACGGATCATCCGCGAGTGCGCGGGCCAGCGACAGGCGCTGTTTCTGCCCGCCGGACAGGCCCACGCCGCGTTCGCCCACGACGGTGTCATAACCCTGCGGCATCGACCTGATGAAATTGTCCGCGCCGGCAATCTGGGCCATTTTCTGGATATATCGGTCGTCGCTATCATCGCTGGCACCAAAGCCGATATTGCCACCGATGGTGTCGGAGAACAGGAAGGTGTCCTGCGCCACGATGCACACCTGCGAGCGCAAGGTGGCCAGCGGCCAGTCGCGTGCGTCGATGCCGTCGATGAGCACATGGCCCACGGTTGGGTCGTAGAAGCGGGAGATGAGGCTGACGAGCGTGGACTTGCCGGCACCGGTCTCGCCGAGGATGCCGAGTTTGGAGCCGGCAGGCACGGTGAAGTCGAGGTCTTTGAGGATCGGGGTTTCCGGGTCGTCCGGGAAGGCGAAACTGACGTGGGCAAAGCGGATGTCGCCTTTGATGCGCAGCGGGCAGGACTTGCGTTCGGCGGACTGCTGGGCACCGGATGTTCCGGAAGCCCCGGGCGCTCCGGTAGCACCGGTAGCCTCATCATCGCGCTTGACCTGCTCGACGATTGTGACCGCCTGCTTGACGGCTTCGGCCGCGTCGGGCTTCTCCACGATGCGCGGCTGTTCGGTGAGCAGCTTGCGAATCTTGATACAGCTGGCGTTGAATCGTTGCCAGTCGTTGATGAGCCAGCCGGAGGCACGCACCGGGCCGTCGATCATCCACAGGAAGGAGTTGAAGCTCACTAAGTTGCCAAGGGTCATGTAGCCCTTGATGACCAGGAAGCCGCCGAGGCCGAGCGTGATGAGCTGCAGCGAAAAGCCGAGGCCGTCCAGCCAGGGCATGTACTTGCGCGAGTTGTAGGCCAGGGCCATGTTGCGCTGCATGTAGTCGTCGTTGTGTTCGTCGAACTTTTCGGTTTCGTACGGTTCGCGCACGAATGCCTTGACCACACGGTTGCCCTCGATGTTCTCCTCGACCATGGAGTTGAGGGAGGCCAGCGAGTTGCGGATGGCGAAGAACAACGGGTGGGCGTGCGTGGACAGGCCGCGCGTGAGCACAAAAATGAACGGCGTGACGCAGGCCAGGGCGAGCGCAAGTCGCCAGTCGATGGCAAACATCACACACAGGGCACCGATGAACATGACCACGCAGTCGGCGATCTGGTAGCTCACCCAACTCAGGCAGTGGCGGATCGCGTCGGTGTCGGAGGTCAGGCGGCTCATGATGTCGCCGGTGCGTGTGTGGTTGAAGTACGTGAAGTCGAGCTCGTGCAGCTTCTCGTATTCGTCGGAGACGAGGCGGTAGACCGAGTTCTGGCCGAAACGCTCCATCCACATCTGGTAGCCGTATCGCGCGCCCACGCGGATGATGGTCATGAGGATCATCAGTCCGCACAGACGTGGCAGTTCGTCGGTATGCCCGCCGACGATGACACGGTCCACAATGACGCCGGACAGAATCGGAATGGTCAGGGCCATCGTGTTATTGGCGATGAACAGTAGGAGCGCGCCTGCCACGCGGGGCAGGTCTGGTTTGCAGTATGGCAGCACCCATTTAAGGTTGCTTGCGCTGGTATTGATTCCCGGATCGACGTACATGTGAGGAGATCACCGTTTCTTGGGGATTGTTTGCTTATGGTATGGTGCGGTATGCTCCTGCGCCGCACGCGGCAATCGCTGCCGCCACGATTCACGATCAGCCGTGCTTCGCACTGCGCCTGTCATTGGCCGCACGACCGGAGCTCTCCTTCACCGGTCGAAGCACGTTCGACTTTCGCAAACGCGTACTAGTCTAGACGGCCTGCGTCCAATCGCAACAGCCCACAACTCTGCGTGTTCCCCGCATTAGCAACGCGGCACGGCCCGCTAAGCGCAACATTCCCCGGAATGCACCCCGAAACCAGCCATTACATGCTGTTCTCCAAATCAGGCTTCGACGAGCACGTCGCCGCCCGCGCGGCGCAAGACGGTACAGTGACGCTTGTCGATTTTGCGGATATGGATTAGTCGGTTCACTCCATTGCGGACGGTAAGGGTGAAGTAACAGGCTGGGTCAATGGACCGAACCGCTAGGCCGGGCAACAGACCCAATCAGCGACACGTTCCCGGGAAAGTGGCGCATGTCATATCACGCTCAAACAACCCAGCATGTATATGGGCAGGTATTCGGTTCGTCCAACAGTCTCCACGTTGCCATCATGGAACACGTAGGCATGGGCAAACCGATAATTGTCGGTATCCAGTAGGTTGTTCATGGCCCGATGCCGCGTATAGTCCTTGCCTGATTTGATTTCAACCAGTGAAATATCATCCAGACCTTGCTGCACGACAAAATCAACTTCCCCAATACGGTTCTGGTTAAAGTAATGCAGTTCCAATCCCTGTGCAAACAGTTCCTGAGCCGCTGCATTCTCGAAAATCGACCCGTAATTCATACTGGATCGGTGATTCACAATCTCTAAGTCCACACTGCGCATCAAACGGGAGGTCAGCAAACCGACATCGTTCATGTACAGTTTAAACGTGTTCTCGTCGGCATGCTCCGTCAGCGGGTATTCAGGGTCCTGCACGCGCGAAGTAGGCAAGGCGATACCTGCGTTCGCCAACCAATCGAACGCCGTCTGCATATGAGCGAACCTGATATTCTTGCCCAACTTGGAGAACTTGAATCGTTTGTTTTCCGCATTGAGCTGACTTGGAATCGCCTCGTAAATGCTCTTGATATGACGACGTTCCACCAAATCGGAGACATATTTGGTGATGTCGTATTCATAGGTATCGAATATGGCCTGCTGAGTATTGCGGACCTTGACAATATCGGCAGAATCCACGAATGACTGCACTGCGTCGGGCATGCCACCAATCAGCAGATACTTGTACCACAGGTCGGTGAGCCGTTCATGTAGATAATCGGGAACCTCCCGTCGATCCACATAACATTCACGCAGCGTATCGAGAGCGGACTGAGGCAGCCGGCATGCAGCGCAGAACTCATAGAAATTGAGCGGATACATACGCATCGTCTGCAGGAAGCCCACCGGGATCGAACGCACATTGAACACATCAATGCCCAGCAGGGAGCCAGAAACGATGACATCCAATCCTTTGGCGCCAGACAGGAATTTGGTCCACGTGAGCATGTCCTCACACGCTTGTATCTCGTCAAGAAACAGCAGAGTCTTGCCCGGCGTAATTTCCGTGCCGGAAAGTACCGATAACCGCAGTATCAGGTCTTCGGTGTCCTTGGCCTTGCTTACCGTTTCGACCGCCTGAGGCATTTCGATGAAATTCACCTTAGCCACATGCTCATAATGGTCTGCACCGAACTGCTCAATCAGCGTGGTCTTGCCCACCTGCCGGGCACCCGTGACCAGCAAGCCCTGCTTGGTTTTACGGTCCTTCCAATTCAGCAACTGGTCATATGCATGGCGCTTGAGCATATTCCCCTCCTCTTTTGTGGAGAATGACTGAAAACACGCAGGTCATCACACAATCACATACTGATATCATCTTAGCATTCACGTTTTTACATATGCAAAACACACTCTAAGTCACAAAAAACATAAGAATAGTGAGTGGTTCATTCACGTTTTACGTATTGTGCGACGGAATCGGCATCTCCTGCAACACGTGAGATATGCAAAAGTGCCGCACGCTGAATGGTGATCAGCGTACGGCACTACAGGGAATACGGCACTACACGGATCGCGTGACACGCACGGGTATGCACGGTATACGTGACATGCACGAAATACACGCTATACAGCAAACACACGCAAACCGAGAAGCGACAGCCCACAGGTCAGAACGCCAGCGAGCGTACGTAGGAACCAACTTGCGGGCGGACGGGCACCAACGAGCCGTCCGAATCATAGTCAAGCGGCGCGAAGGGCGGCTTCCATATCGTGGCCACCGACCTCTCTATTCACCACCGCGGCGGCTGGGGTTCGCATGACGGCGCCACCACCACCGATTTCCGCACCTTCTCCGACCCGGTCAAGTGGATTGACCGCAAGAACAGCGTCATCGATTCGACCATGCTGCGAGACGATGACGGCTGGTGGTACCGCGCTTCCAAGGACGCCGAAATCACCATCGAACGCACGCGCAATCCGTACGCCTCCGCCTACGAGGTGCTGCGTACCGACGACGACCAGCAGTGGTCGTACGTGGGGTCGCTGACCGACATTCTCGGCAATGGCCGTTACTCCTGGATGTACCTGGAAGGACCGGGATTGTTCCGCTACAACGATGCCGATGTCAAGACCATCAACGGCCGCAAGATGCGCTTCGGTCTGATGTGCGATCAGTACGCCGAGGCCAAGGGCTAACCTGTCCTTCCGTTCGGCCGACCTGTCCAGCCGCGAGCCCGAGGATTGGGCCGTGGCCGACGACATCGACTTCGACGAGCTCAAGAAGCGCCACGGCGCAATCCTGCCCACCACCACCGCCGAATACGACGCCGTCGAGGCCGCCTTCAAGCTGTAAGCCTTAAGGCTTCGCCACTACAGGCCGGTCGCGGACCATATCCCCAGTCAGCAACCGGCCGAACCATATCTCGCGGCTTCAGTCATCCTTTATCATCAGTATTCGGTAACGGCCCTAAATCAGCTCCGCCATCCGGCTCATAATCACTCGCCAACCACGGGCGGAAGTAGCTCCCGACTATCCACAGTGGGACATTGGTCAGCCAATCCTGCTCCTTGTAATTCCGCATCGACGTACGGTAACCGCAAATCCCGTATTTGTCGCACAGCCACTTCAAGCTACGCTTATGACGCTCGGTACCAGCTTTGGCCTCCAACGGAATGATTGCGCCATTACCTGCAAAGACAAAATCAACTTCTCCCGTACTGTTCGCATTCGACCAGTACATCGGTGTGATGCCGGCGGCCACTAATTGCTGGCAAACATACTGTTCCGTTAACGCACCACGGAATTCGGTCAGCCCGCCATCACCAAGGACCACGCTTGCGGGAGTCAGATCCAGGGCCGCTGCCAGCAGCCCAACATCATGGAGATACAGTTTGAACGCGGAATCATCACGGTATGACGGCAATGGTGCCGCAGGTTTTTCGACGCGATACACCCGCAACGCAAGACCAGAATCGACAATCTGCTGAATCGCGGATTCATATTGCGCCGCCCGAGCGCCACGAGCGATGTGGCCAAAAATAAATTTATGATTCTCACGCGCCAGATGGGACGGAATCGAGGAAAACACCAAACGCATTTTCTCACTATCCACACCGGTTCTGGGATGTTTGGAAAAGTCCATGTCGTAATTGGATAACAATTCTTTCTGCACGGCACGCGCATGCTGATAGCCATCTTCTACAAATGTCTCAACGACTTCGGGCATGCCGCCAACAAAACAGTACTGACGAACCCTTCGCTCTAAACGTTCCGCAAATCCCCCAAGTGTCTCAATACGCTGGTTCCGGATGCGTTCGGCTATCACTCCATCACCGACCGCTTCCAAGAACTCCACAAACGTCATCGGATACATATCGATGGAGGTGACACTGCCAACCGGGAATGACAGGTCTTCGTGCTGAGCCATGCCCAGATAGGAGCCCGCTACAGCGACATGGAGATCCGGCATTTCCTCATGGAGCGCTTTCAACAGAGTCAGTAAATCAGGGATTTCCTGTATCTCGTCGATGCACAGCAGCGTCTTGCCGGGCCGAACGCGAACCCCGTTAAACGCCTCCATGGAATCAAGCAACATGTGCACCGAATCCACACCTGTCAACGCAGCCTTTGCACCGCCATCGAACAAATTGACATAAGAAAATGACTCGAACTTGTCCCGACCCAGCACCTTAAGCACATGAGTCTTGCCTACCTGTCTCGCGCCGCACAGCACTATCGGCTTGTGCTCCGTCGCTTCAGCCCATGCCGACAACCTGGTATATATATCTCGCCTGAACTCCGCCATGCCGCCCTCCCTATCGCATAGGACCGTACATCACAAATCACTGTCCTGTCGCTCCATCATACCGCAATACACACTTTTCCTAGGGTTGCAATTCGCGTATTCTACATTTTTCCTAGGGTTACGATTGTCCAAGATTACATTTTTTCTAGGGTTAGTAATGCAGAATACTGCACTTTTCCCAGGGTTAGTACCCTGACCTTCCCTAATCACACGGTGTTGTAAAGGCGAGCAGGGAAGGCGTCGCGGTATTGGCCGGGGTGAGTCCGGGGCGGCGCTTAAAGACGCGCATGAAGTATTTTGGGTCGGCGTAGCCCACGTCGTGCGCGAGAGCGTGCGGGATTTTTATACGGATTGTGCTCTTTCTGATCAACCGGCAAAGCAAGCGATGGCGCGCGAAATGCTTGGCGTAATTTGCAATCCTCTAACTTCGACGCTGTGGTGCGGGTTAGGGCAACGAAACATTACAGTAGCAGCAGATGGCAAATGGTTCGTAGCGGATTCATGCACGTCGCTGTCATCAAGTACCCAAGGTTTCGCACTGCCACTCATCGCGCAAACCGTCACGGGCTCACCGGCACAGGCGACGCTGCTGGATTCAATCATGACCCTGATATCGTCGGTATTGCGGCTGCCAAGTGGCGTGGTACAAGATAAGTACGACCGCGAAAAACTTATGATTGCGTTCGGCCTGATTGGTTTCGTACTGTTCGGCATATGCGCGGCCCTAGGATGGGCGGGATTACTCATAACCCGGTGCTGATGGTACTTGCGATATGCCTCGGCATGGGCATGATTGAGACGATTGCGGCCCCGGCGATCACATTTCTGTCCGGCATCGCCATGCAACACTGGAGCTACTCAGTCACGTCCGTGGCTTTGGGCTTGTGCATCGTGGCGGTGACGGGCTCGCGCCAGGCCGGCACTTCCAAGCGCACCATGCGGCGGGTCACGTCTTCCACCTCGCCATGGCCCTTCTCGTCGATGCCCTTGGCGCCGGCGTGGAAGTCGAACTCCTCGTCCAAGTGACCCAGACAGTACAGTTCGGGGTCCGGGTGTTGGGTGAGGCTGTACCCACGGCTTCGATCCACTTGGAGAAGTCGGTGTCCTAGAAGACGAAGCCGTGGAACTGTCCGGTTCCGGCGCCTGCGCGGACAGCAAGGTGGACAAATCGTTGCCGGGATGGAATCGCGGCAAGTATGCAAAAACCTCCCGTTCGCGCGCGGCGCATAAGCGCGCAAACGGGAGGCTTCCCAACCGCAGCATCATATGCAGAAATAAGGAGTGTAAGGCATATGCTGCCGCGGTCACACCCCGCCGGGAACCTGCCGCAGGGCCGCGTCCGGCATCGAAAGCCATGCAGTCGATGCGTGCGGCCGACCGTTCCCGGCGCGGTGGCCATGTCAGTCAGACATCAGTCAGACATCAAGAGACATCCGATCAGACATCATCACTTCTGCCAGCCGATGTCCTGCGGCAGGTTGCCGGCGAAGCCGGACGGGCCGTAGTTGGCCAGACCCTTCTTCGCACCGAGGTACGAAGCCGGGTTGGAGACCGGGATGGTGCCGTACAGCTTGAGGGCTTCCTTCTCGGCGGCGTTGACGGCCTTGGTCTGCTCGTCATAGTCGGAGAGGCTGCCAGCCTTCTTGACGAGCTCGTCGATCTTCTTGCTGCCCACGTAGGAGAAGTTGGACGGGCCGTCGGAGGTGTACAGCTGCGGGGCGGACACCACGAAGGTCATGGCGCTCGGAGCCTGCCAAGCCATCGGCAGCACCTGGTAGTTGCCGGAAGACACGGTGTCGGAGAACTTGGACTCGGCCACGTTCACGACCTTGACCTTGATGCCGGCCTTCTTCATCATCGCCTGGTAGGCGTTGGCGAGGGCCTGCTGGGTGGCGTTGTCACCGAAGAAAGTGAAGGAGATCTCAAGGGTCTTGCCGCCCTTGGCGTAGTAGCCGTCCTTGCCCATCTTGTAGCCGTCGGCCTCAAGGGTTTTCTTGGCGTTGTCCACGTTGTACTTGGCCTCGGCGGGCAGGTTGTTCTCGTAGCCCTTCTGGAACGGCAGCAGCAGCTCGGAGCCCGGCTGCTCGGCCTTCCAGTTCAGGCCCTGGAACTGCACGTTGTTGTAGGTGTTCACGTCGAAGGCCTGAGTGATGGCCTTACGCACCTGCAGGTCGTCAAGCGGCTTGGACTTGCTGTTGTACTCCAGCACGCGGGTCTTGGTGCTGTAGCCGATGCGCAGCTGGGCGTCCTTGACGGAACGGATGGCCTTGATGTCGTCCTTGGTGTTGGCCTCCACGGCGTCGATCTCGCCGTTCTGGAAGGCGTTGAGGGAGGCGGTGTCGGCCATCTGCTTGTAGACGATCTTGTCCAGCTTCGGCTTGTCGCCCCACCACTTCTCGTTCGGCACGAAGGTGACCTGGGAGTCGGAGAAGGAGTCGACCTTGTACGGACCGGCGGCCCACTCGTTGTGCGGGTTCTTCACCCAGCCCTGGGTGAAGGTCTGCGGGTCGGCGGCCTTCGGGTTCACCAGAGTGCCGAAGACTTCCTGCCACGGGTAGTACGGGGTCTTGTAGGTCACCTTGACCTGCTTCGGGCTGTCGCCCTGCTCAACGCTGGCGATACGGTCGAAGCCGTCGGTGCTCGGCGGGTTGTAGTCCGGGTTGGAGCCGTTGTTGGCTTCCCACGTGGCCTTGAAGGCGGTCCAGTCGATGTCGGAGCCGTCGTTCCACTTGGCCTTCGGGTTGATGTCGTACTGCACGACCATCGGGTCCTTGCTCACGAGCTTCATGTCGGTCAGGAAGTCCGGGTTCACCTTAATCGGGGAGCCATTGACCTGGTCGGTCATGAGCAGGCTGGGCTGGTACCAGCTCCACAGCTCGGACATGTAGCCGGTGTTGCCGTCGGAAGACAGGTAGTTCCAGTTCGGGCCGATTTCGACGATGGACAGGGTCAGCGTGCCGCCGTCCTTGACGTTGTCACGGCTCTGGTGGTTGTCGTAGCGCTCGGTGACCTTCGGCATGGGCAGGTCGCCGGTGTACGACGAATCGATGCCGGCCGGCGGTTCGGTGGCGCTCGAGGCGTTGCTGGAACCGTTGCCATTGCCCGCGCCGCAGCCGGCAAGCAGCATGGCAAGCGCCGCAGTGGCCGCGGCGAGCGCGGTCAGCTTACGTGTCTTGTTCATTGTTATTTCCTCCTCTATATGGTTCCGACCGTCATGCGAAATGGCATGCAACCTGATGGCCGCTCGGTCGGGAAGTGTCATACGGCCGCAGCGCCGGGCGTTCGCCGCGGCAGCGGGCCTGTTGTTCGGCGCTCAGCTTGGGCATGAGCGGGCAGCGGCCCATGAACGGGCAGCCTTCGAACGTCTCGGTGGGGCTGGGCACCTCACCTTCGAGCACGATGCGCTGGCGGGTGCGTTCCGCCTTCGGGTCCGGCACCGGCACGGCGCTGATGAGCGCCTGGGTGTACGGGTGCAACGGGTGCTCGAACACGTCTTCGGTGTCGCCGGATTCCACGATGCGGCCCAGGTACATCACCGCCACGCGGCTGGAGATATGGCGCACCACCGACAGGTTATGGGCCACGAACAGGTAGGCCACGCCCAGCTTGTTCTGCAGGTCCTCAAGCAGGTTGATCACGCCGGCCTGGATGGACACGTCCAGTGCGGAGACCGGCTCGTCGAGCAGCACGAGCTTCGGGTTGACCGACAGCGCACGCGCGATGGCGATGCGCTGGCGCTGACCGCCGGAGAACTGCGTGGGGAAGCGGTCCACCTGGTCGGGGTTCAGCTCCACCAGACGCATGAGTTCACCGATGCGTTCGCGGATCTGCTCTTTGGAGTAGTGCTGGACCTTCATCGGCTCGGCCAGGATGTCGTAGATCGGCAGGCGCGGGTCGAGCGAACTCATCGGGTCCTGGAAGACATACTGCACGGCCGAACGCAACTCGCGGCGCTTCTCGCGCGGAATCTTGTGTTCGAGCTTGGTGCCGAACATCTCGATCTCGCCGTCCTGCGGCTGCTTGAACTCCATGATCTCCATGAGCGTGGTGGACTTGCCCGAGCCGGACTCGCCCACGAGCGCCACGGTCTCGCCTTCGCGCACGTCCAGCGTCACGTCGTCCACGGCCTTGACCTCGCCGATCTTACGGCGCAGGAATCCGCCGGCGGTCAGCGGGAAGGTCTTGCGCATGTGCTTGACGTCGAGCACCATCTTGCGTTCGTCGCGCGGGATGCCGGCGAACTTCGACTTGGCGGCCTCGGCCACCGTGTACACGTCGTGGAAGGTCAGGCCCTTGTCCACGATCTCCTGGGTGCGGTGGCAGGCCACGAACTGGCCCGGGCGGCCCGGCACCGGCTCCATGGCCGGCTCGGTGGTGTGGCATATGTCGGTGGCCAGCGGGCAGCGCGGCGCGAACGGGCAGCCCTTGGGCATGTTGACCAGGTTCATCGGGGAGCCAGGAATCGGCACCAGGCGGCTGTTGCGTTCGCGGTCGGAACGCGGCACGGCACCCAGCAGGCCCATGGTGTACGGCATGGCCGGGTGGTCGAAGATGGAGTCGACGTCCGCCTTCTCGACCGGGCGGCCGGCGTACATGACGACGATGTCGTCGGCCACGCCGGCGATCACGCCCAGATCGTGGGTGATGAAGATGACGGCCGCGCCGGTTTCACGCTGGGCCTTGCGCAGCACTTCGAGCACCTGGGCCTGGATCGTCACGTCCAGTGCGGTGGTCGGTTCGTCGGCGATGATCACGTCCGGGTCGTTGGCAATGGCCATGGCGATCATCACGCGCTGGCGCATGCCGCCGGAGAACTCGTGCGGGAAGGACTTCAGGCGGTCCTCCGGGTCCGGGATGCCGACCAGGTTCATGAGCTCGATGGAGCGGTCGTGAATCTGCTGTTCGGTCATCTTCGGATTGTGGGTGACCAGCGCTTCCTTGATCTGGTCGCCGATGGAGAACACCGGGGTCAGAGCGGAGAGCGGGTCCTGGAAGACCATGGCGATGCCCTTGCCACGGATCTCGCTCATCTCAAGATCGGACTTGTTGAGCAGCTCCTCGCCGTGGTAGGTGATGGAGCCCTTGACGCTGGCGTTCTTGTCCAGCAGGCCCATGATGGCCATGGAGGTCACGGACTTGCCGGAGCCGGACTCGCCCACGATGCCGAGGGTCTTGCCGGGGTACAGGTCGAAGTTCATGCCGCGCACCGCGTGCACGGTGCCGGCTTCGGAGGCGAAGCTGACGGTGAGGTCGCGTACTGAAATCACCGGTTCGGATGCCATGCCTTGCGCTCCTGTGGTGTTGGGATTGGTGGTGTTTGCGTTGCGCTCGTTGCGCTGTTCGTTGCTCATGATGTTCGCTCCCCCTCTCACTCGGCCTTGCCGCCGGAACGGGAGTACGGGTCGATGGCGTCACGCAGTCCGTCGCCGATCAGCTGCACGGAGAAGGTCAGGACGATCAGCACCACGGACGGGAAGATCAGCACCCATGGCGAGGTCTGCACCACGGACTGGCCGGCGTTGAGCAGCGTACCGAGCGAGGTGTCGGGCGCCTTGATGCCCAGGCCCAGGAAGCTCAGCGAGGTTTCGCTGTTGACCGCACCGATCACTCCGAGCACGGTGTTGATGACCAGCACCGAACCCAGGTTCGGCACCAGATGACGCACGATGATGGTGAAGGACGGCACACCCATGAACTTCGCCGCGCGGATGTATTCGCGATCGCGCAGGCTCAGGGTCAGCGTGCGCAGCGTACGGGCGTAGCCGATCCAACCGAATGCGGTCAGGCCGATGGCCAGCCACAGCCAGTCGCTGCCGCCGGCCGCCATGCCGACGATCAGGGCGATGAGCAGGAAGGACGGCACGACGAGCAGCATATCCAGCAGCCACATGCCCACGCGCTCGAACCAGCCTTCGAAGAACGCCACGGCCGTGCCCACCAGGGCGGCGATGATCGTGGTGCCGAACGAGCTGAAGATACCGATGGTCAACGAACGGCCGAGGCCGCGGATGATCATCGCGTACATATCCGAGCCACCGACCGTGGTGCCCAGCCAGTGCTGGGCGGACGGCGGCGAGGCGAGGGCGGCGAAATCGGGCTCATCGTAGCTCCACTGGGAGAATTTCGAGCCGAAAATCGCCAAAAGAATCAGCAGAATCAGCACCACCAGACCCACCACGGCCGAGGGACGGCGCATGAAGCGGCGCACGTACAGCTGCATGCGGCCGGTGCGGTGGAAGTCGTCGGCGCTGGAAGCCTCCTGGGCGTTCCTGGCGTCGGCGGACTGCGGTTCGCTGCCCTGCGGATCGGTGAGTTCCATATCCTGGGCGGCGGCGTCGGAGACCATGTTCTCGTTGTCGTTCATCATGTTAGATCGTCCTTTGCGCGGGGCTCAGCTCAGTCGGATACGCGGGTCAAGCCAGGCGGAGAAGATATCCGCCAGCAGCGCGCCGGACAGCGTGCACACGCCACCGAACGCGGCCACGGCCACGGCACCGTTGATGTCGTTGTTGGCGATGGTCTGGGTGAAGTACATGCCCAGGCCGTTGATGGCGAACACGTTTTCGGTGATCACCGCGCCGGTGAACACGCCGGCGATGGAGAAGGCCACATCCACGGCGGTCGGAATCAGCGAGGTGCGCAGTGCGTGGCGGCGAATGGCCGCGTTGAGCGTCAGGCCCTTGGCGCGGGCGGTGCGTACGTAGTCGGCGTTCATGGTGTCGAGCAGGTACGTGCGCTGGGTGAGGTGGTAGCCCACCATGCCCGGAATCGTCATCACGATGGTGGGCAGGATCAGGTGCTGCAGATAGTCAAACACCCAAAGCACCGGGTTGGAGCCTTGGTAGGAGTGCAGGCCGGTCACGTAGAACGCGCGGCTGCCCACGATGTTGTTGAAGTTGATGGCCAGCAGCACCACCATCAGGCCCATGACGGCGGCCGGGACCACCAGGAAGAACGTTGCGGTGGTGTTGAGCACGCGGTCCTGCCACTTGTACTGGCGGATGGCCGTGTACACGCCGATGCTCACGCCGAAGAGGATGGAGAGCACGGTGGCGAGCGTCACCAGCTGCAGCGAGGCGGAGATACGGCTGGCGATGGCCGGGCCCACCGGCGACTGGTCGGGGCTCAGGCCCCAGTTCCACTGGGTGAGGATGCCCTTGAGCCAGCGGAAATAGCGGATGACGACCGGCGTCTGGTCGTTGATGTTGGCCAAATCGAGCGACCGGTTAATCGACGCGATCGGCGGATGCGGATTGCGCGACATGTAGTTCGAACGCGGATCCATGAATGCGCTGGCCAGGAAATACGTCATCGATACTGCCACGAACAGCATGATCACGTAGTTCACAATGCGCTTGATGATGTACTTGAACACCCAACCACCTCCCAGATAACTGGAAAAGTGATACCCCCCCCCCGCTCAAAACCCCAAATCGAGTTCAATATATGGACTATGGGTATTGACTTTTTTGGCCTTCTCATGTACGGAAAACTGCGGAAACGCTTACTGGATATTGGTCAAACGCTGGGTAAACATCCGTTTGTTAATTTTGTATTTCCTGAGCCTTTGCTGGACATGCCTTATACTTCCGTGTCAGCAGTCCGCCGACTCGGATGGTGACAGTCCCCGCCGCCGGCAACGTAATACCCATCAACATCATCAGACAGGGGCATCATGACGACAGACGCCAGCGCACGGGCCATCAAACCCGAACTTCTGCGTACGTACACCGAAGACTTCAACAAGGACCGCGCCAACCTGATCGCGGCGGACGCGGCGGTTTCGGCCGGCGTACTCAAGGCGGCCACCGACTATCGCGGCGTGCGTGCGCTGCCGCGCGACTTCTCCATCGAACTTAAGCAAGGTTCGATCACCAATCAGGAGCGTTCCGGCCGCTGCTGGATGTTCGCCTCCCTGAACACGCTGCGCTACGAGCTTATGCATCGCTGGAATCTTGAGGACTTCGAGTTCTCCGAGACCTACCTCTTCTTCTGGGATGCGATGGAGAAGTCGAACACCTACCTAGAGAACGTGCTGCGCACGCTCGACGAGTCCACCGACTCGCGCCTGTTCGAGGCCATCAACTGGGGCCCGTCCGATGACGGCGGCTGGTGGCAGATGTTCGCCGCGCTGGTGAACAAGTACGGTCTGGTGCCCAAGAGCGTCTACCCGGAGTCCGAGAACTCCCGTAATTCCGATGATTTCAAGCAGTACCTCAACTCCAAGCTGCGCGAGTTCGCGGCCGAGCTGCGCCGCCGTTCAGCTGCGGGCGCTGGCGAGGACGAGCTGCGCACGCTGAAGGACGAGTACATGGGCACCGTGTACCGCATCTGCGCCGTGTCGCTTGGCGAGCCGCCGGAGAAGTTCGACTTCTTCGCACGCACCAAGGATGACGATGAGGATAAGAAGGGCGAGGCCTGCAAGTGCAAGGCCGAATCCTGCAAGTGCGGCGACTCCTGCAAATGCGAGGGCAAATCCGACGCCAAGGCCTGCAAGTGCGATAAGGACAAGTCCGACAAGCCGAAAACCGGTAAGGACGAGCGCCCGCAGATCCGCGAGATCGGCATCACCCCGCTTGAGTTCTACAAGAAGTACGTGCCGGTGGACGTCAACGATTTCGCGACGCTGGCCAACGCCCCGCTCAAGAACCGTCCGTTCAACCGGCGCTACCGCATCCGCTTCAGCGCGAACGTGGCCGAGGCGGGCGATATGGAGTTCGTCAACGTGCCGCTGGACGTGTTCAAGAAGGCCGCGCTTGACCAGCTCACCGCCGGTCACCCAATCTGGTTCGCCTGCGACTGCACGCAGTTCGCGCTGCGCAAGGATGGCTTCTTCGACCAGTCCGTGGTGCGCGTCGACCAGCTGTTCGGCACCGAGTTCACCGGCGACAAGGCCCACGGCCTTGAATACGGCGACAGCCCGAGCAACCACGCCATGACCTTCACCGGCGTGAACCTCGGCGAGGACGGCAAGCCAAACCGCTGGAAGGTGGAGAACAGCTGGGGCAAGGACGCCGGCAAGGACGGCTACTACGTCATGTCCGACGCCTGGTTCGACCGCTACGTCACCGAGCTCATCATCCGCAAGGAATACCTCGACGACGCCACCCTCGCCCTGCTCACCACCGAACCGGTCGAGCTCGACCCCTGGCAGCCGCTGACCCGCCGCTGCCGCTGACGTTTTCTCTTAGCTCCCGCTGGCGGGAGCATATATTCGAATGCCCCTTCTCTCTGTTCAGAGAGGAGGGGCATTCACGTTTATTTACTGAGCTTTGGCGCCTCGTGCTTGGTGTAGCGGACCACGGCATCGGGAAATCCGGCGTGGATGTAGTCGGACAGCATCCGTAATAGTCGCTCGTCAAAGGTGTTCTGTTCATCGCTGCTGGCGTCGACCAGGATGAAATCCCATGAGTATTCGATGTCGCCGTCGTTGATGATGAGACCGCGGCCAGTGATCTTTGCGGCCAGCAACGCGGCAATCTGTATGGTGCCTCGCTTGACCAAGGCCGATTCCGCTTGAGTCAGGTTGCCCGGAAATGTGACGGTATACATGGTCTTCCCTTCGTTCAATGAACGCAACAGTTCCTCACCATAGGTAGAAGAAAACTCCGCCACAATTCGGGTCTCATCACGCAACCAGCAGTCAAAAAAAGAAACCCGGCGGAGGGGACCGCCGGGTGAGAGAGAAGAGAGAAGAAGGGTTCAGTTATGGGGTTCGGAAGAACCTCGCCACCGGTATGAACTTCATTCCGTTGACATGTTCTATATAACCGTCTCATTCTTGGGGATTCGATGTGCTTGTCTGGGAAAAGTCTTGGCAAACTGTGACGGGTTTGTAACGCTGCCCGACAACCGGCACAACTATGTCGGGTCTTACGCTCTGGGCATTCTCGTGTCCAAAGCCGAATGACACTATGAGCACAGGGGATACCCCGCATCAAGAGCATGGACGCACAATGTGCCGGTCCTAATCGCACATAATGAAACGGGCCGCACCCCATCGCCACGCAATGCGGCGAAAGGAATGCGGCCCGTCAGCTATGGACTAACGACGTCGAATCACTCGGCGGCGAGCTTGGCCTTCTCGGCGGCCAGACGCTCGGCCTCGGCGGCGCGGCGAGCAGCCAGTGCCTTGTCGAAGCGAGCCAGCTCCTCTTCCACGGCCTCGGTCGGGATCTTGGCGAAGATCGGCGTGGGCTTGGGCACCACGGCACCGACCTCGATCGCCTCGCTCTTCCACGGGTGCACGTTCACACCGAGCTCGTAGTCGCCGGTGATGATCGGGTACGTGAAGCCGGGCTTGTCGAGATCCTCGACTTCCTTGAGCTCGGGCAGCGGCGAGAATGTACCGGTGCCGCCGAGCGCCTCCCACACTTTCTGTGCGGAATGCGGCAGGAACGGTGCGAGCAGATGGTTCGCGTCGGCCACAGCCTGGGCGGCCACGTGCAGCACGGTGCCGAGACGAGCCTGGTCGTCCTTAATCTTCCACGGTTCGGTGGCAGAAATGTACTTGTTGATGTCTCCGACCACGCGCATCGCCTCGGATAGGGCGTGCTTCTGGTGGTGGGTTTCGATGGAGGAGCCGACCACGTCGAACGCGGCGGAAGTCTCTTCCAGAAGGCCACGGTCTTCGTTGGTCATCGAATCCTCGTCCAGCGGTGGAATCTCGCCGAAGTTCTTGTTGATGAGGTTGGCCACGCGGTTGACCAGGTTGCCCCAGGAGGAGGCGAGCTCCTCGTTGTTGTGGCGCACGAACTCGGCCCAGGTGAAGTCGGAATCAGAGGATTCGGGACCGGCCACGGAAATGTAGTAGCGCACGGCGTCCACGGGGTAGCGGGCGAGGATGTCCTTGACGTAGATCACGATGCCGCGGGAGGAGCTGAACTTCTTGCCTTCCATGGTCATGAACTCGCTGGCCACCACCTGCTCAGGCAGGTTGAGCGGACCCATCGGGCCGGTTTCGCCGCCCTTGGAGCCCTTGCCGTTGTATGCGAGCATTTCGGACGGCCAGATCTGGGAGTGGAAGGTGATGTTGTCCTTGCCCATGAAGTAGTAGGCCGGGCACTTCGGGTCGTTCCACCATTCGCGCCACTTCTCCGGGTCGCCCTGGCGGCGGGCCCATTCGATGGAGGCCGACAGGTAGCCGATCACGGCGTCGAACCACACGTACAGCTTCTTGTTCGGGTTGTCGATCCAACCCTTGACCGGCACCGGAATGCCCCAGTCGATGTCGCGGGTGATGGCGCGCGGCTTGACTTCCTTGAACAGGCCAAGCGAGAAATTGATGACGTTGGTACGCCAGCCCTTGCGGGTCTCCAGCCAAGCCTTGTTGGCTTCGGCGAGCGCCGGCAGATCGAGGAAGTAGTGTTCGGTCTGCTCAAAGCGCGGGGTTTCGCCGTTGATCTTGGAAACCGGGTTGATGAGCTCGTCCGGGTCAAGCTCGTTGCCGCAGGCGTCGCACTGGTCGCCGCGCGCGCCTTCGGCATGGCAGATCGGGCACTCGCCCTCGATGTAGCGGTCGGGCAGGGTACGGCCGGTGGAGGGGCTGATGGCCACCTGCTGGGTGCCCTTGTAGATGTAGCCGTTCTCCAAGCACTGCTTGAACATCTCCTGCACCACGTGCTCGTGATTGCCGGTGGTGGTGCGGGTGAACAGGTCGTAGCTCAGGCCGAGGTCGCACAGGTCCTTGGCGATCACACGGTTGTAGCGGTTGGCCAGCTCCTGGGCCGTGAGACCTTCCTTCTCCGCCTCAACGAGAATCGGGGTACCGTGCTCATCGGTGCCGGAGACCATGAGCACATCATTGCCTTTCATGCGCTCGTAACGCGCGTAAACGTCGGAGGGCACACCAAATCCTGCGACATGACCAATATGACGGGGGCCGTTAGCATACGGCCAAGCAACATTCACCAAAACATGACTCATAATGTTTGATTATCCGGCGCGGCGGGGACACGCCGGGCACACGCATAAGCAACGCGCGGAAAGCCCATCGAAATGCCGATGCACAGCACAAAGAGCAGCCTAAACATGTGGATTACCAACCATTGCGCAGCCCCTCAACAAACCGCCCACAGCATTGTCCACAATCTCGGCGCGGCAGTCGGAATTATCCACTTATCCACCGTTTTCGCCTATCCGGTAGCGCCCGAGCGCAAACTATGCGTATGGTCGGGCACATGAATGCACCAAATCGCTCGATGACGAGCACCATAGCCAACGCCGGCACCGCTCGGCACACCACCGTCAGCCCATCAGTGCCGCCCGTGCTGTTCACCAAAGATCTGCCCGGACCGCTCAGCTTAAGCCGGCTGGAAACATTCGGCACCATACGAAAGTTCGACGAATCCGCTGGCTACTGGAACGAACACGCCAGCACACTATATGGCCGCGCGATGATTGTCTCCACGGTCGCCCCGTTCGGAACCGTGGCGTGCGCGCTGACTGCCGCCTGGGTATGGCTTGGCGGTCCGGATTTTCCGAGAACCATTGACGTGATTTCCACTTCGCATTTTCGTTCGACTTCCGCAGGCCGCCGCATCCGCGTATTCAGGCGGGTCACGTCGCCAGAGCACATTATTCGACTGGGCAATCTTCCTGTCACCACACCGCAGCGTACAGCCTGTGACCTGGTGATGGGCATGGACGATGCGCCGGACCCGTCCGCCATCAATACGTTGGTATGCCGCTTGATGACCGCATACAGTTTCCGTGCCAGCGAATGCCTGCAAATCATCAAAGAGCACCGGCATCATAAGCATGCCGGTCGCGCACGGATATTTTTCGAATCATTGCAACGGGAGTCCGAACCGGCCTTAGGGCAATGCGCATAACCGGCCGCCATGCTTCCCGGCGACTTGACCGTCTGCATCAAGCGCAGCGGCTACCGCGCGCTTCTGATATTCAATCGCATAGCCCACACGCGAGCGCTGCTGTCAATCATGATGCCCCACCATCGCCGCCAATCGCATTGACCCCATCCGTAGCCTGTTCGCCGGATACGCCAATCGAAGTGCTGTGGCATATCGCCCAGCATGCGCCCGAACTCAGGCGCTGGCTTATTGCCAATCCTCGGGCGGATGCGGCATTGTTGGAATTCATCTCACAGGCGGGCGGACCAGGAGTGAAGCGGGCGCTGGCGGTCCTACTGGAATCGATGGAGGAGGAATAATGCTGCCGCAAGTCTCACCCCCCCCCCGGCAAATTACCGCGGAATCTCAATCATTACAGATGCCATCAATTATCCACGTCAATCGCAAGCGCCAACCAACGGCATCATGTAAATACGCGGATCCTACCCCTTAATCTCCAACACCGCCGCATACACTTGCTTGCGATTGGCCAGCGAACCATCGGCCAACGGATGCTCCTGCACCACCTGCGCGATGGCGTCCTTGATACGCAGGCCATCCTCCAACGCACGGTCGATAGCCAGCACGGCCATATCTTCCACGCTCAACGTGCTGGGCGCGGCGGCCTCGGCCTCTTCACTGGAAGCGCCGCCGATGACCAGTACCATCTCGCCGCGCGGCGGATCGTCAATCACACTCTGGCGAATCTCTCCGATTGGACCTCGCCGGATTTGCTCATAATCCTTGGTGAGCTCCCGACACAGCGCCATCGGACGGTTCGGGCCGAATGCGTCAAGCAGATCATCCATCGAATCGGCGATGCGGTGAGGCGTCTCGTAAAACACAATGGTGCGGCGTTCGCCCAACAGTGTGCGTAGATATTGCACTCGTTCGGCATGCTTGCGCGGCAGGAATCCCTCGTAGCAGAAGCGATCGGTGGGCAGGCCGGAAAGGGCAAGCGCGTCAAGCACGGCAGAGGGGCCAGGCGCGCAGGTGACGGGCAGACCGCGTTCAATGGCGCGGCGCACAATGGCCAGGCCTGGATCGTTGATGGTGGGCATGCCGGCGTCGGAAACGACGAGCACGGTCGCACCGGTTTCGACCTGATCAAGCAAACCGTCGGCCTTGTCTCGCTCGTTGTGGTCATGGTAGGCGACGACTCGGCCGTTCACATAGACGCCGAGGCGGCGAGCCAGGTCGAACAGGCGGCGGGTGTCTTCTGCGGCTACGATGTCGGCACGTTCCAAAAAAGCCACCAGACGAGCAGAAGCGTCGCCGACGTTGCCGATTGGGGTCGCAGCGAGTACCACAGTGCCAGCAGGAATAGTCACAGCCGACTCGCGAGTTTGGGAAGCGGCAGGTTCGCCGGCATCAATCCCATCGTTCCCATCGTTGCGTTCAGACACTTGTGCGACGCTCTGTTCAGCGTCACGCTGTTCATTCAACTCATCTGCGCTTGTCATACTCCCAGTATCGCCCAAGCCAAAGAGCAATCTGCTGTGGGATCAGGAGCATTCTGCACTTCGAGGGGTTGATTTCACATGTTCCGGAGATCTACTTCCGTTTCGAGGGGCTCCCCAAACGTCAAAACGTGAGTAGGAACGGCCTGCTATCAATGATATTTCGCCGTTTTGGAGACATGTCTACTTAACGACCAGCCCCTTGAAACGGAGGTAGACCTCCAGCAAACACCAAATCAGCCCCTCGAAGTGCAGAATGACCCTTCACCAACGAGTTTTCTCTGCGCTTTGCATTTTTGAGGTCTACTTTCAAAATGAAAAGACCCTCTGCGGTGGAATGAATGCAGAGGGTCTCGTGGAGCTGACGGTAGTCGAAACCGCGACCTCTTCGATGCGAACGAAGCGCTCTACCAACTGAGCTACAGCCCCTTGGATGTTACTTTGCTCCGCAAAGCAACTCGCACAAATATAATACGGGGTGCAGTCAAACGCAATTCGGGCAAGGTGTCGGCAGACAGACTATTTTCCCAAAAATCTGGAAGAACGCACACTGAGCACACAGCAGTGCACATTTTCCAGACAAGAGCCGAAATAGTCTGAAAAACGTATGCCAGCTGGCTGGTCGAATCAATCAAGCCAATCCAGCCGCAACTGCACTATGCCTATGCCCCCAGCACGTGCAACACCTTCTTCTCGTTATAGAACGCGAACACAATGCCGCCCAATCCACACAGCACAGCCGCGCACACGGCGGCGATACGGTAGCCCGCGCCGGATGCCATGCCGATGGTGGACACTCCGGTGAACAGCAACATGGCCACGGACTGCCCCATTTTCATAGCAAAAGTACGAGCCGCGTAGAACATGCCCTGACGATCTTGGCCCGTGGTCTTGGAACTGGCATCAGCGATATTCGCCACGATGGCCTGCGGCAGGATGCCGAATGCAGCCATCGGAATCGCACCCACCACTGAAAGCGTCAGACCCTGGGCCATGGCCGGCATGAAGGCGAGTACACCGGAGCCGAGTGCACCGGCAAAGGCGAACGCGCAGGTGAAAATCACAAAAGCGATAAGCAACAAGCGCTTTTTGCCCACACGGTTAGCCAGGATATTGACCGGCAGATAGAACAGCACCGAGACACCGGTCATGAGTACAAAGTAGACGGTCGTGGTGGTTTCCGGCAGTTTCAGCAGACTGGTCACGAAGAACGGCAGGCCGGTCTGGAACGTGGTGATGGCCACCCAGTAGACCACGTCGGAGCATACGAACTTGCGGAATTCACCGTCGGAAAAGGTCTGCTTCAGGGATTCAATGGTCGATTCGGAGGTGGGCTGCGAGTTGACGTAGTCCTTCTCGCGAATGGCCAGCGGCGGCACAAGCATGCAGGCGAACGCCACGGCAGCCATGATGGTAAAGGTCACGCGGATGGCGGTGATGCGCCCCATCATCGGCACGAATGCGCCCCAAATCACCGGCGCCACATAGGCGATGGCGGTGCCGGCCACCCAGGTGAAGGAGATGGCGGTGGAGATGGTCAACTGCTGCTTGGAATCGTGACCGAGCTCGGCGATGAGCGCGTTGTACGGCGTGCAGTAGAACGTGAGGGCAATGTAGTAGCCGATAACAGTGACGAACAGGAATGCCGCGTTGACCCAACTGGTGCCGTTGATCGGACTCCAGAACACAAGTACGGTGACCACGGCGAGCGGCAGGGCCGCGAATTCCAGGAAGGGCATGCGGCGGCCGGCTTTGGAATCGCAGCGGTCGGACAGGGAGGCCACGGCCGGGTCCACGAAAGCATCAAAGAATCGGGCGAATGCGGTGATGCCTCCCACCACGGTTACTAGCCCAAGCACCACGAGACCCTGCGGCACGAACACGGTCTGGCCTTGGGAGAGGGTCTCCTGATCGGGCTGGTAGAAGTAGACGAGCCAGTTGGAGATGATGCCGGAAAGCAGCGCCCAGCCGAACTGGCCGACCGCGAAGGCCCACACTTTGGCAATGGGCAAATCCTTGATAGTCGATTGCAACGAGCCACCGGACACATTCGTTGCACTTACCGCTGTTGCATTGTCCATTCTCATACCCCCCGAATCAACATTGACACAGTGTCAAGATTCAGTATACACCGCACAGCGCAGCGCCTTGCAGCCGCGCAGCCACACGCCCTACGATAGTAGGCATGACAGGCCTAACCGAGCAATTGCCGCACACCGCCGCATTCCCCAATGCCTTGGGAACCGGCCTGCTGTTGCATACCGCGAGCGCGCTGGGCGGTGACCTGCACCAGCACATCGAAGACCTCATTTCCGATTACGAAAACGTACTGTCTCGATTTAAAGGTGACTCGATTGTGGGTCAGATGCGCGTGGCCACGCACGGCGGCACATTCGATTTTCCTGACTGGACGATGAATCTATTTGACCTGTATGACCACTTGTTTTCTGCTACTAATGGGGCGATTGACCCATGCGTGGGCGAAGATCTGATTCGGCTGGGATATGACAAATCATATTCTGTGAACGAACCCAATGCCGCTGAACACACAGGTGCGATTCATGGGCGGGCCACATGGGATCACGCCATCGAGCACCATGGCACAACGTTGGTTACGCATGGCCCGGTCGCACTCGACTTCGGCGCATGCGGCAAGGGCTATCTGGTGGATCTGATTGCGGAAAGACTGGGGGTGGCCCAGAGCGACCTCCGATATGTCATCGACGCCGGCGGCGATTTGCTGGTGCACACGAGCGAACCAATCACCATCGCCCTTGAAGATCCCTCCGACCCGGCTAGCGCCGTCGGTGTGGCAGAGATCAGCCAAGGCGCGTTCTGCGCAAGCTCCCCCAGCCGCCGACACTGGACCGATGCCGCCGGCCATCAACTCCACCATCTGCTCAACGCCATCGACGGTGTGCCGGTTAACAGCGTAGCCGCCACATGGGTTGCCGCTACGCCGCCATCTTTGGCTACCGCCCAAGCTGACGGCCTTGCCACCGCCCTCTTCACCACCCCGGCCGCCCAGCTGCACGCACACTTTCCATTCGAATGCGCCATCCTCACCGCCGACTGCTCCGCTGCCCAGTCTCCCGATTTTCCGGGCAGCTTTTTCATGCGATAGTTCAGCCGTCAGCCCGCCAACGCGAACTGGCTGTTGTACAAATCAGCGTAGAAGCCACCAGCAGCCAGCAACTCCTCATGCGTGCCGCGTTCGATCACATCGCCGTGATTCATGACGAGAATCATGTCGGCGTCGCGAATCGTGGAGAGGCGGTGCGCGATCACGAAGGAGGTACGGTCCACGGTCAACGCGTCCATGGCCTTCTGAATCAACTCTTCAGTACGGGTATCGACCGAAGATGTGGCCTCATCGAGGATCAGAATCGGTGCGTCCTGTACCATTGCGCGGGCAATGGTGAGCAGCTGCTTCTGGCCGGCGGACAGTGACGAATTCTCGTCGAGCACGGTGTCGTAGCCGTTCGGCAGCGACATGATGTAGTGGTGCAATCCCACAGCTTTGCATGCGCTGATAATCTGCTCATCCGTAACGCCCGGCTTGGAGTAGGCGATGTTCTCGCGCACAGTGCCATTAAAAATCCAGGTATCCTGCAGCACCATGGAGAACTGGTCGTGCACATTCCAGCGCGGCACGGACTTGGTGTCCACGCCGTCGATGGCGATCGAGCCACCGGCAATCTCGTAGAAGCGCATAAGCAGGTTGACCATAGTGGTCTTACCGGCACCGGTCGGGCCCACAATAGCAACCTTCTGACCGGAGGAGACAGAAGCGGAGAAGTCGTTGATAATCGGCTTGCCGGCCTCATATTCAAAGCGCACGTGACTGAATTCCACATCGCCGTGCACCTCATGGCCTTGAGCGCCAAGCAGCGCCTGCTTGCCGGATTCGTCAGCCATTTCCGACTCTTCGAGGAATCCGAATACGCGTTCAGATGCGGCGGCGCAACGCTGCAGGTTCTGGAACGCCTGCGCAAACTGCGAGAGCGGCTGCGTAAACAGGCGAATATACATCATGAACGCCACGATCACGCCGAATTCGATCTGGCCGTCCATGGCGAGCGCGGCACCCACCACGCACACCACCACATAGCCGAAATTACCGACGAAGTTCATCAGCGGCATCATCAGACCAGACAAGAACTGCGACTTCCAGCCGGAATCGTACAGATCCGCGTTGTAGCGCTCGAACCGACGAATAGAATCTGCCTCGCCGTTGTATGCCTTGACGATGGTGTGACCGGCGTACATCTCCTCCACATGGCCGTTCACATCACCCAACGCGACCTGCTGGCGGGTGAAGTACTTTTGCGAGGCCTTCATAATGACCATCATGATGATCAGGCCGATGATGCTTGAACCGATTGCGCACAGCGCCATGATCCAGTTGTTGTAGAACATCATGACCAATGCGCCCACGAACAGCGTCGCGGATGTGATCAGCGATCCGAGCGACTGGCCCAGCGTCTGGCCGATAGCGTCCACATCGTTGGTGACGCGAGAAAGCACGTCGCCGTAGCTGACTTTGTCGAAGTAACTGAGCGGCAGCTTGTTGATCTTCTTGCTGATCGACTCACGCAACTCCTGCGCAGTGCGCTGCGTAACGGTGGCCATCATCCAGCTCTGAATGTAGCTGAGCAACGCGTAGCCCACATACAGCACCACAAGCAGCCAGCCGATACGAGCAACCGCGCCCATGTCGATGGAATTGAGCACCGGCTTGCCATGCACTACCGCAGGCAGACCTTTGGTGATCTCATTGGTCATGTCCTTGAGCTTGTCCGGGCCGATAATCTGGCAGATGGTGCCAGCCGCGCCCAGCACAAGCGCGACAATGATGGCAGGAACGTATTTGCGGCAAAAGCGGACGAGTTTGCCCATGACTTTGCCGAAATCCTGTGGTTTTTCGACCGCACCTCCGCGGCCCATAGGTCCTCTTGGCATTGTTTCTTAAGTCCTTTGTCTCTTGGCTCCCCTCTGGAGGGGAGCTGTCACGAAGTGACTGAGAGGAGGCTTCAGAGACCACCCTCAGTCTCGCTATGCTCGACAGCTCCCGCCAGCGGGAGCCATCTAAGTTACGCAGTCAGTTCCGATTCACTCAGCTGGGATTCGGCAATCTGTCGGTACACTTCGCAGTTCTCGAGCAACTCCTTGTGTGTGCCTTGTCCCACAACCTTGCCCTCGTCAAGCACCACGATGCGATCGGCGTTCATGATCGTGCCGATGCGCTGGGCCACGATGAGCTTGGTGGAATCCTTGGCTTCCTCGGCGAGCGCGTCTCGCACCGCACGGTCGGTTTTGAAGTCGAGCGCAGAGAACGAGTCATCGAAAATCAGGATTTCCGGATGACGGTAGACGGCGCGGGCGATGGACAGACGCTGCTTCTGGCCACCGGACACGTTCGAGCCGCCTTGTGCGATCGGCGAATCGAATCCGCCGTCCATGCGGTTGACGAATTCGCTGGCCTGGGCCACGTCGGCAGCGGCCTTGACACGGCTCATCTGTTCGTCTGTCAACTTGCCGTCGTTGGCGGCATCAGCGGCCAGCTGAAGCGCCTCACGCTTACGGCCGGCGGGAGTAGAGGTATCCGCGAGTTCGACCGCGTCGTTCTCGCCGGGCTTGTCGCCATAGCTGATATTGCCGGCCACAGTCCCCTTGAACAGCACGGAACGCTGCGGCACGTAGCCGATTTTGTCTCGCAGGGCGACCATGTCATAGTCGCGCACGTCCACACCGTCGACGAGCACTTGCCCGGCGGACACGTCGTAGAAGCGCGGCACGAGATTAATCAGCGACGACTTGCCCGAGCCGGTAGAGCCGATGAACGCCACGGTCTGGCCCTTCTCGGCTTTGAAGTTGATGCCCTGCAGCATGGCCTCGCGCGAATCCGGGTAGGTGAAGCTCACGTTCTTGAATTCCACAGTGCCCGTCTGCCCGGTCTTTGCGATATCGGCCGCGCGCTTGGTGCCGTTTTTCACAATCGGCTCGGTGTTGAGCACTTCCATCACGCGCTGTGCGGACACGTCGGCGCGCGGCCAAAGCACGAATACCATGCTCATCAGCAGGAAGCTCATAATCACCTGCACGGAGTAGCTGGAGAACACCACCATGTTGGAGAACACGGTGAGCTTGTCGGTAAGCTCGGCGGCCTCGATCAGGTAGGCGCCAATCCAGTAGACGGCGAGCATAAGGCCGTTCATCACCGTGTTCATCAGCGGCATCATGATAGCCATGGTGCGGTTGGTGAACAGCTGCGTATCGGTCAGATCCTTGTTGGCCTTGGTGAATTTGGACTCCTGGTAGTCCTCGGCGTTGTAGGCGCGCACCACCCGCAGACCAGTGAGATTCTCGCGGGCCACGAGGTTGATGTTATCGGTGAGCCTCTGCATGGCCTTGAACTTCGGCATGACCAGTGCCATGAGGATTACGACAGCGACCAGCAGAATCACGACCGCCATGGCCGTGGCGACCGTCCATTCGAAGCCCTCGCCGGCAATCTTGCAGACAGCCCACACGGCCATGATCGGCGACTTGACAATGAGCTGCAGACCCATGGTGATGAACATCTGGATTTGCGTGATGTCGTTGGTGGAGCGGGTGATGAGGCTGGCCGTGGAGAACTTGCTCATTTCGGCCGGGCCGAAGGATTCGACCTTACGGAATTCGAGCGAGCGTAGGCGCTGGCCGAAGCTGGAGGCCACGCGCGCCGCGATGTAGCCGGTGATGATCGCGCAGGCGACCGAGCCGAGCGAGACCAGCAGCATCTTGCCGCCGGCGACCCAGATGTCCGCCATTGCGCTGCCCGGCGTCTCGACCAGGGTGGTGATGTCTGACATATAATCGGGCAGTTCGAGGTCGAACCAGATTTGCCCGACGATGGACACTAAGGCGATAAGCATCTGACCGATCTCCGCTTTGGAGAGGTATTTCATGATGCGAAACATTGGTTTCCCCTTGTGTTGGTTGGTTCTTGGGTTATTAACTATTTGATTTATGGATTGATTGAGTTATCGATACTTATTGATTCACGATGTCTTAATAGTTTTCATCATTTGATTACTTACACCGTAAGATATTACGCGCAATTCTGCATGTTCGCTGCGAGCATCATCAATCATGCTTGCCGATCAGCCCTCAGCATGTTTGGCCGCCATGTGCTCCGCCACGCGCTTATCCCGCTCGGCAAACGCCCCCCGCACTTGCTCAGGAGTAGGACGCGGCTGGCCGGGATGGCAAATCGACATGTACGTGGTGAATTCCGAAAGCAAATCAACGAATTCGCGCGTGCGACGCTCCCCCATCTGCGAGAAGATCCAGCAGATTGCGGAACGCATCTCATCAATCATTCGATGAGACTCCTCACGCCCGGAATCAGTAAGGCTCACGCGGATGATGCGCCGATCATTAGAATCAATGTCGCGCGTAATCCAGCCCTTCTTTTCCAATGATGACAGCACGGTGGAGATACGGCCTGAGCTAGCTTGAAGCGCAGTCGCCAACTGCGACGGCGTCTGGGTGCCCTTGAGGGACAACTCCCGAAGCACGAACTGCTCTCCATGGGCGCCGCGCGTGAATTCCCTCTGCATTTTCGAACGATTGCCCCATACGCTGGCATACAGCTCGCCGACCGCTTCCTGCTCGAATCCCATATCGAAGCACCATCCATTTCACGCACCATGCGGCAGTGCGCCGCAAACATCCCAAAGAATATCTCACACCGTAAACAATTCACCATTGAGAGTAATCTAGGCAGATCCGTCGCCCCAGCTGTTCACGAGACCACAAAAACGATAGAACACCTGTAAAAAACGAATCAATACACAGCACCTATACATTGCAACGATTCCGGGCTACATATGGAGTCAAGAAAGAGCTGGCACGGAAGCCAGACCACCGAGGGGCGGGAATCATGATTCGAGGAATGAATCTATGCAGCATTGCTGGATGCACGCATGAGGCTGAGGAAGCGGGCTGTGCAGCATGCATTTCACATCGGCACTAGCGCACGGGGCATTGCGCTACCCTGGCAGCGGTCGTCCGTCGCATAGCTGACCCATGCGCGACGCCCTTCTCTAAGGCTGAGCCGTTGTTAGACGACTAAAGGGGAAATAGCGCCACAACTGAACCATCCATTGCGACGTCACTCCCCTCGGCCGAATACCTGTATATCGATATCGTCTACTCCAGATCACGCGTGAAATAGACCACGTCGGGACGCCTACATATTCTTCTCCGACGAGACAAGCGGCACCAAGACCGCCGGCATCGGCCGCATTTACGAATTGACGGCCGCGGATATCCTCACGCTGGACCATATTGACTTCAACTACCCGTGCGCGTTCAGCCTGTTCTGCACCTGCCCAATCCCATCCAAGCGCAACCATTTGCCGTTTGCGGTCACGGCCGGAGAGAAGACACCAGGAATATCAGTACTGATTTCAGCATTTGCTTGGCGCCCTTCTGAAGAGGGGAGCTGTCTTCGTTAGACGACTGAGGGGAGTCCCGGTGCCACCGCGACTCCCCTCAGTCTCGCTACGCAATCCAGCTCCCCTCAGGGAGGGGGAGCCAAAAACCTACTCCTTATGCTCTAGCGCGGCCTTCAAATCACGACTGCGGTAACGCTCGCGCAACAGCGAGAAGCCACCGAAGCCAATCAACCACACCAAGCCGGCAATCGCGGAATTGCGCGTATCGTCCGCCAAGAACAGCGTCAGATAAATAAACACGAAGAACACAATCGCCACTGTGTTCAGCACCTTCCATGCAGGCATCACGAAACCGTCCGGGATGAAGTCGTCCGAACGACGGTACTTCCGGTGTGCCACCAGCGTCAGAATGTAAATAAATAGGAACACCGCGGAACTGGCAGACGAGAACAGCACGAACGCACCGGAAACACCTGGAATGGCGTTAACAATCGGCGAGAGCAGAATCAGCACTGCAGACACCAGAATTGCGCGCGCCGGCACTTTGCGATCGGAAACCTGCCCAATCTTATTGAGCATCGGGCTCGGCGACTCTTCGGCCAGCTGGTACAGGTGACGGCCGGCGGAATACAACAGCGAATTGAGCGACGAGGACGCGGCGGTGATCACCACGAAGAACACCAGGGCGGACGCCCAGTTCAGCCCGGCGTACTGGAACACCATGATGAACGGGGAGGCGAAGGAGCCGTCCTCGTTCGGCTTGAACGAGGTCCACGGCACGATGCACATGATGGCCACGAGCGCGCCCACGTAGAAGATGAGCACACGCACGATGATCTCGTTGACGGCTTTGGGCAGCACCTCACGAGGATTCTTGGTCTCGGAGACGGTGACGCCCACGAACTCAAGCAGCTCATAGGCGAAGAACACCATCTGGAAGCTCATGAGGAAGGCCATCCAGCCGTTCGGGGCGAACGAGAAGCCGGCGAACAGGTTGTCGAGTCCGGCGTGGCCCGCCGGGCTCACATGATCCACGCCATGAATCCGCGCGGCCGGGTACTGGTAGCCGATCACGATCATGACCACGGCGGTGACGATCATCGCGCCGATCAGCGTGATCTTGATCATCGAGAACCAGAACTCCACCTCGCCGAACACCTTGACGGCGATCAGGTTGACGGACACCAGCGACACCAGGAAACACAGCTCGATCAGCCATTTCCAATGGGTCAGGTCGATGCCGAACGTGTCGAAGAAGGTGATGAAGTACGTGGAGACGGCCGTGATCTCGGTCATGCCCAGCAGCACGAGCGCGGCCCAATACGTCCAGCCGGCGAAATGCCCCCATCCGTTGCCCAGGTAGCGGGTGATGAAATTGATGAAGGTGTGCTGGCTGGGGTCGCGGTACATCATCTCGCCGATGGCGCGCATCAGGAAGAACATGATGACGCCGACCAGGATATACACGAAGACGATCGAGGGGCCGGTCAGCGAGATCGATTTGCCGGAGCCCAGGAACAGGCCGGTGCCGATAGTGCCGCCGATAGCGATGAACTGTACATGGCGGTTGCTGAGGCCTCGTTCCATCGCATTGGTCTGATCAAGGCTCTCGACGGACTTGAGCTTGCTCCCGGACTGCTGCGCGTTACCGTTCGCATTCGTATCGGCCATACTGATTTCGTTTCTCTTCTCTGCCGCTCGGCCCTGTTCACGCCGACTACGGCACTCGTTCAATGCAAGTTCAAACTGTATCACCGATAGATGTCGCGAAAATCACCCAGCTCACGAACGCACGTGATGATACCGCGAACATTAGGCCAAAAAGTTCAATTCATCGCCAAGAAATTGAACTTTCTCCATCTTGTCTTCTCTCCCCCAGTCAGCTTCGCTGACAGCCCCTCATCAGAGGGGGCTCAAGCAAGGTCATTCCACGGACTTGAGCGAACTGACCGGCTCAATCCGGTCAAGCACTGGGTTGGTGAACAGCTGCACCAGCAGCGCGAATGCCAACGTGGCCGCCACAGCAATCACATAGCTGTACCAATGCACTTCCACTTCAAAGTACAGTGACGGCATATTCAGTGCAGCCGTCAGAAGCCCGCCAATCCAGCGACCGAGCGGCAATCCGACCACCACTCCCATGCCGGTCAGAATCATCATCTCGCGATTCACGTAGTTGTGCACTTCACGGTCATAGAAGCCCAGCACCTTAAGCGTGGCCATCTCGCGTACGCGCTCGGATACGTTCGTGTTGGCCAGCGTAAACAGCACCACCAACGCCAATCCGCCGGCAAGCCCCACAATCAGCGCCACCACGGCGGCCATCAAATCGAATTTGAACGTAGCCTCCAGATGCGCACAACTCACGGCCTTCACCACCGATGATTCCTCACCCAGCCGATCCGCATACTCGGCCTGTTCCCCATCGGGACCCTTCAGTTTGGCAAGCATCGCGTTCCAAGTCAGAGCGGAAGACTCACCATCCGAGACAGATGAGTCAATGCCATGTGCCGCAAATTTCTGGTCGTACAGCCGCTCACTGATGTACACATCGGATCCGATGAGGTTGCGCACCACCGCGGCGACCTTTATCTTAGCGCGGCTACTACCGCCGTTGCTCACGGTAACGGTATCGCCAGTGTGCACGCCCAACGAATTGGCAGCGGATTGCGCCACAATCACACCACTGTCATCCAGCGTCACAGTGCCGCCACCTGATGCGCCGAAGAAGTTAGGCAGTCCAAACCACCCCTCATCGCCGGCCTCTTCCAAGGTGACCATATCGTTCAATTTGTTCAGCGAATTATTGGGTACCGCCATCAACTGGATGGTTTCGCTTTCCTGAGCAGCATTGCCCATCTCCGCACTATCCACGCGCAAGTTCAACGTTTCGGTGGTCCGCCCATCCTTTTTGACCTGCTTGCGCATCGCGGCCGCATCATCGTCATTCGACACCACCATCAAGTCGTATTGATAGATCTGCCCATACTGTTTGACGCCGATGGTGTCCACGGTGTCGTTAATCGCAAATCCGCAGATAATCAGTGCAGTGCAGCCGGCCACACCACCCACGGTCATCAACAGGCGCGACTTGAACCGGAAGATATTGCGTGCGGTGACCTTGCCCAAGAAGCTCAGCCTGCTCCATACCGGCCTGATACGTTCCAGCAGAATGCGGGCGCCGGCCTTTGGCGCTTTCGGTCGCATCAGCGCGGCAGGTGTGTGCCGAATTTCGCTACGACAGGCAAGTGCGGTGGCCACACCCACACCAACCACGAACAATAGGATGCCGGCGGTGCCGTACCCCCAGTCGTATTCAAGCCGCACGTCCGGCAATATATACAGCCCTTTAATCACAATCAGTAGGAACGCCGGGATACCAAGGAACCCGACCAGCAGGCCTATGCCACCACCGACTAGGCAAGCGAGCAACGCGAACAGCAAGTATCGCAGAGAAACGACCATGCCGCCATAGCCAAGACCCAGATACGTGCCGATAAGTCCGCGATCTTCTTCGACCATGCGGGTCATGGTGGTCAGGCTCATCAGCACGGCGACCAGCAAGAACACCACCGGGAATGCGCGGCCTATGGACTCGATAGAGCTGACGTCTGACTTGAGCGAACTGAATCCATCGATTGAGGAACGCGTCTGCACGTACCAGCGCGCGTTGGCCACGTCGTCGATACGGCGCTGCTGTTTGGCGAACTCGCTCTCCGCCTCGCTGCGTTTCTCATCCAGCTCTTGTTGGGCATCCTCAAGCTGCTGTTTGCCGTCCTCAAGCTGCTGTTCTCCGTCTTTCAGCTGCTTTTCGCCCTCTTCAAGCTGCTGTTTGCCGCCGGCCAGTTGCGCGGCCTGCGCTTCAAGTTGCGCCGACTGCGTTTCCAGTTGCGCGGCATTCGATTCGAGCTCGGCTAACTTGGCGTTGAGCTCCGCTTCTCCGGCTGCAGCTTCCTGTTCTTTGGCCGTTAACTGCGCATTCTGCTGGTCCAAGGTGTTCTGCGCGGGGGCAATCGTGCCATCCAAGGTTTGCTGCAGTTCGGTTTTTTGCTTGATCGCGTCGCTGCGCTGCGATTGCAGTTCATTCTGTTTGGCATCTAACTGTTGTCTCAGCGAACTGATGGACGGCACGTCGGGCACAGTGATTCCCAGACTGGTGAGCAGCTGTTTCACAGTCTGCCATGTGGATGAATCGACATCGATATTCGGATCGAGCTGGGATAGCAGATCATCGGCTTGCTGGATAAGCTGCAGCATCTGGTCAAGTTGTGCCACACCTTGGTCGATTTGCGCAATGCCTTGTTCGACCTTGCTCCGGTTGGCGGTCAGCTCAGCCCGCGCGGCATCGAGTTGTTGCCTGGCGCTGGTGAGTTGGGTTTTGCCGGACTCGAGCTGTGCGCGGGCACCGGCTATCTGCTGACGGCCTTGTGCAATCTGCTGACGCGCGGAAGCGATTTGCGCGCGGCCTTCGGCTATTTGCCGCTCGCCGTCAGTGATGGAGGCTTTGTTCTGTTCGAGTTGCGTTCGGCTCTCTGCGAGCTTCGTCTCGTTGGCCTCCAGCTCAGCACGATTACTGTCGATCTGCTGCTGGCCTTCGTCGAGTTGCTTGAGTGCATCGGCCTTGGCTGCATCGAGCGTATTCTGGGCGCTTGTGACGATTTGTTGGCGGCGGGCTTTCTGCCGCTGGGTTTGTATCTGACTCTCGATGCGGTCGGCCACGGTTTTGATTGCGGCATCGTAGTCATCGGAGAACGTGTCATATTGGGACGCGCCTGCGACCGCAATGGATATTGCGGTGTATACGTTGCCGGTCACGCCATCACTGGGCGCAAAGAACACGTAATCCTCGGACGATGTGGATCGGAACGCGGTCATGCCGGAATAACCGGCTGGATTGTTGAGGTCGCTTGGGTCAAGCACTACTGCGGTAATGGTGAGTTCTGTGGGGAACTGCGGGGACTGCTCTTCTTCTTCGTTATTGCTCGTGGTGGCGTCTTCCGAGGCACCCACGGTGTCCGTATCTCCATCAGAGCTTTTACCGGAGCCGCTGTTGCTCTTATCCCCTGCGCCCGCCAGAACGGTTGAGGATGCGGACTGCGGCGTCACAGTGATGTCATCACCAATCTCAAGCCCGCTGTCGTTGAGGAACTGCCGCGTAACCGCCACTTCACCGGCCTTGCTCGGCATATCCCCTTGCTGCAGATACGGCTGATCCAAACCTTCGGTGCCGATTTCCTGCATGGTGACGGTTTTCTTCGTGCCTTTCACCGTAGCGGTCACCGTCTGCGAGCGCTCCGGCTGCACGGTTTCCACACCTTCGACGCGACGCAACGCCGCCGCATCGTCACCGGTCAAACCGTAGGTGGACAGCACCTGCAAGTCGTGCAGTCCTTGCTGATCGTAAAAGCGGCTTGCAGCCAGAAAGGCATCACGGCAACCGGCGTAGATGCCGGTCAGCACGGCCACACCGAGTAGGGTGATGACGGCGATAGACACGAATCGTTTCCAGCTGCGCAGCCAACAACGCAAGGCATCTTTGACAAACACGGCGGAGACGCTGGATCCGCGATCATCGGATTCAGATTGTTTCACGGGACGTTTCACAGATTGGTTTCTCTGTTTCACGAGATGTTTCACAGGTCGGCCACCCGGGAAGCCGGTATGAGAATGCCTTGCCGTTGCCATAAGAACCGCCTACCACTCGATGTCTGCGATGGGCTGCGTCGCAGTATTGATTTCCTCGCTGGTCACGGTTCCGGAACGGAAGTGAATCACCTTGTGAGCCATCGGCGCGAGCGCGGAATTATGGGTGATGATCATCACGGTCATTCCCTCGTCGCGGCAGATATCCTGCAACAGCTGCAACACTTCCTTGCCGGTCTCGTAATCAAGGGCGCCGGTCGGCTCATCGCACAACAGCAGCTTCGGCTTCTTGGCGATTGCGCGGGCGATGGAGACGCGCTGCTGCTCGCCGCCGGACAGCTGGCCCGGGAAGTTATTCATGCGCTCCCCCAGTCCGACTTTGCGCAGCGTTTCAGCCGGGTCGAAATGGTCGGGACAAATCTGCGAGGCGAGTTCCACGTTCTCCAGGGCGGTGAGATTTGGCACCAAGTTATAGAACTGGAATACAAAGCCGACGTCGTTGCGGCGATACGTAATCAAATCTCGCTTCCGCAAGCCCGTGATATCACGCTCGCCAACCACCACACGGCCGGAAGTCGCGGTATCCATACCGCCCAAAATATTCAATGCCGTGGTTTTACCGGCACCGGATTGCCCAAGAATCACTGTCAGCTCGCCCTGATCGGCGGTGAAACTTGCCTCATCAAGCGCGCGAATCGACGTGCCGCCAGAAGGGTATTCCTTGACCACCTTGTCAAATTCGATATACGCCATCGAGCACCTCCAGCGATTTCGCCGCGGATGGCCTGCAATCGCAGCCACCAAAATCCCGTCGTAGTATCCATTGTAAAACAATGCTTTTAGCCACTCACAGAATCCAATGGGAGTAAGAGCCCCACTCCCACTACGTAACTGCTCAAAGCTGCGCAATGCTCCCTCAGCGAAGCACCCACCTACTCAACCGAAAAAAACATCCCGTTCACGGCCCCTCAGCGAAGCAAATGTTCGAACAAATCGCGGTTTTGCCCCACTGAGAGCCCGTCAGCGAAGCAAATCCCCCAACCAATCGAAGAACCACCCCGTCCACGGACCCTCAACGGGGCAAATCTCCCAACCAAACGAAGAACCACCCCGCCCACGGACCCTCAACGGGGCAAATCCCCCAACCAATCGAAGAACCACCCCGTCCACGGACCCTCAACGGGGCAAATCCCCCAACCAACCGAAGAATCGCCCCGCTGATGCCAACTCAGCATGGTCTCCGCACGGTCTTGTGGAACCAATCGGCATACAATACCATCGTTGAGCATAATCGCTGACGGATTACACCGCCGCCCGCGGCTTACGAGAGAAGAACAACATGAGCACTACTGACGCGCCTAAGAAGCCGCGCGAAACCGACGATGTGCCGGTACCCGCGACCCTACGCAAATCATTGAAAAATCGCCATATCCAGCTAATCGCCCTCGGCGGCGCCATCGGCACCGGCCTGTTTTACGGTTCCAGCAAATCCATCGCCCTAGCCGGCCCATCGATTCTGCTGGCCTACCTCATCGGCGGCTTCGCAATCTTCATGATTGTGCGTGCACTGAGCGAAATGTCCGTCGAGGACCCTAAGGCGGGCGCATTCAGCTACTATGCCACCCGCTACTGGTCCAAGCGCGCCGGCTTCATCTCCGGCTGGAACTACTGGTTCAACTACATTCTCGTTTCAATGGTGGAACTGGCCGTAGTTGGCAGCTTTGTGAACTACTGGTTCCCGGCAATCCCGACGTGGGTCTCCGCAGCCGTGTTCCTGGTGCTCATCACCGCTGCAAATCTGCTCGGTGTTTCCAAGTTCGGTGAGTTCGAGTTCTGGTTTGCCATTATCAAGATCGTGGCCGTAATCGCCATGATTATCGGTGGCCTCGCAGTCATCATCTTTGCCCTGCCTACCGCCTCCGGCATCAAGGCAAGCTTCGCCAACTGGTTCACCGTGGGCGGTGGTTTCTTCCCGAACGGACTCATGGGCCACACTGATAATGGGTGGACCGGTCTGCTGATGGCACTGGTCGTGGTGATGTTCAGCTTCGGCGGCACCGAACTCATCGGCATCACCGCCGGCGAAACCGAAGATCCGAAGATCACGATTCCGCGTGCCACCAACGACATCATCTGGCGAATCCTCGTGTTCTACATCGGCGCTTTGGGCGTGATCATGGCCGTGGTGCCGTGGAACACCATCGATGGCAAGTCCAGCCCGTTCGTGCAGATCTTCGACTCCGTGGGCATCCACGCAGCCGCCGGAATCCTCAACTTCGTGTGCCTGACCGCCGTGATGAGCGTCTACAACTCCGGCTTGTACGCCAACTCACGCATGCTGTACTCGCTGGCCAAGCAGGGCAACGCCCCCGCATACCTCGGCAAGCTCAACTCCAAGGGCGTGCCGGTGGCCGGCGTGCTGACTTCCGCCGTGATTACCGCCATCGCCGTGGTCGTGGTGTTCGTGTGGCCTGAATTCGCGTTCAACTATCTGATGTCGATTGCCACCATCGCCGGCATCATCAATTGGACGATGATTATGTTCACCGAGATGAAGTTCCGCAAGGTGGTGGAAGCCGGTGGCGCTCCGGAAGACTCCGACCTGGCCGGCAAGTCCGGGCAGGAGGCGCTCGACGCGATTCACTTCAAGCTGCCGTTTGCCAAGGTGGCCCCATGGGTGGTGCTGGTATTCCTGGCACTGGTTGTGGTGTTGATGTGCTTCTCCGCCAGCTACCGCATCGCTGTTATCGCCGGCGTAATCTGGCTGGCCATCCTCTTCGTGGCATACCAAATCACTCAGGCAAAGAAATAATCGCCCGATGGCAATAAGAAAAGGCCGCTGTTCCTCCGCAGCGGCCTTTTCTTATTGTTGAAGATACGGCTTGAAGACGCGCTCGGTAACGGGGATGTGGAGCATCAGCATGGTGCCGTAGCCGAGGATCACCAACAGGAACAGGCCTCCGGGCATATAGAACCAACTGCCCACCAGCAACGCCACGAACACAGCGTCCACGACGACAAGCGCCGCGGTCATCGCGATATGGGAAATACCGAAAATAAAGGCGTTCTTCAGGGTACCGGCCACGGTGTTCTCAAACCGGGCCTGCAACGCGAATACCCACTCAAAGCCGATGAGCCAGATGATGGTAAGCGCGAACTTGATGATGAGCAGCGGGGTGAATTGCAGCACAATCCACGACCAGGCCAAAGCGATCAGCACCACCAGGAACGGCAGCCACAGCAATGTGGCCTTGACGAAATTAGCCTTGAATGAGCGGAAGTAGTTGGCTGTGACGCCTTTGCCCTCTCCCTCGATGGAGCGACGGCAAGCATCATGGCCGGCAGTCAGAGCCGCACCGATGGTGATAATCGGAATGGATGTGACCAGCATCAGAATATTGACCCATACGCCATCGATGAGATTGCTCCACGCGCGCATGAATTTCGAATCCGGTGCCAGCCAGTTCATCAGTTCACTCCTTGTGCCGCTCGGCTCCCCTCCCTGAGGGGAGCTGCCGGCGGAAGCCAACTGAGGGGAGCAACCTGCGCTTCATCAAGGCTCCCCTCAGTCATCCACGATGACAGCTCCCCTCAAAGAGGGGAGCCAGATTGTCGGGATTCAGCCTTTCACCGCGCCCGCCATAACTCCACTCACAATATACTTCTGGCATACCAGGTAGAAGACGATGATGGGGATGATTGCCAGAACCAGGCAGGCCATCATGGCTCCCATATCCACAGAACCGTAACCGCCCTTGAGATACTGCACAGCCACCGAAATGGTCTTGTACTTACCCAGGTCGAGCGTCAGGTATGGCAGCAGGTAGTCGTTCCAGATCCACATGGCTTCGAGGATGGCCACCGAAACAATCGACGGCTTCATAATCGGCACCACAATCTGGAAGAAGATACGCGGAACGGAAGCGCCATCAATCATGGCGGATTCCTCAAGCTCGGCTGGAATGCCCTTGATCACACCGGTGAAGATGAACACGGCCAGACCGGCGCCGAATCCGAGGTACACAATGCACAGACCCCATGGGGTATTGAGCTTCAGCATGTCAGCAATCTTGGAGAGGGTGAACATCACCATCTGGAACGGCACAATCATGTTGAACAGAAACAGGGTGTAGAGCAGTTTGGCAGCCCAGTTGTTCACGCGCACGATCCACCACGCGCACATCGAAGTACACACCAGAATCAGGATTACCGAGCCAACCGTGATCAGCAGCGTCCAACCGAACGAGGCGAAGAACTGCGTAGTCTCAACACCGCGCACATAGTTTTCGAATCCCACGAACGCTTTGCCCGCCGGCAACGAGAACGCATTCTTGGAGATGTATGCCTTTTGCTTGAAGGAGTTGATCAACACCAGAACAATCGGGAAGATCCAGAATAGAGAGACGACGGCGAACAGGACAGTCCACAACGCGCCGTGCTTCACAGGCTTGTTCTCGTTCATCAGGCTGCCACCTCCTTGCTCGTGGTGAGCTTGTTCTGAATAAGGGCGATTACCGCAACCAGAATGAAGAACAGCACGGCCTTCGCCTGGCCGACGCCCTCCCAGCCCATACGGCCGTAGAAGGTGCGGGTGATGTTCAGCGCCAGGCCTTCAGACATATTGCTCGGCGCACCATTAGTCAATGCGAGGTTCTGATCGTACAGCTTGAAACCGTTGGTCACGGTCAGGAAGGAGCAGACCGTGATGGAAGGCATCATCAACGGAATGATGATACGGAACATGGTCTGCCGTCCATTGGCACCATCCACGGCCGCCGCCTCCAGCACATCGGTAGGCAGCGCCTGCAAGCCGGCGATATAGATGATCATCATGTAACCGATTTGCTGCCAGCACACCAGAATGACCAAACCCCAGAATCCGTAGGATGCCTTATAGGTCAAGGCGCGACCCCAGTGAGCCAGCACGCCGTTCAGCAGCAGCAGCCAGATGTAGCCCAAGATAATGCCGCCGATCAGGTTCGGCATAAAGAACACCGAGCGGAACAGCGTGGAGCCCTTGATCGCCTTGGTCAGCATATAGGCGATGGCGAAAGCGATCACGTTGATCACGATGGTGGTCACGATGGTGAATGCAGTGGAGAAACCCAATGCGTGCAGGAATTCCTTGTCCTTCAGCGCCTTGGTGTAGTTCTTAAGCCCCACCCATTCGCCATCGGTGACGGTGGTGAATTCGCAGAAGCTCAAGTAGACGCCCATGATGAAGGGCACCAAAAACCCAATGATAAATGCGGCAAACGTGGGCAGCGCAAACAGCGCCCACCACCGGCGTATTGCCTTGCCAGCCATGCTGATCATGACTTTCCTCCTCCTTGAGTCCGCAACACTGCACTGCATCGTGCGCCGAGCGCGGAGTTCAACTCAATTCCAGCCCGTCAAGCAGAACGCACGTTCGCGAATCCCGCCAATCAAGCCTAAGCTTCATGGTAAACGCTCGACAACCATATGTCAAACGTTGTCATTTATAGCGTTTCTACATGCAACCACATCCCATCAGAGCAATTATCTTTCACTCCAAAAAATAGCTAAATTCCAACGTTTCTACACAATAAAATACTATCTGCAAACGTTTGTAATACAATCGTTGTCATTGTGCAAATTGCCCAATCACCATGTACACTGGAGCCAGTTGTGTCCGCTTCGCGTTTTGCAAGGCAAAGGGGCTGTTATGACCACAAGTATCCAAGATGTCGCCCAGAAGGCCGGCGTATCCATTTCCACTGTGTCACGCTCGTTCACCAGACCGGATCTGGTCTCGACTAAAACCCGCGAGCGCGTGCTTGCCATCGCCGACGAACTCAATTTTTCCCTGTCCCGTTCGGCAGCGGCCTTGAAATCAGGCCGATCACTGCGCATCGCGGTACTGATGAGTGGTCACATTCGCCTATGGTTCACCGCTTCAGTAATTGAGGGGCTCAACGAAGTGCTGCATGCTGCGGGATACGATATTTCGGTATTCCAAATCTCCAGCATCGAGGAACGCCGCGAATTCTTTGAAATGCTGCCAGTACGCCGCAACGCGGATGCCGTTATCGTGGTGTCTTTCGACATCGACAATAACGAAATCACTCAGCTGGCCTCGGCGGATGTGCCGATCATCGGCATCAACTCGGTCGATCCTGAAGTGCGTGGGTTCACCGCCGCCGTCAACATCAACGATGTACAGGGCTCCACGCTAGCGGCTCGCCATCTGATCAACCTTGGCCACCGCGATATTGCATATATCAGCACCGACCGCGATGTGTCGCTCAACTTCTCCGTGCAAAACCGATTCGGCGCCTTCACGGAATGCTGCCGCAACGAGGGCATCGAACCGCAGGTCATCGTCTGCAAGGTGGATGATGCCGGCCGTTACCAAATCAGCGATGTGGTCACCCAACTGATGAGTCTGCCTAAGCTGCCCACTGCCATCGCCTGCCAGGAAGACGGCATTGCTCTGCCGCTCATGTTCCAGCTGGAGCGCAACGGTCTCTCCGTGCCGGGCGATGTATCGCTTATCGGCTATGACGACAGCTTCTACACCGACGACATCGGCCTGACCACGATTCGCCAGAATCCAGTAGGCATGGCCCGCAAAGCCGCGCACATGACGCTCGACCTCATCGAGGAAAAGCCCGTCGACGAACCGTACGTCGTGGCGCCAGCTCACCTTGTGGTTCGTTCCTCTACCGCCAAGATCCGCTAGCCAGAACCCGCTAGCACAACAGCCGGCCGGCAACCAAACGCCAAGCAACACTGAAGGCCACCGCCCAAACGGACGGTGGCCTTCAGTGATATAGGAAAGGAGACACACAAGGTGGAGTAGGGAGGTAAGCGCGGCGCCCCGGAGAAGGAAATTGGGTAGGGCGCCGCAGATTCAATTATCGAGGTTGATCACTGATGCCGACTGGAATCAGTGGGACGCCTCGTACTCGGAAGCCCAGCCGTCCACAAAGGCGGTCTTGACGGCGTCCCAGTTGCCGGTGCCCTGAGCGTACTCGAGCAGGGCCTGACCGATCTTGTTCTTCCACTCTTCGGACGGCATCATGGTGAAGTTCCAAGAGACCTGGGTTTTACCGGACTTCTGATCCTCAACAGCGGCCTCGGTCAGCGGGTTGTCGCTCTTGACGTCATCGAAGGTCTTGAACGGCGTGGTGAAGCCCATGTCCTGAGAAAGGGCCTTCTTGCCGGTGTCGGAGGTAATCACCCAGGACAGGAAGTCCTCGGTGGCCTTCTTGTCGGCATCAGAAGCCTTGTCGTTGATGCACCAGTAGTTCTCGGAACCGGTGGCCAGACCCTGCTTCTCCTCGCCCTTGACGCCGATGTAAATCGGCATCATACCCACGGATTCGGCCTTCATGCCGGCCTTCTGCAGGTCGGTCCAAGCCCAAGTACCGTTCTGGTAGAAGGCGGCCTCGCCGAGCGCGAACTCGGAGTTGGCGTCATCGCCGGTCTTGGCGCTGAGCTGAGTGGGCTCAGTGGTGGAATCAGTGATGTACAGGTCGAAGATCTTCTTGTAGTTCGGCAGGTAGGTGCCCTTGATCTTGGCCGGCTGCTCGGTGACGTTGTCATCCTTGAACTCGTAGTAAAGCGGCAGGTTGGCCAAGTGGGTCTTGAAACGCCAGTCAGAGCTGGAGTCAAAGCCGGCGGAGGTGAATGCACCCTTGATGCCGAGCTCGTCCTTGCGGGACTGCATGTCGTCGGCAACTGCCTTCAGGGTATCGAAATTATCGATTTCGTCCATGGAAGTGGCCTTGGCTCCGTCGAGGGCGAAGTACTTGTTGAGGATGTCCTTGTTGTAGATCAGGCCGTAGGTTTCCATCACGTACGGCACACCGACAACCTTGTCGCCATCCTTGAGAGCCACATCCTGGTTGGTGAGCTCCTTGTACACATCCGTTTTGGACATGTCGGCGGTGTACTTCTTCCAGTTCTGGTAACCGACCGGACCGTTCACCTGGAACAGGGTCGGGGCCTCGGTCTTGGCAATCTCAGACTTCAGGGTCTGCTCATAGGTGCCGGATGCCGCGGTCTGGACCTTGACCTCAACGCCCTTCTCCTTGGTGTATTCCTTGGCCAAGGCGGCCCACTGATCAGCCGCCTCCGGCTTAAAGTTCAGGTAATAGACCTTGCCCTTGGAGTCGTCGCCGGAAGTGGAGCTTCCACAAGCGGCAAGGGTTCCGAGGGACATTGCAGCGATGGCCGCCACTGCGACCGCTGACTTCACTGTACGATTCATCATCGAACCTTTCTCTTTCATCGTCGACCCGCCCGATCTCCGGTCGGCCAGGGTGCCGTTAGCAGCACCCTCACGACTATCGACATGACCTATTGTGCAACGGTTCGCGCTTTTTTGCAAACGATGGCATTATCGGCGCGCCAAAAAGTGCTACAGAAGCATATACAGTTGACCAATTTCCCGATAAATCAGTCGGTTTCCGCCGGCGGCAGCAATGCAAGCGTTGGCACCAATGAGAGCGTTAACATGCAAAATCCATACCTTATGCCCGGCCATTTACCCCGTTGCGCAACACGCCGAAGCTATCGTTTGCAGAGACGATGACGCACACGCCCCGTCCGCTCACGGCTCAAAACAGAACGCAGTCACTGCATTTGCGCCAAAGAAACGTCAAGCCAGCCCGCTACGGCTCAGCTCAGGCATTCCACCGTTCGATGACGTTATCGCCCTTATACACGCTCAGCACCGAGTAATGCGCAGTATCCAATCGCAGCAGACGCGCGAATTGCGGATCCACGTTCAGCCATTGCGAGGTCAGGATACGCAGAATATGGGCATGCGCAACCAATAGCACGTTCCGCCCCGACTGCAGCAACGGCGTCACTTCTTCGATGGCAGTCCTGGCCCGCGCCGCGACCTCGTCCAGTGTTTCTCCAGCTCCGGAATGCACATTGACCTGCTCACCATCCGGCAAAGTATCCACCCAATCGCCCTCCAGCGTGGGGGTTAGCGAGCGCGGGCCGTCACGCCACACATCCCAAGAGAACCCACTGGCTTCGCTCACCTGTTGACGGGTACGCCCTTCAGCACGGCCATAATCCCACTCGGCGATGCCGTCGAGTATGCCATGCTGTGCAAAACCTGCGAGTTCCGCGGTCTGGCATGCGCGTTTCAACGGGCTGGAGAACACACACTCAGGGTCAAAACCTTCGGGGAAGGCCTCGCGCAATCGCGCCCCCGCATCCATAGCCTGCTGCCTGCCTACCTCAGTCAGAGGGATGTTCGTTCGCCCGGTATGCTGCCCGGATTCACTCCAAAAAGTTTGACCATGTCGCAGCAATACCAAGAACCCCGCCTTGCCGCAAGATGCATCAACAGCCACAGTGCCGTCCATGTGTTGTTCGCTCATGCCTCCACTCTAGTCTGCACAGCTTGGCAACTCCACCGAACATCCCATTTTTTGCGATTAGACTGATAGTCATGAGTGATGAAACGAACACAGGTATTGCCTCTGACGCCGATCGCGTTGTCGAGGGACTGCACCGCATCGATCAGAAGGTGGACGACTTGCGCAACCAACGTCTCAACGACCCCGACTCTCTGGGCGACAAGCTCGTCAAGTCGGCAGTGCCGGCCTTGGCTGGTCTGGTTGCGGGCAAGCTGTTTCAGATAGCCTGGGACAAGGGCGCCGCGCGCCGCAATGTGATCAAAGGACTGGCTGCCGACGCACCGCAAGGTCTGGCCATGAGCTTGGCATTTGCCGCCATTTCAGCGGCATTCGGCGCAATAGTTTCGCAGTTGTCCAATCAGGGCTCTCAAGCGTTTGTCGAGCGACGCCACCGCAAGGCTTCTCGTTAAACGCCTGAACCGCTGGCACCAACGTCTCACTATGTATATTTCACTGTGAGACAACCGACATCCCCTATGCACGCGAGCCGTGCGACAATACAGTCATGGCTACCAATGCAACTATCGAAACCCTGCTGAATCGTCGTTCCATCCGCAAGTTCAAGGACGAGCCCATTGACGACGACGCCACTGCCACTCTGGAAACCGTCGCACAGCACGCCGCTTCCAGCCAGTTCCTCAATGACTGGTCCGCCATCCGCGTCAGCGATCCGGCAATCAAGGCCCGCCTCGCCGAAATCGGCAACCAGCCGTATATCGCCACAGCCCCGCTGCTGTACGTGTTCGTCATCGTCGAGCATCGCAACGCGCGTATCGCCCAACGCAAGGGCATTGACCCGGCCTCTGACGAATTCCATCTCAAGTACAGCTATCGCTTCACTCAGGCCCAGAACGACGCCGTGCTGGCTCTGCACGCCATGGAAACCGCGGCCTACTCGCTGGGTCTCGGCGGCGTGATTCTCGGCTCGCTGCTCAATGACGTCCCCGCTCTGATCGATCTGCTCAACCTGCCGGAATACACCTATCCGGTGCTGGGTCTGGCTCTCGGCAAGCCTGATCAGGAGCCCACGTTGAAGCCCCGCATGCCGCGCAGCATGCAGTTCTTTGACAACACCTATCCTGCCGACGCCGATGGCATGCTCGAGCAATTGCCTGACTTCGACAACAAGGTGCACCAGTATTACGATTTGCGCCAGACCGATCGGCCCGTGGATGCGTTCAGCGATCAAATCGTCTCGGTGAGCCGTCAGGGCATCAGCGGCAAAACACTGCTGGACAAGGCTGCAGCTCAAGGTTTCCAGCTGGATAAGTAATGCGCCAGCACCACCCAGTGTCCAGAACATGCATCCGCCATTCGGACACTGGATGGCCGTTTTTTCGCCTTGCAGCTGCGCTTTATCCGATAAATCACGAGCGGCCGGAATAGACTGCATTATGGCTGGATTGGAGCGCCGAGGACAAGAGACCGAGAGGAGGCTGGATGCGCACGGTATGGCAAGTATTTCTGCGTGACTGCAAACGCATTCTCCGCAATCCCGTTGCCGCAGTGGTGACATTAGGTGTCGCAGTACTGCCTTCCCTGTATGCATGGTTCAACATCCTTGCCAACTGGGATCCTTATTCCGCCACCGGCAACCTGCAAGTCGCCGTCGCCAATGAGGACCGCGGCACCACCAATGATCTGGTTGGCCATCTCAATGCCGGCAAGCAGGTGGTCACAGAGCTCAAACATAACGACCAACTCGGCTGGCGGTTTGTGAGCAACGAAGAGCAGGCCGTACAGGGCGTGCAAACCGGCGACTACTACGCGGCGATTGTGCTGCCAAAAGACTTCAGCGCCAGCCTGGTCGATTCGTTGACCAGCACCTCCAAACAACCGAAGATAAAGTACTACGTCAACGAGAAGAAGAACGCCATTGCCCCGAAAATCACGGACACCGGTGCAACCACCATTGACGAGCAAATCAACTCCACATTCGTAACCACGGTGAGCAACACCGTTGCCGCCGCCATCTCTCAAGCGGGAGACGACCTCGACCAAGCCACCAATAGCACGCAAAACAATGTGGTCGCCGATCTCGGCAGTGTGCTCTCCACCATTGCCACGGTGCAGGACGCGCTCACGGATCTACGCACCACATTGGATCGGTCAGACACAGCTCTGGCCGACGCCCGCAGTACTACGGCCTCATTGCAGCGCAGCATCACCGCAGCGCAGCAAGCCTCCCAGCAATCCGGAGCGTTGCTGGCCGAGACACAGGACGGCTCGCAAGTATTCGCGGCCTCGCTGGTAAGCGCACTGGACACCAGCTCCGCACAACTTTCCGGACTGACGGTGAACGTCAACAATGCAGCCGGTACCATCAATCAATCCTTCAACACTGCACAAAATTCCGTCGACACTATTACCAACGCCCTGAACAGTCCGCTCGACAAAACCGCCACTTCCCTCGACACGTTGAAAGACGCATTGAATAAGGCCGGCATCAGTGCAGACACCACTGATCCGACCGGCAAGCGCATCTGGGATCACATCAACGCGGTCGATGACGCCATCAGCACGCAGCAAGCGAAAATCAACACCTTTCACGAAGACACCACCCGTTTCATCGACTCCGGCAAGAGCGCCACCACCAATCTTTCCGGTGCCATGAGCGGTACCGCCACCGGCGGCATTGCGGCGTTGAACACCGCACGGAGTTCGCTGACCGGCACAGTGATGCCGTCACTTACTTCATCGCTGAACAGTTTCGCCGCGCTAAACGGCACGCTGGGCGGCACGCTGACCTCGCTCTCAGGCACTCTTGACCAGACCAATGGCCTCTTCGACCAGCTGTCCAGCACCATCACCCAGACCAGAACCACCATAGGCAGCGCGCAGGATTCCTTGAACCAGATCATCGATGACGTATCCACCGTGCGCACCGATGTTGCCACGCTTGATAGCTCCGCCGTCTACCAGAAGATCAGGGACACGATGCACTTGGACGATAAGGGATTCGGCGAATTCATGGGTTCGCCCGTCACCCTGACCACCAAGGTCGTGTACGCCATCGATAACTATGGCTCGGCCGTCACCCCGTTCTACACGAATCTGGCGCTCTGGGTAGGCGGCTTCGTGCTCATCGCCATCTATAAGCTTGAGGTCGACCGCGAAAGCATACGCCGGATCAACGCCAAGCAGGCCTACCTCGGCCGATGGATGCTTCTGGTCACCATTGGTTTTCTGCAGGCCATCATTGCCACCGTGGGCGATTTGGTCCTCGGCATCCAGTGCGAGCACCCATTGCTGTTCATCTTGGCCGGCATATTCTGCTCGTTCATCTATATCAATATCATCTATGCGCTGGCCGTGGCATTCCGCCATATCGGTAAAGCCATCGCCGTGATTCTGGTTATTGTGCAGATTCCGGGAGCTTCTGGCCTCTACCCCATCGAAATGATGCCCGACTTCTTCCGCAAACTGCACCCGTGGCTGCCTTTCACCTACGGCATCAACGCGATGCGCGGGCCGATTGCCGGCACATACAGCAACCATTACTGGCTCGACATGCTGCACCTGTTCTGGTATCTGCCAGCAGCGCTGTTCGTAGGCCTTGTGGTGCGCCGTTATGCCATGAATCTCAACGCATTGTTCGACCGCCGCTTGGGAGACACTGATCTGATGATCACCGAGCACAACAGCATGGTCAACGAACAGGTCAGCCTCGCATCCGTGTTCCGCACGGTTTCCGACAGCAAGGAACTCAAGGCCATCATCACCCGCCGTGCACACCGGTTCTTCGCCAGATACCCAATGATGATTGTTGCCGGCTTGGCACTGCTGACTATTCTTCCGTTCGTGTTCCTCATACTGCTGTTCGTCACACAGGAAAAAATCGCGATGCTTACGTCGTGGATTCTGTCAATCATCCTTATCGACGCATACCTGATTGTGGTCGAATACACTCGCGAAAGCTACGCGATGCAACTGGGCGTCAGTGCGATGAACGCCGACGAATTCCGCGATGTGATGCTCAACGGCTATGTATGGCGCCGCTTCCGCTCCCATGGTCGGCATGAGGCAGCATCTGCGGAATCCGCTGTGGATACCGACCCGGATATCGGAGAGGTCACCGAGCAACTTACGCCGTTCGAGCGAACGGGCTCCACTGATTCATCGGATTCATCGAAATCATCGGAGTCCACCATCACCGACACAAACCCCGCACAGGGAGGTGCACGATGAAGCTCATCTGGAAGATCTTCGCACGCGATGTGCGCCAAGCCACGCGCAATGTAATCGCGGTGATCGTGGCCATGGGATTGGTGATCGTACCGGCGCTGTATGCCTGGTACAACATCGCCGCCAGCTGGGATCCATACGGCAACACCAAGGCACTCAAAGTTGCCGTGGCGAACGTCGACAAGGGATATAAGTCCGATCTCATGCCAATCACCATCAACGTTGGCGAGACCGTCACCAATACCCTGCGCGCCAATCATGACCTCGACTGGCAGTTCGTGGACAAGGACGAAGCCATCGACGGCGTGAATTCCGGCACCTACTACGCCGCCCTCATCATCCCGAAGAGTTTTAGCGCCGACATGATGACAGTGTTCTCGCCAACCATCAAGCACGCGAAAATCGAATACTATCTCAATGAGAAAATCAACCCAATTGCACCGCATATCACCGATCAAGGCGCCAGCACGGTAGCCACCACCATTGACCAGACCTTCGTCAAGACACTCGCCAGCGTGGCACTTGATCTGGTTTCCAATGTGTCCAACTATGCGCAAAGCCCGCAGATGGCGCAGTACGTCAACAATGCCACCAGCCATATCTCCACCATGTCCTCCAGGTTGACTGTCGCGGCTTCACAAATGGATTCCTATGCCAACCTCTTAGGGGCGGCCAACGGCATCATTGATTCGACCGACAAATTGCTGGGATCCACTGGCTCTGCCGCAAACACCGCCAAAAAGGCATTGAAGCAAACCCGCGACGGAGTGAACAGTCTGGATTCCGCATTGTCTGGCGCCGCCAGTGGCGTCGAAACCGCCCTGCAGCAGGCCGGAGCTTCATACGATACGGTCAGCAAGCAGCTTGATACCGCATTTGCCAGTATTGGCTCGCAATCCGACCAAATATCCGGCACGCTCACCGACATGCAAACCAAAGTGAACGACCAATCCGCAAGCTTCGGCGCCTACGCTTCGGCATTGCGCGAACTTGCCGGCAAGTCGTCATCACTGCCCGCCGGTGGAGATACGATTGCCAAGCAGCTCAATGCCGCAGCCGACCAAGCCACGCAGACGCAACAAGATCTCAAGAATGTCGCCGACGATTTGGGCCGTGCCGCACAGAGCCTGGTTGATGGCACAGCGGACACCGACCAAACACTCAAAGACATCAAGGCACAGATCGCCGCCGCAAAACAGTCAGTTACACAGGCCGCGAACGATTATCAAAGCACGCTGAAGCCGCAGCTCAACAATCTGACCGCATCGATGGGTGATGTCGCCGATCAGGCAAGCTCGGTTATTGATGGGCTGTCTTCCACTGTCAACAGTGTCTCCAACCTGTCCGGCGGCATATCGGCCAGCCTGAGAGACATTCAAACCACGCTCACCGACGCCGCAGGCAACCTGAACCATTCGGCAAGTAAGCTGGACGATTTGTCCGCACAGCTTTCTGGTATCGCCAGTGGTAGCAGTACTGATCTGGATTCGATTACCACAGCCGATCCTAATGCCATTGCTTCGCTCTTGTCCGCTCCCGTGGCGGTAGATCGCATACCGCTGTACCCAGTGGCCAACTACGGTTCCGCGATGGCTCCGTTCTACACGATTCTGTCTATCTGGGTAGGCGCAATCATCCTGGTTGCCATGATGAAAGTCTCTGTTTCCGATCATGAGAAGGCCAAGATTCTTGGGTTCGGCAATGACCTGCCTCTTGGCTCGGAGGTCGGCTTGCGCGAGGCAATGATTGCCGGACGGGTTGCCGGCCCGGCTGCCGCATTGGACGTGTTGAAGAAGCCTCGTGCCGATTCGCCTGGTAATGCGCGGCAGTTTGGCCTGCACTTGTATCAGGAGTACTTCGGCCGATATATGCTATTTGGATTCCTGGCACTGTTGCAGGGCACACTCGTATGCCTAGGTGACATGTTCTATCTCGGCGTGCAATGCGAGCATCCCGTGCAGTTCCTGATGGTCGGATGGCTGTCCGCATTGGTCTTCTCGAATATCGTGTACACCCTTACTTTGTCGTTTGGCGATATCGGCAAGGCGATTGCTGTGGTATTGCTGGTGATGCAGGTAGCAGGATCCGGCGGCACCTTCCCCATCGAGACATTGCCTTCGTTCTTCCAGGCGGCCTCGAAATGGCTATTGTTCCCCTATGCAGTGGACGCGATGCATTCGGCAATGGCCGGATCATACGGCATGGAATATTGGGTCTCCATGGGCAAGCTCGCCCTTTTCCTTGTGCCTTCGCTTCTACTTGGCCTACTGCTGCGCAGGCCGGTAATACGATTCAATGATTGGATTATTCGCAACCTCGAGAGCACCAAGGTGATGTGAGGCACCGAGGCAATTACTGCTTGGTGGCGATGTCGATTCCCGTTCCTGGACCGTGACATGTCGTTCGGTTCGAGTGGCAATTGCTATTGAGCACTACTGGACTGCGATGTTGCTTCGCCATCTTGAGAGAGATGACATACGGCTGCCGGAGAAGGAAGACTACTTCCGCCGAGGCTTATACCCTTTCTTGCGGCTATGCGGCTTAAGCTGCTGGTTCAGCGGCACATGGCGATAGCTGGATTGCGGATCACGGTGCGTCAAATGCCAGCACCCGCAGTATTCGCAGCGGTACACCCATAGCTCGGCCCCGCGCTCAATCAGACTTTGATCGGCGGCTCGCTGGGCTTGCGTCTTGTCGTGATACATGATCTTGTTCGACGTAGCGCAACGTTTCGGGGTGAAGTAGTGCATAACGGAATATCAGTATAGTTGGAGGATAAAAAATGCCCCCGGCCGTGTGGTCGGGGGCATTCGTAAGTTGGATGCGGCGGCGTGCTACTCTCCCACACCCTGTCGGGTGCAGTACCATCGCCGTGCCAGGCCTTAGCTTCCGGGTTCGGAATGGGACCGGGCGTCTCACCTGGGCCATGGCCGCCGCAAATCTTCTGTTATCGGCCGGGACCTGGTCCCGCCGGCGTGTGGCGGCCTGGGAACCGGATAGCGGACGCGATGCGTTGATTCGTCTTGTGTTCATCCCGTGCTCATTGTCGTGCGGGATGGTTCGCAGCAGGATGCTTGCGTTCCAACCGGGGTTGGATTGTTGTGTTGCCTTTCGTCCGTTAGTACCGGTCGGCTCCACCCCTCGCGGGGCTTCCACGTCCGGCCTATCAACCACGTGTTCTGCATGGGGACTTCAAGGACCCGTAGTCCTATGGAATGCTTATCTTGGAGCAGGCTTCCCGCT
>CXSV01000001.1_pt1 | contig 172201 bp, 153 predicted proteins | sample 941241 | NCBI WGS metagenome assembly CXSV01 (sample SAMEA3493493, study PRJEB9703) | human gut metagenome | biome: ENVO:mammalia-associated habitat; material: ENVO:feces | place: Bangladesh | collected 2010-01-06 | reverse complement strand
ACCCAGGAGCAACGCGACCTGCTCAACCGGCTGTGGACACTCACCTACGCGCTGCTGAACCTGTTCACCCCGACCCGCAAGCCCGTCAGATGGGAGCAATCCCGCGACGGCAGGCGCAAGACCATATACGACGAGCCGCGCACCCCGTGGGCTCGCGTATTGGAACACGACGCCGCCGACCGGGCCCGGGGAGGCCAAGGATACGTGGACGAAGCCACGCGCGGACGCATCGAGACGATCATCGCCTCGACCAACCCGGCCCAGCTCGGCCGCGACATCGCCGCCCTCCAGGACCGGCTCGAACACATCAGCCGCGACCGGTCGGAGGCCCTGGCGCGCCGCAACGGACTGGACATGGGATACTTGGGACAGGCGATCGAACGCATGCGCGCCGACGCCGCACAAGACAAACAGTAAGCACGCAAGCATCGTTTCGCGCTCACCAATTACGACGAACGAACGACGATTTCGCGCTCACTTATTAATGATGAACCTCGAGATGCTGCAGAGAGTTTTTGACAAATCTCAATTGCCAAACTTTCTCAGTGCGCAGACAGCCAGTGTTCTGTTGATGACATCCGCTGCAGGAGATTCCTCCATGACCGATTCAAACCTGGTGTAATCCAGTGCAAAGCGTCTGTTGAAATCAGGCACGAATGTATTGATCAGATACTCGTTGGCATCTTCCATCGTTGTGATGTTTTTCTTTGCGCAGCTCACTGACCAGTCTGTCATGGAAGGTCTGGTTGGCTCTTTCAATCTGCCCTTTGTACTGGGAAACGCTTGAGGTCTCAATGGATGTGCCAAGCATCTTGCAGGCATATCCGAACTGTGTCAGAACATCACGTTCCTCCGTTTTTGTCTTATGAGTTTCGTAATAGAAAAAGCAGGCAGCGCTTTTCACGCCGCCTGCTCGAAGCAAGATCACTTTTGCGTTTCCCCGACGAACGCCCTGTCCCGGAAGCACACGTTCCGGTCGCTGGTGGCGCCAAAGAGCTGGAACATCCCTTTCACCCCGTCGGTGATCCACAGGAAGAGCTTCTCCCCATCGAATTGGAATTTCCAAGTCTGGTAATGGCCCGTTTCCCGCCAGCAGACTGTGAGCAGCAGGGTATCCTGGTCCACCCAGGTGTGGTGGGCAGAGTAGGACCAGGCCCGGGAGCGCTGTTCCGGCCCCCGCAGAGGGCTGTTGCTGGGGATCTCAATGGCAAAGGGCGTCTCCCCGTGCCGATCCGTTACGCAGGAGCTCTCCAGAGACTGGATGCCGTCCACGGCAATGGCCAGCCGGCTGTTTGCCATCTGCAGCCGGAGCCGGTGCTGCTCCTGGCTGTCCACTGATTTTAAGAGGTATATCTTGTCCTGCAGCAAGGCCTGCAAATAGGAGGAGCTTGGCTCATACACAGCAGGGGTTTCCCATTGGCAGAGTACCTTTTGCAAATGCTCATAGGCCCAAGCATCCCGGCCCTTTTGGGGATCTGTCAAGTTCGCAAGCAGGTATTGTTCCACCAGAGGGAAGACCCGGGTGCCGTCGATTTCTTCCGCTGTGGTGACGATGACCATGTCCTTTTGTGGAAACACCATAATATACTGACCAAAAGCGCCGTCCGCCCGGTAGCTGCCGGGGCTGTTTTCCCAGATCTGATAGCCGTACCGCTGGCCCCAGCCGGCGCAGCCCTGTTCCAGGGTGGGGACGTGGGGAGCGGCGGCCTCATCAATCCACTCCTCCGAAAGGAGCCGCTGGCCATTCCATAGGCCCTTGTTCAGGTAGAACACTCCCACCTTGCACAGATCCCTGGGGGCGATAAGCAATCCCCAAGCACCGGTGTTTACTTTGCCGTTGATGTCCCAGCTCACGTCGGTGATTCCCAGGGGTTCAAAGAGCTTCTCCTGCAACCACTGAAACAGGCTCTTACCCGTTGTCCGGCTGATGACCTCCGAGAGCATATAGGTGCCGCCGGAGTTGTACACAAAATGTTCCCCCGGCGCGTAAGCCATTTTCCGGGTGAAGAAGATTTCCGGCCAAGGGGTGCCCTCGCTGTTGCACATATCCCCTACGGTGTCCCGTTCATGGCCGGTACTCATGGTCAGCACGTCCCGCAGGGTGATCTCCCTTGCTCGGGGGTCCATGTCCAGGTCTTTACATTCCGGGAAATAGTCCAGCAGCTGATCGTTCACATTCACAAGACCCTCCTGCACGGCGAATCCAATGGCTGTGGAGGTGAAGGTCTTGCTCACCGAGTACACCAGCCGCTTATCGCTGGCCCGGAAGGGATAGCGGGCGGCCTCCACCACGGCTTTCCCGTGGCGGATGATGTGGAGCGTGCGCAGCTTGTAGTGGATCTTGTCGCACTCCAGCAGGAAGTTCGCGACGTCGATAGAGGAAATTCCCACGTCCTCCGGTAAGTAGAAACGGTCGAATAGATCTGTCATGTTATTGCACTTCCTTTCTCATGTTGGCCACCTCTTTGTCGGCATCCATCCGGCTGCTGAACAGCACCAGCAAAATACTGCACACCAGGGGGATTCCGGCGTAGCCCACAGTCTCCATCACCCGGGTGAAGGAGGACTGGGCCAGGCCTGCGTTGGCCGCTTGGCCGCTGTAGCCGCCAATGGCCAGCACAGCCGCCACGCCCACGCTGCCCAGGAGCATCCCAAACCGCATGCCGAATTGGGCGATGCTGGTGGAAAGGCCGGAGAGGTCGGTTTTGTTTTTTAAGTTGATGTAGTCAGCCACATCGGCGGTAGCGGTGCCCAGCAGCACGCTAAAGAAAGCGTTGCCAATGCCGTACACCGCATTGCCAATCAAGACGAAGGCCAAGTTGGGGACGAGCATCAAGGCGTAGCCCATCACCTGGAACAAGGAACCCAGCACAAGCACCTTTCGCTTGCCCAGCTTGGCATTGGCAATGGGTACAATGCCAAACAGGCAGCAGAGGATACTAGGCACCAGTTTCGCATAGCTGATCTGGGTCATGTAGCCGGCATTGCCCAGTACGTCCCGCAGGAAGTAGATGGCCATAGAGCCGAAAATCATCCCGGCAAAGTTGTAAGTGAGGAACATACCAAACAGCGGGAGGGCGTATTTGCAGCCAAAGACATACTTCAGTTGGGTTTTGACGGGCAGGGAGGGGCGCTTCCGGGCCGCGCTGAGCTGCTGGGCGGCTTCGGCCCACACCTCAGGGGTCTCCCGGCAGATAACGCCGGTGAGGAAGGGCAGAATAAAGCCAATGGAGCAGAAAATCAGGCTCAGACCGAAGTAGCCTTTTTCATAGCCGCCAAAATACATAAGCACCGGCACACCGTAGGCACTAACGATCAAGTTGGAGATCTGTCCCAAAAGGCCGCTCAAGTTAGTGACCTTTGTCCGTTCCACAGAGTTGGAAGTAATCTTGATGAGCAGGGTTGCGCTGGCGACACTCATAACGGCGCCGAACACAGCTACATGGAGCAAATAGTTTACAAACACCCAGATCATACGCCCGGTGGGGCTGAAGCTGGTAGGGGTGTTGAAGATCAGGAACACGGGCAGGACCACAAAAAATGCGGTGCCCAGGATCCAGGGGCGGGCCTTACCCATCTTGGTGTGAGTCCTGTCAATGAGGAAGCCGCTCAGGCCTTCTGTAACGGCGTTGATGATCCGGGCAGCGGTCATCATGACGGTGATGAAGCCCATGGAAAGCAGCAGGTTGTCCGTCAAATAGAGGGTGAGGAAGCTGCCCAAAATGCCGGCAATGCAGCTGGCTCCGCAGCCGTTGAGGGCAAAGCCGATCAATTGGGACACAGGGAGCTTATCTTGTTTTCTTTCTGTCATTTTTTCAATCTTCCAATCAAAGAAATGGGGCAGGCGGTGCGCGCACTCCATTGTGGCTATACCATCAGAATAGCACGGGGAGAGTTGAGAAAGTATGGCAAAATTGACTGCTTTTTAGGGAGAAATTGACTAAACAAGTTGAAGAAGGTCGGTGCGACACTGGTCAACATAAACTTGGACGTCCTACACCGGCTTATGGAGCAGCATCATGGGACCGGTCGGTGACGCCGAATTCGTCACCAACTATGAAACCTACATGCGCTACGACGGACGAAGCAAGGCCAAGACGGTTCAACAGCTAATAGACAAGAGCAAAGCCCTGGCTGACACGAATGCTCCTGTCAATCCTACTCGAATCAAAGGCTACGAGACGAACGTGAAGAGCGCCGGCAAGTTTAAGAGCGACGACGTCCAATCGATTATCTACGAGAAGATGCCGGCACTCACCAACACTGTCGAACAAACCATGATCAAGAACGGCGTCGATGCTCTCATCTACCCGACCATGAGCTGTGTCGCCAGCGTCCGCCATGACGCCAAGGACAGCACCTACAAGTGCGACAGCGACGACCCATACGCCGCCTCCTATCTGGCTAGCAGCACGCACCTGCCGGAAATCAGCGTCCCCGCCGGTCGTGACAGTCAGAACATGCCAATCGGACTCTCCTTCGCCGGCGCACAAGACAGCGAGCGAATACTACTAGGCCTCGCTGCCGCCTATGAGAAGATAAGTCCGTGCAAGAACGGCGACGGTCTGGAGCTCGACTGATTTGAAAGAACGAAGTGGGTTTGCCTCACCATTGGAGCAAGCCCACTCTCGTTATTCACATTAATGGGATGAATCAATCAGTTTGACTTCTTCGGCGTGCTCTCCGTAGGTGAGTATCGTTGTCGAGCAACCATTGTCGGTTACGGCAATCGAATTGCCGATGCAGGTCCAACCAGCCCATGCTCCATCAACAACTGGACCGATATTGCTAACTGAGAATACATCCACCCCGAATTTTGATGAGAGATGGTGGAAAGGCATCTTCCACTCCTCTCCATATGCTTCTCCTAATCGTTCAGGAGGTACAGCCCATGACGATGGTGCGAGAATCATCTTGGCGCCCATTTTCGCCATGGCTTCGCCAATCATGATCGATTCCATGTGGTTGTCGGCGCATATGTCGATGCCGATTCGACCATACTTAGTATCGAACACGTTGACCGAGGTTCCGGAAGTATACATGTCTTCGACATCGGGAACGAGGTTGATTTTCCTATGCTTGCCTAACAGTTCCCCGGTATTTGAGATGAATACCGCGGAGTTATATATATGGTCGCCTTCACGTTCCGTGATCCCGGCGATGATACCGATATCGAAGTCGACCGCCATATCTCTTATTCTCTGATATGTACTCCCCTCTGGGATAGGTTCCGCCTGCTCGGGGGCCGAGTCAGCTGCCCATCCGAGGTCGCAGCATTCTGGGAACAGGGCGACATCGGCGTCCCCGACTAGGGACAGCAGCTCCCTCATATGCCACAGATTCCGGTTGAGCTCGTTGGGCTGCACACGCATTTGCATCATTGCGATGGTGGTCACAGTTAACTCCTCGTTGATCCTAAAAAATAGAGAAGGGTGGCCCGATGCAGTCGAAACATCAAGCCACGCCAACTCCTGAACGATTCCAAGCTGAAAGAGAAAGGGGATGGGAGCCTAGAACCCTTCAGAAGGCCTATCAGTGGGTGCTCTCGTATTCGCTGGCCCAACCGTCAACGTATGCGGTCTTCACCGCATCCCATTTTCCGGTGCCCTGCACGTATTCGAGCATTGCACTGCCGACGCCGTCTTTCCACTGTTGGGAGGGCATGAACATAATGCCGTCCCAAGACACATCCTGCTTACCGGCGTCAGCCATCTCCTGATCGGCTTGGACAATCGGGTTCGACGACTTCATGTCACTGAACGACTTGAATGGCGTGACGAAGCCCATGTCATCGGTCATGGCCTTCTTACCCTTGTCACTGGTGATGACCCATTTGAGGAAGTCCTTAGTGGCTTGCTGGTCGGCTTCGGACACCTTGTTGTTGATGGCCCAGTAGTTGTCGCCAGAACCGGTCGCCAGACCCTTTTCCTCTTCGCCGGGCAGACCCATGTAGATTGGGATGGCGCCAACCATGTCGGCTTTGACGCCTTCCTTCTGCAGGTCACTCCACGCCCAGGTTCCGTTCTGGTAGAAAACACCCTCACCGAAAGCGAATTCGGAGGTCGCATCATTACCGGTCTTAGCGCTCAGTTCAGTCGGAGAGACGGTGGAATCCTTCAAATACAGGTCGAACGTCTGCTTGAGCTCCGGAAGATAAGTGCCCTTGATGGTCGCAGGCTGTTCAGTCACACCGTCCAGCTCGTACGCCAATGGAATGCCGGCCAACTGTTCCTTGAAACGCCAGTCGGAACTGGAGTCGAATCCGGCTGAGGTGAACGCGCCTTTGACGCCAAGATCATCCTTATGCTCTTGAATCTCATCAGCGACGGTCTTCAACGCTTTGAACCCGACCAAATCGTCGATGCTCTTGATGGTCGACCAGTCCGCCTGGAAATACTTATTGAGCAGATCCTTGTTGTAGATCAACCCGTAGGATTCGATGACGAACGGGACGCCAAGGATTTCACCGTTATCGCCTTTCAGTGCAGTGCTCTGGTCTCGCAGCTGCTTATAGGGTTCGCTGTCTGACATGTCGGCTGCGTACTTCTTCCAGCGGGCCAAGCCCACATTGCCGGACACCTGGAACAATGTCGGTGCATTGTCTTTCGCGATTTCGGATTTCAACGTCTGCTCATACGTGCCGGAGGCCGCGGTCTGCACGGTGGTTTCGATTCCGGTCTCCTTCTTATATTCTTCGGCCAACGCCTTCCACTGGTCGGAGGCTTCCGGCTTCAGATTCAGGTAATAGACACGACCCTTGTCGCTGTCACCACCCGTATCGGAGCCGCAGGCGGCTACGCCGGCAATCATCATCAATGCAGCCGTTGCTGTGGCGATTATCTTGATTGTCTTGTTCATCATTGAACCTTCCTTTTGTTTTCCTTTTCATTGAGACAAAAAGCTCTTACATGACCTCATACGTGAAGGTCTTCAATCGGTCGAGCACGTATTCGCTTTCCTCCAGCCACGGCAAACCGACCGGGAATATGTGTCCCAGTGCTTCGCCTTTTGCTGGCCGGATATCATGTAGCTCAAAATCGACATGGTTACGCGCCAATGCGTCAGCCAGTGCAAGTGACTCATATTGGATAAAGTCATCGCTACTGGTTGTCAGGAACAATGGCGGCAGCTTACCGGTCAGATTCCTGAGCGAATAGATTTTCGAACACTCGGCTGCATCGATGAACCGGCCGAACAACGGTTTGGCGAGAATGCGAAGCAAATCCGGCTCATTACCGTCAATGATTGGAGTATCATCCACATACTCACTGAGATTGAATTTGCCGGACACCAAGGCACCAAACCTAAGATTTGTCTGCTTGAATCCCAGTTTTTCCTGATCCAGCAATTCCGGGTCGGATTGGATTGCAAGCGTATACAGGGATAGACAGCCTCCGGCGGAATCCCCGGTGATACCCATACGATTCGGGTCAATCGGGTACTCATCCGCATGATTCTGCAACCAGCCGATGGCCGCGTTCACGTCCTGCAATTGTCCGAGGAAATCGGCTTGTGGGTAAACGCGATAGCTGATGGAGATAACCGCGAATCCGCGTCGGGCCAATGCGATGCAGAAGTTGCGGTTGAGTTCCTTGTAGCCGTAGACAAATCCACCTCCGTGCACGTCGATATAGACAGGCAAATTGTGGACGGCGAGCATTATTGCGTCATGTGGAATGTAGATGTCGAGTTGGTGGGCTCGGGTCCCATCGTCGATGTACGGGATGTTGGTGAATTTGTCGATATCATCGTCTGCCCCGTAATAGGGCATGCGGTTGCGGTCAGTTGTGCTGCAGTCGACGCGCATTTGCAGGATGACGTCGTGAATGTTCTTGGGAAGACCTTCCAAGTCTTCCTCGACCGGCGTCCATGCCGAGTATTCCTGCCGATTTTCGGCGGAGATTTCGACACTCATTGTCGTCCTCCCTGTTGCGTTTGCTTCGTTGTTTTCGCTTTGGATTGCTGCCAGCTTATATCCAGCGGAGTTTCTTTGCAAACGAAAGCAATGTTCTGGCGCGTCACGTTTTCGTTGTGATTTAAGGTTTTTTCTCAGTTTCGTTGCTGTTCTATCGATTTATTCATGTCTTATTTTGCAATCGTTTGTTTTCTGATGCCGACGACTCTTTCCAAAATGAATATTCTAAAATCGTTTTAGAGAACTAGGGTGTGTTTATGCTATTTAAGTTTTGCGTGATAATTGTCGTATGCGTACGCCGGGGTATGGCATCACGCCTGACCGGTTCGTGAGGGTCGCGCATCTGTTGCCGCGCCAGCGCGGCAACGTGGCGGTCGACAACCACACGTTCGTCAACGCCCTGCTGTGGATGTGCCGCACGGGAGCCCCGTGGAGGGACCTGCCGGAGTGCTAAAGCAAGCGGATCACCATCTCCGGCGGTTCGACCGCTGGTCCGGGAACGGCGCGACAGGGCGCCTGTTCACGGCATTGCAGGAGGAGCGGATCATCGGGGCGGAGATCCGGGTGCCCGCCATGGACTCCACGGGCGTGAAGGTCCACCAGCACGCGGCCGGGGCACCGAAAAAGGGAGCTCCCGGTCAGTCGGCGTCTCCCGGGGAGGGCGGAACACCAAGGTTCACGTGGTATCCGACAGCGAGAGCACGCTCGTCAGGATCCATGTGAGCCCGGGCGACGAGCACGACGCGGCCCACGGGCGCCGCTCGATGGCCGCGCCCGGCGCGTCCGTGGGCGCGCACCTGCTCATGGGCCGCGCGTACGAGAGGGATTCCAGCCGGCTGCCGGCCGAGTCGTTCGGCCTGGCGCCGGTCGTGCCGCCCAAGAGGAACCGTACTGCCTCATGGGATTACGACAGGGAGGCGCACAAGGGGCGGAACATGGTCGAACGCGTCTTCAACCGCATGAAGCACCACCGCCAGGCCGCCACCCGCCACGACAGGCTCGACGAGACCTTCCTCGCCAACCTCCAGCTCATCCCCATCGCCATCTACCTGAAAAACACAGCCAAAAACCCAATCAGCGTAAACACACCCTAGTAAAACGCCTCCCTGTGCAACAACAAAGGGAGGCGTTTGGGCGACGCGTGCAGTAGGGGGCGGCACTCACGTGCCTGTGTACCGCTATGCCACGGTGAAAATGGTGCGCTTCAGGTCTTCACGGCGCGAGGAGTGGCCGATGAGCAGTTCGAATTCGCCGGGCTCGACGATGCGGTTGGCGTCCGGGTCCACGATCGTGCAGTTCGCCACCGGGATATCGAAGGCGACGGTCTTGGTCTCGCCGGGCTCCAGTTCAACACGCTTGAACGCCTTCAATTCGCGGTCGGTCCAGCTGTAGGAGGTTACGATATCGCCGATGTAGGCCTGTACAACTTCCACGCCGGCACGCTTGCCGGTATTGGTGAGGGTGATTTCAGCGTGTACGGTGTCGGTTTCGGCGAAGGTGCCGTCGGCGTTGCTTGCGCCGCCCACGATGGTCGGCTCGCCGTATGCGAACGTCGTATAGCTCAGGCCTTCGCCGAACGCGAACGCCGGATCCTGGGTGAGGTCAGCGTACCGGTCGCCGTGCTGGCCGCGGATCTGGTTGTAGTAGACCGGCAGCTGGCCCGCGTGGCGCGGGAAGGTGATCGGCAGTCGGCCCGACGGGTTGGTCAGGCCAAAGATGATTTCGGCGATGGCCTGGCCGCCGCGCATGCCCGGGTTCGGCGCCCACAGGATGGAACCGGTGCCAGTTTCAGGGTCGCTGACGCGCTTGGCGAACACGCCGTACTCCCCCACGATGGAGGCGGGCAGCACCTGCGGCTTGGAGCTGATGAGCACGGTGACCATCGGCTTGCCGGTTTCGCGCGAGACGGCGGCGAGCGCGTCGAGCAGGGCGTTCTGGCCGCCGAGCAGTTCGAGCGTGGCGGTGGAGCAGGTTTCGCCGACCAGCTGGACCACGTCGCCGACCACGGCCACGATCAGATCGGACTGGCGAGCGTTGGCCACGGCTTCGTCGATCATTGCTTGATCGACGGCGGCGGAGACGCCGATCTTCGGGCGGGGCTGGCCGTCCGGGTAGAACTCGCCTGCGGGGTCGGGCACGAGGTCGATGACGTTCGCGCCGCGCGAGTAGACGACCTCGCAATCGTCGGCGGCGAGCTGGATCAGGCCGTCGAGCACGGTAGCGATCATATCGCGCGGCTGGCCGTCCGGCATCCAGGAAACCTGACCGGAGTTGCCGGTCCAGTCGCCGAGCTGGTTCTGGGCGTCGTCAGCGAGCGGACCTACCACGGCGATACGCTTGGCCGTGTTCGCGGTGAACGGCAGGGTGCCGTCGTTGCGCAGCAGGGCGACGGATTCGCGGGCGAGTTCCAGGTTGGTCTGCTGGTGTTCGGCGGAACCGATGACCGCCTTGATGCGTTCGGCGTCCGGCAGGCGCGGGTCCTCGAACAGGCCGAGGCGGAACTTCAGGGCCAGGATACGCGAAACGGCGTCGTCGATCAGCGATTCGTCTAGAAGGCCGGTCTTCACGGCCTCGATGGCGCCTTCGTAGAACTGTGGGGTGGTCATGACCAGGTCGTTGCCGGCCTTGACCGCGTCGGCTGCGGCGTGCACGTAATCGGGCTTGACGTGCTGCTCCCATACGGAGCGGCCGACGTTGTCCCAATCGGTGATCAGCGTGCCGTTGTACTTCCATGCGCCGCGCAGCTTGTCGGTCAGCAACCATTTGTTGAATGTGACCGGCACGCCTTCAATGGACTCGTAACCCAGCATGAACGTACCGCAACCTTCTTTGGCCACGCGCTCGAACGGCGGCAGGAACCAGGATTCGAGCTTGCGGTGGGAGAGGTCCGCTTCGGAGGCGTCGCGGCCGCCTTGGGTTTCGGAATAGCCGGCGAAATGTTTGGCGCAGGCCAGGATTGCGTTCTTTGGCAGTTCCTCACCGGCCTTGGCACCGCCTTGATAGCCCTTGACCATGGCGGAGGCGAGTTCGCCGATCAGCATCGGGTCTTCGCCGAAAGTCTCATCCACACGCCCCCAACGGGTATCTCGGGCGATGCACAACACAGGAGAAAACGTCCAATGCACACCGGTACAAGAGACCTCCTCGGCGGTAGCACGGCCGGCGGCCTTGACCTTGTCCGGATCCCAGCTGACAGCCATGCCGAGCTGGGACGGGAAAATAGTGGCGCCCGGCCAGAAGGAGTATCCATGGATGCAGTCATCTCCGATAATCAACGGGATGCCCAGACGCGTCTTCTCATTGACGGTCTTGGCGGCACGAGATAAATCCTCGGGACTGGTATGCAGAATGGATCCGACATGCTTATTCACGATGAGATCCTCAAGATCGCCGCCGCGGGCGTCAAGCTGCATCATCTGTCCGACCTTCTCCTTAAGTGTCATACGAGAGAGCAAGTCGGCGATTCGCTCACCAGCGGGCAAATCAGGATTCTTGTACGGTAAGGTTTCAGCAGTTGCGGCAGGCGTGGTGTTGTCGGTCATACGAAGTCGCTTTCCTCAGTGAAATCGAACAGCTTTTTAATTACCAATTGGTAGTTTATCTATTGATAGCATACAACACGCTTATGCCGCGCGCATCACATACACCAAAACGACCGTATGTATGCGACCCCTTCGTTCGCCCGCATACTTACTGCCGCTATCAAGCACAAGCCTCGGTTCAAGGCACACAGCGAATCAGCGATACCCGTCCCATATCGGCGAAGGAAATATCGCCGGCTCCAGATCGGCCCATTCATCGCATAAGTCAATGGCCGGCCCCCGTAACCACCTCAGTTGCACACCATCCATGATCTCCAGAGCATGGCGCAACGTGGGCCGGACCTCCTCAAACGAGGTGAATTCGGAAGGCAGGTTCCAGTTATATGTCGAATAGTATTGCCATATTGAATCCCGACGATTGGCAAACTCGTCATGTAACGGATGCGCAGGATTGAACGATTCGACCTGCAATATCGAGAACAGCTGAACAAGCATGGGGCGCGTGGAATTGCAATGTACCAAGAACCTCAGATACGCGGGCAATCTGAAATCATCGGGCACTGAACCAGGCAGGCCGGAGGCCATGAAGTCTTCCACACTGCCAAACGTGTTGTAATTCTCGTGATACACCGCGGCAAGCAGGTTGTCTTTGCTAGGAAAATATCGCAAAACTCCCTGCTTGGTAACACCGACCGCATCGGCCACATCCTGCACAGAGGTACCGTTGTAGCCACGCTCGGAAATCAGTCGCACGGCGGCATCGAGAATTTCCTGCCGGCGTTCCCCCGACGACTTGCGAACACGCTTATGCTGCAATGAATTCCCAGATGTCATATCCGCCAGTCTATCCGCATTCTCCCCACTCCCATGCGCAACCACATTCAATATCCTTGGCCGGATATGCAAAACGGTGCCAAAACAAAACATTCTGTCATGCCTTCGACACCGATATCGCGCAATAGATTTTTCTGTATATGCTTCTTCGCTTACTCCTGGAACACGTCGGGATGCTTCAGATCGCCGGGAATGTCGGACAAGAGGCCCTCCAATCCCAAGAATTCCTTCCAGAAATCGAGCGGCTGGCCGTATGGCGAAGCCTCGCGACCGTGGGCCTGAATGTTGGCCTTGGCCTCGAACACCTCTTCCTCGCTGATGCCCTCGAAGTAGCTTTCCAGACGTTCACGGTGCTCAGGCACGTAGAACAGAGAGGACACAATCTCCGTCAGACGCTCGGCACGCTCAATCGGCAGTGAATCCCAGTGACGCAGTTCGATGAAGTTCTTCAGACGTACGTCATTGAAGTGCGTGGAGATGATGTGGTTGATCTCGTACGGGTTGAGTTCGCGGTCTGGGTACACCTCCCCCGCGTTCTCACGGAACGCCGGGCGATGCAGTTCCTTGGGGCTTGCTCCAGAAGCCACAGCTTCAGGGGTATGGGTCAGGTCAGCGAACATAAGCGGCGTGGACAGCACGTCGATGGCGTAATCCTCCCAACCATAGCGATCATCGAACAGACCGGACAGCACATTGGTGCGCTGGAAGTCCAGATAATCCCACATACGCTGGCGCAGCAGCGGCCATGGGTTCGTCTCGCCCTCAAAATACGGGGTGTTACGGAAGAAGTAGGCCAGAATCGGACCGATAACCGTGCCCAGGCGCAACTTTTCGATGGAGTCACGCTCATCCACATAATCAATGCTGACCTGAGTGGAGGCGGAGCAACGCATCATGCAGGGGCCAAACTGACCCACGCGGCCGAGGTAGTCGGTCATTGCATCGTAGCGATCCTTGGGGTTGACCGGCACATCCGCAAAGCTGGATTTGGGCTGGTAACCATAGTTGACCAAGCGGAAGTCGAGATCGTCAAGAATCGGGTCGAGCTCGCGACGGAACTTGGAGTACAGCGTATTTAGGTCGCTCGGCTTCTTCAAAATGCCGATTGAGGTTTCCACCTGTCCGCCGGGCTCGAGAGAAACGGCGACGCCGGAACGGCCGAGACCCACCAGATGGCCGTTCTCCCAGTATTCCTTCTCCTCGTCGTAGTACGGAGCCAAGCGTTTGAGCAATGCCTCGATGCCATTCGGCTCGTAGTAGCTTACGGCAGTGTCGTCGCTGTTGTGCACGGGCAGGTGCTCGATCTCCACACCGAAGCCACCGGCGCCACGCTGGGAGCGACCGTTCTCAAAGAACTTGAGCAGGCTCTCGACATGCTTGGGGTTCGGCTTGGCGAGTAGGTGCGCGTAACTGATTCGGGGAGTAACCATGCTTTGTATCGTATTCGAGCCGGCCGGCGCGCGTGCCCGAAAGCCCGCAATACGCTATACGAAAAACCGATAGCAGGCTCCGGCCCGGTTTCTCGCTCTAGAGACTCCCCCTCAGTCGCTGCGCGACAGCTCCCCTCATAGAGGGGAGCTTAAGTGTATGTGCGTTCAGTCCGCGGAGGCGAAGCCCTGCGGCTCGCCGGTCTCGGCGAACTTGGCGTTGTGGGCCTTCTTGGCAGCGGCAATCATCAGCTTGATACGGTTGAGCTGATTGGCCTCGGAGGCACCCGGATCGTAATCGATGGAGACGATGTTGGCTTCCGGATGCAGACGACGAATCTTGCCGAACATGCCACGGCCGGTCACATGGTTGGGCAGGCAGGCAAACGGCTGCGCACAAATCACATTCGGGCAACCCTGTTCGATAAGCTCCAGAATCTCAGCAGTCAGCAGCCAGCCCTCGCCGGCCTGTACACCGATGGAGGTGACTTCAGCAGCCTTCTTGACAAGATCGGGCATCGGCTCGTCCTGCTTGAACTTGCCGTGCGAGGTGGCCAGTGCGGCCTTGATAGGCGCGTTGTACAGGTCAAGACCCTTGCGCATCAAGGCGTAGAGCGTCTTGTTGCCACCCATGCCGAGGTTCTTCTCGTTCCAGTCGGTGATGTAGGGGCGGGTGGTCATGAATTCCATGATGCCGGGCACTACGGCCTCGCAATCCTGGGATTCAATGACGTCGACCACATGGTTGTTCGCGTCCGGCTGGTACTTGACAAGAATCTCGCCGACCACGCCGACACGCACCTTGCGCGGAATATCACGCAGCGGCAATGCATCAAAGGATTTCACGATCTCCTTGGCCAGCACGTTATACGGCAGATAGCCCTTCTTGATGCTCGGCGTCTTGGCTGCGGTCTTGGAATAGCCGTGATGCTCGATGGTCTCACGCACGATGGTGTCCCACAGCTCGTACAGCTTGTTGGCCGAACCTTTCTCCACCTCATACGGGCGTACGCGGTAGAGGCACTTCATGAGCAAGTCGCCCAGAATCAGCGCCTTGATGGCACGGTGCAGCAGGGGCGGGGTGGCCTTAAAGCCGGGGTTGTCTTCGAGGCCCTGGGTAGAAATGGCGATGACCGGAATCTGCGGATAGCCGGCATCGACCAAAGCCTTGCGGATCAGGCCGAAGTAGTTGGTCGCACGGCACATGCCGCCGGTCTGGGTGATGGCGAGCGCTACATGGTCGGGATCGTATTTGCCTTCCAGAATCGCGTCGATGAGCTGGCCGACGACCATGATGGCCGGGTAGCAGGCGTCATTGTTCACGTATTTGAGGCCGGTTTCCACATCGCCACGGCTCGCGTGCTTCAGGATGTCGAACTTGTACCCACCGGAACGAATCACCGCTTCGACCAAGGACATATGAATCGGGCTCATCTGAGGGCCAACAATCGTATAATTCTTCTTCATGTCCTTGACGAACTTCTCACGATGCGCGTATCGGGACATGGTGGCGTTGTTGTGGCCGGACTTCTTGGCATTCTTGGCGTTCGCCACGCCGGTGGTGCCGTCCGAAGTGCCATTCTTGTGGGCGACTGCGGCCTGTAGGTCGCGTTCGGCGGCACGCTTGGAGGCCTCACGCATCGACTTGGTGAGATTCGGGTTGGCGGCCATGGTCGTATCAAGCAGAATCTGACGGCCTGGAGTCGGCGCGGTGGAACCGGTCCTGCGGAAGCCGGTGGGCTTGGGACCCTGTACGGACGCAGACTGTGCAGATTGTGCCGTCTTGGCGGCGTCCTGCACAGCCTTGGCCTCAGCATCGACCTTCTTCTGCGCGGCTTCAACGGCGGCCTGCGCTTCAGCGAGTACGGCCTTGGCCGCTTCAAGATCGGACTCGGCCTTGACCTTGGCCTCTTCAGCGGCACGTTCGGCGGCGGCCTGCTTGTCTTCCAAGGCCTTGGCAGCAGCTTCTTCACGAGCCTTATTGGCTTCGCGTTCCTCGACGGCGGCCTTGAGCGAGCGCAGTCGAATCTTGGCTGCACCCAGGTTGGAGACCTCGTCAATCTTCAGCAGCGTGTACACGTCCGCCTTGTCGGCCAGAATCTCGGCCACCTGATCAGTGGTGATGGCGTCGAGGCCGCAACCGAAGGAATTGAGCTGCACAAGCTCGAGGCCCGGATACGAGGCCACGAAGTGTGCGGCCGCGTACAGGCGGGAGTGGTAGGCCCACTGGTTGGTGACGCGCAACGGCATCTTGGTGACCGTGCGGTCGCCTACATGGCGGAATCCGGCGGCGTTCTTGGAACGCGGGTCGGCTTCGCCCTCGGAAAGGAATTCGGTGAGGTTGAGCTTCTCCCCCGGCTGCAGTTCGCAGATGGAATCCTCGGAGAGCACCACCATGCCGAGCGAGCAGATGGTTTCGGGGATGCCGTGGTTGATTTCGGGGTCGATGTGGTAGGGACGGCCGGCGAGCACGATGCCTCGGCAGTTGTGCTCTTTCATATAGGCAAGCGCGGTCAAACCTTCCTGCTGCACGTCATGCTTGAAGACCTTGTCTTCGGCGTAGGCGGCCTTGACCGCGGTTTCGGCCTCTTCGCGGGTCACGTTGGCCCACGCAAACTCTTCGACGATGCGGTCAACCATGAGCTCATGGTTGGCAAGGTTGAAGTACGGGTGCATGTAACGCACGTCGTCCTCGCGCAGCTCAGGCATGTTAGCGCCGACGACGAGCGGATAGTTGGCCACAACCGGGCAGTTGTAATGATTGTCCGTGTTGGGCACGAGGTTCTCCTCGTAGCTCACGCACGGGTAGAAGATGGTCTTGATGCCCTTGTTGATCAGCCACTTGATATGGCCGTGGACCAGCTTGGCCGGGTAGCAGATGTTTTCGGAAGCGATGGATTCGATGCCGGTCTCGAACAGTTCATGGGAGCTACGGCCGGAAATCATCACCTTGAAGCCCAGCGAGGTGAGCAGCGTGAACCAGAACGGGTAGTTCTCGTACATATTGAGGGCGCGCGGAACGCCGATCTCGCCACGAGTGGCCTTCTTGTCGGTCAAACGGCGGTAGGCGAAGCAACGCTTGTACTTGTAGTCGTACAGGTTCGGACGGTCGGAACGCTTCTTCTTGGCGTCACCACCGCGTTCGCAACGGTTACCGGTCACGAAGCGCGAACCATCAGAGAACGTGGTGATGGTGAGCTTGCAGTGGTTCTGGCATAGCTTGCACACGTCACGCTCGGTGGTCATGCTCATATTGTCGAGTGCGTCGCCGGTCAGGATGGAGCTGGCGGTGTGGGTCACACCGTCCACGACAACGACATGGACTTCGGGCTTGGCCGGCTCGGTCTTCTTGAAGGCTGCGGCCTTGGGTTCGGACTTGAGTGCGGGCTCAGCCTCGGACTGTTCCTCGGACCCATCGGCCTTAACCACCACATCCAAGTGGTCGGCCTCATCCTGATAGTGCATGCGGGCGGTCAGGGCGGCGCCGAACGCGCCCATGAGGCCGGCGATGTTCGGGCGGGTGACCTGACGTTCGGTGAGCAGCTCGAAGGCGCGCAGCACGGCGTCGTTGAGGAACGTACCGCCCTGGACCACCACAGTGTCGCCGAGTTCGCCGGAATCACGCAGCTTGATGACCTTGTACAAGGCGTTACGCACCACGGAGTAGCACAGCCCTGCGGCGATGTCCTCGATGGACGCGCCTTCCTTCTGCGCCTGCTTGACCGAGGAGTTCATGAACACAGTGCAACGCGAGCCAAGGTCCACCGGATGGGTGGATGCCAAAGCCTTTTGCGTGAATTCCTGAATCGTCAGCCCCATGGACATGGCGAAGGTCTGCAGGAACGAGCCGCAGCCGGACGAGCAGGCTTCGTTGACGGCGATCGAGTCGATGACGCCGTCGGTGATGGCCAGATATTTCATGTCCTGGCCGCCGATGTCGATGACGGCGGTGACGCCGGGGCTGACCATTTCGGCACCACGATAGTGGGCCATGGTCTCCACCACGCCCTCGTCCAGGTGCAGGCCGGTGGTGATGAGGCCTTCGCCGTAACCGGTGGCGCAGGAGCGTGCGATCCATGCGCCTTCGGGCAGCTCGGATTGGATCTTCTTGACGATGTTGATGGCGGCGGTCAGCGGGCTGCCTTCGTTGTTGGCGTAGCTGGACCAGACGATTTCACGGTCGTCGTTGACGAGCGTGGCCTTGATGGTGGTGGAACCGGCGTCGATGCCCAGGAAGTGCGGGCCATGCGCGCCTTCGAGGGTGCCGATGTGGATGTGTTCCTTATGGTGGCGCTTGTTGAAGTCCTCGCGGTCGGCCTCGGTGGGAAACAGCGGCGGCATGGTGGGCGTGTTGGAGGGCAGGTTCTTCAGCTCGTCCAAACGCTTCAGGATTTCGTCGCAGGTGTAGGCCTCGAAATGGTGGCCCTGATCGTCGGAATCCATGTCGGCCTGCAATGCCGAACCGTAGGCCACATACAGGTGGGCGTCGGTCGGCACGATGAACTCGTCGACCTTGCCTTCAAGGGCACGCTGGAAGGCGGCGCGCAGTTCGGACATGAAGAACAGCGGGCCGCCGAGGAAGATGACGGTACCGTGGATCGGGCGGCCAGAAGCCAGGCCGGCGATGGTCTGCGTGGCCACTGCGGTGAAGATGGAGGCGGCGAGATCAGGCTTGGCCGCGCCGTCGTTGATCAGCGGCTGCAGATCGGTTTTGGCGAACACGCCGCAACGCGAGGCGATCGGATACAGGTTCTCGTAGCTCTTGGCCATCTCGTTGAGGCCTGCGGCGTCGGTGTCAAGCAGCGTGGACATCTGGTCGATGAACGCGCCGGTGCCGCCTGCGCACGAACCGTTCATACGCTGTTCAGGGGTGGGTTTCAGGTAGGTGATTTTGGCGTCCTCGCCGCCGAGCTCGATGATGACGTCGGCTTGCGGGTACTCCTTATCAATCGCCTCGGTTTCGGCGATGACCTCCTGAATGAAAGGCACATGCAGATTGTCAGCAAGCGCCAGACCGCCGGAACCGGTGATAGACAGGCGAATCGGTTCATCGCCTCGACCTAGTTCCACGAGCTTTTTATGGATGTCCGCGAGCAGACCGGCAACGGTGGCACGCACATTGGCATGGTGACGTCGGTAATCGGAAAATAGGGTGTCTTTCAGGGAATCGGACTGATCAAGCACCACGGCCTTGACGGTGGTGGAACCGATGTCCAATCCCACACGCAGGGGCTTCGGGTGTGAAGCGAGCTTTACGCTCGCGTCAGTGACGATGTCAACCATGTGTTCCTCTTAATTCCGACTTCCGGGAGTGCACGTCACGAGGCATCAGGAACCGTTTCGGGACGGCTGGCAGATACCCTGCGGACGGCTTCGCCCGGCTACTTCTTACGGAATATTAGTCTGACCACCTACCCAACATGACGCGGGCAGAGGTGATTTCGCTCACGGGAAGGGCGTTTCCCAACAGTTTCGACGATATTGCTGAGTGCGAGTTAATGAAAAGCTACTACGAGGCTTGCTGGTCTTCGCCGGCTTCGCGATCTTTCAGATACATAGAAGGAATGTCGCGTTCCTGATCGTGCAGTTTGGCCCAGATGATGGGCTTGCCGGCCGCAAGGGATTTGGGCACATCAAGGATGCGTTGGTTTCTGGAACCGCGGAATTGCAACAACGAGTCTTTTTGGTCTTTGAGATAGCGACCGTCGACAAGGATGTCGATAAGGTGCAGCAGTTCGAGTTTGTCTGGGGTTTCACCCGGCCGCATGAGTTCTTCCCACGTGTAGCCGGTCCATGACCAGATATCTTTGGTATGACCGAATTCTTTGCGAATGCGCTGTGCGAGAGGTACTAGCACAGGGGTGTTGAGGAACGGCTCGCCACCAAGAAACGTAATGCCTTGCACCCATGGGGCTTTGAGATCTTCGATGATCTTGTCTTCGAGTTTCTGCGTGTACTCGTGGCCGGCCTGGAAATCCCAGATGGAGGCGTTGAAGCAATTGACGCAGTGGAAAGGGCAACCGGAAACATAGATGGAGTTGCGCACGCCTTCGCCGTCGGTGACGATGAAGGTCTTGTAGTCGGCAATCATGCGCTTGGACATGCGCCGGCCATCCCATTGACCGGCTTTCGGATCATTGGCCAGGCCATTGGAAGGTATGGAGGGGCCGCGTCCGGTCTCGCCGGCCGCAAAGTCATGGCGCTTGGGTTCGGGCTTGGTTGTCACGGCCATGATTCCCTCCTTGCGGAAAATGCACTGGCTCCCGCTGGCGGGAGCTGTCCGTCATCAAACGGACTGAGGGTGGTCAACACTATAAGGATGACCACCCTAAGTCTCGCTTACGCTCGACAGCTCCCGCCAGCGGGAGCGAGTATAAACCTTACTTAGCTTCCTCGAACCATTCGCGGGTGGTGCCGTCGTCCAGGGTCACGCGGCCAGTTTCGCCGCTCATGTGCTTGACACGGTGGGCAATCTCCTCGTGACGGCCGTGCACCATCGGGCGCTGGACCGGGCTGCCGAGGTAGCCGCAGGTACGCTTGGTGACATTGCACTTGTCCGGGTTGGAGTTGCCGCACTCCGGGCACTTGAAGCCTTCCTCGGTCGGCTCGAAATCACCCTGGAAGCCACACACGAAGCAGTGGTCGATCGGGGTATTGGTACCCAGATAACCGATGCCGATGTTGTAGGCGTAATCCCATACGGCTTCGAGGGCCTTCGGGTTGTCCTGCAGGCACGGGTACTCGCAGTAGTTGATGAAGCCACCGGAAGCGTAGTACGGGAAGTCCTTCTCGTAGTTGAGCTTCTCCATCGGAGTGGGCTGCAGCCATACCGGGTAGTGGAAGGAGTTGGTGTAGAAGTCGTGGTCGGTCACGCCCTCGATACGGCCGAACTTCTCGCGATCCATGCGGTTGAAGCGATCGGTCAGGGACTCCGCCGGGGTGGAGTACACGGAGTAGTGGTAGCCTTCCGACTTGCTCCACTGCTTGCACAGCTCGTTCATGCGCTTGACGATGGACAGTGCGAATTCCTTGCCTTCCGGATCCCAGCCATGGTCACGGATCCAGTTCTTGCCGTAGAAGACCGCAGTGGTCTCGGCAAGACCGATGTAACCGAGCGAAACGGTGGCGCGCTCATTCTTGAACAGAGCGTCTACGTTATCGTTGGCACCGAGACGACCGAAAGCACCAAAACGGAACAGTGTCGGAGCATTGACCGGGGTGGCTTCCTTGCAACGCATGATGCGGAACTGCAGAGCCTGGTGAGCCACTTCCATACGCTCGTCGAACAGCTTCCAGAAGCGGGCCTTGTCGCCGTGAGACTCGATGGCGATGCGCGGCACGTTGACGGTGACCACACCGAGGTTCATACGACCGTCTTCCTCGTCCTTGCCGGTCTCAGGATTGATCCAGCCCTGCAGGAAGGAACGGCAACCCATCGGGGCTTTGAAGGAACCGGTGATCTTGACGATGTTCTCATAGAACACCACGTCCGGGTACATCCGCTTGGTGGCGGATTCGAGTGCCAACTGCTTCAAGTCGTAGTTCGGGTCGCCCGGATCGGCGTTCACGCCGTGCTTGACGGTGAAGACGAGCTTCGGGAAGATGGCGGTGTGGTGTTCCTTGCCGAGGCCGCGGATGCGGTTGAGCAGAATGGCGCGCTGGATCTCACGGGAGAACCAGTCGGTACCGAGACCAAAGCCGACGGTGACGAACGGGGTCTGGCCGTTGGATACACGGTTGGAGTTGATCTGGTATTCCATGGTCTGCATGGCATCGTAGATGGCCTTGCGGGTACGAATCTTGGCGAGGATCTCGCGCTCCTGCTCCAGCTCGTCAACGTCAGTGTGGAACGGAGTGTCCATCGGCAGCGGCTCGCGGGAGCCGAAGTGCAGCTTGGCCGGCTCGTTCTTCTTGGCGCTCTCGACCTGACGATGAGCGAATTCAACCGGCATGCCGTCGGGGATGGTCTCACGGGCTTCCTCAAGGAACTTCTCGTAGTCCTTCTTGGCGTACCGAGCAAGGTGCTCGTCGGCACGGTTGGCGGTCTGGCCACCATACTGGCTGGAAGCCACATCCTTCATGATCTGAGTGATCTGGGTGGCGGCGATGGCGATGGACTTCGGGGATGCCATCGGAGCGTTGCCCAGGGTGAAACCGTTGGCCAGCATGTCCCAAAAGTTCGGCAGGGAGCAGTTGGACTGGGCGGTGAACGGCGAGTAGTCGGCATCGTGGAAATGGATGTCGCCCTTCATGTGGGCGTTGGACACGGCCGGCGGCAGCATGTTGAACGCTGCGGCCTTGGACACGGCACCAGCCAGCAAATCACGCTGGGTGGAGTAGACGTTGGAATCCTTGTTGGCGTTCTCGTGGATTAGGGTCGGATCGTGGTTGATGAAGCGGGAGACGGCCTCGTTGACATCGGTGGCCTTGGCACGCTGGATGTCCTTGTCGAGACGGTAATTGGTGTAGGCACGAGCCACGTCGTACAGGTGAGCATCAATGAGGGCGTGCTCAACGAGGTTCTGGATGTCCTCGATCTTGGCGGGACCAGCGTAACGCTCCTTGATCTCGCCTTCGACCTGATCGGCGAAGCCGCGGATCATGGCATCTTCCTCGGGACCGACTTCCTTGTTCAGGTCGCCGAAGGCGGACTTGATCGCAGAGATGATGTTGATGGGGTCAAAATCGACCACACGACCATCACGCTTCTCAACGAGAACGGTGGAGGCCTTCGCGGCCGCCTTGGTCCCATTGTTGGTGACGTTCTCCTCCAGCACCTGTGCGCCCATCGGGCACCCCTTTCCTCATCCCGCGCGGCCTTGCGGACCCCGCGTTTTCAGCCGCACTCGTCGTGGGCCATACGAAATTACATTGATGTCGTTTTCTTGAACCTCTAGAAGAATACGGCAAGCTCACCCCTATATCTAGTGTCCAACAAGGGTGTGTTGAACTATTTATAGTGGTTTTTGGCTATTTTCCGCCAAAACTACATCTGTGTGATTAGCGTAACTGTTTCTTCCCTAGCGTGTCGCACTCCACCTTCCATCGATTCCTCTCCTTTCGGCAGTACCCATCTTCTTGGACGGGACAACAGAGCGTCGTTACCGCCTCCATACGACAAGCATGACGCACCCATCACAGGACCGGTAGATTTCTACCGCCATCGCCCACCGCACTTATAGTTAAGGGCATGACTACTGCAATGGGTTACTCGAACACGGGCCAGTCGCCGACCGCCGCATCTTTGGCCTCGGCCGGTTTTGGCCCCAACACGGCCACCGAAGCCGGGCAGGGAACCGTCAACCTGCCCGACGGCCCGCGGCCGGTCGACCAGCTCCCAAGGCTTGCCGCAGAGACCACCGCGCAGAATCCCTGGCCGGTCAGCATGCTGAGCCAGAAATTCTATGGGGCGGTGGAGCGCTGGCCGTCCGCGTGGGTCACGGGCCAGATTACCCAGATCAACACCAGACGGGCCGGTTCGGCGTATATCACCCTGCGCGACGATTTCGAAGACATCGCAATGGAGGTCAATGGCTTTGGACGGTTTGCCGACACGGCCCGGCAATTCATTCAAGGCGATCGCGTGGTCATTCACGGCAAGCCCAACCTGTGGATGAAGCGCACCTCCCTCTCTTTGCGCGGAGACACCATTCTCAAAGTCGGCGCAGGTGGCAGCCTCAAGGCCATGATCGACGAATTGCGCAAGCGACTCAAAGGAGAAGGCCTATTTGACGCAGACCATAAACTCCCTCTGCCCGAATTTCCCAAGACCATTGGCCTGATTTGCGCCCCACAGGCACGAGCCGAGGGAGATGTCATCACTAACGTGAATCTTCGCTGGCCCTCGGTCACCTTCAAGGTTGTTCATGTGCATGTGCAAGGTGAGCAATGCCCCGGCGAAGTCGCACAAGCGATTGCACGACTAGACACCGATCCAGATGTGGATGTCATTATCGTGGCTCGAGGAGGCGGCTCATTCGAGGACCTCATGGGCTTCTCGGATGAACGCGTAGTGCGTGCCGCATATGCCTGTACCACACCATTGATTTCCTCCATCGGACATGAAGACGATTGGACCCTCCTGGACCTGGTTGCCGACCTGCGTGCTTCAACCCCTACGGACGCGGCCAAACGTGTGGTGCCGGACGTCAACGAACAGACGCAGCTCATTACCGGAGCCATCGACCGTATGCGTCTGAGAATTCGCTCACGAGTGGATAACGAAGATCGCCTCATCGAGGGATACGCAAACCGTCCCAGTCTGACGCAACCTCTCACCATGCTGGAGCCGCATCAGCGCTTGATTGACGATTCCATACAGCGCCTTGATATCGGCCTGCGAAGAATCGTGGACGACGCTCAGCTCACCGTCGAGAAGGCGCATGCCTCACTGACCGCCCTCAGCCCCCAGTCCACGCTCAACCGCGGCTATGCCGTGGTGCAATCCGCCGATGGCACCGTACTCGATGACGCTTCCACCGCTCATATCGGAGACGACATCACCGTAACCTTGAAGAAGGGTGTCATCACAGCCACAACCACATCCGCCGCAGCGTAAGAACGCTCGCAGAGCTGCTGCAAGAGAAACTCAATGCGTATATAGATAAGGAGCACACACCATGACCGACAACACCACCCCCGCGTCTTCACTATCAGACAAAGAACGCGAGCTCATTGCGCAGATGCCTTATGAGGAGGCTCGAGATAAGCTCATCCAAGCCGTTCAGGCGCTGGAAACCGGCGGACTGAATCTCGATCAATCCATGCGCCAGTGGGAAATCGGTGAAGCATTGGCCAAACGAGCCCAGAGCCTGCTCAATGATGTACGCGCCAAGCTCGATCAGGCTCAGGCCGATCAGGCTGCTAATGAAGCCACAGCAGGAACGCAATCCAATCTGGACTGATTCCAACATCAATTCATGCAATCGTACCGTCGGCAATACGCCGACCACATGAGAAAGGACAAATCAATGTCAACACTGATTCTTGTATTCCATCCCCACCTGCAGAACGGCTCCCGCGTCAATGCCCGCTTGATTGCCGAGCTGAAGGCTCAGGGCGAAGAAGACATCATCATCCGCGACGAGTACGCCGAATACCCCAATTTCGCCGTCAACGCCGATCACGAGCACGAGCTGCTCGAGGCAGCCGATAGTGTGATTCTGCAATTCCCGCTCTACTGGTATTCCTCCCCCGCCCTGCTGAAGGAGTGGGAGGATCGGGTCATCACCGCAGGATGGGCCTACGGTGGCGGCCACGCACTGCGCGGCAAGGAACTCAAACTGGTGGTCACCACTGGCTCCGATGCCATCAAATATCAGAAAGACGGCGAATACGGCCGTACTATGGATGACCTACTGAGCCCATTTGAAGTTGTGGCATATAAGGTCGGCATGGAATACGCCAAGCCGTTCCTGGTGCAGGGTACTGCCACCATCACCGATGACGCCCTTGACCAAGCCGCCGCCGACTACGTTTCGGCGATTCTGGACTGAATGGAGCTGAGGCCAGGTGCGCGATACACCTGGCCTTATTGTTTTTCACGGATGAGCCGCAGCTCTCTCCCTCAGTCTCACTGCCGCTCGACAGCTCCCTCTTCAGAGGGAGCTTGTTTCCTGTAAACTTACTGGTTACTTCTTGAGCGGCACATAGATTACGTTGTCGATGAGCTCCTGATAGTGCTTGACGATTTGCGCGCGACGAGTCTTCAGACTCGGAGTGAGCATACCGTTGGCTTCGGTGAACTCATCGGGCAGAATCTCGAACTTACGAATCGATTCGGCACGCGAGACACCTTCGTTAGCGGCATTCACCACACGCTCAACTTCGGCATGAACAATGGCGTTCTTGGCCAAGGCATCCAAATCCGGCTCCGGCTTGGCACCTTGGGATTCCAGCCAATTGTTGGCATCCACCAAATCCAGCGTGACCAAGGCAGCCACGAACGGCTTCTTGTCTCCAATAACCAAGCACTGGTTGACCACCGGAGAGGTCATCACAGAAGCCTCCAGAAGGCCAGGCGACACGTTCTTGCCGCCAGCGGTGATGATGAGGTCCTTCTTACGGCCAGTGATGGAAATGAATCCGTCTTCGGAAATATCACCCAAATCACCGGTATGCAGCCAACCATCAGTGATCTGCTGGGTAGTGACCTCAGGGTTGTTGTGGTATCCCTTGCACACCAGCGGTCCCTTGACTACCAGCTCGCCATCCTCGGCGATGCCGGCGGTGATGCCGCACATCGGCATGCCGATGGTGCCGATGCGATTGTCTTCCGGCAAGCTCACGCACACCGGACCACAGGTTTCCGTCATGCCGTAGCCTTCCAGCACCGGCATGCCAATGCCGTTGAAGAAGTGAGAGAGCTCGGAATCCATCGGGGCTCCACCGGTGATGGCAAAGTCGGCGTTCGGGCCAAAGATGGTACGAATCTTCTTGTACACCACCTGCTCGTAGAAAGCATGAGCAATACGACCGGGAAGCGGCAGCTTCTCGCCCTTCTGCTCGGCCTTGGACCATTCACGCGCGTTTTCGGCGGCGCGCATGAACATCTTGCCCGCAAAACCGCTACCGGCACGCTGGGAAGCGGCGTTGTAGACCTTTTCGTACACACGCGGCACGGCAAGCAGCAGCGTGGGACCAAAGGTCTCGAAGTCCTTGACCATGGTCTTCATATTGGAGCTCAGGGCCAGAGAAATGGTGCCGCCAAAACTGAAGAATTCCATGAATCGGGCGAACACATGGCTCAGGGGCAGGAACAGCAGCAGACGGCGATTGGGCCATGCGCCGGCACGAGGCATGTACTGCAGGGCGGAGCGCACCAGGAACGCGAAGTTGCGGTGGGTGAGCTCCACGCCTTTCGGGGTGCCGGTGGAGCCGGACGTGTAAACGATGGTGGCGCGGTCGTCGCCGTGGGAGGCGTTCTTGTATTCCCGGAATTCGGCATCGGTGACGCTTTCGCCATAGGTCTTGATGGCGTTCAGGCCGCCTGCTTCGATGACGAACACGTTGCGCAGGGTGGGTACCTCGCTGCGCACGGATTCAATCTTGTCGCGCTGACCGTCATCCTCGGCGATGGCGAGCGTGACCTTGGAATCGTTGAAAATCCAGCTGACCTGACTGGCGGAGTTGGTCTCATATACCGGCACGGTGAGTGCGCCGATGGACATGATCGCCATATCCAGAGCGGTCCACTCCCAACGCGTGCGAGACACGATGGCCACGGAGTCGCCCTTGTTGACGCCCAGACCAATCAGGCCTTTGGCCAGATCGATGACCATGTCACGGAAGACCTGGGCGCTGTACGGCTGCCAGGTGCCATCCTCAGTTTTATATTCGATCATGGCGCCATCGGGATCGCGCCTGGCTCGCTCATCGAGCAAATCGAACAGGTTGATGTCGCTGTCGATCGGCTCCTTGACGGGATTGGTGAACTGCTTGACGATATGAGTATCGTTATTGGCCTTGTCAGCGATGTTTTCAGGCATATTCCCATGTAACTCCACGGAGGATACAAAACACGCCGATTGACGCTGCACGCCCAATGCAAATGGCCTCGCACACCGGCATCCACCGGAATACGAGGCCATGCGGCAACTCAATGTTTACATGCCCAGTCCAGACTCAGCCAATGGAGCCGTTGCTCTTTTTCAGCTCGTCGCGAATCTCCTGCAACGTGGCGAGCGTCTGTTCTTCGACACTTGGGCCTTCTTCCTTGGCTTCGGCCTCATCTTGAGCGGCGGTCAGGTCACGCAACTTGTTGATAGGCAGAATCACGCAGAAGTATACGGCCACACCGATGAGCAGGAAGTTAATCAAAGCATTCAGAATAGCGCCGAACGAAATGGTCGAGTTATTGAACGTAATGGTCAGCAGACCAGACAAATCCGGCACGCCACCGATCATGCCGATCAGCGGGCTGATGAGGTTATCGCCAATGGAAGTGACCACGGTGGTAACCGCGGAGCCCATAACCACACCAACGGCCATATCAATCATCGAACCGCGGGAAAGGAACTTTTTGAAGCCGGCAAGCGGGCCTTTATCGGTCAACGCAACGACCGCATGAGTGGCGCTGCCCGCACTTTTCATAAGATTGTCGGCAATATTGGATGGGGACTGATTTGCCATGATATCTCCTTAACAGCGCAAATCCGCGAACCGACCCGATGACCTGGGCTCGCCTTTCATTCGCCATTATGCTTCACGAGAAACCGTATGCGCGGTTATTCGACAACATATCGGCAGAAAACCAGTATTCATGCGCGGATTTACGCGGGCAATCACCACTGACCACCCGCGTTGCGACTCTCACGTTTCAGAACTGAATATAGTCGATCTCCGTATGTTCGCCGGTCTCCAGATACTTTGCCACGTCATCCGGCCCAGCGAATACCAGCTTGACCGCCTGCGCAATCATCAGATTCACACGATCCATCGGCGTCAGGTTTTCGAAATAGCCGTATACCGGAATACCAAGCGCGTGAGCATACCCGACCTCGAACATGGTGCCGGGGTCTTCATCCATAAGATTGGCAACAACCGCTTGGGATGCATTGATGCCCTGAATGTCATCGTTGAAGCAGCCCTCGGGGCCGACCTCCTCGATTTGGCTGGCGAATCGCGGCTTGAACAGTGTCCTGCCGTGATCCTCCAGCACCTTCTCCAACCGTTCCATGCTCGCCGTCTGTTCGGGATCGAAAAACGGGCCGGCCACATAGAAGTCATACTGCTTGTCTTCACTCATGGTTTCCAGTCATAGCGCAGCATCGTCCATTTGCGGGCCGCAAGTTCAATGCATGGATAGCCATCCGCATAATGACCATCAGGAGCGCAAGTGCCCGAGATCGGATTCGAACCGACGACACCCGCTTTAGGAGAGCGGTGCTCTATCCACTGAGCTACTCGGGCAACGACGTTTCATTGTACACGGGCAGTCGCCCAGCCCACAATTCGTGCCGGTTTGGTACGGAACCGCGCTGCCGCCGCCGGCGCAATGCCGATTCACAAGTCGAACAAGGTACAGTGGCAGGTCATGGGACAAGCTGCATCACCATGCATCGACGTTCCCCACAAAGCAGATCAACGCAGGAAAGGCGATATGGCACAGTCACGGAACACCACCAGAGGAACCACAACCAAAGGGAAGTCCGCACGCCCTCAAACCACCCGTTCGCAGTCCAAGTCCGCGCAACGAAACAAATCCTATTCCCGTCCTGTATCACAGTCGGCACTCAAACCTCATGAGCGTCACCATTTCTTCGGCACGCTGACATTGCTGCTGGCCATGACTGCCCTTATCTGCACCGCCGCACGCGCCTTGCCCTCGGATATCCAAGCCTGGCCGTTCATCCCAATCGTAGTGTCGGCAACACCATGGTTCACCTTGCTTGCCCTGCTTGCACTGTTGCTGGCCATGCCATTGCGCCGCCCATTGGCGGCATTGATTGCCGTTGCCGCCCTCGGACTGAACGTCTACTGGCAGCACTCGTTTTTCTTCCCGACCAACTCACTTTCCCAAGACGCACAGAACGCCGTAGCCGCGGCCGAAGCGCACACCGCCGACGCCTATGCCCGCGTGATGACCTTCAATGTCTACAAGGGGCAGGCCGACGCCCAATCCATCGTCAATCTGGTACGCGATCAGCGCGTGGAAGTGCTCGCGCTGCAGGAGACCACGGATGATTTCGTCAAGCAGCTGAACGAAGCCGGCATTGAACATTATCTGCCGTATGCGCACGTATCCTCGTCCGATGGCGTGTATGGCAACGGCCTCTGGTCTGCGGCACCACTTAAGGACGTGGTCGACGACGAGGTGAATTCCAGCGCCTCATTCATGCCCTCCGGCACAGTGGACATGGGAGGCAACCAGATTCGTTTCGTCTCCGTGCACACCACAGCACCCGTGACCGGATACTGGGGCCAATGGAAACGTTCGCTTGACGAACTTGGCCTGATGCGCAGCCACACGGACGCCCGCTATATTTTCATGGGCGACTTCAACGCCACCTACGATCACACGCCATTCCGCGAATTTCTGGGCAATCGATTCGTCGACGCAGCCCACCAGTCCGGACATGGCTTCACGTTCTCCTGGCCGACCAACCGCAGCTATCTGCCAACGTTTGCCGGCATCGATCATGTGGTGCTGGACACTGGTATGACGGCCGGGCAATGCCAAATCGCCAAAATCGCAGGCTCCGATCACGCGGCACTACTCGCTACGATTTCGGTAGGGTAATACTTGCTCCCGCTGGCGGGAGCTGGTGCACGGAGTGCGACTGAGGGTGGTCTGAAGCCGCACGATCATTGATCACCCTCAGTCTCGCTTTGCTCGACAGCTCCCGCCAGCGGGAGCAGAGAAAGTGTCAAAAACCGAGACGGGTGCGGCCGAACTGGTCGAGCCAACGCAGGATGGCGCCTTCGCGCAACGCCCACGGGCAGATTTCGACTTCCTGAATGTTCAGGGCCTTCATGATCTCGTCAGCAACCACGCCGCCGCCCACAATCTGCATTGTGCGCTCAGGCGTGATACCGGGCAACGCCACGCGCTGTTCGGGAGCAATCGCCGCCAGACGAGGAATCCAATCCTCCAGCTGCTCGCGGGTCATGATCCACGTATCTTCACGCCCAGACGCACGCATCACCGCGCCGCACAAGCGAGCCAGCGAACGGAAGGTCTTGGACGTGCCAACGGCATGGTTCGGATGTTTGGATTGCGGGAACACCTTGACCATCGGCGCCAGAATCTTACGCACATCTTTGCGCACGTCCTCCAGCTCCTCGGGAGTGGCCATACCGGAAGGCAGGAACTCGGTGGTCACACGGCCGGCACCTGCCGGCACGGAAAGCGCCACAGTCGGCTCTTCATCGGAGCCCATCGCCACTTCGAGCGAGCCGCCACCAATATCCAGCACCAGCAATCGGCCGGCATCCCAGCCATACCAGCGGCGGGCGGCCAGGAACGTCAGACGCGCCTCATCATTGCCTGACAGCACAGTCACGCCCTGACCGATCATCTCTTCAATCTTATGAATCACCTTGTTGCCGTTCGGCGCCTCGCGCAAAGCGGACGTGGCCATGACCAGCAACTGAGTGATCTCATATTCTTCAGCCAGTTTCATGCACTGGGCAACGGCGGCCAGAATCGCCTCGATGCCGGACTTCTTGATTGAGCCGTCATCCTTGAGATACTTCATCAGGCGCACCGTTGATTTGGTACTGGCCTCAGGATCGGGACGCGCGCCCGGAGCTGCATCGACAATCAACATATGGATGGTATTTGAACCGATATCAAGCACACCGAGCCGCGTGGTATGCGAACGCAGATTGACCATGATTCCTGACCTTACCTAACACAAACGCGACTACTGTACAACAGCCCAGCCCATTACAGCGATTCGACGAACCTGTCAAGTCGTTCCAGGCCTTCGGACAACGCCTCGCGAGAAGCGGCATAGCTCAACCGAACATGCGTATCGGCGGTGGCGGCACCAAAGTCGCGGCCAGGGGTCAACGCTACATGCGCCTCATCCAGCGCACGCTCGCAGAACGTCCATGCATCCAATCCGGTACGGGAAATGTTGAAGTAGGCATAGAACGCGCCGTTCGGCTCCACTTCGACCGGCAGTCCGATGCGCTTCAAACCATCAATTACGATGCGCCGACGGCTCAGCAGCTCCTGACGGCGGGCTTCACACTCAGCCAAGCTCTCCGGCGTGAAACAGGCGAGCGCCGCATGCTGGGTGGGCGTATGCGCACACAGGTAATAATTGGTGGCCAGATCATCGACCGCCTCCAGCACGGTGGAATCATCCGGCAGAATGGCCCAGCCAAGACGCCAACCGGTCATGCCGAAGAACTTGGAGAAACTGTTGCACACGATGGCGCCAGGGTCACAAGCCAGCACCGATTTGACCTCAGTGCCGTCCGGCTCATGATCGGCCAGATCAAGATAGGTCTCGTCCACGATGCGCCATGCGCCACGCTTGGCGGCCAACTGGCATACTTCATCCAGCACGGCGAAGTCGATGGTGGTGCCGGTGGGATTGGACGGCGAGGTGATCATCACGGCCTTGGTGTCGTCCGTCCAATATTGGCGGCATAGGTCGGCGGTCAGATGGAACCGCGTGGCGGCCGATGTCGGCACATCGACAACCCGGCCTTCAAAGGAACGCACCAGCTCGCGGTTGCACGGGTAGGAGGGATCGGCCACGATCACGTCATCACCGGGATCCACGGTCAGGGCTGTGGCCAACAGCAAAGCGGCGGACCCACCGGCAGTCACGCAGATGCGTTTGGGATCGATATCCAAATCATGGCGTTCTCGATAGAAATCGGCGATGGCTTGGCGCAGTTCGGGCAATCCCATGGCTGCGGTGTAGGGCAAGGCACGGCCATCGTATTGTTCGCGCATGGCATCGCGTACGGCAGGCGGCGCACCGAAATCAGGCTCCCCCAGACTGAGCTTGATGACACTGACACCGGATGCGATCATCTTGTCCGCTTTCTCGCCAAATACCATGGCGCGGAAGGGATTGGCCTCGCGCGCGCGACGAGACATAACCGGGGACACGGGCTGCTGCACTGCTTCGTTTTCCATGGTTCGGTTCTATCCGCTCTCGGGGACAAGGTTTTTCCGTGGCTTTATAATCGCCGGGGAGACCGGTTACCACCTCAACCCAAGTTCAAGGAGGAATGATGAGCCGATTCAACGGCAAACGCGCCGAATTTGAGGCCAGCGGCGAGAAAATCAACGTTGCTATTCTGGGCGCAGGACGTATAGCTCACACCATGGCCAATACCTTGGTCGAAATGGCCACCGACCCGCTGTATTCCTCATGGATTCACCCGTATGCCGTGGCTGCCCGTGATCTGGATCGCGCACAGGCATTCGCCAATCAATGGCATCTCGACAAAGCGTATGGTTCATATGAGGATCTGGTGGCTGACCCGGATATTGATTTGGTCTATATCGCCACTCCTCATAATCTGCATGCCGAGCAGGCGATTTTGTGCATGAAAGCCGGCAAGAACGTGCTCGTGGAGAAGTCGTTCACCGCGAATACCGCACAGGCGCGCGAGGCTTTGGCCGTATCCAAGGAAACAGGACTGCTGTGCACGGAAGCGATTTGGACGCGTTACATGCCAAGTCGTCAACTCATCAATGAGGTCATTGCCTCCGGAGAAATCGGCGAGGTGAAATCCGCAAGCGCCAACCTGTGCTATCCAGTGTCCGGCAAGGCCCGCATGATCGATCCGGCCTGCGCCGGCGGCGCGCTGCTCGATGTAGGTGTGTATCCGCTGAACTTCTTGGATATGGCGGTGGGTGCTGATCACGGCCGCACATTGGATCATTTCAGCACCTCGATGGTGCCGTATGAAACCGGCGTGGACGCACAGAATTCCACCACGCTGTATTACAGCGACGGCACGATGGCGGTATCCACCAGCTCGATGCTGGTGGCCTCCGATCGCGGCGGATATGTGTGGGGCACCGAGGGATATCTGGAAGTTACCAATATCAACAATCCCGAGTCCATCGATATCTACGGCAAGGACCACAAGCCCATGCGCAGCATCTCGGTTCCGCCGCAATTGACCGGCTACGAGTATGAGGTTGCCGCCGCGGCCAATGCCCTATTGGACGACAAGACCGAATGCGAAGCGATGCCTCATGCCGACACCATTCGCATTATGGAGCTTATGGATGCGATTCGTGGCAGTTGGGGCCTCAAGTTCCCGTTTGAGCAGTAGTTGTCCTCCCGCTGGAGGGAGATGGCACGCAGCGTCGGAGGGTGGTCCTGCAGACCAATCGATGTCGACCTCCCCTCAGTCACCTGCGGCGGCAGCTCCCCTCCAGCGGGAAGCCAGAAGGACACACAATCTGTTCGTATAGCCGTGCGAGACGCCCGTCTCGTGCGGCTTTTGTCAATTCGCACTCCCACACGGTGATCACACGCCAGCCGGAGGCCTCTAATTCGGCGCGCTGGGCGATGTCTCGATTGTGGTTGCGCAACAGTTTCGCCTGCCAGAATTCCACATTCGACTTCGGCATCGAATGTTTGGAACAGCCTTCATGCATATGCCAGAAACAGCCGTTGACGAACACGATGGTGTGGTATTTCGGCAGCACCACGTCCGGATGGCCCGGGTAGCGCTTGTCGTTCTTGCGGAATCTCAGGCCCCTGCGGAACAGATAGCTGCGTACCAGCACCTCGATTTTGGTGTCTTTGCCGCGAATATGCGACATCGTGTACGAGCGGGTGCCCCGTTCATACTTTTCCACTGGCTGCTTCTTACGACTCACGCACTCCAGACTACCGTGTCATATCGGTACGAGACGATATCCGATCGAACGATCACCCATTGCATGCGGTCGTCATTTCTTATTCCGGTCATTCCTCGCACGCTGGTCGAGACCGCGCACTTACACTTCACCTAATGGCAGACATGACGATTCGCAGGGCCACGGCGGCCGATATTCCCCAGATTGATGAACTGTTGCGGCAAGTGCTCGAAGTGCATCACGCCGGCCGACCGGATCTGTTCAAAGGCGGCGCCAAAAAGTACACGGATGAAGAACTGAAAACGATTCTGGCCGACGATCAAACCCCTGTGTTCGTGGCAGTGGCACCGGCCGACACTGCCAATGCCGGCGATGCCGAATCAGTCAGCGCCGCACACTCAGCTGAAGAATCCAGCAACACCGGCTCCCTCGCCGTCGATCAAGTGCTCGGCTACGCATTCTGCGTATTCCAGCAACACACCAACAGTAATATTCTGACCAATATCAAGACTCTGTACATCGACGATCTATGCGTTGACGAGCGCTCTCGTGGTCATCATGTGGGCTCCACGCTGTATCATTACGTGCTCGATTTCGCCCGCAAATTCGGCTGCTACAACGTGACCCTCAATGTTTGGGCCTGCAATCCCAAGGCCCAGACCTTCTATGAGCGCATGGGACTGACCCCTACCGCATCGGCATGGAGCAGATACTGTAACCCACTCATCCCAACAGATCGAGAAGGTCGTCCCTGGTGAGGGTGGCGATAGAAGCAGGGGCTTCGGCAAAGACAGTGGTGCCGGTGCCGGTTTCGTCGGCGAGCGGGGAGGCGTCGGTGAACTGGCGGGCAAGTTCGCTCTTGGTGTGCTGAAGCTCCAAGATGCGTTCTTCAATGGTGTCCTTGGCCACCACCTGGTACACGTTGACGTCTTCGGTCTGGCCGATGCGATGGGCTCGATCGGCGGCCTGATCCTGGGCGGCGGCGTTCCACCATGGGTCGGCGTGGATGACCACGCTGGCGCCGGTGAGGTTCAGACCAGTGTTGCCGGCCTTCAATGAAATCAGGAAAGCGGGCGTATCGTCCGCGTTGAACTGGTCGACGAGTTCGAGGCGCTTCCTTTTGGGCGTGGAACCGGTGATGGTGTAGTAGCGCAGGCCTTGCGCGTCGAAACGTTCGGCGATCAGATCAAGGAAACTGGTGAACTGGGAGAAGATCAGCGCCTTCTTGCCTTCGTTCACGCAGGTCTCCACCAGCTCGGTGATGGCCGCGAGTTTGGCCGACTGGTCTTTGGCATCGGCGTACAGCAACCTTGGATCGCAGCAGATCTGGCGCAGTCTGGTCAGCTCGGCGAGGATACGAATCTTCGAGGTGTTGAAGTCCGCCTCCTCGCTGTGTTCGAGCTGCATGCGCAGGCGCTGCTCGTGAGCCGCATACAGCTTGCGCTGTTCGCCGGCAAGTTGCACGGTCAGTGTGGTTTCCAGCTTGTCCGGTAGGTCGGTCAGCACTTGGGACTTCAGCCTGCGCTTAATGAACACGCCCACTAGCGACTGCAATTGGTGGGACACCCGTGCCGCCTCGGGATTGACCTGAGCAGCGGCACGGCCTTCTTCGGTACTGGAATCCGCGGCTCTCGCGTTGGAGATGGGCAGTTCATACCGTTCATGGAACCGCTTGTACGTGCCGAGCAAGCCGGGCATGAGGAAATCGAAAATGCTCCACAATTCGGAAAGTCGGTTCTCGATCGGCGTGCCGGTCAAAGCAAAACGATGGTCCGCCGCTACGGCCTTAACCGCTTTGGCAATTTTGGTGGTGTGGTTTTTGATGTATTGAGCCTCATCCAGAGCCATGACGTTGAAACGCCGCTCATCTGCGGTGTAGTCGTCTACATCCCGGCGCAGCAAATCGTATGAGGTGATGAGCACAGTGGGCTCATCCGCACGGAACGCACGGCCTATGGCAGTGCGACGCTCGGATTTGGTGCCGGAAACGACCATGGCATTACAGCTGGGGGCAAATTTGGCAAACTCGGCAGCCCAGTTGTATACCAACGATGCCGGGCAGACAATAAGCGAAGGTTCCACAATCGCGCCATCCGCAGTGCCCGGCTTCCGATAGCGAGACAACAACAGGGCAATGAGCTGTACGGATTTGCCCAGTCCCATTTCGTCGGCAAGAATGCCACCGAATCCTTTGTCGCACAAGGTGTTCAGCCACCGGAAGCCCTCGACCTGATACGGGCGGAGAACGGGCTTGAGGCTGTCCGGCACCTCGTATGATTTGGGGTCGATGATTTTGAGGTCGTCAATGTATTCGGTGAAAGATGCATCCTTGACCACATCGGAACCGTCATCCGGCAGTTCACCGTCCAGCAGAAATGCTCTGCCGCCCGGCAATTCAATCAGCCCGGAATTGAGCTGCTGCTCGTCCAAATCAAGATCGGCAGCCAGCGTATCAAGCGTATTCAGGTTTGCGCCCTCAAGTTTGAGCAGCGTACCGTCCTTCAACTGGTGATAGCGCTGACGACGTCGATAGGATACGAGCAAGGCACCGACCTCGTCAGGCGGCACTTCATCGGCAATGGGCGAGATCTCCACCAGATTGCCCTTGATGGACAAACCGACTTTGACGCTCGGCGGCTTGGGTGCGATGAGCCGGTCGAACGCAGGCGTGGTGAACACCTCTCCCACCTCATGCAACGCCGGCAGACCTTCATCGAACAAGCGGATAATCTGTGTGGTGTCATCACGGTTGATGACGGCGGCCTCGGACGCACGCGCGCGGGCCTTGGCGCGGGATGCCGGGGTCCTGAATCCGGCAGTCGCCTGTCTGGTTTCGGCCAACTTGCGCCGCTGCTCCTCAGGCATGGAGAAGAACTCACTTACCACGTCAAGAGCCAGATGTTCGGTATCAAGGTCACGGCCAGACACCGCGACCGGCATGCCACCATCGTCGGCGCTCACAGCGGGCCCAGCCGGCAGCAGCGGCACCATTACATTCCCATAGCGGGCCTTGGCCTCGCATTCCACGCCGTTTTCCGTACGATCCAGATAGAACCCAACATGGCACTCGGCAGGACTCAGCTCAGCAAGTTCACGCGGGATGTCATCGGCGGCAAGCATGTCTACATTCACCAGTTGCGGCAATAACGTGCGGGCGAACAGAGCCGAATCGTCTCCGGCGATGACCTGCCCCTCACCGTCTGGCGCAAACAGCTCACCGATAAGTTCCGTAATCGGACCGAATTGCTTCGGGCAACGGACGAACCGGTATCCTGCGGCACTTTTGCGCCGCGACTTTGCCATCATGGCGGAGGTGTAAGCCAAAGGCTCGGACGGTGCGAGCAACAGCCAAGATTCACGGTCGCCATTGATGACGGTCTCCACCGAAGGCGTTCCAGTCAGCAAATACCCGGCTTCCGACCCGAACATACGGGAATCGCGTCTGACGATATGCATGGTCAGGTTTGGTTCCCCGCCAACCGATACCGGCGAAGGCTGGCTGGAAAACCAGGTGTCCAGCACCAGTTGCACGCCTACGCTTTCACGCAAAACCAATAGCGAAGCCACTTCCGTCTCGGATAGTGTCAGGTGACGGTCAATGGCAATACGCCCGTAATACCGATCCTGCTGTTCGGCCGCGTGACGTATGGCGAGCGCGGATTTCAGGAATCTCAGCAATGGGCGGGAATCCGCATCAAGCATATCCGGCGTATGCGTGAACGCCAGTTTCTGCCCGTAATCCTCATGATCGCCGTTGGTCATGGCCCGCACGAATTGTGGGATGGATTTCAGCACATAGCTGGAGGAGTTTATGGCTGAGCCAATCTTGAATTCCACACTCCAGGTACCATCGATGAAGCTCAGGATGGGTGTAAGCCTGACCTGGCCAACCGAGACGGTTTCACGCAAACCCTGATATCCGCCCATTCCGGAACCATACCCGGTCCGATTGCGGTGGCTGGAAACACCGCGCCCAGCCGTACCGCCGCCATCAAACCGTTGCATGACGGCGCTGCGTCGACGAGCCCTGACCTGCGCATCCTGCTTATCCGCGCGTTCCATGTAGTCAAGCAACGCGCGCGAAGGCCGCACGGCACCGGCATGGTATCCCTTGAATCGTTGTGGCTCATCGCAGAACATCAAGGCGAGAGCCGCCATATGCTTGCAAATGCCATACCCGCGTCCATAAGCCGGGCAGGTGCAATCACCGCCAGCCACTTCCCCGGTGTCAAGGTCGAACTGCAGATTGACACGATACCGGCTGGAGGGACTGGTGGTGCCGCGCATCATGGCGCCGAGTTCGGCATATCCGGTACGCCGATTCTCGTCATAGGTGGGGTCGATGAGCATACTGGCCGCTTTGCGCGCGATGACGCGGGCACGGGCCAATACGGCGTTCGAGGTGGAGGTTTCCACATCACGGCGTAATGCCGCAATAGGCGCCTGCCGGACACCTTGCTCATTCAGGCCATTAATCTCATCCTCATCATCGAACCACACGGAACGACCCGGCCGACGTGACTGGCTATAAGGAACAACCGCATCCTCCGCACTGAGTGATCCAGCCGAGCCGAATGTCACATCATCATTGCCATCATCATCAACACCAACGAAATCGCCGTCATCGGGCAACATGGATTCGTCACCATCCGCATTCGCGCTCTTCCACGGATTGCGACGCCTCAGCCCATTGCCCCAAGCCGCATTGTCATCTTCGTAATCGGAGTCGCCGCCGCCATGGGAGGCATCGTCAGGAACATGCCCGAATACGCCGTATCCGTTATTCATGGATCCCTCCCCCGATTACATGTTTCAGGCCAACATTTCCATCTTAGTCGAGTGTCTCGCGAGCCATTACGCGGAACCAAGCTCTCGGCTAACCAGACATGACGCTAAGGTGGTAACCAGCAAAACGCTGCACATCGTTCAACGATGTGGAGCAGCAAGCGATAAAGGAGCATATCTATGAGCGAAGCGCGTACCGCATGGGGCTGGGGTCTGGCCAGCGTCGATGCTGCCGGCACCACCTTGGACGTCTGGTACCCCGAATTGACTCTCGGCGAGGCACCCGCCGAGTCCGACCGACCAAACCACAACTTCGGCACATTGGCCCACACGGAGGCTGACGCCCGCGGCATCCGTCGCGTGCCGGTGTTCGCCGTCAGCCAGCTGGATGAGCCAATCGTCAACGCAGCCGACGCCTACCTGAAGCTTCACCTGATGAGCATGCGCATGGCCAAGCCGAACACCCTGAATCTCGATGGCATCTTCGCCCAGCTCGCCAATGTGGTGTGGACCAATTACGGCCCGTTCGCCGTGGAGGATTTCACGTTGCGCAAGGCCGACGTGGAACGTGCCGCCACCGATGCGGCTCTCGCTTTTGCCACTCAGGCGGGCCTGTCGGCCGCAGCTCCTGCCACCACTGTCAACGTTTTCGGTGTGGATAAGTTCCCGCGCATGATTGACTACGTGGTGCCCACCGGCGTGCGTATCGGCGATGCCGACCGCGTGCGTCTCGGTGCCTATCTGTCTGCCGGCACCACCGTGATGCATGCCGGATTCGTGAACTTCAACGCCGGCACGCTCGGCGTCTCCATGGTCGAAGGCCGCGTCTCACAGGGTGTGGTTGTGGGCGACGGCTCCGACATCGGCGGTGGCGCCTCCATTATGGGCACCCTCTCCGGCGGCGGTAAGCTGCGCAACTCCATCGGCGAGCACAGCCTGCTCGGCGCCAACGCCGGCATCGGCATCTCTTTGGGCGACAATTGCACGGTTGAGGCCGGCCTATACGTCACCGCCGGCACCAAGATCACCATCTGGGATAAGACCAAGGCCGCGGCCGGCGAACCTCTGGAGGTCGTCAAGGGTTCGGACCTCTCCGGCAAGGACAATATCCTGTTCATCCGCAACTCGGTGAACGGCCGTATCGAAGCCCGCTACCGCAAGGTGGGCATCGAGCTCAACGAAAAGCTGCATAAGAACTAAGCAGTCAGCCCATATTGGGCGCCTAGCGGTTATGTAAACGCCTCATTTGGTATTCCAGTGAGGCGTTTTTTCTTACTACCCGAGGTTTTGCCCCGCTGACATGTTCTCAGCGGGGCAAAACCACCAGCAACCCTGGGTTTTGCACCGATAAGACGATATCAGCGAAGCAAAACCGCGACTAAGTCAACAAACCACCCCGCTAAAGCCCTCTCAGTGCGGCATAGTCACAACAAACTCGAGGGTTTGCCTCGCTAACACAATCTCAGCGAGGCAAACCCTCGGGTGAATCAATATTTCTTACGCAAATTATCATGTAGCGAGCAATCAGCTCCCACATATCGAACAAACCGGCATCGCCGGACCACGCAGAGCATTTAGCGCTCGTCCATGGGCACGTAGTCGCGCTCGACCGGGCCAGTGTAGACCTGACGCGGACGGCCGATCTTGGTGTTCGGGTCGGCCAGCATCTCACGGTACTGGGCAATCCAGCCAGGAATACGACCCAACGCGAACAACGTGGTGAACATGGCCGGATCGAAGCCAATTGCCCGGTAAATCAGACCCGTATAGAAATCGACATTGGGATACAGATTGCGCGACACGAAGTATTCGTCATTCAGCGCAATGTCCTCAAGCTCCGTGGCCACGGCAAATAACGCCCGCTCATCGGAAGGCAGCTTCTGCGTATCCTCTCGTTCCATGATCTTTTCCAGATACTTCTTGGCAATCGCGGCGCGCGGATCATACGACTTGTATACGCGGTGGCCCAGGCCGGAAATCTTCTGACCCTTGGCCTTGGCATCCTCCACGAATTCGCGCACGGATTTGCCGGAGTCGCGGATTGCCTTCAGCTGGCGTAGCACGGCCTCGTTCGCGCCACCATGCAGCGGGCCGGACAGCGCATTGACACCGGCGGCCACCGCCGAATACAGGTTGGCATGAGCCGAGCCAGCAATACGCACCACCGAAGTCGAGCAGTTTTGCTCATGGTCGGCGTGGATAATCAGTAAGCGACCCAACGCATGTACATACAACGGGTCGGACTCGAATGGCTCATACGGCACGGCAAAGCACATACGCAGGAAGTCGTCCACATAGCCACGCGCATAATCCGGGTACAGCATCGGCTCATCACGGCGACGGCGGAAAATATACGATACGATCGTGCGAGCCTTGGCCATGATGATCTTGGCCGACTCATCAAGCTGATCGGTGTCGGCGATGTCAGTCGTATCCGGGTAGAACGTGGCCAGCGCGTTGATTGCGGAGGCAAGCACACTCATCGGATGCGCGGCACGCGGGAACGAGCCCATGAACGTGCGGAAATCCTCGCCAACCATGGTCTTATGGTTGATGTCCGCGCAGAACTGCTCGTACTCGGCCTTGCTTGGCAATTCGCCATGACGCAGTAGCCAGGCGACCTCAAGAAAATCGGAGTCCTCACACAGCTGCTCGATCGGGTAGCCGCGGTAGCGCAAAATCGAATGCTTGCCATCGATATACGTAATCTTCGACTCGCATTGGGCAGTGGTCAGGAATCCGGGGTCAAGCGTCACCCAGCCGTCATTGCGCAGCTTGGAAACAACAATGCCATCCGGTCCCGCACTCGCCTTCACCACAGGCAGGTTGAACTTGCTCGAATCGACATCAAGCTGTGCCGTCGCCATGCGCGCGCCTTCCTCTTTATGAACCGCTTGTTCGAACACCAACATTTATGAACATTGGTGTTCGGTACTGTATGTCTTTTGTGTTACCGCCAACGAATGCCGGTCGATACACGAAAGCCGAAGTGCGCTCATGCTATCAAAGCAAATGCACTTCGGCTTGTTACGTCTCGAAATCGCGGAAAACCGCGAACATTCAAGCGCTTGCGTCAATCAGAGGCTGGAGCGATCGGTGAAGATGATCGGACCGTTCTCGGTGATGGCGATGGTGTGCTCGGAGTGAGCGCCGCGCGAACCGTCGGAGGCGCGCAGGGTCCAACCATCCTTCGGATCCTGGAAGATCTCGTCGGTGGTCTTGAGGAACCACGGTTCGATGGCGATGACCAGGCCTTCACGCAGCTTGTAGCCATGGTGGGCGCGGCCATCGTTCGGCACATGCGGATCGCCGTGCATGATGTGACCCACGCCGTGGCCGCCGAACTCAAGGTTGATCGGATAGCCGTATTCGCGCGCGATATCGCCGATGGTATTGGAGATATCACCGAGACGGTTGCCGGGCTTGGCCACGTCGATGGCGGCGGCGAGCGCTTCTTCAGTACACTTGATGATGCGCAGGTCTTCGGGGTCGGGATCGTTGCCGACCACGAAACTGACGGCGGAATCGGCCACCCAGCCGTCCACGGAGATGGCGAGGTCGAGGGAGACGAGGTCGCCGTCCTTCAGGCTGTAGTCATATGGCACGCCGTGCAACACAGCGTCATTGACGGAGGTGCAGATGTAGTGGGCGAACGGGCCAGTACCGAAGTCGGGAGCGTAGTCAACATAGCAGGATTCGGCACCCTTGCGGTCCACAATCTTCTTGTGGACGAACTCATCGATTTCGAGCAGGTTGGTGCCGACCTTGGTGTTCTCTTTCAGTTCCTTCAGAATGCCGCCGACAAAACGACCAGCAGGCTTCATTTCCTCGATTTCACGAGGGGTTTTCAGTTCGATCATGAGGCTCTTTCTACCTTGTTGAGACTTGTTCTCAACTCTAGTCCAGCCCGGGGTCAACTGCCAGCGCCCGGCACCGCCAAGCGACGGCAGCGGGTGCGGCCAAGAAAAAGCGCCCGGGCAAGTATGGAACCCGCACGGACGCTTTGGCTTGATGACTTGGTGTCTACTTTCTAGGCTTGCCGAAAGTGAAAGCGCGGATAACCGCGGTGATACCCATGACGACCATGGCGCATCCTCCAAACACCACCATGAAGACCGCAGAGCTCAGCGGACTCATCAGCACGATAAAGCCGGCAACAATCGAGATAATCGCATAGGCGATGGCCCATCCCGAATGAGGGATACGCCACGATTCCACCAGCGACATCACACCTTCCATGATCCAGCCGAAGCCGACCATCATGGTGATGAGCAGCGCCAGCGTCTGCCCGGTCATACCGTAGTTTCTGACAACCACCACGCCGCCGAAAGTCAGCAAGATACCGACGAACACATCCAGCACACGCCAACCGGCCGGCAGGAACGGCTCCACCAAAGCACCCACGATGCGCACCACACCGGAGATGACGAAGTAGACACCAAGCAGCAGAGCCGCCAGAGCCAAGGTCTTGTTCGGCACGAGCAAAAGGGCCGCGCCAAGGGCGATGGCGGCAACGCCAACTACGCCGTAGATCACACGAATCTTGGTCTTGGCCTTTTCTGGCAACCATTCCTCAATAAGACGGAACGGGTTGAAATTGCCGGTATACCAATTGGTCTGCTGCCAGCCGGACTGGTCCTGATCGTTGCGTTGTTCATCAGCTTGGTATGGCTGACCATTTGGACCGTAACCCGGGTTATATGCATATGGGCCATAATACGGGTTCTGGCCCGGGCCACCCTGCGGTCCCTGCGCACCCTGCGTCGGGAATTGGCCGCCGTGATTGCTGTCATACGCACCATACCGTGGTTGGCCTTGCTGACCGGACTGGTCTTGCCGGTTCGGCTGACCATTCCACTGGCCGTCATTCGGATCGCCCATCATGACTCCTTTCATCAGGTCACATTCAAGCTTCATCTACCACACTAGACAGGTTATCCAATTCAGACCATCATCAAAACTAGGCAATATGTCTATTTCACTTACGGCGCAACGTTGTGACGACCGAGGAACGCTTCTCCCCCGCCGCGATTAGGCTTGAGGCCATGACCAACGAAACCGAAACGCTGACGTCGGGCATTGACCCGGCATCGTTCTCCTCCGTCATCAAACCGACCAACGACCTGTTCCGCTACGTCAACGGCCCATGGATCGACACCTACCGCCTGCCCGACGATCGTTCGCGCTACGGCTCCTTCGACAAGCTCGCGGAGGATTCCGAAAACCAGGTGCACGAGATTCTCGAAGACGATGACTGCCCGGCAACCAAATCACAGGCCTTGTATCGCTCGTTCCTCAATACGGATGCCATCGAAGCCGCCGGCCTCGACCCGATCCGCGATGAACTTGACCTTATTGATTCCTCCATCGACAAGGCCGCCCTCACGCGCGTGCTCGGCACCATCAACCCAACCGGAGGCCCCGACCTGTTCGGTCTGGCCGTATACGGCGACCCCGGCGACCCGGACCGCAACATCGCCCACCTCGAGCAGGCCGGTCTGTGTCTGCCGGACGAAGCCTACTACCGCGAAGACCACTACGCTCCTGTACGCGAAGCGTATGTGAACATGGTAGCCACGCAGCTTGTCAATGCCGGCTATGCTCCAGCAGCTGAAGACAACCCCAACGTGGATGACGAACTGCCAAAGCCGCAGGACGAGGATGAAGGCAATGAGCCGACCACCGCAACTCCCAGTGAGGCCGCCCTTGATATGGCTCGCCACTTCCTTGCCGTGGAAACTAAGATTGCCGCCAACCATTGGGACAATGTGGCCACGCGCGACTCGGTGAAGACCTATAACCCCACCGATTACAACGACCTGGCCGCCACACTGAAGAACTTCGATCTCGATTCCTGGATTGACGCCTGGCAGTCCGCCTATGATGCCACCGAGTCCGCCAAGGCCCAGCCGATTGACTTCAAGTCCGTGTTCGCGCGCGTCATCGTGCATGAGCCGAGCTTCCTCACCGGTCTTGATGCGTTCTGGGCCGAAGCCGATCTGGCCGATCTCAAGCTGTGGGCCCGTGTCCACATGATCCTAGGCTTCGCTTCCTCGCTGTCCCACGACTTCGACACCACCAACTTCGACTTCTACGGCAAGGTACTTTCCGGTGCCAAGAAGCAGCGTGACCGCTGGAAGCGCGCAGTCAGCCTGGTCAACGGCATCTGCGGCGAAGACGTGGGCCGCGAGTACGTGCATCGTCACTTCCCCGAAAGCTCGAAGCGCCGCATGGAGGGACTAGTCGCCAATCTGATTGACGCCTACCGCGCATCCATCACCAATTCCGATTGGCTGGGCGAAGACACCAAGGCCAAGGCACTGGAGAAGCTCTCCAAATTCACGCCGAAAATCGGCTACACCAACCATTGGCGCGACTACTCGGCATTGAATCCATCCGCAGACGCGCTGCCAGCCGAGAACGCCAAGGCCGCAAACCTCTATGAGACCGGCTACCAGCTGGCCAAGGTCGGCAAGCCGGCCGACAAAGACGAGTGGCTGATGAACCCGCAGACGGTGAACGCCTACTACGAGCCGAGCATGAATGTCATCGTGTTCCCGGCGGCGATTCTGCAGCCTCCGTTCTTCGATCCGAAGGCCGAAGATGCAGCCAACTATGGTGGCATCGGCGCGGTGATCGGTCATGAAATCGGCCACGGTTTTGACGACCAGGGTTCGCAGTATGACGGCGACGGCAAGCTCAACAACTGGTGGACCGATGAGGATCGCAAGAACTTCGAGGCCCGCACCGGTGCACTGATCGCCCAGTACAACGGTTTTGTGCCGCAGCAGCTGGCCGAGAAATACGCCGACGAACCGGACAAGGCACCGCATGTCAACGGCGCGCTGACCATCGGCGAGAACATCGGCGACTTGGGTGGCGTGAACATCGCACTGAAGGCGTATGCTTTTGCGCTCGGCAAGGCTGCCGGTAAAGCGGATGCCGAGGAAGACGGTTCCCCCGCTGCCATCAAGGCACTGCTCAGTACCGCCCCCGAGATGGACGGCTTCACTGGTCTGCAGCGTTTCTTCCTGAGCTACGCCTCCATCTGGCGTACCAAGAACCGTGACGAACTGGCCGAGCAGTACTTGCAAATCGACCCGCATTCGCCGGCCGAATTCCGCACCAACGGCATCGCCAGCAATGTGGATCTCTTCTATGATGCGTTCAACGTCACTGAGGGCGACGCCATGTGGCTGGATCCTGACGCCCGCGTGCGTATCTGGTAATTCCTCCACCAATCAATATCGGCCTGTAACCCTTCGCAAGGGTGCAGGCCGATATCGTTTTGGCCGCATCTAGAACTCGTCCGTTTCCTCCTCTGTAGCATTCGCAGCACCACCGGCGAAAGCTTTCTGGCTTGCGGATTGTGATTGACCTGCATCGGCATTCGGCGCCGAAACTTCACTGTCGGCATGTTCTTGGTCTCGCGTCGCATTGGATTGATCACCTTGATCGTTCTCGGTGATGCCGAATTCCACTGGCTTCGTTCCGGCTGCATTGGCATAGGGGTCGGCGCCCGGCCCGGACCCGGCATCATAGGACTGCCGATTCTGCAGATTTTGCCGGGATGCCTCATCAGTACCCGCATTGGCATTGGTGCCATTACGCTGCGCCTTGGCAAGAGAAGTGGTGCCAAAAGTGAGATCATGGCCGATATTGGTGGCTTCCACAACGGTTTTGCTACGGGCCTCGCCCTGCTCGGTAGTCCACTGGTCCGTGTTGAGCACTCCGACCACCACAATGCGATCGCCACGTCGAACCGATTGTTTGGTATTTTTTGCCAACGCGCGAAATGCCTTGACCGTAATCCAGGCGGTGGCAAAATCCTCCCACTGCTGTGTGCTCTGATTAAACCTGCTACGGGTGCTGCCCATTCGGAAGGTCAGCACGGGAAAAGTGTCCGTTCCGCCTAGCACGGGATCGCCCGCCACAAATCCGGTAATAGTTACTGCTGCCTGTTGAATCGCCATGATCGGCCCTTTCTCACGTCACTGTTGTGGACCGCCGGGGCCTGTCTATGGCGTCATCACCAATGCACACCCCAACGGTATCTCCACTGTGAAGTGCCGCACCGTAGCAGCACAAGGGCAACCGACAATTGTGGATACCGTGACGGGGTTGCATTTTTTGTACTGTGGATAATTTTGGGTTATCCACAATTAGGAGCAAAAAAGCAAAAGCGCCACCCTGCAAAGAGCAGGATGGCGCTGTAATTATGGGCTATCAGCCACCCTCAGCCGAGAGCAGCAAAACGATCGGCCAAGGTACCGGCAGCTTCAGCAGCGGGCACGGCGACCTTGTTCTCGCCATTGCGATCGCGGATCTCAATGGTGCCATCGTTCACGTAATCGCGACCGACCACGGCGACCAGCGGCACGCCGATCAGCTCGGCATCCTTGAACTTGACGCCCGGAGAGACCTTCTTACGGTCATCGTAAATCACTTCAAGGCCCTTGGCCTCAAGTTCGGCGACCAGTTTCTCGGCACCTTCGAATGCCTTTTCATCCTTGCCGGTGGCCACCACATGAACGGCGGCCGGAGCGATCACGGACGGCCAGGCCAAGCCGGCCTCATCGTGATGCGTTTCGGCGATGCAGGCCAGCACGCGGGAGACGCCGATGCCATAGCAGCCCATCCACACCGGCACGGCCTTGCCGTTCTGGTCGAGCACCTTCAGGTCCAATGCCTTGGAATACTTGAGACCCAGCTGGAAGACCTGACCGATTTCCACACCGCGCTCAAAGCTCAGCGGGCCGGAACCATCCGGGCTCATATCGCCGTGGCGAACCTCAACGGCCTCGACCACGCCATCGGCCTTGAAATCACGGCCATAGACCAAGTTGTAGTAGTCAACCTCGTTCTCATCAGCACCGGTGAACCAAGCGGAGCCCTTGACCACGTGCGCGTCCACCAAGTAACGCACCGGGTTCTTCACGCCAGCGGCTTCGGCCTGCGGACCAAGCACCATCGGGCCGATGTAGCCGGGCACCAGTTCGGGGTGGTTCTTCAGGTCTTCCTCGGTGGCCTCTTCGAGCTCGGCGGGAGCGAACTGGGCTTCCAGTCGCTTCATATCCACCGTGCGGTCACCGGGCACGCCGACAACGATCACTTCGCGCCACGGCTCGTCATGCTCCTCATCCTCAGGGTGCTTGACGGTAATCACCACGTTCTTGAGGATGTCGGAAGCCTGCCATTCGCGGCCATCGGTACGCGGGTGGTCGGCGTTGGCACGCTCGATCATGTTGTCGATGGTCTTGGCATCCGGGGTGGCTTCCTTGGAAGCGGCAGGAGTGTTGGAAGCATCGACTTCAGGCAGCTCCGGAGTGGTCAAAGCCTCGACGTTCCAAGCCTTGCCGGAAGGAGCCAGAGCGAAGGTGTCTTCACCGATCGGCATCGGGGCAAGGAACTCCTCAGAAGCAGAGCCGCCCATCGGACCGGACATGGCGAACACCGGCACGTACTTCAAGTCAAGACGCTGGAAGATGCGCTCGTAGGCACCGCGCTCGTCGTAGTAGGCCTTGCGCATGCCTTCCTCGTCGATGGTGAAGGAGTAGGCATCCTTCATGATGAATTCGCGGCCGCGAATCAGACCGGCGCGCGGGCGGAACTCGTCGCGGTACTTGGTCTGGATCTGGTACAGGGTGACGGGCAGGTCTTTGTAAGAGGAGTACATGTCCTTGACCAGAAGGGTGAACATCTCCTCGTGGGTGGGGGCCAGCAGGTAATCGGCCTCGTGGCGATCCTTCAAACGGAAGATGTTATCGCCGTACTCCTCCCAGCGGTGGGTGGCCTCGTAGGGCTCGCGCGGCAGCAGAGCCGGGAAGTGCACTTCCTGAGCACCGATGCCGTTGATCTCCTCACGAATAATATCTTCGATCTTGTTAAGCACCTTGAGACCAAGCGGCAGCCAGGTCCAGATGCCGGGCGCGGCCTTGCGGATGTAGCCGGCACGCTGCAGCAGTTTGGCCGAATCGACATCGGCATCGGCGGGGTCCTCGCGCAGGGTGCGCAGGAACATGGTTGACATGCGAAGGGTATTGGAAGTCATAGGTTCCAAGATATTCGCGTGAACCGACAAGCTAAGTCGTCACAGGTTCCGTTTCCGGCCTTAATCTTGGCATACGGACGGTTCTCTATGGCAGAACGACTCGAGGCAAGGCCATGGCGCCTGGCTGAAGAGACGTTTCATCACCATCGCCCGGCGATTGCGGTGCCACATTGCGGGCAGTGACCGTTGCCGCCGGAGCTTGCTGATAGGCGGTCGGCGATAATGCGGTACCAGTCGCGCTCGATGAGCTTCGCATGGCACTGCGGGTTCGGACAATACGTAGTATCGCCCTCGCGGTCATGCACATTGCCAACGTAGACATAATGGAGCCCTTCAGCGAGCGCGATGGCGCGGGCACGGGTCAGCGTCTCGTGCGGCGTAGGCGGCACATCCATTATCCGGTAGCTCGGATGGAATGCGGAGAAGTGCAGCGGCACGTCCGGCCCCAGATGTTCGCCTATCCACGTGCATTCGGCGTGCAACTGGGCATCGTCATCGTTGAGACCGGGGATGAGCAGTGTGGTGAGTTCCACCCACACGTGTTCGCCTTCTGGGGTACGTGCCTCGTTGACCGCATAGTCGATGGTCGCGAGCACGTCGGCCAAATGCGTGCCGGTCACTTTCCAATAGAAATCTTCGGTGAAGCCTTTGAGGTCGATATTGGCGGCGTCCATGGCGGCATAGAAGTCGGGCCGGGCTTCGGCACTCATGTATCCGGCCGTCACGGCGATGGGATGGATGCCGAGTGCGCGGCAGGCTTGGGCGGTGTCGATGGCGTATTCGGCGAACACGATGGGGTCGTTGTAGGTGGATGCCACTGAGTCGATGCCACGGCTGGCCGCGATCTGCGCGATTTTCTCCGGGCTGGCCCCCACGCTGAGCTTATCAATGCTGCGCGCTTTGGCAATGTCAAAATTCTGGCAGAAGCGGCAGCCGGAATTGCAGCCGGCCGTGCCAAAACTCAGCACACTGGAACCAGGGTGGAAGTGGTTGAGAGGCTTCTTTTCCATCGCGGGTCTTGATGGTAATTGCCTTTGGCTCCCCCAGCACCGACACCTCGATATTCAGCAGTGGGTATTCCGCAGCGGTGACCGGGTTGAAACGTGGGTCACGGGTGGCGGCATCCACCGCATGGGCGATCACATCCTTGCCAAGTGGTTGATGGGCAACCAGCGAGCCAATGCAGCCGCGCACCAACGTCATTCCGCCGTCTTTAAGTGTTGTCTACTGGGCATCAGCCCCTCGAAACGGAGATAGATGTCCTGAAAACTCAAAATCCGCCCCTTGAAACGCAGAAACGCTTACATTAGTAGTCGTTCGGCATAGCAACCGTCAGAACAAGGCGTCTTGGGTGAATTCGTCATTGGGATCGGCGGCGAATTCGTCTGGCTCGGTGGGTTTGAATGCGCCTGCGCCTTCATCGGCCAACTGGTCGGAGGCCGAGGCCGAGGCCTCGCGCAGGTCGCCGTCAAGCACCACGGCATCGGGTGAGACAAGGAACATGCGCTCGTTGACACCAGCCAAATACAGTCCGCCCAATGATTCAACTCGGGAGAGCGCCACATATCCCATGCCCGGCGCGAAGGTCCTCTTCAAGTCCATAACCGCGCGATCGAGCGTCATACCCTGTGACTTGTGGATGGTGATGCCCCACGCGCAGCGCAACGGCACCTGAGCCACGGAAGCGAGCACCGTCTCGCCATCCATCATCTCCCACTTGGCCTGTTTCATGGTGACGATATTGCCGTTCTCGAATTCCACAATCGGCCAACCGCCTTTGTTCTCCTGCGCAAAACCGCGCACGGTGCCGAGCGAACCATTGACATACTGGCGGTCGGGGTCATTGCGCAGAGCCATGACGGCCGCGCCTTTCTTGAGCACGAGCCGCTCGGGGGCGAGCATGTTCTTCTTGAGCCGATCGACCAGATTGGCCGGTCCTGCGGTTTCGGCATGGAACTCATGAGGCTCGAGCATGATCTGGTTCAGCCGCATGTCGTTGAGATTGTCGGCCTGACGGTTCACGGGGAAGAGATGGACGGCCACTTGGCCGGGCTCGGGCAGCTTGCCCAAACGCGTGACGAGTGCGTCACGGTCGGACTGGGTCACGTCGCCTTCGCGAATGTCAGTAAGCACGGTCAGAAGCTCACCGGTGTCTTGACGATGCTGCTCGGTGAGGTAGCAGATCACCGGGTTGAGTTCCTGCCACACCAGCGATTCGGTGATAAAGCCTTCCGGATTAAGACCGGCACGGGCATACCGTTCACGGCTGGCGATGAATTCCGGTGTGGGTTCGATGAGGTCGCGGTTGCGGCCGGATACCGAGACCGGAGGCAGCTGAAACAAATCTCCGGACAGCACGACCTGGATGCCGCCGAATGGCCGTGGATCGCGACGGACCTCGCGGCAGACTTGGTCAACCATGTCAAACAGCCAGGCGTGCAGCATGGAGACCTCGTCAATGACGAGAATATCCGTGGCCTGAATCTTGCGTTTGCGGCGGGATTTGATGAGCTTGAGCAGACTGGAGGTCAGACTTGTCGCCACACCCACACCACTCCATGAGTGAATGGTCTGGCCATTGATATGCGTGGAGGCTATGCCTGTGGACGCAGTGACGGCCACGCTCGCCCCGTCGGCACGCGCCTGCCGGATGAACTCGTTGAGCACGTAGGTCTTACCGGCACCGGGCGCACCGGTCAGGAACACGTTCGCGCCGGCGTTCAGAATGGCCAGGGCTTCGGTTTGGCGCATATCAACCTCTCTAGGCTCCACTCTTTGAGCGGAGCTGACTGAGGGGAGTCGTACGCATCCGTGACTCCCCTCAGTCTCACTTCGTTCGACAGCTCCCCTCAGAGAGGGGAGCCAAGTACGGCGGACTACTTATTGAGGATGCTGGTGGAGACGATGTCGGCAGAGATGGCCTTGGCTGCGGCCTCGTCCGGGCCGGGGGCCGGAGCCATGAAGGCCTTGCGGTAGTAACGCAGCTCATCCAAAGATTCGATGATGTCGGCGAGAGCACGGTGACCGCCATTCTTCGGCGGGCGGTTCTCGTAGACGGCCGGGTACCAGCGGCGGGCGAGCTCCTTCAGGGTGCTCACGTCCACGCTGCGGTAGTGCAGGTGACTCATGAGGTCCGGCATATAGTGGTCGAGGAACTTCTTGTCGGATCCAATGGTGTTGCCGGCCAGCAGCGGGCGCACGCCTTCCGGCGTGAAGCGCAGCACGTATTCGGTGACCTTCTGCTCGGCCTCGGCCAGGCTCAGGCCATTCTCCCACTCGTTGATCAGGCCGGAACGGGTGTGCATCTGGCGCACGAAATCGTTCATGTGGTTCACGGCCTTCTCGGACGGCTTGATGACGTAATCCACGCCCTCGTCCAGCACATTCAGGTCAAAGTCGGTGGGAACCACGGACACCTCGACGAGTTCGTCGCCGCCGAAGATGTCAAGTCCGGTCATCTCGCAATCGATCCAAATCAGGCGCGAGTCCTTCGCGCTGTACGTTTCCGCGTCATGGCTGTCGACCATGGTGTGCCTCTTTTCTTCGCTGGTCATCGCTTATGCAGAACAGTTCAGACTATACCCCAGCGCATACAAGCTATCTCGAGCCACATACGCGAAAAGGGCCTGCATAAGCAGACCCTTTTCACAAGGAATCAACCCCTAACTAGCGCAAGCTAGCGGGCATCAACCGATCAGTTGTTGTGGAAGCCGGAGTAGTTCGGTGCTTCCGCGGTCATCACGATGTCGTGCGGGTGCGATTCACGCAGGCCGGCGTCGGTGATGCGGATGAACTTGCCACGTTCCGGCATTTCGGCGATGTTGTGTGCGCCAATGTAGAACATGGACTGGTGCAGGCCGCCGAGCATCTGGTAGAGCACAGCGTTGAGCGGGCCGCGGTACGGCACTTCGCCTTCCACACCTTCCGGCACGACCTTGTCGCTGGAGGTCACGTCGGCCTGGAAGTAGCGGTCCTTGGAGTAGGACTTCTTGCCGCGCGGAGCCATGGCGCCAAGGGATCCCATGCCGCGGTACAGCTTGTACTGTTTGCCGTGCAGGAGCACCTTCTCGCCCGGGGCTTCCTCACAGCCAGCGAGCGTGCCGCCGAGCATCACGGAGGAGGCGCCAGCCACAAGGGCCTTGGCGATGTCACCGGAGTAGTGGATGCCACCGTCGGCGATGCAGGGCACGCCAGCGGCACGGCAGGCCTGGGCGGCCTCGTACACGGCGGTGAGCTGCGGAACGCCAACACCGGCAACGATACGGGTGGTGCAGATGGAGCCAGGACCGATACCGACCTTGACGGCATCGGCACCGGCCTCGATCATGGCCTGGGCACCGGAACGGGTGCCGACGTTGCCGCCGATGATCTGCACGCCATCGAAGGCGGAATCGTGCTTCAGGCGGGAGATCATGTCGAGTGCCAGGCGGGCCTCACCGTTGGCGGTGTCGACCACGAGCACATCCACGCCGGCCTCCATCAGGGCGGAGGCACGCTGCCATGCGTCGCCGAGGAAGCCGACGCCGGCGGCCACGCGCAGGCGACCCTGCTCGTCCTTGGTGGCGTCCGGGTACTGTTCGGTCTTGACGAAGTCCTTGACCGTGATCAGACCAGTCAGATGACCTTCCGCATCAACCAGCGGCAGCTTCTCGACCTTGTGCTGGGCGAGCAGGCGGTGGGCGTCGTCCTTGGAGATGTTGGACGGACCGGTGACCAGGTTCTCCTTGGTCATGACATCCTTGACCTTCAGGGTGTCGTAATCCTCGGAGGCGATGAAACGCATATCACGGTTGGTGATGATGCCGACGAGCTTGTTGTCCTTGTCCACCACCGGCAGACCGGAGATGTGGAACTTGCCGCACAGCTTGTCGAGATCAGCCAAAGTGACCTCAGGGTTGACGGTCAGCGGATCGGTAATCATACCGGACTCGGAGCGCTTGACCACATCGACCTGAGCAGCCTGATCGTCGATGGACAGGTTGCGGTGCAGCACGCCGATACCACCGTTACGAGCCATGGCGATGGCCATCTCGGACTCGGTCACGGTATCCATGGCGGCGGAGAGCACCGGGGCCTTCATCGTGATATTGCGGGTCAGATGGGTGCTGGTGTCCACTTCGGAAGGAATGACATCCGTCTCGTTCGGCAACAGCAACACATCATCATAGGCAAGGCCGAGCTTGGCGAAAATCGGGGGAAGGGGGGCATACGCCGACTGGGCGTTTAATTCATCAAGGTTTGTAGCCATGTAAACACTATATGAAAATGCGCTGACCTTCACGACACACGTGTGAGAACCGTCCAACCACATATGGCTCAACGCGTGCGGACTGCTATCAGGAAGGGTTTTCCTGTCCGCTCGAATCAGCGCCGGCAACCGGCAGCGATTCGCTTCCGGAACGCGTATTTTCTGGGGTTACGTCGTCATGCACTGCCGTGGCATGCTGCGCGTTGTGGCGCGCCGCTTCCAACGTAGCGTTCTCTTCCTGTATCTCCGGAATACGATGCTTCAGATACGGGTACATGGTGGCGATGGTCAGTACGACCACGGCAATCGCCATACCAAAGGCAACGTGCTGCGCCTTGAAGAAAAGAATGGTCAACGACCCAAACGCGATCAACGCCGCCCAACCCCAAAGAATCAGCACGGCTCCACGAACCGAATGGCCGATGCGCAGCATGCGATGATGCAGATGCATACGGTCCGGATGCATCGGCGACTGCCCCTTGGCCAGACGCCGCATAATCGCCAGGCACATGTCGAGCACCGGCAGGAACAGCACCAGAATCGGCAACAGAATCGGCATGAATACCGGCAGATAGATACTGGCGTGAATCGATGCCGGATCAAGACGGCCGGTCATGACGATTGAGGCGCAGGTGATGAGATAGCCGAGCAGCATCGAGCCGGAATCACCCATGAACAATTTCGCCGGATGCCAGTTATGCAGGATAAAGCCCACACAGATGCCCACCATCATCACGTCGATCAGCGTGGCCAGCGAGGCGTAACTGGGCGAGTATCGGGCGATGATGTACGAATAGATGGCGAACGCGATGCCGCCGATGGCCACGATGCCCGAAGCCAGTCCGTCAAGACCGTCCACGAAATTGACCGCGTTGATCGAAGCGACAATAAGGAATGCCGTAATTGCCATGGACAGGCTCGGGGATGCGGTGATCAGAGAGCCTCCCAGCGGCAGCGAAATAATCTGCAAACCACCCCAGGCCACGAAAACGGAAATCAGCAGCTGACCGGCGAGCTTCAACATCCAGTCAAGATCCCACAAATCATCGGCCATGCCCAGCAGACTGATCATAATGCCGCCGGCAAGAATCACCCACATCTGGTAATTGCCTTGGAACAGACCCGCAAGGAACGGCGTTCTGCTGGCAAAGATGGTGGCCACGGTAAATCCAATCAGCATGCCAAGGCCGCCCATACGCGGGGTGGGAATGGTATGCACATCGCGGGCGCGCACTTCGCCAACCGCGCCGATCTCGATGGCCACGTGGCGAATCAGCGGAGTCACCAGCCAGGTGACGCCACCCGCGATGGCCGCGACCAGTAAGTAAATCCTCATGCGCCTAATCCCCCGCCATTGAGGTGGAGGGCTTTGCGAATCATGGATTGGGGAATGACTCCCTCACGAAGAATCTCAATGCCGTCTCTCGCATACGGATCCGCTTTCACCACGGTGCTAGATATATGGCCTTGTGTGGGCCCGCCATCCAGATACAAATCAATCTGGTTCCCGAACGCTTCCACGGCCTCATCCACGGTCTGCGCGCTTTCATCGCCGGAGCGATTGGCGCTTGAAGCGGCCAGAGGACCAGTAGCACGAAGAATCTCAAGGCAGAGCGCCGAGTTGGGGATGCGAATGCCTTGCGTGCCGGGCCTGCCTTCCGCGGTGTCGGCCAACGTCTCCAACGTGCAATCGGGGCGCGCGACGGCAATCGGCGAAAACGCCCCCGGCAGGAAGGCGGCAGAAAGACGGTTCAGCGGCGAAGGTAGTTCGAGTCCGAGCTCGTCAAGTTGGTCAGTGGAATCAAGCAGAACCTGCAATGCCTTGTATCGGGGACGCCGCTTGAGTTCGTAGATGCGGGCGATGGCAGCCGCATTGCGCGGATCACAGGCTACGCCATACACGGTATCGGTGGGAATGACGATCAGTCCGCCATCATGAATGATGCGTGCGGCCTGAGCCAACGACTCATCCGTGACCTTCCGCGTTGCGCTCATACCGTCTCCGTTCACCTGATTCATCACAATCTATCATTGCACCATTGTGCCCCGACTTGCACAACGACGATGACCGGGTTTCGTTCCGAACGGCATGCACCGTCCCGGGCGAAACCCGGTCACCATCAATTCGAAAGCAACCTGTGCCAGCCTATGCGTCACGCGCCGAGGTATGCCTTGCGCACCTTCTCGTCGTGCAGCAGATCCGAGGCCTTGCCTTCCATCGTGATCTTGCCGGTTTCGAGCACGTAAGCGCGATCGGCAATGGATAGGGCCATCTTCGCGTTCTGTTCGACCAGCAGCACGGTGATGCCGCTCTTGCGCAGAGTGACGATGATGTCGAAAATCTCCTTGACAAGCAGAGGCGAAAGACCCATCGACGGCTCATCCATCAGAATCGTCTTCGGATGGCTCATCAGGGCGCGGCCCATGGCCACCATCTGCTGCTCACCGCCGGAGAGCGTGCCGGCCAGCTGGCGGCGACGTTCCTTCAGACGCGGGAAGTAGTCGAACACCATCTCAAGATCCTTGCCGAGATGCGACTGGTCCTTGAGGCTGAACGCACCCATCTCCAGGTTCTCCTGCACACTCATGCGGGTGAACACATGGCGGCCTTCCGGCACGTGGGCCATGCCCAGGGTGACGATCTTGTTCGCATGCGTATTAAGCAGGTCATGACCGTCATAGGTGATGCTGCCGGACTTGGCCGGCACCAGACCGGTGATGGTGTGCAAGGTGGTCGTTTTACCGGCACCGTTGGCTCCGATCAGGGAGACGATCTCACCGTCGTCCACCTTCAGACTGATGCCTTTGACCGCGTCGATGGCGCCGTACGAGACACACAGATCCTTGATTTCCAGCATCAGCGTGCCCCCTCTTCTTGAATCGTCTTGGCGACGCTTGGCTCCGGCTCGACCTTGGCGGTCGAGTCGCCGTCCGCATCATCATTGCTGTCGCTACCCAGATAGGCCGAGATGACCTGCGGGTTGTTGGCGATCTGCTCCGGCGTACCGGATGCGATGGTACGACCGTAATCAAGCACCTGAATGCGCTGGCAAACGCTCATCACCAAGCTCATGTCATGTTCGATGAGCAGGATGGCGATGCCGAAACGATCACGGATCGTATTGATGCAGTGCAGCAGATCCTCGGTTTCCGTGGGGTTCATGCCTGCGGCCGGCTCGTCGAGCAACAGCAGCTTCATGCCGGTGGCCAAAGCGCGCGCGATCTCCAGCTTGCGCTGCTGGCCGTATGGCAGGTTGGCCGCTTGCGTGGCCGCCAAGCCTTCGAGGTTGAAAATGCGCAGCAGGTCGATGGCCTTCTCATGCATCTCATGCTCCTGCTTCCAGAAGCCCGGGGTGCGGAAGATGGCGCCGCCCATATGGTAGGAGAACGATTCGTCAAAGGCGACGAGCACATTCTCCTCAACGGTGAGCTGCTTGAACAGGCGGATGTTCTGGAAGGTTCTGGCGATGCCGGCACGAACCACCTGATAGGTCTTCTTGCCGTTCATGTGTTCGCCATCCAGCCAGAAATCGCCCTCGGTGGGCTTGTACACGCCGGTCAGCAGGTTGAACACCGTGGTCTTGCCGGCACCGTTGGGGCCGATCAGACCGACGAGTTCGCCTTTGTTGATGGTCATGTTGAAGTCGGATACGGCCTTCAGACCACCGAAGGTGATGCCGAGATGTTCGGCTTTGAGGATGGGCTGGGTATCGTTGCTCATCGTGCAGCCTCCTTCTCGGTTGTATCGGCCGGTTCGTTGACGGCTTTATCGGACTTATCAGCAGCCCTGTCGTTCTTGCCGTTTCCGCGAAGCAGCAGCCGGTTGATGAGCTTGGGCAGCGAGAACTCCCATGAACCAAAGATGCCCTGCGGGCGGAAGATCATGACAAGCACCAGCACCACCGAGTAGGCGAGCATACGGTAGTCAGCGAAGGCACGCAGCAGCTCGGGCAGGATGGTCAGGCCGATGGCGGAGACGATCGAGCCGGTGAGCGAACCCATGCCGCCGAACACCACCATGATCACGTAGTTGATGGAGTTGAGCCAGCCGGCCATGGTGGGGTTCAACGAACCGATGTACTGGGCGAAGATGCCACCTGCAATGCCTGCAAAGAATGCGGAAATCGCGAAGACAAGCACCTTGAGGTACGTGGTGTTGAGTCCGGAAGCGCCCGCAGCGATCTCGTCGTCGCGAATGGCCTTGACGGCGCGTCCGTAACGGGAACGGCCGAACATGAAGAGCACGACCACGGTGACCACCATGATCCAGAACACGACGTACAGGTTGGCGGTGCGTTCGATGCCGATCAGGGCCTGTCCCGCGGCACCCTTGTCAAGGCCCATGCCGCCGGCAACCTTGAGGTTTTGGATGATCACACGAATGATCTCACCGAAGCCCAGCGTGATGATGGCCAAGTAATCGCCATGCAGTCGCAGTGCCGGGATACCAATCAGGATGCCGAACACACACGCCACAATGCCGCCGATCAGCGTGGTAATCAGGAACCTTGCGGTGGGGTCAACGCCGATGCCGGCCGCAACCATGTACTTGGATGCCAGTGCGGCTACATAGGCGCCGATGGCCTCAAAGCCGCAGCAACCCAGCGTCAGCTGGCCAAGCACACCGATGGTGAGGTTCAGGGACGTGGTCATGATGATGGCGATGCATGCGGTCATCATGATGCCCTTGATATAGGAATCGGCCAGACCGGATTCGCACAGAGCCATCACGATGCCGAACGTGGCAAGGATGCCTAGGAAGCACACCACATAGGATTGTGTGGTGGAAAGCATTGTCTTCTTCATACGATCAGACCTTCTCCCCTTCGTTCTTGCCCATAATGCCGGACGGCTTGACGAGCAGCACGATGATCAGGATGGCGAACACGATGGCATCGGAGAATGCCGAGGTGATGAGGCCTCCGGTGACAGTGCCGATATATGCCTTGGTCAGACTCTCGATCAGGCCGATGGCAAGACCACCGATCATGGCGCCCGGGATGGAGCCGATGCCACCAAGGACTGCGGCGACGAATGCCTTCAAGCCCAACATGGCACCCATCATAGGCGACACCTGCGGGTAGGCGGCGCAGTACATCAGCGAGGCGACTGCAGCCAGACCGGAACCGATGGCGAAGGTCAGGGCGATGGTGGAGTTGACGTTGACGCCCATGAGCACGGCGGCCTCCTTGTCCTCGGAGACGGCGCGCATGGCCTTGCCCTGCTTGGTGAACTTGACGAACAGCTGCAGGCCCACCATGATGACCAGGCCGATGACGATGGTCAGCAGTGTGTCTCCGGAAAGCTTGAGCTTGCCGAAGGCAATGGACGGCAGGTGGAAAATGGTCGGGACTGTCTGGAAGTCGGCACCGAAGATGGCCTGAGAGCCGTTCTCCAGCAGCAGGGACATGGCGATGGCGGTGATCAGGGCGGTCATGGAATTGCCCTTCTCGCGCACCGGCTTGTATGCGGCTTTTTCGACGATGACGCCGACGGCCACGCACACCAGGATGGCGGGAATGACCGCCACCCAGGCGGGCAGGCCCATGGCGACGATGGCGGGAATGGTGAGCATCAGCACATATGCGCCGACCATGATGAAATCGCCGTGGGCGAAGTTGATCAGGCGGATGATGCCGTAGACCATGGTGTAGCCCAATGCCACAAGCGCATACACGCTACCGATTTTCAGGCCATTGAATAGCTGGCTGACAAACATGATGATCTGATCCATCACTGCTCCCCCTTTCTAAATCTCATTGTGTGTTGAATGCGTTTATTGAATGTCTGATGATGCGCCATGAAAACGCGAAAGGGAGAGGGCCGGGAAACCGGCCACTCTCCTATATCGCGCGCTCATACTAGAGCGCATGGATTGGAATCATGCAGCGGTGATTCACTTGGGCTGCACGGTGGTGTTGTAGACAGGCTTGCCGTCCTTCATCTCAAGCACGATGACGGACTTGGTCGGGGAGCCGGACTTGTCCATCGTGAACTTACCGGTCACACCGTCGAAGGTCATGCCGGCCACGGCGTTGCGCACATCCTCACGGGTGGCGTTCTTGCCGGCCTTTTCGATGGCCTGCTTGATCATGTAGATCGTGTCGTAGCCCAGAGCGGCGAAAGTGTTCGGCTCGGCGTTGTTCTTGGACTTGTAGGACTTGATGAAGTCCTGCACCTTGGAGTTGGTGTTGTCGTCGGCGGAGTAGTGGGTGGTGTAGTAGGTCTTGTTGTACTGGGCCTTGTCACCGGTGAGCTTGAGGCCGTCGTAGCCGTCAGGGCCCATCACGTAGCCATCGAAGCCCACGGAACGAGCTTGCGGGATGATGTACGGACCAGCCACGGAGTAGTAGTACGGAGCGTAAAGCAGCTCAGCACCGGAGGCCTGGATCTTCTGCAGCTGAGCGGAGTACTCGGTGTCGTCGGCGGAGGAGGAGCTTTCCTTGTCCACCACTTCAAGACCAAGCTTCTCGGCGGCCTTGGCGAAAGCCTCACCCACGCCGGAGGAGTACGGATCACCGGTACCGTAGAGCACGGCGACCTTCTTGACCTTCAGGTTCTCGGCCGCGAAGCGGGCGGCGACCTCACCCTGGTAGGAGTCCTTGAAGCAGGTGCGGAACAGGTAGTTGCCGGTTTCGATGGAATCGGAGGTGGCGGCCGGGGCGATGGTGACCAGCTTGGACTGGTCGGCCAGCGGAGCCACGGCTGCGGTGGTGGCGGAGATGGTCGGACCGGCCACGGCGAGCACGTTGTTGTCGCCGACAAGCTTGTTGTAGGCGTTGGACGCCTCGGTGGCGTCGCCCTTGTCATCCATGGACTCGAGCTTGACCTTCTTGCCGTTGATGCCGCCCTTGGCGTTGATCTCGGAAACGGCCAGCTCGAAGCCCTTGACCTCGGCCTCGCCGTAAGCGGCAGCGGTACCGGAGTTGGTGGTCACGGTGCCGATGGTGATGGTATCACCGGATGCCTTGGCGCTGGAGCTGGAGGAGTCATCCATGCTGCCGCCGGAGCATCCAGCAAGGGACAACGCCATAACTGCGGCCGCGCTGGCCGCAATGAACTTAGTGGAGAACTTCACGTTCATCCTCTTCCTTCTTCCTTGGGATATTGCAACATCGTTCATCAGTCAATCAACGCGCGGGATATGCGCGTGAGACGTTCCGTTCGCATAATTCACATACCACAGAACTGCATCACACGGCTTGTGGCCGTCATCTACGTCTCTCTCATTCGATGTTTGTCGCGGACTGTTATAACCAGACCCGCTTTGAAGCCGCAATAAATTGTTCTTATTATGAGACAGCGCAATTACGGGAACGAGAATGCAAGCCCAAGGAAATGTGGGATTCGTGAGGCTTAGGAAACCGCAAACAGGTAGCGGTCGCGACCCGTCCAGTCCTGGCCGGTCGATGCGGCAGCGAATCCGGTGGCCCTGGCAAAGGCCACGAGACGATCCCCCTGGGTCACGTCATGTTCCATGACAAGCGCGCCCCCAGGCTTGAGAAGACGGCAGGCCCGCTCGATAATGCGCTCGGGAATCAATGTACCGTCCATCGAGCCGCCATACAAAGCCAATTCCGGATCCCAATCACGCACTTCCGGTTGCTCGGGAATATCGGTCTGCGGCACGTAGGGAGGATTGGTGATGACGATATCGACGGTGCCGTTCAATTGGGCCAATGTGGCGAAGGACGTGGCATCCGCGATTTCCAGATGGTAATTCGAGGCAATGGATGGGTACTTTTTCGCGGTTTCCGACAGATTCCTTCGCGTCCATTCGGCGGTGTTCGGCGACAGCTCCACCGCCCACACCTGGCTGCCGGGCACCTCGCTGACAACGGACAGCCCAATCGCGCCGGAGCCGGCGCACAGATCGACCACACGAGGATGGATCATGCCGTTTCTTGTCAGCCAGTCAAGACCGGCCTGCACCACGGTTTCAGTTTCCGGACGCGGAATGAACACGCCAGGGCCGACCTTCAGGTCGAGATAGCGGAACGGCGCATGACCGGTGATGTATTGCAACGGCTCGCGCTTGGCACGGCGGGCAAGCATGGATTGGAAGCGGGCAAGCTGTTCGGCTGTGCCAAGCTCCTCCCCCATCAACAGAGCTTTGTCGACATCGCGCAACTCAACACCTGCCGCCTCGGCAAGGAGCAGTTTGGCATCATGCTCAGGCGTCTCAATGCCAGCCTCACGCAATTGCACGGTGGCATCACGAATCACATCGGCAGCAGCCATCACATCCCTATCTTCCGGTGCCTTAATTATCACATAATGTAAGGGTTTGGCCGGTAAATGCGATGCTCGACCGTAGGCTTGACCGAACGGCCTAGAGTGTGTCGAACATTGTATCTACCGGCCAAACCCGCTCACGCTACTATCACTTCTGATTGGCCAGACGGTCGGCTTCGTCGGCTTGGATGTCGGAGTCGATTACGGCCTGCAGGTCGCCGTCAAGCACGGCATCCAGGTTGTATGCCTTGTAATTCGTACGATGATCGACGATGCGGTTCTCCGGGAAGTTGTAGGTACGGATACGCTCGGAGCGATCCAACGAGCGTACCTGCGAGTGGCGCATATCAGCCGCCTCAGCGGCCTCCTGCTCGTGCTTCATGGCCAGTAGTCGGGACTTCAGCACGCGCAGGGCGGAGGCACGGTTCTGAATCTGCGACTTCTCGTCCTGCATGTTCACCGTGATGCCGGTAGGCAGGTGGGTCATGCGCACGGCGGAATACGTGGTGTTCACGGACTGTCCGCCAGGACCGGAGCTCATGAAGATATCAATCTTCAGGTCTTTCGGATCAATCTCAATTTCGTCATCATCCTCGTCGGCTTCGGGGAAAACAATCACACCGGCCGCAGAAGTCTGGATGCGCCCCTGCGATTCGGTGACAGGAATGCGCTGCACGCGGTGCACGCCGCCCTCGTATTTCATCGAAGCCCACACGCCGTCCTCGGGAGCAGGCGTGCCCTTGGCCCGGATGGCAATCTGCACGTCCTTGACGCCGCCGAGCTCGGTGGTGTTCTCGGACTGAATGTTCACGCTCCAGCCGCGCTTCTCGGCGTAGCGGGTGTACATACGCAGCAAATCACCGGCAAACAGTGCAGCTTCCTCGCCGCCGGTGCCGGCCTTGATTTCCATAATGGTGTCTCGCGCATCATCCGGATCACGCGGAATAAGCGCGGTGCGCAACTTTTCTTCCGCGCCCGGCAGTTCGGATTCGAGACGCTTAGCTTCCTCGGCGAAGTCGGCATCCTCGCTGGCCATCTCCTGAGCGGCTTCCAAGTCATCCTTCAATTGCAACCAAGCTTTGTAGGCTCCCACAATGGCACCTAGCTCGGCATGACGACGGCCTAGTTTGCGCAGCTTGTCCGGATTGGACACGACTTCGGGGCTCGCCATCTGCTCTTCGATGGACTGGTACTCCTCAAGTGCGGTCGCCGCCGCGGGGAACTGTTCGTCTGCCATGACACGCTTTCTGGTTGTGTTGTAATCAGGTCAAAAGAATACAAAAACGCCAGTCCTCGGGCGGGCATGCCGAAGCATGCCGGGCCGAATAGGACTGGCGTGAAGTATGCTACTTGCTCTTCTTGCCGTAGCGCTTCTCGAAGCGAGCAACGCGGCCACCGGTGTCGAGAATCTTCTGCTTGCCGGTGTAGAACGGGTGGCACTGAGAGCACACGTCAACGAACATGTGATCTTCCTTGCCGGCAGTGCGGGTCACGAAGGTGTTGCCGCACGAGCACGTCACCTCAACGGGGTGGTAATCAGGATGGATACCCTGCTGCATTTTGCGTCTCCTATGGATTCGGGGGACCCGGGTCGTCATGCCCCTATGGCAGACGTGAACCGGAACCTTACGGATTATACGCGCCTATATGGACGGGGAATACGTTGCGCTGTCGGAAAAGAGTGGGGCCGCAGGGGCTTGAACCCTGGACCGGGCGATTATGAGTCGCATGCTCTAACCGACTGAGCTACGGCCCCACGATGACCTACCGCGATTGCGGAGTAGCCAACTCGCCAAAGTGTAGCACGACCCCGGTCGCAGGAATGGATAACAAACAACCACTCCCGTATGATGTTGTACGCGCCGCCCACCCTGATTCGCGAGTTCAACGTGCCCAGCAGCACCGTGCAATGGCTGACCACCGGTTTCATGCTCACCAACGGCATCATGATTCCGGTCACCGCATTCCTCACCGAGACCTTCACCACACGCCAGCTGTTTCTTTACGGCGATGGGCATGTTCTTCGCCGGCTCACTCGCCTGCGCCCTGGCCCCCAGTTTCACGCTACTGCTCGCAGGCCGCATCATCCAGGCCTGCGGCGCCGGTGTGCTCATGACCCTGCTGCAGACCGTGCTGTTCCGCGTCTATCCGCCCGAGCGCCGCGGACAGGCGATGAACATGTTCGGCATGGTCATCGCCTTTGCTCCGGCACTGGGCCCCACCATCTCCGGTCTGCTGGTCGAATGGCTGAGCTGGCGTTGGATGTTCGCGCTGCTGGTGGCAATCGCCGGCGGCGTGATCGCGGCCGCCTGCTTCACGGTGCACAACGTGGGCGAGCCGACCCACCCGCATATCGACGTGCTGTCCGTGGTACTTTCGACCTTCGGTTTCGGCGGTGTGCTCTTCGGCTTCTCCACTGCCGGCGGAAACGGCTGGGGCAGCATGGACGTGCTGGTATCTCTAGCCATTGGCGTAATCGCCCTGACACTGTTCATCTGGCGCCAGATGCGGCTGGAACAGCCAATGCTTGACTTCCGCATTTTCCGCATGGTGGCCATCGTGCGCATCATCTGTCTGGTGGCATCCTTCTTCATCCGAGACCGCGGTCTTCATCCCGGTCAGAAGCGCTGAAAACATGCTCCAGGGCCGCCAGCACACACCGACGGCCCAAGCCCCCCCCCCAAAAAAAACAGAGACTACAACTCAGGACGGCAGCCTCGCGAAAGCCCCATCAATCGCGCGCCTGCTCAATCAGCTGATTCAGTATGCCGGCCTTCCGGGCGGCAACCGTCTCCTCCCAATCCAGTCCGGTATCCTTGGCCCGTCCGTAGAAGAATCTGACCAAACCGGGAAAGTCGGGCCGGTATCCGCTTTGGCGGAAACTTCGCGCTATGGCCTCGCCCGTCTTGAGGTCATCTGGCCGGTGAGCCTCATAGATAGGAATCGCGCAACCCTGCCACTTGCCTCGCACACGGGCGATGCGGTTGACGATTAGGCCGCCGCGTGCGCCGTCATATTCTGCAGCTTGCGGACTTGCTAAATCATAAACACCACCATTAATGAGGTCCTCGACCGTCATTATCCCCTTCACCGCATTGGCATCCTTGATCCAAAACATCGAGGCGAAATTGGTGTCATCAATATCCCGGAAATCCTGCAGCTTCCGTTCCCCCACCTGCGGGTCGACGGCGTACATGTATTCCGCCATAGCCCGGAACGGTGAGATGCCGTTATCTTTGTTATGCACCAGCTCGACGCGCATATCCGAGCCTTCATCTCCGGTCAGACCGATGTCGCTGATCGAGCAATCAAAGGAAAACCAATCCCAAAACTGCCACTCGATCATCCGGAGCAGACCCTCGGGATGTGGCTTGAATGGGTTCAAACTGACTTCACGGTAAAACTCACGCCGCGCCTCGGCATACACGGCAAGATTGCATTGTTTGAACATATCAACGACATCCTTGGTATCCAGGATTGCCGGTGCTCCGGAATCTTCAACGGCGGCAGTGGCTTCGGTCATGGTCGGTCCTTCCGGTCAAGTGTGGACGGCAGGCCGCATCGCCCGCCGTGAGACACACTGTACGGAAGCCGGCGACCTTGGCGCAACCCGTTGAAACAAACTTGTGGATATGTGGAAATCCAATGATTCCAAGGGATGCCGATTGTGCATAACCATGCCATCGATAGGTGGATAACCGCCGGTTCGACGCACCTCATGCACGAGGTTATCCACCATCCACAGGCTCTACGGCGTGTCATCCACAGTCGGCGATCGAGGCGTATCCGACCCTTGCCAAACACCCTGCCGCTTCGAACGACGCCTGCCAATACGACAAGTGGTCTGCCGCCATGATGAGGACGACCGGCCACCGGTTGCAACGAATCCGTCAGCCGGATTCAGTCAGATAGCTAGATGATAATGCCGTTGCAGTGGTCGACCTCATGTTGGATGATCTGCGCGGTCCATCCAGTGAACGTGGCATGACGCGCTCGGAAACGACGGTCTTCGTAATTGACCTCGATACGACGGTAACGCAGCGTGCGTCGTTCGCCGGCCAAAGACAGGCATCCTTCCTGGGTGTTGAAGGCACCATCCGAAGCGGTGATTACGGGATTGAGCATCACTGTGACGCGACCGCCAAGGTCCTCGTCCACGAAGGCTATGATGCGCTTGCCCACGCCGATCATATTGGCGGCCATTCCCACGCAGCGCGAACGGTTGGCCTCCAACGTGTCCACGAGGTCCTGCATGGCTGCCTCGTCGCTAGGCTCGGCTGGTTCGGACGGCGTGCGCAGGAACGAGCGCGATGTCATAATGGGGCGTTGCATCAGGCCTCTTCGTGCCAGTGGGGATTCTGGCCGAAGGTGTAGCCTTCGGGATTATCCATCGCGGCGATGTCGGCCATGTCCTGCTCATCCAGCTCAAAGGCGGTCAGATCGAGGTTCTGGCGCTGACGCTCCGGGTTCAGGGACTTCGGGATGGCCACATCGCCATACTGAAGATGCCAACGCAGAATGGTCTGCACCACAGAAATACCGTGCTTGGCGGCGATACGCTTCAAGTCCGGATCGCGCAGCATCTGGTTGGCACGGCCCAGCGGGCTCCACGCCTCAGTGATGATGCCATGCGCGTTGTCGTAGGCCAGCTGTTCGTGCTGCTGGAAGTACGGATGCAACTCGACCTGGTTGACGGCAGGGGTCACGCCCGTATCGCGAATAAGCAAATCAATGTGACCGGGCAGGAAGTTGCTAACGCCGATATGCTTGACCAGCCCACGTTCACGGGCTTCGACCAGCGCCTCCCATGCCTCGACGAACTGACCTTGGCTCGGGTTCGGCCAGTGAATCAGGTAGAGGTCGATGTAGTCGAGTCCCATGCGGCACACGCTCTCCTCGATGGTGAGCAGCGCCTCGTCATGGGCGTGGTGGCGGCCAGGCAGCTTGGAAGTGACGATGATGTCTTCACGCGGCACACCGGATTCGCGGATAGCGCGGCCCACCACGCCTTCGTTCTCATAGTTGAAGGCGGAATCGATGAGTCGGTAGCCCTGATGAATGGCAGACTTGATGGCGTCCACACCGGTCAGGCCGTTAACCTTATAGGTGCCGAATCCGGTGGCGGGCAGCTCAAGGCCGTCGTTGGCCTTGCGAATCGGAGTGACTGGTGGCTCAAGCATGATAGTCCTCCTGCTTCTCCTGTGATGGAATGTCGATTCCATCATAAAGCCAACCGATACGCGGCAGGCGAACTATTTGACTTCCCGCAATTCCGGCGGACGGCGAGTGGAGAAGCGGAACATGAGTGCGGCGAGAATCACGCCAAGCACCGCCATGCCGGTGAACACCATCATGCTTTGCGGGAAAGCGGTGAAATAGGAGTCGGCGGCATCCGCCCCATTGTTCACGGCGGCGGCCGAAAATCCAGAAATCAGCGCGCTGGCCACAGCAGTGTCGTTGGCTGCGTTGCTGACTGTGTTGTTGGTCGCGTTGTTGCTGGCGTTGCTGACTGTGTTGCTGCATCGTTCATAAGATTTGTCCTCCCCTCCATTCGTTCGTTTTCGGTGTTGCCGATGGGCTGGCCGCCGGTTGTACCGATTGTTTTCCGATTGTTACCGGTTGTTGGCGTCCTGCTGCATGAGTCGCGAGGCTTCGGTCAAGGTGCGTACCGTGGTTTCGCACTGGTCCGAGGTCAACCCACCCAGCAGTTGGCTCAAATGCGCGTGATATTCCTCCACATAGATGTGGCGGATATCTAAGCCGCGTTCGGCGAGCGTAAGCGTCACCGCGCGGCGGTCGGTGGCATCGGCGTGTTTGACGACGAGTCCGAGGTCGGCCATTTCGCCGACGAGCTTGGTGATGCTCGGCGTGGTGACGCCGAGGAATGCGCTGACATCGCCCACGCGCGCGGTGCCGGTATCTTGCCCGTTCGGTTCGTTGATATGCCAGACGGCGTCGATCACGTGGACATAGCGCGGCTTCATGCCTTTCGGCAATGCCGGCATCAGTTCGGTGATGGTTTTGGCTTTCCAGCAGGCGTCTATAAGACTGCGTACGTCATCCACCGACAGCTGCCGGGCTTGGACTTGGTCGCGGACTTGGTTTCGGTCTGGGATTCGCTCATCGCTGACCCAACCTCCATTTAGTTACCAATAGTCATTACCTTTAGTAAGGGTATGCGACCTCTAGGCAAACCCAACGACCCATTCGCTCACGTTGGGTTTCGCCATTTTCGGGAGAAAAACAACAGTGCGGTGATTCCCATAACGAGAATCACCGCACTGTACTGTTCGCGATTGTTTACGCGTTGCTATCTGCGTCGTGCGCGTTATCTACGCACCGCCATCTGCGTCACCGCAAGACCGGACGCCTTGCGGTCGGCTGCGTCAGCGCAGAGCCAGGTTGGCGGCACCAATGAGGCCGGCATCCTGGCCGGCGGTGGCGGCGACAATCTTGGCGTGAGCGCGGTAGGCGCTGCCTTCCAGGAAGCGCTGGTAGTTGTAGCGGGCCGGCTCCAGCAGGATGTCGCCGACGGCCACCACGCCGCCGCCGATCACGAACAGGTCCGGGTCGAGCACGGCGGAAACGGCGGCCATCGTGCGGCCGAGCCATTCACCGATCTTGCCGAATGCGTACAGGCCGAGTACGTCGCCTTCCTGAGCTGCCTGGGAGACCATCGGGCCTTCCAGCTTGGCGATGTCGCCGCCGCACAGCTCCATGAGGCGCTTGGCATCCTGCGGGCGACGGCGCACGGCGGACTTGGCGAAGTTCTCCAGCGAGGTGCCCGAGGTGTAACGTTCGGCGCAGCCGCGCAGGCCGCAGCCGCAGTGGTCGCCGTCCGGGACCATCGGCAGGTGGCCGAGCTCGGCGGCCATGCCGAAGGAGCCACGGTAGAGCTGCCCGTTGAGCACGATGGCGCCGCCGAGGCCGGTGCCCACGGTCAGCGCGACCATGTTGGAGCTGCCCTGACCGGCGCCGTGCACGAATTCGCCCCAGCCGGCGCAGTTGGCGTCGTTTTCGACAATGACCGGAACGGCATGGTCGATCATCGCGCCGACATGCTCGGACAAATCGTAGTTAATCCATGCCGGAATGTTGGCGGAGAAGGTGAGCGTCTTGCGATCTGCGCTCACATTACCGGCCGCGGAGATGCCGATGGCCTCGATATCGGTGTGGCCGGCGGCGACGGCTTCGCGGTAGATCTCGGCGATGTGCTTGTTGATGGCGTCGGCGTCCATCGGCGTGGGGACGCGCCAACGCTGGATGATGCTGTCGTTTGCATCGCAGACGGCAGCGGCGATCTTGGTTCCGCCGATATCGATGGCGAGCGTGGTCATGGCTTACTCCTTGAAGACTTTCGTAACGTACGAGATAGCGAAAATAGTAGTGAGCCGCCATGACCTCCCACCGCGGATTTTCCGTGGTTCGTCATGCGTCGCAAACATTCCGCCGATGCGCTTCCTCATGCATTTCACCCGTTGCAAACGGGCGCCTCCCTTAACGCCGGCATCGGTGCGGACGGCGTGTCGAATCGGATGCATTCACTTTCACCGTCCTTGCGGACGGCATCGAAGAACGGCAGGAAACAAAAAACTCCCGACATGCATCGGGAGTTTGGTGGCGACCCCGGCCGGACTTGAACCGGTGACCTCCGCCGTGACAGGGCGGCGCTCTAACCAACTGAGCTACGGGGCCGTGCGTGCCTCGATGAGGCACAAAAGGATATGCTACAGCATCATCGGATCATGACACGCCGTCTGATACGTCGTTCCTTCCACCGGCGAACCGACCGCAGGTGCGGTGGACGGTATGTGAACCATATCGTTCGACCGCGCACGGCTGCACTCCCCATAAGACAGTAGCCGTCATGCGTCAACGCACGTTGTGCGACGACGCGGCACGACGCACGGCCACCGAGGCCAGTAAACCGATGAACAGCATGATGCCGGCGACCAGAAGCGTCCACTGACCTCCTTCGATGAATCCTGAAGTCATCGCATCGGCAATCTTCGGCGCCTCGTCGCCGAACCGGGCCGCCGGTCCATCACCGCTGCGGAACACGCCGATCACTCCACCCGCCGAACCGCTGACCGCCTGGGCCAGACCGTCGCCGACCTTGGCGGGCAGCCCGAGGGATTCGAGCCGCGCCGGCAATGTTCCGTTGACGGCCATGGCCAACGACGCGCCGGAGATGGCCGAACCGACGGCGGTGCCGAGCTGTCGAACCGTGGACTGGGTGGCCGACCCTTCGCCGGACTGCATGATCGGCACTTCGGAGAGCACCACGCTGGTCAGCTGCGCGGAGGCGAAGCCCAGACCCAGACCGTATGCGGCCATGGGAATAAGCTGCCACCACACCGACAATCCCACAGGCATAAGGACCGCGACCAGGGCGACGGCGATGATCTCGATCACAAGACCGAGTTGAATCACGCCGGCCGGGGTGAGCTTGGCGGCCGTGACATGGGCCTGCGCACCTGCGACGATGGACCCCAGACCCATCACAGCCAGCATCGCACCGGCCTGCAGCGTGTTGAGCCCACGGGCGTTGATGAGGTACAGCGGCAGCATGAACACCAGCGCGAATTCGCCGGCGGCGATGGCCGCAGCCGCCAGATTGCCCCACGAGAACGTCCTGATGCGAAACAGGGTCATGTCCAGCATGACCGGCCGACCGGCTTTGCCCCGCGCCGACTCGAAGACGATGAAGGCAGCCAGCAGAAGCGCACCGGCGATCAGGCAGATCGGCACCGGCGACAACCAGTCACGATTCCAGCTCAACCCGCCCAGCTTCAACTGCGTTGAGGTCTGCTTCCACCAGCCGTAGGTCTCGCCTTCAATAAGACCAAACACCAGCAGGGCCGAGGTCAGGGCAGACAGCACCACGCCCGGAATATCCACACCGACACGATGGGATCGGGCATCCCGTGCGGCATCCGCGGCGCCGGCGACCGAGGCGTTCCCACCGGTTTGCGGCACCAGGAAGATGGCCGACGCAAAGACCGCGATACCCAACGGCAAGTTCACCAGGAAAATCCAACGCCATCCCAGAGTCTCGGTGAACACGCCACCGAGCAGCGGGCCGAGGGCGGCGGCCGAACTCATCACCGCACCCCAGACACCGAACGCCGCGGCACGGTATTTGCCACGGAACAGGGCGGACACCGTGGACAGGGTGTTCGGCATGATCATCGCGCCTCCGATGCCCTGCAGCACACGGGCGGCAAGCAGCATCCCCGCACCCTGCGAGGCGGCGGCGAGCGTCGAACTCGCCACGAAGATCACTGTACCGACTTGAAACACCAGTTTGCGCCCCCTGGCGTCGCCCAACTTGCCGAAAGGCAGCAACAACGCGGCAAGCACGATGTTGTAGAGCGAGGTGACCCACTGGGCGTCGGTCAGGTTAATGCCGATGTCGGCGATGATGGTGGGAATGGAGACGTTGACGATCGAGCTGTCGAGCACGATCATGGCCAATCCCAGGGCCATCACCCACAGCGCGCCCCACGGCGGCGTCTGGGCAGGCAGTGGCGACGAGGCCGTCGGATTCGTTGAAGAGATCGAAGACGCATCGGCCTGAGTCTGATGCTGAGATCGGGATGCATGATCCATAACGGGGTTTCCTCTCATTGCCATGATTGCGGCGACCGACACGCCTATGCGCCATTCACGGTACATCCGCGGCCTAGACCGTCTCACCGGATTTCGCGGGACATTCCGGGCGTTCAGCCATGGGCGTAACCTCGGCGGATCACTGAAGAGAGGAGCACCAAAGACGGCCGCACTATTCCAGATGCGTCATTTCGAAATGAAAGCCCGGCAGAACGCCGGAATCGCAACGATCGACAAATCGCCAGACGATACAGGGCCGGGCTCTCGCTCAGGAAACAGGGCATGCCCAGCGCCCATTTACCGGCGTCGGCAATGACGGCATCGCCGCCACCTTCCGCGTCTCCTCCCGATGACCGAATCGCTAATTCCCGCCCGCCAGAACCCCATTGCATCGTGTAGACGGGATATGGGATAATCCACAAGGTGCTTTTGCTTGGGACCGAGGCGCCGCGATGACACGGAAATCCAGGGACGGGCGGCATCAAACGGGTCGTTCGGAAACCCTCGAAACCGGCCGCGTTGTTCCACAGTGTGTCATCACGGAATCCAAGCCCGGCAAAACGTTGAAATTGCAACGATAAGACAGGATAAGACACTTATATGGCTGAATTTGTGTTTCAGATGATCAAGGCCCGTAAATCCTACGGCGACCGAGTGATCCTCGATGACGTGACCCTGAGCTTCCTGCCCGGCGCGAAGATCGGCGTCGTGGGCCCGAACGGTATGGGTAAGTCCACACTGCTCAAGATCATGGCCGGCCTCGAGACCGTGAGCAACGGTGAGGCCACGCTGACCCCGGGCTTCACCGTCGGCATCCTGCAGCAGGAGCCGCCGCTGGATGACACCAAGACCGTGGGCGAGAACATCAAGATGGCGTTCGGCCCAATCGCCGAGAAGGTCGCCCGCTTCAACGCTATCGGCGAGGAAATGGCCAACCCGGACGCCGACTTTGATGCGTTAATGGAAGAGATGGGCAAGCTGCAGACCGAAATCGACGCCGCCGACGGTTGGGATCTCGACTCCCAGCTCGAGCAGGCGATGGACGCTCTGCAGTGCCCGGACCCGGATACCCCAGTGAATGTGTGCTCCGGTGGCGAGCGCCGCCGTGTGGCTCTGTGCAAGCTGCTGCTCGAGGCTCCAGACCTGCTGCTGCTCGACGAGCCCACCAACCACCTGGATGCCGAATCCATCCTGTGGCTGGAGCAGTTCCTGCACCAGTACAAGGGTGCCGTCATTGCCGTCACCCACGATCGTTACTTCATGGACAACGTGGCCGAGTGGATCTGCGAGGTCGACCGCGGCCACCTGTACCCGTACAAGGGTAACTACTCCACATACCTGGAGACCAAGGCCAAGCGTCTTGAGATCCAGGGCGCCAAGGACGCCAAGCTGGCCAAACGCCTGAAGAACGAGCTCGACTGGGTGCGCTCCTCGCCCAAAGCCCGCCAGGCCAAGAACAAGGCCCGTCTGGAGCGTTACGACCAGATGGAGAATGAGGCACGCAACAACAAGAAGCTCGACTTCTCCGAGATCCAGATCCCGGCCGGTCCACGTCTGGGCTCCACCGTGCTGGAAGCCAAGCATATTCACAAGGCCTTCGGCGAGCGCGTGCTCATCGACGACCTGTCCTTCACGCTGCCGCGCAACGGCATCGTCGGCGTGATCGGCCCGAACGGCGTGGGCAAGTCCACGTTGTTCAAGACCATCGTGGGGCTCGAGCCGCTCACCAGCGGCGAGCTGAAGATCGGCGACACCGTCAAGATCAGCTACGTGGATCAGAACCGCGAGGGTCTGGATCCGAACAAGAACCTGTGGGAAGCCGTGTCCGGCGGCCTCGACTTCATCGAGGTGGCCGGCGTGGAAGTGCCGACCCGCGCCTACGTGGCCAGCTTCGGCTTCAAGGGCGCCGACCAGCAGAAGCTGACCGGCGTGCTCTCCGGCGGTGAGCGCAACCGTCTGAACCTGGCCCTGACCCTGAAGCAGGGTGGCAACCTGCTGCTCCTCGACGAGCCCACCAACGATTTGGACGTCGAGACTTTGGAATCCCTCGAAAACGCACTGCTCGAATTCCCGGGCTGCGCCGTGGTGATCTCCCACGACCGTTGGTTCCTCGACCGCGTTGCCACGCACATCCTCGCGTGGGAGGGCGATGACGACAATCCGGCCAAGTGGTACTGGTTCGAAGGCAACTTCCAGTCCTACCAGGAGAACAAGGTGGCTCGCCTCGGCGAGGACGCGGCCCGCCCGCACCGTCTGCACAAGAAGCTCGTGCGCGGCTAAGCCCACAGCTAACCTGAGAACAAGGCATATTGCCTGTATTCGTCGAAAACCGTCCCGAAAGGGGCGGTTTTCCTATAGCTGTGCATAACCGGCCGTTTACCTTCCAAACAGGCTCGTTACATTTCGCTCCCGAAACTCTTAACCCTCGCCGGATAGACTGCCAACCATACGTTGGAATAATAAAAACCGAATATCGAACAGGAATCGAGGAACACTATGGCTCAGTCAACCGCCGTCACTCCGCTGGATCATCTGGTGAAAGTGTTGAAGTTGGGTGAGCCTTCCGCTTACCGCAATCACACCTATATCAACGGTGAAAGCATGTACTTCCCCACCGGCCGCGTTTACGGCGGCCAGGTCATCGCCCAGTCGGTGGTCGCCGCATCCAAAACCGTCAACGCATCGCGCCTGCCACACTCGGTGCATGGCTATTTCATCGCCGCCGGCGATATTCGGCAAGATCTGCTGTTCGACGTGGAGAACCTGCGCGACGGCCGCTCGTTCTCGGCTCGCCGCGTCAATGTCACCCAAGCCGAAGGATCGATTTTGACTGCTATCGCCTCCTTCCAGGAAACCGATCAGGAAGGCGTGGAGTTCGCCGATCCGATGCCTGAAGACCTACCTGATCCTGAAATGCTGACCTCCGCCAAGGAGCTTATGCAACCGTTCGCCGAAAAGTCGCCGTTCGCCAATTACTACGCCGAAAAGTCGCCATTTGATATTCGCCACGTGACACCCACCGTGATGCTGCGAGCCGATAAGGATTCCGCTGAGCATGATTCCGGCAAGCAGATGGTGTGGATGAAGGCCGACGGCCATGTCGATGTGTCGCAGGTCATGCACCGCGCGATGCTGGCACTCGGATGCGATCAGGTGATGATGGAACCGGTGCTGCGCCGAGCCGGACTGTCGATTTCCACACCGGGCATCTCGTACGCTTCCATCGACCACTCGATGTGGTGGTATCGCGATATCGACATCAACGAATGGCATCTGTATGTGCAGGACACCCCGATCGCCGCGCACGGTCGCGGCCTCGGCATAGCCAAGGTGTATGCGCAATCCGGCGAACTGGTGGCGGCCATTGCCCAGGAGGCCATGGTGCGCGTGCCGCAGGAATAGCGGCATCGGCTCGGCCCCATCAGAGGGGGTTTAGTAAGGATTACCGCTTGTAGGCCTGGGCCATGTCGCGGCGACGCTTGGCCTCTTTGATCTTGGGATTCTCCGGACCTTCGTTCGGCGGCAGCTGGCACAGCCATTCGCCGATGATGCCGATAACCATATCGGCAATGCACACCACTGCGGCGACCGCGCATTCAGTGACGGCCTGTGCGTAGAACTCCGCCTCGATATGGCTCAGGCTCATCAGAATCTGGCCGCCATACCAGCCGGCGAGCGTCGCCCCGGCCAAACCCAACGCTTTGGCCAGCACCAACGTGTATACGGCGATGGTGGGGTTGATGAAGCTATGCGGCCGCTTCTTGGGATCGGTGTTCGCGTATCTGTGCACCTGCAGGGCCATGACCAGCACGATGATGCCCAGTACGGCCAATAATCCGGTCACGATCCATGGTGCGCCGATCAGCGACAGCCCCGAGCTTTCGCCATAGGAGGCCAGGCCGATACCTGCCAACAGGCCGAGTCCGGCACCGATCACATACTGCCACCACGGTGTACGCCGTGTCTTCATGACTGGTCTCCTTACCTTACGTTCTACGCCCACACTACCGGTTGAACATGATTCTTGCTCTCAGCGTGATTACGCCGAGCAACGTGCGCCTTGCTTACTGCGGCGGCAGCACCCAGTTGTCGGACAGCAACCCGACCTGGCCGGCATCCGTCGCCATGGCCAGCAGGAAGGACACCGGATCGCCGCCCAGAGTGGCATCTGGATCCATATCCAGCCAAGGCGCCAATACCGACGCATGGTTACGTGCAGACGGCCACGGGACGCTGCAGTTCGGCTCATCCGAAGTCACGCCCTCCATGTCCACCAGATCGAGGTCCACCGTCAGCTCGTGAGCGGCCTCGATGCTGCCCAATACGGCGATCAGGTCGGCGGCGGGCAGTTTGGTTTCGATCTGGACGACCGCACTCATTGCATCCGGGCCGTCGAAACGACTGACATGGTACAGCGGGGAGATGCCTTGGACCTGATTGCCGGGAATGCTGTCGATGGACACGATGGCCTCCCGGAAAAGCCGTTCCGCATCATGCGAAGTGGAATCAAGCGAGATAATCGCCTTGCGCGAAACGGGTTGCGTCTCGACGGCCTCATCTGATTCCGCTGCTCCCGCTGGCGGGAGCTGGCTCGCGGAGCGGGCCTGAGGGTGGTTTTCTACGGCTGACCACCCCCAGTCAGCATGCGGCTGACGGCTCCCGCCGGCGGGGACTGAGGTATCGGAATCCGCATGTCCGCTCAGCATCCAGTCTTCGCTTTCCAATTGCACGGCATTGCGATCTGGCGCCACGGCCAGCAGGCTCGCCACTGGGCCGCCATGGGCACCAGCCAGCCGGGCATTGGGGTTCAACGCGGCCCATGGGGCCAAGACGAATGCACGCTGCCAGGCACGCGGATGGGGCAGGGCTAGATCCGGATCGGCACTGGTGATGCCGTCATAATCGATGATGTCGAGGTCCAACGGCCTGGAATCCCAATGATTCTCACGGACGCGGCCATGACGGGCCTCAATGCCCTGCAACGAGGCAAGAAGCTCATGACTGCCCATTGTGGTTTCCAGCTCCACCACGGCGTTGAGAAAGTCCGGCGTGCCGTCGGCCATGCCCCATGCGGCGGTACGGTAAAGCGGTGATATGCCGGTCACCTGAGTGCCAGGCAACGCGTCGATTTCCCGCACGGCGGCACGCAATGTGGTTTCCACTTCGCCCACGTTGCCGCCTAACGCCACCACTGCATTATGAATGGTTTGCGGCGGCACGGCAGCACCACTGATGGCATTCGGAGCAAGCACAGATGATTCGCCCGTCACCGTCGATGAAGCCTCATCCATGCGGGCAGCTGCCTTGCCGGAATCGCTACGAGCCCGGGTGATGGACACCGATACATCCGCAAAAGCCACGACGATGGGGGCATGAGGCTTATGTACGGTGACGTCGATGACTTCCACGGCCGGAGCGTCGGCGAGGATTCGGTCGGCGATGAGCTGGGCAAGCCGCTCGATGAGATCCACATGTTCGCCCTCGATGACCGAGACGATGTCCTTGGCCATGCGCCCGTAATCGATGGTGTCTTCGAGATCGTCAGATTGGCCGGCCTGTCCTAAGTCAAGATGCAGCGTGACGTCCACCACGAACGTCTGCGGTCGCTCGTGTTCGAAGGCGAGCACGCCATGCGTGCCGTTGGCATGTACGCCGGTGAGTGTGATGGTGTCCATTAATGCTTGCTTCCTATTATCGAACCTTATATTTGCGCAGCGAGAGGGAGTGCGAGCCGGCACTCCCCTCAGTCAGCTTCCGCCGACAGTTCCCCTCAGAGAGGGGAGCCGAGGCGATTAGGCGTACTGGCGCCAGGTGTTGCCGGCGATGACGGCGGCGCGGCTTTTGGCCACATCGTGCACGCGTACGGCCCATGCGCCATGTTCGGCGCTGAGAGCGGAGAGCGCTGCGGTCACATCGTCGCGCTGGTCCATGGTCGGCCCGTTTTCGCCGGACGCTCCGGCTTCGGCGAGCATCGCCGAAATGAAACGTTTGCGGGACTGTCCGATCAGCACCGGATATCCGGTAGCGCGGAAGGTCTCAAGCCCGGTCAGCAACGGCAGATTATGTTCGACGCTGGGCTTGGAGAAGCCCAGACCGGGATCGATGACGATACGCTCGGGTTTTACACCGGCCGCCAGCACGTCATCGACCTGACGCATGAGCTCGTCATGGACGTCGGTCAGCACACCATGCTCGTATACGGAAGTGTCCTGATCGGGGTTCGCCCCCTTGGATCCGGCAAGCCAGCCACGCCAGTGCTGCACGATATACAGGCAGTCATGGTCGGCAACCACATGAGGCAGATTCGCGTCCAGCGTACCTCCGGAGACGTCATTGATGATCTGCGCTCCCCCATCCAGAGCCGCTGCGGCCACGGACGCGCGGGTGGTGTCGATGGACAGCACCGCACCGGCCGGAATCAGCGCGTTGACGGCACCGGTGATGCGGGCCAGTTCATCCTCCTCAGACACTCGCTTGGCACCGGGACGCGTGGATTCGGCGCCGATGTCGATGATGTCGGCGCCGGCGGCCATCATATCGCGACCATGTTGTGCGGCCTTGGCCGGGTCCAACCACAGGCCGCCGTCCGAGAACGAGTCCTCGGTGATATTGAGCACGCCCATCACCATGGTGTGCGATGCGTCGTGCAATGCTTGCAAATCAGTCATTGTATTCCTTTTCTGCTCCTGCTGGTGGGAGCTGCCCAGCCATGGGCTGACTGAGGGTGGTCGGGCTGTGGTTTACCACCCCCAGTCGGCTGCGCCGCCAGCTCCCGCCAGCAGGCGGCCAATTTATTGATGAGGTCTCTCCCTCAGTCAGCCTTACGGCTGCCAGCTCCCTCATCAGAAGGAGCTTGTCTCCTTCACTATTTATCCAGAATCAGGCTCATGGCCTCGGCTCGAGTGGCGGGGTTGCGCAGCAGGCCACGCACCGCGGAGGTCACTGTACGGGCGGAGGACTTCTTGATGCCACGCATCGACATGCACAGGTGCTCGCATTCGGTCACCACAATCACGCCACGCGCGCCCGCATATTCGACCAGTGCATCGGCGATCTGCTGGGTCAAGCGCTCCTGCACCTGTGGACGGCGGGCATACACCTCGACCAGTCGGGCCAGCTTGCTCAAGCCCATCACCCCATCCTTGGCCGGAATATAGCCCACATGGGCCACGCCGTGGAACGGCAGCAGATGATGCTCGCATACCGAATACAGTTCGATGTCCTTGACCAGCACCAGCTCGTCGGTATCCACATCGAAATGCTTCTCCAGCACATCGGCCGGCGAGGCCTGCAGGCCGGCGAACAGCTCACGGCAGGCACGGGCGATGCGGTCGGGTGTCTCCACCAGTCCCTCGCGCTCGGGATCCTCACCGATCGACTTCAGGAACAGGCGTACTGCCTGACGCACGCCTTCTTCGTCGTATGAGGATTCCTCCCGCTGGCGACTTTCGGACCCAGAACCACCCCCAGTCGGCTGCGCCGCCAGCTCCCGCCAGCGGGGGCAAGATTCTATATATTCGTTCATCTTCATCTCTCCCTTGATACCGGCTTTACAACGACGTCGGCCCGATCTGGCATACGGACGAAACCATATGCCGGATCGGGCCGAACAGTCATCGAATCACTCTTCCGTCTTCATACCGACTGAACGCTTGAGACTGTCGGGAATCTCCACCGGCGGCTTATCGGAGTCGGGGCGGCGTTCGTTGGACAGCCACACCGGACGGACCGGAGCCTTCTTGATCGGTGCGAAGATCTCCGCGAGCTCCTTCTCGTTGAGCGTTTCCTTGACCAGCAGCTGGCGAACCAGTTCGTCGAGGATATCGCGGTTCTCGTTGATGATGGTCCACGCTTCGGTATGCGCGGTTTCCACGAGCTTCAACACCTCGTCATCAATCACCTCGGCGGTGCGATCGGAGTACTTACGCGGCTGCAGACCGTCCATCACGGTGGTCTGGTCATCGTCGTCGCCCCACTTGATGGCACCGAGCTTGTCGGAGAACCCGTATTCGATCACCATGGTGCGGGCGATGTTCGTGGCCTTCTCGATATCGTTCGAGGCACCGGTGGTTGGATCGTGGAACACGATCTCCTCAGCAGTACGGCCGCCCATAGCGTAGGCCATCTGGTCGAGCAGCTGGTTGCGCGACTGCGAGTAGCGGTCGGAAGTGGGCATCACGGCGGTGTAGCCGAGTGCACGGCCGCGCGGCAGAATCGTCACCTTGGTCACCGGATCGGTGTTGTTCAGGGCGGCGGCCACCAGAGCATGGCCACCCTCGTGGTATGCGGTGTTGCGCAGCTCTTCCAGGGCCATGCCCTTGGACTTGCGCTTCGGACCGGCCTGGACACGATCAATGGCCTCGTCAATGGCACGGTTGTCGATGAGCTGGGCACCGGCGCGGGCGCACAGCAGGGCAGCTTCGTTGAGCACATTGGCCAAGTCGGCACCAGTGAAGCCCGGGGTACGCACGGCGACCATGTGCAGGTCGACATCCGGCACGAACGGCTTGCCCTTGGCATGCACCTTCAGGATCGCCTCACGGCCTTCCAAATCGGGTGCGGCCACGCCTACCTGACGGTCGAATCGACCCGGGCGCAGCAGGGCGGGGTCAAGCACGTCGGGACGGTTGGTCGCGGCGATGATGATGAGGTTAGTGTCGTTGTCGAAACCATCCATCTCCACGAGCAGCTGATTCAGCGTCTGCTCACGTTCGTCATGGCCACCACCCATGCCGGAGCCACGCTTGCGGCCCACGGCATCGATTTCGTCGATGAAGATAATGGCGGGAGCGTTCTTCTTGGCCTCGTCAAACAGGTCACGCACACGGGAGGCACCGAGACCGACGAACATCTCGACGAAGTCGGAACCGGCCATCGAGTAGAACGGCACGCCGGCCTCGCCTGCGATGGCTCGGGCCAGCAGCGTCTTACCGGTTCCAGGAGGGCCATACAGCAGCACGCCGCGCGGAATACGAGCGCCCAATGCCTTGTACTTGGACGGATCCTTGAGGAAGTCCTTGATTTCCTCCACCTCGGCCACGGCCTCGTCTTCGCCGGCCACATCGGCGAACTTGGTGGTGGGGGTCTGACCTTCGAGCAGCTTGCCGCTGTTCTTCTTGCCGCCCATGCCGAGCATGCCACCGGCACCGCCCATGCGACTCATCAGGAACCAGAACAAGGCGAAGACGATGATGAACGGCAGAATAGAGGTGATGAGGTAGCTCATCATGCTGGTCTGCTCGATGTTGGAGGTCCAGCCCTTGGACAAATCACCGTTCTCCACGGCCTTGGCCACCTGAGCGCCCTGCGCAAAGGTGTAGTAGAACTGAACGTTCTTGCCGTAGTTGGTCACCTTGCCGGTGTCCGGATCCTTCTTGGAATAGTCGTTCTTGAGCTCAAGACGGACTACCTGCTTGTTATCCGTGATTTCGGCGTAGGTGGCTTTACCCTGGTTCAACAGCGCAAAGCCGTCTTTGGTGTCGATGGTTTTGGTGCCGCTGCCAGCAAACATCTGGAACATCAGCACGACCATAATCACCAGTACCGCGCCCCACAACCACGGCGACTGCCAGACCGGCTTGTTCTCATTGCCGTTCTTACGGCCATTGTTGTCGTTGCCGCGGTTGAACGGGTTGTTGAATGGGTTGCCGTTGTTGCGGTTATTGTTCGAGTTCGGGTTATTCCCGTTGCCCGAACCGGGCCCCTGGGGGAAACTCATGCTTGCACTCCTTGGTAAACGGACGGCTTGAGGACCGCGATCGAGTCGAGGTTGCGGTAGCGTTCGTCGTAATCGAGACCAAAGCCGACCACGAACTCATCCGGAATCTCATAGCCGGCGTACTTCACATCCACGTCCACCTCTCGGCGGGAAGGCTTGCTCAGCAGAGCAAACACCTCCACGGAGGCGGCACCACGACGTTTCAGCTCCTCGACCAGCCACGCGAGCGTGCGTCCTGAATCAACAATATCCTCTACGATCACAATGTGCCGTCCGCGAACATCTGCGGACAAATCCTGACGAACCGTAATCTCACCACTGGATACTGTGCCCGAACCGTAACTGGACAGACTCATGAAATCAATCTGCACAGGGATGCTCATGGCCTGGCTGAACTCGACCAGCGTGTTCACGGCCCCCTTCAGCACGGCAACCAGCAGTGGGTCCTTGCCACGATAATCGTCACTTACCCGCGCGGCGACCTCATGGATTTTGGCATCGATCTGTTCTCTGCTGACCAGCTCGTGGTCAATATCTTCCTCAACGTCAGCGATTCGCATGGGCTCCATCTTGGCACACGCGAATGACGTGTTTCTGGCGCTTTGCTGAATATCCGCTGGGAAGTGCGACCGCCCCCTGACCATGCCAGTCGACGACCAGGCGATTGATGGCCTCGATTTGCGCGGAACTTGCGCTGATACCAGCCCGGGAGAGCGCATGGGCGATGGCTCGAAGACGGATTGCCTCATGTGCCGATTGCAGCGGTTTGACGGCAATGACCAAGCTGGGTTCTCGCTCCAGATCATTCGACTTGTCCATCATGCCGGCAGCGGAGGTTCCTTGTGATTCCGCCGTTTTCAGGGTGCTGCCAAGGGCTTCGATCATGGTCTTATCCGCCTGTTGATCCAGATACTCCTTGTCCAGTCTCGCCAATCGTGCGCCGTTGGCGATATGCTGCGTCACATCGGCACCGGCGAACCGCTCGATCGCCGGCAACAGGTCATGCCGGATACGTGAGCGGAGCGGGTAGTTTCGCGGCAGCTCGCCATCCACATCATCGCCGTTGGTGGGATCGTCCCAATAATGAATGTTCAAATCCTCGCAGATGCCGGTGGTTTCGGCTCGAGAAACGCCGATCAGAGGTCTGAGAAACATGATGCCGTCGCGGTGCATTACCTGCGGCATACCGGCCAGCGCATCAACGCCGCCACTGCGCAACAGCCCGATCAGCACCGTTTCCGCCTGGTCATCCAATGTATGAGCCAGCAACACCACAGCGGCATTCAGCTCGCGTGCCGCACCGCACAATTCCCCATACCGTGCCTCACGGGCGGCAGCCTCGACGCCTTCGCCCTGCACATGCACGCTGGCTGTACGAACAGCAACCGGGGCAAGGCCACAATCGCGGCATCGTTCAGCGGTCAAAGTCGCCACCCGATCGGAGCCTGACTGCAAACCATGATCCACAATCACCGCACCGCACCGCAAACCAAGACTAGCGCAGACAATTCGGCAAACCGCGGACAGCGCCATCGAATCACGCCCACCCGAGCAGGCGACCAGCACCAAAGGCGCGTCGGGGGCCGCCTGGTGCTCACCATGCCGGGCAAATTCGGGCGACTGCATCCCTAATCCGGCCGATTCCAATGCCAGCCGGACGGCACCAATCGCCTTACGCAATCGAGCCGAATATGCCATGCCTCATCACCCGCCTTACCGTTACCGTTCGGCCATCACAGCTCGGCCAGCTTAGTGATGAATGCGCTGATGGCATTGCTCGCGGCCCAGTAATCCGCAGGATTGTTAATCACCACCGCAAAAGACAACGCTCCCCCATGCGTACGGGACACATTGCCGGCCATCGAGGTGACCGTATCCAAACTACCGGTTTTGACGCGAAGCAAGCCGGCGACATCATCACTGGTGTATCGCTTCCGCGCCGAACCGACCAGACCAGCAACCGATAATCCTTCGGCCGCAGGGGCTCCATCGCCGACCGTCAGGTTACGCTGCTGCACGGCGGCCAATGTGCGCACGGTCAGCTGCGAGCCAGGAGACAGACCCGAGCAGTCGGCCATAGTAAGACCGTTGATGTCGATTTTGAGGTTGCCAAGCACTGTCCGCACCGCTTTGGTGGCGCCTTCCGGGCTGTTGTTCTCCGAGCGTGCCAGTGCGGTGAGTCTGCCAAACTCCTCGGCCAAGGTGTTGTCTGAATGACGCAACATGAACGCCAGGATTTCGGACAACGTTGCGGAGCTTACCGAAGCTATGGGGCTTGCGCCCTGAGGGGCGGCGTGTGCCGCCGGCTCCGCCTCCACGGTGATGCCGTGCTGTTGCAGCAGACCGGAGAACGTCGCGGCGACGTCCGCTGCAGTGTGCTGCGATAGTTCAGGGTATCCGGCCGAGTCATCCGGGTTGGCGGGCGCGGGCATGCTGTCGGAATATTGACGCCCGCCATCGATGGCCATGGATGATACCGATGTGAAATACGTGGTGTATTCGCCGAGCACGCCACCATCGGCGTTGCGCAGGCCCGTGGGTATGCGGGAATCGCCGAATAATGTGTCGTCGTAGTTGACGTGCACCGTGGTGATGCCGCGTTGCGCAAGGGCTGCAGCCGTGGCCTGCGCAAGAGTGTTCAGCCCGGCACGGCCGTTAATATGGTCGGCATCGGAATCGCCGGCAGACAGCAGCATGTCGCCATTGCCTTTGAGCGTCACCGTGTCGCTGCCGGTATCAGATTGGGTAAGAAACACCTGCGTGTCCAACGTGGCGGCCATGTTCAACGTGGATGATGCCGCGAGCGCGGTAAGCGTCTTCATAGTGGACGCGGGTTCGCGCGGCGTGCCTGACTCGTGCTCGGCGGCGACAGTGCCCCGGGCATCCTCGACCACCACCGAAACATCAGAGCCCACGCCTTCAGCCGCCAGCAGCTCGTTCATCACTTCGCCCGCAGCCGCGGCGTCGATAGTCTTGGTAGTGTCAAGGGAACCGGCGATGGTGCCGCCTTGCTTGGCCGAAACGGGGTCAGCGAAAGTGGGGGCGTCGACCGGTTTGAGGGTGAGCATACCAGGCATGACATCGTACACATCTGCAATGCAGTAGCCCGCGAATAGCGCAATCGTTATCAGCACGGAGATGATTACGGTAATCGTGCGTCGGACGGATCGGCGCGCGCTATAATTCACCGCTCCACGCCGTTGGCGACGTGACATCGCAGTGGACGTCATCAGACTCCCTATCTCACGGGTCGGTTATTTCTGTAGTGATGCGAATGAATCGAGCGTGCTCACGATCGACAGTATTCGCGCCTCCAACAGCTTACCGCCCAGCCATGTCCCAAGCGCCAGAACACCGATGCCGTTGGCTAATGCGACCGGAATAATCACCAGCCAGCCAGCGATCCCCGCATGGATGACGAGCAGCACGATGGCGGCGATACCCGTGGGCAGCATCAGCAGCATGCTGCCAAGCATATAGACGAACGGGAAGAAGCCCTGAGCCATCGCTCGGCCTTGCGGCGAGGAGAACGGCTTGTCCATTGACGCCACGGGATACATGAGCACACAGGAGGTTATCTCAGCCACACCAAGACCGCTGAAGCCCACACCTAGGCCCACGGCAAGGAAGAACAACCCGATGATGAGATCGTCCGGCTGAGCCCAGCGCCCAGCAGTCACGCCGACTATCACTACGCAGCCCACATACAGCAATGCCATGTAGACGACCATGATGCCGACATAGACTCGCACTCGGCCGAGCCTATCGGCCCAACCACGCACACCAGCGATGACCTCCATGGTGAAACCGCGGCCATCGTAGGCAAGACCATTGCTTTCCACAATGGACATGAACCATCCGCACCAAATCATCGACTGCCAGACGATTGCGTGTATACCGTGCGCCTGGAAGGCAAAGATAATTATGAACAGCACCGGCATGGCGAAGATCATGACCTGACGTGGGTCCCGCTTCAAGTAGGTGAGCACGCGTGCGGAAATCGCGCCGGACGTGGAATCGGGCATCCATGAGAATGCGCCGACGCCTTTCACGGTTGCGCTCTGCCCAGCGACTCCAACCGTCAGGCGTTCACGACGCAGGCACCATGTGCACACAATGAAGCACACAACCCATGCAACCACCAATATGGCGATGCGCGCGAGCGCTGGCAACCATGCACCGGACAGCACATCGAACGGCAATTGGAATACCGCGCCGAACGGGGTCCATGCCATGACCGCCGCGGTGGCGCTCCATGCGGATGGATCAAGCCCGAACGCGATGCCGGAATTAACCAGAATATTCGGCAGCTGGCAAATCACCACGAACAGGAGAACAATCACAATATAGAATGTGCTTTTGCCTCGTTTGCTGGTCACCAGTGTGGTAGATAAGGCGATCAGCATTTTGGAAATGCTCATCATTGTGATGACGGCGAGTGGTGCGGCAACGAGCTCGGCGATCACCACTACCGGGCCCATGGCACGGTAAGCCAGCGACCAGAGCATCAAGGAAATCACACCTGTGATGGCGGGGAGCCCGGATAAGCCAGAAAGCAGCAGGCCGAATTGCAAATTGCGATCTGCAATACCGTAGAGTGCGAATTTGCGCGGGCTCATGGTGGACCCTTCGCCCAACATCATGAGCTGAATCAAACCGATGAATACGGTGATTGTCGCACCGACCAGCACGGCGACCATGTTGACGATGCCGCCCGGCCCGAGAATGTTGAACGGATAGCCGTCCGAGTCCATGGTGGAAGGCGGGAGCATACCGACGAACCATGCGAGTATACCGGTCCCGATAATGGTGCCAGCGGCGAATATTGCGGAAAGAACGTAGGCAACCGTCTGCCATACCGATTTGCGCAGCGCCGCGAGGGTGAGTGCCCAACGCAGTCGGACCAGAGTGATTGCGGTACTCATTACCGGGCCTCGTTGTCTGCATTGTCCGCATTGCTTGCGCTACTCGAGCCGCCGACAATATCAGGATGAGGCTGAACTGTCTCCTGAGTGAAGGACTGAAGCGGGGTTGATTGGACGAGTTGCGATGCTGATTGCGTGGACGCAACAGGCTGCGCTGCCGGCTGATTGGGCTGTACTGCCGGCTGACCATCATGCGATAGACCACCATCGAGCCATGCGAGATGTGCCGCTTCATGGCGTCCACCAACCAACTGCAGGAAGCGGTCTTCAAGCTCTTCGCCGGAGGCAACCTCGTCCACCGTGCCGGCCGCGCACACCATGCCGTTGTTAATCACAGCCACATGCGTGCACATCTTCTCGACCAGTGTCATCACATGCGAGGAAATGATAACCGTGCCGCCGGTTTGCGCATATTCGACCAGGATGTCTTTGAGGTTGGCGCTAGATACCGGGTCCACGGACTCGAACGGCTCATCCAACACCAGAATGCGTGGGCTGTGAATCATCGCGGAGGCCAAGCAGATTTTCTTGGTCATGCCGGCCGAATAATCGGTGACCATAGTGTTGGCGGCCTGGGCCAAATCGAAAGCATTCAGGAGGTCTTTCGCGCGGCGAGTGGTCTCCTCACGGCTCATGCCGCGTAGCATGCCGGAGTAGATGAGCAGCTGCAGGCCGGTGAGACGATCGAATATCTGATCGGGTTGCGGCATTACACCGATCATGCGTTTGGCGGTGTTGACATCGCTCCACACGTCGTGGCCCAGAATCATGGCGGTGCCAGCGTCCGGCACCAACAGACCGGTCACCATGTTAAGCGTGGTGGTTTTTCCGGCACCGTTCGGGCCTACAAGCCCATAGAACGAACCAATTGGGATGTCGAGCGCAAGCCCGTTGACTGCGATCTTCTGGTCGAAACGTTTAAATAGGCCACGAATCGACACCGCGGCAGTCGGATTCGGCGGCCATGCCTGCGGTTGTGGCTGTTGCGGCATCATCAGCGGCTGAGCAGGTGCGTCTCCAGGCCTCATCGCAGATTGAAATTCGGCATTCCCCTGGATATTGTCTAAGTTCATACGCCCACTCTACTCCTTCAGCAGAGCAAAGCCCCCAGTAAATCGATATTTTGCCCTATTGACGAACCTTCAATGAAACAAAACCACAAGTCAATCAAGCTTTTGCTCCGCTGACAAACTTTCAGTGAGGTAATTCTGCGAGCCACCCAAGATTTTGCCCCGCTGACAGCCTCCCAGCGAAGCAAAATCTCCAGTCAATCGATGTCTTGCCCCACTGACGAGCCCTTAACGAAGCAAAACCACGGGTTACTAGTCGAATCACCCCGCTGACGGCCTCCCAGCGAAGCATATTGCCGAATAACTCGATGTTTTGCCCCGCTGAGACCCAACTAGCGAAGCAAAATCTCCAGTTAGTCGACGTCTTGTCCCACTAACAAGCCCTCAACAAAACAAAACCTTGGGCAATTGGTTGATTTGCTCCGCTGGACCTCATCAGCCTTTATGCGCGATGGGCTTCCACTGGACCTTGGCGAAGATGGCCTGGAATGAAATCGGCACATAGCTCAACATGTAAATAGGGAAGCTCAACACGTAGGCGAGCAACTCCTTGTTGGAGGCACCAATCTGATCGCGCTCAACGATGATGGTCAAGGCGGCCAGCGCCATCAGACCAAGCACCGACGTGACGATACCGTTCGACCAGCCAAGCAACGATTGCAGCTGGCTCGGCCAGCTCACAAAGCCAAAGGCGGCAAACAGCACACCCATAATGACGCGAATCACACCCAGCACGGTGAACGGGCACAACATCAAAGTGAAATCAATGCAGGAGAAATCGCGTTCTCGCACCGCTCGCTTGAGCAGGGCCGGACCGTAATAGCGGAACACCTGCAGGAATCCCTTACTCCAACGCAGTCGTTGACGCCAGCTCTGCGCAAAGGTGACAGGCTGCTCGTCGTACAGAATTGCGTTGCCGCAGTAGCCGATACGGTCGCCATGCAGAATCGAATCCATGGTGAATTCGAGATCCTCAGTAAGCAGATGGAACTTCCATCCACGATTGCGCTTCATCACGTCACGGGAGAACATGAATCCGGTACCGCCCACGTGGCAAGAGGATCCCAGAATCATGCGCGAGTTGGACAGGAATCGCGATTCACGGATGAACCACAACGCCGAGCCAGAGGAAACCCAGTTATCAGCCAAATTCACCGAGTTGCGGTAGCTGGTCAGGATCCTGAAGCCCGAGCAGAACGCCTTGTTCATTTCCTCGAAGTAATGCTTGTCGAGCTTGTTGTCGGCATCGAACACAAAGTAGGCCTCATAGTCATCTGCCGCGCCGGTATCGAGCATATGGTTCAGCAGATAGGTCAACGCATATCCCTTGCCAACCAGCTCAAGGTTATGCCGCTCAATCACATGGCATCCACGGGCACGCACCACTTCAGCGGTGTTGTCGGTGCAGTTATCCGCCACCAACCAGATATCAATGAGGCCGGTGGGATAGGTCTGCGCCTGAATCGAGTCGATGAGATTGCCGATGACGTTCTCCTCGTTGCGCGCGGAGATCAGCACGGCATAACGGTTGGTCATGGGCGCGTCGGGGAAACGCACGGGCTTGGCAAACAGGGACATCACAATGCACAGTCCCTGATACACCATGCCCGCTCCACCGACGATCACCAATAGGATGTCGAGCACAGTAAGCAATGTCATCAGCGCCACCCCGCTCTCGGGTTGTCCGATACGGACGTATTGTCTGACGATGATTCAGGTTGTACAGCATCGGACGCGGCTGCCTCATCATCAGTGGAAGTGTGACGCTGAGGAATGGCGGAGGTATACGGCTCATCGTCATCATCTTCCGCAGCGGTACCGCGCAATCCCTTGCGGGCATTGGCCGAAAGCACACGCTTCGGGATAGCCACCGTGGCGGAATCTTCGCCATCGTCTTCACTTCCCCCGTGCTCCGGAATCGCGTAGATCTGCTCCTGCAGCAAACGCAGCTCCTCGCCCATCGGCACCCGACTCGTCGACCCCTTGGCAGCACGCGGCATATGCTCGCCCAGTGGCTGCAGCACATGCTCGCCGAAGGCCTCAGATGCCTCGACGATCTTGGACTTCTTCTCCGGTTCGGGATCATTCATCAATGGCGAATCAATCAGGTCATACCGCTTGGTGTAGACGCGGAAGATGGCCTGCAGGGAGGCGGTGACCGGCAAGGCCAGGAAAGCACCGAACGCACCAAACAGCGAACCGAAGGCCAGCACTGCGAGGAAGGCGACCGCGGCATTGATATCCATGGTGCGCTGGGAAATTCTCGGAGAAAGAATCAGGTTCTCAATCTGCTGGTAGACGATGATGAACACCAGCACAGCCACGGCATATGTCCAACCGCGATTGCCCCAAGCGAACAGCACCGGCAGCGCACCGCCGATATAGGTGCCGACTGTGGGGATGAACTGGGAGACCACACCGCAGAAGAGCGCCAGGGGCAGCCAATAGGGCACATGCAGAATTTCCAGAAAAATCGCGGTGCATGCGGCATTGATAAGCGCCAGGATGGAACGGGAAAACAGGAAGGATGAAATCTGGCCTTGGGCCACAGTCCACACCAGCAAGAATCGGCGCTGCGTGCTGGGGGCCAGCCATTGGCAGAAGGAACGGCGCAGCTTGGGGCCGGCGGCGGAAATGTAGTACGTGGTCATCACCACGGTCATGAGATTCAGCAAGAAGGAGAACAGGCCACCCACAGTGCTCATGGCGGTACCGGCAAAGTCGGTAACCCACGAAGTCTGAATGTTGTTGACGATTTCAGTGCCAAGATTGTTGATTTCCGGCATCTTAAACGTGGCGTACTGATCGACGAACTCACGTATCTGCTCGTACATGCCCGGCAGACCTTTGACCATGGCGATCATCTGCTGCACGAACATGTTGCCGAACAAGGTGAACAGAACGCTCACCACCACGGCCACACCCACCAGGCTGACCATCGAGGCCACGCCGCGTTTCCAGCCATGGGCCACCAGCGCCACAACCAACGGTTCGATGGCGAGCGCCACGAACAGCGAGATGATGATGTCCAGCACCAGATAGGAGATGTCGCCCCATGAGCGCCAGCAGAACATGAACACGATGATGGCGATGGCTACATAGAGCAACGCACGACCGAACCATTCCGGAGGCCGGCGCGGATCGCCCTTAGAAGGGAACAGGGTACCAAAATCGATACGGTTCTCGTCTTCAGGACTAGCTGCGGTTTCGGCAGTGCCTACATTATCTGTGTTTCGCGCGCTTTCGCTCATGGCTCCCCATTGTAGCGAGTGGGTTTGAAGCTCGAGTCATCCCTGCGGAGTACACCCGCTTTCCTATTGTTGGGAATATGCTCAACGTTTCGATTATCATCCCCGCGTGGAACGAGTCCGAACGCATCCTCGATTGTCTGTTGAACGCCACACGCCAGACTGTTATGCCGTATGAGGTACTGGTGGTGGATAACCGATCAACGGATGACACCTGCGCAATCGTGGAGCGGTTCATTGCCGAACATCCCGAGGCGCCGGTCAAACTGCTGCACCAGAACGACGAGCAAGGGCTGATTGCCACCCGCAATTTCGGCCTGAACGCCGCCACCGGCGATGTGTTGGGACGTTTTGATGCCGATTGCATGATTCGCCCCGATTGGGTGGAGGTGGTTTCCGGGATTTTCACCGAGGATCCCGGGGCCATGGGCGCCACCGGACCGGTGATGTATTACGATATGCCCTCACGCCACTTCGGCCTGAGGAGCGACAATTCCCTGCGCAAACGCATGTACAAAGCCGACGGCGGCCAGCCGCTGCTGTTCGGCTCGAATATGGCTTTGCGCGCTTCCGCTTGGCATCAGATCGCCAACGAGGTGTGCCGGGACAAAGCCGACGTGATGCATGAGGATATCGATATTTCGCTGCATCTGCTGGGCAAGGATTTGAAAACCGTATATTCGCCGCGCATGATTGCCGCGATGAGCGCTCGACGCATGGATACGTCGCTCAGTTCGTTCCTGAACTATATGCGTCGATTCAAGAACACGTTCGATGCGCATCCACAGCATTGGCGCAAGCATAAGCCGGAAATTCTCTTCACCGCCATGTATCCAGCAATGCATCTGTTCTATCCGGTATGGCAGAAAGTGCTGGACACTGCAGACATCAATCCGGCTGAGGCAGCGTGGATCAACGAGCAGATGGAACTGGCCGAGACCGAAGGCAAGCAGCTCTACGCCGAGACGCCTACTGACGAGGTCTATGACGAGCGCCACGAGAAATAAGTGGGCATATAGCGTTGCCCTCGCTGGCGGGGCTGTCAGCAAAGCTGACTGGGGGTGGCTACGGGAATACCGCGACCACCCCCAGTCCGTCTCCGACGGACAGCCCCGCCAGCGGGGGCAACGCTATTGAGCAGATCACATCAGCGAGGTGTAGATCTTCAGGATGTCCTCTTCGGTGGCCTGACGCGGGTTGCCCGGCGTGCACACGTCGTTGAAGGCATCGTGGGCCAGCGGAGCCAGATCGGCCTCGGTGGCACCGACCTCGGAGATCGTGGTCGGGTTCTTCAGATCCACGGTGAGCTTGTGGACGGCCTGCACGGCCTCCTCACGCACCTTCTCCAGATCGCCGGTGTAGGCATCCTCAACGCCGAAGGCATCGGCGATGTCGCGGTACTTCTCACCAGTGAAGTCCTTGTTGTATTCCATGACCGGAGCCAGCAGAATACCGTTGGCCACACCGTGGGCCACGCCCAGACGACCGCCCAGCGGGTGGGCCATGCCGTGCACCAGACCGAGGCCGACGTTGGAGTAAGCCATACCGGTGATGTAGGAGGCGTAGGCCATCTGCTCGCCGGCCGGGATATCGCCATCGGCGGACTTGGCCAGGTTCTTGGCAATCATGCGGATGGTCTGCATGGACAGGCAGTCAGACAGGCTCCAAGCACCCGGGGTGATGTAGCCCTCGATGGCGTGGGTCAGGGCATCCAGACCGGTGGCCACCTTCAGGCCGCGCGGCATGGAGTCGGTCAGATCCGGGTCCACAAAAGCGACAATCGGGATGTCATGCGGGTCGACGGCCACGAACTTACGCTTGTTGGCGGTATCGGTGACCACATAGTTGATGGTGGTCTCGGAGGCGGTGCCAGCGGTGGTGGGCACGCCGAAGATCGGGACGGACGGGTTCTTGGTGTCGGCCACGCCCTCGAGGGAGAGCACATCGGCGAACTCCGGGTTGGCGGTGATGATGCCGATGCCCTTGCAGGTATCCTGCGGGGAACCGCCGCCCAGACCAATCAGGAAGTCGGCGCCGGATTCGGCGAACTTGGCCACGCCATCCTTGATGCACTCGACCGGCGGGTTCGGCTTGACGTTGGAGAACACCTCATAGGGCAGGCCGGCCTCGTCCAAAACCTTGGTGACCTTCTCCGCCGTGCCTGTCTCCAGAAGCACCGGGTCGGTGACGATGAACGCCTTCGTGAAGCCATGCTGCTTGGCAACAGCCGGAATCTCCTTGATGGCGCCGCGACCGAAGTATGCAGTCTGGTTGAAAATCATGCGATAGACCATAAGTGCTCTCCTTTTGAGCTCGTTCATTAACCGATGAGCCACTCTGTCATTGAGCGGTTCAACGGTTCCCCAGTGTACTCCGAATGTTAACGTTAACCTGAAAACACGCTGAAAAAACAACGCTGAAAATAATGGCAAAACGGCAAAAATCCGCGCTTATTGAGATTCTGTCTCAATAAGTCGCAGCGATAAGAAATGAGAGAGTCCGGCATACGGGGCACACCTGACCAATTCCATCAGCCGAACGCGAACGGGGTCATCAGATGACTCGCTCACCGTTTTCCACTTCTAGAAGAGGACTAAGATACGTCGCAGTTGGGGCGATCACAGGTAGTGGAATGAGGTAGATAATGGCAAACGGCAAGGCTATGACGGTCGGCGAGATGGCATCCCTATTTCTCGATCCCGCCACTCCTGTTCGCATCGACGCTTTCGATGGCTCTCATTTCGGACCGGCAGACGCCGATCTGAAAGTCAACATCGCCACCCCGAATTGCATGTATCAGCTGCTCGCTCATCCGAACGAAATCGGTATTGTGCGCGCGTATATTCTGGGCGATTTTGACGTGGAAGGCATCGACTATGCCGATCCGTACCCTGCCATGCGCAAGCTGATTTCCCTGTCCAAGTACGTCAAGCCGCTCACTCCTGCTTCCATCGCCCGCGTATCCGCAGGAATACTCAGCCATGGCTTCAAGAAGCCGCCGGTGCCTTCCACCGAGGGACCGAGCAAGTTCGCCCGCATTAAGCGCGGCCTGATGCCACATACCGAAAAGGCCGATTCGGAAACCGTCAGCTTCCATTACGACATGTCTAACGAGTTCTATGCCGACTTCCTAGGTCCGTCCATGACCTACACCTGCGCGGTGTTCGACAACGAGCATATGAGCCTTGAAGACGCACAGGCCAACAAGCTGCGCCTGATTCTCGACAAGCTGGATCTGAAGCCAGGCGAACGACTGCTCGATATCGGCTGCGGATGGGGTTCGATGGTCATCACCGCAGCCCGCCGCGGCATCAAGGCGCTGGGCGTCACGCTGTCCAAGGAACAGGCCGCATACGCCAACGAGTGGATCGCCCGTGAGGGATTGCAGGATCTGGCCGAGGTACGCGTGCAGGATTATCGCGAGGTGCCTGAGCATGACTTCGATGGCATCTGCTCAATCGGCATGATGGAACACGTGGGCGTCAAGAACTACCAAAGCTACTTCGAGGAGATGTTCCGCCTGCTGAAGCCGATGGGCCGCTTGGTGAACCACCAGATCACCATCAGCCATGACAAGCCACACGGCAAGCCCGGCACCGACGAATTCCTCGATCGCTACATCTTCCCGGATGGCGACCTCGGCGCGCCCGGCTTCATCGAATCATGCATTCATGACGCCGGTTTCAACGTGGTGCACCAGGAGAACCTGCGTCAGCATTACGCGCTCACCCTGCATCACTGGAACCAGAATCTCTCCGAGCACTGGGATGACGCGGTCAAGCAGGTCGGATTCGAGCGTGCCAAGGTGTGGGGCATGTATATGGCCGCCTGCGCCCTGAACTTCGAGCTCGACGGCATTCAAATTCACCAGTTCCTGGCCGCCAAGCCAGACCGTGTGGGCCACCCGGACGGCAAGTGGTATCCGTTGCGCCAATGGTGGCAGGCCTGACACCCCTCGCAACAACAAAAAGCCCCGCATCATGCGGGGCTTTCCTGTGGTGGCTCCGAGCGGCATCGATCCGCTGACCTAGCGATTTTCAGTCGCTCGCTCTACCAACTGAGCTACAGAGCCAGTGAACAGTCGAAAGCCCGGACAAAACCGGGCTTCATAACCATTCCAGCGACCCCGGCCGGACTTGAACCGGTGACCTCCGCCGTGACAGGGCGGCGCTCTAACCAACTGAGCTACGGGGCCATGTTGTTTCTGCCATGCAACAGACAACAGATGTATATCTTATATGAAATTAGCAACCTCGCAAACCACGGCGTGTTTCGCGATATTGCAGCGTTTCCGGCACTTGGCATATTCGTTGTGAATACCTGTAATTTCGCGACCCGCACTGACCGGCACCGCCGATTGCAGATATCCTCTAGGTAACTGGCTTGCTATGGTGAGTGATGCAACATATCAGCGACCCAAATGAATATCAATACCATGAGCGAGACGCGCAACGTTACTCCAGGCAGCTCCAACCATTCCGAGGAACATATGACAGACCCGACAACTACCCCCACGACTGCCGGCGTGGCCAACGCCACCACCGATAATGCGAGCGCCACGCATCCACACCCATTGCACAAAGTGCTCTCCTTCGTGCGACGCTCCGGAAGGCTTGACGACCGCCTGCAGCGCGCATGGGACAACTATGCCGACACGTATCTGCTCGATATCACCACTGGCAATCTACTGGACGTACGCGAAGGCGTGACGCTCAACCGCAATTTCGTCGCACAGCATTGGGGCAACGACAACCCGCTCATTGTGGAAATCGGCACCGGCCAAGGCGAGAATGTGGTCGCCGCAGCGGCGGCCCACCCCGAAACGAACTTCCTGGCGCTCGAAGTTTACGACCCCGGCGTGGCCCACACGTTGCTGCTGGCGGGCAAGCAAGGGCTGCCCAACATCCGAGTGGCACAGGTCAACGCGCCTGAACTGTTTAAGGTCACCGAGCCCGGCACTGTGGCTGAGGTATGGACGTTCTTCCCCGATCCGTGGCCCAAGAAGAAGCACCATAAACGCCGTATCGTTCAGGTTGGCATGTCGGACGACATCCACCGCGCACTGGTCGAAAACGGGCTGTGGCGCATCGCCACCGATATCGAGGATTACGCCTTGCATGTGCACGAGGTGATGGATCATCTTGATGGCTGGACTAACTTGGGAGGCGTCACCGTCAGTCTTCCTGTGGAGCACGTGGGCAAGGGCAACGCAGACATGGCCGCCGATATGCCGCACGCTGACTTCAAGGAATCCGAACGGTTCGAGGACCGTGTGCTCACCAACTTCGAGAAGAAGGGACTGGCAGCCGGCCGAGTGATTCACGATTTCACGTATCAGGCAGTACCGGTCTCCCGATAAGCGGGTATCTGCGGCACGTCCGACACACGGGCGTGTCGCGGATTTGCATAAAACCGATTCCTTCATTAAAGTAGCTCAAGTTGTTCGCCCCCATCGTCTAACGGTTAGGACACCAGACTTTCAATCTGACAACGAGAGTTCGACTCTCTCTGGGGGTACCCACCGGCTCCGGTTTCCACGAGGTATCGTGGCCCGGAGCCTTTTGTTTCCAACGGTTTCAGGCCGTCAGCTTGGCCTTCAGCTGCTCGAACAGGAAATCGTGCGGTGGTCGCTGCCACCAAAGATGCACCTAAGCTCCCCTCTCCCAGCATCTGACGCATGAGCGTGTCGTCCAGCAGGGACGTCACGGGCACGCCGAAGTAGTCGGCCAGCGCCGCGATGTCGGGGATGCTCCACGTGTTCTTGTTCTTCATCTTCGCGCTGACGCCGCCCCTGGTCATCTTCAGGGGTTCCGTGAGCGCCGTCTGGGACAGGCCGTGCGCGGTGAGCAGCATGCTGATGTTCCATACGATCACCTTCTGCAGGTATTCGCCCGAGTTCGTCATCCGTTTCTTTATCGTCGTGGTCATGGCAATCGCCCTTTCACTGCTTCGCAAACACATGTTGATATGTCCAACATCTCTGGACACGATATTAGCACTCCGACTTGCGAAAGGCAAAATACTTAATTACTATGTCAACTGTGAGTAGACAAAAGCATCTTTCCGTACTGTCTCCGGTGGCTCGTTGGATGGCGCAGCAGGGTCTGTCCTGCCGCGGTCTGGCCGCGGAGATGGGGCAATCGAAGTCATCGGTTGCGGGAAAGGTGAACGGCTCCCTCCATTGGCAGCAGGCCGATCTCGTCTGGCTGTATCGGATGAAGGGACTGCCGTCGGATTTCGTGCTGGGCAACGATGCCGCCCTCGTGAACAGGCTGCTGTCTCCTCCGGCAAAAGAAGGTTCCGCGCACTAGGCGCGGAACCGAACGACAACCGAAGGCGTCTCCGACCCGTACATCCGCCAAGATTCCCGGCCGCCGACGTCTTGTATCCCAAGTGAAGGAGGGTCATCGCCATGACCGATTCTACCAATACCGCCGGCATTCGCCCGGCATCTGTCTTCGAGCCTAATCGCCGGCGCGACGCCGCGCGGCGGACGACGCGGGCCGGCGGCAACGTCGATCTGCGCATCGCGAAGGCTCATGTGCTGTCCATGCTCGCCCACCCGTCCCGGGGCTCGCGCCGCTGAGGCGCGCGTCCGCGGACCGTTTCCCCGATACCGGCCGAACCATGTGGTGGTTGGTCGTTGCCGCCGTGTGCGTGTCCGGCGGCGTTCTCTCGTATGCGTTGTGCCGCGCCGCCCGTCTGGGCGACGACATCGGCGCGAGGCTGCGCGAACGCCGCGAAGCGGACCCGGCGCATGACGGCGGGAAGGTCGAGCGATGAGCAGCAGAGCCGAGAACTGGGCATGGGAGCGCGACGACGTCAAGGGCATCACCAAGTTCGTGCTGGTGTATCTGGCCCGCCGCGCCTATTACGACGATGGCGCAGCCGCGTGGCCGAGCGTGGAGACCATCGCGTTCAACTGCGGGTGCTGTGAGCGCACCGTGATCCGTTCGTTGCAGGAGCTGGAGCGCAAGGGCTACATCAGGCCCGGCGACCAGGAGATGTCGGCGCGCAACCCGCGCACCCGCAAGCCGATCGCCAAGGGACACCGCTCGCGCGTGTGGGACGTCGTCATGGACGGCGACCATCCCGCCGAGAACATCGAGGAGAAGCCCCGGAACCTGGACGCGCTGGCGGAAGGCGACGGCAAGCCGGATCCGATGAAGGACAATTTGTCACCCGACGGATTGTCACCCGAGCCGAAGGACGTGGAGACGAGGACAAATTGTCCCGGAATCTTGGACAGAAAGTCACCCAATAGACAAGTGATAAACAATTCTCCCCTCATCCCCTTCGGGGATGCTCCCCTCAACGCCGAACAAGCCGCCACGAAACCGGTCGCCGACCCGAAGCCCGAACCCGTTCCGGCGACCGATTGGGGCAAGGCCCTGCCTCCAAGGGGTTGCAGGAACCCGCTGTGGGTGCCCGAACCCGGCAAGCTGCCCGAGCCGGTGACGGAACGCGCCGGTCAGGAGGTGCGCGTGCTCGACGGCATCCGCCGTCGCATGCTCGCCGTGGACCAGAGGTTCGATGTTCCGGCGACCATGGCCGACCGCAAGGCCGTCCACTCGTTGCTGATCGACAGGCCGTACGGCGAGATCGTCGCGACGATGGACTGGGCGTACCGCAACCGCTACTGGCTGCCCCGGCTCACCAGCGGCGCCAGGTTCGCCGCGAACTACGTGCAGCTGCGGCTGGAAATGCTCACCCATCCCGATCCGACGGGCAAGCGGGCGCCGGACGCCCCGCTGCCGGTCGTCAAGGACCCCAACCGGGCGATACCGGTCAGCTCGTCGTCCGCGAGCCGTGTGCCGATCTACGGGGCGGCGCTGCTGCGCACCTCGCTGTGCCAGGAACACATCGAAGGCGTCATCTCGCAGGAGGCGTGCCCGGTATGCGCGTACGACAAACGCAACCACGCCACCCACGACGTCGCCGGACGGCGCAAGGCGAAGACCGGCGCGTCGGCGGAGGCGGTGGTGCGGCCATGAGCGGGGACGGGCAGCGTCTTGAGGCGTGGAAGAAGGCCGGCGAATGCCGCGACTTCCCGCAACCATGGTCCGACTACCTGTGGTCGCTGGAGTTCGAGCACCGTCCCGGCGACGCGAAGGCGTTCCACTCGGTCGCCAAGGCCGTGTGCGAACGATGCCCGGTACGCGCCGAATGCCTGGCCTACGCGGCCAGCGGCGGACTCGAATGGGGCGTGTACGGCGGCAAGGTGTGCACCGACCGGCGCAGGATCGCGCGCATGGCCGAAGCCGACGGCGTCCCCTGCCGGGACCGCGGCCTGCCGTGGCCGCAACGCTGGCGGCTGCTCACGGACTGGATACGCGCCCACCGGAACGTGTTCGACGAAGCCACCGGCGAGGCCAGCGCCGAACGCCAGCAACGACGCCTGCGCGCACGGGGCAGGACGGCCGATCGCCCCGCCCCGCATGAGCCGTCAGACAATCAAACATTCAAACAAGCAGGAATCCAAGCAATCAGACAAGCGGACAATCAAGCGACCGACTGACCGGGTTCGCATGATATCCGGCAGTCGCAAAGGAGAAGAACGAATGCGCATCGCCATAGCCAACGCCAAGGGCGGGGTCGCGAAGACCACGTCCAGCATCTACATCGCCTCGGTCATCGTTTCCAGGGGCGGCAGGGCCGTCGTGTACGACGCGGACCCGCAGTCCAGCGCGAGCCTGTGGGCCGCAGCCGCGGAACAGACCGCGGACCCCCTGACGTTCGACGTGCTGCCCGCCAACCAGGCCACGCTCCGCCAGCTCGCCGCGGGAGCCGACCCGGACGAATGGGCGATCATTGACGCGCCGCCGCAGGGACCGACCCTGGACATGGCCATCAAGGCGGCCGACTTCGTGATCGTGCCGGCGTCGGACTCGCCCATGGACCTCCAGCAGGCATGGAGCACCCTCGACATGGCCAGGATGAGCACGCCCGCCGCGCTGCTGCTGGTCAAGGCCGAACGCAACACGAAGGCGTTCCGCGACACCATGGACGCCCTCAACGCCATGGACACTCCCCGGTTCGACACGATCGTGCCGAAGGCCCAGTCCTACAAGCGTTCGCTCGGCACCAACCCGCACCAGCTGGGCGAATACCGCGACCTCGTCACAGAACTCCAGCAGATCGCCGGAAAGCAGGAGTGAGACCATGCAGGGCAACTACCAGCCACTGGCACGACCGGTACCGTTCGACGACGTGCTGCGCCAACAGAACAAGACCTCCAAGGCCACGGGCGAACCGTTGGTCATGCTCTCACTGCGCATACCCGTGTCGCTCAAGACCCGGCTCAAGACCACGGCCGCCGCGCACGACCTGCCCATGCAGCAGCTCCTGCGCGACGCCATCGAACGCGAGCTCGACCGACTCGACAGCGACGACGAGCCGTAACCCGTCAGACAATCAAACAATCAGGCAATCCGACAATCCAGCAGGCAAACAAGCCAACAACCAAACATTCAGGCAGTCAAACATGCAGACGCGATCCCGAAAGCCGATGCGTCTGCGGAAAGGAGACACTATGGACTATTCGATGGAGGTCTCCGTGCTCGGCGACCGGATCAGCATCGGCGAGGAGGCGCACGTCATCACCCTCGGCGTGAACACGGGATTCCCCGCGGGCTCCACGGCGGGACTGGCGTACACGCTCTCGCCATTGCAGGCCCGCGTGCTCGGCGCGCAGATGCGCGCGGCCGCGGACGCCGCGGAGGGACATCCGGGCATGCCGTCCGACGAGGAGGTGAACGCGGCGGCGAAGGTGTTCTGCGGCGGCGTGTGGAACGGGTTCGACCCCGCCAGCATGATGCCGACCGAACAGTTCGACCGGTTCTGGGGCGACGGCGAGGGCCACCAGCTCTATCTGGAGATCGCGCGCCACGCGCTTATCGCCGCCCGCATGTCCATCCTCGCCGGACAAGCCGAAAGCTGACAAGCAGACAAGCCCGCATGCAGATAATCAAACAATCAAACTTGATTGCATGCAGGCAATCGGACATGCAAGCAATCAAGCAAGCCAACAATCAGGAAAACAAACAATCCAACAATCAGGAACGGAGCAGAACCATGAACGACAACCACAACGAAGACGAAGCGCCCTTCGATGGCACGAGCGAGGATTCCACGCTCGAAGACCAGATGAGCGCGCACATCGCGGCCATCGCCGCCAGCGGCGTCGCCGCCGAAGCCGAGGCCCTGGCCAACCGGCAGGCCGACATGGCGGCCAGGGAACGCCGTGAAACGCGACTGGCAATCCTCGCCGCCATCGCTATCATTGGCGCTTTCGCTATCTGCGTCATTAAAACGTTAAAAAAATATACATGACCCGGACGATAATCACTTTGATAAATATAGAAAATTAACCCAATTAAACCAATTGTTCCTCAGATTGCATTAGGCCAATAAGTCGCCGAGTTAAACTGACGTTTTTCTTTAGTTTTGCGGTTCTTGTTTCAATAAACAGGAACCGCCTATTTTTTGACGATAAAGAAAAGTAGCAGATATAAAGCAATAGGATAAACAATAAAACACAGCTTACATAAAACAGGCATTGATGAGACGTAAGAATAAAAATCATACTCAAATACATTGATGCGGTAAATGAGAAAACTGACAATGCAATACGATAAAGTATTTTTAGTGGACGAATTTCTTTCGTCAATCCTTCAAACACCTTTATTGAATCATAAAGGATGCTTCCTAGAACGTAAACTGACAACCAGTAAAAAACAACCAATGTAAAAGAAATCACCAAATTGGCCAACAATAACTTATGCTGATGCACGGATGAGCAAACATAGACCAGAATCACAAACGACAATCCGATACTATTAAGAGTCCTATTCCATCTTCCTACACTGCGAAACACATAGCGCTTTCTTTTCCTATTGGCGACATTGCATAGCTCTTTTTCCGCTTCGTGCAATCTATTGGATAATTCCTTCAATCGAGTACGATAATTCACAGATATATCGCCTATGCCGTAAAGCATAGTGAAACAAAACAATAAACCAAAAATAAGAAGAACACCAAGTCCTTTCCCATACCGGAGAATCAGACTAGCGGATGACAGGCCGAGAAAGCAGACGGAAAGATTACTGAATCGTATGAGCGTTCTACCCATAGATCTGAATCTAAACATATGATTTTTTGAAAGATCCTCAACTGCGATACCCACGGAAAGACCCGCAACTATCGCCAATAAAGCGAGGATAATAGACAGGCCTGCATCTTCTGCAAAACAGGGGAAAGCTTTTAGTATAGATTCCGTCTTATCCCAAGAAGATTTTTCTGCCAACTCATTTAAAGATAATTCCTTATAATGACGGGCTATGGCCGAAATAGAGGATAATATTATTCCAATAATAAGCCAGAAAGACTCATATCCAAGCCATCGTAAAAATTCAGCGTTTTCAACCTTGTTGTCATTATATATACTATCTAGGTCGATTCCCTGATTACCAACCGAAATATGATATTCATTATTGCGATATAGCGGACTTTTATAAGGTGCGGAGATATGTTTTTCATGTATTATCATATTGTATACTTCCTTGTACGTAATCATCTGCAATTCATCGACAATGTCTTATCGACTGCGAATCCGCGTTCCATATAGTCCTCATTATCTACATCATGCCCGCATTTGTCGAAACTGAAATAGATGCGAAATACAATGTTATAGACGACCTCTGCGTTATGTTACAAATACTCTAAGTCCATATTCTTAACCATAATTCGTGTCCGCAGCCGGATGGTCCTAGGATTGCTAATGCGACTCCAGGCTATCCAGCTACGGATGACCTATTGCAGTTCGCCTGCCAGGTATGGTTCCACGAAGGCGAGGTTGCTGCCGCGTTCGAGTGAGTGGAAGTCCTGCATGGCGTATCGCCAGGATTCCTCCCAAGTGGCCGGGTTGCCGTGTATGCGTCGCAGGGATTGGAGAGTCGTCGAGAACAGGTTCGGGTCCCGTGTGAAGCGGTCGGCCAGTTTGATGGCGCCGCTCTGCTTGTGCTGCGCGTCCAGGTTGTCGGTCCTGCCGCGGAACGCGTGTTCGAGGTTGCGGCTGACATAGAACAGACGGTATGGAATCAAGACGGTGCGACCGCCCTGCTTCTTCCTGAATCCGTCGAGTTTGAGCAGGGAGCCCACGCCGTTTCGCTTGGTCGTCCGGTCCGCGATCAGAGCGTCGCGGTTCGTGGTGACGATGTCGGTCGTCGAATACAGGGTTTCTTCCGCTGACGGGTTCTCCCGCACGCTGTCGTCAGGCGCGAACGCACCGTCCAGATCGCAGATCTGGATGACATGGCCGAGCTGGCCCCATGTGCGATCATGGTCCTTGAGATAATACTCAACGAGTTCGCGCACCGTTTGCGAGGGTTTGTCCGCGGGGTAGAACCCGTTGCGCCGATGGAATTCCTCGCGGTGGTTCGGCGCGGTCAGCACGTCGCAATGGAATTCCTGACCTTGGAACAGGCGGTTCTCGATCAACGCCGAGAACGCCGGCACGAGCAGGCTGGCGTCGCTCGTGCCCTCCACGACCAGCAGGACGATCTTGCGTTTAGCCACGGTCCGCCTCCGTCCCGGCGGCATTGAGTGCTGCCAGATCGTCGTCGATGTCGTCGTCCTCGTCGGGGTGGCCGGCGGCGTAGAGGCTGTTGCCGAACATGCGCGGTATGGGCGAATCATAGATGTCGGGGCCGTTCCATCCGAGCTCGCTGGCTGTCAGGTACCGTTTGCGCTGGTTGTTCGTGGAGGACTTACGGGGGATGGTCGCGAACCGGTTGTCGGGATCGGTCACCGTCGTGCGAATGCAGCTGTTCGGCAACACCTCCAACGCACGCAGGTTGTGGGCGGTGAACACCAATTGCCCCGCGCACCCGTCCGCCAACTGGTCCAGCATGTCGCCGAGCAGCAGTTCGAACACGCCGGAGTCGAACTCGTCCACGGCGACCAGCGCGTTCTCGTCGTTGTACGCGTGCTTGAGGTAGCCGAGCAGCGCGGTGATGCGTATGATGCCCTCGCTCTCGCAGCGGAAGGGCACCATGACGTCGCCGCGGCGCGAGAACAGTTCCGCGGTGACCCGGTCCTCGCCGTCCTTGCCGGAAGGCGCGGTGCCGGTCTTCAGCAGGACGTGCAGGCCGGGCACGATGGTGGGCAGGATGCGGTCGAAGGACTCCACGGTCTGTCCGAGCCGCTTCGCCTGGCCGGGGGTCAGTGGATTGGGCTGCAGCAGGTCGAACGGGAATTCCGTGTTGCGGCCTTCCGGGTTCTCCTCCATGATCGGGATGATCGCGAACGCGGCGTAGGAGCCACGACGGGTGGTGGACACGAAGATGTCGTTGGTCGCGTAACCGCACAGCGTCTCGCGCAGGCGGACGAACTCGCCGAAACGCTCGTTGATATACGTCAACGACCTGGAGGACACGCCATTCGTCTCCCGCACACGGGCCACCGCCCAGTCGATCAGGAACTCGGCGTCCGGCCGGTCGTCGAGCGTGGCGCACCGGGAGAACAGGAACGAACGCCCTTCCATGTACGCGCGGTCCGCGGTGCGCGAGACCACGGTCTTCACCGAACTGACCGCCTCGATGGAACGCCACACGTAGACCGGGGTCGACACGAACCCGTCCGCCTCGGAATCCTCCATACGATGCCCCAGCACCTCACGGCCCAAACGCGAGGGATCGTCGCCGATACGCACCGATTCGGCGACGACGCGCGCCCGCGTCGAATCCGGATTCGCCTTGCGCATGGACACCCTGTACTCAAGATAGCTCGGCTTCTGCTTATCTCCAATGAGGAACGTCGCCGTCACGGTCGCCGAACCGGCGCTGGCGCTGACGACATCACCGGCGGTATCCGGCAGCATATTCCCGGACAACAGCGCGCGCAGTATCCCGATGGCGTCGATGACGGTGGTCTTGCCCGACCCGTTCTGCCCGTAAATACCCGTGACGCTGCCGCCGGTGGGCAGATCATCGAAATCCAAGACGCCATGCGATATGTTCCTCATGTCATCCAGAACAAGTCTTTTCAAACGAATCATCACATTGCCATTCTCTAAAACTCACAATAATCAATTTTTAATTGAAATACATGACTATTATACAGCGTAACCTGTGTGCATACCACCGCGTTTCGTAATCAGATCATAACCGGAGCGACACAACAGCCCCGATCCACGATGAGGTGGTTCGACCGAGGCAACGTTTGTCCGCCGCAGAGGAACCCGACGCGGGGTGATGCTGATGGTGCGTTCGGGGTCCGGCGGCCGGCCGTCGGGCTTGCGGGCGTGCTTTTCTTCCAGGGACCCGGGAGGAGGCGGGTTCTGGAGTCCCCGTCTTCTCCCTTTCCCGGAGAGGGGCTTGTGATTGCATGTGGGAAAGGATTTCGTATGAGGTTCGGGAAGAAGGGTATCGGCGCGGTGGCGTCAATCACGGCAGCCGCGGCGTTGCTGACATGTCTGGTTCCGGTTGCGTTGGCCGATAACGGCGGTGGCGGTTCCGGCGAGGGAGGCGGAGGCGACCATGGCGGTCCTTCTCAGACCGCCGACGTGCATTGGATCTACAAGGATTCATGGCCGGCCACGCTGGATGGCATGAAGTCAGCGCTGCGCGACGCAAACGTCACGCTGTCGTCGGACCTGTCTGATGGCGCGAACGAGTACGTGGACATGAACAAGACCTTGAGCGACGCGATCGATGAGTGCCGGCGCTCCTATACAGGTGAGGGAAACGCGGACTGTCGTATGGTGGCCGTCGGATACGCCCGGCTCGGGAACGGCTTGTTCAATGGCAGCTATGTGAGTTCGAATGCGAAGAATCGTTGGGAGGCGCAGTGGAAGGCCGAGGCGAAGGGCGACTACACGTATCAGGGCCAGAAGTACTCGACCTCGACCACGTGGAAGGACAAGCTCGGCACGCGCAGCGTTGACTCGCTGGCACAGGAGTCGATCGACTCCAACCCGAACGCCTCGTTCCGCGTGATCGTGCTGGCGCAGAACCAGCCGCCGGTCGATTACAAGCTGAACGTGACCACCAGCCACAAGCAGAAGACCGACATGCAGGTCGGCTCCACCGACCCGATCGGCGACGTCATCCACGCCGACAACGGCGGTTCCGCGATCAGGGAGACGTTGAACGGCACCGCGATCATCCATTACGAGAACGGCCCCTACCTGCCCGCGAAGAGCGTGAGCAAGCCGATCAGCTTCCCGAGCAATGGGGATACCCAGCTCGACGATCTCGCCTCGCCGAAGGATTTCGGCATGGAACACTGGGCCGAGGGCACGTACTGGATCGACATCCAGGTACCCAAGCAGGGCCGCATGCAGGCGGCCGTGGACACCGCGGACCGCGATCCGGCCGAATCCTGGAAGGTGAGCTCGGTGCCGCCCGAACCCCCGGTCAAGAAGATCGAGGACGGCGTGAGCGCCGACCGGATGACGAACCGCACCACCATCACGTACGGCACCGGCCGCGGCGGCTACGAGATGCGTTTCCGCGACGTGATCGAACCCAACGGCGTCGAATACTCCGTGGACAACTACAGGCTCATCGACAGGATCGACGGCAACCGCGACGTTTCCGGCGAGTTCGAAATCAATTGGGACAAGGCGTCGAACACGGTGTCGGCCGCGCGTTCGGCGGACAAGGGCGAGATGCCCATGGACCATGTCTACGAGTTCAGCTTCGACGTGACCGTGTCGAAGCCCTCCGACTTCCAGCAGGTCAAGGACCATGCGTGGGGCAAGTGGAACCACGAGCCCGAGGCCGACGCCGGAAAGAAACAGTTCGATACGTGGCGGCCGAATCCCGACAAGAGCTGGATCCGCCTGAACGCGAAGGGCCAGTGGGAGGCGGTCATCGACCCGAAGGAGACCAACCGGACCGGCGCCGACGATATGACGCTTCTGGACGGGGACCGGGTCGCCTCGGTGGTCAACGGCACCATCGCCAAGAACCTCATCCAGGCCCCGGAAACCCTGACGCTCACGGACGACTGGTCGGCCGCCGACTACCTGTTCGACGCCGACGACAAGTCGAAGATCAAGGTGTACGAGGCCGATGCCGGCACCGATCGCGAGTCCAGCGTCACCGACATCGCCAACCACGGCAGGGACGTCACCGACCAGTGGACGATCACGATGGAAGGCACCACGGTGACCGCCACCGCAGGCCGGGCCTATCGCGAGGGATTGAAGGGATTGAAGACCGCGAAGCAGGTCACGCTGCTCATTCCCGGCAAGGCGGCCTACGCCAACGGCAAGGGCGCGGGCCAGGTGCGCGACGACTTCGGCAAGCAGGCGAGCGACGAACTGTCGTTCTGCACCGCGCCGGACGGCAAGGCGCTGACGAACAAGGGCTCCCAGACCGTCAACACGCACACCATCCCCACGAACGAGCCGAAGATCTGCGGCTACATACCGCCCGTCGTCAAGGACGTGGTCGGCGAATCCTCGCAGGGAGGCGACCAGGCGTCCGTGGACGGCAGGGTCGTCTACCCGGGCCAACGCTTGGAATACCGTCTGGAGACCCAGCCCCACCTGCCCGGCAATCTCGCGTACTCGGTCAGCGAGGTGGCGGTCACCGACACCTATGACGAGCATCTTGAAGTGGACAAGCAGACCCTGGAGGTCACCGACCTGTCCACCGGCAGGTTCATCCCGAAGACCGAGTACGAGACCCAGTGGAACGACGCGCAGCACGCGGTGCGCCTCGTGTTCTCCGACGGGTACGTGAAGACCAACTGGCGCAACGGGGCGAACCCGCGCATCATCGTCCGCTTCGAGGGCACGGTCGCCAAGGACGCGCCCACGGACACCAAAATCGGCAACCAGTGGGCCCTGACCCTGAACAACATGATCACCCCGAGCAACAAGGTATGGAACGAGCCGCCCGACTTCACGCCGGTGAAGAAGGACACCCAGGCCGACCCGTCCATCAGCATCGACGGCAAGACCGCGCTGCTGGGCGACCGAATCTACTACCGCGTGACCATCGACGCCAAGCAGACCAACCAGGCCTACAAGGTCTGGAGACTCGGCATGACCGACGACTGGGACGACGAATACCTCTCCCTCGACGCCAAGCGCATCGAGGTCACCGACACCGCGACCGGCAAGGACGTGACCGCGAAGTTCAACATCGCGGCGATCGACGGCGTCGCCTACGTGTACGCCAAGACCGCGGACACGAAGGTGCCGGCCACCGGCGAGACCATCAAGGGCGACCCCCAGCCCAAGAACCTCAAGGAATACGCCGAAAAGAAGGACCACGACCCGTTGAAGGAGCCGGCCATCGACCAGTCGATGCTGGGCACGAGCTACGAGGTGAGCCTGCCGATGACCGTCATCAAGGTCACCGACGGACATATCGTGAAGAACAAGGCCACGCAGGTCGTCAACGACACCCGCAAGGACACCAACGAGGTCGCCAACCCCCTCAAACCCGTCAACCCGTCCAAGGACGTGGTCGTGAAGGTGGACGGCGAATCCATCGACAAGCGGAGCGTGTACCTCAACGGCCTGTTCCTCTACCGCCTCGACAGCTCCGTGCTACCCGCGCACCGCGCCTACCAGAAGGTCACCGACTGGAGCATCACCGACCCGCTCGACACCGAGCATGACCAGTACACCGGCCAATGGGCCGTGTACGCCATGCGCGACCTGACCGAGCAGGGCAGGGTGATCGCCCGCAAGGGCGTGAAGATCGCCGGCAGCGGCTTCGACGCCAGTGTGTATGGCGGCGAACTGTTCACCCTTACGCAGGATGACAAGGGCGTGGTCACCGTTACCGCGACCCAGCGCATGCTCGACCTCGTCAGCGGCAACGACGAAAGCGAGCAGGCATGGACCGCGTTCATCCAGTGCAAGCGCGTCAAGACCGGCGAACACATCGCCAACCGGTTCGACGAAACCCTCAACGGCACCAAACGTCCATCCAACCAGGTCGAGACGCACACGCCCGACATGACCCCGAGCCTGAAGATCGAGAAATGGGACGAGGCCTCCGGCTGGCCGGCCGGCGACCGCGACCAGGTCAAGGACGCGCTGGCCATGCAGGGCGACACGCGCATCGTGTTCACCATCACCAACACCAGCACCACCGACCCCGACACCAAGCAGGGCGCATGGTACCGAACCAAGGACCTGAACCTCAAGGACCAGCTGGTCGCCGGCGACGGCCGGGTGACCGATCTCGAATATCCCGCCGATTGGGACAGCCGTGTCCTCAAGCCCGGCGAGAGCGTCGAGGTCAAGGGCATCCTCAAGGGCGTGACCGATCATCACACCGACCGCGCCACGGTCACCGGCACGCCGCTGGTCGAATGCGTCGTCTCCGACCCGGATCCGTTCGACGGCAAGGACGAGACGTCCGCACCCGATGACGCGGTCACGATCGACGGCAGGCTCGTCTGCCCCGACACCGAAGTGGTCAGCAACACCGACGACTGGAACGGCTACCGGACCGGGCTCGCCCATACCGGCGCCGCCATCCAGGGCGTGATCGCAGCGGCAATCACCCTGCTCGCCGTCGGCGTGGGACTGGTCGCCGCCCGCCGGTTCAGACACGGGAACAGTGCTGGCGGCCGTCACTCAGAATCGGCGCAGTCCAGCGATATCGCGGATACCGATGAGGATGTCGCCGAGACTACGGATGAGATTCCTTACGAATCGTCCGTGATCTGACCCGGACGTCGGACCTGCTTCCCGTCATGATAGTTCTTCCAGTCGGAGTATCTTACGATTGGAAGAACTATCATGTATTCATCAAATTATTACGGATTACAATTGATGTTTCTTTTGGCGCGACGAAAGAAGGAAACATTCTATTAGAATAGAGTCATTTTTTTGAAATAATGACCTTAATCTGGTACAATATTCTAATAGAGTATGTCAATCCCAAAGTTCATATGATATTTGACAAGAAACGCTTTTCTATGCCATATTGTCAAACTTCAATATCCCAAATGTATGATTATTTAATAACTTGTCGCAGAACCATCCCATATAGCTCTGTTTAGACCCCATCTAAATACTAGCAATCCTATACTCATACTAACTATGCTTGCAACTATAAGGTAAACCACATCAAGCATAAACATACTGGTATAGCCGGTTAATGCCCCCGGAGAGAACTCAATATCCGCGTGGTTGGCACATACCAACTAATCGATTGAAGCCACTGTGGAAGAATTTCGACCGGATAAAGTACTCCGGAAAATAATGTCGTAAAAGTTGTCAACAACCATGTTACCGGGTCGCCTTTCTTTGTAACCAAAAGAACTCCTCCACCCGCGAGCCCGAGGCCAACAAGTGTGAAGTAGCCGAGAATCATGACCAATATGAGTTGCCACGGGTTAACGTTGAAGGGGATAGAGAATGCAATCCCAAAAAAAGTGATCATTAAAAACGTGCCGATTACCAATTGAATAAATGAGCTAACCGCAGCATATGCAATCACTCGGCCAATAGAAAATGGTGTAGTCAAAACAGCTTCCAATGTACCTGTCCGCTGCTCAGAGGATATTAGTTGCGAGAAACTGGAGAGAGAAGAACTCATAAAACCAGTAAAAAGCGCTCCAGAGACCAGAAACGCCATCACGCTTCCACCATAATTCTGTAATGAAGGAAAACTGTTTCCCTGCTGGAGAAAAACAGCCAAGAAAGCAAACTGAACTATGCCAACAACCGCTGAAACAACACCTAGCATCAAGGAGAGCTTATAAGTTACGAGTTCAAGGAATTCTCTCCGCAAATACAGGTAGAGGCCGATTAAAAAAGAATGCATTTTATCTACTCCGGTCATCAATTACTTCGTTGACCTCGATCCCAATTCGTTCAAAGGATTGAAGCACTGATCCAAGAGACTTACCAACAGGTATATCAACCTCGACCTCGGACTGAGAAATCACACAAGACACTTCGGGAATTGATGCAATGGATTCAGGGTCAAGAGATCCGACTATTCTAAAACGCTTGCGGGCAGTAATGGAGTCTCGAGTCTCGAGATGAACACGTGTCGCATTCCCATTTTTAAGATATATTACATTTCCTGTGGAGGTAGCAAGGTCGGCCACGTTGTGGGTAGAGAATAGTATACTAGCTCCGTCGGCGCTCTTGTCCGTCATGGCTTGATAGACAAGCCTGCATGACTTGGCATCTAGGTTTGCCGTAGGTTCATCTAAGATATAGAGACTGGCTGGCGCAGCGAACGCTCGCGCAAGTCCTAGTCGCTTTCGTTGCCCTAGGGATAAGTGCATGAATGGAATATCCTGCAATCCAAGCAAATCGAATCTGTCCAGAGCCATGTCAATTGACGACATTGCAGTCCTGCCATAAATGCCACGAAGCGACAAGAAATAGCGGAGATTTTCGCGGGCTGACAAGCGATAATAAAATGATCTTTCGGAGTAGAGCGAGCTCGAGAGCCTTTGCAGTGCACTCCCTCTCTTCTGATAAAGATCCGAATCATCAATTAGGATTCGACCCAAGTGTGGGCGAAGTAGCCCCGATAGTGCTTTCAACAGTGTCGTTTTTCCTGTTCCATTACCGCCAAGGATTGGAAGAACTTGCCCTGAATCGATTTCAAGGTTCATTACTTGGAAACGTGCCACTGAATCGTGCCAGCGAAAATAGCTGTACGGTTGAGGTAACATCTGACGATGCTAGATCCTCCTTCCAATCCCTCATTTGATAGGAGATTGGTGCGGCAAGGAGTATGCCGGAATCGATAAGGCCATCGATAAAAGCACTTAGGCCCTCAGAGGTTCCGAATTTGGTTGCGAGTGTTGAGCTAAGTTGTTCAAGACCAATTAGGCGACCTTCTGTTACTTGTTTTACAGCTTGTACGGCTTCGCTGTAACGAACAGAAATCGTCTCTTGGCTCTTTGATGGTGATGGAATGTAAAGCCGTTCACCAAGAAGATAAGCGGATGGGTTAAATGTGAAGGTCTTTTCAATGTCATCAATCCCTACGGCTATCCGCTCGAAATACGTCGCTGTCCTACTTCTAACTCAAGACCATCGGGATTTGATACAACATTCTCAAGCACTCCAACGGTTGCAAAAGTCGAAAAAGGAGTCGCTCTAGTTGTAAGGCGCGATAAGTATTTTAGCGCGCTTCGAGCTACCTTCAAAACCTTTGTTCGCTCAGTCTTCGAATCTTCTGCAAGATTTTTTGTGACAGCAGCGTAAAATGATGGAGCAGAGTTTTCTAGAACTGCACGAATACCGGGTTCGGATATGACGGTGTCCGCGAACACCGATAACGCGGAACTGCCTTTCTTAGGAAACTTGTCGACGGGGAAGCGCTGCAATCCTCACGTATGGAGATCCGAGCAGAGTATATCTAGACACGTTTCACCGCCTTAAGCAGCAGCCATGCACTTGCCATGGCAACAACTACACCGACCGGAATCACATAACCGGCAAATCGCGCCCCGCTTAGCATCCATGTGGTCGGTATAACGGCATGCAGAATCGGCGAGCCCTCGAACATGCCGGAGCTGACCGGAAGGCCGGCGACGATGAAGAAGCCGACAATGCTCCAAGCGACAACAGGACTGGCCCAGAGTCGCAGGACGAAGCATGCAAGGGAAAGAACGACAGCGGTGAACGCAAACATCAAAGCGACATGCAACGAGAGCGGTCTCTTATTGACGATAAATCCGACGGCAAATCCGTACAGCAGAGTCAGGCAGATGCTGACCGCGACACCAAGCAATAGTGACTTCAAGGTAAAGCGAAGCAGGAGCCGATCGTGGATGCTGAAGGAACGATATGAGCGGGGCACCCTCGCATGGGAGAAAACAAGGCCGGCCGTGGTTATGGGAAGTGCCATCACCATCGCCGACTGCGCCACCGCGCCCATGCTCCCGTAACGCAAAAAGAACAGCGGAAGCAGCAGCACGGCCACAAAGGCGAGCATCGACCAACGGATCAATGCCACGCGCTCAATACGCAATAGGGACTTCATTTCCTGTCCACTCCTTCGCGACGGAACCAGCTCAACAAAACATAGACAACCAGGAGCACCACAATCGGGACGACCACCACCACAGGGCCGACAGACGATCGGCTCGCCGTTTCCGCCGGCGACATCACGGTGCCGTTCAGATTCAACCCGACGACCCGTAGGGCGTTCGCGACGTAGGGCGTCGCATAGTCGGACAAGTCGCCCGGCAGAAGAACCCATACATAGCAAAGGATGGCCGAGACGATCCCGGCGACTTCGGGATTGACGGCAATCTCGACGATCGAATAGATCAGGGCAGTCAAAAGGCTTTGCAGCACGACGAAGCACAGGACGACGGCCAGATTCGGATGCATCCCGGTACCCATCAGAACCATGATGACGTCGAAGCATAATACGCTCAGCAGGTTCACAGCGGCCAGAATCAAAGCCCGGAATATGGTTCTGAGCGAGCACGGCTTCCATGCGGAATACACGTGGCGGGGCAAACCTCCATAGTGCGCCTTCGCAACCCTGGCATCGCACACGAAGAGCAGCGCAAGACAAATCACCGGCTGGGTGCCGGTGAAGAAGAAGCTGTATCCTCCAGCTATCGGGGTTCCGTTCGCCGCGCCTGAAATCCACGAACCCAGCAGAAGGGACGCCACGGCTCCGAACACCGCGGCGAGAAAATACCATACGTTCCAGTAATAGGCGACCAACGCGCGAACAGGAGAAACGGCACTCACCTTTACCTCCCCTGATACAGGTCCGCGAGGTTTACCCCGGTCAGATCCGTGAATTGCGCGGCCCGGCCATGTCGAATCACGATGCATTCATCCGGGACTCCCTGAATCTCATGAAGCAGATGCGTGGAGATGACGACGCAGTTCCCCCTGTCCCGATAGGCGCGAAGCGTTTCGGACAAGGAGGCTATGCCATCGGGATCCAATCCGTTCTGCGGCTCATCGAGGAACAGAAACCTCGGATGCGGCACAAGGGCGAGACACAGCTCCAGACGCTCCTTCATACCCGTCGAATAGTCCTTCGCCTTCCGTCCATGCGCCGCGTGGTTGATGCCCACATTGTTCAACGCCGTCTCCGGGTCCACGTCCAGACCCCAGAACGCGGAGACCACCTCGACGTTCTCCCTACCAGACAGGTAGGGAAAGAAACTGGGATGGTCTATCGCCGCGGACATCTCGTTGATGTTCGTCCCGGTGTATGTGACCTCCCCGCTCACGGGCCTGATCCGCCCGAGCAGCGTCTTCATCAACGTGGTCTTACCCGCGCCGTTCGCCCCGAGCAGACAGACGATCCTACCCGTATTCAACCGCAAGTTGATGTCACTGACAATCGGGGAATTCTTGTACCCAATCGAGAGATTGGTCGCCGATATAACTGGCATGATCCACCTTCCAAAAAGGCGTTTCTAGAGACAAGGCTTGCCTCTAGGAACGCACGATGCTACGACGACGTTGCTAATGCTTGCTTCCACCGGTGAAGCTACAACCCTTGGTACATTGGGAAGTGAAGCAGGCAAGGCCGCCGGTCGGGCAGCCAGGGGTGCACATGAACTTCGAGGTAATCTGAGGACGAGCGTCCCCCTCAGTTTCCTCAACATGGGTATCAAGGTCAAAAGTGGCCATGACTTCTCCAATCTTTCGAATCTGAACGTAATGGACAGTAAGCAGTTGCCCGCAATGCGAATAACTACTTACTGTAAATAATTGCGCAGTTACGATTCGAACGACTTGAGTGGTGGGTGGGTTGTCATCTATAGATGACAACCCACCCACGGTCTTTTTGTTTGTAGTTGGATTTCTTACTGCTTGTCGGTTTCCTCGGAGGCGAGTCGTTCTTCGAGCTGTTCGACGATGTGGTCGTGCATGTTCTCGTCGATCTTGACGGTCAGGAGGAAGACGACGAGGCTGGCGACGATGCCGGCGAGCGGCAGGTAGTAGGCGCAGGTCTTGAACGTGCGGATGTCCTCGGGATAGTCATGTGTGCCCATGATGCTGCCCACGCCGCCGAGAAACGCGATGCGTCTACGGCCCGCCGCAATCATCGCGTCCAGGGCGTCCAACATCGTCTGCGACAGATCGGGCCGTACGGAGTCGAACAGGTGCGGTGCCGGATTCGTGTCGATGCACACGCCATGCGGGAGTGCCGCATGCAGGGCGCGCAGGTCCGCTTCAGGAAACACCGTGGCATCCACGGTGATGAACCCATCGAACTCCGCCGCGCGTTCCGTCAGCTCGCGTATGGACCGGATGAACGTGGGCTGGTCCAATTCCATCGACTCCGCACACTCCGCAAGAACCTTCCGCAGATCGGAGAAGTATGCGTCCTGCAGCTTCTCCCCGGATGGAGGAGCGTCCAGCACAGCAATCGCGGGACGGAACACGTTGCGGTATCCCAGCTCCTCGCATACGCGCAGCACGCGCCGTCGCGTCTCCTCCTTGATGGAGAACGATGGGTCGTTCAGCAAGCGCGACACCGTGCTCTGTGACACCCCGGCCCGTTCCGCGACCTCCTTGAGCGTGGCCATGACATCCTCCCCGCAAACTTTAGTAAAGGTTTTACTACAGCATAACCCGGGATTTGCAAGATGACGGATTCTCCTACTCAGGAAATGACCTACAACTGATAAACTTCAAGCGTCCCGACAAAGGGGCAATGCATAGAGGGCGGGCGTGTCATTGAAAAACATGCTCGCCCTTTAATCAAGGCTTATGGCAGTCTGAACTGGCACCCCTCATGCTCATTGTCTGTTTTTGAAGAAGACGAAGAGTTGGTTGTCGTGTATGGCGGTGATGGCGATGGCAGCTCCGATTTGCGCGGCGATGAGGGCTGCGGTGAGTGCGGGAAGCTGGATGGTGGTCAGGGTGAGTGCGTTGGCGTGTCCGCTGGTCCAGCGTGCCGTGGTGTAGGTGATGGCGGTGGCGGTGAGGATGGCGGGCAGGGTCCATGCGAGGGTTTCGAGCGCGTTGGTGGCGAGGATGCCTTGGCGGGGCATGCCCATGTGCAGGTCGTCGGCTATTTCGATGCGTCGCGCGCGCGTGGCCATGATGGCGATGGCGAACGCGGCGATGGGGGTGATGGCGAGCATGCTGCGGGTGGTTCGCTGCCGGTAGCGGGTGTCGAGGTCGGGGTTGGTGCCGAGCATGGTGTTGGCTTGTTTGGTTTGGGTGGCGGGCGCGGCTCCGGGTATGGCGGTCGCGGTGGTGTTGAGCAGGTCTTCGGCGTCGGGGTTTGCGGGGTTGATGGTGGCCCAGCATTCGTCCCATTGCTGGCCGGCGTTGATGGGTGTGGGGGTGATGATCGCGTAGGCGAGTCGTTGGTCGCGGCTGTCGTCGGCCCAGGGGAAGACCGCGCTGATGTGCATGGTGCCCTGGGTTGTGGGCAGGTCGTCTCCTTCGCGCGCGTGGAGGGTGGCGGCGAGTTGGCTGGAGATCCATACGCCGGGTTGGGTTTGCTCTCTTGCTCCAACGCCGAGCACGTTAGCGAGTCCCGGTGTCGCCTGCCAGGCGTCCAGTGGGGCCGCGGGCATGGCGGTCAGGGTGATTTCCCCGTTGCTTTTGAGCGCACCGGCCGCTTGGATGGGATTCGTGGTGGTGCCGCCTGTGGTGCCGGTGGTTTGGGTGAGGTTTGCGCAGGTGGTCGGGTCGATCTGCTTGCTGCCGGAGATGATGTGGATGGCGGCGGCGCTGGTGGCCCATTGCCGTGATTCGTGTTGGAGGGAAGTAATGGCGGTCAGGTCGAATACGGCGGTTCCTGCTGCGATGAGGGTGAGGATGCCGGCGCAGGCGAGGGCACGTGTAGTGCCGGTGGCGACGTTGCGCCATACTTCGGACAGGATGGCGGTCGGTTTCATCGTGTGTCGTCCTTGGTGTCGATGTTGGGGTTCGGATTGTGCCACGCGAGGTCGATGACGCGGGTGCACGCGGCCCGGGTGTTGGGGTCGTGGGTGGCTATGACGACGATCGCGTCGCCTTGCGCGAGTCCGGTGAGGGTGGAATCGATGTCGTTGGCGGTGCGCTGGTCGAGTTGGGCGGTGGGTTCGTCCACGAGGAGGAGGTCGGGTTTGCTGGCGATGGCACGGGCGAGCATGAGACGCTGTGCTTCGCCTCCGGATAGTTCCCGGAACTCGCGTGCGGCGACTTTGGTCAGGTGGAACGTGCTCATGATGGCGATGGCTTCGTCTTCGGCCTGCGTGCGGTCGATGCCCTGGCCGAGGAGTGGTTGGACGACGTGGTCGATGGCGGTGCGCCGTGGCATGCCGTGGGGGTTCTGGAACACCCAGCGCACGCGGTTGACCCGGCTGCGTCGGATGGTTCCTTCGGCGGGCGGCTCGAAGCCGGCGATGATGGACAGGAGGGTGGATTTGCCAGAGCCGGACGGCCCGCACAGGCCGACGGCCTCGCCGGTCGTGAGGGTGAAGTCAAGGTCGCGGAACAGCCAGGGGCCGTCCGCGAACCGGTGGCCCACGTGCTCGCCCGTGACCGACGGTATTCCGCCGGCCGCGGGCCGCGCGGAGTCGATTGGCCGTGTCGGCACGGGGTCCGCGACCGTTTCGAGGGGCAGGATGCTGGTGCTCATGCGCGTCCTCCTTGTGTCAGTGCTGCATTGCGGCGGGGCATTGGATGTCGTCGAGTTTGTGGCCGAGGGCGACTTTGCCGATTGTCGCGTCGGCTTGTTCGGGTTGGATGAGCGTGGCGCCGAGGGCGGAGCCGATGACGGTGACGGGGATAGCCTGTTTGCCGTCGGGCGAGACACAGGCGCGGGTGCCGTTCTGGCCGGTGATGGCGGAGGGCGGGACCTTGATCGCGTCGATGGGTTGTTCGAGCGCGAGGGTGGCGGTTGGTTTCTTGCCGCCTTGGTCGGCGAGGGTGGTCTTGTAGCCGTCGCTGGCCTGGATCTGGTCGAGGAATTTCTGGTCGCTGATCCTGCCGTCGGTCTTGTCGAGGCTGGTCTTGACGCCGAAGAGCGTGAACGTGCGTTTGCCTTCTCTCAGGTTCGCCGGCGTGGGGAAGGTGATGGCCGTCAGTTGGCCGCCGGTCTTCATGATTTCGGCACCGTCCGTCAGGTTGGTGTTCAGTCCGGCCGTGCATTGGGTTGGTGTGGCGGTGGTCTGGGGCAGCCATGCCACGTCGGTCGGTCCGATCCTGCCGTCGGGGTTGCGATCGCCGGCCTGCGAGAGCAGCTGGTTGACGCCGTCCTTGGTGCGCCACCCGTAGGTGCCGTTGCCTTCGGCGTTGTAGCCGAGGCGGGCGAGTTCCTGTTGCAGGGCGAGCACGTCGGGCCCGGTGTCGCCGGTGCCGATCTCGCGGTAGAGGGGCGTGTCGGTGTGCAGGGCGATGACGGGTTTGCCGTCCACGGACAGCAGTCGTTTGCCGGATTCGACCGCTTGGCCGGGCATGCACAGGGTTTCGCTGACGGTGCCGGCGGCGCGCGAGGTGAGCGATTGTTCCGCGCTGGTCTCGAACGAGGCCTCGACGGTCCGTTCGTCGTCGAACTGCTGGCGGCTGGCCGTGACGGTGTCGGGGCTCGTGGCCGCGGACAGTCCGTCGGGTGTGGGCGTGGGGATGACGAGCGCGGTGACGAGCACGCCCGCGGACAGCATCCCCAGGCCGGTCAGGATCAGCGGGGTCAGGATTCGTGTTTTCATGTGGTCGTTTCCTTTCGTCGGATGCTTGTTCGTCAGCCGATGTTGACGGCAAGGCCGGCTCCGGTGAAGCATGACTGGGCGGCGTCCGACGAGGCGTCGAACGGCAGTCCTTTGGACGCTCCGTCCCCGTTCAACGCGTTTTCGAGTTTGCGTCCGGTGTAGGCGTCATCGACGAGGCTGCTTTTCTTCAGGCATTCCACGGCGGTCTCGTACGGGTCGGCCAGGAGGCCCGGGTTGCCCTGCTGGAGCTGGTAGAGGGATTCGATGATCTTGCTGGTACCCTCGGAGCAGGTGTTGGATGCCTCCATGTACTTGTTCACTTCGGCGTCGGTCGATGGCACCGGCGTCACACCGGTGGTCTGGTAGAGTCCGTTGGACAGTTTGCGGGTCTGTTCCTGCCACCCGTTCTCGGCCATGCACGCGGTCTGTTTGTCGTGCGCGGTCTCGTAGTCCTCGGCGCTGATCTTGCCGGTCTTCTTGGCCCGTTGGAGCACGTCGCGCTCGAACTGGCTGAGTGTGTCCTTGGCGAGGTACTGGTCGAACAGGGCGCTCATGCTCGGCGCGATTCTGGTGCCGGATGTCTGCGCGTCGTCGGCCGTGTTCTGGTTCCAGGGCGTTGAGCATGCCGTCAGCGAGACGAGCAGTCCCATGCAGGACAGCAGCGCGGCGGCCCTGCGCAGCGTTTCTTGGCGGAGGATGGATGATGTGCTGGTGGTCATGGTGGTTTCCCCTTCCATCGGCTGGTGCGGTCTGTTTACTTGGTGTTGAAGTCGGGATCGTGGTAGTCGGGCACCTTGGCTTGGCATTCCTTGATGGCCTTGTCCCGGTCACCGTCCGTGGACCCCGAGGACACCGAGCCGGAGCCGTCGCCGGTCCATTGGAGCACGACCCAGTTGCCGTCCATGATCTGCGCGGGCACTCCCGCCGCCGTGAGACAGTCGCGGTATCGTTCGGCGGCCTGTTTCGAGGCCGGGTTCGATCCCTGCGGCGCGTCGCCGCCCTGGCTGTCGGTCTTCGGCGCCGCGTCCTGCGACGTCGTCGCGGAGGGCGCGCCGGATGACTGCGACGACTGCTGTTGGCCGCATGCCGACAATGGCGCGGCCAGCGCGGCGGCCAGCGCCGCGGCCGCCGACAGTCTGAATACGGATGTGGTTCGCATGTGTTCCTCCCTTGCATGGGTTCGCCGCTGCCGGGGCGATGCTTTGGCCCGGCGGTTGCCGGACGATGCCCATTACAGCCGGCTCTCCGTGTGCGATGGGTGCGTGTCGCGCTCACCTAACGCACACCCACGCCGAGCACAATGGAGAACGCGAAGGCAATCGCATGAAGGCCATGAATCGGAATCGGAGGCAACGAAATATGGCGAGGATCCTGATCGTCGAGGACGACGCCGACTTGTCGGCCGTGCTGGACGACTGTCTCAGGCACGAGGGGTACGCGACCGGACTGGCAGGCACCGGCGTCGAGGCGCTGGACCTGCTCTCACGGGGGGAATACGACGTGATGCTCCTCGACCGTGATCTGCCCGTGCTCTCCGGAGACGAGGTCATGCGCACCGCGGACAGGCTGCGCATCCCCGTACGCACGCTCATGCTCACCGCGGCCGGCAGCATCGAGGACCGCGTGCACGGCCTTGACCTCGGAGCCGACGACTACCTGCCCAAACCGTTCGCCTACCCCGAACTCCTCGCCCGCATCCGCGCGCTCCTGCGCCGAGGCGACGCCGACGACGCGCCCACCGTGATCTCACGGGGACGGCTGTCCGTCGATACCGTGAGACGGCTCGCCTACGCGGACGGCCGGCCTCTCGACCTCGCACCCCGCGAATACTCGCTCCTGGAGGAACTGCTGCGCGCCGACGGCGGGTGGATCAACACCCGCGCCCTTCTCGAATCCCTGTGGCCGTCCGAGGCGCACGACCAGCCCGACCTCGTCAAGACCGCCGTCTACTCGCTACGACGCAAACTGCCCGACCCCTCGCTCATCGCCTCGTCGCGCGGAGAGGGATACCGCATACCATGACCGACACCGACACGACCAACCGGCCGGCCGGGCACGCCGCGCGCCCGCGCAAACCCGCCAGCTTCCGCATCCGCCTCGCCGTCACCGTCGGACTGCTCCTGCTCGGCATGCTCCTCGCCGTGATCCTCGTACAGAACATCTCGCTCGACTGGGCGTTCCAGCATCAGGTGGACACCATCTCCACAGGCAGCAACCAGAACACCATCACGACGGAACCTGCCACGCCCCAGGACGGGGTTCCCGGCACGGCCGACTCATGTAACGCGGATCCCTGCGACGTGACCGGTGCCATTCTCTCTCCGACCGCCGGGCAGACCGGCACGGAGGGCGTGGTGCTCACCGTCAGGGACGGCGTCGTGCAATGGATGCGCTACGGATCGCTCGCCGTGTTCGCCGTATCCGCGCTCCTGGCCGTGCTCCTCGTCTGGAACCTGTCGGGCAAACTCACCGCACACCTCGACTCCATCAGCCGCCAGACCGGCCAACTCGACCCCGACCATCCCGCCGGGCGCATCAGCCTCGATCATCCCGACGCCGAGACCGCCGGCCTAGCCGACGCGCTCAACACGATGCTCGACCGCATCGAGCAATCCAACGAACTGCAACGATCGTTCATCCGCAACGCCAGCCACGAACTGAAAACACCGATCACGACCATCGGCACCAGCCTCGAAGCGCTCATGGCCCAGGACCGGTTCCCCGAGGACGTCAAACCAGCCATCAGCCACGCCATCGAAGCGAACCGCAAAAGCAGTGAACTCATCAACAGTCTGCTCGAACTCTCCCGCATCCAGACCGTGCCCGACACCAGCACGGAAACCGTGGACCCCGCCCGCATCGTACGCGACACGCTCGAAACCCACCGCGAACAGGCACAGGCACGTCACCTGCGCATCGACGCCGACGGACTCGCCGCATACCACGGCCCCTTCATCGAGACGAACCCGCGCTACCTCTCGCTCGCTGTGGACAACCTGATACGCAACGCCATCATCCACAACACCGACCACGGCGCCATCACCTGCACCATCCACGACGACAAGCAGCACGTCACCATCAGCATCACCAACACCACAAAACAGCCGGACCACCCCGAAGCCACGGCCGACCTCATCCAACCATTCCACCGAGGAGACGCAACCCGCATGGCCAACCAACCTGGCCACGGCCTCGGACTATCCATCACCAAAGCCTGCACAGACGCCATCGGCGCCAGCCTCAACATCAGCCGTCCCACAGCCGATGTATTCCGCGCCGGAATCATGCTAAATCGACATATCGGCATGCCCATTAGATGATTTATTCACGATAAGATATCCTTACTCATACTGACTGATTAGTCAATGAATGCGAGGATATCGATGAATAGTGCGGAACGGAGACGTAGAACGCGCGAAGCCCTGCTCGAAGCCGCGGCTCTCGAATTTGAAACACAGGGATATGCGAAGACCACATTGCAGGGCGTCGCTGACCGACTTGGTTTGACGCGTGGCACAGTGCTGTTCCATTTTCACACGAAGGAAGCATTACGGGATACGCTTATCCAATGGTGCGATGAGCGCCTGTGCGCAAAAGTGTCCCAATGTAGCGGCAGAAGCGATTTCGCTCGGATTCTCGCCGCGATTGCTGACATGCACTATGAAGATGCGCGAATACGTTCCGGATTGCTGCTGCATGAAGAAAAAGCCCGAGCGGAGAACGCGGGGCACATGAAGTGGGAGGAAGCACTTGAACTAGTCTTGTTTGGGCAGCTCAACGACGCCCATGACAGCATTAAGGCAGGAGCCCTAATCGATATGTACATCGCCGTCATAAGGTCCGATCGATGGAAGAATAAGCAGCAGCTCCGTCAGGCTCTTGATTTCTATCTGTCCCTAACCGGTCTGAGCAAAGCGGCTGAACTCTCTGATAACAGGCTATAAGGGAATCGTATGGCAAGAATCAACGATTCTTGTTGACTGACTAGTCAGTCAATGCATATTATGGGAGCACCAACCGGAAAGGTTGGACAACCCAAGGAGGAAGGAACTCCCATGAACACCACCGCCAAAAGCAAAATCGGTCTGCTGGGCAAAGTCGGAGCCGTCGCCGCAGCTGCGGCAGCCGTGATGGCTTTCACCGTTCCTGCCGCTAACGCGGCCGGAACCTACGCTCTCCATGCCGGCACGGACTATGCCTTGGCCCAGACTTGGACCAACGGAGGAACCCAAGGTCGCTCCTATGCGCAGCATGGTAGGCGCGTAGCAAGCACCGTGTGGACTCTGCAGTCCAGCCGCGCATACGCCGATGACGGGTACTCGACCAGCTATCACGCTCAGGTCTGGTTCCGCTGAATTTGACTCTATGAATCGAGGAGGCGAGCTTTGCTCGCCTCCTTCTTTATTCGTCCTGATCAAAACGGTCTCACCGCACATAAAGGACAACGAGACCATTCTTGTCCGCCGCTATTCCGCCGGCTTTCCCTGACGATGGGTGTCAACGGAGACCGTTGCCTGTCGGGCTCCTTGATCGTCATCAGAGGAGGCCGTCGTGGATTTGTTGAATCAGGTGCTTCAGTTGTTCGTCAGGTTCGCCACCATCGGCGGTGGGCTGTGGCTGGTGTGGGGCGCCGTCACATTCGGCGGCGGCCTGAAGGATCATAATGGGCCGCAGACGCAGTCTGGACTGTGGCAGATCGTGGGTGGAGGCATGATCATCGCGGCCGCGCAGATTTTCAACGCGGTGGCTCTGGGCTGAGCTGATTCGGGGCCTGCCATGGAGGACTTCATCGTAGCCATGCTCAACATGATCGGCGGCGGAGGTGCCGGTTCGATCACGGCCGGGCTGTTGTCCCAGGCGCCGGAGACATGGAATCCCGCTCTTTACCAGTTGGCGGTGAACGTGCATGGAGTCGCCGTCAAGCCTCTGACATCGGTGGTGCTCGCGGTCATGTTCACGTTGGAGCTGGCGCGCAACTCGACGCGCATTGAAGCGGATCGCGATCTGGGTGCGAAGATCGTGGCCGGCACCATGTTCAAGATCGCGTTGGTGTTCATCGCCGTGCAGAACGCCGGTCTGTTCATCGGCATGTTCAACCGGGTCACGCAGTTCCTTATGCAGGGCGTGTCCTCGCAGATGTCCTTTGAGGTGGCGGGCGAGGGTGGCCAGTTGGGCGATCTGATGCGCGACCAGATCCGTGATGCAGGTGTGATGGGGCAGGCGGCGTTGTTCTTTCTGCTGGTGATCCCGTGGTTGTTGTCCCAGTTGGCGTCGGTGGTGTTCACGGTGGTGCTGTATGTGCGGTTCATCGAGTTGTATGCGTTGACGGCGTTTCAGTCGTTGCCGTTCGCGTTTCTGGTGCATGAGGATACCAAGCCGATCGGCGTGGGTTTCTTCAAGTCGTATGCGCGTACGTCGGTGAATGCGGTGTGCGTGTTCGTCTGTCTGGTGTTCTATCAGCGGATCGTGGTCGATGCCGTGAGGATCCCGGATTCCGCGGACAAGGGCATGGTGTCGTGGGTGACGGGCAATTTCGGCAATCTCATGATGGCGGGCATCCTGCTGTTCTTCGTGATCGCGGTGAGCCAGCGTGTCAGCCGCGCCATAGCAGGCGGCGAATAGCCGCATCGGAACCGGGGCCAATCGGAAAGGATTCTTTCATGTTGCAGATGCGCGTGTATAAGGAGATCGCCAATGTCGAGGCGAAGGTGATGTGGGGGCTGGGCTGGCGTCAACTGGCGGCCGCCGCGTGCATGCTCGTCCTGGGCGGCGGGGAGGCGGCGTTGTTCTGGTCGTTGGGGCTGACGGACCTAGGCTCGTATCTGCTGTTCGTGGTGTGTCTGCCGTTCGCGCTGTGGGGCTGGTGGCGTCCGAAGGGACTGAAGCCGGAACGGTATCTGGGATACATGCTGCGCCAACGTTTCGGCCCGAAGGTGTATCCGCTCGAACCCCATGTTCCCGCGAGATTCCCCGGCAAACCGTCGTTGAAGGAGAAGACCCGTAGACGAATCGGAGGAAGGAAGGCACGTCGTCATGTCTGACATCAACGGCAGCAAAGCGGTCAAAGGCAACGACAAGCGACATGGAAAGGCCGGAAACCGGCGCTCCGGGAATCGTCGCATACCTCGTTCGTCGAAGGAGCTGCTTGGCTATGATTCGATGCTGTCCAACGGGATCGCGTATCTGGGCGGCGACCGGTGGAGCGTGTCGCTGCGGATCAGCGACATCAACTATCAGGTCGCGACCCAGGACCAGCAGCTGGACGTCGTGGACCGGTGGGGACGTTTCCTGAACTCGGTCGGCGAGAACATGGGTGTCCAGATCACGGTCGCCACACGCATGCTGGATCCCGAGGAGGTGACGCGCAGCATCGCCATGCCCCTACGGGGCGACATGCTGGATGGGTTGCGCGGGGACTTCAACCGCAATGTGCGCCGGCGTCTCGCCGGCCGTTCGCAGGGCGCGGTGACGGACAAGTATCTGACGCTGACGCTGCGCGAGCGGGACGGGGAACGTGCGGTCACGCTGCTGAACCGCGCCGTGCTGCGTGCCACGGCGCAACTGCGGTCGGTGGGCGGCTGCGTCGGCGTGCGCCTGGACCGCCGGTCCCGGCTGGAGGTGCTGCACGGGATGCTGCGTCGCGGCACGCGGTTCATGTTCGACGAGGACGGCTTCCTGAAATCGCATGGCATGTCCACGAAGGATTACGTGGCCCCGTTCGCCGTGGACGTGTCGGACCGCCGGCGGCTCCGGTTGAGCTCGGGCACCACGGAAGTATGGCACCAGTGTCTTCTGGTGCGGGATTTCCCGGATTACCTGAGCGACCAGCTGGTGTCGTCCATCACGGACATCAAGGCGGATATCACGGTCGGCATCCATCTGTCCCCGCGGGGCAAGGCCGAGGGGCTGAAGCTCGTGAACCGGACGATCGCCGAGATGGACATGCAGGCCATCGACGAGCGGCGCAAGAACCGCAAACAGCATCTGCCCGAAGACATGCTGCCTCATGATCTTCAGGAATCCATGAGCCAGGCGGGCGAGCTGCGCGATGATCTGGAGCATAACGGCGACCGTCTGGTGGATTCCCTCATGATCGTGGACGTGTCGGCGGACAGTCGTGAGCAACTGGACCAGACGGTCCGTGACGTGACGGCCGCGATCGATGGGCAGTCGTGCGTGGCCGAGACCTTGGCCTACATGCAGGTGGAGGGGTTGAACGCCGTGCTGCCATTGGGCAATCCCCTGCCGCCGATGCGCCGCACGCTGACCACGTCGAGCGCGGCGATTCTGGTGCCGTTCACGTCGCAGGAGCTGTTCGAGCCGGGAGGCGTGTTCCATGGAGCGAACGCGCGCACCGGCAATCCCGTGGTCATCGACCGCACGAAAGGCATGAACGGCAACGGGTTCATCCTGGGCACGACCGGGTCGGGCAAGAGCCAGGCGGCGAAGAACGAGATCACCCAGATCTATCTGACCCGGCCGGACGACGATCTGATCGTCATCGACCCGGAGCATGAGTTCACGCCGTTGTGCGACGGTCTCGGCGGCGAACGAGTCGAGATTGGGGAATCGTCGCGCGCGCACATCAACGCGCTGGACATCGAATATGAAGACGATTCCGAAGGCGACCCGATACGGTCGAAATGCGCGAGCGTGCTGAACATGCTCGGCGTGCTGATCGGCGGACAGGACGGCATCGACCGCATGCAGCGCAGCCTGATCGACCGCACGGTCATCGGCATGTACCGCGAGGTGAGGGAGCATCCCGAACTGGGCATGCCCACGCTCGCCACCCTGCACGACCGCCTCGCCGCTCTGGGCGAGCCGGGGGGCCGTGACGCGGCGCGCGCGTTGGAGATCTACGCGACCGGCAGCCTGAACGCCTTCTCCCATGCCACCGACGTGGACACGTCCAGCCGGTTCCTCGTCTATGACGTCTCCGGACTGGGGGCGGAGCTGCGCACGTTCGGCATGCTCGTCGTCTTGGACCAGATATGGAACCGGGTCGTCAGGAACCGACGTCTCGGCCGGCGCACCTGGCTGTGGGTGGACGAGTTCCACCTGCTGTTCTCGAACCGGTACGCGGCCGAATACTTCCTGCGCCTGTACAAGCGCGCCCGCAAATGGGGCTTGACCCCCACCGGCATCACGCAGAACATCGAGGAGCTGCTGGCCAACCAGGACGCGAGGCTGATGCTCGCGAACAGCGACTTCCTCCTGCTGCTGAACCAGACCGCCACGGATGCTGACGCCCTGTGCGAACTGCTGAAGCTGTCCGACGAGCAGCGGGCGTTCTTCACCGGCGTGCAGCCCGGCCAGGGCATGGCCAAAAGCGGCACCGCGTTCATACCATTCGACGGGCGCATCGACACCGACAGCCTGCTCTACCGGCTGTACACCACGAAATTCGAGGATCGGAAACCCGCATGAGACCCCTCGCCCCCAGCTCATTCCGGGCCACGCGCAATCTCATACGGCCGAACGGAAGGATTCCCGGACTGCGGGTTCGGCACATCAACGGGATCTCCTCTGCCCACGGGCCGGCCGGACCGAAACGCCCACGGGCCATGAACCGCAACGGTGGCCCCGAAGCCCCGCATCCGAACGGCACGACGCCCATCGATGCTGCGGAACGCGGCATCGATATGGCATGGTCCGTGCTCGAATCGCAACCGGCACAGGAGGAGGACAGCGAAGAAAACAATCCGCAGCCGACGGCAGTCGCCGGCCGGATCGGCGAAGGCCTGAACGGCGTCCCGCGCAGGAAGAGCGCGACGGGCGGCACCATGGCGCGCGTCGCGGCGGGGAGGAGGGTCTCGGCCCATGCCAGGCGCGCGCGTCGTTCCGGCAAGGCCGCGCGATCGGGCGGCCGGAGGGCCAGATCCGCCGCCAAGGCCTCGACCCAGGCCGCACGGCAGGCCATACGGATGGTCGCACGGACGGCGATGGCGGTGAAGGCCGGCATCACCGCAGCGGCGTCGGCCACGGTCGGCGTCCCGATCCTGCTGGGCGCGGTGGCCGTGCTGATGATCGTCAGCCTGTTGCTGTGGTTCATCCCCACCGTCGCCGCCGGAGACGGCGGAGGCTGCGAGGCCGGCGTGATCGAGGTCCCTGACGAGGCGAAGCCCTGGGTAAGCGAGGCGGCCCGGTCGAGCGGGTTGGGCGCGGATTTCATCGCGGCGCTCATGGAACAGGAATCGGGTTTCCGGCCGGATGCGTACGCCGACGACAGCAACGGCGGCACATGGGGCCTGCTGCAGATGAACAGGAGCGTATGGCGCGGCGTACATCCCGACGGCGCCGACCAGACACCACCCGAAGGCATCACCGACCCCATGGTCCACGCCCATTACGGCGGCATGTACCTGAAAAACCGTCTGGAAGGCGTCAAACAGCTCAAGGCCGCGCACCCGGACATGCCATTCGCCAAGCTCGACGATCTGACGGCACTGGTCATCGCCCACAACGCCGGCGAAGGCAACCTCATGAAATACCCGGATATCCCAAGCATCACCAAACGGTACCTCGACAACGTCAGACCGGCGATCGACATGGGAGGCGGCTGTTCGGCCACGGCAGGACGAACCATCGGCAAGCTCGCGCCGCCGTTGGCCATGCAGCCCGGCACGTTGAATGTGGACGTGGCGGCGACCGGCACGCCCGTGGGCAGGATCACCACCTATGCGACCGGCCAATGCACATGGTGGGCGGCCGCCCGCCGACTGCAGATCGGCAAACCAGTGGACGGCTACATGGGTGACGGCTGGATGTGGGCGTCAAGCGCCCGGAAACTCGGATACCCGACCGGCGGCGACATACAGCTCGGCGACGTGGCCAGCTTCACCAAAGGCTATCTCGGCGCAAGCACCGACTACGGGCACGTCGCCATCGTCGAGGAAATCAAAGACAACGGCAGCATCGTCATCAGCGAATCCGGCGGAGGCATCCCGTACGCATGGCTCAGGACCCTCACCAAGGAACAGGCCAACAATCCCAACATCACCTACATACACTGACCCCGACGGAAAAGAAGGAAACATGCGCCGCATCAATCCCAGGCTCGATCCTTACGAACTTTCCGACCTCATGAGCGACCCCGGCAACTGGGACCTTCTTACCCAGATCCACGACCATCCCGGCACATGGCCGGAACTCGACCAATGGGCCGCGCACGCCATCGAGGACCCGGGAACGGCCGGAGCGCCGCCGGAACCACCAGCCGGAACGAGACCCGGACGCCGGTTCCGGCCCATCGCACCCGTTCTCGACGACAGGCCGGCACGAGCCACGCGAAACGAGAAGACCAAGACACACACGCCCGTCACGCATAGGCGGGAGGAACCGACAACAGCCCCGAAACCCAGGGAAACCGGTGGCCAGACAGCCGACGACGCCATCACACCGGAGGAAATGGCGCCCGGGGAATCGGACGAGGTCCCCGTACGCCGACGCATCCCCCTTGTCCGCATCATCGGCATCACGCTTACATTGGCCGTCATCATCGGGTCGGCCGCGGGTCTGGCTGCGATGATGAGCATCCGGGACCATCAGGCGGCGCTCACGTCATGCAATCAAGCAATCAAGCAGTCGGACACGATACGAACGGACTGGGGCAAGGTATTGGAACAGGCCGAACCATACCTGAGACTCGGCGACGGGGATGTGCAGGATCCCAAGACCCTGGAACTGGTCGCCGCGATCACGCGATACCGGCTCCCGGAACCGCCGGCCGCCTGCGATCCGGACATGACGACGAACCAGCTCGACCACCGGCGGACGTCCATGGAAAAAACGAACGGCCAAATCCAGGCCCGCACCAAGGACCTGCGCGACGCCGTCGGCAAGGCCAAAGCCTCACGCGAACGCAAGCAGCTCGCCGACGCGCGGGAGAAACTGAACCAGGTCATCGAACAGGCCGACACGCTCTACAAGGATTCCGCGGACAGGACCGACGACGCCCGGCCACGCATCGATCTCGGAGCCGAACTCGACCACGCCCGACACACGGCGCACGAGAACAATAACCCCTCCACACTGGAACAGGCCGCCGAAAGGCTCACCGACGCCATGCGACGGGTCAACGAGTCGATGCAAAGGAAAACGGAGGCGGACGCCGCCGGACAACGCCCCTCACCAAGTACGGGTGCCCCGGACCATGGGGGCGCGCAACCGCATGCGGGCGATGCGGATGCCGGCGAACCCGGCCAATCCGGGAACGGATTCCCGCCACAGCACAAGCCGTCGTGGGATACGAATCAGGGGGATTCCCCGATCTTCCCGGACGAATTACGTTTTGAGCAGAGATGAGGAGCGGATATGTTCGCTGTAGGGGGCTGGTTCGTCTTGTTCGTAGGTGAGGAATGGGATAGCGTCGCAAATCCTGATGTGCAGACCGGTGAAAATGTCGGATATTTCTGCTGTAGTACATCGCTCGACGCGACAGCACGGGGTGTCGGATGCGTTTTCCATGGAAGCTGGCATAGGACATGTCAGGCAATGGCATAGATATGACAAAATAGATATTAGAGAGATATATACATATACCCGCTGTAGTGTACGTCATCTGCAATGATGAAACATTCGCTCTCTTCGGCTTGCATGGTAGCATTGCGGGCAATGGTGATGATGTTCATGCGAAAGGTAGCATATGAATGATAATCAGATTGACTGGCGTGAGACCGTAGAGACACTCCTTGCCCGCTCGAAACGGTCATTCGTGCCGATTGACAAATCCTTCGTGCAGCTTCCACGTGGCAACGAAGAGCGCAACAGCGTGCTTGCCCGGTTCATCAGGAACGGAGATTTGCGCGGTCTCAAGGCGTATCTGCTGATAGCGGCATCGACCAGCAGCAGCGATGAGAACGGGGAATGGTACACCACACTGCCATTGCAGACCTGGGCAAGGGCGTTCGGATGCTTTCAGCATGCCGGAATCGATTCAGGAAAAGCTGCAGCCACGAAGATACTCTCCCGCCTGCAGCAACGGAAACTAATCAAGCGGGAACGATCAGGCTCCGGCCGCGAGGTCAAGGTGCGTCTTCTGTCCCAGGATGGGTCTGGCGGACCCTATCAGAGGCCTCGGCAACGGTTTCTGCGCCTGTCATATGAGTTCTGGCGCACCGGTCTCGACGAGGAAATCAGTCTTCCCGCATTGGCCATGCTACTGGTTGTACTGGGAGAGAAATCCTACTGCCGGCTACCTTCTGAGCGCATGCCCGAATGGTACGGGTGGTCGGCTGACACAGCCGAAAGAGGGCTGCATGAGTTGGTCGAACGCGGGTTGGTCAGCAGAATATCAGAAAGTATTTCCACGCCATTGAGCCCCACAGGGTTCTCCAAGGTGAACACCTACACGGTGCTACCGCCGTTCGATCGGGAATCGCTGAACTCGTCCCGCAGAAGAAGAGACATGACGGAGGTGAAAGCCAATGAGTAATCTAGTCGCTTGGGGCGATGAAAGCGTCAGAACGCAGGGACAAGACGTTCCCGCATACTACATGGGTGTCTGCATCTGCAATCTGGAGGAAGTTGATGTACATCGGATGCTGACCACGGTCACCAAAAGACACGTGCCCAAACTTCACTGGCGCGACATGACACCTTCGGAGAAACGCAAATCCATACCGATTATCGAACGACTCGCATTGTCGCACATCGTGGTGGCGGCCATACCACTCGACGGGTCGGTGAGTTCGGAGCGGGCCAGGAGAAAATGTCTGGAACTGCTGCTGCCCGTCTTGGAATACGAGTATGGGGTGAACCGTCTTGTCTTGGAGGCGCGCGAATCCCATCAGGACGACAGGGATCTCGACTTTGCCAGGGGGATTCGCAGCCGACACATCATCGAGACGTTGCGTGTAGATTTCAAGCCCGGCAATGAGGACGCTCGTCTATGGATCCCGGATCAGGTCCTTGGCGCACTCGGGGATACACGCAACGGTACGATGGATTTCAGCCCGATGGTCGCATCCTTGGATTTTCGGACCGTGGATCTTCGCACAAGCTGACTCTTCCCGAAACGAATCAGATATCACTGGTCGTTGGTGAACGATATAGTATGAGATAAGCCAGCCTCTGAGGAGGAAATGGAAGTAGGAGCCGGATTCCCTGTGCATCATGGGGGCCGGCTCCTGCGCTATCGATTGCGAGCCACAGGAAGCTCTGGATGGCCAGAGATTTCACTAATGATTCCAATCATGACATTATTGAAGTTCCTGTATCAATGACATCAATATGTTTACCGAGCACGTCACTGTGCATCGACGATGCTACGTTATTCCCACTGACGGGAAGCAGCCACCGCGGCTGCTTACAATAGCTTCTCGACAAATTCCACAAAGATTGATCATCTGATATCTCTCTGCTTTTGGGCGATGCAGGCGATGCCGATTGCGGTCATGGCATACGCGAGGGCAATCGCGCCGCTGAGCATCGGGCTGATGCCTGGTTTGGGTTCCAGTATGGCGGTGCCGGCTATGGAGGGCAGCCATTCGTGCAACGTTTGGGGTGCCTGCAGATTGGTCACGACGATGGGCAGGAGATAATACAGGGCTATGTAGGCGGCCGCGCCTTTGCCCGCCGAGTCGAGGGTCACGCATAACGCGGCGGCGACCAACATTCGTCCGGCGAGTATCAATGCCACGGGCAGGCACAGCAGCAATGCCGTGGACAGCGGCGCGGGCCATGCCTGTTCGGGCACGACGGGATTGAGGATGAGTCGAGAGACCTCGGTCGCAGCAAGCGCGCCGAGCGTCGCCGCGATAATGCCGATTAGGGCGATGTCGGTGCACAGGGCCAGGAACAGTCGCGTCCGTTTCGGCTCGATCAGGAACAACGGCACGGCGGTGGCCGTGTTGGTCAGGATGCGGATGGCGAGCAGCGCGGCGATGATCGCCACGGGCTCGGTCATGGGCATGACGGCGCCGGCGATGCTCGGCCCCATGCCCGCCAGCGTGGCCAGGCCGTCGAGTTTGGAATCAGTGGAGAGCATGAGCCGCACGGAGACGCTGGTCAGTGCGGTGAACAAGATGAACGCCACCGGCAGTCCGAACCATGCCGTCAGCGGTGCCGGCCGACAGACCGCATAGCGCATGAGCAGCGTCAAACGGCGTATGCATCGTCCCGTCCTGTTCATGATGCGTGTTCCTTTTCCGGGGTTTGCCGGATCATGCCGGTCATCACGTCACGTAATGTCGGCTCGGCATGGTCCAGACGGACCAGTGTGGCGTCATGCCTCGCCGCAATGGCGAACACGGCGGCCTCGTCCGTCTGTCGTGCCAGATAGGAGCCGTCATCCGAGAGGTGAATGTCGGCACCAAGCCGGGCCAGATCGCCGATGACCATGGCCTTTCGAGTCTCATCCACATCGGGCGCGAACCGGAACACGGTCCCGGACTTGCCGCCGTTGCCGGCGATGACCTGTTCGAGCGGCCCACAGGCCATCTGCCTGCCGTGCATGATGATCAGCACGTGGGTGGCGATGCGCTGCAGTTCGTCGATCTCATGGGCCGCGAGAATGACGGTCTTGCCGGCGGCGGACCATTGGCGCATCGAGTCGTGCAGCCAGAGTCTGCCGGCGATGTCCAATCCGTTGAACGGCTCGTCCAACACGAGAACCGGCGCGTCGGCGATGATCGCGCCGGCCACGCCCAGCCGTTGCCGCATACCCGTGGAATACCCCTTGATCCGTGTCTTCGGCCAACGCTCCAAACCGCAGTCGCGCAGCACGCGGCGCACGCGGCGGCGCACGTTGGGCAATTCCATCATGCCGGCCATGAACGTCAGATACTCACGGCCCGTCATCGACTCATCGCCCAACCGGCCGCCCAGAAACACGCCCACCTGCAGACCCGGTCGCTCCAACTGCCCGTACGGGCGGCCCATGACCAGCGCATGTCCCCGGCTGGGAGCGGACAGGCCAAGCGTCATGCGCAGCGTGGTGGACTTTCCCGCACCATTCGACCCGGCCACCGCCACCACCTGACCCGGCTGCGCCTCGAAATCGATCGGGCCTATCGTCGGCCCGGACGCATACCGCTTGACCAGGCCGCGAACCTCAACAGTGGCGTCCATGGCGAGTCTTGCCGCGATGAGATACCGGATCGCCGGCGTTTACTGATGCCGCGATACTGGAATCTATCTGCCCTAGCTCATCTCCGATCATTTCATCGTCAGCGACAATACTCGGTTCCGGAGGCTTTTCCTCCAACCGAACGACTCCTCTGCGCTGATCCACCACCTCATGCATCAGATAAACCACAAATGGCATATACAGCAGGCTGCACACCATCAACACAATCATCCATTTGAACTGGCGGCGAGCCCACTGCCGATACGCCAACACCAGCCAGACCGCCGAACACGACCATTGGAACACCGTCACCTGCACGACCGCGGGCGGCGTGGACGGCACCCCTGCCAGCAAATTCGAGAACACCTCATGCGCGTACCTGCCATACGCAGGCAACGCCACGGCCTCTGCCACACCAAGCCACACGATCAGCACGCCGGCCAATACCAGATACCACCAGTTCAAAGTATGGCGACGCCCGTTGGAAATACGCCACTTCAAGGACTCAAACCAGACCGAAAGGCGAATCATGATGCTCCTTAAATATGAGATACGTATGTTTCTATAATTGCAGCAAGGACAAGCGAAATCCATGAAATAAAAGCCATTGACAGGGTCAATAAAACGACATTACCTGTATCAACATTTCGTTTCTGACTGTTTTGTAAGAAACATAATTCATAATGTGTAATAGTTAGTGCAATGCCTGCAGCAGTAATCAAGGAAAAACATTCAAAGAAAAGATGCGGAATAACCGCTGTTAATAATTTATTACCAAAGCCTTGGAACAAATACTGAGCCGCACTCCAACCAAAGATGCCATAGTTAATAACCAATACGATAGTTGTAGGAATAGAAAAAAGAAATCCCCCTAATAATAGTGTTAGCCATACTTTAGTATTATTCCACAGCAGTTCATTAAGATACACGTTTGGAATTATGGCCTTGCTCAAAGGGTACGGACGTAGTCTGGCCAAAAGTCCACCACCCAGAAACGCCATTAAGGAAATCATTAGGATACAACACGTCTTAATAAAGAGCAACTTCAGGAATCCCACATTATTCCTTTCCTGAAAGGCCATAATATCTAATTAATAAATCACCATGCTGCGGCACCTGATGTTCCCAAGATGCCAATCATGGATTGAATGGCAGAAGTGAGTGGCGCCGCCGCGGGGAAGATCATTCCCACCGCAGCAGATCCAAGCCAAGCTACAGCGACAATTGCGGTGGCTGCTGCGCTTCCAATTCCTAGCACTACCATTAGAGAAGCGACAAGTGGAACAACAAAAGGAGTGACGAACACTGCCGCAAGAGCAACTGCCGCACTTGCCATTTGACGCTTTCCCTTATCGCAAGACGTGAGGCGGATATCATTTTCATGCTTAGACATCATTGTCTCCTTTGAATAATGTTAACAAACACTATGTAACTTCATTAGTTAATTGCATTAGTTTCCTTGAGTAATACATCAGCATTATTTTGTAGCCTGCTATTGGTCGCACTTAATGGAGGTGATCGTGCTGCATTCGTAAACTCTTTTATCATAGGGCTCCTTATAAAATCTCAGTATTATAATGTTGCCATTTTATTGCTATAAGACATCGACAAGAGTCTCATTCGCAATTCTCTCGTTCCATTTGCATTGTCAGCTTCTCAAATTGAAGGTGGACTTACAAGCTCCAAATTGTCAACTGTCATTCCGGGATGACAATACCTCAGGATTTTTTGGAACTATGTATCACCAATCACCGCCTCTGGCTGAAAAATGGCGGTATGCCTCTGAGTAGGTAGATGCATCGGTCGGAGGGGATGCGTCCGAGTTCGTCCGGGGTGAGGAGTTTTCTGGCGTTTTTTCGGGTGCTGCGCGTCCAGCTGCCGTTGAGTCCTTTGGTTTCGCTGGTTTCAATGACATCAATCGTCTGGTCGCCGAGCCGGTCGCTGATGTATTTGGTGGTGCTTGGTTCGTTGCCGCCGAGGAAGAGCTGGCTGTCGCAGTTACCGGCGATGGTCTCCCAATCGTCCTTGTAGAGGCTTTTGCCTTGGCTGACGGTCTGGAGGATGATGCTGCAGCTGATGCGGCGGCTTCGTATGGTGGCGATGAGTCGTACGAAGTTGGGGATCTTGCCGATGTTGGCGAATTCGTCGAGCATGCAGTGCACGTCGCGGTCGAGTATGCCGTCGGGGTTGGCGTCGGCTTTCCTCACGAGGGTTTCGAAGAGGCATTGGTAGAAGACGCTGGCGATGAAGGAGAACGTGGCGTTGGTGTCGGGCAGTTCGAGGTATACGACGCGTTTGCCTTGGTCAAGGGTTTCGAGCCGGATGTCGTCGCCGTCGAGGATGCGGCGCACCTCGCGCACTTGGAGGGGTGCGAGGTGGACGCCGGTGGTGATGATGATGCTTTTCTTGGTCTCGCCCGCGCCTTTGAGGAACGTGTTGTACTGGGCGCAGGCGAACGCGAGCCCGTCGAGCATGGCTTGGGTTTCCTTGTCGTAGTCGTCGGGGTGTTCGCGCATACGGTGGATTTCGGTTTGGGTTTCGGCGAAGAGCGCATCGATGATGTATTCCCGGTCTTCGTCCTGTTCGCTGGCTCCCATCCGGTCGAGGGCGTCGGTGACCTGGTTGAGGGTGGGGTTGTTTTCGGTGTAGTAGGTCCATGCGATGAGGGCGCATAGGAGGGCTTTTTCGGCGTCCTGCCAGAAGCTGTCGCCGGTTTTCCGGTCGCCGGTGGCGTTGGTGACGAGGTTGTCGGTCAAACGCAGGATCGCGGATTGGGGTTCCTCGGGGTCGATGTAGCGCATGGGGTTGAACCGGTCGGACCGGTCGAGGTGGATGAGGTCGAGCGTGTTGACCTGGTAGCCGTGGTTGCGCATGGCGTGTTCGGTGTCGCGTTTGAGTTCGCCTTTGGGGTCGGTGACGGCCCAGTTCATGTCCACAGACAATAGGTTGGGTTTGACGTAGTAGCGGGTCTTGCCCGAACCGGATGACCCGAGCAGGAGCGTGTTGAGGTTGCGTAGGGTGAGTCGCGTGTCTATGGAGAGCCGTTCGGTCGCGGTGAATCGGATGTTGTGGGATTCCACGGGATCGATGAACGGTCTGATGTCCTTCGGGGTGCCCCAGTGGGCGGAGCCGTGTTCCTCGCCGCTGCGCAGGTTCAGGCGTGCCGTGTACTTGTATGCCCAGATTAGCAGGCCGATGCCCATTGCGGTGAGTCCGCACAGCAGGTCGATATGGTTCGTGGACAGGTGGAATGGGTGGTACAGGTCGAGCCAGAACCTGTTCATCAGGTCGATCACGCTCATGCCTTTATCCAGGTCGGTGCGTATCTGGTAGCCGATCTTGTCGCCCAGCCAGAACAGCGTGAACAGTCCCGTGGCCGCGGGCAGTATGGCTTGCAGACGTTTCATTGGTTTCCCCTGTCTCTTTCCAAGCCGCCGCGGTGCTGCGTCATGGTTCTTCGCATGTCATCGCCTGCGGGGACATCGTCCGGCTGCGGAATCCGGCTGTTGATGCGGTGTTCGGCGCGGACGCGGATGTTCGTCAGCGTCTGTTCCCTGGTCCATGGCGGATCGTCGACCGTCGGATGCATGACGGCGGTGTCCACCGGCAAATGTTCATCATGCCCGGGTGCCGTCTGTCTGTTTCCCTCGTCGGCGGCGATGGTGATGCGCGTGAGGCCTTGGCGGTTCTCGATGATGTCGCCTCCGTCGCACATCGCGGCAAGGATGCGTCCCACGGGCGTTCCCGCATCATAGATGGCCGGGCTTTCATGTGTGATTGGACCGCCGACGGTTTCCTCGCCTGTGTCGATGATGGTAATCGTTCGCGCCGTGTTCACGGGAGCGCGTCCTTGACGCTGGTGTGCAGGGCCATCTCGTCGGCCATGATGTACGCCTCGTCGGCGTTCTCCTCTTCGTGGATGATGCCGTGGATGATGATCCGTCGTCCCTGCAGCGCGCCCTGTTCGCGCAGGTACGCCGCATGTGCTCCGGCCGCGTGCACACGGATGATGAGCGGCGAGTCCATGGTGCCGGCGTTCACGGTCAGGGCTGCCGTCGTCCCGTCGTCGCCGTCGGTGTGGAATCTGGCGTCGTCGGTGAGGATGCCGCGCACGTAGGCCTGCGGGTACCGGGCGTCGCTCATCGGCTTGGCCTGCGTTTTCTGATGGGTTTGTCGGTGTTCGGGGCTTTGCCTTGGACGGCGTTGATGGCGTCGCGCCCGATGGCGCGGGCATGGCGGCCGCCTCCGGTGAGCGCGTCGGATTCGGCGCGGGCCTTGGCCACCCGGACGTGTTTGGAGGCGAGCGTGTCGAGGGCCTGTTCCCGTGCGGCCATGACCCGGATGCTCCACGGGTCCCGGTAGTCGTAGATTGGTTGGCTGATGCGGGTGCGGTCGGGCAGTTCGTTGCGTCGGGTCTTGCGGTCCACCGGGTAGGAGCGGCATGCGGGGTTCGCGGATTGGATGTAGTGGATTGCGGTGGCGAGGTCGGCGATGCGTTCCTCCGCTGTTTTGTCCATGTCGATGAGCACGCGGCCCTGCACGTGTTGTTCGTCGCATACGGTGCGCGTCCACGTTTCGTAGTCGCGCACGTCAACGGTGTCCCGTTGTTCACGGTCGTGCTGGTATCGCGTGGCGTCGAACCGGTAGGTGATGTCGTGCGGGTGCACGTCGGCCGACCATTCGGGCAACGGTTCGATGGGGATCTCGCGCAGGGTGACGAGCCGGTACGGCGGTTCGATGTCCCCGTAGGAGCCCTGGGGCTGGAGGATGCCGAAGCCCTCCGCGCGCAGCTCGTAGCCGAGGCGTCCGAGCTCGTCCCGCAATTGCCGGTAGGCGGTGTCCATGTTGGTCATGCCGGTCTCCTTCAAGGGCTTATCGGTTGCGTGTCTTCGCCCGCTCCTGTGCGGGCGGATGGGCCGTGGGGTCGTCGGCGCGTCGGCCGGCCCGTTGGCGTATGCCGTCGAGCACCGTGTCCCTGCCCTTCGACGTGTCTGGTTTCTCCTCTTTCACCGGTTTGGGATTGAAGGAGGTGATGGGTGCGGGCAATGCGTATCCCTGGTCGATCGGGGTGATGCCGTCGGCCGGGTCGAGTTCGCCGATGGGTCTGGCGCCCATGGTTTCGGCGAGTATCGTATCGGCGTCGCCGTGCCCTGCCCGGTCGGCGATGATGCGTTGGAGGGTGTCCTCCAATCCGGCGCCGATGTCGGTGGAATCGATGGGCATGATGCACTGGTAGACGGGCGCGCCCCAGTTCGTCGCCGTGCCGGCGAGCGTGTATTCCATGACGTGTTCGCCGGGTTCGAGCAATGATTCGAGCCGGAACGGTTCCTGTGCCGGCATCTGGTCGGAATTGGCGTGCATGGCCTCGTGTTCGGCGACGAGCCGGGCGAACGTGGCCGAGCCCGAGGGCATGTCGCCGTCCAGCTGGTCGGCCACCGGTCTGATAAGGTCCCTGACCTGCTGGCGCAGGTGGTTGTCGTCGCTGTCGTTGGCCCGCATGATGCGTTCGGCGATGCGTTCCGCACCGTCCGATCGCATCACGTTGTCGTGCGTGTCTCCCCAGCGTCCGACCATCCGCAACGCATCGGACTCCGGCGGCGGCGTGGCGCTGAGGCCGGGCTCGTCGTCGCCGTGGGCGTCGACGATCCGTGTGAGTTCCGTGTCGGAATACCGTTTGGTGTCGGGGATGGCCTCGTCGATCAGGAACCCGTGGTCGGCGAGGGTGACGTTGTCGTTGATCGAGGCGTCGCGCCCGTATTTCGCCACGTCGAAGTACATGCCGTACGGGCCGTCCAGGAGGCTCGCGAGTTCGCTGTTCCGGTTGGCGCAATGCCAGCCGTACATCTCGTCCAGGTCGGGCGTGTTCTCCCGCGTGATGCCTTGCGGCGGGTCGTAGGCCATGTATTCGATGTCCTCGGCCTGGACGAGCAGGTTCGCCAGCCCGACCGGGTCGTGCACGTTGTTCATGTCGGCCGCCAAGCGCACCGCCTCCAATGCCTCGGGCCGGTCCTGCGTGAAGATCCGGGCGGCTTGAGCGAGCGTGTTCAGGGCGTGGAGGTCCTCGTATTCGCCAGGCCGGTAGTCGAGCGCGGCGAGCAGGCCATCGTACTCGTAATCGAGGATGCCGTACTCCTCGTAGACAACGCCTCCTTGGCGTCCGATCTCATAGGCCTGCTGCGCGTCGAGCGTCAGTCCTACCTGTTCGGTGAGGAACCGGTCGATCCGCTGCTCGTCCACGGGCAGGCGCAGCCATCCGCCGATGAGCGTGCCCTCGTTGTATCGGCCGAGGTTGCCCACCCATACGTTGATCGTCAGATCGTCTTCCGCCATCATCGGCTCCTTGCCTGCGCCTGTGATTGTGTTCTCGCCGGCATGGCGGACGGGGTCTGCGTGCGTCGTTCGGCCCTGTCCTTGATGGCGTCGAGCGTCCCGCTCTTGCCGGCCGCCCGGGATTGCGCCGGCGGTTCGCCGGTTTCCGGGCCGGGGGTTGCTGCTGGTGTGTCCTCGACGGATCGGGTGCCGGTGGTGGCGGTGACCGGTTTGTTTTCGGCGCGTTGCCTCGCGTAGGCCATGCGTTGCGCCTTGACCGCCCGGCATAGCTGCCAGGCGTCGTCGATGCGCATGGTCTCGCGTTGCTCGCCCTTGCCACGCCACAGTTCCACGGGCTCTCCGGGTTTGAAGCTGACGGTCACGTCGCGCCCGTTGAGTTTGGCGTCCCGTGCATGGTCGGTCAGGAAGCGGTCGAGCTGCCATCCGGTCAGGTCCACGCCGCGGATGCTGGTACCCTGCGGTATCGCCACGCGCATCTTGTCGAACGCGCGCCCGTCCTTGGAGGTCATCCGGTACAGGTGCACGTAGCTGTTGGGGAAGTTCACGCGCGGCCAGATCTCCCGTCTGCCGTCGGCCGCTACCGGTATCGGGGTGCCCGTGGCGTCGTCCCGGTCGGCGGGCGTCGGTTCCCGCCGCCGCGCCGTTGCCGGCGATGCGTCGGACGGTGCGGCCTGCCGTTGCGCCGGCGTCTGCATGGTGTCGGGCGTGTCCCATGATCGTGCGGCCTGCGTGCGGATGCGTTGGGCGATCTCGTCGGCCGCCTGGGCGAGGTCCGGCGCGGGAAAGCCGATCGCGGCGTCGGGCCATGCCTGGTTGTGGCGTCGGATCGCGTCGTCGACGACCATGCGGGCCACCTGGCCCAGCCGATTGTCCTGCGGCATGCCGGCGGCCACGTATTGCTCGCCGCGGCGCGTGATGTCCGCCAGGGCCTGCCGGTCATTGTCGATGAGGTTATCCATGAGCCAACGCGCGTTGGCTGAAAGCTCGGGCATGATGATGCTCCTTTCCGGTCATGATCGTCGCGCATCCGCTCACCGGGTGCGCGTGCGCCGCTTCGAGGGCGTGGCGCGGCGTTGGCCTTCGATGCGTCTGCCGGCACGCGTGTGGATGTCGTTCAGGGTCTGTTGTTTGGTTTTGGGACGGCGCACGCCGCCGTCCGGGGCGGGGATGTCCATGCGGCTCCAGTCCAGGCCCCGCGAGCGTCTGGCCAGGGATTCGATCACGTCGGCGATGCGTCTGGCCTGGCCGGCCGGGTAGGTGAAACGCACCGTGTCATCGGCGACCCGCTGCGTGTGGTGGGGTATGTGGAGCCGGTCGAGCCGGTCGGTGATGATCGCGGCGTCACGGTCCCAGGGCACCGTGCGGAAGTCGAAGCAACCGTTCGACGGCGATTCGGCGTCGAACGCGAGGCGCGGCGCGTCGTCGGACGGTTCGAGGAACGGGTTCCCCTCCTCCCGCTCCGACGTCGGCGTCGTCCGTGTGTCCGGCCGTGCGGGGGCGGCGGCATCGGGCTCGGGGATCGTGGCGGTCTCCTGCCGGGCGAGTTCCCGGTTGAGGCGTTCGACGATGCGCGAGACGACGTGGTTGACCTCGTCGGCGTCCCGGCCCTGGAAGTGGAGGAAGGTGCGGCCGGTGCCGCGCTCGTGCTCGATATGGAAGGTGATGCCGGCCTTCTTCAGGTCGCGTTCCAGCTGTCGGGCGTATCTGCCGGCGACTTCCTGCACGCCGATCGGCTCGCCGGCGCGATGCAGGGTCCTGTTGGTCACCTTGCCGGTGGTCCTGATGCGCCGCAATGTCTCGCCGGTGGCGTGCACGCCGATGCCGAGCAAATGCAGCGCCTTGTCGAGCCCGTATTTGGTCACGTCGATGATGACACGCGTGCCCTGTTCGCCGAACCGCATCATGAGTTCCTGTGCCTGGTCCTCGGCCGCCATGGGATTCTCCCGTCATCCGTCGTGGTCCGTTTGCGTTCCAGCATCCGCCGGTTCACCGGCTCCTGCGGCGGACACGACGCCCGCCATCGCGGCCCGGCGTGCGCCGTATGCCGTCGGGGCGTTCGGCGGCTGGCGCGATGCGAGCGATGAGCCGGCGCAGGGCGAGGGCGTCGGAGGCCAGGTCGCGGGTCTCCCGTTCCTCGATGGCAAGCTGCGCCTCCAACCCCGTGGCGTCGGCTCCCCGGTCGTGGCTGTCGGCGATGAGCGCGATCAGGGCGCGCATGTGCCTCGCGTTGCGTTCGACGGAGTCGGCGAGCCGGCCGAGCGTCGCCAGCCGGCCGTCGCCCTCGTCGACGGCCCGGGCGAGGACCTTGAGCTCGCGCAGGCTGTCGGCGAGCCGGTCGCAGGAGATCGCCTGACGCAATGCGCGCCCGCCGACGCCGGTCAGGTCCCGTCCGCCGAACCGTTGCCGGCAGTAGTCCTCAAGTCGCAGCGCGGGCCGCGCGAACCATGCGTACAGGCCCTCGCAGTCCGTCGACCGCGCATAGCCGCCGTCTTGGTCGGTGAGCACCTGCCTGACGTCGTCGGACAGGTAGGCGTGCCAGATCCTCCCGTCGCGCACGAGCCGGTCGCACGGTATGGCCAGATGCAGGCGGCCATGCGTCCCGGGCACGCGCACCGTCACCGCCGTATCCGTTCGACGGGTGACCATGTTGTCGTGGAAGGTGATCTCGCTGAGCGTGCGCCGGTGGATCTTGCCCATGACGGCGAGCATGTTGTACGCCACGCCCAGCCGCCGGTCCCGGATCCCACGGGCCTGCCCATGGGGAGTGTAGGTGATGCGCCCTCCGCGCACGGTCGCGTCGACGCCGAGTGCCATGAGTTCGCGGCGGAATCCCGCGAAGTCATGCGCGTTCATACAGGCCGTGTCGATGCTGGTGCGCAGCCGGTCCTTGAGGCTGCCGCCTCTGGCGCTCAGATGGAGTTCCCCGATCGACGGGGCCACGCGCCCGGACTGTTCCGGCATGAGGGTGTGCAGCCCGTGTTCATGGCACAGCCGGTCGCTGATCTTCCGCCATTCGACCAGGGTTCCCTTCCTCAGGCGCATGACCTTGCCGGTGATCCGGTCGGCCGGGCAGATGAGGATGTGGTTGTGCACATGCGCCCGGTCGGTGTGGGTGGCGATCACGTAGTCGTGCGTGCCTCCGGTGATCTCCCGGACGAACCGTTCCCCTATCAGATGCGCCAATCGGGGCGTGACCGGGTCGGCGGGATCGAACGATTGGATCACATGCAGCGCCAGCACGGCTCCCCGCCGGCGCGAGCCGCCTTTCGTGGCGTCCAACGCACGTTCGAAGCCCCGGGCGATGGACTCGGCGTCCGCGATGTCGTCGCCGACGGTGGTCGACGCCCACCGGTAGCCGTCGGTCTTCCCGGGGTTCGTCACGTACGTGATGCTGCGGGCGAGCGTGCCTTTGATCTTGCCGATCTTGACTACAGCCATTCGGGAACCCCTTTGGGGTCAACGTCGGTCTCCACCCGGACGCTCAGGCCCGCGACCAGCCGTTCCGCCTGGCGCAGCTCGTCGAACACGCGCGAGAGCATGGCCAGGTCCGTCTCCCTCACGGTGTTCGCGTAATGGGCGATCTGGTTGACGTTGTTGCCGATCCTCGCCAGCTGCACGCTCACCTCATGCAGGTTCGCGGGCACGGTGATGTTGACGCGGTGGGCGCATCTGATCCGGTTGCGGGCGAACGCCATCCAGCCCACGGGCCTGAGCCCGGCCCGGATGCGCTGACGGTTCTCCACTTTGAGCGAGTCCGCCACCCACCGCCATTCCTCCTCGCTGAACGTGACCGTCTTGCGGACCGTCCTGGAACGGTTGCCCTTCCAGCCCATCGACGCCTCCTCATATCGGGTTCCACGGGTGTCCCGTAACCGGCCCCGAGCCTGGCGGGGCCGCGCCGGTGTACGTACACCGGCGATGCTTGCTACACACCAACCGCCCCTTCCGGGGAGGGGATGGTCGTATACCGGTCAGTTTCACCGGCACGCCACGCCATGCGCGGCGGACACGGGGTCACGTTTCGCATGCCGCCGCATGGTTCCGTTTCGTGTCCGCCGGCATCACGGCCGGCGTCGTTCTACGATGCGGGGCAACGAAGAACACTCACCGTGAGGAGCCTGTCATGGCGAAGCCGAGGGAACGCAACCGGGCGATGCGCGCCATCGCCGACGACGCATTGGACGCCGAACTGGAGGCGTTGAAGCGCAAACGCGGCGAGCTGTCGCGTTTGGGCATCCTATTGGATGACATGCGTTGGGCCGCGGAACGATTCCGCGACGCCGCCCAATCGTTCTGCGACGACCATCACATGCCGCGCGCCCAGCTCGTGCGCACGCTCAAAATGGAGCCAAGAGAGACCGGCATGGCGTTCCATGCCGTCACCCCCGACTACGGACAGACCAACCCCGCCGATAGTCACGGCGAAATCCATGATGGCGAGGATTCGTCCCTCGAATCCGACGACCGACCGGCATCCACCGCCGATGCGCCGGAGATTGCCACGACGGAAGACAACGCCGCAACGGGGAATGCGGCTGATGCCGGTGACGCCGGAGAATCCGGTTCGATTGGATTGGACCCGGAGGGGTTGCGATTCGGTTTCCCGCGTCTTGGCGGCTACGTTGGATGATATTGGCGGGATACGGGAGGTGACGGCGATGCCGATGCTGCTGGTGGTGCTTGGCCTGTCGCTGGCCGTGGGCGTGATACGTGTGATGATGCGGGGCGTGGCCTCGTGCCTTGCTCTGCTCGCGCACCCGTTGCGGCTCGTGGTGTTCCTTTCGAACGCCGTGTTCACGTCGTTCGCCATGCTGTCGGGACTGCTCATGCTGGCGTTCCTGCTCATGCATTTCCTCGCCGGTACGGACGCCCCGGCATTGGACGGCTCGTTCGCGCTGGTCGTCGCCACGTTCCTTTTGACCGTGCTTGCGAGCATGCTCATGGATCGGTGCGACGCATGGCTCCGCCGACGCTCCGCCAGCCACGGCTGAACACCATCCGTCGCCACTTGGCTCCGGCAGGCGCGGGCGCGCATGCGCGCCGTTACGTTTCGCCATCCGCGCCCGGGTGGGGCGGAACCCGCATTCCGGTTCCGCCCCACCCGTCGCCTATTCGGCGACTTCCGACATGCTGGATGCGTCGTCGGTTTGCGGCACCTCATCGTCGTCCGGTTCGCCGTCCTGCCCCATGCCGGCATCCTCGCCATCGTCGTCGTCATCGATTGGCATGAGGGAACCGTTGAGGGCTTCGCCCTCCGTGTCCGACGTGCGGTAGCCGAGCGTTTCCAACACCTCGTACAACGGCGCGGCATGTTCCGCGATGGTCGCCGCGTCACGCCATGCCGTCCAGCTGACGCGCTCCTCGGCCAAGGCGTAGAGCAGTCCGAACGCGGCCCGGTGCGGGTCGCCGGAAATCATCGCGGTGACGGACTCGCGCAACGGGTCTTCGACCTCGTCCTCCGACTCCCCGTCGCCGGTGTCGTCGCCCGCCGCGCCGGTGCCGGTGATGCGCTCCCACACGTCCTCGGCATGGCTGTCCCATTGGTCGAATCCCTCGGTGAGCGCGTCGAGCGCGAACCATGCGGACAGCAGGGCGACGGCCTTGCCGATGCCCTTCGGCTGGGATTTCAGTTCCATGAGATGCGTCACGAACGCGACGCGCAAATCACGGCTTGCCCGCGCGAACTCCTTGGCCGGTGCCGTCTCGCGTTCCTCGCGTTCCCGCTCCTCGCGCCAACGCGCCTCCCTCGCCTCGCGGGCCGCGGTCTCGGCCTCCTCGTCCACGGTCTCGTACAGGGCTATGCCGCGCGCCCATGACGCGCCCTCGGCCCGCACCCCCACGACCGGCGTGGCACCGTCATGGCAGTCGCGCCACGCGTCAATGGCCTTGGCGATGTCGCCAGTGGTCAGCATCGTGGTGCGCCGCAATCCCTTCGGCGAGTCATACCAGTTGTCCGCGTTCGGCTGTTCGTCCGAGGCGTCGATGCCCATGCGTTTCAGCTCGGCGCGCGCCGTGTCGAGCCATTCGCACCATGTCTGCTCCTGACGGGCGTGTTTGACGGCCATGTCCCAGTTCCTGCCGCCCGCCGCCTCGGCGAGTTGTTCCTGAAGGTCGGGATGTCCGTCGAAGTCGGCGATGGTCTCCCAGTCGTCGATGCTCAGCTGGGCGGTTCCCGTCTTGCCTCGTACGTTCTCGCCGATGGCGGCTATCTTCAGGCGTCGGCGCACCAATGACGCGGAACGGCCGGTGCGTTGCGCCGCCTCGTCCACGCCCACGCCCAAATCGAGAAGTCCCTGATAGCCGTCGGCCTCCTCGATGACGGTCAGGTCGGTGCGTTGGCCGTTCTCCACGAGCATGAGTTCGCGTTGCTCCCGTTCCGACAAATCGGCCACCACGGCGGGCACCCGGCCCAGTCCGGCGAGCTTGGCGGCGGCGAGGCGGCGATGACCGATGACGAGCAGGTAGCGTCCCTGCGGGGCGGGCGTGACGAGCAGGTTCTGCCGGATACCCTGCACGCGTATCGAATCCGCGAGTTCCGACACATCGCCCACGTCGCGGCGCGGGTTCGCCGGGTTCGGGTCGATGAGTCCCACGTCCAGCATGACGATGCTCGATTCGTTCGCGCCCTCGCCGGTCGCGGCGGGTCGTTCGATAATTGCGGTTTCCATGATTGTCTCCTTGAAAAAATCAGATGATTGGGATTGGCCGGGGCTCCCGACGTGGGAGGCCCCGGTCGGATTGAATCCGCGGGGACGCCCGACGTTCAGCGTCGGCGTCCCGTCCATGCGGGGCGGATGCCGTGCTCGCCGGCCGCGAGCACGAGGGTCGCCAGCGAACAGTCCTCGTCCAAGGCCAAGGCCTTGAGCGCGCGCACCGCGGCCACGGTCGAACGGTCGGCCATCCACATCAGGTACGCGCACGCCGCCATCGGCTGTGCCTCGTACCCGTCCGGCGCGTCGGCCGTCACCGATTCCAGCAACGCCGTCGCCCGCTCCCAGCGCCGCATGTCCGGCCGGTATTCCGCGTCCTCGAACGCCCGTGACAGTTCGCGCGTGACCACGGCCGCCGACTCCATCGAATGCGGCCGGGCGTACAGCATGTGCAGTTCGCCGCCGTCCATCTCGCGCAACGCGGCGAGTATCAGCGCGTCCCGCATGCTCAGGCACTCGGTCGCCAGCACCGCCAGCGTGACGCGCTCCTCATGGGAGAAGCCGCCACCGTCGCGCGACAGCAGGCCGTTCCACCTGTCCATCAGGGGCGCGAACCACTTGTCGGCCGCCTTCTCGGGGCCAAGCTCCCGCCGGTCCTTACGGAACCCGCCGCATACGCGCTCCGCCAATCCTGTTCCCGTAGTGCGGGTGTCCACCATGTCGTTCATGTCCATCGGTCCTTTCCGTGTGGTTTCCATTTCGGACACCACCCGCCTGCCATGCGCGCAGGCGAAGCGACCGGAGGCGTGGACCGCGACGATCCGGGCCATAGCGAAGACGGCATGCTGGTCCGCCGTCGCAGCGCAGGCCCGGGAGCGGCACGGGACACGGCGCAGGAAGCGAAGACGGAGCGCATGGCATGCTGGTGGTGGCCGCAAACCCCTCGTCAGATTCCACGCGGCCCACCCGCCGCGAGCATGCGAGCGGCCAGACAACACCGTCATGCGCGCAGCGCATGGCCCGGGGCCGCGTTCCCACGCCGATTGCGGAGAGTATGTCGAACAGCCCCGCCTGGAGCATTCTCTCCGCAATCGGCGCTGGCGCACAAATCAAAATTGATGGATCTGTCATCTGGAGATGCCAAATATGAGTTCTCTGGTAGACATGGAAAGCCTGAATCCGCGATAATGAAGAGTTGTATTATCGGGGAAGCGGCGAAGAAGGCAAATGTGCAGGACACCGAAGATCATTTCACCGCTCAAGCTGGTTTGGAGCAGTCGCCGGACAGCTCTCGTGCGTTGTCCATCACGTTCGGGGATCGGCTATCGGCATGGGCTCATCAGCTGAGAGGGGAAAAACTGCTTCGTTTTATCGCGACGACGTTATGTATCCTGGGAACGCTGGGAATACTATTTCGTGATTATGCGCAATCCCGAGCGACTGTCGGCACGGACTATTCCCTCATCCGATTTCTGGACGAAGGATCCGGCATTTGGTATTTTCTTCTGTTGTTCTTGTTGGGTGCCGTCAGCGTGATGGTTCGGGCAAAAAGCCCTTTGATGCTGCTGACGTTGGAGCTCGTCGAGTTATTTTTGGGGGTGTCATTCGGAATTGGACTGCATTCCTACACGCAGGTTGCGTTTCTCGTTGTCATTTACCTATGCATCCGACTGCCCTTGTATGGTCAGGCCATGTGTGATTTGGGCATGATCATCATCATCATGTCCCAATATTCTTATCCATCTTATCTGCAGCCGCACTACTTGTTGCTCCTGTACGCTATCGCGGCTGTCGGAATCATATCCTCGTTGCTGTCCATAGCACGTGATCGTCATGCGGCAAACCGGCGACTGTCTGAGGCGCAATGGCGTGCCGCGGTGTTGGCGGAGGAAAAGAACAAAACTGAGCGGCGACTTCGTATGGCCAATGAATTGCATGACAGTGTCGGCCATGGACTCACCTCGATCATTGCGCTGTCCCAAGGAGGAGAGGACTGCGCAAGAACCGGCAACGACGCCAATCCGCAGCTGGCTGGCGCTTTCGCCGAAATCTCATCGATAGCGAAAGAAAGCCTGGGGAACACGCGACGTATTCTGAAGGTCTTCAACGAGGAAGAAGCAAACACACCTATCAATCGTGTGGGGCCCGAGCCCGTGAATCAGGATGACGTACTACGTCTACGGGATTGGGATGATATCAGACCGGTACTTGAGCATATTCGTTCGACCGGCATCATTGTCATATTCACCGAAACAGGAAGTCGAGTTGACGATCCACGCCGTTCCGACCTGTGCTTCGCCATCACCCGTGAGGCTCTGACCAATGCTCTCAGGCATGGCAGCGGACTTACTCGTGTTGCTGTAGCTTGGGATCATCTCGAAAATGGCGGCACATCGATCTCGATTCGGAATAATGGCCACACGTATGGACGACAAAGGAACGAGGTCGCTAGGAAAAACAATGCGAGGGGCGGGACGGGGCTGAGCCGGTTGGCGCAAAGGATCGCGAAAGTAGGAGGCACGCTCTCATATGGCCCATCCGAAAGCGGCTGGACGGTCAAAGCACTGATTCCATAAGACGGAGGTAAGGATGAAGGATCCAAGAAGCGACGTCATTCGGGTCATGCTGGTCGATGACATGCGTGGAGCCAGAACGGGATTCATGATGATGCTGAACAACGCTCCAGACATCATCGTCAGCTGTCAGGCTGCGGATGGGGCCCAGGCAATCGGGTATCTGCGAGAGTCGCCTCATCAATTGCCCGATGTAATTCTCATGGACGTGCGCATGCCGGTCATGGACGGCATCGAGGCGACAGGCATCATCAAAGAGGAATTCCCCCAAATCAGAATACTGATTCTGACCACTTACGATGAAGACGACTACGCTTTCGACGGTCTGGCGCGAGGAGCTTCGGGTTTCCTGCTTAAGGATGCCACGCCGAGGCAATTACGTGATGCTGTTCATGCCGTATATAACGGCGATGCCATTCTGACCCCGCGTATCACAGGCGAAGTGATTAACCGTGGTGTCAGGACCATATCGGATAACGCCCGTATCAAATTACTTCGGGGGCTGTTCAACAGCCTTTCCAAACGGGAGCATGAGGTAGCGGAGCTCGTCGCGACAGGACTGTCCAATCAGGAAATATCCGAGCGCATGTTCATCGAGACGGCATCGGTACGAAGAACAGTGAGTCGGGTACTGGCCAAAATGCACATGCGAGACCGAGTTCAAATCGTCATAGCTTGGTATCAAGCAGGCCTGGATCAGATGACAAACGAAAGCGCCACTAGGTTTTCCACTGGCAATGAATGAAACGTTTCGCTCACTTCTATCGTGGTGTTTGTCATCTTCAGATGACAAACACCACGATTCTGTTCTTGGGAAAACAATTAATCCTGCTTAACTGAATATATATGTCACTCAGGCATGTGAGGCACAACCTATCATGTCACTTCTACCATCCCCTATTCGAGATTGCACTTCATAAATGCACTTAGGGGGGGGGGACTTCGATTTTTGCGGCTTGGGTGAGGCAAGGAAAGGAAATCAATGTACAAGCTGCCGAATCCCGCTGCCCCTATTCTCGCTTTGGAGAACGTTTCCCTTAGCCATGCTGGCCGCGAACTACGAGGCGTCTCTTTTGCCGCTTATGCCGGTCGCGTCACAGCTCTGATAGGCCCCATAAACGCCGGGAAAACAAGCATCCTGCGTATACTGCTCAATCTTGAAACGCCAAGTTCAGGGCAGATCCTCATCTGTGGAAAGCCCTATATCCGGCTTGACGATCCAAAGACTGCAGTGGCTGCTGTGCCCACCACGATTCCTCATTCCTCTTACTGTTCGGCAGGAACCTATCTACGATGGAAAGCCCTCTGGTCCGGTGCGCCGGATACTCATTTGAACCATGTCGTTCAGATGACCGGATTACAAAGCGTTCTTTCATGCAAGCTCAAAGCTCTCACAGTGATCGATACTGTAAAAATCAGGTTCGCAGTAGCACTACTGAGTAACCCGAAGGCCCTGATAATGGACGAGCCATTCCAAGGCCTTGACCAGCGCAGCACGGCATGGGTGCAAGAGCAGATACGGAAACAGGCAAACCGTGGCGTAGCGATGCTGATTTCATCCGAGCCGGACGAGCGAGTGGAATCAATCGCCGATGATGTAGTGATTCTAAATAGGGGCATGGTGACGCGAGAAGGTTCTCTCGGTCAACTTCGAAATAACCACGACACGTTGAGACAGTTTTTTCCGTCTCTACACGACTAACTCACTTTTGAGAGCTGGGTGTTTGTCATCTGAAGATGACAAACACCCAGCTCTTCCTTGGATATGCACTCTATGACGGATTAACTGGAATTGCATGTGCCCACATGCAGTCCAACCTATCAATGAACTAGGGAGTTGATCATGAAGCAGTATATAGCCCCTACGGTGGAGACCATCGCTTCGTTCCGCGAAGCCACCAATGGCTTATGGTTCGGTAAGTATGTCGATATCGGCGGAGCCAAGGCACCGTTCCCTTGGGGATCGAACTAATCGGACTGGACATCAATTTCACGCCACGTATAAGGAGCGCTCGATATGCAGGCGCGGCTCCAATCAAATGGCATGATGAGCCGTCAGGAAAGAGCATTGCCGCTTATGCATGAGCATTCGGAACAGATCGCAGCCAACCGTCATAGGAAGTCCCAAAATGAATGGTGCGACAATGGCGCGACTACCGCGAAGACAATTGTCAATATACCTATGCTGAGCGGCAATCGTCTGTTTTGGACTGATGACGGAAACAAACCTGTCATATCGGATAGCGCGCTCCGGCTCGTTCAATCGAAAAAACGATCCTTGAACTGGGAACGCATAGCAATGGAGCTGGTACCCTCCCTCCCCAACAGCCTTCAAGGAGATGCTTCCTTCTGGAAGGGGATACATTCCGTGCCGGTGTCAACGACACTGCACATCGATGGGTGTCAACAACCTCGATACACATCATCAAATCCGCTGCAGAACATTCATAATTCGGAACAAGAGCTCGTGTCAGCACTAAAAGCACGATTTACGGTGCTGGCGAATCACTGGTCGCGCGAGGCGCCGATATCAGTCGATGTGTCGGGCGGAACGGATTCTGCCGCCACCGCATACGTGTTCAGTCGCACCGAAGCACACATGGCTCTATACCATGAGATGCCTGATGACCCGGACAATCACGATGCCGAATGGGCAGTCGGGATCGCCACAGACATTCGACTATCACTTACCAATCTCGGCATGGTCGCCGACGGCAATAAATCATTCACGGTCTGTGATGAATACCCCAATGGCATGAAGCCTGAAGAACCAATCTATTGGAGTGACATCGAGGGTTATTTCAGCCGTATAGCCGAACTGGGCGACGGTACTCCCCATATTCATGTCACAGGTTTCGGAGGAGATGAATTATTCGCGTCGCTGCCGGCCTCCGCATGGAGCTGTCTGCGTGAGCATCCCACTCGCATATGGGACACAGCGAAACGATATAGTGCGGATTACCGCATGTCGATGTGTCAAGCAATACATGACTTAATTGATGATACTAGTCTCGGCGATGAGCTGAGTTCATCGTTCCGAATCGCCGAATGTAGATCGACACGTCGCATCATGCCCTGTGGATGGCACGATGCCATCCACATTCCCGATTTCTTGACCAGCAAGGCGCGAGAACTCCTACACAGCACGGTCATATATCAATTGGAACATGAGGACATCCAGCCATTGAATCCCGACCGAAGCCGTCATCAGGCCCTTTACTCTCTCGCGATACAAGCACGGATGCTCAATGAGGCCAGCCGGATGTTTGCGCCAGAAAACATAACGTTCCGTTCTCCTTACCTCGATCAAGTAATGGTGGACTGTGCTCTCAATACCCCGATTAGTGCGCGCAATCAGAAAGGACTGCATAAGGCGGTACTCTACCAAGCACTGAAGGGTATTGCACCCGAAGCAATATTCCGCCGATCCACCAAAGGCGATCATTCATATTCGCTGTATTTGGCGTGGCATCGTTCGAAGGATAAGCTTCTCACCTCACTCATCGGAGGAATACTGGATGAGGAAGGACTGATCGATGTACCTGCGATAAGACGCTCCGCCTCGATGCCAATGCCCGACATCACATTCCTGTTTGAAATGCAACGAGTAGCAGCAGTGGAAAGGTGGCTGAGACATGCAAGCCGATGACACACAGACAAGCATCAGTCTGAGGAATCAGATATCCCTGTATCCCAAGGAGGGCGGGGCAATCGTCTTCGTCAACGACACCGGTGAATATCTGCAGGTCAACGAAATAGGCCGGATTATCCTTGACGGTCTGATGTGCGGCAAAACCATCGAGGATTGTACGAATAAAATCGCCGAAGAATATCAGGCCGACGGACAAATCATCGCCCGGGACGCGGATCGTTTCCTCGCCGATATGGGGAAGCACGTGCGTCTATGAGCATCCCTTTACAGCCGGAAGCGGTCACACACGTCAACTTTCATGACCGCCTGATAGCACTGATTGCCATCATCATCGGAAGACGGATGGAACGACAACAAATCGGAGAGTTCTGCCGCCGGCTTGAAATGTGGTCCGAACGATATCCGCCGGCCGACACCAGCACGGCGGAGCGTTACCGCAATGCCGTATGCGTGGTAAGCCGCAAATGCCGCAGTCAGCAAGGTTGTCTGCTTCGGTCGCTCTCCACAGCGGCGGCATGCCGCATCTCTCACCGATCCGTCACATGGTGCACCGGATTCACCGATCGTCCCTTCCGCGCACACGCTTGGGTAGAAGCCAACGGTATACCCATCGGCGAACCTGATGCCGTCAAACAATACACCATTACTAGAGCCAGTTCCGAACGGAAAGATACGCAATGACCGTCAACGACCAGGACGACACCATGCACATGAAACATGTCTCCATGTACAATCTGATTTCTCCCCTCCGAAAATACCGAGGACGGCTGGCACTCATCCTATGCCTTGGAGCCATAGGAGCCTCTATGACGCTGCTCCTGCCTAAGTACATGACCAACTTCTTCCAGAACGGTGTATTCCAGGTTCCCCAGTGGCCCGTCATTGCCGGAATGCTGTTACTCGTCATCGCCTCAGGAGCTATATCAGCCCTACAGAACTACCAACTGCAGAGTACAGGAGAGGATATCGTAAGGGATGCTCGTCTCACACTAAGCAAACACCTGCTACGCCTGCCCATACGCGAATACGATCAACGCGACTCCGGCGACCTGCTCAGCCGTGTCAGCAACGACACCTCACAACTGCGTAATGCATTCATGCAGTGCACATCAGCCCTTGCATCAGGCTTCATCACCGTCATCGGTTCCGCTGTGTTTATGGCAATGCTTGACCCAATCCTATTCGGCACAGCAATCACCCTGCTTCTCACCGTATTCACACTCATGCTGCTGTCCGCTAAATTCATTGAACGAGCAAGCTATGACAGCCAATACACGCTCGGCGACCTTACTTCCATACTCAATCGTGATCTCGCCGGTATCCGCACCATACGCGCTTCAAACGGCTTCGAGAACGAGAATAAGGTCATTGCCGCCTTGATCAACCGTGTCCGCCTGTCCGGACTCAAGATCGCCAGAATCCAGTCGGTCATCAATCCACTGGCCACGATAGCCCTGCAGCTCGCGGCTATCATCGTGTTCGGTCTGGGATTATGGCGCGTAACCACAGGGCTGCTATCCGTCGAAAAACTTACCCAGTTCATCATGTTGCTGTTCATCAGCATCTCACCGCTCAGCCAGATTATTTACGCAGGCTCACAAATTGGCAATTCAATGGCCGCGATGAACCGTATACGGGAAATATTGGATATTCCCGAAGAAAAGGACCATGACACCGTCGTCACAACAATCAATGAACATATGCCGCTGGTACACAGCAGCCCATGTCCTCCGGCAGTGGAATTCCAACACGTCTACTTCTCATATGGCTCCAAACCAATTTTGCGCGACCTGAACCTCTCCATATCCCAGGGAAGCGTTACAGCACTAGTCGGGCCCTCGGGCGCAGGGAAAAGCACCATCCTACAACTTATCGAACGTTTCTATGTTCCCTCCAGCGGAAACATCAATGTACTCGGTAACGACATAACAACTTGTGATCGAGACGATTTACGCAGCCATATTGCATACGTAGAACAGGATTCACCAGCACTGTCCGGTAGCCTACGCGAGAATCTACTTCTCGGATCAACCTATCGCAGCGACGATGAATGCCGACAAGTACTAGAGTCCGTGAACCTCTCCCATCTACTAGACCGATCTGACAAAGGTCTTGATATGCAGGTAGGAGAAAACGGAATCATGCTATCAGGCGGAGAACGCCAAAGACTCGCCATAGCTCGTGCTCTTCTTTCCACGGCAAAAATCATCCTACTCGACGAAGCCACCGCAAACCTGGACGCTGATAACGAACAGCTTGTTACCCAACTACTGGAACAAGCCGAAGACCGCACTTTCATTATCGTCACCCACCAACTCACTACCGTGCGCAATGCCGAAATGATATATGTCCTGAGTAATGGCCATGTCATTGGAGAAGGGAAACACGACCACCTTCTCAAAACCGTTCCCTTGTACTACATGCTTGCCAAAAACAGCAGCTTGCGCCGTCCTTAAAAACAATAAAAAGAGACATTCTCTATAGGTGCCATCATCTTTGGCATTATTTTCCCCTATTGAGGGTGTCATCTCTAGATGACATTTTCGCACGTCTTCTTGCTGCTCATTGTCTCTTCGATGGATAGTGGGGGTATCGAAGTCCAATACGCAGGTGAGGAAGGTGGATAATGGTTCGACATTTGAGGGGAACGGGGAGCGATGCAATGGCGTCGGCTCCGGTCGCGGCCGCGGGGCTGTCGAAGAGTTTCGAGCTGCGTAGGGGTGAGACGGTGCCGGTGCTGAGGCATGTGGATTTCACAGCCGGTTGGGGTCAGATGACGGGGATCGTGGGACCGTCTGGTTCAGGCAAGTCCACGCTCATGTATTGTCTGGCGGGGTTGGAGTCCGTCTCCAATGGCTCTGTACGGGTGCTGGGACAGGAGGTGACCCGTATGAGCCGTGCCCAGTCGGCGCGGTTCCGGCGTGATCATCTGGGGTTTGTGTTCCAGTCGTATAATCTGGTGCCTTCGATGAGCGTGGAGGACAACCTCAGGCTTCCGTTCACGCTGCGCGGTGCGAAATATCCGTGGGATCGCGCGGCCGGGCTGCTTGACCGTCTGGGGATTCTCGGGTTGCGCAGGCAAAACGTGACGTTGCTGTCGGGCGGGGAGCAGCAGCGTGTGGCGTTGGCCCGTGTGCTCGTCGCCGATCCCGAGATCGTGTTCGCCGACGAGCCGACCGGCGCGTTGGACACCGAGTCCGGCGGGCGTGTGGTCGATGAGCTGCGCGCGTTCGCGGATCGTCCTGGTCATGCGGTGGTCATGGTCACGCACAGTCCCGAGGTCGCGGTCCGCTGCGATCGCGTCGCGCGGATGCGTGACGGTGTGTTGGCCGAGGTCGGTTCCGATTCGTCCGGTCTTGATGGGCGGGAGGCGATTTGATGCGTGGCCTGTTGCGTGATTTCAGGGATGCGCCTGTCGTGTGGGGCGCGGTATTGCTGCTGCTGGCAGTGGTGCAGTGCGTGTCGGGCATGGTGATGGTCATGTTGTCGAACGCGAGGATGGCCATGGCGGTTCCGGGGTTGCATGGCAGGGCGGTGATGTTCTCGATGGAGCTGAGCGGCCCTCCTCTGGTGCCGATGATCGTCGTGGGCATGCTCATGGTGCTTTTGGTGGTCTCCTCGGCCATCCGTCAGCGCCGCCGCGCCCTCGCCTTGATCGCATTGCAGGGTGCCACGCCCGGACAGTTGACGTCGCGCGTCTGCGCGCAGGTGCTGCTGTTGGATGTCGCCGCCACGCTCGTCTCGCTTATCGTCTCGCCGGCGCTGGCACGGGGGCTCTATCCGTTCGCGACCCGGCAGTTGGAGGCGAACGGGTTGCCGTTTCTGCCGCAGGATGTGACGGGCATGCTGCGGGCGTGGAGTTGCGGTATCGTCTTCGGATTCGCGATGGCCTTGGTCGGCTCGCTGTTGACGGTGCGCGTGGTCGGCGGCATATCGCCGGTCGAGGCGTTGCGCGAGGCGGCGAACCCTCCGAAAACGGTCGGTGTTCCCCGTCTTGTTCTTGCCTGGATCATGTTCGCCGGGGCGTTGGTCTCGCTGGCGGTCGGTCTGCTGAACGTGCGGAAGACATCGATGGCGCGGATGTCGGTGCAGGTCACGTTTTCGTCCATGTCGCCGCTGGCGTACGGCAACATGATCGCGATGCTGCTGTTCACCGTGTCCGTCTGCCTTGCCGGTCCGGCCGTGCTGTCGGCGACGGTGCGCATGTGGACGGCGGTGGTGCGTCTTCCCTGGCCGGCGTGGCGCATCGCATGCCAGCAGGCTCGGGCCAGGGTGTGCGCGTCCTCGTCCACCATCATTCCCTTGGCCGCCGGATTGACGCTGCTCATGTCATATGAGTCGCTCACCTCGACCATCACCGCGTGGACGCGGCTGCTTCCCGCGGGGACGCCGACGGTGGAGGTGCCCGGTTTCGCCCGTATCCTGGCATTGATCGGCACATCGCTGGTCCTGGTGCTGGCGGCGGTGTGCTCGGGCTATCTGATCGCCCAGCGTGGACGGGAGCTTGACCTCGCGCTAGTAGCCGTCAGCGGTGGAACCCAAGGCCAGCTCAACGCCATCGCCGCCTTGGATGGGCTTATGATTGTCGTCACCTCGTCCCTGATCGCGTTCGTTCCCAGTCTGCTCGTATCCGTCTCGTTCTCCATCGGCATCTGGTTGTCGTTTGACGTGCTGGTATTCGGCATGCCGTGGCTCCTGTGGCTCGTGGTCGTGCTCTTGCTTGCCGCCATGGCGATGCTTGGTTCGTGGCTCACCGCGCAACGTGGCATTCGCACATCGCCGACGGTCGTCATCGCTCGTGCGGCAGGAGAATAAGCACCAAGCGGATATGCATGCGAGTATGTCTGATTGTGAGTCGAGGATATGGGATACGGGCGATGCTCCGCTGGGATTGAGGAAACCGGGCGGCCTGCCGGTCTATGGATTGCCGGTCGTGGCCACGCTGTTCATGCTGCGCATGCTATGGGTCACCAGGCGCGATGCCGTCCCGTCGTATCACTCGTATTGGGCCACGCACACGCCAAGCGTGTTTATGCTGATGCTGGCCGCCGTTTTTGCCGGCGGCGTCGCGCTGGCATGGCGGTACGTGAGACCCGAATGGGTGATGGGCGGAGAGCTTGCTCTGGCGTTGCTGCTGGATCTCGCCGGCGTGGGTGAATGGGCTCCGATCATGCCGATGATTGCCTATTGGGCGTTGATCATGACCGTCTCCAGTGATTTGCGGATCCTGTGCTTCGGACTTGCCTCCTGCATGGTGCTGGGCAGTCAGGCGTTCGCCGGAGACGGCTGGCGGCAGGCCGGATGGTCGATCTGGCTTGACATACTGCCCGCCATGCTTCCGATAGTGGTCATCGGCGTGCTGGGTTATGCGGTCCGCAACCGGCGCCTATCCTCCCTGGCGCTCCAACGCGAACGCGACGAGCGTCTGCGCGCGGACTTGCTCGCCCAACAGCGGGATGCGGCCGTTCGGCGCGGCAGCATCGTCGGCGAGATGCACGACAGCGTCGGCCACGATCTGACCAGCATCATCGCATTGGCCCAAGGACTGGCCGAACAGGTGGAAGGACAAGATGTGGATCCAGAGGTCGCACAGGCCATCGACGCGATCCGCGACATCGCCAAAAGCGGCCTGCAGGACACCCGGCACGCCCTGCGGGCCTTGACCGCCACCGATGCGAACCTGCCCGGTATTCCGCCGACCACAGGCGGTACGCAGTCGCACGAGATGAATGACACCGCGATCGAAGAGTCGGCGCAGCGATACATGTGGGATGACATCCGACCGGTGCTCGCACACGTACGGGCTTCCGGCGTGATCGCCACATTCACCGAGACCGGCCGACGCAGCGAGGACCCCGACCAGGCGGATCTGTGCTTCCGGGTGACCCGTGAGGCCGTCACCAACGCGGTGCGCCATGCGCCCGGCCTCGCGCATCTGAACGTCACATGGGATCACGCGGCGGATGGGAGCCTGATCGCGACCATCACCAACGACGGATCAACGAACCTCCCCAAGCCTTCCGATGGTGCCATCGGCACCGGTCTGGCGCGAATCGCGGACGCCATCGCCCGAACCGAAGGGTTCCTCTGCTACGGGCCGGACAGGGCGGAAACCGGTGTCTGGCGGGTGACCGCGATGCTGACGTCCGTCCGACAAGAGAAAGGCGTGACGTGGGATGACGAACATCATGCTGGTCGATGACCTGCAATACGCGAGGCTCGGCTACAAACTCATGCTTGGCAAGGCGAGTGACATCGCGATCGTCGCTCAGGCGGGCGATGGCCGACAGGCTATCGCTGAAATCGAGCGACTGGAATCGGCAGGAGGCCCGCTGCCGGACGTGGTGCTCATGGACGTGCGCATGCCCGTGATGGACGGCATCACCGCCACCCGTGAAATCACCCGCCGATGGCCCGCCATTCACGTGCTGATCCTCACCACGTACGACGAGGACGACTACGCATACGGTGGACTGGATGCGGGAGCCAGCGGATTCCTGCTCAAAGACGCCAGTGCTGCAGCCGTCAAGGATGCGATTCATGCGGTGGCGAACGGAGACGCCGTGGTCACGCCACGCATCACCCGGCAGATTCTCGAACACGGCATGCCCAGACCCACAGCAGGCCGCGAACAACAGAAGCTGCGGGATTCGTTCGCAGCCCTGCCGCCGCGCCAACGCGAGATATGCACACTGATCGCGGAAGGCATGACCAACGAGGAAATCGCCCGCAAACTGGTACTGGAGCCCGCGACGATACGACGAACCATCAGTCGAATCCTCTTCACCTTGCAACTGCATGACCGCACGCAAATCGCCGTCAGCTGGCTCAAGTCCCACGCATCACAGCAAGCAATGTCAATGGTAAGAACACGAAGATATGTGTCATCTTCAGCTGACAATCCGCTCCAAACACATTGAAATCAATAAGTAAGGATACAACAATGAAAAATTATTAAAGCATACAAGAAAAAAGGAAAAATATGATTGGTGAAGAAGATTACCTCGAATCAATTACGAAACAATCTCCATTTTTTGTAGATCACGCTTCTATGCTTCCATCCATGAAGCGTGACCATTGGATTGCGGAATCTCTTATTCCCGATACTTGGTATGTAACAAGAAGAGAACCGTGGACGTATGTAAGCTCTCCGAATGGAAAAATGCGAGTCAACGGATGGAAGATTCATTTAAGCGCAACAAAAGAGAACGCAGAAAAGATTCTTGCAGAAGTAATACAAATTTGCTGTAAATATAATACAACATTCAAATTTCAAAGTTCACATAGAGATTTTCTCAACTGCAACGGGAAGGCAGCAAATCGTTCAGGTAGTGGGAAATTCATCACCATATATCCATCAACAAATGATGAACTTGAAAAAATAGTCGGTGATTTATATCCCCTCATCAAAGATGAAAAAGGCCCTTATATTCTTAGTGACATTAGATACAAGCAAAGTCCAATCTTCTTTCGATACGGAGGATTCATTGACCTGCGTCGCGAGGATGAAAATAACGATTATATTTCTATGATCCCAGACCAATCTGGAATACTGGTCGCCGATAAGAGGCTTCCACATTTTATACATCCAGCAGAGGGAATCGACAAGCCAAAGTGTGTAGAAATATCTCTGAATGAATATATGAAAAATATTCCCACCGATTTAGATAACTATGAGATTAAAGCTGTACATTTCTCGAATTCCGGTGGGGTATATCGTGCAACCAATAAAAAGAATGAGATTTCCCTTTTAAAGGAAGCGAGACCATATGCCGGTCTAGACGCACGCCAACGCGATGCCATTGAGAGACTATCCATAGAATGGAAGATGCTCAATCTTCTTAAAAATACCGGCATTGCACCAAAACCATATCGAAGGTTTAACGCTTGGGAACATGGCTACATTGAAATGGAATGGCTTAATGAAATCACACTGAACCATTGGTTGTCGGAAAACTATCCCTATCAATGTGAAAATGATCATACTAATCAGTTGATGCAATATAGAAGTGATATCAATACAATCGCAACATCGATTATCAATGCTGTAAAAATTATTCATCGCACAGGCTATGTTCACGGGGATATTCATTTAGGAAACATAATGATTAATCCTAAAACAATGTCTATACACTTTATAGATTTTGAGGATGGACGCACCTTGGACTCCAAGGAAATATCAGCACATAATGCTATGGGATTCCATCCCCCATTGGGTTGCTCCGCTCAAGAAGCAGATTGGTTTGCTGTTTCAAGGGTACTCGCATGTCTATGCTATGCAAATACCTCGATTTGCATGCTTAGCCCAGATCATTGGATCAGAGTTAAGAATAATATTTCGAAAAAATTTGGCATGGAATATATAAATCTGTTAAAGGATGTTGAATCACGTTGCCCATGTGCATCTGGAGTTTCAGATGTTCCATTAACTCCAGATGCACATCTTACACAGTTTACACCACGTTTTTCCTTTAATCTGTTATCACACCCTGATTCCTTGTCATTAGTTAAAACTGAAATTATTAATGGCATTTTTCATACCCGTCATAAATTGCCAGGAAAACTATATCCTGGTGATGTAACACGGGGCTCCATTTGGGGTGCAAGTAACGTAAGCTCCGGCGCGGCGGGAATCCTAATGAGCCTGCATAGGGCCAACTCAATTATCAATTCGGATGACGTCCAATGGATGAAAGACATGATCCACGGTTTCGCGCAAAGCAATCAATCGGACTTTGGATTATATACAGGGCTATCCGGCATAGGATTAGTCGCTTTTGAGTTGGGAGAATTAGAAACTGCTCACGAACTATTATTTAGCACATATGAACATTGGAAAGAGACACGAAATCTTGACCTTAATGGCGGACTAGCCGGTCAAGGATTAGCCCTGATATCATACGGAATGGCTACAGACGATAAGAGGTATTTCCATGAGGCTATTGCACTTGGACATCGTATAGCGCAATGGATGGAATCCAATCAAATCGCAAGCATAAAACAAGGTGGCCTCCTGCATGGATGGAGTGGTATCGCACTGTTTTGGTTAGCTCTAAGTCGTATTGACATCGAACATAACCCAGCTTATATTCGGCGTGCGCTTAATTGCATATGCAGAGATTTAGACAATACCGTTATTGAGCCAAAAGGAATGCGAGGAATTAAGGATAAGCACAATAGGTCTCTTCCTTACTTTGCAGATGGTTCTGCCGGCCTAATAGTGGCAATTTCCATTGCACGAATTGCACTACATGATGATTCTCTTTTCCATAAAGAATGGGACTCACTCATTGCGGCATGTTCATCATCTCAATATGCTTTTTCCGGACTAAACAATGGGATTGCTGGGATATAAGTTGCAAACCATTTTGCCTCAACATGGTCACCGCAAACAACACAAACAAATAATAGACTTTTAGATGAATTAAACGACTATAGTTTGTCTTGGGAAAATACGCTACAATTCCCGGGAGATTCATACTTGCGCCTCTCAAGCGATTATTCAACCGGATCAGCAGGGATACTAACAGCATTAAATGTCCTTACCCATAATCTTTGGGATTTATTCCCGCTCCCAAATGCAAAAGATTTGTTCTGCGAAAGGTCCGCGGAACAAAATAGTAGAAAGGAACAACAATGAATAAAATCATCGACATGCAGTCGATCGAGGAAGTGAATGACGACGCGGTGCATGACAGTGGCTACAGCTACTCGTTCTGCTTCGGTCGCCCGAGCAGCACCAGCGGTTTCTTCTGCTGATTCATAAAGGTTAAAAATGAGGGGGTGACTCGTTAGGGTCACCCCCTCATTTACACCAATAGGAGCGCTTGAAATGTTTAAAGCAATAGGACGAATCAAGGGATATCTATACTTTTGGTTAAATGACGGAAATGATGTCTGGTGTTGTCGTTCAGGAAAGAAAGCGTCCGAAAGCGATATTTTTCCTTCCCGTGATTCCAACATAGCGTTTAAATGGACTAAATGCTTTAAAATCAATAAGAATGATTATAAGTCTCTGCAGTCAATTGAAATAGATAACAAATCAAAATATGCGGCAATAATAGTGCAAGATCGAAAATATCCCTACTCAAATCTGAGGGTCATAAATATGCGGACAGGTATTGATTTCATTAAACTCAATTACATAGGAAAGGGAAGTATAATTTCATCTGATAATTCATGCATATACTATGCAAAAACAGATGAATCATCTGGGGCGATTTCGGAAATACGCAAACAGTCACTTACTTCGATTAAAGAAAACCGTTGTGTTGCCTCATTTGACAGCACGGCTTGGCCTACTGTTCACGCGACGGACGACAGAAAATATTTACTTGTATATCATGGTTCTCAGGTTACAATCATAAGACTCGCATCAAACAACGCAGCTGAAAAAGTTATTGATGCATGCAATGGAATAGGATCAGTCCATAAAATCATGCATAAAACAACTGAATCTCGTGAGTTTTTCTTTGGATACTTTGTTGACAAATTCAATAATTGGTTTTTGATAATTATAAACGGGGAAGATAGTATTAAAAAGACTGATACTTGGCTACGAAAGCAAATTAAGGTCGATGAAATCGAGGATCTTTTTTTGCTTGAAAACAAAATTGTACTTCAGGTTAAATTTGATCAAAAAATACAAATACGATTTCTGGATATTAAAGCATTAGTTTTTAACCATAATCAGGAATGGAAAAATATCACCATACAAATGAAAAAGCATATGAGTTTATTAAAGTTTGTCCGACCGATTGAAGTCAACAAACAATCCGTTCCTTACAGCATAGAATGTCCGGCTTGCAGACCCTCAATACATTATCTCAATTTCTCAAAAGAAGAATCATCTATAGACTACTCATCATCAGGCAACTTAAATCATGTAACTCAACAATATAACATCCTAAGTAGAGATGGAGAGACAGAGATACCTGTAACAATCATTTCACCAATTAGAAATCCACAAAACAAGATAGTTCTAGCTGTTTATGGATCATATGGAATCAAGTTTAATTACAACTATAGCCCTCTGATTCAATCCTTAATTGATAATGGAATATATTTTGCTTATGCTCATGTCAGAAGCGGAGGGGAGAAGGGAGAGAAATGGCATCAAGCTGGTATGGGAATCAATAAAATTAATTCGATTCATGATTATTTAGACGTTGCAAATGGAATTAACCGATTAGTACATAGAACAAAATGCAAAGTTATTGGGATGGGAGCAAGCGCGGGCGGATTTGTTGTCGCCTCCGCTCTAAATGAGAATCCATTGAGCTTTGCTGGTATTTATATATCTGCTCCGTTCATCTCGCCACTGACGGCTATCAAAGATGTAAAAAACCCACGTTGGAGAATGGATATGTTGGAATTTGGGAATCCGGATAACAAACGTGATGTGCAGATTTTACGACATTTATCTCCCTTAGAAAATATTAAGGGTAAACATTATCCCCCCGCCCTTGTTGCCTTAAATGAGTTTGATGTTAATGTTAACAACTATCAAATTCGAGAATATATTGACAAATTGAGAAAAACTGGAGCAAGCGTCGATTTATTGCTAAGAATAGGGGCATCCCATTCCGTTTTCAAGGCTTCAAATCACGAAAACGATGAAATTAGGTGGATTAAACGTATTTAGTATATATATCATATACCTGTAATAAATAACCGCCAACGAGCCGTTCGGATTCATCGACCGCATCGGCGTCACCATGTACGCCGGCTACGTCACCTGCCTGTGCCGCCACCTCGAAAGCTCGGGTAAACAGCCGATGATGCGGGACGCCCCCCCCCAAAAAAAAACCGGATATTCTCGACAGGCTTCCCGAAACCGTTACTCTGCTCGACTGGCATTTCGGCCCGCGGGTTGACGACGGGAAAATCTGCCCGTTGCCGGGCCAAGCAGATCATCTATCCGACCGTATGATGCTGGAAACGCACTCCTGCCGCGCATCGATGACGTCAGGAACAACATCACCCACATGGCCCGCTACGGCGCGCATACCATGCGCAAGGCATGCTGGTCACCGACTGGGGCGACCTTGACCACGTCAACGACCTGCACATGGCCATTCCCGGCATAATCATCGGCACGCAGGAGACATGGAACCCCGAACACATCCCGGATGAAACCGAGATGCTCCACCGCATCTCCCGACTCGAATACCACGACGCCAGCGGAGAGCTGCTTGATATCCCCACTCACGCAAGTCATTCGGCCTGCTTCCAATGGAACCAGCTGATCACCTGGTTGGAGCTCGATGACGGACAAGGCGGAGTCAGCACCGAGATCCTGCAAACCATTCCGGGACTGCTACCAGAAAACGAACGGCCGGACGATGCGATCCGCACCCTCCAGGACGAAAGCCAGATACCGTCACTTGCAGAATCCCGACTGATGCTGCTCCGCTATCTAAAGCACCACATCACGCTCGACGAGACCTCGGGCCATCTTCTTCGGGTCTGCGCCCGACAAATCGCCACGATCGTCGCCGCCACAGGACTACAGGCCACAGCGAACGCCGCGGCACTCCGCATAGCCATCGAGGGACAGCGACTTCTGAATCAGGTCGGTCTCCGACTTGCTCCGATGCCGGAGTCGTCGACTCCTTGCAGTTGAGTGCCGCATCTCAGCATGACGATACGGCGCGTCTTGCCGAAGCGCTGGAAATCTGGATGGAGGCGTATGCGGCGCAATGGAGCACGGTCAGCCAAGGCTCCGGACTCCGTCGGCTGCAAGATACGGTGCGGGAGTTAACGGACTACCTGCGCTTCCAATCCATCTGATGCTGCGATTGTGAGACTTCGATCTGTCAGATACCGATATGCCGTGAAGGACCAATTCAGATCCCTCACGGCATTTCCTATACGAAGATGTATCACGCATCGCGACAGTGCATCAATGCGGTCTAGGATTCACGACTTCGAGTACTAGCCATATCGCTTATAAATGATTCAGCGAGCTTGTCAACCACTTGGCTCTGATGCGAGGCGACGGTGAGCTGGTAGTACCGGATAGCCACCTTCTCGCTGACGTGTCCCAATTGATTCATGACTTCCCGCAACGTTCCACCCTGAATCATGAGTAATGTTGCATGGCTGGCTCGTAATGCCTGGAATGTCAGATCAGGGCGTCCTGCTTTCAATCGGGCCTTGGCGAACTGGCCGTCCAGCGTTGTCTGGGACATGATTCTTGCACGTTTGGGCACGAACACCGGCGAATCCGGTCGGGTCAGATCGCAGTAATCAGAAAGGTGCTGTCGAATAAGAGGAATCAGCGTATCCGGGATGTGTACGTTCCTGATACTGGATTCCGTTTTCGTCTTACCGAATTGGAGATCCCCTCTGTCAGCGTCACCGCGATTCACGGAGCGTCGGACGTGAAGTATCTGCCTGTTCAGATCGATGTCTTGCACCTGAAGCCCACAGAGTTCACCGCATCGCAGACCACCCACTAAAGTCGAGAGGAATACGGACAGTCTGGTGTAATCGGGCATGGCGTCAGCCAGCAGGATTAATTCGGAAGGAGTCACCGGCGGTACATTGATGCGGGCGGGCTGTGGCGCTGGCGGAATATGGAATATGAAGGGATTGAAGGACAGCAATGGCTCCGAACCGTCCAATCCGCCTCGGGTGGCTGATTCCAGTACCGCCTTCAGCCGCATGCATGAGCGTCGGAACGCCCACCGTCCTTCCGGGTGAGGCGCATCATACCAAGCCTTGATAATGGACGGAGTGATCTCGTTAAGCGGCAGGTCCCCAAGACTTGGCAAAAAATGGCCAATGTCCAGGTAAAGATTGCGACGCGTGCCACCGGCGATACCATTGCCGTCGGGCAGCCGGTATTCCTCGGCCCATCGCATCACATAGTCACGGAACAACATATTGCGTTGTGTCCGGCTCTTTTCCTCGACGGCTTTTCGTCGGCTTCGTTCCGTTGGATGAACCCATTCGGCGATGCCGTTACGATGGAGGCTGACAAGATACTTTTCGGCTTCCAGCCATCTACGGGCTTCGAGCTCCTGATCCGGCTTGAACTGGCGTTGGACGCGTTTGCCGGGTTCCAATGGATTCGGATATCGAACCTGCCATGCGATCAGCATGCCGGTTCTGTCATAACGGGCCAGCACGGTTCCCCACTTGCTTCGCGTAGGCTTCTGCGGATGGTTTCCATGGGAATGCCTGATTTTCGGCATATTGATCTCCCTCGATCGCGAAAAGGCGCACCCCGCGTGCGCCTTGTGGGGAGATTGAAACCAAGGAACAGTGTAAGTGAATATGCTGAAACAGCCGTTGCTTGTTTTTGTCATCTTGAGATGACAAACCGTCCAGGGTATCTTGAGTTCGACTGCATAGGATTCGATACTTTATATCGTGGCCTTAAGTCTGAGAATCATCTTCTGGGGCTGACCCTGAAGCTATTCACAGACTGACTGCATATTGAGAAAATTATTTGCCTGACCCCGATATGCCTTAATCGTGTAGGAAGACGGACTCAAAGGAGAGAAATGGCTATATCAAACACCATTGAGTTGGCTCCGATGTGGACGCTTCTTCTTTATTGTTCGATGATTGGATGCAATATCTATTATCTGCATTATCTTGATCGGCACCGATTTCAGTGGATTCCTGCACGCTTCTTCGTCCTGCCGATACTTATCTCGATCGTCTCTGCCGTTTTTGTAATGCTGACATATTGCGATGTCGCTTATTCAGCAAAAGCAGATATGGATATGAGAGATTTCTATATCTCATATATCCCTTTGGTTTCCATCCTGTTGGGAATTCTCATACTCATGGAAATCATATATTCCATAAAAATTTCCCTATCCAAGAAGAAGAATCGCAATGCGTAATAATCGACTGGTCAAATCGACGGCCTCCCTCTTGCTCGCCGTCACGGTCTCCTTCTCCTCGGTAATGGTGGCCTCCGCGACGGAGACGACCTCCACCAATGCGGCTAAGACGCCGCAATATGCGCAGTCACATTATCCTTCCGAAGCGGAGATTGAAGCATATCTCAATGATCCGCAATACAAGAAATATGGTCGCACCAGAGAAGACGTGGAAGCCTACCTCAAGGCTAACGCTGAAGAAGATGCCGCTACCACTACCACCATGGAAGCGGGTTTGTATAGCTCCTGGAGCACGGACCTGTTTTCCGATGGATATTGGATGAATCGCAGCGGCGTATGGTCCTTGTCCATTATGCCTAGAAGAGCGCTTCTATGGGATACCGACCGCGGATGGGGACAGGTTTACGATCGTTTCCATACAAGTAGACATTGGACTTACTATTCGGCATGGGCTGACGCATCCATGAGAAAACAGTTCAATTGTCATGCTCAGTATGGAATGCTAAAGACCCCTTATAACCTGGAGCCATCAAGGTCAGACGTAAGTCCCATCACTTGCAATTAGGATTTGTGTGGGCGGAACATAAGTCCACCCACACAAATCCCATAGAAAATCATTGCCATCCTGCACTTGCTGTCGCCGGAACACCAGCGGAAAAACGCCGCGTCCACCGACTGCCGGATACTCTGGCTCTGCTAAATCAAAATTGACATCAAAAAGAGAAGCCACCCTGTCAAAGCTGGTTTAACAAAGCATCGAATATCAAGTATTCGGCTGCATTCCGACGTAAGTAAGAGGATATGACATTTTGAGCTACATAATTCAGAATTTCATGTCCTCATATATATACAACTTGTCTACAGGCCCGTCACCATGTGGCGAGTGTTTCGATGGCGTCCAATCCGTCCTGACGGTGTGGTTCGTCGAGGTTGCCCCAGTAAGGTGAATCCTCGGTGAGTAGCTCGTGCAGGAGTTTGATGCGTTTGCGGTCGGTGCCGCTGTGCAGTCGTGCGAGCTCGGCATCAGGGTCCGGGATGAGGGATGCCAGCAGGGCGGCGTCGTAGAGGTGGCGTTCACCGTAGCCGGCGTGGTCGGCACTGTAGGCCGCGCTTTTGAGTATCAGCGCACCGAGCAGGTCCGGGATGCGGATTGTGACTTCGGTCCCGCTCTGGTCGTCGATGAGTCGGACCTGCATGCTGCGTTCCACTGCCTGCGCGCCGCCCGGCATGGACAGCACCGGCGCGCCGGCGATGGTCGCATCAGTCCCGAGGAACTTGGGCAGGTGATCGGCGACCAGCAGGTCCACGACGTCGCCGTTCGGCGCGCTCATGCGGGTCGTGTATCCGGTCAGCGTGCCCGGCTGCGTCTCGAACCCGCGGGCGGCGAGGACACCGCGCAGTCTGGCGATGCCGCGGCGGTCCGTCATGAGATCGGCGAGCAGGTCGGCGTCGGTGGTGGGGCGTGCGGTCAATCCGCCCATGATGGCGTGCAGTTGGACCATGAGCCCGCCCGTGAGCAGCCATGACTCTGAGATGTTCGCCGCGGCGACCGCGTATACGGTGCTCCATGGATGGCCCGTGTTGGGGATGTGGATTGTGGGGGTCATTCCTGCTGCTCCTTGCGGTGGTGGTCGTCGATCAGCCGTTGGAGGGTCTCCAGACCGGCGCGGCGTTCCCTCGGGTCGTTGGATTCGGCCAGGTCGGCCGCGCACACGCCGAGAGGCATCGATCCTTCGCCGGCGGGGAGATTGTCGGTGACGTGGAGTCGCACCCGGACGGGTGTCACGCCTTGCTTCAGCCGACATTGACGGACGATGTCATCCAGAGCGCTGGCGGTGACGTAGCCTTCCACCACGTCCGTGGCGGCCAGCTGGAATGAGTCCGCCAATGTGCCGGTGGCGGCGGAGGGACGAATGAGGGCTTCGACCTTGGCGAGGTTGGAGTCCCTGCACCAGTATTCGACCATCATTGCGCGCCGTCGGGTGAGACGAGTCAGATTCTCGGCATCCATCTGCCTCAGGTAGCCTTTGAGCCGGTACCGTTGCTGCCGGCCCAGCCATGGCGCATCGAGTCCGCTGAGCATGTATAGCGCCCCGAACGCCATGTCTGGCGAATAAGGGCGCCCGTCCGCCCCCTGCCACTGTGATTGGCGGCGTACGGAATCCTCCGTGACCAGCGAGCCGCCTCCCGCGGAAAGAGATTCAAGCCGGCCGGCAGCGCGAAGCGCGCTGACCCGTCGTTCGCTCACTCCGAGTCGGCGGGCGGCTTCCCGCCGTGTGAGCAGCGTCCGATTCGTTCTGATAGCCATATTCCTATTGTATACAGAACTATTCCAGATTGAGAATAGTTCTGTATACACCGGGCAACAGGGCGTCTCAATCCGTATTCGTCTGCATGTGGTCATTGCGCTGCCTTGATGAAGTCCTCGGCGAGTTGGTTGACGATCTGGTTGCGGTGTCGGGCGACGATGCGCTGGTAGTGCTTGATGGCGACCTTCTCGCTGACGTGGCCGAGTTCGTCCATGACCTCCCGCAAGGTGCCGCCCTTGAGCATGAGCAAGGTCGCGTGACTCGCCCTCAGGGATTGGAAGGTCAGGTCGGGGCGGCCGGCTTTCTCCCTGGCTTTGCGGAACTGGGCTTCCAGGGTGGTCTGGCTCATCACCGAGGCTCGTCTGGGGCGGAAGACCATGGCTTCCGGGTCCGTCCATTCGCAGTGCCTGAGCAGATGGTCGTGAATCAGGGGAACGAGCCCGTCGGGGATAGGCACGGTGCGCCGGCTGGAGTCGGTCTTGGTCCTGGCGATGCGTGTCGAACCACGATCCGCATAGCCCCTGTTGACGGAATGGCGCACGGTCAGGCGTTTGGTCTTCAGGTCGATGTCCTTGATCTGCAGGCCGCACAGCTCGCCGCAACGGAGGCCTCCGACGAGCGTGGCGAGTATCACCGCCAGTCTCGTGTAGTCGGGCATGTTCTCCGCGATCAGCTTGAGTTCCAGCGGCGTGACCGGCGGAACGTCCTCCCTGGCGGATCGTGGTGCTGGCGGTATGGGCAGGATGAACGGGTTGTCGCGGATCAACGGCGGGGAGCCGTCCATGCTCATCTTCGTGGCGCTGGCGAACGCCGCCTTCAGGCGCATGCATGAGCGACGGAACGCCCATTGCCCCTCGGGGTGCGGCGCATCGTACCAGCGTTTGATGTCCTTCGGCGTGATCTCGGTCAGGAGCTTGCCCTTGAAGCCCGGCATGAAGTGCGCGATGTCGAGATACAGGTTCCGGCGCGTGCCGCCGGCTATCCTCTCGCCGTTCGGCAGCCGGTATCCTTCCGCCCACCGGGTCACGTAATCCTCGAACGAGATAAGGCTCGCGCGCTTCCTGCGGCGGCGTTCTGACGGATGGACCCATTCCTGGATGTTCTTGCGGTCCAGTTCCACCAGATGCCGTTCCTCTTCGAGCCACTGGTGCGCCTCGTGCTCCATGTCCGGCTTGAACTGCCGCTGGACCTTCTTGCCCGGGCGTTTCGGGTCCGGGTAGCGCACCTGCCAGGCGACGAGATTGCCCGCGGTATCGTAGCGCGGCGTCACGGTGCCGAACCTGCTCCGCCGCTCCGACGACGGCCCCGTACTGTCCTTCTTCGTCCTTGCGGACATGATGATGCTCCTTGCTGAATCCAGGATCGATGGCACGCATAACGGCCTCGAAAAAATGCCACCAAAAATGCCACCAAGTGGCCGAATGGGCTCTCGGCGAGCCATTGCACCTAAAAATGCACCTACGGCACCTTAGGTATTGCAATCATTGGGGTTTAGGATGATTCGATCACTCGTCACAGGTAGTTTCGGCCATCAGCCGCATGAAGATGACGCTAAGGAGCAACACCGCTCGCGTGTCTACTGGAAGGAGGCGGGAATCGTTGCTATACCTAAAATTCAGATTGATAATAAGTAAATATACATTTGAAGGATTTGCCGTTTGCTCTTGAGGCAATTGCCTTTCGTATCCCCCTCTCTGGGGGTACCGCATAGAAGAGCCTTGGAAACGTTGATTCCAAGGCTCTTCGCATATTCATCGTGCTAGACGCCACCGTTTTGCAAGGTTTTTGCAAGGCGTTCTACTCGTTGCTATCGCCTTCGGTGTCCAACGCCTCGCCGTATTCGTCCAGATCGGAGTCGTACAGGTCGGCGTATGTCTCCATCGTCTGCGCGAACGTATGGTGTCCGGCTATCCGCTGCACTAGTTTCGGGTTGACACCGGCATGGGTAGCCAGACTCACCGCCGTATGCCGTAGATCATGCGGGGTCATGTAGTCGGGTACGCCCTCGGTCTTCTCGACGGACACGGTGAGCCAGCCGGTGCGACTGTCGGGATGACGCATGTAGTCGTCCTTGGTCAGGTTGGCTGGATTGGCTACAATGCGTTAGACAGTCCGATGAGGGACGAATGACATGAGATCTGAGGCCGACGATGGCCGGCCCGAAACATCCCCGGATACCGGAGCCCGAAGGAATTCACCGAACAAGGACTCGTCCTCTAAGAA